>Ga0209060_10000036_pt1 | contig 394462 bp, 323 predicted proteins | sample Coa_R1_8_FD_187155 | JGI IMG/M metagenome (GOLD analysis project Ga0209060, IMG submission 187155) | Surface soil microbial communities from Centralia Pennsylvania, which are recovering from an underground coalmine fire - Coalmine... | ecosystem: Environmental > Terrestrial > Soil >... | reverse complement strand
ACAGTCACAATCATCGACAGCGCCTCGTCGAAACCGCAAGTCATCGAACTTTTCGGAACCGGCACCTAGATGGTGCGCGAGTTTGCGTAATTCCAGTCGCGCAACTGCCAGCCCGCGCGCGGTAACCCACGCTATAAACCGAGGTAACCCTCGCACCGATCGCGGGACAACCTGTCCCACGCCCCTTTGCCAAGGACAGAGTGGCCCAAGCGGCCCGAACGTGCTCCTCGTATCTCAACTCCTTTCAGCAACTTACGGGACCACATTTGGCCCTGTCCGTGCACAATTGGAAACGAGTCTGGAAGTGCGTTTCGCTTAGAAAGGGTGAAACTCATATGTTTCAGCAATTGAAACGGAAAAGCCAAGGCCGCGGGGAACGACACAGCGCGGCGTGGGGAAAGCGGATGAGCCTGGCCACCATGCTTCTGGCAGCGGTGGCGGCGTTTGCTCAGCCCGCGGATACCATTCGTCCCGGAAAATTTGCTCCGGATCTAGCTTCGGCGGTGGCGCGCGCGCATCAGGGCGCGGCCGGCGCGGAGACCGTGAAGGTCATCGTGCAATACCGCCAGACCCCGACCGCGGCGCATTATGCCACCATGCAGAACCGCGGCGGCAAGCTGCACACCAGGCTCCACCTGATCAAGGCCGCTTCGTTTACCGTGCCGGTGTCGGCTCTGCCGGCCCTGGAAGCCGATCCTGAGATCGTTTCGGTGAGCGTGGACCATCCCATGAACGTGATGGATGACCTGACCAACGGCGCTACCGGCGTCAGCTCGGCCTGGAATTCTGGATTTACCGGCTCGGGCGTGGGCGTGGCCGTGATCGACAGCGGCATCAACGACAGCCATCCTGACCTGAAGGACTCGGCGGAGCTGCACTCGCGCGTGGTCTATCACCAGGACTTTACCGGGACCGCGACCAGCAACACTGCCGGTGCGAAGTATGACCTTTATGGTCACGGCACGCACGTCGCCGGCATCATCGGCGGCAACGGATATCTCTCCGGCGGAAACTACGCGGGCGTTGCGCCCGGCGTAACGCTGGTGGACCTGCGCGCGCTCGACGCGAACGGCGCAGGCAGCGACAGCACGGTGATCGCAGCCATTCAGCAGGCGGTCGCCCTGCGCAGCACCTACAATATCCGCGTCATCAATCTCTCGCTCGGCCGCGGCATCTGGTCCAGCTATACGCAGGATCCGCTCTGCCAGGCGGTCGAGTCGGCGTGGAAGTCCGGAATCGTGGTGGTCGTAGCCGCGGGCAACTTCGGTCGCCTGAGCGTGAACGGCAGCAACGGTTTCGGCACCATCACCGCTCCCGGCAACGATCCGTTCGTGTTGACGGTGGGCGCGACCAAATCCAACGGCTCGGCCAGCTTCCAAGCGGAGACCAAGGCCAGCTACAGCTCGAAGGGCCCCACCACTTACGATCACGTGGTGAAGCCCGACATTATGGCGCCGGGCAACGGCGTTGTGTCGTTGGCCGCGCCTGGGGCGACTCTGGAAGCGAGCTATCCTTCGGCGATGGTTTTGGGCTCCGACGGCAACTACGACTACATGACGCTGAGCGGCACCAGCATGGCGACACCGGCAGTCGCCGGCGCGGTTGCGCTGATGCTGCAGGAGCAAAGCACGCTGACGCCCGACCAGGTGAAGGCGCGCTTGATGAAGACCGCCTCGAAGATGGGGCTGGTTTCCACTTCCGCCTATGTACCTCACTTACTGATGAACTTCCTCGACTTCTACGATCTTTTCTCGGTGGGGTCCGGGCTGGTGAACGTACAGGCTGCGATGGCGAGCACCGATCTTGCTCCGGCAACGGTGGGAGCCGCGCTTTCGCCCTCGGTGAATTACAACGCTTCGAGCCACGTCGTGTCGCTGATTTATGGCAACGCGTCGGTCGCCAGCAGCTCGGTGGTATGGGGCAGCTCGGTGGTATGGGGCACATCTGTGGTTTGGGGCGCAACGCTGATTAATGGCCAGTCGGTCGTTTGGGGCAGCTCGCTGCCCTGGAGCGACAACACGTTGGGCGCGTTTAGCGTGGTCTGGGGCTCGAGCACGGGCACGGGCACACAGGCGACCAGCGTGGTTTGGGGTGCGTCCACCAGCAGCGCGGTGGCGGCATTCTCTGACGCCGGCGACGATGAACAGTAGCTGTGTAAATACCAAGGAAAGGAGAGCATCGATGAAAGCCACTACACAGCAAACTAAGATGTTCATCGCCGCAATGACAGCGGCAGCCCTGGCCGGCGGATGTTACGCCAGCTCGGTCAGCCACACCCTGCACCTTCCGATGGCGCTTGCGATCCTGGCTCTGGCCGCGGCGACGTCGCGCATGAAAGCCAAGCTGCCCGGCATCGACGGCAACATGTCTGTGAATATGCCGTTCCTGCTGATGGCAGTTGTGAACCTGAGCGCGGTGGAAGCGATCGTAATTGCCGCCGTCTCGACCGTCGTGCAGTGCTGGCCGAAACCGGAAAGCAAGTTCAAACCGGAACAGATGTTGTTCAACGTCAGCATGATGGCCTTCGCGGCCAGCATGGCCAACCTGATCTGGAATGCAGGCTGGCTGGGCCGGTCGGCGTGGGCGTCGGAACCGCTGATGCTCGCCTCCGCCACCGCTGCCTTCTTCCTGGGGCAGACGGCGCCGGTCGCCGGCATCCTCAAAGTTGCAGAAGGCGTGGCCATACGCCGCGTCTGGTTGAGCATCGCGCAACTTTCGTTCCCGTATTTCGTGCTTAGCGCGGGAATGACGTCGATGGTCAACTTCGTCAGCCATCACTTCGGCTGGGCGACTGCGCTGGTGGTCTTCCCGGCGATGTACGGAGTGCATCTATCGTACCGCCGGTACTTCGGCGCAACCGCGCAGTCGACGCCGACTGCACCGTTGGCAAGAACCGCGGCCGCGGGAGCATAAAGTTCGGGATCCGCGAATGGGCGAGAGCCCATTCGTGACCCATAGCCGGTCACTGCTTGGTGACTAACATGGCGTTCTGGCACAAGCCGGAACGCCATTTTCATCTCCGCAAACTTCATCTCCGGCTCGCGCTTCTCCATACCGCTGCTAAAGAGCTTCGTCAATCATCGCGCCGTGGGCGTTTATCCATCTCTTCGCGAGACCCACCATTTTTCCCGCCTCGAAAATACCCGCCATCCGCGCGATAACAACCGAAGTAGTTTTTCGCGCTGTTCCCTCCAATCCCGCCTGGCCAGAGGTGATCTATGGCTTGCGACCCACGCGGGTTGTAGTCGCCGCGATGCGCAAAAAACTATCCCACAGAATTTCTACAAACTAATGACATTCTGGTGACAACCAGACGGCCACCAGAAACTAGGATCGCTGCGTGCTCGGGCTCCTGCAAATAGCCCGCGCTGAGATTCAAGCCATGCTCCACCCCGCGAATCGCACGACGCAACCTCAAGGAGAAAACCGCATGCAGCGTTTCAGTGGCCGCTTTTCCATCTTCGCTATTTTCGGACTCGTGCTCCTTCTAGGCACAAGTTCGTACGCGCAATACGCCAGCGCATACCTCACTTCCAATCAGACCGGCAAAGCCAAGTACACCGATCCCCTGCTGCAAAACGCGTGGGGAATTGCTTACAGCCCGGGAAATCCCTTCTGGGTGAACGACGAAGCAGATGGCTGGTCAACCTTGTACAACGCGCAGGGCCAGCCGCAAAGCTTGCAGGTGGTAGTACCGCCGGCTTCCGGCGCCGGCTCGGGCACGCCGACCGGGATCGCCTACAACGGCTCGACGCAATTCAAGATTGACAGCTGGACTTCGGTCTTCTTGTTCGCCACGTTGGACGGAACCATCCAGGGCTGGTCGGACTTCGAGCCCAACCAGACGCTGATCGGCGTGACGTCAGCGGGCGCTTCTTACACCGGCTTGGCAATCACGAGCCATACCTCGAATAACTTCGTTTTCGCCGCCGATGCCGCCAACAACAAGGTCGACATCTACGACGGCAACTTTAACCTGGTCTCATCGTTCAAAGATCCCGCCATTCCGGCAGGCTTCGCGCCCTTCGGAATTCAGGACATTAACGGCCAGGTCTACATCACCTACGCTTCCACCAGCGGCGGCCCCGGGGGATACATCGACATCATGAGCGAGAGCGGAACCCTGGTGAAACACTTCGCTCATGGCTCGCCTTTGAACCAGCCCTGGGGAATCGCGTTGGCTCCTTCGAACTTCGGAACCCTCTCCAACACGATTCTGGTTTCGAATAACACCAGCGCCGGCACCATCAACGGCTTCAACGCCACGACCGGCAAATTTGTCGGCACCATCAAGACAACGGCCGGCAAAACGATCACGATCCCCGGCTTGTGGGGAATCGAGTTCGGCGGCGGCTCGACGGCAAACGGGCAGAAGAATCAATTGTTCTTCGCGGCGGGGCCCAATGACACCAACGGCTACTTCGGAACGATCGTTCTGAAATAGCTGGCAACAGTTTCGCAGACGCCAAAGGGCCGCCTGCAAAGGCGGCCCGTTTTCTTACCACGACACTAGTTCGGCATCACCACGCTGTCGATCACGTGGATCACACCATTCGACTGAAACACGTTGGGGATCGTCACCAGCGCAGTGCCGCCCTTTTCATCTTTCAGCAAGATGTGCGAGCCATCCTGCAGGGAGGCCCACAGCTTGCCGCCTTCTACCGTGGTCAGCGTCGCCGTGCCGTTGCCTGCCTTGATCTGCTTCTTCAATTCGGCGGCGCTCCAACGACCAGAAACGACGTGGTAGGTCAGGATCTTCGTTAGCGTCGCTTTGTTCTCCGGCTTCAGCAATTCATTCACTGTGCCTGCTGGCAGCTTCGCAAAGGCTTCATTGGTGGGAGCGAAAACCGTGAACGGACCGGCGCTTTGCAGCGTTTCCACCAGCCCCGCGGCCTTTACCGCGGCCACCAGCGTGGTGTGATCGGCGGAGTTCACCGCGTTCTCGATGATGTTCTTGGTGGGATACATTTCCTGGCCGCCGACCATGGGATTTTTGGATCCCGCGATGGCGGAGGTTACGGCGATGGCGACGAGCGCCAAAACAACTACCAGCTTGCGTTTCATTGTGCTGATCCTCTGTTCTCAGAATTGGGTTTCTTCACCCTCGCCTGAAGTACGCGGGAACAGGGAAATTGGATTTGCGGTGCAGGTCGCAAGAACCGAGTTCGGAGGTTGAGCTTCTAGTGCTGCTCGAACAGCTCGCTGCGGTCCAGGCGTTCGCCCTTGAACACGACGAGAGAAATTCGCTCGGTCGCGTTGATATCTTCCAGGGGGTTGCCGTCGACCACGAGCAAATCTGCGTCGTTGCCGGCACGAATCGTGCCAGTGTGACTTTCGATGTTGAGCAGGCGGGCGGCGTTGAACGTGGCTGCCTGCAGCGCGACGGCAGGCGGAATGCCCGCTTGCACCCACAGCTGCAACTCGTGCTGCACGGTGGGCCCGTGGATCACCAGAAGATTGCCGGCGTCGCTGCCAGTGACCAGCGGCACGGCATGGGCGTGGGCGCGCTTCAGATTATCGGCGGCGATCGCCATGTCGATGGGATATTGCGCAATCATCTTGCGGCGTGCTTCGATCTCGGGCGTAGTGATCGCTTCTTCGGTGCCGCGCAACAGATCCGCCGGGCCCACCTGCTGCACCAGGGACCGCTTCAGCAGTTCCGTCTTTCCGGCAGCGAAATCTTTCAAGGCCTCGCCCACGCTCAACGTCGGATCGTAGAACGTGCCCTGCTTCGCCATCTGCTCAAACACCGCGTCCGGAATTTTTTGCAGGAGAGACCCATGTTCGACCGAGTTCGCCTTGGCGTTGACCGCATCCGCCACGTCGCGCGCATCTCCGGTGTGAACCACAAGGGGCAGCGAGTCGGCGTGCGCCTCCTGCGCAACGGCGGCAAACAAAGCCGTGTCCAGACGGTTGAAGATGAGGCTTCCGCTGCCCGAGTCCAGAATGGCTTTGATGCAGTCGGCGCGCTGCTTCTTCAGGTCGTCGACCTGCCGCCGCGCATCGTCGGCTGAGGCCGGAATGCGCACGAACTGCGCCTCAAACTGGCGGCGGATATTTTCAGGCAGCCCTTTGAAATATTCTGTGCCATGTCCGCCCGCCGCTGTAAACAACGGGCCGCAAGTCTGCAGGTCCGCTCCCAGGATTTCGCCGCTGCTCAACTCGTCGCGCAGCTTGATGGTGGTGTCGAGCAAGTCGCCCACGCTGCGTACGGTGGTGACGCCGCTGTAAAGGTAGGCGGCCATCTCTCGCTGCACGCCCTTCTCGGCGTTGGCGTAATACTTCGCCATGTCGGTGTAGAAACCGCCGGGCGCGCCCAGGTGAACGTGAACGTCAATCAGGCCGGGCAGTATGGTCTTGCCGGCGGCCTCCACGGTTTCGGCTTTCACACTTTTTGGATCGGGTCCGGCGCCGTCATAAATTTCCGCAATCTTTCCGCCACGCACCAGCACGGTTCCATTCTCGATCACTTTTCCGTCGCCCACGAAAATCCGCGCGCCGCGAATCAGGAACGTATCGCTGCGGGCCAGTTGGCGATTCAGAATTTTTGTTTGGACAACTCCAGTTTGCGAATGCAACTGCCAGAAGCCCAGCGCTACAAAAGGCGCCATCACTGCGGCCAGCCACAACTTGGCTGAATTGCGAATCTTTTCTTCTTTCTCCCAACGAAACAGCTTGTAGGCAATGAACAATCCGACGAACGCAGTCAGCACCAGCGCCAGCGCCGGCTGGATATTTTGCGCCAGGCCCTGGTTTTCCTTGAGCATTCCTTCAATGCCCTGGACCATGTAGGTTGCAGGCAGAAAATACGTCAGCTCCAGCAGCCACTTCGGAAACATCGACGTGGGGAAGGTTGCGCCGCTCAGGAAAAGCATGGGCAGGTAAATCAACTGCACGAGCAACTGGCTTTCCTGCATCGAGTTCACGACCGAAGCCAGAATGGCGCCGATGGCACGCATTCCGACAATCGAGATGGTCACAAACAGCAGCACCGAACCCATGGACTCCGGCCATGGCATTGCGTACACGAAATGCGCCAACCCAAAAATGAGCAGCACATTGGGGATGTAGAGAACCCATCCGGTTACCACTGAGGCGATCAGCAGCGGCGCCGGCGTGATCGGCGTGACTTTGTAGCGCCGCAGTATGTTGGCCTCGCGCTCCTGCACGGCGCGAATGCCCGCGCCCATCAAACCATTTCCCAGGATGCCGATGATCAGCACCATCGAGATCACAATGGTCATGGCTGCCCCGCGCTCGCCGTGCATCGCCTGCCCGAAGATAAAGAAAAACGTCAGCGGGAACAGGTAGTTGAAGAAGATCACCGACCGGTTCCGCAAAGCCAGTTTGATATCGAGTTGGATGAGTGCTTTGTAAGCGTTCATTCGCGCAGGCTCTTTCCCGTCAACTCGATGAACACATCTTCGAGGCTGGGCTGTTTCAAGCTGACATCGGTGAGTTCCAGGCCCAGCTGATCGATCCACTTCACCAGATCGACCAGCGTCGCCGCGGGCCGGCGCGAATGCACGGTTAAGGTGTGGCCCGTGGCGTCGAGTGCGCTCTGCGTGGATTGTGCCCAGGCCGGACGATCCTCGGGAAAGCGCGTGGCGCAAGTGACCACGATACTGGAGGCATGCTTGCTTTGCTGTTGCAGCCGGGCGGGAGTATCCAGCGCAATGATTTTGCCTTCGTCCACAATGGCCACGCGGTCGCAGAGCCGCTCCGCTTCCTCGATGTAATGCGTCGTCATGAGGATCGTGCGATGCTCGCGCTTTAACTCTTCCAGCAGATTGTGGATTTCGGCCCGCACCTGCGGATCCAGTCCAGTCGTGGGCTCATCCAGAAAGATCAATTGCGGATCGTTGACCAGAGCGAGCGCCAGCGCAAGCCTCTGCTTCTGTCCGCCGGAAAGCGTGCTGTAGAACGCGTCGCGCTTTTCTTCCAGCTGCAGGCGCTGAAGGAGCTTGCCCAGGTCGACGTGGCGCGTATAAAAGGAGGCAAATACCTGCATGGCTTCGCGCACGCGAATCTTTTCCGGCAGGTTCGTCGCTTGCAGGCAAACGCCGATGCGATCCTTCAGCTTTTGCCGTTGCTTGTCGGGATCGAAGCCGAGAACCGCGACCTCGCCGCCAGTGCGCGCGCGGAGACCTTCCAGGATTTCCACGGTCGTGGTTTTTCCTGCGCCATTCGGGCCCAGCAAGCCGAAAACTTCCCCGGGTTGAATCTCGAAATCAATGCCTTTGACGGCGTGAACTTCACCGTAGGACTTTTTCAGTCCGTGAACGGAGATCGCAGGCGAAGTGGAGTTCATGGCGGGAGCATAGGCTATCGGAGAAAAGAGGCCAAGTCAAAACGCAACCGCATCCTTCCTACCGGCAACCAAGATTTGGGAGGAGAACAAAATGGCAGCCAAGAAAAAAGGTGGACGAACTCGATACAGTAAAGGAGCCGGGAAAACCGTCGCCAGCGCCATGCGCCGCCGCAAGAAAGGCACGTTAAAGTCCGGGCGCGGCGGGAAAGGTGGCACAGTCAAGAGCCGCAAGCAGGCGATTGCGATTGGCTTGTCGGAGGCCCGAAAGAAGGGCGCCCGCGTTCCGAAGAAAAAATAGCGAATGGGATTTATGCGTCATAATAAAAAGCGCAATGCTCATCACGCTGACCGATCTCCGCTCCGCCCAGTCTCGCCTGCAAGGCATCACCCGCCGCACTCCGCTGATCAAATTCCCGCTTTGCGACGCCGACCCGCGCTCCCTGTTCGTCAAGGCGGAAAATCAGCAGCCCATCGGGGCATTCAAACTGCGCGGCGCCTACAACAAGATTGCCTCTCTTTCCGACCGTGAGCGCCGTCGCGGTGTCATCACGTATTCGAGCGGCAATCATGCGCAAGGGGTGGCGTATGCCGCCCGCGCATTGAACACTAAAGCCGTCATTGTCATGCCCAACAATGCGCCTCAGATTAAGCGCGTTGCCACCGCGCAGCTTGGCGCGGAGATTGTCTTCGTCGGGCCCGGCAGTTCCGAGCGGCAGCTAAAGGCAGAGCAACTCGCCCTTGAGCACGGTTACGTGATTGTGCCGCCTTATAACGATGAGCACATTATTGCCGGCCAGGGCACGATGGGCTTGGAAATCCTCGCCGATATGCCCGATGTCGAGATGGTGCTCACTCCCGTAGGCGGCGGCGGCATGCTCAGTGGAGTGGCCGCCGCGATCAAGTTGAGTAATCCAGAGATCAAAGTGATCGGGGTCGAACCGGAATTGGCTGCGGACGCGCAGGCCAGCCTGGGCGAAGGGAAAATCGTGCAGTTCCCCGCCGAGCAAGTCACGCGCACCATGGCGGATGGCCTGCGCACGCAAAGCATCGGCACGATCAATTTTGCCCACATGCAGAAGTTCGTAGACCAGATCATCACGGTGACCGAAGACGAGATTTCTCGCGCCATGCAATACCTGAGCGCAAATCCCGCCACGGTGGCCGAGCCCAGCGGCGCCGTGGCCGTTGCCGGATTCATTTTTCACGCGCACGAACTACCACCCAAAAAACTAGCCGTCGCCGTTCTCAGCGGGGGAAATATCGAACCTTCCCTATTGGACGAAATCCGCAAGCAAGCCTCAGACGCAGGGCGGTAATTCCGATATTGGCTGAGTTCAGCGGTGCCGCAGGAGCGTATGCTTGCAGCAAAATTTCTTGACCCATCCCACTTGGAACGCTAACGTAGCATCCAAGCAAAAGATAGGAATCGTGCCGACTTTTCGTTCATATCCCAGATTTGGCAATGGTTGAGTCTCGGCGCAGAACTTTGGCCATACTGTCGATGATGCGAGCACATCGGAATGCGAGCGAGCCGCCTGGCGGCGCGCACAGGTTCGACATTGGCAGAACACGAGCGTCTTTCCGGTTCTCTTTGCCGCTGCTCGCTTTCTTACTGGCTTTGGCCCACGTAGCGGTCGCCGCTGAGCGGGGCACGCTGGTCAGCGAAGAGGCCATTCGCGTCTCTCCCAGCAACGATGGCGCGAAGCTTGGCTTGGTCCAGCGCGGGCGCGAGCTGGTCATACTCGATACCAGCCGCGAATGGGTTCGCGTGGAAGCGATTCTTCGTCCTCCCAGCCAGGAAGAGGGCGCTACCGAACAGGAACAGGAAGGCAAGACGGTAAGCGGTTGGGTTCCCGCGAAAGCTTTGGTCACGCCCAGCACTCAGGACGGCGATCGCATCATCTTTGGCGAAGCTGTCGACTCCGAAGACCAAGCCAGCCGCCGCCGCGGGCGACGCAATGCTGCGGGCGACGCCATGCGCCTCTATTACCGTATTTATGATTTGATGCCGGCTTCCCCGCTAGCCGCGCAGGCACTCTACCGCGCCGCCGACATTCGCTGGCAACTGGAGCGCTCCGATGTCATGACGCGCCCTTCGGCTCGCCAGCGCGAAGCCTATCTGCGCGGCGAAATGAATGAAGAGTGGATGAAGCTGGTCATCAAGAAATATCCCGGAACAAAGTGGGCCGATCTCGCCGCTTTCCGCATGATCGACAACAAGCTTTGCGGCGAGTGGGAAGGCCTGGCGAAATGTCCCGATAAAGAAGCCGACCTCTACGAGAATTACGCGAAAGATCATGCGCAATCTCCTGCCGCCGCCGAAGCCTTGTACAACGCAGCCTGGCGGCGCGCCGCCCTCATCGAGATCTACCGGACCGAACCAAATCAGAAAAAATCCGCGGAATCGAAGGATCGTGCGCTCGGGTTGGCGCAAAGAATCGTCAGCCAGTATGGCCAAAGCGACTATGCTTTCCGCGCCCAACGCTTGATCTTCTACATCCAGCAAGGCATCCCCACCTACGGCAACGTCCCGGAATAGAACTTCCTGTAATCTTGCTGCAGTGATTTTCTGCGATACTGTTTGCTTGTTTTCGGAGGACGTTTGAACGACTACCTGCTCTCCCTGATTCTGGGCATTGTGGAAGGCCTCACCGAATTTCTCCCCGTCAGTTCCACCGCGCATCTGCGATTGTCGGAAGCGTTGTTGCATATCAGCCTCTCCGACGGTTACTGGAAGATGTATTCGATCGTCATCCAGCTGGGCGCAATTCTCTGTCTTCCCGTATATTTCCGCGGCCGCATCGCCACGTTTCTCTCGACCTTCCCCCGCGGCGAGCGCGGCGATCGCAATCCCGTCACGCATCCCCTTGGGCTCGTCCTGGTCGCGTTCGTGGTAACCGCCATCCCGTCGTTCCTATTAACCAAGGTGATCGGCAAGCATTTGGAGAGCCTGATCATCATCGGCTGGTCGTTGCTGATTGGCGGCGCGGTGATGTGGATCGTCGACGCCATGCATGCCAAGGCCGAGGCCGCGGGACCCTCGGTTGGCGAGACTCGGATTCACACCTGGAAAATGGAAAACATGAGCTTTATGCAGGCGGTCTGGATCGGTTTCTGCCAGATCTTCTCCGCGGTCTTCCCCGGAACATCGCGTTCCATGTCGACCATCGCGGCCGGCCAGATAGCGGGCATGTCGCGCGCGGCCGCCCTGGAATTCTCATTTTTCCTTTCCATGCCGACGATGATCGTGGCCACGGGCTACACGCTGCTGAAATCCTTGCGCGGCAAGGGCGAAAATCCGATTGGCGTAGGGCAAATCGACGCTCATGGCTGGATTGTGCTTGCCATCGGCTTCGTTGTGTCGTTCATTGTCGCCTATGCGTCGGTGGCGTGGTTCATGGCCTACGTCCGAAAACGCGGCTTTGCGCCGTTTGCGGTCTATCGCATTATTGTGGGAGTACTGGTTTTAGTGTTCGCAGCGAGGCTGACGGGATAGGATCAACCGCACCGCACTGATTCAGGCAATCAATGGCCAAACGGGCCAACGAACCACGACCGGGGACTTGCCACCCGAGCGATCTCCACAGGTGAGGCCGCCCCCACTCGCCTAGGTTTTCAACGCGTGAGTGGCGGGGCAAGCGCGAACTGCTTCAGAGAAAAAGGCGAGCAAGAAACGGCGGCCCAACGAATCCAGCGGAGGAATTGCCCCATTATCGCACGCTCCAGATCCCAAACTTGAATCTGCACCTTTATAGATCGGGAAGCTAGCTCCCAGACTAGCAACTTACCTTAAGCGAATACAAGGCGAAAACGACATACGAAACCGCGAAATGGAGCGCCGGGCGCAGGTGTCGCCACTATTGCGGGGACTTGGGATTGGAGTAGACTTTGAGATGTCGTGGAGAGTAAGGTCCGATGGCTTCTCTAAATGGCGTCATCACGCGCGATCCCGAGATTCTGGGTGGCACTGCGGTTTTTCGGGGGACGCGGGTTCCGTTTCAGGCGCTACTGGACTACATCGAAGGCGGCCAAACTCTTGACGAATTTCTTGACGATTTTCCCACCGTAACTCGCGAGGTGGCGGTCCAGGCGCTGGAACACGCGAAAGAAGTCATAATTAGCGGCCTGTGATGAGAGTGCTGCTCGATGAGTGTGTTCCTCGAAAACTGAAGAGCAGACTGATCGGCCATGAATGCCGAACTGTCCCCGAAGAAAGGCTGGCCGGAAAGCGAAACGGCGAGTTGCTGGCGCTCGCTGAGCAGGCCGGGTTCGATGTTTTTGTCAGCGTGGATCGTGGCATCGAGTTTCAACAAAACCTGCAATCTCGACGTATCTCGGTATTGCTGGTGCGTGCGCGATCCAGTCGTCTCGCCGACCTGCTGCCTCACGTTCCTGAGATTCTGAAAAAGTTGGAATCGTCGCGGCCCGGCGAGATTGTCAGCGTGGGTTTATAGCTTCGACGGTCTTAGCGAGGGCCCTCAGGATCTTTGAGGCTGTTGCGAGCCTGCCCGGCTCGCGCGTAGGAAGCCAACTGTACACTCCCGCCCCATTCCGCCATTGCCCACCTCGCCCGGTTCTTGACATAATGATTCTGCTCTGGCCGATCTGCGCCACCGGACTGCTTCCGTCCCGTGCAAGAAACGGCCTACATGGATTTTCTGGCGAAGATTTTTTCTCCCACGGGCAATCGGCGGCTGAACGAGCTGATCGGTTTCCTGTTGTGCATCTCTGCGCTCCTCCTCTTCCTCGCTTTGGCGTCGTATTCGCCGCTTGATCCTTCCCTGAACAGCGCCTCCACCTTAACCGGCTCGCATGCTGCTCGCAACTGGATTGGAGTGGTGGGCGCTTATCTTTCTGACGTACTGCTGCAGTTTTTAGGCATTGGCGCCTTCTTGCTGCCCGTTTTCTCCGGACTGCTCGGTATCCGCTGGTTCGCCTCGCGCAAGATTCAATCGCCGATCGCAAAAAGCCTGGGCGGAATCTGGCTGGCCATGTTCGTACCCGCGCTGCTCGCGCTACTGCCCGGGCACTGGCGCTGGATGAACTCCATTCCGATCGAAGGTCTGATGGGCCGCGTGGTGGGTGATTTCTTGATCCACTACCTGAACCTGGCGGGCGCTTACATCGTGTGCACAACGGTGCTTGCAGTTTCGCTTTATCTTTCGACCGCCTTCTCGTTCTCGGCGATCCGCCTTTGGGCTCCCACGCGCTTCGCTTTCGTGACCGCGCTGTGGAGCCGTTACCAGGACTGGCAGGAAGAAAGACTTCGCCACAGGCAACAAAAGGAACTGGAGAAACGTCGCCAGTCCAAGCCGGTTGTGAAAACCCAAATGATTGCCACCCGCCCCGTAGCCGAGCCAGAACCGACGCGGCCGTCGCAAGAGTCGCGACGCACGGGCATTGAGAAAACTTTGGGGCCGGATCCGGAAACGGCGCCGGCAGCCTCCGGCGGCGTTCTGCACGAACCTGTGGAGCCCGTTGCAAGCGCTGAACCGGAAGTAACCGAACGGGCCGATGGGGAGCGCAAGTCGAAAACCACCATGCCGCGGATTGCCGGCGGATACAAACTGCCTTCCAGCAGCCTGCTGCAGCGGCCGGATGAGCAACACACGGTCGACGCCGACGAACTGAAATTGCTGGCACAGGTGCTCACGGAGAAATATTCCGAGTTCGACGTGCACGGGCAGATCACGCAGATCAATCCCGGCCCGGTCGTGACCACGTTCGAATTTAAGCCTGACGCGGGAATCAAGTACAGCCGCATCACAAATCTCACGGACGACCTGTGTCTCGCCCTCAAAGCCGAGAGCATCCTGGTCGAGCGCATGCCCGGCAAGTCGACCGTCGGCATCCAGGTGCCAAACCGCGAGCGCGAAATTATCTGGTTGCGCGAGAACATCGAGTCGCAGGAATTCATGGGCTCGAAGTCGAAGCTGACCATGGCTCTGGGCAAGGACATCAACGGCCGCATCGTCACCGCCGACTTGAACGGCATGCCGCACCTTCTGATCGCCGGGTCGACCGGTTCGGGCAAGTCGGTGGCGATCAACGCTTTCATCATGTCGATCCTGTACAAGGCCACGCCCGATCAAGTGCGCCTGATTCTCGTCGATCCAAAGCGCCTGGAACTTGGCAATTACGAGGGTGTGCCTCACTTGTATGTGCCCATCATCACCGAGCCGAAGCTGGCGGCCAACGCGCTGCGCAACGCCGTGCGCGAGATGGAGCGGCGACTGAAGCTGCTGGCGGCCAGGGGCGTCCGCAACATCGATCAGTACAACCGGCTTTTCGAAAACGCGGGAACGCCCAGTTTGTTCGAAGAGTCTGACGACAAGCCCATTCCTTATATAGTGATCATCATCGACGAGCTGGCCGACCTGATGATGCTGGACTCGTCCAACGTGGAAGAATCCATCACGCGGCTGGCACAGATGGCGCGCGCCGTCGGCATTCACCTGGTGCTTGCCACGCAGCGGCCGTCGGTCGACGTGATTACCGGCCTGATCAAGGCCAACTTCCCGGCGCGCATTTCGTTCCGGGTTGCCACCAAAGTGGATTCGCGTACGATTCTCGATTCCAACGGCGCCGAAGCGCTTCTGGGCAAAGGCGACATGCTTTATCTACCCTCGGGATCAGCACGCGTACACCGCCTGCATGCGCCGCTGGTCACCGAGAAAGAGATCGCTTCGGTCGTCGAGTTCTGGAAGCAGCAAGGACAGGCGGAATACCAACAGCAATTCCTCGAGGTTCCGCAGGACGAGCGTGACTCGGCAAGCGCGGGCGGCGGCGAGGGATCGGGCGACGGCGCCGACAACGATCCTCTGTATCAGGATGCGGTCAAGCTGGTCGTGGAGTTCGGCAAGGCATCCACTTCCCTGCTGCAGCGGCGCCTGCGCATCGGCTACGGCCGCGCCGCGCACCTTATCGATCTAATGGAGCAGGACGGCATTGTAGGCGCAGCCGACGGCCCCAAGCCCCGTGAGGTGCTGAAACGCCCCGACTGGATCTCAGAGATCGAAGAGAGCATGCGTTAACCATCCATGCCAAAGAGAAATCTGCGGGTCACCAAATGGCTGGGCACCACTCCAGCGATCGCGTGTTGCAGCGCGTGCCAGCGCGAATTCAGGGTTCCTTTGGAGTATTTGAAGCGGGTCACGAGCGCGCAGGATTACCTGCAAGGGCAGTTTCAGAAGCACGCCTGCGAGAGCAGCACAACGCCTGATCCCAAGTAAAGTTTGCCTTCACAGGATTGCCGCGGCGGCTCTTACGGGCGCAGGCCGCGTATCGCCAGGACCGAAAGTCCGAGCACGGCAACCAGCATGGCGGTCCGCAAAATGACTTTGTGCCGATCCGACCATGGACGCTCGTCGGGACGCCCGGTGAATAGCGAGTTGTGCGTTCCGGGCGACAATTGAGCTTGAGCCGAGGAATCCTCTACCCGAAAGAAACGCGCGTAGTCATAGGCTGGGGCAGGCAATTTCTCATCCCCGTAATACAGCCGAATTGCCGCCCTGCCTTGCGGGTCGAAGTAGACCCGTCGTTCGACCGATAGCGGCCGCACCGTGATGATGGATAAGGGAGGATTATCCCCATTGTCGATCTTCAGAGTAACGGTGCCGGACGCGCTGGAAAGGTGAATCGCAAGTTTCTCGTCGGTGACGGCGCTCCCGTTGCGGTTGATGCGCACGCGGCTGATCTCCCCGCTACCCAACGGCAAACCTTTCGCATCTTCCACGCGCACCGTGCGCAGAAAATTTACCTGTTGCGGTGCAATTTGCAACTCGAGGCGGTCGAGCGGGACCTTGGCGGGAACATCACACACGATGATCGTTGTGTTCTTTTCCTGGCGCGGTTCGGAGCACGAACCCGCCTGCGTCCAGACTGCCTTCTGCTCGCGCAAGTTGTAAAGAGCTGCGCCTTTTATTTGTTCAGGACCGATTCCCTTCGATAATTTGACATGGAGATAGCGATAGGTCGTGGGCGGGAGTTTGAGGATCAAATTCGATCCCAGTTGCTCACGGGAGAAGTCATAGACCGTGGAAGAAGTGAGAGCGCTGGCAGATGCTCCTGGAGTATTTCCGCCGGACACCGACGCTGTAACGATAAAGTCCTTCGCCTCGATCTTCAATTGCACGCGGTCGTATTCGGCAAGATTGCCGCAATCGAGATCGAGTTCCGTGTGGCCGGAGACTCTGCCCAGGTTAAGCACTCTGGCTTGAACCTGATTGGACGACACCGAGGCGCGTTGTTCTGAGATGGCATATTGCACTGGCGAGGCATCGTCGAATAGGCGCAGGTCGCCGAGATCCGGCCGCGCGTGAGTCCATATCTCCGGATCTACGACGAAGTAATTCTGCTGCCCCGGTGCTGCGATCGAGACGTCGCGGACGTTCGTGAAATAAGGGATCGCCGCCTGCTGAGGATCGGCTCCAGCCAAAAGCAGCGCCAGCAATAGGAGATGTTTCATGACCGCGTTTGCCCGTTCCTTGCTGCGCCGGGGCCGGAGAGCTGCAGCCAGTCGCGTTGGTACACGAAAGAAATGGCAAGCAGCAACACGCCTAAGACGATGAAGCTCACGATGCGGTATCCGCGATCGAGTTCGGACACATCGTAAATAAAAACTTTTACGATGGTGAAGGCGATCAGCGCCAGCGCCTGCCAGCGGACAAACGCGGCGCGCCGCAAGAACCCGATGACCATCACCATGGCGCCGTACAGCATCCACAAGGCCGAATAGGTGAAGTTGCGTTCGATGGCAATGCGCCGCCATTCGCTGCTATAGGTCGGGGAGCGCCGGTTCAAGGGCAAGTGAATGGCAGCAGTCTGGCGGCTGTAATAATCGGCGACCTCCCGCGTCAATGCGGTCAGGCTGAGAGCGTTCAACGCCACCACGGCCACAGCAGAGACCTGGCGGCCAACGTCGTCCTCGCGCTTGCCCGCGTAATAGGCCACGGCGCCCAGCACAGCCACTGCAATGGCATAGGTGGCAAACCGCATATTAAAGATGAGTTGGGTTGTGTCGAATCCGTCGAACAGCAGCAGGCGCGCCACGCCCAGCGCCAGCGCTCCCAGGGCAAACGCGTTCAGCAGGTCTGATTTGACGCGATCGGCGACCATTAAAAGTACGCCCGATTCGACAAGCCAACCAATGGTGATCCAGTGAGCGTCCAGGCGAATGGGAATCGCAACCGTGATGAGTCCCAAGGCCACAGCAAGGTGAAGATAACGAAGAAGCTGGGAAGCGCCGCGGGACGATTCCTGTTTGGCCATCAGCGCGCTAAGCCCGATGTAGATCGCTGCCAGGGCCAGGGCGAACCATGCGACCGAGAGTTTGTCGAAGTCGGCAATCATCGCCGCGCCTTGGAAAAAATAAACGCCGGCGTTGGCGAAGGCGAGGAGCGCCGGGAGCGACACTTTCAAGGGAACCCGGCCGTCCGGCGCCAGCAGCAACGGCGCAAGGGCGAAAACTGCGAAGAAAAGGCTGGCAAAGATGAACGTCGAAGTGAACTGGCTGCGATCGTAAAAGCGCCCGTACCAGCCGACATACAGCAGGAGTGTTCCAAGGAAGCTGAGGGCAAGCAGCCGTCGCCATGGCTTGACTACTACAAGCATCAGTGTGGCAACGTCGAGCAACAACACGTAGCTGAACAGCGCCAACTCGCGATTTTCCCCGGTGGATAATAGCAACGGGGTGGCATAACCGCCGGTTAGGGCGAAGGCTGCCAGAAGTTCTGCGTCCTGCGTCCAAGCCATCGCGGCAGTCGACGCCGTAACCACCAGCATAGCGGCGAATGCAATCGCGCTGGGCACAAGGCTGTAAACCTGATAGGCCGCCCATAATGAAAGGTAAAGCGCACCGATCCCGACGGCTTTCAGCGAGTACGAAAAAGCCTGGTAGCCCTTTACGAGAAATCGTTGGCTCCAGGCAACGATCGCGATGCCGGCCAGCAATCCGATAGCAACGCGTCCCGCAGGGCCGATCCAGTTGTTGTCGAAGGCGAACTTGAGAAAATACGTGATTCCCACCAGCAGGGCCGAGATGCCGATGCGGTTAAGCCAGTGCGAGCCGATGCGCGACTCCAGGTTCTGGTCGGAAACCGACGCAAACTGCGCGGGTTGCGCTGCTAGTTGCGCAGGAGGGGTGGGAGGCGGAACGATGGGGTACGGTGCTCCCAGGCCGGACAGCGCTGGGGGCGCAGTCACATGCGCAGGCGAAGGGGCAACCGAGGGAACATCGTTCGGTGCAGGCTCGACTCGAGTGCTGTCGATCCCAATCTCGCGCTCAATGCGGTAGACCCGCGCAGTCAACTCCGCGAGGAGCCGCCGGATGGCTTCCAGGTCGTTGTGCGTTGAATCCATGAGCGGAGCACTGCATTATGCGCGAAACAAGCGGAGGTTGCACGCACTTTTTCGGCCCGGCAGAAGCGACTCAGCGGCGCAAGCCGCGTCGTGCGCCCCTCGCCGTTCCTTCTAGTGTGTCTCCGGCTTGCGCCACGAGCGCAGATTCACCGCATACAGGCCGATGCAAAACACGTTCGCCGGAATGAAGCCGAACTGCGCGGTCCGGAAACCAATCAGGCAAACAACCAAGCTATTCAACGTCGCCAGGATCCAGCCCTCCCAGCAGCGCTTCCCGATCAGGATGGTGGAAACAACGGTAAGAATGCAGGACAGGTAATCAAGACGAAACGGCACAGCAACTCCTCCTCGACAATGTGAGTATGCCGTAAGCGGAACGAGCTTTCAGTGATTAATCGCGGGTTCGGGGTAACGAAAGTATAAGTCCGGAAGTTCCTTGCGGATTCAGTAGAATTTTTGTGCAGGAAATTGAAAGGATGGCACGATGAAAGTTCTTACCGAATACCTGAAGTTTCATACCAAGACCCACCGGGCGTACGTCCACATCACGCCGCAGGTCGAGGAAATTGTGCGCAAGAGCGGGGTCAAAGAAGGCATGGTGCTGATTTCGGCCATGCATATCACGGCCGGAATCTACGTGAATGACAACGAGAGCGGCCTGATCGAGGATATCGATCAATGGCTGGAACACCTGGCACCTTTCCGCAAGAACTACAAGCATCATGAAACCGGCGAGGACAACGGCGATTCGCATCTCAAAGCGCTGCTGATTCACCATGAGGTCATCGTGCCTATCACAGCGGGAGAGCTGGATTTCGGGACCTGGCAGCGAATCTTTTATGCAGAATTTGACGGCCAGCGCGACAAGCGCGTGATTGTGAAAGTCATGGGCGAGTGATAGGCAGTCTCTGCCACCATCGCCCGAACAGGTCTGCTTGAGACTTGCCTCGCGCCCGTCGAATCCGTAACATCGAACCTCTATGACCGACGAATTGAAGGAACTGGAAGAGAACGCTGAACACGGCCGCCACGAGCCCGCCATGGCGTGGGTGTCCGTTACGATGGCATTCCTCGCCGTATTGGGGGCCGTAGTAACGCTGCTCGGCCATCGCGCGCATACCGAAGAGGTGGTGTTGCAGGCCAAGGCATCGGATCAATGGGCCTATTACCAGTCGAAGAATATTCGCGACAACGAAAACCGGCTGTTTGCCGACTTCAGTGCGGTTGCAGCCAGCAAAGACGAGAAGTCCATGGCTGCATTCCACGATAAGGCCAGCCAGGAAGCCGACCGGCAGCACAAGGAAAAAACTGCCGAACAGGACAAGGCGCGGGAACTGGATGCGGAGGTGGGCGTGGAACGCAACCGCGCCGACCGCTACGACATCTCGGAAGTTTTCCTGGAGATCGGCCTTGTGATCACTTCGATCACCTTGTTATCCGGGCGAAAGATCTTCTGGTACGCCGGGATGGCATTCAGCGTGGTGGGCATTGTGCTGGCAGTGATGGGAGCGATGGTCCACTGAACCGTGTCGCCTTATTTTCTGCGTGAGCCAGCCGCCCTCGGGACCTAGGGAAGAAACGCTTTCATGCAGAACACACTGCCTCCGGATTTCTCGAATTCCGAAGTATCGACCACCACCGGTGTGAGCTTTTCTTCCGCCAGGACACCTTCCAGATGGGGCGTGAGGTGAGGGGTAAGGTAGTACCCGTTGATCGTCACGCCATTCGCCATAAACTTGTGCGCTTCGCTGGCGGTGAGGTCGTGAAGGCGCCGCCAGCACTTCCTCAGCTCGGCCAGCGAGCCGGCATCGAATGCTTGCTGGCAAACGAGGGCCGCGTCATTGTTTAAAGGAGAAAAGCAGGTATCGAGGTGGTAGAAGTATGGGTCGACCAAGTGGAGCGGTACTACGGGGATTCCCATTTTGGAAAGTTTCTTGCTGAATTTTTCAACGCCACCGCGGGTCGAGCGCTGCCCGTATCCTCCATACACTCTCGCTCCGTCAGGGTGCCAGAGCAAATCGCCGTGACCTTCAAGGTAGTCGTCGCCCAGATCGAGTTCTACGATTTTGTAGCCGCGGCACCGATACCATTCGACATAATAAGGAACCTCTCGCTGTCGTGAGGAATGAACCATGCGGCTGGGGACTGCGAAATTGCCAATCGTTTTGTGAAAACCGAGGAACGCCTGGTTGGCGGCGAACACCATGTCCTCGAGGCCGGCGACTGGATCGATGATGTCCACTTCGCATCCACACTGCTTGAGAGTGTGCCGCAGAGCCTCCCACTGCCGGAACGCCTTCGCTCGATCCACAGGTTCTGCTAGGGACATGTGCAGATTTTTCGAGTCGACCACATCAAAATACGTGGGTGGACACAAAAGAGCATGCTTCGCCATTTCAGGAATGTTAACCAGCCGCAGCGATTCGGAGCAAGGCACTAAAAGACGAAAACGAAATGCTGTGCCGACATTTCGGCAGAATCGTCAGCGACAACATGGATGCTATTGCGTCAAAGCCGCGAAAGATTGAGACGCGAGTTTTGGCATTTCGCGTGCTTTCCCAGAACAATCTAGGCTAGTTGAAAAAAAGATCACCGGAAGCCTGCCGTTGATTTTCACAACAGCGAGCCATCGGAGAAGCTTATGCTCAGCCGCTGCGCGAATGTGCAATGCTCAAAGCCATTTCTTCGCCTTGGTCAAGGCAAACTCTTTGTTCTCGAAACCGAACACACGCTGAGTTCGGAGGGCTTGGTCCAGGAGCAGGTCCGCGGCCGTCCTCGTCGCCTCGAGCATTATTGGTTGTGCGAGCAGTGTGCCAAGATCTGGACACTGGTTCATGATCGCGAGAACGGAATCGGACTGACGGAATTGAAACGAGGCCCTTCGTCGACCCCAATCAGCGCTCCAACGGTGGCCGACGCCGCATGAGGAACACCCGGTGCCTCCCCGTTCAACAGCCTAGGGTGGCCGTTGCATTTTTCAACGCTATGCGCTGCTGGTGCGTCGTTGGGGAGCGCGGTAGCCCAGTCCCATTGAAATGTGCCGCGCCGCATCTTTGAGGTCTTCCAGGATGCGCGGCATGGTATGCGGGCTGACCTGTTGAGTAGTGCCGCTGAGTCCCAGCGCCGCCTCAATCGCTCCGCGCTCGTTGAAGATGGGAGCGGCCACGCAGCGTGCGCCGAGATTGTTTTCTTCGTCGTCGACCGCGTAGCTTTGTCCTCGAACCTTCTCCAGTTCTTTCAGCAGCCGGGGCATCGTGGTAATGGTCTTGGGTGTGCGTTTTTCCATCGGCGACTTGCGCACGATCTCCTCCAGTTGTTCTTCCGGGATGTAAGCCACAATGGCTTTGCCTACGCTGGTGGCATGGACCCGCATCCGCCGTCCTACCCACGTATCCATGCGGATGAATCCCTCCGGCTCAACCTTTTCGATGTAGACAGCCTCGGGCCCATCGAGAACGGCAAGGTGGCAAGTTAAGCCGGTCTGGTGCATGAGCCGGCGCATGACTGGAAGCGCGATTTCGCGAACATCGCGGCCGCCCAGGGCACCCCGGCTCAAGCTGAGCACCTTCAGGCCAACCCGATACTTGCCCGATTCGGCGTCCCGCGCGACGTAGCCCCGCGCTTCCAGGGTTCGCAGGATGTAACTCGCGGAGCTCTTGGGCATGTTGAGTTTGCGGCTGAGTGCGGCATTCGACAAGCCGTCGGCGTCCTGCGCGACCGCTTCGAGCATGGATAAGGCGCGCTCCACCGCAACTGAGGGTGAATCCGGTAAAGGCTTAGGCATTGGCTTGGGAACCCCTAGTAGTACAATAAAATGAATGTATGTTCATTATACTGAACACACCCCTTGACCGCAAATCCCCGGCGACATACTCTTCGCCAGTATGGTGAATATATGTTCATCATATTGAACACACAATTTACCTTGTAAGGAGATATCCACCGCATGGCCGCCAAGCAAAACGGAAACACGCATGGAATTTCAGCCCCCTTCTCTTCCCGGGAAACCTTGAGCCCTGAGGAGAAGGCGGCGCAACGCTCCCTGGCCCAGCAGGCTCTCAATCACGAGTGGATGAGCAATCCGCGCTGGCAGGGAGTGGAACGTCCGTATACGGCGGAAGATGTGCTCCGGTTGCGGGGATCGATTCATATTGAGCACACCCTGGCCCGCATTGGGGCCGAGCGGCTATGGGACCTGTTGCAGACCGAAAGCTACATCAATTCTCTCGGGGCAGTGACTGGCAACCAGGCGGTGCAGCAGGTACAAGCCGGGCTCAAGGCGATTTACGTGAGCGGCTGGCAGGTGGCCGCTGACGCCAACAATGCCGGACAGATGTATCCCGACCAGAGCCTTTATCCGGCGGATAGCGTTCCGAACCTTTGCCGGCGCATCAACAGCGCGCTGCAGCGAGCCGATCAGCTTCATCACGCCGAAGGAAAAGTCGCTCCCGGCGAAAGCTGGTTTGTTCCGCTGGTTGCCGACGCGGAAGCCGGATTCGGCGGAACACTGAATGCGTTTGAGCTGATGAAGGGCATGATCGAAGCGGGCGCGGCCTGCGTTCACTTCGAGGATCAGCTCTCGTCCGCCAAGAAGTGCGGCCACCTTGGCGGCAAAGTGCTGGTGCCCACCACCGAAGCCATTCAGAAACTGGTTGCGGCAAGGCTGGCGGCCGACGTCATGGGCGTGCCCACGCTCGTGATGGCGCGCACCGACGCCGACAGCGCGACGTTACTCACCAGCGACATCGATCCGCGCGACCGCGCCTTCTGTACCGGCGAGCGCACCGCGGAAGGCTTCTTCCGGATTCATAGCGGGTTGAAGTCGGCGATTGCCCGCGGCCTGGCCTACGCGCCTTATGCCGATATGCTGTGGTGTGAAACGTCGCACCCCGACCTGGAAGAAGCTCGCGAATTTGCCGAGGCGATTCACGCGAAATATCCCGGCAAGCTGCTGGCCTACAATTGCTCGCCCAGCTTTAACTGGCGCAAAAAACTGGACGAGGCCACGATTGCCAAGTTCCAGCCGGAACTCGCTAAGATGGGCTACAAGTACCAGTTCGTCACCCTGGCTGGTTTCCACGCTCTCAACCTGAGCATGTTCGAACTCGCCCGGGGGTACAAACTCGCCGGCATGACTGCTTATTCGCGCCTGCAGGAGAAAGAATTCAGCCGAGAAACCGAGTATGGCTACGAGGCGGTCAAACACCAGCGTTTCGTGGGCACCGGATATTTTGACCAGGTGCAGCAGGTTATCAGCGGCGGCCTGGCGTCGACCACGGCACTTGCGGGGTCGACCGAAGCCGAACAGTTTAGCGAACGCAAACCACTGGTGCACCCGAAGCAGGGGCCGGATGCGGGTTGCCAGCCGGTCCTCGGTGATTGCCCTCACCCGCCGGTCCAAATTGAACCGTCCACCGACGACATGCTGTTGCCCTCTGGGGATTAAACCCGCGAAGAGCAGGTTTTAAAAAGGCCCGGTCTCTGAGACCGGGCCTTTTTTGTTATGTCTGCCGGTTGTTATGTCTACCGTCGCAGGATTCAAAGAGCACTTGAACTTGTTGGACCGCGGCCACGTACATTCACCGGGCAGGACTGTCCTGTGATAGATTCCCGTCACACGACCAATGTCCGCTGTGAGGAGGTAAATCCCCTTGGCTGTCACGATTTCGAATCTTTCAAAGACTTATCCCAACGGCGTGAAAGCGCTGAAGAATGTCTCTCTCACCATCGGCAACAACATGTTCGGCCTGGTAGGCCCGAACGGCGCCGGCAAGAGCACGCTTATGCGCACGGTGGCGACCTTGCAGGAGCCGGACGCCGGCACGATCCAGGTCGATGGCCTCGATGTGCTCAAGCAGAAAAATGAAGTGCGCAAAGTACTCGGCTACCTGCCCCAGGAGTTCGGCGTATACCCCAAGATGTCAGCCCTCGACATGCTGCATCACCTGGCGGTCATGAAAGGCCTGACGAATGCGGGCGAACGCAAAGAAATGGTCGATGCGCTGCTGCAGCAGACGAATCTTTGGGACGCCCGCAAGAAATCACTCAGCACTTATTCGGGGGGGATGAAGCAGCGCTTTGGCATCGCGCAGGCCCTGCTGGCCAACCCAAAGCTGATCATCGTCGATGAACCGACCGCCGGGCTCGATCCGGCAGAGCGCAACCGCTTTTTGAACTTGCTGAGTTCGATTGGCCGTGAGGTCACGGTAATCCTTTCGACTCATATCGTGGCCGACGTGCGCGAGTTGTGCGCGCGCATGGCGATCATCGCGCAAGGTGAATTGTTGCTGGAAGGTGCGCCGGCCGAGGCGATGGCTGCGCTGCGGGGCAAAATCTGGAGCAAGGTGGTCGACAGCGATGATGAGTTGCGCGCCCTGGAGTCGCAAATGCGGATTATCTCGACCCACCTGGTCGGCGGCCGCCATGAGATTCGTGTCTATTCCGCCGCCAGCCCGGGCGAAGGCTTCCGCCCCGTGGAAGCTGATCTCGAAGATGTGTATTTCCTGAATTTGTCCCAGTCCGCCGCGAACTGACGACGCGAGGAGCGAACGATTATGTTCTGGGAGTTTTTTCGATTCGAGTTGCGCCTGCGCCGCAAAAGCATTTCCACCTATATCTATTTCTTTGTGTGGTTTGCTTTTGCATTTCTCTGCGTCGCCTCGGAAAATTTCGGGCCGGTGGCCTTCAGCAACGGCAAGGTGTTGCTGAATGGCCCCTATGCGGCGTCGTTCAACGCCATCGGCGTTTCGCTGTTCGGCGTCATTATTGTCGCGGCGATTTTCGGTACATCGATCCTGCGCGACTTTCAGCGCGACACGTTCCAAATCCTTTTTACCAAGCCGATTTCAAAGTTTGCCTACCTCGGCGGGCGCTGGGCCGGCTCCTTTGTTACCTGCATCCTCGCTTTTTCCGGTTGCATCCTTGGGGAGTGGCTGGGCACTTTCGCGCCCTGGGCGGACCATTCGCGGATTGGCCCCAACCATTTCTGGTGGGATCTTCAGCCTTTTCTCTCGATCACTGTGGTGCAGATTTTTGTGTTGGGATCGTTGTTCTTTTGCGTCGCCGCACTCTCGCGCAAGATCTTCGTGGTTTACGTGCAAGGAGCGGCGCTCTTCATCCTTTACCTGATCGGCATCACCGCGTTTAGCGCAACACGATCCCTGGAGCGTTTTTGGTCGGGCATCCTCGATCCCATTGGTTTCATCCTGATCGACGACATCACGCGCTACTGGACCGTGGTGGAAAAGAACACCCTGCTATTGAGCTGGTCGCCATCTGTTGGCGGCGGAGTTTTTCTCTATAACCGATTGTTGTGGCTGGGCGTCGGTTTCGCCTCGCTTGCGGTCACCTGGGCACTGTTTCCCATGTCGGCGGAGGCGCTCACCGCGAGTTCGCAGGGACGGCGCGCTGCCAAGGCAAAACAGCAGGAAGACTTTGAATTGGCCCCCGCCCGATCGATCGTGGCGGCGCGTCTTCCACGCGTGAACCAAGTATTCTCCGGAGCCACCACCTGGGCGCAGTTCACTTCCCTTTCCCGTTTACGAATCAGCACCATTCTTCACGAGGTTCCCTTCTGGGCGATCGTCGGCCTGATGATCGGCTTCGCTGTCAACAATGGATATTTTGCGGGGCGCGTCGCCGAGATCAACGTCTGGCCCGTGACCTATCTGATGGTGCAGGCGGTGGAAGGCGGTGCGACGCTGTTCTTTTTCATTGTCGCGGGACTGTACGCCGCGGAACTGCTGTGGCGCGAGCGGGACATTCACTTCGAGGGCATCCACGATGCCCTGCCCCTGCCGGAAACCGTGGATTGGCTGTCGAAGCTGGTGGCGATCGCCTTCGTTGAACTCGTTCTTCTCACCGTAACGATGCTCTGCGGCGTCTTCATGCAGACCGTCGCCGGCTACTACCATTACGAGTTCCTGCAATATTTCAAAGAACTCTACCTCATCGCCTTCCCGCAGATCATGGCCTTCGCCCTGTTGGCATTGTTCATTCAGACCGTGGTGCACAACAAGTTTCTCGGGCACGGCATTGCCATCGGCCTGATTGTGCTGGTGCCGATTTTGTTTAACTTCGGGTGGGAAAACAGTTTGTACCTGTACGACACAGTCCCGCAATACACCTACAGCGATATGAACGGCTATGGCCATTTCGTGCCATCGATCGTCTGGTCGACGGTGTATTGGGTGGCCATTTCAGCATTCCTCGGGGTGATCTCGATTGCGCTGGCGCGCCGCGGCGCCGATGACACGCTGCAGTCGCGGTTGCGGCTGGCTGCACGACGCGCGCCTCGGCTGATTCCGGCAGCGGTGCTGTGCCTGGGGGCCGCGATCGGCAGTGGCGCCTGGTACTTCTATAACGCGCATGTGCTGAACGAGTATCTCAACGCGAAACAGCGGCGTGACATCCAGGCGGACTATGAGAAAGCCTTCAAAAAGTATGAGAACATGCCGCATCCAAAGGTGATCGCCGTGGATGCGAAGGTCGACATCGATCCCGAGCGCCGATCCTTCTCCGGCTGGGGCAAATACACGCTGCAGAATAAAACCTCCCAGCCCATCACAGAGATTCACCTTACCGACGGCAACGAGTCTGTTTCTAATGTCAAGTTTGATCGGCCGTTTCACCTGGTGAGTTCCAGCCCGAGGCACATGTACGCGATTTACGCGCTGGACCAGCCGTTGGCGCCGGAAGAAAAGATCGAGCTGACTTTCAACGTCGGATATTGGTCGCACGGTTTTCGCGACGGCAACGAAAAGCCCGAGCTTGCCTACAATGGCACGTTTTTTGATTCCGGCTATTTTCCCAGCATCGGGTACGTGCAAGGCACCGAACTGGATGACCCGCGCCGCCGCCGCGAAGAACACCTGGGCCCTCTGGAAGAAATGGCGGCGCGGGGCGACGCCGATCAATCACGCTACAACCTTTTCAGCCACGACTCGGACTGGATCAAGTACCACACGATTGTCAGCACAACCGCCGATCAGATCGCCATCGCGCCGGGCTATCTCAAGCGGGAATGGAGCGAGGGCGGCCGCCATTATTTTGAATACGACATGGGCGACACGCCGATCGCTAATTTCTATGCCTATCTCTCCGGGCGATACGGCGTGCGGCGGGAAGAATATAAGGGCGTGAAGCTCGAGGTCTATTACAATCCCGGCCACGAGTACGACATCGACGACATGCTGGACGCGACTCGGGCTGGCCTGGATTATTTTCAGGCCAACTTCAGCCCTTACCAGTTCTCGCAGTTCCGCATCATGGAGTTCCCGCGTTACCGCCAATTCGCGCAATCGTTCTCCAACACGGTTCCTTACTCGGAAGGCATCGGCTTCATTCAGCGCATCGTCAAAAAGAACGACATTGATTTCACCTATTTCGTCACGGCGCATGAACTGGCTCACCAATGGTGGGGTCACCAGCTGATTGGCGGCAATGTGCAGGGTTCGAACATGATGGCGGAGACGCTGGCCGAGTATTCGGCGCTGATGGTGATGCAAAAGAAATACGGGCGCGACCGGATGCATCGTTATCTGCGGCATGAACTGGACCGCTACTTGCGCGGGCGCGGGGGCGAGGTGCGGCACGAGCCTCCGCTGGCGCTGGTGCAACGGGAGCCTTACGTCTGGTACCAGAAGGGCGGCCAGATCATGTACACCCTGGCCGACTACATCGGCGAGGACAAGGTGAATGCCGCGCTACGCGATTTCCTGATGAAATACCGCTACGCCAACTCGGCCAATGCGGAGACGCAACCGTATCCCGATACTCGCCTGCTGGAGGCTTCGCTGCGGGCGCAGGCACCGCCGGAACTGCAATACCTGATTGACGACGGATTTGAATCGATCGTGCTATATGACAACAAGGCGCTGACGGCGACGGTAACCCCGACTGCCGACCATAAGTACAAGGTCAGCCTGACGGCGCAGGCGCGGAAGGTAAAGGCGGATGGCAACGGGAATGAGACTCCGGTGGCGCTCAACGACTACATCGAGATTGGAGTATTCAAAGGCAAGAAGGACGAGGAACAGCCGCTCTACCTGAAAAAGGAGAAGCTCACGAAAGAGCAGAACAGTTTCGAGATTATTGTCGATGAGATGCCAACAAGGGCCGGGATTGATCCCTACAACAAGCTGGTGGACCGGATCTCGGACGACAATATGATTGATGTGTCGCGGTAGTGAGCGATCGGGCCGCCAATCCGACCCAGGTATGGTTGCCACCGGCGAAACGGGTGACGCAGCTTTGAAGTGCCGCTGAAACGATGTTTCGCGTCATTGCGGAAGTGGTGGAACTGGCAGACACACCATCTACCTGCATCGCTTTAGCAATTCTCTACGTCCGGGGCTATATTGTGCCGCCGTTCAGGGCAGGCTCTAACGTCGCAAACGGCGCGACGTCAGGGTGGGGCGCCGCTCGATTGGAGTGGTGCCTACCGTCTGACATTCCCTTTAGAAAACTGCTTTCAACCCCAACTGAATGTTGCGCGGGCCGCCGGTGCCGATTACAGGATTGGCATCGGCGACGTCGGGCGTGGCGCAGGCGCAACCAAACTGCTCGGGGTTGGAGGGGTCGACGCGTCCGTAGGTGAAATTCGCGCCGTAGGGGTTGGCGAAGTTGGGGTGGTTGAGGACGTTGAAGAACTCGGCACGGAATTGGAGCCTCGCCTTTTCCGTGAGTCTCCAATCCTTGACCACCGACAGATCCCAGGCTTGGAGGCCGGGGCCGCGGAAGAGGTTGCGGGGCATGGTGCCGAAGGTTCCGGCGTCGGGCGGAGTCATCACGCTGGCGCCTTTAGCGAAGCAACCGAACTGTTGCAGTTGACTCGCGGGGGCGTGCGCCGCGCAGGCGGCATTCTGCGTGCCGTCGGGGAAGAACGGAATTCCACCGAAATGCGACGGGTTGAAGTCGGCGGGGTTGCCGAAGAAGTTCCAGCGGTCGGCACTCTCACCGGTCAGGCTGATGTCGTTGCCAGTGTCGACCACGTTCCAGGGCTGCCCGGTTTGCATGGTCACGATGGAGTTGAGCTGCCATCCCTGTAAGAGTTGGCCCCATGACCTGGTGGCGGGGAGGGCATAAGTGAAGGCCAGGGTGAGACGGTGACGGATATCGAAGTCGCTGGCGCCGTATTCGCGGGCAAGGTTGGTGCTGTCCATGGCCTGAGGTGCGCGATTGTCGGATGCCTGATCGAAGGCGTGCGAGTAGGTGTAGCCCAGCAGATAGGACAAGCCGTGGGAAGGCCGCTGGGTTACGGTCGCCTGCAGGGCGTTGTAGTTGGACTCATAGGCGTTCCCGAGTTGGTTGATGAACTTCAGACCGGGGAATCTGGCGTTGAAGGGGCGACCCGCTTGTTCGCAATGGCCACAGGCGATCTCGGCGGGCGAGTTGGGGTCTGCCTGGTTGATGTCGTAAACACCGAGCGTCTTGGTGCCGTGGTCGCCAACATAGCCTACCTGCAACGAGAAAGTGTTGCTGACCGCCTGCTGCAGGTTGATGTTCCAACTCGTGACGTAGGGAGTGCGCAGGTTGCGGTTGACGGCGAAGATGTCGCACGGGGTGCTCCGGCAATCGATCTGCGAGACGTTGAAGACCTGGGCGTTCGCCGCCCAGTTTAGGTTGGTAATACCTTGCAACACGCCGGCATTGAGAGTTCCTGTGCCGTTTGCGCCACCGGGGCCGATTCCGAGCGCGGCGGTCGGAACAACATTGATTCCGATCGTTCCCGGGTCGTTGGTGAAATTGAACTGGCCAATGAATGTGTTGAAATTAGGCATATCGTAGAGGATGCTTCCGCCTGCGCGGAGGACGGTCCTGCCTGCGCCAGTGACGTCCCACACCAGGCCGAGGCGTGGGCCGAAGTTGTTGTCGTCTCCGTTGTAGGCAGAGCCGATCTGGTTTCCGACCTGAACCACTCCCAGCGTGGGATCGAAGTTGCCGAACAGATTGTGGGACTCATGCAGTACAGTGTTCAGTTCATAGCGCAGACCCGCGTTGACCGTGAGGCGGGGAAGCAGGCGCCAGTCGTCCTGTAAGAACGCGGCGTAGGACCAGAAGCTGACTTGGCGGTGCGTATCGCCCAGCAGGATGCGGCCATTGTTGGGCACGCCGGCCAGGAAATCTTCCAGCGGCGTCGCGCCCGGAAAAGGTGGAGTGAAGGTTGGATTGAAGAGCGTGCCGTTGTTGAAATCGATGCGGCCTTTGCCGCCACGGTTCTTGAGATGGTCGACGCTGCTGCGTCGGACTTCGCCGCCAAATTTAAACGCATGTTTGGCGCGGTTATAGGAAGCGTTGTCGGTGAACTGGAGGGTCTGTGCCGGACGCAGCATCTGGGGCCAGCCGTTATTGCCGCCAAAGACACCGGCGGGTGGCGGAGGGCCGAATCCGCCGATGCGGATCGTCGGCATGCCGTAGTCGAGTGGGTTGGGGACTCCGGTATCGATGCCGTAGGCGGTTGCGGGATTGAGATTGGCATCGGCGGTGAGGAAGGTCTGCCATAGGCGGTTGTAGCCGATTCTGGCCTCGTTGACCCAGCGCGGGTTGGGCATCCAGACCCATCCCGCTCCGAGCACCTGGCCGCGAGTCCTGGCCTGCGACATCCATTGCGGCCGGGCCACGGGCTGATCCTGTTCAGTCTGCAGGCTGTCGCCGATGAAATAGGAACTGGTCAGCAGATGGCGATCGTTAGCGTGGTAGTCGAGTTTGGCTACGGCGTTATCGCTACGGTTGGTGTTGGGAAAGTTGGTCACGATGCCGTTCGGGTTGCTTCCGTCGTTGGCGGGAAACAGCGTGGTCAGTTTCCGGCTCAGCGCATTTTCCGGGATTCCGTGGGCTTGTAGATCGGCGAGTGCATCCGGGATGCTGTTGGCGGGGTCCCCTTGCAGCGAGACGGTCGCGGGTGTTGAGAAAACCTGGGTGACTCCAACCAAGCTGCGTACCGCTTCATAGCCGCCGAAGAAGAAGAGCTTGTCGTGCAAAACGGGGCCGCCGACCGTTCCGCCGAATTGGTGAAGGCGCAGGGCTTTGGAGTTGGGGGAGGGGTTGAAAACATTTCGGGCGTCGAAAGCGGCATTGCGTTCGAAGTCGTAGGCGGTGCCGTGAACCGTGTTGCCTCCCGACTTTAATCCAACGTTGACGATGGCCCCGGCTTTCCAACCGTACTCGGCGTTGGGGTTGGATTGGTCGTTGAATTCCTGGATGGAGTCGATGGGCAGGAGGGTCGCGGGAGTACCCTGCACGCCCGAACCGTTGATAACACTCTGGCCGAAATAGGGATCGTTGTTGTCGGTGCCATCGACGATGAAGTTGTTGTCCTCGGAACGCAGGCCGTTGGCGCTGATGGAACCGATGCCACCGCCGGGGTAACGCATGACGCCGGGCCGCAGAACCAGCAGGTTCTGAAAGTCGCGGCCGTTCAAGGGCAGGCTGTTGATCTGCCTGTTGCCCAGGGTTCCGCCGAGGACGTCGTTGACCGTTTCCAGCATGGGATTGGCTTCGGTGACGGTGATCTTCGCGGAAACTTCACCCGGCTGCAGAACGAAATCGATGCGAACGTCCTGCCCGACTTCAAGCTGGATGCTTCTCTCCAGAGTTTTGTATCCGTCGGCCTCGGCGCGGATTGAGTACAAGCCGGGCGGCAGATTCGGGGCGACGTAGTCGCCAGTCCGTCCAGTAACCAGCACGCGAGTGGCACCGTGTTGCGAGTCGCTGATCGTGACGGCACTGCTGCGCAGAGCGACTCCGGCGGGATCATGCACCGCCCCCATAATGCGGCCCATATTCGTTTGGGAAGATAGAGAAGGGCCGAACAGGAGAAAAGCCAAAATGACGGGCACAATCAGGAACGACCTAGTGATGCTGGGGTATAAGGACTTGTCGCGCTTCATAGTCGAGGCTCCGTCTTGGTTGACTTTTAGAACGTACGTCGATTGCCGAACTCGCCTGATGGTTCATTCCGTTTCAGGCTCAAACTTGATCTCGATCAGTTCCTTGGTTTCTTGCGGGCCTACTTGCCACTTCGACCTGGCGATGGCATCGGCGGCCGCTTGCACCAGGACAGGACTGCCACCGATCACTTGGGTACGGGTGACAGTGCCGTCCGGCGCAACGATGGCAACCACTTTCACGGTTCCCGTGAGGTTCATCTTTCGGGCAATGGGCGGATAGACAGCCTTGATCTGGCCTAGTGTCTTGCGCTTTCCGGCCAGCTTGACTTGCTGCGCGAGACCCGGCGGAAGAAACTGCCCAGCGGTCAGAAGCAGCGCCAAGGTGAGAACAGTACGTCGCATGAGTCAGGCAGGCTTGAGGCTCGCACCGAGGGAGTGCCATCACTGCCTTAATGAGCTACTATCGGCGTTAGGGAGGACCGTGGTCTGTGGTGGGAACCGGAGGTGGTTACCGAAGTACGCTTACGTTAGGACAGGGCAGTTAAGAACGCCGGGCGCGGGAACACTGTTTGCTGGGTTCCGCAAGAATTTGGCGAGACCAAGGGTGGGGTTGGCGGCAGTAGCGGCAAGTCTACACGTTACTTAGAAATCCTACAGGTCTGGGAGACAGCTGCTGTCGCCACAAACGTTCACCACCACGATGTCTGGCTTGCCGTCGCCCTTTATGTCCGTCACTCTAACATTCGAAGGGTAAATCCCGCCCGAGTCGTAGGTCACTGCTGCTTACAACAAGCGGGTGGACCAGATCTCAAACGACAATATGATTGATGTGTCGCGGTAGCGAGCGATTCAACCGCCAAACCGACGAGATGTGGTTGCCACCGGCGAAACGGGTGACGCAGCTTTGCTATAATGGTTTGCCGCTGAGATTGCACTCTTGCGCGATTGCGGAAGTGGTGGAACTGGCAGACACACCATCTTGAGGGGGTGGCGCCGAAAGGCGTGGGGGTTCAAATCCCCCCTTCCGCACCATTGCTATTATTCTGAAAATCAAGGGTTAGAATCATGATTGTTCTGGTCACCATCGTTCACATACTGGTATGCCTGTTTCTGATTGTGGTGGTTCTGCTGCAAAGCGGTAAGGCAGGAGACATCTCGGCGGCGTTTGGCGGCCAAGGCAGCCAAGCCGCATTTGGACCGCGCGGCGCGGCTACGGCGCTCTCCAAAGCCACTACGATTTCTGCGGTTCTGTTTATGCTGACGTCGGTGACGCTGTCGATTAACGCGATCAAGCACAGTGGCCCAAGTTCGGTGCTGCAAGGGGTTAAGTCGGCCCCCACCAAGACTCAGCCAGCGGCACCGGCGAAACCTGCGGCGCCTCCCCTCACACCGCAAAAATAGTGGCCCGTTCGTCCTACGCAATACACTGTATGGCGTCTCCGGATTTGCTGTAAGAAGCTGTTACGTGTGCCCACCCGTCCTCTCGATGACGCCTACATTCGGGAACTTTGCGCGAAGGTGGTGGATGCCAAAGACGCCGAACTCGACGACGCCATCAACCAGTTGAATCAGGCGCTCCACGAACACAGCCTTCAACTCAGGAAGCTGGCGGTGGAGAAATTGTCCGCCCCGCCATCGAATTCCTCCGAATCCTAAAGCAATTCGAAGCGCATACCGCGGATTTTGCTGTAATTGTATTTCGGGAATGCGGGTGCTACCATCCGACTATTGGCATGGTTAGCCGGGAGGAAATGAATGTCCGATCGTGAGAGCAACAGCTTTGTGTGGTTCTTGGCGGGTATGGGCCTGGGAGCGCTGGTGGGGGTTCTTTACGCCCCGCGCTCAGGCAGTGAAACTCGAGAGGCGCTGAAGAATCGTGCCGAAGAAGGCCGCGAATACATGCGGAATCGCGCGCGCGAAGCTCGCGATCAGGCGTCGGAATGGGTAGATCGCGGACGCGACGTGGTCAGCCAACAGAAAGATCAGTTCCGCGCCGCCTACGAGGCCGGCCGCCAAGCCTACCAGGAGGCGACCACCGAAGCCGCTCCGGCACCGAAGAACGTTTAAGTCGGAGTTGCACGCTCAAACAGCGGTTTGACGGCGTTTGGTACGGCTCAGGAAGGCGTCAGTTATGGAAAATCTTACTCCAATCTTCATCGCATTGACGGGCGCGGCCGTGCTTCTGCAAGCGGGCGTATTAGTGGGAATTTATCTTGCCATGCGCAAGAGCAGCGCGCGCATGGAAGCGTTGGCGACCGAGGTCAAAGCCAAGGCTCTTCCGGCGCTGGAGCAGGCCCAGGCAATCCTCGCGGAGATTCGCCCGAAAGTGGCCATCATCGCGGAGAACGTGGCCGAGACGACTACGACTGCGCGGGCTCAGGTCCAGCGGGTTGATGCCGCGGTGAACGACGTTGTGGATCGCGCGCGGCTGCAGGTGATCCGCGCCGACGAAATGCTCAGCCGCACCCTCGACCGGGTCGAGCATACGTCGGAGGTCGTGCACAAAACGGTGGTCTCGCCGGTTCGGCAGGTGTCCGGAATCATTCAAGGTGTCACAGCGGGAATCGAATTCCTGTTCGCGCATCGAGGTCGCAGGAATGGTGGCAGCCGCGAAGGGCGCCGGCCTGTGCCGCAGGACGAGATGTTCATCTGAGTCGCTCGACGCCTGTCGAGTGCGTTCCCTGCCGTAGGCTGCTCGGCTGATGTATGCTGGGTTGATGAAGCCCGCCTTTCGCCGACTCTGGGCAAGTCTGTTCGTTCTCTTTTTGCTGCTTGCGAGCGAGTGCCCTCCTGCCGCGCGCGCTGCGGATGACAAAACCGTCTGGAGCGATCAGGAAAAGCCAATCGTCGACCAATTGCGCGGCCTTCGTAAGCTTCCCGACGACGTACGAGTGCATACCACCCAGCAACTTGCTCTTCAGATTCGCCAACTGCCGGCTGTCCCTAACAAGCTGAAGCTGGCGGGACATCTCGCTGGACTTTCTACGGAAGGCGACTTCGGCCACGACACCTTGCAACAGGTAGCCGACACTCTGTCCGCCGCGTTGCGCGAGCAGCCGCAACCCGCCAAAGAAGGACAACCTGATTTTCTGTATGTGGAACTAGCGTCGCTGGTGCGGTATGAGCATGTGCAGACCTTATTGGAGTCGCCGCAGTTCGCCGCGGCCATGGCGAAGCTGGCGGCCGATGATGCCAAGCGCGAGCACGCCGACTTCACGCTGACGGACCTGCAAGGTAAGAGTTGGCATCTCGCGGATCTTCGCGGCAAGGTAGTGCTGGTAAATTTCTGGGCGACATGGTGTCCTCCCTGTCGCAAGGAGATGCCCGATCTGGAATCGCTGTATTCGCAATTCAAGGAACAGGGTTTCGTGGTGCTCGCCATTTCAGACGAGGAGTCTGCCAAAGTCTCTCCGTTTTTAGCGGAACGAAGTATTACCTATCCCGTGTTGCTCGATCCGGGCCGGAAAGTAAACCAGGAATTTGAAGTAGAAGGCATTCCAAAAAGTTTTGTCTATGATCGCGGGGGCAAGCTTGTAGCCCAATCGATCGACATGCGTACGAAAAAACAGTTTCTCGAAATGCTGGCGCAAGCCGGGCTTCACTGAGGAGGGTTGATGCGGTACCTGGTGAGAGCTCGCCTGAAAGCGGGCTGCGAGCGCAAGTTGCTTAAAGCGGTTCACGACAAGACTCTCGGACAGGGGTCGGTTGCCGAAGGCGAATACCTGCGTAATATGAGCGAGGCGCGATTGTTTGAAGATGGCACCGCTCGCTGGGTTGAGGTCTGTTATTGCCCGACTCCTCTACAGGAGGAGCGGGCCTATTGGGAAGAGTTCTTTGACCTGGCTAAAGTGCAGGATGCGCACGACCGCCGTAAATGCCGCGATCAGAACGGTACAAAGTACTGGGCGTGCGGAGATTGCGATTGCACGAACCGTCTGGAGCAAAAACTCAAAAACTCCGGGGCGCCATTTCTGGATTCGCTGGCATCGGGAAACCCTTCGCGCCATAACGGCAGCTAGCCTCGTCCCTCTTCTCAAGCCAATTGCGGCAAGAGTGTTTCCAGTTCCTTCAAGTCCTGGGCCACTTCGCGCAGATTAAACACCAGCGCCCAAAAAGGCAGCATGCGATCCAGCGTAAAGGGCGAGGTCACGCGCCGGGCGCGGAGTTTGGCCAATTCGGCGTCAAGGCTGCGAATCGTTGCATCCAACCCGATCGATGGCACCGGCGAAGCGGTTCGCACGCCGTCCGCCAGGCTGGCGAACTTCCGCGTAGTTTTTTGCGCCAGCGCCGGCAGCGACGGCAGCAATCCTGGATCGATGCGCGCGTGCACATAGAGCGAACAGTCTTCGGCCATGGCGGTTAGACGGCGGCGGACCTGATCGGCAAGTTCGACCAGTTGCTGATACGCTTTTTCGTTGAAGCGCGAGAAGGACAGTTCGCCTCGCGCCTCGTCCATCTGCTGCGTGATGCCCCTGCGAAGTTCGTGCAGTTGCCGGTCGAGCGCGCGGACCTGCTCCTCGTTGTTAATTCCTTCAATTGCAGCCGCAGTCACCGCCTGGTAAAGAACGCCAGCGCCATCCAGGATTCCAGCGATTTTCTTGCGCAGACCTTCGCGTGCATGGACTGGCCAAACCAGCGCCCCCACTGCAAAAGCAACGAAAGCCCCTTCTGTCGTATACAGTACGCGCAGCCAGGCGGTATGCCACGGCTCCGCAATCCCGCCAAAAACAAGGATGATGGCTGCGGTAAACCCGGCCGCACTGAACGCGGGATGCAGCACCGTCAGGTATGCAAAGCCAGTGGCCAGCAAGAACAAGACAATTCCGGATCCGAGGCTTCCCTTGCCGAAAATTGGCATGAGCAAGGCAGCCGCCAGCGCTCCAGCCGTGGATCCGATGGTGCGATAGAGGGCAGCCTTCCACGACGCGCCGACATTGGCCTGCGTCACTACAAGAGCCGCGAAGACCGCCCAATATCCCTGGTGCAGGTGCCATCCGGCGTAGATGGCATAAGCGATTGTGCCCGCAAGGCCAGTTTTGATTCCCTGCTTTACGGCGCTCGACTCACGCGACCAGAACGACGGGGCGGCGGGCAGGGACGGGCTGCCTGGCGTGGACAGCGCAAGATTGGAGGAAGACATGGCGGGATTATAAGCGCCGTGTCAGCGATTCTCAGTGATCCAGCCCCCGCCGAACACAATGTCGCCGTCGTAGAACACCGCAGCTTGGCCGGGGGTGATGGCGCGCTGGGGCTCTTCGAACAAGGCGAGGATCTCGTCTTCGCCTACCTTCTCAATGATCGCCGCCGCGGGCTCGTGGCGATGGCGAATTTTTACCGACACGCGTGTCGGTTCGCGCAAGTCTTCCACGGAGATGAGGTTGGTGCGGCGCACCCGCAGCGTTCGCGAATACAGATTCTCTTCGTTGCCAACGATGACTTGCTTCTCCGCGCCGTTGATCTGAATGACATAGAGCGGCGACCCGGTGGCCACACCTAATCCCTTGCGCTGGCCGACGGTGAAATTATGAATGCCGGCGTGTTCGCCGACGACTGCACCGGCCGTCGTGACCAGTTCGCCGGAAGTGTCGGGCAAAGACTGATTCTGCTCGGCGAGGTAGGCATCGATGAAGCGCTTGTAGTCGCCCCCCGGAACGAAGCAAATTTCTTGCGAATCGGGCTTTTCGGCAAGCGCCAGGCCGTGCCTGCGGGCGAGCTCCCTCACTTCGGGCTTGGTCATCCCGCCGAGAGGAAAGAGTGTGCGGCTGAGTTGCTCCTGCGTCAAGCCGAAAAGGAAGTAGGTCTGATCCTTGCTGCGGTCAGCAGGCCGCTTCAGCAACCAGCGCCCGCTGTTCTCGACGAATTCGACGCGAGCGTAGTGGCCGGTGGCGATCGCATCGGCGCCGATCTGCTGCGCCACCACGTGAAGCTGGTTGAACTTGAGGTGGTTGTTGCAGAGGCTGCACGGAATCGGCGTGCGGCCGGAGAGATATTCCTCCACGAAGGGACGGACCACTTCCTTTTCAAATCGCTCTTCGTGATTGACCACGTAGTACGGAATGCCAAGGTGCTGGGCAACACGACGCGCATCATAGACGTCGTCGAGCGAGCAGCAGCGTCCCGTAACCTGCTCCGGCATCCCTTCGCGTCCCGCCAGCCGGCGCTGGTTCCAGAGCTGCATGGTCAGGCCGATCACTTGACGTCCCTCGGCACGCAGCATCGCCGCGACGGTCGAGGAATCGACTCCGCCCGACATGGCTACGGCGATGGTATTGGAAGTCAAGTTTCTTTACCCCTGGCTAGCTCGGGGGATTTGATTCAGCTGCACCCGAGCTGAAAGCACGTACGGCGCGCTCTAACCGTTCACTGGATGTTTGTACTTCGGACTCAAGTCTCTCAGTCGGACTACAATCTCCTGCACAAGCGCAATCGCGACATCGATGTCCCCGTCGTTATTTTGCTTGCCTAAACTGAATCGAACGCTGCTGCGGGCGCGATCACTGGAGAGTCCCATCGCGACCAGGACGTGCGACGGCTCGATCGCTCCCGACGAACAGGCAGCACCCGTCGAAACCGCCAGCCCTTTCAGATCGAGCGCAATCACCATCGCTTCACCGTCGATGTGCTCGAATTGAATGTTCGTCGTGTTCGGAACGCGGGGGGCGCTTGCACCGTTCACGGCCGCGTCCCCAACCTGACACAGAATTCCTTGCTGCAAACGATCGCGCATGGCTGACATTTTCTTGTCGTCGGCGCGCGCAAAAGCCTGCATGGCGATCTCGGCAGCTTTCCCAAGCCCTACAATCCCCGGAACATTCTCCGTTCCAGCGCGTCGTGAACGCTCGTGGCGCCCGCCATAGAACAAGGGCCGTAACTGGACTCCCTTTCGCAAGTAAAGCGCGCCAACGCCTTGCGGTGCGTGCATTTTGTGGCCGGAGATCGACAGCGCGTCGCAGCCCATCAGCTCCACGTCGATCGGGACCTTGCCTGCCGCCTGCACCGCATCCGTATGGAAGCGCACGCCGGCTTCAGCGGCGATCCTGCCAATTTCCCGGACCGGTTGCAGCACTCCCGTCTCGTTATTGGCCATCATGATCGAGATCAGCTTGGTGTTCGGGCGCAACGCGCGCCGCACGTCATCGGGGTCTACAACGCCCCGAGCATCAGCCGGAACATACGTGGCGTCGCAACCCGCCTCCTGGAGATTTTTGCAGGCGTGAAGCACGGCATGATGCTCAATGGTCGAAGTCACCACATGATCGCCGGGACGAGTCAACCCTGCGACCGCAAGATTGTCCGACTCCGTCCCGCCGCTGGTGAAAACGATCTCTGACGCTCGACAACCAAGCAGCAAAGCCACGGATTCGCGCGCCTGTTCCACCGCCGCCCTCGTCTCCTGTCCCTGGCGATGGATCGACGATGCATTGCCAAAGCGCTCGCCAAAGTACGGGCGCATGGCGTCAAGCACCTCCGGCAACACCGGGGTGGTGGCGTTATTGTCGAGGTAAATGCGAGACGAACCCACAGAACAATTTTAACCCGTCTCGCCGCGGGATGCGGCCGGTCGCATGCGTGCGCACCAGCCTCTGCCGCAACGGCAGCGGCGATTATCGCTTTTCCATCGCGACGTATCGGTTGGGGTATTGCGGCCCAACATATTCTGCGCGTGGCCGGATCAGCCGATTGTCATCGAGTTGTTCGATCACATGAGCCGCCCAGCCGCTGATGCGCGAAACGGCGAAGACGGGCGTGAAAAGATCCTCGTCAATCCCGAGCACGTGATAGGTGGACGCAGAATAAAAATCAACGTTGGCGTTCAGCTTCTTTTCCGTCTTGACCAACTGCTCAATTTTCTCCGACATTTCATACCACTGCGGCTGCCCGCTCGAGCGGCCCAGGTCGCGCGACATCACGCGCAAGTGCGTGGCCCGCGGATCTTCCGTGTGATACACGCGATGGCCGAAACCGGGCACTTTCTTTTTCTGCGCCAGCATGTTGCGGACGAATTCGACGGGATCGGCCTTCTCGCGGGTGATCTTATCCATAATGCGGAATGCGGCTTCGTTGGCGCCGCCGTGCAACGCGCCCTTCAGAGCGCCAATGGCAGCGGTGATCGCCGCGTGCATGTCGGCGAGCGTGGCAGCCGTCACCCGCGCCGCGAACGTGGAAGCGTTCAGCTCGTGGTCGGCATGAAGGATCAAAGCGATATCCAGAGCCCGCTCCGCCGTCGACGAGGGCTTCTCGCCGTTGAGCTGCAGCAAAAAGTTTGCCGCATGCGACAGCGAACGGTCAGGATCGATGACTTGCTTCCCTTTTCGAATGCGGTCGTAGGAAGCTACGATCATTCCAATCTGCGAGGTCAACCGAATCGCTTTACGCACATTGGCTTCGTGATCGTTGCTTTTAACATCCGCGTCGTAGAATGCCAAAGCCGAGACCGCCGTGCGCAGTACGTCCATTGGCATGGCGCTTTTCGGGGCATTGCGCAGAATCTGCAAGATCGCTGGATCAAGCTGTCGCTCCTGCGCCAGACGCTGCTGCAGATCCTTCAACTCATTCGCCTTCGGCAGCCGGCCGTACCAGAGTAGATAGCAGGTTTCCTCGAACGTGGAGTGATCGGCGAGCTCGTGGATGTCGATACCGCGGTAGGCGAGGACACCCTGATCGCCGTCGATGTAACAAACGCTCGAATTCGTGGCAACAATGCCTTCCAAGCCTTTAGGAGCCTGCGTGCTGGTCATGCTTGACATAATTTTTCCGCTCAAACCGTCTGATTTGTTTCCCGGAAACCGCGAGGCAGTGGCAGGGAGCGCAACCCTCTTTTATACCCGAAATCGGGCGCGCATGCCACAAACGGAGCCCCTTCCGGCTGAACCCAACAGCACAGAATCGTTAGGCTGGAACCGGGCCGTTTTGCCGCTCCGTTCCGCTGCAGAGTATAGTGAAAGGTTGATTTAGTGCGCGATTTTCGCCCCAATTGTCCTGCCAGGAGGTTCTCCGATGCGACGTTTTATTTCCTTGTGCCTTGCCTTGTTCTTTTTCGCTCCGCTGTTCGCCTTAGCCGACGAGGGAATGTGGCTTTATAACCAGGCGCCCAAAGACAAGATTAAAGCCAAATATGGATTTGAGGTCACGCAGGCGTGGCTGGACCACATGCGGCTCTCGTCAGTGCGCTTCAATAATGGCGGCTCCGGCTCTTTCGTTTCCGCCGACGGCCTGACTTTCACCAATCATCACGTGGGGGCCGCGTGCATTCAGCAGCTTTCCAGCGAAGGGCACGACTACATGAAGACCGGCTTCTACGCCAAAACGCAGGCGGATGAGGCCAAGTGCCCCAGCCTCGAATTGAATCAATTGGTGGGCATCGAAGACGTCACCGACAAAGTGAATGCCGCGGTGAAGCCCGAAATGTCGGTGGCCGATGCGGGCAAGGCCCAGCGCGCTGCCATGACACAGATCGAAAGCGAATGCGCCTCCTCTTCCGGCTTGCGCTGCGACGTAATGACGTTCTACTCCGGGCAGGTTTACAACCTCTATAAATATAAGAAATACACCGACGTGCGCCTGGTTTTCGCGCCCGAGTTCGACGCCGCCTTTTTCGGCGGCGATCCGGACAATTTCGAATATCCCCGTTACGACCTCGACATCACGTTCTTTCGCGTGTATGAGGATGGGCATCCGGTGCATCTCGAGAACTATTTCCGTTGGTCCCGCACCGGCGTAAAAGAAGGCGATCTCATTTTTGTTTCCGGCCACCCCGGCACGACCAACCGGTTGCAGACGATGTCGCAACTCGAATTCACCCGCGACGTTGCTTATCCACAACTGCTGTCTGCAGTAAAGCGCCGCATTGGCATGCTCCAGGACTTCAGCAAGCAGTCGGAGGAGAATGCGCGCATAGCTAAGGAAGACATTTTTGGCCTGCAGAATACGCAAAAAGCGGTTACTGGCTACGAGTCAGGCCTTCTCGACAAGTCGTTGATGGAGTTGAAGAACGGCGACGAGAGCAAGCAGCGCGCAGCGTATAAGGCCGATTCTGCCAATACTGGTCAACCCGATCCCTGGGATGAAATTGCCCAGGCGATGAAATTGCAGCGCGACATTTATCCTCAGCTCATTTATCTCGAGCGCATGCGCGGATTTGCCATTGGACAAGGTCTGCCACAGATCGCCCGCACTCTGGTTCGCGCTGCGTCCGAAAAAGCGAAGCCCAATGGCGAACGACTGCGCGAGTTCCGCGACTCGGCGCTGCCGTCGCTCGAGCAGCAGTTGTTTTCGACTGCTCCCGTTTACAAGAACCTCGAAACCCTTCGCCTGAGCGACTCTCTTGCCCAGATGGAGGAAGGGTTGGGAAAAGATAATCCAGACGTGAAAGCGGTCCTGAACGGCAGGACTCCCGCGGATGCCGGCAAGGAAATGATCGCTGGGACAAAATTGGACGACGTGGCCGTAAGAAAGCAGCTTTACGAAGGCGGGGCAGCCGCCATAGCGGCGAGCAATGACCCGTTAATCGTGGCCCTTCGAGCGGTCGAACCCGATGCGCTCGCGGCGCGCAAAGAATTCGACGACAAGATCGATTCCGTTATCCGCCGAGACGGAGCGCGCATTGCGAAGGCTCATTTTGCCCAAAGCGGCTTCAGCCAGCCTCCCGATGCAACCTTCACCTTGCGCCTCAGCTATGGCGCGGTCAAAGGTTACGAGGAACACGGCAAACACATTCCTTACTTCACCACCATGGGCGGCGCGTTCGAACATGCCGCCGAACACAACAATCAACCGCCTTACAACCTCGGGCAAAGCTGGGTCAGCTCGAAATCAAGAATCGATCTCAAAACTCCGCTGGATTTTGTTTCGACCGCCGACATTATTGGCGGTAATTCGGGCTCGCCCACCTTAAACAAGCAGGGCGAAGTTGTGGGAATCATTTTTGATGGCAACATGGAATCGCTGCCCAACAATTTCCAATACACCGATGCGCAGGCGCGTGCCGTGTCAGTGGACTCGCGGGGCATCCAGGAAGCGTTGCGCAAGATTTACGGCGCCACCGCCCTTGCCGACGAATTGATGGGAGGTAAGACGGATTCTGCGAAGGCAGGAACCAGGTAGCGCCAAACCATCGACAACGCGTGATACATCTGGCCCGCTTTTGTCGCGGGCCTTTCTTTTTAATTGATGCCGTGTGTTCGTGCTAGAATCTGCGGACCACCCGGGGGAGCGATCTCATGAGTCATCCAGTCGTGCACTTTGAATTCGGCTGCCGCGACCAAGTCAAGACGGTCATGTTTCTAACCGACCTTTTCGGCTGGAAGATGCAGCCTGCCGGTCCGGCAACCATGATCGATACCGGGGCCGACGCGGGCATCAACGGGCACATCACCAGCCTTGGCCATGAACCGCACCAGTACACGATTTTTTATGTGCAGGTGGAGGACGTGCAGGCCTATCTCGACAAAGCAGAAAAGCTGGGCGGGAGAACGCTGGTGCTTCCAGTCGAGATTCCCACGGGGACCTTCGCCTGGTTCGCCGATCCCGGCGGCAACACGATTGGACTCTGGAAGCCGAAATAGACGCGGATCAAGCAGGCCAGATACTAAGCGCAGTCTTACTCAGAATCTGCTGCTGCATCTCTTCGCTCAGCGGCAAAGAGCGAAATTCCTCAAGGTTCTTCTTAACATCCGGCACTCCCGGACCCGGCCAGTCCGTCCCGAAGAGTGTCTTGTGGGCGATCTCGTCGAGGCGCGGGAAATACTTTAGCAGCGTCTTGGGCGGAATCCCGCTGATGTCCAGATAAACATTGGCATGCCGCCGGATCAGGAAGAAAGCCGTGTGCATCCACAGTGGCCGCCCGCCATGGGCAAGAAGTATCTTGAGCTTCGGGAAATCGACGGCCACGTCGTCCACGTAAATCGGATCGCCGTATTTATTGCGTGCCCCGGGGAAAATCGAGGTGCCGGTGTGAAACATCACCGGAACGCCATTCGCCTCTGCTGCGCGGTAAATGATCTCCAGTTCCTTCACGCCTTGCAAATAATCGTTGGGGAAAAGAAGCTGGTGCGGCGGGTGAATCTTGATCATCCGGATGCCCAGGCGGAGAATCTGCTCCATGTCGGCCAGGACATTGGTGGTGTGTCGCGGGTGCAGGCTGCCGCAAGAGAGCAGGCGATTCGGGTCTTCTTTCACGTAATCGGCGATGAAGGCGTTCACGCCGTCAGTGAAGCCGATGACCTCCGGAGCCACATAGTTGATGAGAACGGCGCGATCGATGCCGCAGGCGTCGAGATACTTGAGGAAAGCTTTCGGTGACCGGCAAAACTCGACGATCTGATCGAAATTGGGCCGCTTCTTTTTCATCAGCTCCAGCGCGTGCGGCTTGAACATCTCCATCGGCTGGATATGAATGTGGCAGTCGGTGATCATCTTCAGTTCTGCGCGGCCGCAAGCACGGCGCGGCGCGTAAAAACCCGAATCATCTCGCGGCGGTATTCCGGAGTCAACGCCGAAGTGGTAAGCGGCTTCGCGGTACGCGCCGCCATGTCACCAGCCGCTTCTGCCAGGCTCTCATCCATGACCTTGCCGTTCAATAGTTCCCCTGCGCCATTCACCAGCACCGGCGCAGGATTCACGGCCGTCATCGCGATGCGCGCATCCGCTATTTGGCCATTGGATCGTTTCATGGCCACTGCGACCCCGGCGAGGGGATAGTCGATTGAGCCGCGCACTCGTAGTTTGCGGTAAACACCGCAATAGCCCGCGGACCCGGCCGGCAGGAACACGCGCGTGAGAAGTTCATCGGGCTGCAATCGCCGGTAATTCATCCCGTCGCCGGTATAAAAATCGCGCAACAAAAGCCGGCGCAAACCCTGGGAGCTGGCGATTTCAATCTCGGCGTTCAGGCAAAGCAACGCCGGAGGTGTGTCACCGGAAAACGCCGCCCAGCATTTTTGGCTTCCCGGGGCAACATGGCACAGATCGCCATCTTTTTTGATGCAGAAGCCGCATCCTTTTCGCCACGCCAGCGACTGGTTGTACCAGAGGCAGCGCGTGTCGAGGCAAATGTTGCCGCCGACCGTGCCCATGTTGCGAATCACCGGCGATGCCACAGTGGCCGCAGCCTCGGTGAGCACCGGATAATGCTGGCGCAAATAGGCGTCACGCTCGATCGCGCGCAGCGTGGTGAGCGCGCCGATTTCCACGCCGTGCTCATTGCGCCGGATCCCGCGCAAGTCGCCCACCTGCCGCAAGTCGAGCACAAGCTCCGGCTCGAACAACTTCTGCCGCATCGAAGGGATTAGATCCGTGCCTCCGGCCAGCACGCGAATATTGCCGGCGTGCTTCGCCAGGAGTTCAACGGCCTGATCGGCGGATTGCGGCTTCAGTAAGCGAAACTGCGGGAGGCTCAATCCCCACCTCCGGCGGGATTCTCGCACCTGGCTGGATCGAGTGCGTGCCGCTCGGGCCCTTTGCCCTTGAACCACAACGACCCGCCGTGTTCACGAAAGCGCATCGGCGCGGTCGGATCCACACCCTCGGTCAGATTTAGAGCTTTTTCTTTTTTCTTTGCCCGCAGCGCCGCCAACACTCGCTCGGGCGTGAACGGAGATTCATGCAGGCGAATCCCGACTGCATCGTAGATCCCGTTGGATATGGCAGGAATCGTGGCGGCCAGCGATCCTTCGCTGCATTCTTTCGCTCCAAAGGGACCTTCAGGATCGACGCTCTCGACGATTATGGGATCAATGGCTGGCGATTCGATCGACGATGGGCTGCGATACTCGAGCAGGCCGCCGTTCATCAGCATGCCATCCTTCCAGACCATTTCTTCGGTCAGGGCCTGACCCATGCCCATCCACACCGAGCCGATAATTTGCCCCTCGACCGAAACCGGATTGAGAGCGCGACCGCAATCGTGCGCTGCCCACACTTTGTGCACCGTGACTTCGCCAGTCTCTTCGTCAACGCTGACTTCGGCAACCTGCGCGGAGTACGAATAGGCCGGGGATGGCCCAACCCCGCCTCCCTTGTGCTTTCCTCCGCGGGCCTCGGGAGGCGGGGCATAAGAGCCCGTGCCCGTGAGGGCGCCGTGAAAATCGATGGCAGCGACCACGGCCTCTTCAAACGTCATCCAGTCTTTCGGTCCTTCTTCCTTGCGTTTCTGCTGCAAGGAACCGCGGAGAATCTGGCCTTCCACGCGCCCGCTGACGGAAGCGCCAGACTGGGTGACTTCCGCTTCCTCCAGCTGATTTTTCGTGGCCGCCGGCGGCCCGCTCGCCTCCTTGAAGACAACATCCTCGCGGAAGACCAACTCATCGGCTGCGCAATTCATCTTTTTGGCCGCCGCCGCCGCAATGCGCTTCTTAACCTCTTCCGCCGCGCGCAACGTGGCGTTGCCATTCATAAATGTCACGCGGCTCGAATAGGATCCAATGTCGATGGGCGTGAGATCCGTGTCGGCGGCAATGACGCGCACGCGCTCCAGGGAGCAGCCCAGAACCTCCGCGGCAATTTGCGCCACCATCGTATCGGAGCCCTGCCCAATATCGGATGCACCCGTGTAGACTACAACGCCGCCGTCGCGGTCGATCTTGACGTTCACCGTCGAATGCGGCATGTCGGAGCGAATGATCGAATTCGCGGCGCCGCTCACATAGTGGCTGCAGGCAATGCCCAGCCCGCGGCCGCGTGGAAGTTTGCCTTTACGCTGTTTCCACTCCGAGCGTTCGACGGTTTTCTCGATACACTCCGGCAAGCCATAACTTTGCACGCGCAATCCGTTGACCGTGATGCAGGGCGGCTTCAGCAGGTTTTGCTGTCGAATTTCCGCAGGATCCATGCCGATCTTCTCAGCCAGCTCATCCAGTTGCGATTCGAACGCAAAGCGCACGTTCACGGTGCCATGGCCGCGCATGGCGCCGCATGCGGGCTTGTTGGTCAGGACGCGGAACCCGTCGTATTGAATGTTGGGGATGTCATAGAGCGCCCCCAGCAGCGCGCCCGAATAGAGAATCGTTACCACTCCATAGGAGCAGTAGGCGCCTCCGTCCTGCACCACTCGCGCTTTGACAGCAGTGATGCGGCCGTCTCTTTTCACGCCGGTCTTCAGATCGACGATGGTTCGCGGCCGTCCGCGATGCGCCCAGAACACTTCTTCGCGCGTGTACGTGATCTTCACCGGCGCTTTCGCCTTACGCGCCGCGATGGCGGCGATGATCTCGATCGGTATCACTTCGCTCTTGCCGCCGAAGCCGCCGCCCACCAGCGGCTTGATCACGCGAATCTGCTGCATCGGCATCTCGAGCACAAGCGACAGTTTGTGCTGCAAGTAATACGGCACCTGGGTCGAGGACCAGACCGTAAGTCGTCCCAGCTTGCCAGAGTGCGGGTCCAGCTCGAACGATGCCAGAGTGCAGTGCGGCTCCATGGCTGCATGCGTCACTTCGTTGGCGAGAAAACGCGCCTCGCAGATCACATCTGCCTCCGCAAATCCCTGGTCGGGATCTCCGAAGGCGTGGTGATAATCTTTTTCGATATTGTGCGCCTTGTGATCGTGGATGAGGTCACGCTCCGCCTTCATCGACTCTTCCGGATCGAAATAGGCAGGCAGAACTTCATACTCGACATCGATCAATTCCAGCGCTTGTTCAGCAATCGCCTCCGAAATCGCGACCACGCAGGCAACGTTGTCCCCGACATAGCGGACTTTATCGAGCGCGAGCGCGTGCTCATCGTGGCCAACGGGTAGGATTCCGAAAGGATTGGGCGCGTCGGTTCCTACGGCGACTGTAACAACACCATCGAGTTTCTCAGCGCGGCGGGTGTCGATGTTTTTGATGCGCGCGTGCGGATAGGGCGAATGCAGAATCTTGCCGATGAGCATGCCGGGCACGCTGAGGTCGTCCGCGTATTTGCCGCCGCCCGTGGTTTTTTCCGCCGCGTCGATCATGGCGGTGGGCTTGCCGATGATGGAAAAACCGTTATTCATGAAGAGCTTTCGCAATCACGGATAGCTTGTCATTCCGAGCGTTCAATTCTTGTCCTTCCGAGCGCTCAATTTTTGGTCATTCCTAGCGCAGCGAGGAATTTGCTTCTTGTCGTCAGCGTCGCGTCACTTCGCCACGAGCCCTTCCCGCTCGGCCGCCACCGCCGATTTGATGGCTTCATACATCTGGTTGTAGCCGGTGCAGCGGCAGAGATTGCTGCTCAGCGCATGGCGTACGTCTTCTTCGGACGGATCGGCATTTTCGGCCAGCAGTGACTTGACTGTCATGATGAAGCCCGGCGTGCAGTAGCCACACTGCGCACCGCCCCAGTCCCCGTAGGCTTTCTGAATAGCGGCGAGGCTGCCGTGCTCGCTCACGCCCTCGACCGTTGTAATTTCCTGTCCTTCGCAGCTCGCGACGAGCAAGGCGCACGAGAGCATCGCAACTCCGTCAACCAGAACCGTGCACGCGCCGCACGACGACTCATCACAGCCACGCTTGGAGCCGGTCAACCCAAGGTCTTGGCGCAGGACGTCGAGCAGCAGCGCGCTCGGCTCGATTGCCAACTCATGCTTTCGTCCGTTGACTTTTAGTTCGATGAGTTCTTTTTTCATACTTCAAGCTCTTAGCTCTTAGCCTTTAGCTCTTAGCGCGCCGGTTTGGCTAAAGGCTAAGAGCTAAAAGCTAAGAGCTGTTAGTACACCGGCACCTTCGGATCTATGTTTCGCGACCACGCGTCAATCCCCCCGCGCAGCGACTGCACTTTTTCAAAACCCTGCTGCCGCAACCACACGGTGACATTCATCGAGCGAACTCCGTGGTGGCAGAGTACGACTATGTGCTGGTCGGGATCGAGTTCCTGATTCGCTCGTGCCGGCACGTCGCCCATCGGCATCAACTTGGCCGCTTCAATTCGTGCCGCTTCAAATTCCCACGGCTCGCGAACGTCCAGCAACGTAAACGCATCTCCCCGTTGCAGCTTGGACTTTACTCCCTCGGGAGTGATCTCGTAGTCCATGGTTTGTGACCGCGGTGGTTCGTCTGTTCTCAACGAACGTTAGACCCGCTTAATCCTCTGCTGAAACCAATATGCGATGTAAACGCAGAAGCCAGCCATGACGACAAGATCGGCCACCCGCATAATCTGTGCGTTTAGAATTTGCGTCTGCATGGAAGCATGCACACCCGCGAAAAGGATTCGAGAGCCGGACGAAATCATAAGCAGACCGAGTGCAAATCGTGCCGTCCGAGCCTGAATCTTGAATGCGAACCACGCACTCGCCAACAGAACGAACACTGTTTGCCATGTTATCCGCAGTCCGACCGGGGCGCCCGTCAAAACTCTCCATGCACTTGCTCCTGTGTCTAGCAGGCAAAAGCCAAAGAAAAAAGCACACACAGCCGCTGTTCTCCAGCCCATGCCAAGGGCGAGGTGTCCCCTCGATTGTGCCAGCGGCTCCGACATTCACTTCCCTCTCCAAATCGGCCCGCGCTTTTCCATGAATGCGCGAATTCCCTCGTGCGCGTCCGCGGTCTTCATCAACTCTTCCAGACAAATCTTTTCCGCGCGCGCCAGGCCCTTGTCGAAATGCATTGCGTCCCACGCGTAGAAAGCCTTTTTCGTTACCGCCAGCGCGGCGGGACTCAACATCAGCAACTCGTGGAGTGCACCATCAACGGCGCCCTCTAAATCCTTCTCCGGGACGGCCCGAGTGGCGAGGCCAATGGCAGCCGCATTCTCGCCCGAGATTGTTCTGCCAGTCAAAATCAACTCCGCCGCGCGTTTCTGACCGACCAGCGCTGCCAAGGCAGCGCACGCCACCGGCGGATAGCAGCCCAGCTTGATCTCGGGAAATCCCCATTGCGCCGACGCGGAGGTATACACCATGTCGCACACCATCGCCAGTTCCGCGCCACCTCCCAGGCAATGACCGTGCACTTGAGCGATCGTTACTTTCTTGGTCGCGACCAAAGCGCGAATCACCGCGTGAAACCTGGCCAGCATGCCCCCAACTTTGTCGGGAGTATGCGCAGCCACGTCCACACCAGCGGAAAATGCTTTGCCGTCTCCGCGGATCACGATGGCAACAATGTCAGAGCGCGCCTCGATCTCGGCGAGGGCCTGCGCCAGTTCCTCCATCATCGCAATGTCAATGACGTTGAGCGGGGCATGACGGAGAGTAATGCGAGCGACCGGTGGAGTCAGATCCATTGCGATCCGGTCGAGCGATACCGTGGAAACTCCAGCCATATCTACTCCGGGTCCTCAGCGGCGACGGTTCTTACAGGTTAATCGCCGACTTTCTCACTTCCCCAATCGTCGCCAGCGGATCCCGCGCACCGGCTTTTTCCGCGATCCATTTCTTCTCGGTCTCGATAATGTCGAGAAGAAGCTTCTTATCCGCCGCCGACGGCATGTATTCCTTTACATGCTCTTCGTAAGCCCGGTCGTCCAGCGGTTCGCCGGTCTGGGCGTGAAACTTCTGGTTCGCCCATTTTCCGATAAAGCGGTTGAACTTGATATGAGGCGCGTACAACTTGGGCTCGCCCGGTTTCAGCGAGTTATTGAAGCGCTCAATCAGACCGGCCACTTCCTCGCGGTAAAGGTGGCGGTTGTAGTCGTTCAGATCATCCAGGTCCGCGGACGCATCGTTCTTCGGTTCGTCGTAGCGGCCCTTGATGCCCCACACGTAGGCCCAGTGTGCCGACGAAGAATGATCGGTGCCGAACAGGTCGTAGGAACTTGAGATCCACTTGTTGAGATATTTCTGAATGAGCCATGCGGGGATGACGCCCGCTTCCACAATGCGGCGCAGGCCATCGTTGCCCGTGCCCATGTGGAACGCCTCTTCGCGCAGCATGTACGACATGGAGCGGCCCAGCGGGGCGAAGGAAGAATACTTCAGCATCTGCAGCTGGAATTTGCCATCGCGATCGACAAAGTCAGTGTAGGTAAAGAAATCCATCCAATTATCGACGTCGACGTTGAACGCGCCCAGCAGGCGCTTGTTCTCGAATGCGCGGCGCTCCAGCATCTTCTGCGCTTCAACCTTTCCGGAATAGCCGAAGTGATCCACCAGCAGAGCGCACATCTGCCAGCCATGGCGCATCTCCTCGATCATGACGCGCGTGATGGCGCGGCGATCCCAGTCGGTCGGCGCGTTTTCCAGCAGGTTGCGCTGCTGCTCCACGCTGGCAAACTCCGTGTCGCCCTGATAGACGATCATATTCATGAGCGCATCGCGCATCTGCTGCGTGGGAATCTGCCGCAGGTTCTCCCATTTGCGTTTGCCCTTGTAATGACCGAACTCGATGTCTTCCGTATCGATCGCGCCGTAGAGCGTGTCGAAATGAAAGGCTTCGATGTCGTCGGTATTGACGCCGATCTCTTTGCGCCAGTCGTTAAACAGGCCAATCCAGTCACTGAAGGTTCCGATTTTTGCAACTTTTCCAGGCATAAGGCTCATTCACTTCCTGATAAGAATTTCCAGCTCTCAGCATTTAGCAATCAGCATGCAACCAGCACCGGCCCGTGATGGCTGATCGCTGATCGCGGACCGCTTCCCTACCCCATATTTAGCCAAACGGTTTTCAATTCCGTGTAATGCTCCATAGCGTGCGCGCCCAGTTCCCGGCCGAAACCCGAACTCTTGTATCCGCCAAAGGGCAGCGACGCATCCATCAAACCGTACGTGTTGATCCACACCGTGCCCGCTTTTAACCGGCGCGAGACGCTGTGCGCCTTCTTCACATCGCGCGTCCACACAGCCGAGGCAAGGCCGTACGGATTGTTATTGGCCTGCGCGATCACCTCGTCCAAATCGTCAAATGTCAGTACCGAAAGCACCGGGCCAAAGATTTCTTCCTGCGCGATCCTCATATCGTTCTTCACGTCACCGAAGATCGTGGGCTCGATAAAAAAGCCCTTGCCCCCATCCACCGACACGCGATTTCCGCCGGCCACCAGTTTCGCGCCGTCCTTCTTGCCCGCCTCGATGTAGCCAAGAACCGTGTTCATCTGATCCTGGCTGACAATTGCGCCTAGCCTTGTCTTGGGATCCAACGGATCGGCCGGCCGCATTTTTGCAGCGCGCGCTACCAGCTTCTCCGTGAACTCATCTTTCACTTTGCTTTCCAAAAACAACCGCGAGCCGGCGTTGCAGACTTCGCCCTTGCCATAAAAAATTCCGGTGATCGCGCCCTTCACGGCGTTGTCGATGTCGGAATCAGCGAAGACGATATTGGGAGATTTGCCGCCCAACTCCAGCGTGATGCGCTTCAGCGTATCGGCCGCTCCGCGCATAATGTCCTGGCCCACGGCGGTCGATCCCGTGAATGCGATCTTGTCGATGCCCGGATGCTTTACCATCGCGCGGCCGACTGCGCCAGGGCCGGTAATGATATTGATAACTCCGGCAGGAACACCGGCTTCCACCGCAAGCTTTCCCAGCCGCAGCGTTGTAAGCGAGGTCTGGCTCGCTGGCTTCCACACCACCGTGTTTCCGCATGCCAGCGCGGGGCCGAGTTTCCACGACGCGAGCAATAGCGGGAAATTCCACGGCACGATCATTCCGACAACCCCAACCGGTTCCCGCAGCGTGTAAGTAAACGCAGCCTCGGTGGTGTTGATGGTTTCGCCGTGAATCTTTGTCGCCAGGCCGGCGTAATAGCGCAAAACGTCAACCACCATGGGCATGTCGACATAGCGCGATTCGAAAATCGGCTTGCCGTTGTCGAGCGTCTCCAGTTCGGCGAACTCGTCGATATTTTTTTCCAGAAGATCGGCGAGCTTCCAGATCAGCCGGCCGCGCTCGCTGGCCGAAAGCTTTCGCCACGGCCCATTGCGATCTTCGAACGCACGCCTCGCCGCTTCCACAGCGCGGTCCACGTCAGCAGCCGATCCTTCGGCAATCTGGGTCAAAACTTCGCCCGTCGCCGGATTGATCGTGTCGAAACTGCTACCGGCTTCAACCCATCGCCCATCGATCAGCAACTTTCCGGGATCCAGCTGAACTTTTGTCGCTGTAAGCATAATTTCGTTTCCGTTCTTTCGCGATCGTAGCGGGCGGGCGATTGGCCCGCCCTCTCGAGCAGTGCGACCCGGTCCGAACTCGGGGCCGCGGACTGAAGACTATTTCGCCTTGAATGCTGCCGGCCGCTTCTCCACGTAAGCCGCCAACCCTTCCTTGGCGTCTTCGCTCTGGAACAGCAACTGCTGGTTTTCGCGCTCGACGGCCAGCGCCGACTCCATGGGAATCTCCCACCCTGTCTGCACGGCGCGCTTGATGCGGCCCACGGCCTTGGCGGCCTTATTTGGCGGGCAGAATTGCTTTGCATACTCCATGACGTTTGCCATGAAGTTGTCGCGATCGTAGACATCATTCACGATGCCCAACTCCTGCGCTTCTTCAAACGAAAATGTGTTGCCGGTCACCATCAGCTCGATGGCCTTGCTCTTGCCCACCAGACGCGAAAGCCGCTGAGTTCCGCCCGTGCCGGGCAACACGCCCAGGTTCACTTCAGGCAAGCCAATCTTCCCTGCATCTTTGCGCGCGATGCGAATGTCGGCCGCCATCGCGATCTCCAAACCTCCGCCCACGCAGTGTCCGTTGATAGCCGCGATCACCAGCTTCGGCGTGTGCTCCAGCCGCAGCAGCATCTCGTTGGCATGCAGGCAAAAGTAATATTTGAACGTGGGATCGACGCTCGACAGCATCTTGATGTTCGCGCCGGCTGAGAAGAACTTGTCGCCGTTACCGGTCAATACGATGACGTAAACGTCGTTCTGCATGCGCGCGCGCAGAATCGCTTCGTCCAACTGCCGGTTCATCTCGTAGGTGTACGTATTGGCTGGCGGATCGCACATCTCGATCACCGCCACTCCGCCGTCGGTGCGGTAATTCACAAGCTGCTTGGTGGTTTCGCCGGTTGCCGGCTGCATCGTCGTCGCCATGTTCTAGCTCCTTATGTCTTCCAAAATATATGTCGCGTAACCCCACAAACTTTTGTCATTCCGGGCAAAGCGAGGAATCTGCTTTGCCGGCGTCAGCGCGCATCCTTCCGACCGCGGCTTGAACTCATCACGCCGCGCAAAAAAATATCGCCCATCTCCCGCGCAATCTGCCCGGCATCCGCATCTACTCGTGGGTTGTGCCAAGTGTAAATCCAGTTCATCATCCCGAACAGGCTGAGTACCGCGATGCGCGTGGAAAAATGCAGCCCACGCTCGCGCTTCAAGTCGTCCATAAGGCCCACGCAAATCCGGTAGTACTCGCGCTTGATGGCCGCCACTTCGCTGCCAAATCCGTTCTTGAGCGCATCCGCTTCGTGCGACAGAACTTTCATGCTCGCAGGGTTAGCCAGAAAGTATTCCAGGTGATTCAGAACGAAGATATGGACTTGCTGCTCGGGATCATTCACGCCTTCCAATCGCGCCTTTAATCCCTGCACGATCGTCGAGAACGTGTGCTTCTGGATGAGAAACAACAGCCGCTCTTTGGATTCGAAATAGTAATAAAGGCCGGCCAGCGACATGCCGCTGGCGCGCGACAGATCGCGCATGGAAGCGCCTTCGTATCCTTTTTTGCAGAAGACATCAGTGGCATGAGTCAGAATTTCGGAAAGACGCTGGTCAAAACGCGTCGCACGCGCAACCGGGTGCCGCCGTCGCACAGAGATTCGCGCTGCTGTCGATGGGCTCGCCATGGAAAGAGGAGCGGAGGTTAATTCGAACGTTCGTTCGAACCCAGTATACCCCCTTTGTGATCTAGATCACAAGCCGGGGGTTGCCTCAGAAAATGCTGAATCTCAGCAGCGGCGAAAGCGATTTCACGGATGCGGCTGTGCCGGTGCAGCCTGCAGCACCGGCGCCGGTTGCGTCTCCCTCTGCACCATCATGATTCGCTTCACCTGGTTCCGCTCATACGACAGGTCTTTACCACCTATTCGGATCACCACATCTGTGGCGGAAACGGACTCCAGGTCCCCGCTCAGCACAGTGCCATCGCGGAGTTCAATCGTGTCATGCGCCGACGCTCCAAGCTCATAGCTAACGCTTCCACCTGAGGCGTCATCAGGCCCGATCTCCAGAGGAAATCTCCCCGGATTAAAGCCTTCCTTGCTGAACTCCAGGGTATGTTTGCCGATACCCAACCGCACAATCTTCGGAGTCGTACCCGCCTCCTCGCCGTCGAGCTTGAGCAACGCCCCTTGCGGAACGGAGTTGACGGTCATCGACACGGTTCGCGCCGGACGAGCCGGACCCAACTCAGGAGGCAGGTATTTGGCTACCAGCGACACCGATGCGGGAGCACCCGACGCGGCAATGGTGGTCTGGAGCTTGACGCTCTCCCCAACACCCACGCTGCTCAGCGTAATGACACCCTCGCCAATCCGAACTTTGTTCTTGTCGAACAGGTAAAGTGAGAAATTGGCATTGGAAATGACCTTTCCCCATAGGTTTTCCGCCGTCGTGTCAATCATGAAAGTCCGTTCGTTTCCAATCGAACCCACTTCTTTGAATTTTCCGAAGCTAAACCGTAGAACAGGATTGCCCGACTCCGGCCACACGATCACCTGAGCAGGTGGGTCCTTGGCAAAGCTGGCGGCGGCCAACAGGAATATTACGAGAAGGACGCGCAAAGGCTTACATCGCAGCATATGACTGCGTAATGTAAGCCAGGAACAAAGTGAATGCAAGCAGCTTGCGTTCGGGTCGCGGAGATTTTCCAGAGCGCGATTCTGTCTCGACCTAGTTCCTCACATCCGCCAGCAACCGCTCGATCTCCGCCTTCACGTCGGCAGTCAGCGGCAGCAGCGGTAATCGCGCCGGACCGCCGAAATATCCGTTGAAGTCCATGCCATACTTCACGCCGGGAATGCCCAGGTCGCCAACCGTCCGCTGCACCGCCTGCACAATGCGCTCCTGCTTGATACGCGCGAGTTCTGCGTCTCCTTCTTTCCAGGCAGCGTAAATTTCGTAGCACGCTGTTGGCGCAAGGCATGCGAAGGCTAAAATCGCTCCCACCGCCCCCGCATCCAGCGAGGGTTGCAGCTTGTGCGCCGCGCCCACCAGCACCTGAAAACCAACTTCTTTCTGCCGCGTTTTCAGATTGCCGACCACGCTGACCGCGGACGAGGACGGTTTCGCCGAAGAAGATGAACCGGTCAGCGCCCCCACCGGAACCAGGTCGCCGCCCTCTCCGTTCGACGCGGCGGTCGATGCCGCGAGCATGCGGGGCGTCACGGCATCGAACGTTTCGGTCACCGTGGCGCTGCGCCGGATGTGCCGCGTCGCTTCCACCATCTTGCGCACTTTCTCGACGTCGCCGCTCGATTCCTTGATCCCAATCAGGTTCGGATGTTCCGCCAGCTCAATTACCACCTCTGCCGGAATGTCATACCCGGTCGCCTGGGGAAAGTTGTAAATAATTACCGGCAGCGGCGAGCGGTCGGCGATGGTGCGATAGAACGCGAGGATATTCCCCGCCTGCATCTGCTTCTTGTAGTAATGCGGCGTGCGCACCATGGCCACGTCGTAGCCGAGTTCGGCCGCGTACTCGGTCAGCCGGAGTGTCTCGATCGCGGATTCGATTCCAGTGCCTGCCACCAGCACTTTGTTCGGCGCCGCCGCGTCGCGAGCAGTCTTCAGCACATCGCGCCGTTCCTGGTCCGAGAGCAAAATCGCCTCGCCCGTCGATCCGAGCACGACCAGGCCCGCGGCCGGAGTGCGTGAATAGCGCTCGACATTCGCTTCCAGCTTCTTCAGATACAGGTTGCCGTCTGGATAAAACGGCGTCGTAATCGGAGGGAAAATACCGTGCAAGAGCATAAAAACCTCAATCTTTGGACCACATTTCAGCGCATCGTTTTACCCGTGCGCAAGCGGTTCACGCCAGTTTCGGTTCTGCAACGGCGCCTAACTGAACCAGCAGGCTCATTTGATCCCACTGATCCCATGCTTCAATGATCTTGCCATTGGCAAAGCGTTGGATGCTGATGCCGTTCACGGTGATTTTCTTGTTGGTAGGTGGAATGCCAAGAAAATTACCGGAATGAAGCATCGTCATGGTCCATCGCAGCACGACCCGATCCCCCTGCTCGACGGTGTCGTGGAATTCGACGTGAATGTTCGAAAATCCCGCGCGAAAATTTCGCCAGAATTGCTTGAAATGCTGCGGGCCGCGAATGGCGGTGCCGTGCTGCGCCTGGCCGTAACCGATGGCGTCCTTCGAGCACATCGCATCGATGGTCGCCTCGTGACCGCGGTTCCAAACTTCTTCGAACCATTGCCGGATCAGGTCCGCATTGCTCGCCATGTCGCCTCCTTGGATGGTGAAACTTGAAGGGCATCCCGGGACGATCGAATGCTAGCACGGAAGAGGCTGACCCGAAACCGTCATCCCTGAAGCATCGGATGAATCGGTTTTGGCGATGTCTAGATGCGGACTTTTGCGCCGCGCTCGGCGTGCAATTGCTGCAGCGCGCGGATATTGACCTCCCCGCGCTGCAGCGCCGCAATCCCTTCTGCCGCCGCGCGCGCCGCTGAAAGCGTAGTGATGGTCGGTATCCGCGCCGTCACAGCCGCTCTCCGGATGGCTTTCTCGTCAAACCATGGTTCCAGGCCGGTCGGAGTATTGATGATCAGATGGATGCGCTGGCCCTTAATCAAATCCACCACGTTCGGGCGGCCTTCTTTGACTTTATAAACGCGTTCGACGCTCATGCCCGCGGCCGCGATCACATCCCCTGTGCCGGAGGTCGCCACCAGTTTGAAACCCATGTCGACAAACTTGCGCGCGACGTCCACCACGTAGCGTTTATCGTGTTCGGTCACGCTGATGAAAACCGTTCCCTGGGTAGGCAGCTTTTGGCCGGCCGCTAACTGCGCTTTGGCAAACGCCTCCCCAAAGCTGTCGCCCACGCCCATCACCTCGCCCGTGGACTTCATCTCCGGTCCCAGCACGGTATCGACTCCGGGAAATTTGTTCCAGGGAAATACGGGTGACTTTACGTAGTGGCAGCTGCCCGTGTCGAGATCGGAGCGTTGCGCAATATTCTCAGGCAGGAACTCCCGCAACTTGCGCCCAGTCATCAGCCGCGCCGCAATCTTCGCCATCGGCACGCCTGTCGCCTTCGAGACATACGGCACCGTGCGCGAAGCACGCGGGTTCACCTCGAGCACATACACCTTGCCACCTTCCGACCCATTGCCGGAAGAGCCGTTGCCGCGCGGGATGGCGAACTGAATGTTCATCAGCCCCACGACTTTTAATGCGCGCGCCAACTTGAACGTGTACTCGCGCATGCGGTCCATAAGCGGCTGCGGAATATCGACGGCCGGCAGCACGCACGACGAATCGCCGGAGTGGATGCCCGCCTCCTCGATGTGCTGCATAATTCCGCCGATGACGACGTCTTCTCCATCGGAAAGCGCGTCTACGTCCACTTCAATCGCGTCTTCGAGGAAGTGATCAATCAGCACCGGCCGGTCATGCGAATACTCGACCGCCTCTTTCATGTAGCGGATCACCGACTCTTCGTCGTACGCGATGACCATGGCGCGTCCGCCCAGCACATAGGACGGCCGCACCACCACGGGATAGCCTACGCGCTTGGCGCCATCAATGGCTTCTTCGAGCGAGGTCGCCATCATGCCCGCGGCCTGCGGAATCTGCAGTTCTTCGAGGAGTTTATTGAAGTGTTTGCGATCTTCCGCCAGGTCGATCGACTCCGGCGACGTGCCGATGATGTTCACCCCCGCGCGCTTCAGGGGCAGGGCCAGATTCAGCGGCGTCTGCCCGCCAAACTGTACGATCACGCCGCACGGCGCGCCTTTCGACGTCTCGTGCTGATACACCGCCCACACGTCTTCAAATGTCAGCGGCTCGAAGTAGAGCCGGTCGCTGGTGTCGTAGTCGGTCGAGACTGTCTCGGGATTGCAGTTGATCATGATCGTCTCGTAGCCGTCGTCGCGCAACGCGAATGAGGCGTGGCAGCAGCAGTAGTCAAATTCAATTCCCTGCCCGATGCGGTTCGGCCCGCTGCCGAGAATAATGATTTTCTTCTTTTCGGTTGGCGTAGCCTCATCTTCGTCTTCATACGTCGAATACAGATAGGGCGTGAAGCTTTCGAATTCCGCTGCGCAAGTATCCACGCGTTTGTAGACGGGAATAACGCCGTGTTTTTTGCGCAGATGCCGGACTTTTTCCTGGCCTTCGAGTCTCCATACGCCCGCCAGCCGCCCGTCGGAGAAACCCATGCGCTTCGATTCGCGCAGCACCTCGGTCGGAATGGCGTCGATCGGGTGCTTCTCCAGTTCAAGTTGCATGTCGTTAATTTCCTTGAGCTGATACAGAAACCACGGATCCATCCCGGTCATGCTTGCAACCTGCTTCACCGTGTGCCCCTGCCGGATCGCGTACTGCACATAAGCCAGCCGCTCCGGATGCGGCGTAACCAGGCGTTGGGTAAGGATCTTCGGCTCAATCTTCCCTCCGCCCACGCGCTTGCCAGTATCGAGCGAGCGGATGCCCTTCATCAGCGCTTCTTTGAACGTGCGGCCGATGGCCATCACTTCGCCGACCGACTTCATCTGCACGCCAAGATTCTCGTCGGCGCCGGGAAATTTTTCGAACTGCCACTTCGGAATTTTGACGACCACGTAATCAAGGGTTGGCTCGAAGCACGCTGGAGTCTTGCGCGTGATGTCGTTGGGGATTTCGTCGAGCGTATATCCGACCGCGAGCTTCGCCGCGATTTTGGCGATCGGGAACCCGGTTGCCTTCGACGCCAGCGCTGAGGACCGCGACACGCGCGGATTCATCTCGATCACCACCATGCGCCCGGTCTCAGGATTCACCCCGAATTGAATGTTCGATCCGCCGGTATCCACTCCGATCTCGCGAATCACGGCGATCGAAGCATCGCGCATTGCCTGGTACTCGCGATCAGTCAAGGTCTGCGCGGGCGCGACCGTGATCGAATCGCCGGTATGCACGCCCATGGGATCGAAGTTCTCGATGGAGCAGATGATGATGACGTTATCCTTGGTGTCGCGCATCACCTCGAGCTCAAATTCCTTCCATCCCAGCACCGACTCTTCAATCAGCGCCTCGTGCACGGGCGACATATCGAGGCCGCGGGTGAGAACTTCGACCAGTTCCTCGCGATTAAAAGCAATGCCGCCGCCGGTCCCGCCCAGCGTGAACGATGGACGAATAATGACCGGAAATCCAATTTTGCCGGCGAACTCGAGCCCGTCTTTGGTGCTGTTCACCAACGCCGATTTGGGCACATCGAGCCCAATGCGCTGCATCGCGTCCTTGAAGAAGAGGCGGTCTTCCGCTTTCTTGATGGCAGCCACGTTCGCGCCGATCAGGCTGACGTTGTACTTTTCGAGCACGCCGCCGTCGGAAAGTTCAATCGCCAGGTTGAGCGCGGTCTGCCCGCCAACCGTCGGCAGCACCGCGAATCCCGCGGCGGGCGAAATCTCGCGCTCCAGGCGAATGATCTCTTCGAGATATTCCAGCGTGAGTGGTTCGATGTAGGTGCGGTCGGCGATCTCGGGATCGGTCATGATGGTCGCCGGGTTCGAATTGGCCAGCACGACTTCATAGCCTTCAGACTTGAGCGCCTTGCAGGCCTGCGTGCCGGAATAGTCGAACTCGGCCGACTGCCCGATGACGATAGGCCCCGACCCGATGATCAGAATTTTGGAGATGTCAGTGCGTTTGGGCATTGGATATTTCTATTCTTGAATCTGTCATCCCGACCGAGTCAGTTGAACGGCGAAGCCGGTCAACTGGCGAGTGGAGGGACCTGCTGTGTGCTTCCACTGCATCGGCGCCGCAAGCAACAGCAGGTCCCTCGACTGCGAGGATCGTTCGCTTCGCGGACGATCCTCTTCGCTCGGGATGACAGAGGTCTTTCATGCCGGCTGCTTCTGCGGTTCAAACTGATGCCGCAAGTACCATTCGGCAGCCAGATCTTCCCACGTCGGATTGCGCTGCGCTATCAGCCACTCCTTCTTGGTTCTATTCCAGCGCTTCAGTTGCTTCTCGCGGTCAATCGCCTTGTTCACATCGTCGAACGACTCGTAATAGACCAGCCGATGACACTTGTACTGCCCTGTAAATCCTTCGAGCAGATCGTTCTTGTGTTCCCAGATTCGACGATGCAAATTGTTCGTCATACCGATATAGAGAACGCGGGAGCGGCTGGCGATCATGTACACGCTGTACCAGTGCTCTTTCATGCGTTACCACCGAAGTGTCATCCCGACCGAGTCAGTTGAACGGCGAGGCCGGTCAACTGGCGAGTGGAGGGACCTGCAGTGCGCTTCCACTGCATCGGCGCCGCAAGCAACAGCAGGTCCCTCGACTGCGAAGATCGTCCGCTTCGCGGACGATCTTCTTCGCTCGGGATGACAGAGTTAATTTCATCTCATCAGAGCGCCTCGAAGGCGCGCCGTCAATGTGCCCGGAGCCGAGAATCAGAATCTTCGAGATGTCAGTGCCTTTGGGCATGGACGGTTGTTTGGTCGTTGGTTGTATGCATCGTGATCTCAAACGTGCCAGCGCTCGGCTTCAGTTCGATCGAGTTGTAGGAATTCTGGTCGCAGGCGTAGGTATATCTCTTCACAGCCCAGACTGGCACGAACACCTGAGCCCGGTCCCAAGACAAGACAATCCAGTACTCGCCGGAGGTCGAAGTTGCCACTCTTATCCAGGTTAACGTCCCCGAGTGTTTCTGCATTTTCACAACAAGGCAACTGCTTCAACTTGGCGCGGTACAGCTTGATGGTGGCCTTCTCTATGGGAAAAGTCTTAGGTTCTGTTGACCGAAACCGTCCACAAAACGGATCGACGGAATGCCAACTCACACCTTTGGAGAGAGTGGCGACCGACTGCGCCAAAAGAATGGCTACAAAGAGTAGTCTCACCCTTTCCACTCCTCCATCATCTTCGTGAATTCCTTGAACAGATAATGCGAATCGTGAGGGCCGGGCGCGGCTTCGGGGTGATACTGCACGCTGAACAGCGGCAGGTTGCGATGCCGCAAGCCTTCCAAAGTCGAGTCGTTCAAGTCCATGTGCGTGAACTCGACTTCGCTCTGCGCCAGCGAATCCGGATCCACAGCGAAATTGTGATTGTGCGCCGTGATCTCGATCTTCCCCGTCTTCAACTGCTTCACGGGATGATTCCCGCCATGGTGCCCGAACTTCAGCTTGAAGGTTTTCCCGCCAAGCGCAATGCCGGTAAGCTGATGCCCCAGGCAAATCCCAAAGATCGGCTGCCGTCCCATCAGCCTGCGAATCGAATCGACTGCGTAGGTGCAGGGTTCCGGGTCGCCGGGGCCGTTCGACAGAAACACGCCATCGGGTTTCAGAGCCAGAACATCTTCGGCAGGGGTCTGCGCCGGCACCACTGTCACCCGGCATCCCTCACCCCGTAACTTCCTTAAGATGTTTTGCTTAATGCCGAAGTCGTAAGCCACCACGTGAAAGCGCGGCGGCTCATCTTTCACGCCCACCACGGCTACCGGTTCATGCGAGCGCTCGCCTACTTCCCACACGTACGGACGTTTGGTGCTGACTTCCTTTGCCAGGTCAGTGCCATCCATCTTCGGAATCGAACGCGCCTTGGCCACCAGTTTTTCCGCATCGGTCTCGAGCGTAGAAATCACGCCGCGCATCACGCCATGGTCGCGCAGGTGCCGCACCAGCGCGCGCGTGTCGATATCCGACAAAACCGGCACCTTAAACTGCTCCAGGTATTCTTCGGCCACCTGCTGCGAGCGCCAGTTCGAGCTGACCTTCGAGAACTCTCGCACGATCAGCCCCTCGATCCACGGGCGGGTCGCTTCGTTGTCGTCCTGGTTGGTGCCGTAGTTGCCGATTTCGGGATTGGTCAGGGTAACGATCTGCCCTGAGTAGGAAGGGTCGGTGAAAATTTCCTGGTAGCCGGTGATGGAAGTATTAAAAACGACTTCGCCGTAGCATTCACCTTTGGCGCCGTAGCCTTTGCCTCGGAAGACTCGCCCGTCTTCCAGCGCAAGGATAGCTTGCATTCTCGCTCCGGGGATTAGATTTTACAAATTTTATCAGGGATTGCTGCGGCGGCCAAGAGAAGAACTTCTCCAGTGAGTGAGAGCCGAGACCGGCGGCCATATCTGTGAAAATATCGGGTAGCGCCTGAGAAACGGCTACGCTCAGGATGACACCACAAAATTCAACCGGCAAACTCTACCACTATCAGATCTCGAAGCACTACGGCGCGGCTGCGGGCAGAATAAAGTCCGTCAAAATCTTCTCCGTCTGCTCATGCATGCCGCGCGTATTGTAGTTGGTGCTGGTAATCACCACTGCCAGATCGAGTCCCGGAAACACCGCAACCTTGTTGCCCCCATTGCCGCTCATGAAAAACGCCGGATAACTTTTCCCGCCAGACTTGAAGGCCTTCAGCCACCACAGATAACCGTAATCCGTTTCGTCATCGATTTTCGCGTGCGGCTCGGTCGAGGTGTGCACCCACTTTTCGTCAACCACTCGCCTTCCCTGCCAGCTTCCCCCGTCCAGATAAAGCTGCGCAATCTTCAGCAGATCGCGGCCGCTGAGCCGCAGACCGCCTCCCGTCTGCGGGATATTCAGCGGTGAATAGACCCATTGCTCATCGGTGATTCCGAGAGGGGCGAAAAGCTTCTTCTGCGCATAGTGATCAGTACGCTCTCCCGTGGCTTTCTGAAGGACCTCGCTCAGCGTGAAAACTCCGCCTGTGCAATAGCTGAAGTTTCTTCCGTAGGGCGGCGAATCTTCATGTTCGCCCACATGCATACGCCCGCGAATCGGAAGATCGAGGATGAACTGCGCCCAATCCTCCACCAGGTACATGCGCTCCTCGTTGCCCCGCGAGGCATCGTTCCAGTCGTCACATTCCAGTGGAGAAGACATGGTGAGAAAATCCTCCACCGTGATCCTCTCCTTGCGGGGATCAGGATTCTGCATTCTCTTGGCGTGTTCGGGCAGAAGCACCAGCACCCGCTCGTCCACACCTTTCAATTTCTTTTCGTCGATGGCGATGCCCACGAGAATGTCAGTAATGCTCTTGGTAGCTGAGCGCGTATCCCGCAAACTATTGGCGTCGCCGTCGAAATAATTTTCGTAAACAAGCTTGCCGTGGCGGGCAATGAGGATGCTGCCGATTTTCTTAAACTCGCCGGCGCGAATGGCGGACTCGAGATTGCCTAACTGCTTTGTAGCGATGCCACCATCTTCGGCATTGCCCCTCACCCAGTCGTGCGGCACTTGTGCACCGGAAGACTGGCCGAAAGCAATGAAGCTCGTCCACAGCATGAATTCAACAACCTTCATCCAGCGGGATACTTTTTGCATGAGGCGGGATTCTTGGTAACCGAAGAATTTTGTCCTGAAAAAGCACACTCCGCGCGCCTTCAAAATGGCGCTACCGCACTCTTCCCAGCTTATCCATCGGCCAATAGCCGAACACGGCTTTGCCGTAAATATAGTTTTGGTTGACCGGCCCGAAATCGCGGCTGTCATTCGACATCGACCGGTGATCGCCCAGCACGAAATAAGAATTCGGCGGCACTACCGTCTCCGGATACGATCGCGCATCCGCATAGGCCGGGGGCACATAATCCTCGTACAGCGCTTCCCCATTTACGTAAACCTGTCCGCCATCGATGCGGATACGGTCCCCCGCGGCGCCAATCACGCGCTTGATATAGCTCTTTGAAGGATCCCGCGGGTAACGAAAGACGACAATATCCCCGCGCGAAATCGGCTCCAGCCGGTACACAAACTTGTTGACGAAAATCCGCTCCTGGTCTTCCAGCGAGGGCATCATGCTGGTGCCCTCCACCTTCACCGGCTGATAGATGAAAACGATGATAAAAGCTGATATGCCAAGGGATAGGATCAGGTCGCGCAGCCACACTCCGAACGCCGGACGAAACCGTGCCCCCATGGGATCGCTGCTCCCACCCGGCGGGCTGCCGCCGCCGGTATCCGGAACTGGCACTGTGGGCATGTGGACTTCTATTGTATACAGATCATCCTGGCCAGCGCCGGAGTGCAATGAGTCGAAATGCTCTATCGGCTAACAAATCCCGCCAAATCCCGATCTAAGACAGGGTAAGATAGATCAGCGAAGGAGACTCATGCCGACCCGCCTTTTGAGAAACAAATTGCTGCAAAGCGCTCTCGTACTGCTTTTTCTTTTTCTTCTGTCGATGACGGTTGGCGCGCAGTGGGCAACGCAGGAAGAAGGCGGCATCCCGGCTTATAACGCCGGACCGCCGTCCAAGGATACGAAGCTGCCGGCGATCATGGCAAAGTCTGAGCTGTGGGGCCAGGATTCCGCTCATCCGTATCAGACCCATGCCTATGAACTGGCCGCGAAGATTCCGAACGTCATCCACCAGCAACCCTGCTACTGCTACTGCGATCGCATGGGCCACAACAGCCTGCACAGCTGCTTCGAAAATACTCATGGGGCTCGCTGCGCCACCTGCCTCAAGGAGCTCTACTACTCCTACCAGCAGAATAAGAAAGGTAAAACCGCGGCCCAGATTCGTGCCGGCATCATCAACGGCGACTGGAAACAGATCGACCTGGACGCTGCCGCTACCATCAATTAGTCACTCGCTGATTTATCAGCGGAACCCGGGTCGAACTCGATCCTTGCCCTTCGAAGCTCGCCGCTCGACGCGCCCGAATTGCCCTAAACCCGCAGTTTGAGTGATACTTGTGTGCAGCCCTTCGATTGCCAACAATCAGGAGTTCTTATTACCAGTACAGGAAAAATTCTCCACATGGCTCAAAAGGCGAATCAAAAGAAGACCCCTGCCCCCGACGATCCACGCATGGCGCAAGCCCTGCAGCACTACGAAGCCGGCCTGCGCGCTCTGCAGGAGCATAAATTCGAAAAAGCCAAGCCTCTGTTTGAGAAGGCCATTGCCACCGGCGCGCGCGAGATTTCCGACCGCGCCACGGTGCACCTCAACACTTGCAATGTGCGCATGGAGCGGCCCGGCGGCCAGCAATTCAAGAATGTCGAAGAACATTACGACTACGCGGTTTCCCTGATGAATGTGGGAGACTACGTCGGCGCGCGCGAGCACATCGACAAACTGCTGAAGCAGGCGCCCAAAACCGACTTCGTTGTCTACGGCCTGGCCGCTCTCGAGTGCCTGACCGGGCACGTGGAAGATTCGCTCAAGCACCTCGACGAAGCCCTGCGCCTCAATGCCAGCCTGCGCTACCAGGCACGCAACGACTCCGATTTTCACAATCTGGCCGAGGATCCTCGCTTTACCGAGTTGCTCTATCCCGATCCCGGCGCCGAAATGGCTCCTCAAGAAACTTTTCATGATGAGGAGTCATACTAGCGTTCTGAGCTGACGGCCCTGGCGCGGTTCGGGCTTGGCGCCAGGTAACACGAACTCCCGGCAGGGGCGGTGGTCGCAATCCGCCTCGTCCCCCACCATGGAAACCAGATCCGCCGGCCTTGAAGCTTCCGAAAAGATCGCGCGCGGCCGCGCCCTGCGCGTGGTTGCCATCGGCGGCGGCACCGGTTTATCGACCTTGTTGAAGGGCTTGAAGCGGTTCGCTCTCACGCCCGCCGAATCGGCTTCGCAAAAGGCCGGAGCGACGCTCATTCGCGACCTCTGCGCCGTCGTCACCGTCAGCGACGACGGCGGCTCCAGCGGCCGCCTGCGCAAAGAGCTCAACATGCTTCCCCCGGGCGACATTCGCAACTGCATCGTCGCCCTTAGCGAAGACGAGGCTTTGCTCTCGCAGCTATTTCAGCATCGCTTCGGAAAAGGGAGCGGCCTCGAAGGCCACAGTTTTGGCAATCTCTTCCTCGCCGCCCTCACCGACATCACCAACGACTTCTCCGAAGCGGTGCGCCTCTCTTCGGAAATTCTGGTCACGCGCGGCCACATTCATCCCGCCACGACCTCGAATATCGAACTCGAAGCCCTGATGGAGGACGGCACCCGCGTCCGCGGCGAAACCAAAATCACCGCCAGCAAGGGCCGCATCCGCGAACTGTTTCTCGCGCCGCCCAACGTCGAGCCGCTTCCGCAAACGCTCGAAGCCATTTCCCGCGCCGACATCATCAGCATCGGCCCCGGTTCGCTGTTCACCAGCCTCATTCCCAACTTGCTGGTGCGCGGCATCGCCGACGCCATCGTGAACTCGCCCGCCATCAAGGTCTACATCTGCAACCTGATGACGCAGGCCAACGAGAGCCTCGGTCTCACCGCCGCCGACCACATTCGCGCCCTCAACCGCCACGCCCACCAGCAGCTTTTCGATTACGCTTTGATCAATCGCACTTCGGTTTCCGATGAATTGAAGGCCAAGTACGCGCTCGAAGGCGCATGCCAGATCGTGGTCGATCTCGAAGCCATCGAAGCCCTGGGCGTGATTCCCGTGCTCGGCGATTATCTTGAAGAGGGCGACGTCGCCCGCCACAACACCGCCCGCGTCGCCGCCGACCTGGTGCAGTTGGCTTCGACAAGCAGCGAGAAAAGCCGCAGATAGGCGGGGTCCGCTTCGAGCCAGAGATCGATGAGCGTCTGGCCCATCAACGGCTCGAAAGCCATCCAGTACGACATGGTCGGGTAGACGAGCAAGAAACCCGCCATTCATTATTCCAGCGCAATGCTTCCGCAGGGCGCACTAGCGAAGGGCGAACACCCCAAGCCAGCGGCAACCGGGGGACGGCGCTCTCGAAAACCAGGCGCCTCGTCCCCTTCTGAGACGGTCTAGGTTCCGGTCCCCGAAAGATTCACCGGCGCAGGGCTGATCGAGCCCGTGGGCAGAGTGAAAAAGAGTTGCCCGTTGTCCGCGCCCGTTTTCGTCGGGTCGAAGGTCACCGTCGCGCTGCAGCTTGCCCCCGGCTGAATCGTGTGGCCGGTGCAGTTTTCCGTGGCAGAATAATTCTTCCCGGCCGTCTGTCCAAGCCCGACGCTGGAGAACTTGATGGCGGTGCCCGCCTCGTTGGTCGCGGTCACAGTTTGCGGACTGCTCTTCGTCCCAACCTTTTGGTCGCCAAATCTGAGAGCAGCAGGAGACAGCTTTATCACCGTCGCGCTGCCCGTAAGCTCGACAAATTGCGGCTTCGAAGATGCTCTGTCAACAATCGTAATCATGCCGGTGAACGTACCCGCGCTCTTCGGATTAAATGTCGTGGTGATGGAGCAACTAGCTCCGCTCGCCAATGAACTTCCGCAAGTTGTGCTCATTCGAAACTCGCCTGACAGCTTCATCGAGCCGATGGAGAGAGCACCGGTACCGTTGTTGGTCAGGTCCAGCGTCTGCTTCCGGCTGGTTGTATTAATCAACTGCACGGGAAAAGTCAGCGGCGCCGTGCTGGGTGAAAAGCTCACCACGCCGGTGTTAAGCATGGTGGTAACGCCGTAAGTGGTCTCCCCAAGGGCGAAGTCGGGCAGATGGTCCCCATTAAAGTCCCCGACAACCTCCAGCCCGGAGGCAGTCGCTGCGAAAAACTGCGCCGGCTGAAGCGTGCCATCACCGTTGCCCCAGAAAACGTCCACGCCTGCGGCCAAACCGTCAATAGCCGGCACCGCCACGTCCAGCTTGCCGTCGAGGTTCAGGTCATCCACATCGATATAGTACGAGATTCCAGTCGTATCGTAGTTAACCGGTGGCTGCAAGGTCCCGTCGCCGTTGCCGAGGAACACAGCCATCCCGCCCAGGTCGTAGGCCAAAACTGCATCGATGTTCCCGTCGCCATTCAAGTCCCCTGCAGCTACGGTGGCAGGGACATACTGAAGAGACTGAGTAATCGAGTTCTGCAGTGTGCCGTCCCCGTTGCCCAATAGCACGCCGATGCTGTAAATCCCGCCCACGTATCCAGTCACCACGACGTCAGGCTTCTGGTCATGGTTAAAGTCGGCGACCGCCAGCCAGTGAGCGCCGAGGAAGGAATCGTTATCGCTCGGTGGCTGAAACGTCCCGTCGCCATTGCCCAGCAGAACACTGACGTAAGGATTCTCAATGACAACGATGTCCATCTTCCCATCGTGGTTAAAATCCCCGACAGCAACGAACTCGTTGTAACTCGTCGTATTCGAATCGATCGGTGGCTTGAATGTTCCGTCCCCATTACCCAAAAACACGCTCACGCTGCTGGGGTTCAGATTCTCATTGGCCACGACGATATCCAGGTTCCCGTCGTTGTTGAAGTCGGCAACCGCGAGGGAATACGACAGCTCAGTCCTGGTCGTAACAGGCTTCTGAAACGTGCCATCACCGTTGCCCAGCGCTACCGTAAATCCATTGCCTGTAGTCATGACGACGTCCAGATTCCCATCATTGTTGAAGTCACCGGCCGCAATGCAGGACGCGCCTTGAGGGAACTTGGTCGTGGCCCGCGTTTCGAACTGCGCCAGCGCCGGCGCAATTCCTACCAACAAACACATGCCAAGGCAGAGCACGCGGCCAAAACAACCAGGTCCTTTTCTGAATAAGCCTGGGAACATCATGGCAAACTCCAGTTCTTCAAATACTTTCGCAAGGGGGCAGGCGACCAGATTCCGCCAGAGTTTACCACGGAGTTATCCCCAGTTACCGCCGAATTACAGGCTCCGGCATGGCTATCCAATAACCAAAAATTGCACACTTGTCCTCGTCGCCAGTTTTGCCGAAGCGATAGAATATCGGCGTATGAAACTGCCAACTGCACGACCTTCCGCGCTGGTCATACTCACGATGCTGCTGGCTGCTTCGGCCGCGATCGCCCAGAAAGATAAAGACACCGAGCCCACCGCCGCCCTGAACTTTCTGATCGTGAAAGAGGACAACGGCAAGCCCGTGCGCAACGCGGCCGTGATCATGCACCCCGTCAATACGAATGGGAAGCAAAGCCGCGGCGGCCTCGAACTAAAAACCGATGCCGACGGCAAGGCCACCTTCGATGGCGTTCCCTATGGCCCTTTACGGATTCAGATTCTGGCCCACGGGTTTCAGACCTTCGGCGAAGACTATCAAATTAATCAGACAAAAATGGAAATCACTATCAAGTTGAAGCGACCCCAAGGGCAATTCTCAATTTACGAAGGCCATCCGGCCGACAAGAAAGAAGAACCTTCGCCGCCTCCCGATCCGGACGCGAAACAGAAGTAAGCCGAGTAAAATGCAACCATGCCCTACCTTCTAAAGACCGAACCTTCCGTTTACTCTTTTGCCGATCTGCAGCGCGAAGGCACCACCATCTGGGACGGCGTCACCAATCCAGTCGCAGTCAAGAACCTTCGCGGTATGAAACCGGGAGAGCAGCTCGTCATCTACCATACTGGCGACGAAAAAAGCGCGGTCGGAACTGCGAGTGTCGTCTCGGTGGATGCGACCGACGCGAAGAATCCGCAGGTGAAAATCAAAAGCGGAAAGGCGATTCCGAAGCCCATGACGCTCGCTGACGTAAAAGCCAACAAATTATTCGCCGATTCTCCGCTGGTGCGGCAAGGCAGGCTCAGCGTCGTCCCGCTCTCCGAGCAGCAATACAGAACGCTTGTCGGGTCTTAATTAAGAATAAAGTCGCTGGCGCTTTCATCTGGCGGGCTCTGCTCTTTTGACCAGGGAACATGCGCCGGATCGGCGAAAAGCGAGGCCGGCGCGAAGGGCGCCGATACTTCCCGTTGATGCCTTCAGCCCAAGTTCAGGGAAAAATCTCGGAAAATTGTCGGAAGTCACTCGAACTGGTAGAGTTACGCTGCAATCCAGCCGCAGGCTGAAATGCGTACTTCTACTGAGGAAGAGACGGGGCGTTGTCGAATCCGCAACCACAAGGAGTGTCGTCAGATCTATCGCTGGTCACGGGGCTGAAGTCGGGCGACCAGGGGGCGATGGCACAGCTTTACGACCGCTACTCGTCCGTCGTGTATGCGGTGGCATTGCGCGTCCTTGGAGATACGGGGGCGGCGGAAGATGTGTTGCAGGAAGTGTTTTTGCAATTGTGGCGCAAGCCCAGCGCTTTCGATGCGGCGCGCGGAAGCTTGGCGAGCTGGCTGGCGGTGATCACGCGCAATCGCGCCATTGATACGCTGCGCCGCCGGCGGCCCGAAACCGACATCGAAGACGTCATCGTGTCGGTGGTACCGGACCTGGCGGCGGAAGCCGAGCGGTCGCGCGCCTCGGAAAAAGTTCGCGGTGTGATGGGGTCCATGGCTCCTGCTCAGCGCGGCGCTCTAGAGATGGCCTATTGGCAAGGCATGAGCCACTCGGAGATCGCCGAGAAAACAGGAGAGCCGCTGGGCACGGTGAAAACTCGAATTCGCTCGGGATTGATCGCGCTGCGAAAGGCATTTCAAACCTGAAGGCATGGCGTGAGCAAAGGATTTGAAGGCGCGGCTGATCGCGTGCGATTTTGGCAGGCATGATCAGCAGTCGTTGAAGCATGAATGAGCACGAACAAATCGCGGACGATCTGGCTTTATATGCGCTGGATGCGTTGAGTGGCGAGGACCGTTCCCGCGTGGAAGGGCACCTGTCGGAGTGTGCCTCATGCCGGCAGGAATTGGAATTTCTGCGCGGGGATGCGGCTTTGCTGGCGCTTTCAACGGCCGGGCCCAGGCCCCCGCAGCGCGCGCGCACGCGGCTGCTGGAAGCGGTGGCACGCGAACCGCGCGTGCCCAGAGTCATCGAGACTCGATCCAGGCGGTCGTGGTGGGGAGTGCTGGGCTGGGCCATGGCTGCCGCCGTGGTTGTTTTTGCGCTGTCGCTATGGCGAGAAAATGCGACGTTAAGGGCCACGCTCGCTTCGGCGAGCGCACGCGCCGCCGAAAACGCTCGCGACATGGAGGAGTTGCGCAAAATCGCGGCGCCCATCCTCGAGCCGTCCTCGCAGCGAGTTACGCTGGTCTCGACGAAAACACCGCCGCAACCGCAGGGCAAGGCATTTTATTTGCGCAACCGCGCCAGCCTGGTTTTTCTAGCGAACAACATGCCGCCTTTGCCGCCGCAAAAAGTGTACGAGTTGTGGCTTATTCCGACCAGCGGAGCGCCGGTCCCGGCTGGCGTTTTCAAGCCGGACGCCCATGGCAACGCAAGCGTGGTGAATCCTCCGCTGCCCGCGAGCGCCGAGGCAAAAGCATTCGCCATTACGGTTGAGAACGAATCGGGGTCGGCGACACCAACCATGCCGATTGTGATGATGGGCGCGGGTGAGTAGGACCGCACGACGGATTCTCGCGTCTCGGTCCGAACAGCTTCCGACGTCGAATATCTCGAAGGGTTGAAATTCGGGACGGGCGTTCGCCGGTCCCGCCCCTGCTTACTGCTGCTTCTCTACGGTCTTGACGGCCTTCGGCACGTCGGCGTGCTGCTTCCGGTAGGCGCGCGCGACATCTCCCAGCGGCGTTTCGTACGGAATCGATCCCAAATCCGCCAACGGCTGTTCACCCTTGGCATAGCTGTAAGAGGACGTACTCAGCAGGCTGGTTTCCTGCGCCATCGAGTGTTCCACGGCGCGCTGCGGATGATCTGGAATTACGGTGGGTTGCGGGTTGTTGCTCAGTACCGTGGCAGTTTGCGAGAACGCAGCAGGTACGGCAATGAAGGATCCGGCAAGAATCGCAACCTTCAGAGCTTTAAGCATCGTAGAATTGGGTCTCATAATCTCCCTTTCGGGGGGACTGACAAAATTTGTCAGGCTCGGCGAAAGCCCGTCTGTCGTGGCTTTCACCCAGGGATGAGGCAATCTGCGTACCAATACCAGATCGCTGGCACGAGACTTACCGGCTCTGGTTCTGTCCAGAATGATACTTTGTTGCACATGTGTGGAAGTTGGCGACCTGCCGCGAAAATGTGAACGTGATTGATGGATCCAGAAATGATTAAAGAATGATTAAAGAATGATTAAAGAGGGTGAAATGAGTCGGAAAAGGTTTCGTCTCGCCTGCTTGCTGTTTCTTTGCGCTGTCCTGCAAGGCGCAACCCTATGGGCGCAAACCGACTGCGAGGCAGGCAACGGCCAGCTTGATCCCGCTCAGCCGAAAAACATAAGCGTGCAGAATGTGATCGACAAGCTCGGCGCATCGGAAACAGCGACCAGACAAGCTCGGAATCAGTACACCTTCCGGCAGGAAATTTTGATCCAGGAACTCGAAGACAAAAGCCCCTCCGGCGAATACCACGAAGTCACCAACGTTTCTTTCGACGCGAGCGGCCGGCGTGTGGAGAAAGTTGCTTTCCAGGCGCAATCGACGCTGCACAGCCTTGAGATCACTCCCTCTGACTTGGATGAGATTCGATTTTTTATGCCTCTCATCCTGACCACCGAAGATCTGAAGCAATACAACTTGACGTACTCGGGCCAGCAGCATGTCGATGACCTCGACACCTATCAGTTTCACATCGAGCCTAAGAGGAAGGACGAGAAGAATAAGCGTTTTTTCGAAGGGCGAATCTGGGTCGACGCGCAGGACTTTGCCCTGGTCAAGATTTGCGGAAAGACAGGACCGGAAAAGCTTCAGCCCAAAAAACACCAGCGCATGGAACTGCGGCCGACGTTCGTGACCTATCGCCAACTTGTGGACGGAAAATATTGGTTTCCAGCCTACTCGCGCTCGGACGATACGCTTCACTTTAAGGCCGCGATGATACAACTGCGCGAAATTGTGAAGTACACCGCGTACAAAAAAACCGAAGCGCGATAGGCCGTGGCCCCTGCGCAGTGAGAAGAAAGTCCCTACCTGCAAGAAGTTTCATAGTTGACAGTGCACTCCAATAGCATCACAATCATTCACATCTTGTTGTCCCCCTGCTTCCTTTTCACGCTGGAATGTCAACAAGCATTTCGTCTGTAAACCGTTCGTAAACCACTGATCGTATCCATGACTCCAAGGAGAACGTTCGACATGAATCAACGAAGCACTGCGCTCAGCCTGTTGGCTGCGCTTTTGGTGGTGGCCTGCGTGGCCGGCACCGTATTCGCCCAGGACGCCGAAGATACAATGCCCGCGCATCCGCGTTTTGCGCGGCTCACACCTCATCTGAACCAGAGTTTGTCCACCCCGGCAACTCCACTGACCACCTGGAATGGATCGTTCGTATACCTCGGCCATACCTACAAGTACAACATGGTAGGCACTTCGCCTTCGACCGGGACTTCGACGACCGTAAACACTTTCCTGATTCCGATCGCTCTGTCCTACAAGACCAGCGGCGGAACCACCGTTTTCAGCCCGGCGACGGTTCAATCCAACGGAAAGACGGCCACGCAGAACACGGTGAGCTCGCCCATTTTCCAGAATATGGATTGGGTCAGCCCCAAGGGAACCGATCTGGGAACTACGCAGTATGAAGATGCTTTCCAGCGCGGCAATTTCTGGGGGACGGTTGCCTCTCAGACCGGTTACCACGTACTGCTCGGGCAGCCTCGTGTGGCTCCCTTGCAGACTATCAGCGTACCCGCGGCCGACGGCAGCGTGGGTAACGAGTTCGGAGTGAAGGTCGGTTTAGCCGACATCAACTGGTTCGACACTCAGATCCAGTCGATCATGACCAAGCTGAGCTCGAAGATCACTCCTAACACCTTCCCGATCTTCATCACCTACAACGTGTATTTGACTGAAGGTGGATGCTGCATCGGCGGTTACCACAGCTCGTTTGGCAGCGCTGCGGCGCCGCAAGCGTATTCTCACTTCACCTACATTGGTACGCCTGGCGTCTTCTCGCAGGACGTTTCGGCACTTTCCCACGAAGCCGGCGAATGGATGGACGATCCGCTCGTGGTTAACACCAACGGTAACTCGGTTGAGTGCGGCATCCTCGAAGTTGGTGATCCTGAGGAAGGCTTCACCAACTACGGCGACTTTGCCTACACGCTCAACGGCTTCACCTATCACTTGCAGGACCTGGTTTATCTGGAATACTTCGGCGCCCCGACATCCACTTCGGTGGACGGCGGTGCGTTGTCGTTCCACGACAACCCGTTTGGTCTTGGCATCTGCAGCAACGGCGGATAGTGAGAAGTTTCGCCTCATGGCCCGCTCCGCCAGGAGCGGGCTTTTTGTTTTTCAGCAAGTTGCGCGGGTCAAGAATTTCCCCTACCACCTCGCGCGATAAATGCAACCCGCCGCTGTGGAAATTTACGAAACGCGAAATTCCCGGCTCCATTTACGAAATCGGAACAGGGATGCGGACTCGGGGCCTTCACGTATTGACTGCGCGCCCCGCAGCAATTAAAAAACCAGATCATCGTCGCAAGATTCTGTGCGGCGAGCGTTATCCCAAACCAGGGTAGTCTAGCTACATCGCGTGACGCTGTTCAGACAATCCACAAGGAGCATTGACCAATGAAGAGCTGTGCAAGTTGGAGTCTCATTGTCGTCATGGCTGTACTGGCTTGCGCCGGAATGGCCCTTTCCCAGGACGAGTTGCAGGTGAATCCGGAGGTGCGGCCCATGTATGCCGTCGTGCCGGCACACCTGAGCGCGGGCATCGCTCCACCTCCCGCGTCGCTGCAAAGCTGGAACGGTTCGTTCACCTATGGTGGAACGAATTACACCTACAACATGGTCGGCACTGCGCCCTCGTCGAACACCTCGACCACGGTCACCACGTACGTCATTCCGGTGAAGATCGTCATTACCAACCGCAACGGGTCGAAAACTACGTTCGATCCGTCTCACGTTCTCTCCAATGGGAACACTGTGACGACGAACACCACGACGTCGCCGATCTTCGACTCCACCACCACCTACGTCCAAGGCGGCGTGAACGTCGGAACCACTCAATACATCGACGCCTTCCAGCGCGCCAATTTCTGGGGCACAGTAAAGTCGGCGCCCAACTACCACCTGCTGCTTGGCCAAACGGTGTTGGCCGAGCAGACACTGAGCCCGTCACGCAGCTATGGAAAGACCGGCTCGCCATTCGGCTTTACCGCCGGATTGGTCGACATCAACTGGTTCGACTCGCAGGTTCCCGGCATCCTCAGCAGCCTGGGAGTTCAGCCCAACACCTTTCCCATCTTTTTGACCTACGACGTGTACCTGACGCAGAACGGGCAGTGCTGTATTGGCGGCTATCACAGTTCTGAAGGCAGCATCAGCAATCCGCAGTCGTACGCGCAGGCCTCCTATGTGGACCGGGTCGGGGCGTTCGCGCAAGACGTCTCAGCTTTGTCCCACGAGGTAGGCGAGTGGGCCGACGATCCGCTCACCGTGAATTACAACGGCAACAATACGCCATGCGGCATTCTCGAGGTTGGCGATCCGCTGGAGAACAATCCAAACTACGGCGGATATCCCTACACGCTGCACGGCTTCACTTACAACTTGCAGGACTTGGTCACGCTTCCGTACTTTGGAGCGCCGCCGAGTACAAGCGTAAATAACTGGTTCACCTTCCAGGGTGAATCGTTGTCGGTTTGCCAGAACGGATCCTAGGCGTTGTGCCCTTCCCCCAAAACCCGCTCCGCAAGGGGCGGGTTTTTCGTGTTCGCGACACTTTTACGAAAAAGACGCCTTCGTGCCGCCATAACGCTTGAAGACGGATTCGCGCGAGATCACGCCTTCCAGCTTGCGGAAATCGGCGCGATTCACCACCGGGATCAGCGGATACTCGTTCACATAGCGCATCGCGGTGTCGAGCGACAGATCGGGATAAAGACTGGGTATCGATTGCCGTGGGAGGATGGAACCGAGGGTGTGCTCGCCCTTGCCTTCCTGAAACAGGCGCTGCAGATTTTCGCGGCTGATGGCGTTCCACCCGGCCGGGTGGAGGCGAACGAGGAATGTCGCGTCCGGGCAGTTTTGACTGCGCCGGAAATTGGAATCGACATATTCTTGCGCATTCAAAATGGTCGATGGGACCGGAAGCATGGCATCTTCGACACGAAGAATTGCTTCTTCACGCTCCTCTTCCAGCGACGGCAGGATCAGACCATCTTGCCGCGTAAGCAAATCGAAAATCGGAATGGGTTGCAGGCTGCGGGAAATCAGGTAAGAGAAAGTATTCGCCACGATCACGGGAACAATAATTTCGTAGTTGCCGCTGACCTCGAGCACCATGAACACCGACGTCATCGGCACTCGCAGAAACCCGGCAAAGAGCACGCCCATTCCCACCAGCACATACGTGCCGGTGGAGCTGCTGAGGTGGGGAAAAAAGATGCGCTCGATATCGCCCACCGCGCCGCCCAGCATCGCCCCGATGAATAGTGTGGGCGCGAACATTCCTCCGGGAGTGCCGCTGACAAACGAAACCGTGGTGGCAAGAATTTTTGCGACTGCCAGGAGCGCCAGAAACTTCCAGGGAAACTGGCTGTGCATGGCCTGGTCCATGGCGTCATAGCCCGCACCCATGACTTGGGGAGCGCCCAAAAAAGCGATCAATCCCACAATCAGTCCAGCGACCGAGGGCTGCAGATACTGTGTCCAGCGCGGCAAAGCTTTTAGCTTGGGACGCAGGAAGCCAATCGATTTGGCAAAGGCCACCGAAGCCAGCCCGCCTACGATGCCCAGCACAACGTAGGCAACTAACTCGATGGGGCGCCGGAACGTGGTGACCGGAATGCGAAACAGCGGCTCGCTGCCAAGAAATCCGCGCACGATGACCACGCTGGCCACCGCGGAAAGCACGACCGAACCCAGGATGCCTGCGCTCCAGCGGCCAATGACTTCTTCAATTACGAACAGAACGGCCGAAATAGGGGCGTTGAACGCGGCGGCCAAGCCGGCGGCCGCTCCGACGGGCGCCATCAGCCGCAGTTTCTCACGCGAAATTTCCAGCTGGCGTCCCAGGGCTGAGGCAATGCTGGCGCCGATTTGCAGCGAGGGATCCTCGGGCCCGAGCGACTGCCCCGATCCGATCGCCAGCGCAGCGCACAAGAACTTTCCGACGGCGGTTCGAAACGGAATGTAGCCGTTGAAAATATAGAGCGCCGCCTTGGTCTGGTTGACGCCGCTGCCGCGGATTGCCGGAAATACGTGCAGAACCAGCCCGGCCACTACCAAACCGGCGGCGGCTGGAACAACGAACAGACGCCAGCCGTGCGTTTGGGGCAAGGGGCCGAGCAAGGCCAGGTGCATCCAGTCAATGGCGAGGCGAAAACATACAACCGCGAGGCCGGAAAAAATCCCGATGAATACCGAGAGAATGAGAAAGAAAACTTCCTCATGAAATACGCCCTCGAGCGTCGACAACACTTTGCGCCTAGGTTTCACCGGTTCGGTTGGAGGCGGAGGCGCCGCCGCGAGATTGGTTGTCAGGTCGCTCATTGGCCGGAGGTCTCACGCTTCTGTGAGATCAGCAGCAAAGCCAGGTCGGGGCCTTGCGGCGAACCGCAAATTTCCGACGTCTTCTGCTCGATTTGGAAGACAATATCCATGAGCGTATCAGGAAGGTCGGTCTCCGTATCCGAGCGCAGGTTGGCAAGCTCCGGCTTATTCTTTGTCCAAGTCGCCTGCAGGTCTGACAGCGGAGATGGACTCGCCGTGCTCAAATTCACACCCACCTGCGCAGCACAAGACTGCAATCGCTTTTCCGCTTGATCGAACGCAGTCGCGATGCGGCGGTTGCGCTCGGCATCGGAAATGTACCAGCGGAAGGGATCGACGTGCAGGATGAGCTCCGTGGTGGCCAGAAGTTCCCGTGAGTGCGTATCCTGAGGATTGGCCCGCACGGCGGCTTGCAAGTAGTGATCGGCGGTCGTATAGGCGCCGGCGTCGTAAGCGGATCGCCCCGCCCCTGCCATCGCCGCGGCGTTTGTCGGCTCGTGGAGAAGAACTTCTTTGTATTGTGCAAGCGCCCCGGCGTCATCGCGCGCTTGCACAAACAACTCGGCAGCACGCATGTGTTCGGCAGGATCGGATGGCAGCGACGTAGCCAGGGCGATGAGCTCGGAATCTGCGTTGGCCAGAGCCTGCCTGCCGATCAAGAACTGGATCAGTTCGATTCGCGCCTTGTTGCGGTTGGCGTCGGCATTGGAATTCCAAACTCCGTACATCGCATTGTGATAATAGCGAGTCGCATCCTCGATGTTTCCCCGGTGCGCCGCAACGCGGGCCAGCGCCAGGTTCACAGCTGCGTCCTGAGGAGTACGTTGCCAGAGAGCGACAAGGTAGGATTCAGCCTCATCCAGGCGGCGGGGATCATTGCTGTCGCGCAGCGCGCGGGCCAGGCTCAACTGGTATTGCGAGTTGGCTGGCTCGCAAGTCAGCGCGGCGCGAAACTCGGCGATGGCGTCGCCATAATTGCCCGCTTTTGCCGAAGAAAGACCGCGATCGTAGAGTTTGCGGCCGCGAGCCTGTTGGTTCGCGTTATAGCGGGCCACCAGGTGGCTCACCGCGGCGAAGGAGATCGCGGCAACAAAGGTGAGAAGCAGGAGTATGAGCGGGGCGGAACGGGAAATGGATTTGAGGAACGCCCGCAGCATATCTCGTATGACGATATCATTGGACGCCGTCGATGCGCGCGCGGTTGGCGAATGCGCGCCAAGCCAACGCAAAACCGCCGCCCATCCACATTTTCTCCATCGTTAAGGTAAGATATTTCCTCTGCCCGAACCGTCAAAAGAATGAATCGCGAATATCACAAGGCTTACAGTCAGGAACTCAATCGGGATATGGAGGCGCTGGTATTCGGCCACGCTGGGATGCCCATTCTGGTTTTTCCCACGTCCATGGGAAAGTTTTTCGAATATGAAGATCGTGGCATGATCGGCGTGCTGGCGTCGAAGCTTGAGCGCGGCGAGTTGCAGATTTTTTGCCCCGATGCCGTGGACCTCGAGAGTTGGTACAACAAGCACGTGCATCCCAAGGTGCGGGTGCTGCGCCACCTGCAATATGAGCGCTATATCTTGCACGAATTCTTACCCTTCGTCCGCTGGAAGAATCAAACCCCGCAGTTATGTGTGACCGGCTGCAGTTTCGGCGCATACCACGCCATCAATTTCGCCATGAAGCATCCCGACGCGGTCACGCACTGCGTCAGCATGAGCGGCGCCTTCGACATCCACCAGTTTCTGAACGGGTACTATGACGACGATTGTTACTTCAACTGCCCCATGGATTACCTGCCGAACCAGCATGACGACTGGTTCCTGAGCCGCTACCGGCAGATGAAAATCGTTCTGGGCTCCGCCGACTGGGATATGTGCCTGGATCAGAATGTGAAGCTGTCGGCGATTTTGAACGGCAAGGCCGTTCCCCACTGGCTGGACATTTATGGCGACAATTCCAAGCATGACTGGCCGCTGTGGCTGAACATGGCGGGAAAATATTTTTAGCGCAGCGATCGGTTGCCGGTCGCCAGGTCTCAGGAGAGCATCGTGAAAAAAATAGGCCTTCTATTCGGGATGGAAAACACGTTTCCCCCGGCGGTGGTAGAAAAAATTAATTCGATGCGCGTCGACGATGTGGTCGCAGAATTTGTGCTGGTCGGCGGCATTCGCATGGACGAGCCGAAGAAATACGATGTCATCATCGATCGCATTTCGCAGGATATTCAGTTTTATCGCGCCTACCTGAAGAATGCCGCGCTGCAGGGCACGATTGTTGTCAACAATCCCTTCTGGTGGACCGCGGACGACAAGTTTTTCAACTATGCTCTCGCCCACAAGTTAGGCGTAGCCATCCCGCCCACCGTGATCCTGCCGCACAACAAGCATCCCGAGGGAACCACCGACCGCTCCATGCGCAACCTGATATTCCCGCTGAACTGGCAGGAGCTTTTCGATTATGTTGGCTTCCCCGCTTTTTTGAAGCCCTATTCCGGCGGCGGATGGAAGCATGTCCATCATGTGCACTCGCCCGAGGAATTCTTCCAGCACTACAACCAGACTGGCGACTTGTGCATGACGCTGCAGCACGGAGTGGTGTTCGAAGAGTATTACCGCTGCTATGTGGTGGGGCAGGAAAAAGTGCACATCATGAAATACGATCCCCGCCTTCCGCACCATGAGCGCTATGTAAAAGGCAATCCGCCTCCGTCGTCGAAGGCGCTCAAGGACCGCATCGAGAAAGATGCGATCACACTTTGCAAGGTTCTTGGCTACGACTTGAACACAGTGGAGTTTGCGGTCGAAGGCGGCGTGCCTTACGCGATCGACTTCCTGAATCCCGCTCCCGACGCGGAAATCACCTCCGTGGGCCAGGAAAACTTTGACTGGATCGTGAATGCCGTAGCTGAGATGGCAATCAAGATGGCGCAAACCGGACACGATCCGGCGCGCGAGATGAGATGGGCTGATTTTTTGATGGGCGATTCGCCAAAAAGATCGAGCGCCCCGGCGGCGAGCAAGCGGGCCAAGCCCGCAAAATGAGGTTGTTGGAGTGGCCGGCCTCCCGCAGGCAAACTCGCGCTCTGCATGTTCAGATCCATCCATTCTGATTTTGCCGCCCCCAAGCGCTGCCGCTGGTAGAGTTGAATTCTTACCGTTCCACGCCCCATCAGGCGCCCCCTCTTTCCGTCGTTGATATACTGTTTCAACCGGTTTCGACGCCCGGAGGGTGTCCCCGAACACCACATTGCGTATGCAGCCCACGTTTACCATTGGAATCGAAGAGGAATATCAGACCGTCGACCCGGAAACCCGGGACCTCCGCTCCCACATCCAGGCCGAATTGCTGGAAAAAGGCAAAATGGTGCTGCAGGAGCGGGTTAAGGCGGAGATGCACCAGTCCGTCGTGGAAGTGGGAACCGGAGTTTGTAACAACATCAAGGAGGCCAAGGCGGAAGTGAAGGCGCTCCGCCGCGAGATAATCCGCCTGGCCAAGGAAAATCACCTATCGGTGGCGTCGGTGGCGACCCACCCCTTTTCCGACTGGCGCACTCAGGAAATTCATCCCGACCCGCGTTACAAAAACATTGTGGAAGACATGCAACTTGTGGCTCGGGCGAACCTGATTTTCGGCCTGCACGTGCACGTCGGCATCGAGGATCGCGAAATCGCGATCCAGATGATGAATCACGCGCGCTATTTCCTGCCACACATCCTGGCGCTTTCGACCAACTCGCCTTTCTGGCTGGGCATGAATACGGGCCTCAAATCCTACCGTTGCAAGGTGTTCGACAAATTCCCGCGCACCAATATTCCGGATTACTTCCCCAGCTGGGGCGAGTACGAAAACTTCATCAAGCTGCTGATCCGGACCAACTGCATCGACAACGCGAAAAAAATCTGGTGGGACATCCGCCCGCATCCGTTCTTCAACACCATCGAGTTCCGGGTGTGCGACATCCCCATGCGCGCTGACGAAACCATCGCCCTGGCCGCGCTGATTCAGGCCACGGTGGCCAAGCTGTATAAGTTGCATACAGCAAATCAGGGATTCCGCTTATACCGCCGTGCCCTGATCATGGAAAACAAGTGGCGGGCGTCGCGCTACGGCCTGGATGGCAAGCTGATCGACTTCGGCAAGCAAAAGGAAGTGCCGGCGCGCGACCTGATCCACGAATATCTCGAATTTATCGACGATGTCGTCGATGAGTTGGATTCGCGCGAAGAATTGAACTACATTCACGAGATCCTGGAGCGCGGCAGCGGGGCCGATCGCCAGTTGCGCGTTTACCAGGAAACCGGAGATCTGAAGAAAGTTGTCGATTACATCATCGAGGAGACTGAAGCCGGACTGGAACTGGAACCGGAGGAGGTCAGAAAAGTAGGGTAATGAGCACTGCGGAAGATCAATTCAAAGTCCCAGCACTGTCGTCGCTGAAAGACGGACGGGAGGGTTGGAACAATCGCCAGGTTTCCATCGATCCCGAATACGCTCCCGGCGCTCATAATGCAGTGCACGTTTGCCTGCGCGTTCAGCGGAACGAGAAGGTATGCGTCATCACCGACGAGGTCACGCTCGAGATTGCGGCGTCGATCGTCGACGAATTGCAAAAAATGGGCGCGCCTTTCAACGCCTGGGTGTTGGAAGACCTGGCGCCGCGGCCATTGACCGAATTGCCTCGCGAGATTCTAGACGATCTGGAAACCAGCCAAGTCTCCATTTTTGCCGTCAAGGTGCAGCGGAATGAGTTGCGCTCGCGCATGCAGATGACCGATGTGGTGAACCGGCGAAAGATCCGCCACGCGCACATGGTGAACATCAACCGGCAGATCATGCTGGAAGGCATGCGGGCGGATTTTCAGAAAGTCGACCGCCTTAGCGCCAAGGTCGTGGCCATGGTTCGCAAGGCCAGTCAGGTTCGCGCCAAGACCGCGGCCGGCACCGACCTGGTGGCGGATTTGAACCCCAACTACAAGTGGCTCAAGACCAGCGGCATTATCACGCCGGAGAAGTGGGGCAACCTGCCGGGCGGCGAGATTTTCACGACTCCGGGCGAAGTGAACGGCACCTTCGTGATCGATGGCGTGGTTGGCGACTACTTGTGCGCCAAGTTCGGCAATCTCAAAGAAACGCCCCTCACCGTTCGCATAAAGAACAACCGTCTCACCGAGGCTCATTCAGAGAACCGCGAACTGGAAGAGGATTTCTGGAAATACACGCACACCGACGAGAACAGCGACCGTGTGGGCGAGTTTGCCATCGGGACCAACATCGATTTGAAGGACGTGATCGGCGAGATTCTGCAGGACGAGAAATATCCTGGCGTCCATATTGCGTTTGGGAATCCCTACGGCGCCCATACCGGCGCGGAGTGGGATTCTTCGACCCACATCGATGTCGTGGGCCGGAAGTTCAACATCTGGGTCGACGACGAGCAGATCATGCAGGATGGAAAGTTCCTGGTGGAAGCCTAGAATTCGGCTTCTCTGTAGCTTTCGGTTGCGAGGACGTTGAAGTTTTTCCGAACTCCTTCGCTCGGGACGCCACGACGCACAAGCGTATTGAGCTGCTGACATGATTCCCTCCCTACGCAAGCAGTTCAACGCGGGCTTTACTGCGGAAAAATATCGAGCCCTCTTGCGCCGCATCGATGATGCATGCGGGACGCATGTGCAGTTCCGGCTTTCAGAGACGCCCTGTTTTTTTCCCAAGCCGCTTCTGGATCGCATGGCGAAGGATGGCAAGGAATTGATCCGCCAGTTAGTCGAGAGCGCGGACTACCGCAGGAAGTCGGACCTGGCGGTTCCTCCCGAGTTCAAGGTCCCCAACGAATCCAGCCATCCCATGTTTGTGCAGGTGGACTTCGGAATCGTGCGCGACGCGGATGGGAAGTTGCAGCCCAAGCTGGTCGAACTGCAGGCGTTCCCTTCCCTCTATGCCTATCAACCGGCCCTGGCGCAGGCTTATATCGATGCGTATGGCTTAAACGCGGCTTCGGGTTTCCGGCTGCCGGGCTCCGGAGACCTCAAGTATTTTCTGGGAGGCCTCGACGAATCTTCCTATCGCGGACTTCTGCGGCGCGCCATTGTAGCCGACCACGATCCTGAAAACGTGATCCTGATGGAAATCGATCCCCACCGGCAAAAGACTTTTCCTGACTTCGCTCTGACGGGAAAAATGCTGGGCATTCGCACCGTCGACATCACCTGGATCAAGAAAGATGGGCGCCGCCTTTTCTACGAAGTTGACGGCAAGCGTGTGCCCATCGAGCGCATTTATAACCGCGCCATCGTCGATGAACTGCAGCGCACGGGAGTCAAGCTCAATTTTGACTGGCGCGACGATCTCGATGTGGAGTGGGCGGGACATCCCAACTGGTATTTCCGCATCAGCAAGTTCTCCATTCCTTACTTGAAGCACCTGTCGGTGCCGAAAACGTGGTTTCTGAACGAGCTCCGCGAAGTCCCCGGCGATCTTGAAAACTATGCTTTGAAGCCGCTGTATTCATTCGCCGGCTTGGGCGTGGTGATCGCGCCCACAAAACATGATCTCGCTGCCATTCCACCGGAAAAACGGGCCGACTACATCCTGCAGGAGCGGCTGCACTTTGAGCCGATCATCGAAACCCCGTTTGGAGGAACCAAGGCCGAGGTGCGGGTCATGTATGTGTGGCTCGATCAGCTCATCCCCGTCCTGACTATCATCCGCATGGGGCGCGGCCTGCAAATGGGCGTGGATCACAACAAAAATCTGGAGTGGGTGGGCGCATCCGCCGGCTTGTTCTGCGACGAGTAGGTCTCGATCGATCCAGGCGCCGCCCTAGCGGCCTGCCACTTTCAAGCGCTGCATGGGCAACTGCCTGCAACACCTGCTAATCCAACCTGTTAGTTGACCAGAATCGTGGGCAAGCCTAACATTACCGCCGACGGGAGTGTCTGCTTTTCATGATCGGCCAAACTGTGTCTCATTACCGCATCCTGGGCAAGCTAGGGGGCGGCGGTATGGGCGTAGTTTTCGAGGCCGAAGATTTGAAGCTGGGCCGCCATGTGGCCCTCAAGTTCATCCCCGAAAATCTCGTCGGCGATCCCAAGTCGCTGGAGCGTTTTACCCGCGAAGCCCGCGCCGCTTCCCTGCTGAACCATCCCAACATCTGCACCATCCACGGCATTGAAGACAATAACGGCCACCCCTTTATCGTCATGGAGAAACTGGAGGGGGAGAGCCTGAAGCAGTGCATCTCCGGGCATGCCATGCCGACCGACAAAGTGCTCGACATCAGCATCCAGGTGGCAGACGCGCTGGCGGCCTCGCATGCCAAGGGCATTGTGCATCGCGACATCAAGCCGGCCAACATTTACCTGACCCCCACCGGCCAGGTGAAGGTACTCGATTTCGGCCTGGCAAAACTGGTTCATAACGTGGGAACCGACAGCGATGGCGGCCTCGCCGCGGACAATTCGCTAACCGCGGTGGGCGTAATCCCGGGAACGGCCGTGTACATGTCGCCGGAGCAGGCGCGCAGCGACGAAATTGATTTTCGCAGCGACTTGTTCTCGTTCGGCGTGGTCATGTACGAAATGTCAACGGGAAAGAAACCGTTTTCCGGCAAGAACTCTCTGATGACGCTCGATGCCGTTCTGCACGACAAGCCGATTCCGCCCGGAGAACTGAATCCGAAAGTTCCAGTCGAACTGGAAGGCATCATCGGCAAGGCGATGGAAAAGGACCGCAAGGAGCGGTACCAGAGCGCCACGCAGATGAAGGCCGACCTGCAGCAACTAAAGCGCGAAAACGAATCCGGCCAGATCAAGAGCGGCTTCCAGACGGCCGCGCGGTTGCGGGTCGCGAGCCACACTTTCGGCAGAGCCAGTCACAGCCGCTGGCAACTATGGCTGCTGGTCGGAATGTCGGCACTTCTGGTGACCGTCCTGGCGGCCGTGGGAGCGTACTGGTTCAAGCACCGCTCGGCCAGCAGCGCCGAGGTGCAGAACGCAATCGCCGTCCTGCCCCTGCAAAACATGAATGGCAACGTCGATGTGGATTACTTGCGATTCGCATTGGCGGATGAACTTACCAGCGTGCTGACTTACTCGCGTTCGCTCGAAGTGCGGCCATCGTCGGCCACTCGCAAGTTTGTCGCCGCGGATCTCGACCCGCACAAGGTCGGCCAGCAGCTCCATGTTGGCAGGCTGCTTACGGGCCACTTCATGCGCCAGGGCGAACAACTTTCCGTCACGCTGGAGGCGATTGACGTGGGTACGGACCGCCTGATCTGGCAGTCGACAGTAACCGCGGGCGTGAACGATCTCATCTCGCTGCAGGGCCAGCTCACGACGCAGGTACAGCAAGGCTTGCTGACCGCGCTGGGCGTGGCTGGCGGATCGCTGGGCACAGCGTCGCGGCCCAAGAGCCAGGAGGCCTACGACCTCTACCTGCACAGCCTTGCCCTGCCACACGATCCCGCACCCAACAAAGATGCGATTGCCGTGCTCGAACACGTAGTGGGGGTGGATCCCGATTACGCACCCGCATGGGAGGCTCTCGGGCGCCGCTATTATTTCGACTCCGTCTACGGCGGCGGAGGCGAGCAAATGTTCCAGCGCTCGAATGCGGCCTACGAACGGGCACTCTCGCTGGATCCGAACCGCGAAGCCGCCGCCGGCTACCTGATCGCCAACCGGGTGGAGCGCGGAGAACTCGGGCGCGCCTATGAAGCAGCGACCGACCTGGTAAAACATCGGCCCCAGAGCTCCGACGCGCATTTTGCCCTCAGTTACGTTTTGCGCTACGCGGGCATGACGGAGCGGGCCACGCGAGAATGCAATACCGCGCGCTCGCTCGACTCCGGGAATTTCAACTTCCGTTCCTGCGCCTGGGCATTTATAGAGTTGGGTAAGCCGGACGAGGCTAACGAATTCCTTCGCCTCGATTCCGGCTCGGAGTGGGCGCTCTGGGTTACTCCTTACATTTACCTGGCCGGGGGGAATGTTGCCCAGGCACGGGAAAGCGCGAAATCGATGCCGAAGGGTCCGACCTATCACCGGGAACTGATGCAGGCCTGCACGGCGTCGCCACGCCCGGCCGACCTGGAGCGCATTGTGCGCGAGGAAGAAGCATCGGTGATGACGGAACTGGATCCCGAATCGTGGTACCACGTCGGCGCGCTCATGGCCTACTGCGGGCAGAAAGAACCGGCTCTTCGCCTCTTGAAGGCGGCGGTCCAGCAAAATTATTGCGCATACTCGCCCCTGCTGGAAGACCCGCTGTTAAAGGACTTGCGCAAGGATACTTCCTTCAATCAAGTTCTCACCGCCGGCAGCGAATGTCAGGCTACACTGAAGGAAGGGCATCCGTAGACGGGTTTCCCGGCTTCGCGCTTACCTTTCCTGATGATGCTGAGTCTAATCTTCTGGTAAAACAGGAAAGAATTTGCGTCGAACCGGGCTTTGGCCCCATCCTTGTAGGGTGATTCGATTGGGACCTGAGAACCTTCTGAGCCGCCCTGCGCGGCTCTTCGAGTATATTGCCGACAACTTGATTCGCAGACCCTCATTTTTGATCTTCGCGATATGGCTGGCCGTCGCCCTGCCTTATTCGCCGCAGGCGAAGAAGGCGCAGGCCGCTTCGAAAACGGAAGCGACGTCATCCGCGCTGGCGCCGGTCATCTTTGCCCAGTTGCCCTATCAGGGTTCGCCCGCTGAAATTCCTCAGGATATGGGCCAACCCGGCCTGCATCTTCAACTGCGGCGCCTGGCCACCACCGCCCGGCTGATGCAGACCGTCGCCCACCCGGATGACGAGGATGGCGGTATGCTCACGCTCGAGAGCCGCGGTCACGGAGCGAATGTGCTGCTCATGACGCTGAATCGCGGCGAGGGCGGCCAGAACAAAGTGGGCAGCAACTTGTCCGATGTGCTGGGCGTGCTGCGCACTCTGGAGCTGCTGGCGTCCGATGAATATTACGGCGTACAGGAGAGGTTTTCGCGAGTCGCGGATTTTGGCTTTTCCAAGAGCGCGGACGAAACCTTCGCCAAGTGGAACGGGCATGACGTTGCCCTCGCCGACATGGTCCGCGTCATTCGCACGTTCCGGCCGGATGTGCTGGTGGCGCGCTTTTCCGGCACCTCTCGCGACGGCCACGGCCATCATCAGGCGTCGAGTCTGCTTACGCAGGAGGCGTTCCGCGCCGCGGCCGATCCAAAGCGATTTCCGGACCAGATCGCCGCGGGCTTGCCGCCATGGCAGGCACAAAAACTTTACATCGGCAATGTCTGCGGATTCGGGGCGATGACTTGTCCCGATGCGAACTGGACTGTGAAGCTGAATACGGGGCAGTCGAACCCCGATCTCGGCGAGTCGTATGTGCAGTTTGCCATGGAAGGACTGCGGCACCAGCAATCGCAAGGAGCTGCCAATTGGAACGTCGATCCCGGCGACCGGTTCACGTTCTACAAGCTTGTTGATTCCGTCGAGCCGCCGAAGCTCGACAAGGACGGCCACGAAAAAGATTTTTTTGATGGCATCGACACTACCTTGCCCGGACTTGCCTCGCGATTGGGCGCCGAAGAGTCAAAACTGCCACAGTTGCGGCATGACTTGACCGGCATCGCCAATCAGATCGCCGATGCCACCCAGCGGGCGAAGGGAGACGATCTATCCTCCGCCGTCGATGCCCTCATCAAGGCTGCGCAGGCGTTGCAGCATGTGCAGGAAGAGATCGAAAAAAGTGGCATCTCTGGCGTCGCCAGGCTCGATTTGACGAAACGCCTTGAGCAAAAGCGCCAGGAAGTTGACGCCGCCGTCGATGACGCTTTAAATGTCACTCTTTCCGCCGTAGTAATTGCCCGCGCCGACAACAACAAGCTCGAAAAGGAAGCGGATGCGACCACGACCGTTTCTCCTGGTCAGGATTTTCTGGTGGCCGTTACTTTGCGCAACGGATCGAAGAATCGCATTTTTCTGGACGGCCTGAAGCTGGAAGTGCCTTCTGGTTGGGGAACTCTTTCGGATAAGACGCGCCGGGCGGCGATCAAGCCCGGGGACGACGAACGCGTCCTGTTCCGGCTGCACGTTCCCAAAGATGCGACCTACACACGGCCCTACTGGCACCGGGATGATCCGGAGACCGAAAGCCTCAATCGCATCGATGAAGAAAATTACGCCACGCTCCCCTTCCCCCCGCCCCCTTTAACGGCGCGCGCGCAGTATTCGCTCGCGGCAGAACTGCCGGAGGCCAGGATCGACGTCGGAGCGACCGTTGCAACCGAGTTTCTGAACGAAGGAGGAAAGCCCGCCGCGCGCCCGTTGGCGATTGTGCCCGCATTCTCGGTTGCGCTGGAACCCGGCACTCAGGCCATATCGACGAACAACGGATCGACGTCCTCGGTGACGGTGGGCGTTACCGGCAATCTGGATCGCAACGTGAAGGGCGCTCTGCGGCTGGAGTTGCCGCAGGGATGGAGATCGGATCCGGATCACGTCGATGTGGATCTTGCGCGGCGCGGCGAGAAAAAAGATTTTGAGTTCAAAGTCTTTCCTGCCGGCTTGCGGGAAGAGCGCACCAAGATTCGCGCGGTGCTGGAAGCGGACGGTAACAAATTCAGCGAAGGGTACACTCTTGTCGATCGCGAAGACCTCGGCAGCTTTTACTATTATCAGCCGGCCTTGCAGCGCGTGAGCATTGTGGATGTGAAGGCGCCGCATGACTTAAAAGTCGGATATGTCATGGGTGCGGGCGACGATATTCCCACCGTCCTGAAGCAGGTGGGCATGAACGTAAGCCTGATCGCGCCGGAAAAACTGGGCAATGAAGATTTGAGCCAGTACGGAACCATCGTGCTCGGTATCCGCGCCTACGATACGCAGAAAGAGGTCGCCGCGAACAACCAAAAGTTGCTCGACTTCGTTTCCGCCGGCGGGACCCTGGTCGTCCAGTACAACGCGGGCACGTCGGAATTTAATAGCGGCCATTTCACGCCGTACCCGGCGGAACTAAGTCGCGCCCGTGTTTCGGTCGAGGACGCTCCGGTCGAAATCCTTGCTCCGCAAAACGACGTTTTTCACACTCCCAATGAAATCTCAGCCCGCGACTTCGATGGCTGGGTGCAAGAGCGCGGACTTTATTTCATGAGTAAATGGGATGACCACTTCAAGCCGTTGCTCGCCTGCCACGATCCCGGTGAAGATCCCCAGAAAGGTGGCTTGCTGGAAGCCACGTACGGCAAGGGGATTTACATCTACACCGGGTACGCATTCTTCCGCCAGCTGCCGGCGGGAGTTCCTGGCGCGGTGCGGTTCTATGTGAATTTGCTGAGCGCAGGCCATAGCAAGCAGCAGTAAGCAGTACGCCGTCTTTCATCCATGTGAGGATGGATTCTCCTTCAAAACCGCAGCTGGAGCCTGCAGGCCTGATCCGTGGCATGAGCCTCGGCGGCGCAACTGCGCTCAACATGATCGACATGATTGGCGTGGGACCGTTCATCACCATGCCGCTGGTCCTGGGTGCCATGGGCGGTCCGCAAGCTCTTCTGGGATGGATTGCCGGAGCGCTTCTCGCCGTGTGCGACGGCCTGGTTTCCGCCGAGTTGAGCGCCGCCCTGCCTGGATCGGGTGGCACCTATCATTTCCTCAGCGAAATTTACGGGCCGAAGAAGTGGGGGCGGCTCATCTCGTTCATGTTCATCTGGCAGATCACGTTCAGCGCGCCACTCTCGATTGCCTCCGGCTGTATCGGCCTGGCGGGTTATGCAGCCTATTACTGGCCGAGCCTCGAAACAGTAGTGGCTTCGCACACCTCGGCGATGCCCCTGCCGGGCGCAGGCTCCCTGCAAGTGAACTGGCTGGTCACGCCCGGGACGGCGCTCGCGATCGTCATCTGTTTCTTCACCGTGCTGCTGCTGTACCGCCGGATCACAGCGATCAGCCGGCTATCGAAACTTCTCTGGTTCGCGGTCATGGGGACCATTGGATGGATCATTTTCGCCGGGCTCACGCATTTCAATGCAGCTCAGGCCTTTGACTTCCCTCCTGGAGCCTTCACCCTGTCGCACGAGTTTTTTGTCGGCCTTGGCGGAGCGCTGCTGGTTGCGACCTACGACTACTGGGGTTACTACAACGTTTGTTACCTGGGCGACGAGATCGAGGATCCGACGCGGAACATTCCCCGCGCCCTGCTGCTTTCCATTCTGCTGGTGGCCTGTCTATATCTGATGATGAACCTGTGCATTCTCGCCGTCGTTCCCTGGCGGGAGATGCTGCAGTCGGGTCAGAATAACAATGGCCTGTATGTAGTTTCCCTGTTTATGCAAAAAGTGTATGGCGCATGGGCGGCTCGCCTGGTAACCGCGTTGGTGATTGTTACCGCATTCGCGTCGGTCTTTTCTTTGACGCTCGGCTACTCGCGCGTACCCTACGCCGCGGCGCTCGATGGAAATTATTTCAAGGTATTTGCGAAGCTACATCCCGTGTATCGCTTCCCGCATATCTCGCTTCTTACCCTGGGCGTGGTGGCTGCCATGTTTTGTTTCTTGCGTTTAAAGGATGCCATCGCTGCTCTCGTCGTGATCCGTCTAGTGCTGCAATTTCTGGTGCAGGCAGTAGGTCTCATCGTATTCCGCATCACGCGGCCGGATGTTCCTCGGCCGTTTCGCATGTGGCTGTATCCCCTGCCCGCCCTGATCGCCATCGCGGGCTTTCTCTTTATTCTGTTCAATCGCCAGAATGCGTTGAAGGAAGTCCGCTATGCCGCAGTGCTGCTGATTGTCGGATTGATTCTGTATTTTGTCCGGGCCTGGAGGGGTAAAGAGTGGCCTTTTGCGATGGAGCAACCGTCATCTTAAATTGAGTATGGAACTGACTAACGTAACGAGAAGCAGAAATCCGGCAATGCTAGCATTCCGATTGTGCATTTTCGCGAGTCGAGCGCACCGCGCTGCCGCGAACGGAGGATTCATGGCCAGAAACTCGATCATATTTATAAGCTGTTTGCTGACCCTGGCCTCGGCGGCTGCGGCCCAGGATCACAAAAGCCAAGGCCACATGAACCAGGACGAACGCCGGACAGTGACCATGGTTCTGGATCACACCATCGCAAATCTCGAGCACGAATTCATCCCCGCCGCCGAAGCCATGCCCGAAGACAAATTCGATTTTGCCCCCAGCAACGGGGAGTTCAAGAACGTCCGCAATTTCGGGGACCAGATCAAGCACGTAGCCGCCGTAAATTATGAACTCGGTGCCGCGATCCTGGAAGAAAAGCCGCCTACCGACATTAATGACGAAGCCGGGCCGACATCGGTGAAGAGCAAGGCAGAAATTCTTAAATACTTGAAAGAGTCATTTGCCTACGTTCACAAGGCAGTGCAGAACATTAATGAAAAAAATGAGGTCGAAACGGTCCGAAGCCCGTTCGGCGAAGGCAAAGTATCTCGGCTGGGATTGGCCAGCGCGGTAGTGGCCCATGGCTTCGACCACTACGGACAGATGGTTGAGTATCTTCGGATGAACGGAATCGTTCCGCCAGCCAGCAGATAAAACAAATCAGGAGCGGTGATGGCGATAGCGATTCAGACGCGGCGCATCACTGGAGAAAAAACTCGACAGGTGCTGCCGAAAACTTAGGTTCGGTTTTTTCGCGGCCTGCGCGGGATACGAATCTACTGCCTGGAGAAAACGGCGAATTTCCGCCTGCACTTGCTCGTGACGCGGTACATCGTCCTCCCGCGGGTGGGCTGGAGCGTGCATTTTCGGCTTGGTCCCTCGTTTCCCCAAGAAGCAGGCTTCCATTTATGGAAGCGACTGACCCGTATCCCCGCATAAACACTCGCGAGCAGCAGAAGTTTCGCCGCCAGACAGAAATTCTGCAGCTGCAAATCGGCCCAGTTTTTTGTCTTGGGGATTTCTCTACCGCGCCGGACACTCTCGAAGCCCTGTCGCCTTAGCGCCGGCGAAAACCCTCGGCAATCGAGGTCGCGATCAGTTCGGCTTGGAGCCCGCGATTCGCCAGGTGAGAGGCTACGGACCTGCGAACTTCGCGGGTCTTAGAACCGGATTGCAGAAAAAGAAGTACCGAAGGGCCGGCGCCGCTCAATACCGCGCCCAGAATGCCTGATTGCCCTTGCAATTGCTGCAGGCACGGCAGCAACGGGCACAGGGGCGCACGGTAGGGTTGGTGGATACGGTCCTCAAGCGCGTTCGCGATCCAATCCTGCCGGCCCTGCGTGAAAGCCGCCAGCAGCAACAGGGAATTCTGCAAATTTGCCACCACGTCGCCGCGAGAATACTGCCCGGGCAGGACTTGTCGGGCTTGCTCGGTGGAAAGCGGCTCTTCGGGGATGGCAATCAACAAAGGCCAATTTCCTTTTGGTCGAATGGAAGCCACCTGCGCCTGGTTTTCGGAAATCATGCGCGCTACGGTGATGCCGCCCATCCAGCAGGCCGAGGCGTTGTCGGGATGATGCTCGCGGCGAGCGGCCTCGCCAACAATTCGAGAGTTGGACCAGCGCAATCTTCCAAAATGGTCGGCCAGTGCGATGCCGGCCAGACGCGCCGCCGCCGAGGATCCGCAACCTTTACCGATCGGGATGTCGTTTTTAATCCTGAGCGCCAGCGGAAGGACTTCCCTGCCCTCCACTGCCAGCACTTCGTGATAGGTCTGCAGAATAAGATGGTTTTCCAGTTTGCTGCAGATGTCGCGGTCGCGCCCGCTAGCGGTGATTGCGAATGCGGGCGCGGCTTGGGCGTCGATCGTGATGAAGAGATCCAGGGCCAGAGCGGCGGCATCGAATGCCGGACCGAGGTTCGCCGACGTAGCCGGCAACTTTATTCGGAAAGATTTTGCGTGGCTCTTTTTTTTCCTGGCCATGGAGGTTATCGATCTTTTTTCTCAGCCTGATCCAGGACGTGCAAAACCGCATCCAGCGAGGCATCCAGCACGACCGGCGGATGGCGGTACGCGTTCAACGCGCCGCCGTCTCGAGTTTGCTCCGGGAGAAGATCACCGCGATGGAACTCCATGGTGAAGTCCGGATCTTTCAGCAGGTTTCCGGTCAGAACCAGAACAACGGTCTCATCCGCTTGCACGAAACCTTGCTGGATCAGTTTCTTGAGTCCGGCCAGCGTCACGGCCGACGCCGGCTCGCAACCAATCCCTTCCGCGCCAATCTCCGCCTTCGCTTGTGCGATTTCCGTCTCGCTGACTTCCTCGCACGTTCCGCCCGTGGCCCGTAAAACCTTGACTGCCTTCTGCCACGACGCAGGATTGCCGATGCGAATCGCGGTCGCGCGCGTTTCTGCGTGCACGCTGATCAAGCGTTTCCCATCCGCCTCGCGCAAGGTGCGAAACAACGCATTGGCGCCCTCCGCCTGGATCACTGAAAGTTTTGGCAACCGTCCGATCAGCCCTGCTTCATGCATCTCAAGCAGAGCTTTGCCGATCGCGGAGCTGTTGCCCAGGTTTCCTCCCGGAACGATGATGTGATCGGGAGCCTGCCAATCGAGTTGCTCGAGCAACTCAAGGGCGAGAGTTTTTTGTCCTTCCAGGCGGAAAGGGTTGATCGAATTCAGCTGATAAACCGGCGCTCGTTTCACCAACTCCTGCAACAAGCGCAGGCAGCCGTCGAAATCAGTCCGGAGTTGGCAGGTCAGCGCCCCGTAATCGAGCGCCTGCGACAACTTGCTCCAGGAAATTTTCCCCTCCGGCACCATCACCAGGCTGCGCATGCCTCCACGCGCAGCATAGGCAGCCATCGACGCTGACGTATTACCCGTGGATGCGCAAGCCACCCATTGATATCCGGCTTCGCGGGCGAATGTAGCTGCCACCGTCATGCCCGTATCTTTGAAGGATCCTGTCGGATTCGCGCCCTGGTGCTTGGCATAGAGCCGCCGGATACCGGTTCTGCGCGAACATTGCGGAAGATCGTAAAGCGGAGTGTTGCCTTCGCGCAGGCTGACCACACTTGCTTCCGTCCGAGGCAAAGGAAGTAGCTCGCGAAATCGCCAGACGCCGCTATGGTCAAGCGTCGCGTTTGACGTCCGCCGTTCGCGCCACAGTGACTTTAGGAAGTTTGGATCGAGCGTGTTCCAGGCAGGATCTGCAATCTCAATCAGGCTTCCGCATTGCGCGCAGCGAAAATCCTGCCAGGCCTCCGCCGCCAGCGACCCGCAACCGATGCAGCGAAACCGAAACGAACTCTTCGCGAGATCTGCTTGCGATGTTCGGTCAGGCCTGCTCGACGAAGGCATGAAATTGCCGGCTACTTCTTTCCCCGCAAATATTCGTCAGTGCGGTTGATCCAATCCGCGCGAGGAGGGCTGAACACATCCAGGTCAACGGTATCTTCCATGGCCTCGGCTTTGTGCGGCATGTTCGGAGGAATGCACAGCACTTCGCCCGAATGCACCACAATTTCCTTGCCATCGATCCAGAACTTCAAGGCGCCGTCGAGAATGTAAGTGACTTGCTCGTTGTGGTGGCTGTGCTCCGGTACCACGCATCCTTTTTTCAGCAGCACGCGCGCCAGCATAATTTCCTGGCCTACCACAAATTGACGCTGCAGCAGCGGATTCAGGTCTTCCAGCGGGATGGTATGCCAGGGAATATATTGCATTGCGGTCTGGCTTGCGGCGTGCTTGGTCACAGCGCGGCGGGCGCGGCTGTGGGATTGCTTGCTTCCATTCTTTTTCTTAAGCGCGCTCTTCCGTTTTTGCGTCTTCGCCATAAGGTCACTCATTTTGCGAAGCGGCGATCTAATGGATGCTATTCCCGTAGAGCTTCACCGCATTGTCATGCAGGTATCCATGGGCCAGTTGCAACGCGCGCGCCTCGCTGATTTCATTTTCCGAAACCATTTCGGCCAGCGCCGCCGCCAAGGCCGTTCGCGACGACTGCACTCCCAGCCAGTAACTCTCTTCCGCTCCTAAAACCTGATTGTAAGGGAAACAATCCGTGCCGAACGTGATCTTGTCGGGAAAAGTTTCCAGCCACATCTTCAGCGTCTCTTTGAATGCGGCCGGGTACTGCGCCAGTTCTCCAAACGAAGAATCGATGTACACATTCTTCATCGCCGTCAGCCAGACCGCCTCGCGCTCCAAAGGATACCCGCCGTGTATCAGCACAAATGTGGTCGAGTTGTAGCGCGGGTCGCGCAACACGCTTTCCAGGTTCATGACGTTGCTTTGCGAAAGATTGAAGTAATCGCCGATACCCACGGCTGTGTGAATGTGCACCGGCAGGCTGAGCCGCCCACCCAGCGTGATGAGATAGCGAAAAACGAAATCCTGAAACACCCGGTAGTCCGCTTCGTTCGGCACCGTGCCTGAAACGTATCGCCGGTAAACCTCTTCCGCCTGGCTCCGTGTGGGATCGGAAAAAGTGGTCGGCCGGAAGTACGCCACTTCAAACTTCATCGCAATGCCGCCCTTGTTCTTATTATCCGCAAGAACCTTGGCAATAAATTCGAGGTAATGGTCAAGATCTGGCGGCAATTGCCTGATGCTTTCCTGCTCCATCCAACGATGCAGCATTTTTTCCTGCAACGGAATGAAAACTCCCTCGTCGGGATTGCGTGCGGTCTCGCGTTCATTGTTAAAGGGCCACAAAAACGAATCCGCAAAAAAGACCCACTTAAATCGCTTGGGATCGAGATAATCCGCCATCATCGCCCGGTTGGCCACCGACGCCTCAAGGTTGAGCTTGTCGAGAATCATGTCGAAATAGGCCGTACCGGAATATTTCTTTTTCAGCTCGGTTTTCTTTTCCAGGAGCCACTTGCTGTGTTCGGCCGAAAGATCGGTATAAGGGTATCCGAACAGGGCCTTCGCCGCGGACGCCAGTTCCGGATTATCGTCGCGCGTGCGCAGGGGAGCGCTCGCTTCCGGCGGAGCAGCCATGGCATCGACATCGGGATCATCCGAAAATCCCGGATGCGCATGATGATCGAAAGCGGGAATTTTCTCGATCTGGGGCAGCAGCCGCTCGTAGATTTTCTGCACGTCGGGGCCGGGGAACGGCCGCGCCTGCGCCTCCGACTGCGACACTGCCAGCAGAGCCAGACATAAAAATAGATACGGTCTGCGATTCATAAGCCTTTGTACATGCCTCCATCCACCAGGAGGGTTTGACCCGTGATGTACGAGGCGCGCTCGGAAGCAAGCCACACGATCGTCTCCGCAACCTCGCGCGGGTCGCCCAAACGCCCGATCGGCGCATCGGACGCCCATGCCTCCAAAAACTCTTCTTCCGCTTTGCCAGTCGCCGCGGCGCGAGCCTTGGCGAGTTCCCTTAGCCGGTCGGTCGCGGTGAAGCCCGGGCCCACATTGTTCACCAGGATTCCATCCTTGCCGAACTCGTTGGCCAGGCTTTTGACCAAACCCACGACCGCGGCCCGCACCGCATTCGAAAGTACAAGATCGGCGACCGGCTGCTTGGTCGTGATCGAGGTCAGCGTGATGATGCGCCCCCATTTTTTCCGCTGCATGTGAGGAATGACTTCGCGGGCAAAATGCACGGTGCTAAGAAAATTCGCGTGCCAGCCACTCTGCCAATCCTCCTCGGTGGTGGCTAGGAATCCTTTGGCTGGCGGACCTCCCGCGTTGGTAACGCAGATGTCCACACCTCCGAATCTTGCGGCGACCGCGTTCACGAAATTGCGCACCGCGGCTGCATCGGTTACATCCATGGCATCGGCCAGAACCTCGCAGCCATACTTGCTTCTGATTTCTTCCGCCGCCGCCAGCAGCGTCTGGGAATTTCGCGCGCACATGGCCACTAGGCAGCCCTCGGCGGCAAACGCTTCCGCCGTGGCGCGGCCGATTCCCTGGCTCGACGCGGCAACCAGCGCCACCCGACCTTTCAGCCCAAGATTCATGAACGCCGCATTATAAATCCTGCTGCGGTCATCGCTCTCTTGCAGTCGCGCGTAGTCCCCATTACCCTTGATCCACGAGGCATTCATGACATCCCGCACCCGACGCACCGAAACCAAGGCCGTCCGCGGCGCCAGCGACTTGCAGAAAAAGAGCGGGCCCTTTTCCACCCCGATTTACCAGACTTCGACGTTTGAAGTCACCGACAACGACGAACAGTTGCAGGTAACTCCCACCGACCACTTCTACACGCGCTATGGCAATCCCACCAACACCGTCGCTGAAAAAACGATCGCTGCGCTCGAAGGCACCGAAGTCGCCCTCACCTTCGCCTCGGGCATGGGAGCGGTCACCACGGCCATCATGGCTCTGCTGAAGAGCGGCGATCACATCGTGGCGGAGCGGGACATCTACGGCGGCGTCAACAAATTCCTCGCCCAATGGCTGCCCAAGATGGGCATCGAGACCACTTTCGTCGACACCGACTCGTACGATCAGCACCGAGGCGCTATGCGCCCGAACACTCGACTGCTATACGTCGAATCCCCCACCAATCCCGCGTTGCGGATCGTCGACTTCGAAAGGATTGTCAGCCTCGGCAAAGAACGAAATTTGCTCACCATGATCGACGCGACCTTCGGCACGCCGATCAATCAGCATCCGGCGCAATTTGGTTTCGATCTGGTGATGCACTCCGGGACCAAATACCTGAACGGTCACACGGACCTGATTTGTGGCGCGGTCTCCGGCCGCCGCGAGCTGATGCACAAAATCTGGGAGACTCGCACCACGCTGGGCAATTGTATGGATCCGCATGCCTCCTGGATGCTGGTGCGCGGGCTCAAGACGATTGCAGTTCGCGTCGCTCGACAAAACGAGAATGCGCAGCGGGTTGCGGCATATTTGAGCCGGCACGCGAAAGTTCGGCGCGTGCATTACCCCTTCCTCACGGATCACCCGCAATATGCTTTGGCCCGCGCCCAGATGAGCGGCGGAGGCGGCATGGTCAGCTTCGAGGTCGAGGGCACCGGCGAAGACGCGCGCCGCGTAAGCGAAGCCATGAGCCTGTTCACGCTCGCGCCCAGCCTGGGAGGCGTTGAATCGCTGGTTTCAATTCCAGTCCTCACCTCACACGCCATGGTCCCGGCGGCAGAGCGGGAAAAGATGGGCGTTACCGAACAGATGATCCGCCTGTCCGTGGGAATCGAAAGCGCCGACGACCTGATCGCGGACCTGGAGCAGGCGCTGGAAGCCATTACATCAATGCAACCCGTCCTCAAAAAATAAACTTCAGCCCCAGCTGCAGAATGCGCGGGAGGTGACTCCCGGCCGATCGCAGATAGCTGCTCCCAATGCAAGTGGGATCGCCTGCCGAGTTGTTGGCGCCTCCGTAACAGGCGATGGTATTAGAATCCGTGCCGCGCCCTGCATTGTTGGCAGCCGATCCCGAGTCGCCGCCCACCCACGTGTACTCGAGGTGATTGAACACGTTGAATGCTTCCGCCCGGAATTCGAAATACTTGCTCTCGGTTACCGCAAAATGCTTCAACAGCGCCATATCAAAATTCGTGCGCCAGGGGTTGCGCAAAATGTTCCGCCCGGCGTCTCCGAAGGTGAGTCCTGTCGGCAGCACGAATGCCCCAGGATTGTAGAGGAGTGGGCCGAAGCCAGTGAGTGGGCCCGCTAACGCACTGCCCGAAGTCCCTTGCTTTGGATTCCCGGCCAGGTCGGGATACGAACCGCCTGTGGCGAATCCGTTGCCCACGCCAGCGTTGTCGGCGCTCGCCAGGAAGCCTCCGTTATAGACGCTAAACGGGGATCCGCTTTGAATCAACGTAATGCCCGACCACTGCCAGCCGCCTAGAAGAGAATGTGTCAACCCTTTGCCCCTGAAGATCGGCAAATCGTACACATAAGCCACGGTAATGTTGTGGCGCTGATCGAAGTTCGAGCTGGCGCGATAAGCGTTCAGGTTATAAGAATTCACAAACCCCGTATCATTCCAGTCGGATGAGTCGTCAATAGAATGACTGAAGGTGTACGCCGCGTTCAGCTCCAGGCCTCCGAAACTGTGTCGCACCGAAGCTTCGAAGGCGTTGTAGTTGGAAGAACCGGTTTGATCCTTACGTTGAATGCTGCCCACGCCGAGGTAGGGACGGAAAAAACTGGCACTATTTCCGCAGGCGACAAACAGATTGACAGCGGCTCCCGACGGAGGTCCACCCGCAACTCCGGGCGTGTAAGGGACGGGCGTGCCATATGAAGTTACGGCGTTGGTCGGCACGCCGTAGGCATCGACCGTGTCAACTCCATTGCTTATATTGTTGCAATCATCTGCCGTGATCACCTGGCCGGGAGCGTACGGATTCTGGCCGGGTGAAACCGGCAACATCTGGTTGTATTCGTAGGACCGGGTGAGATGCACTCCCGCACTACCCACGTAGGAAATGGTCGCAACCGTGTTCCAGCCAACGTCGTGCTGAATGTCGAAATGCCATTGCTGCATGTAGGGCCAGGTGGCCTTGTGGGGAATCGAGACGAATTGCAAAGGCGTAGTCGTCGCCCCCGAAATGCCCAGCAGACTCGGATTGAGGCAATCGTATCCACTGGTTCCACCGCAACTGGCCGCCGACAAAGGGTTCGGGGTACTGGTGATCGGGGTGCTCTTGCTTTCGTATTCTAAAGACTCGGTATTTGCTTCGTTGCCGCTGGTGTGCTCGAAGAAAATTCCGTAGCCTCCTCGGATAGCCCACTTTCCGTCTCCCTTGGGATCGAAAGCAAACCCTATCCGTGGCGCCGGATTCCACCAATGATTCGACATGCAACCGGCGGGCACTCCCGGCGTGACGCCGCAATCCACCCATCCGTTGAAGGGATTACCCACCACCAGGCCGGTCGCGGGATCTACACTGCTGGCCCCTGGCACGTAGAACGCCGGATCAAAATTCCAAGCCAGGTTATTTTGCTCGCGATAGGTACCGAAAAAGCTGAAGCGCAAACCCAAATTCAGGGTCAGACGGGGAGTCAAGTGCCAGTCGTCTTGAAAATAGGTTTCGTAAATTTTGTACTCCTCGTGCATCTTGAGCGCGGAACCCTCTTGAGTGAATTGGTTGATGTTGCCCAGCAGCATGTCAGCAAAAGCGTTTCCGCTGGAAACGGGATTGGTGTTGGTGAACGTTAGAAAGCCGTTCACGCCGTACGACGGTTGGGGAATTTCATTCTTGTGGGCATCCACGAAATAAATACCGAATTGCAGGTTATGCGGCCCCACGATCTTCGTGACGTTGTCCCGGAAGGTGACCGTGGGATTCGAGTTCAACGGCCCTTGGGGAACATAACCTGGATCTTCCGCGAATCCGCCTCCGAATTCACCGCCGGCAATGCTGATGCCCGGAACCTTGCCTCCATAGCCGTTGTTGTAAAGGCCGAGAGTCGGGGGAAGGTTGCCGCGCTGCCACGGACCGGTCAAGTTGGTGCTGATGTGGTCGGTGGTGTAGCTGGCCACAAATTCGTTCAAAAGGGTCGGGGAAATATTGGCGGTAATGCGCGCCACCATGCTGACGCCTGGGTTATTGAAATTCGTCTGAATGGTAGGAAAACTGACGCCGCTGGTCCAGAGAGGAACGGGATATTGCTGGTTCCAGGAGTCGTGGATGTAACGAAAGTTGGCCCGAACTTTGTCGGTGACGTTTTGGTCCACTTTGAAAAGTTCCTGCCGCCAGTGCGTGGGCAAGGTGGGCGTCGCAAACCAGGTGTCAAGAATGCCGTTCCCCAAAGCGCCGGACGAGACATTGGCTTGCGGAATCAGCGCCTCCAAAGCCTGGTTGATCGTGGCATTCGCGGCGAAGGCTGGTACCACGTTGAGATTCGGCGTATAGCCTTGTGCGTTCGTGTAACCAGGCACGATGGGACAGTCGCTGAAAGAATTAACGGTTACGTTCGGGCAATCGTCTGTAAAATCCCCGGCCCGCTCCGCCATGGTCGGAACCGGCGTGGATGAAAAAAAACCTGACGCCGGCGTCAGTTCTCTCCGCCACTCCTCCGACCAGAAGAAGAACGTTTTCTGCCGGTTGGTGTTGTAGTGACCCGGGATGTACACCGGCCCACCGATGGTAAATCCGAAGTCGTGCTTTTTGTATGAAGGGACTGAAGTCAACCCAAAGGGAGTCGCGTTGAAAGCATCGTTGCGCAGAAATTCGTACAGGTCGCCGTGGAAACGATTGGTGCCGGACTTGGTTTCCACTTCGACCGTGCCGGAACCGTTGCGCCCATACTGGGCTCCGAAGTTCGAAGTTAATACCTTGACCTCGGCGATCGCGTCAATACTCGGATACACATTCAGCGTGGTATTGCTGCCATTGTCCAGCGCGTCGCCGCCGTCTATCTCAAAGTTGTTGTATTCGGTGCGCCCACCGTTGATGCTGAAAGCCACCGTCGACGCGCCCGTTTCACCCTCGTCGGCTCCGGACTGATCGGTCACCCCCGGCGACAGGCCAACCAACTGGGTAAAATCTCGCCCGTTCAACTCCAATTGGCTGATTTGTTTTCCTGTAACGGTGTTACCCAGGTCAGACGACTGCGTCTCCACCTGGGCAACCTGCGAGCCTTCCACGACAATTTCCGTGGTGATGGTTCCGACTTCCAGCGATACGTTGACGCGCGCTTTTTCCGCAACGCGGAGAATGACGCCCTTGGCCTCGTATTTTTTGAAACCCTGGGCAGTGACCGTCAGGTCATAAGTGCCAATCGGCAATGCCGCGAACACGAAATCGCCGCTGCCGTTGGTGGGAGCACTGCGGTTCACTCCGTGCTCAGTGTTTGTCACCGCGACCTGTGCGTTCGGGATCGCCGCGCCACTGGAATCGCTCACTGTTCCGGTAATGGAGGCGGTGTCCTGAGACACGGCCGCAACGCAGAGTATCGCGATCAGCGGTAAAGCTTGCCTAAGCATGCGATGAGACTTCATATGCGCTTTTCTCCCGATCCGCGACGAATGCGCGTCCCCAGGTACCATCGCCCTGAAACTTGTCGACTGACGACCTCGTTTGCGACCGATATCCCCAGCTACCCCAGCGATCAGCAACCCAAGCCAAATAGTTTTATTAAATCGTATGAATAGTGCTTTTATACGATATCTTCTGTCAAGTAAAAAACGCTTTGTCCTTCACCACGTTCTTGCATCCAGTTTGCACAAACTCCACTCCCAAACCCTAGCCTGACCTGCGAGAAACATGACCCGTCGATTCCCGCAGCACAAGTTCCGGCGCCACTTTGCGATGCAGGGCTGAGACCTGGCGCTTTTCGAGCACTGCATTGATGCCAGCCAGCACAATTCCCGCGGCGCTGGCGCCCATGTCTTCCATGGGCTGGCGCACGGTAGTCAGCGCCGGAGTGCAGATCGCCGAAGTCGCGACGTCGTCGAAACCGATCACCGAACACTGTTCCGGAACGCGCACTCCATGCCGGGCGAGCGCCCGAATCGCGCCCAGCGCGGTCATGTCATCAAATGCCATGATCGCCGTGAATGCGCCTCGCTGCTTGATCAGTTGCTCCGTCAGCGCCTGCCCCGCCTCGAAACTGGAGAGCGGGTCGCGCGACTCCGGTAAATCCACAATCAGCTTCTCATCCAGTTCCATGCCGAAATTCCGCGCGCAGCGCCGGATCCCGCGCCAGCGCGGAGCGCTGTCGCTCAAAGTCTTTGGCCCACGAATGATCGCAATCTTGCGGTGGCCTAGCGAATGCAGATGCTCCAGCGCGATATATCCGCCGATTTCGTTATCGACAATCACCGAACTGACAGCGTCACCCTCCAGTTCGCAGCCGATGAGCGCCGTCGGAATGCTGCTCTTCTCCAAATCCGCGAGCAGATTGATGTCGAGAAAAAGCCAGTTCGCCAAAACCAGCAGCCCTTCGATGCGGCGGTCGAGCAGCATCTCGAGATAACGCTCGAAGCGGCTCCGGTCGTTGTGCACATCGGTGAGAATGGGCAAGTACGACGCCTGGTAGAGCGTGTTCTCAATACCGCGCAGCACCAGCGTGCAATAGGGATCGGTCATGTCGAATACCATGACCCCGACGGCATGGCTGCGGCGACTGCGCAGCGAACGCGCGAATTGATTGGGGCGGTAGCCGAGCGTTTTCGCCGCGCTCTCAATCCGCTTCTTGGTCTTGGGCGGAATATATCGCGCCAAGGGAGCGTTGTTCAGCACGATGGAGACGGTCGTGGATGAGAAGCCGCTTTTCCTCGCCACATCGCGAATCGTGACCATCGCGGTCTTGCCCTTGGACTGCCCCAAAACGCCAACCCCCGGCATGCGTCTCCTCCGCTTGAAATCATCGGAAGGTTGGCGGACACTACAGCAGAGAGTGAGATCAGTGTCAAGGGCATCGCGTTTCTTTGTGCTGGCGAGTTGGCTGCTTCTCGCAGTTTCGACAGCTCTCGCCGGGCAGGTGGCGCCTGCCGTGCTCGCGGCTCAGTCGAAAGATCCCCGGGAACTTTTTCAAGCCGGGCAAGCCGCTCTAAACCGCGGCGACCTCGACGCAGCCGAGCAAGATTTTCGCGCGGTCGTGAAGATCGATCCCAGGCAGGGCGGCGCCTACGCGAACCTTGGCGTCGTGGCCATGCGCCGCAAGCAGTGGCCACGCGCGCTCGAAATGTTGCGCAAGGCCGCTGACCTGATGCCAAATGAGCCAGGAATTCGCCTGAATATCGGCCTTACTTATTTTCGTCAAAACGATTTTCTTAAAGCTATCCCACCATTCGAATCGGCCGTTCACGATCAACCCGGCGCATTGCAGCCCAACTACCTCCTCGGTCTCTGTTACTTCTTCACCGAGCGCTGGGCGGACGCCGCACGGACCCTCGAACCTTTGTGGGAGCAAGAATCCTCCCATCTGAGCTATCTATACGTGCTTTCCATCGCCGCCCATCGCGCCGGCCAGAAAGAATTGGACGACCGCGCGAGCGCCCAACTGGTAAAAATCGGGGAAGGCTCTCCCGAGTTCCACCTATTCATGGGTAAGGCACACCTTAACTTACAGCAATACGATGCGGCGCTCGCTGACTTCCGTGCCGCCGCTGAGAAGAGGCCGCAACTCACCTTTGTTCATTTCAACCTTGGCCTCACCTATCTCAAGATGCAGGACTACGAGCACGCCCGCGATGAGTTTTTGAAGGATGCCGCCGTCGAACCCGATCTTGCCCTCAATTACGACGAACTGGGCGACGTTTACAGCCTGCTGCAAGACGATACCGACGCGGAAAAAAACTATCGCGAAGCTCTGCGCCGCGACCCGCGCCTGCTAAATTCGCAGATCGGCCTCGCCAAGCTCTATCAGCGCCACCGAAAGTACGCCCAGGCGCTTGTCGCCCTCAATGCCGCCGTGAAACTCGACCCCGACCGCACCGATGTCCACTACCTTCGCGGCCAGATCCTGCTGCAACTCGGCCGCAGGGCTGAGGGTAAAAAAGAATTGGAGACCTCAGTGCGCATCGATAACGAGCGCCGCTCCCAGCGCGAAAAACAGGTCGAGAGCGGCACCTTGCCTTCTCCCGAAATTCTTGAGGACCAGCAGTGATAGACTTGGCTGTTCAAAGCCGCGATCGGCCCAACCCGCCCGTTTCGCTTGCCCGCCTGCAGGAGGAGCAATCCCATGAAATCGTGGATGAAAATCGGTGCTATCGTCATTGGCGTCCTCATCGTCATTGTGCTTTTGATTCCGTTGTTCGTGGACGCCAACAGCTTCCGTCCTAAGCTCGAGTCAGAACTGACGGATGCTCTCGGCCGCCAGGTTAAAGTCGGCAATCTTTCCCTGTCTTTATTTTCCGGCAGCGTCAAGGCCGATGACATCTCCATTGCCGACGATCCCGCATTCAGCAAGAGCCCGTTCGTGCAGGCAAAGTCTCTGAAGGTCGGCGTGCAGGTCATGCCGCTGATTTTTTCCAAGACTCTCAACGTCACTGAGTTAACGCTCGTCCAGCCGGAAATTTCCCTGGTTCGCTCAGAGAACGGAGAGAAATGGAATTTTTCCAGCCTGGGCAATAAGTCGGGAGCGGCTTCCCAGCCTGCCACTCCCCAGCCTTCCGCTCCGGGCGGCGCTGCCAGTAATCCGAATCTTTCCGTCGACAAGCTGAACATCAGCGATGGCCGCCTCAGCATCAGCCGTTCCGGCGTCTCCGAACACCCGCGGGTTTACGACAAGGTCGAAATCGAGGTGGACCATTTTTCTTTCACCAGTTCATTCCCGTTCAAAATGACGGCGAGCCTTCCGGCCGGCGGCAGCCTGAAACTCAACGGGAATGCCGGTCCTGTCGATCCCAGCAACGCCGCGCAGACGCCCGTCCAGGCGAACGTGACTGTGAAGCAAATGAATCTCGCCGCTTCCGGATTTATCGATCCCGCGTCCGGCATCGCGGGCATCGCCGACTTTGAGGGCACCGCAACGTCCGATGGCAAAGAAGCGAGAACCACTGGCACGCTCAAAGTGGATAAATTGCAGGTGGTTAAGAAGGGATCGCCGGCGGGCAGGACGGTCGAGGTGCAGTATTCGGTCGCGCACAACCTGGCCACGGAAAAAGGCGCTCTCACGAACGGCAAAGTCAGCCTGGGCAAAGCCGTGGCGACTCTTTCCGGTACTTACGACGCACACGGCGCCGTCACTGCCATTGACATGAAGTTGAACGGCCAAGGCATGCCGGTCGACGATCTGGAAGCGATGCTGCCGGCAGCCGGCGTTGTGCTTCCGTCTGGTTCGCAGTTGAAGGGCGGCACGCTGGCGCTGAGTTTTACGATCGTAGGTCCAGTCGACAAACTGGTCACCACTGGTTCGCTCAAGATGGAGAATGCCGCGCTCGCCAATTTCAGCCTGGGATCGAAGTTGTCCGCGATTTCCGCGCTGTCGGGTAAGGGCGGCGGCGGACAGAAAGATACCGTGATCCAGAACTTCAGCTCCGATGTCCGGGTGGCTCCGGAAGGTACTCGCGCCGACAATATCAATCTCTCGGTCCCGTCCTATGGCACGCTGACCGGCGCTGGGACCGTAAGCCCCGCCAACGCGCTCGACTTCAAAATGAAAGCGGATGCCATTCCTTTTCTTGTGCAGGGCACGACTTCCGACCCAAAATTCCTTCCTGATATGAAAGGACTGGCGAGCGGTCTGCTCCAGGGCGTCGGGGGCAAGGACAGTCCCGCCAGCGCTTTGACCGGACTTTTTGGAAAAAAGAAATCGAAATAACAAGGGCCTTCTGAAGGCAAGTGGCCGTTGCGTTGCTCTCGCACTTGCCAGTTCGGGTCGTGCGCCTGGCGCTGGAATCTGCTATCACCCTGGTAACTTGTTGCCGCCCGTATCAAAATTGGTATCGTGGAGATCGTTGACATCCCTGGGTTTGCGGAACATACTCGCCGATAAGCTGCAGAGACTTGCAACCCGCACCACTTGCGGAGCTTGGCGTGCTTTCGTTCGACCGAAATGCTTGCGGAAAGAATCGAATTCCGAGTGTATTCGATCGAACTCGGGTTTCATGCTGTCATCCATAGGAGGCTGTCTTGTCTAAACCACTCGTTTCTCGCCCCCGGGCCTGTGTCTACATACCGCTTCTAACTCTGATCGCAGCCGCTTTACTCCTTACGGCGCCAGCCAAGCCCCGCGCCGCTGCGCCCGCCACCACTGCGGCCACAAGTCCCGTTCGATCCAATTACGCTGCGCTTCCGCTTGCGTTTGAGCGCAATCAGGGCCAGACCGACGCACAAGTGAAATATCTTGCGCGTGGCCGCGGATACACCTTGTTCCTTACGCCCGGCGATGCCGTTTTTGCCTTGCAGCCTGCTTCCAGCAAAGCATCCCACGCGGATCTGCCTGAGGAAAATCAGTCGGCCGTGGTGCGGATGCGGCTGGTCGGCGCCAATTCCAACGCCAGCATTTCTGCGGAAAATCAGCTGCCTGGCATTTCCAACTACTTCCTCGGCAGCGATCCCGGCAAATGGCGCACCAATATTCCTCACTTCGGCCGCGTGTCTTATCAGAATGTGTATCCCGGCGTGGATCTCGCCTTCCACGGTGCGCAGCGCCAAGTGGAGTTCGACTTCGTCTTGGCTCCCGCTGCCGATCCATCGGCCATTGCTTTTCAGTTCAATGGCGCGCAGTCGTTAAAGACCGATGACTTTGGCGATCTCGTAGTCGCTTCCGGAGCCGGCAATGTCACGCTGCACCGGCCCGTCGCCTACCAGGAACTCAACGGCGCGCGCCAACCTGTCGAAGCGAGTTTCGTTCTCGCCGCCAACCAGGTCAGTCTCAAGCTCGGAAATTACGACCACAACCGCGAACTCGTCATCGATCCTTCCGTCAGCTATGCGTACTCCACTTATCTTGGTGGCAGCGGCGACGACGAAGGCTTCGGAATTGCCTTCGACAGCAGCGGGAACGCCTACGTGACCGGCCAAACGGCATCCACTGACTTCCCCGTCACTGCGGGCGTGGCCCAAGGTACGTTAAAGGGCGCGAGCAACGTTTTCGTCAGCAAGATTTCGGCTGACGGTACGACTCTGAGTTACTCCACCTTTGTAGGAGGAACCGGAGTGGACAGCGGCAACGCCATCGCGGTCGACCCGGCCAGCGGAGTGGCCTACGTCGCCGGTGGCACATCTTCTACGGATTTCCCGACTACTCCGGGAGCGTTCCAAACGACTAACAACAGCACGTCGAGCAATGCCTTCGCGTTTGAGCTCAATGCCGGAGGCACTGCCCTTGTTTACAGCACCTATGTGGGTGGGACCGGCCTGGACGTCGCGGTAGGCATCGCCCTAGCCACGGATTCTTCGGGCGATGTTTTTATCGCTGGAAAGACGTCTTCGTCCAACTTTCCCACGCACAGCCCACTGCAGAGCTTCATCCCAGGAAGCGTTAGCAGCGGATTTTTGACGAAGCTGAATGCCAGCGGTACCGCGCTGGTCTATTCGACCTATATCGGCGGCAGCACCCTCGGAGATGCAGTGGGCGCCGTGGCCGTCGACTCCTCCAATAATGCCTATGTGACCGGCCAGACGTTTAGCACCGCCTTCACCGTCACGGGGGGAGCGTTCCAGCCCACGTGCGGCAGCTGCACATCCAGCAGCTCCAATGCCTTTGTGACCGCCGTCAATGCGGCCGGCAGCGGTTACGTATATTCGTCCTTTCTGGGCAGCAGCGGATCCGAAGTGGGTAACGGCATTGCGGTCGACGCAAGCGGTAATGCCTACGTCACTGGTTCGACCACGTCGACTAGCTTCCCTACAACTACGGGAGCCTTCCAGACCGCGAGCGGCGGATCCACCGACGCTTTTGTGACCAAGGTCAACGCCCAGGGCAGCGCTCTCTCCTATTCCACCTATCTCGGTGGTAGCAGTTTCGATACAGGCGCCGCAATCGCCGTAGATTCGAGCGGTAACGCCTACGTCACTGGGCAAACGAACTCTTCTCCCTTCCCCACGGCTTCACCGACGCAAGCCACGTTCGGCGGAGACTTCGACGCCTTTGTGAGCGTGCTGAACGCAACCGGTACGCAGCTTATTTTCTCCACTTATCTTGGCGGCTCCGGCGCGGAAGATGTAGGCGGTAATTTCGGAGCGATCGCAGTGGATAGCGCGGGCGCAAACATCTACGTCACCGGGAATACAGCGCCTCCTCCGCCTCCGGGAACCGCGAATAACTTCCCGGTACAAACCGGCGGCTTTCAGACTACCGGCGGTGGTGGGGCCGACGCTTTCGTGGTGAAGTACAGCCAGGCAACCTCGCCATCATTCACGCTCTCGGCAACCGGTCTTTTGCCAGGCACAGTCAGTCCCGGCGGTAGCGCCACATCCACGGTCACCGTGACGTCATCGAACGGCTTCGCCGGCACCGTGACGCTTGCGTGCACGGTGAGCCCCGCGGTGACACTCGGTCCGACCTGCAGCGGCTCTGCCACCAACACCACGCCCGGAACGCTTACGGTCAGCACGACAGCGGCAACAGCGCGGTTGCAGCACGCCGTTCCCGGCTCAGCCGGATGGTTCTACGCAATGCTGCTACCCATCGCCGGTATCTCTCTTGCGGGAGTGAAACGTGCTGGCTCTCGCCGCAGCAGGCTCTTCGGTCTGATAGCGATCGGCCTGATGCTCGGCGCGCTGATGATCTTGCCTGCGTGCGGAGGCAGCAGCAGTCATAGTGGCGGAGGCGGTAGCTCGGGTACGCCGGCAGGAACCTACACGATCACGGTCACCGGAACAGCGTCGGGAGCTACTCAGAATGGCACATCTCCGACCCTGTCGCTCACCGTAAATTAATGCGATCGTCGAACATCGGGCTGCCTCAATCGAGACAGCCCGTTTTTTTTTTCACGCGCTGAAGGCATCTCGACAGAACTGTGGCGCGCCTGCCCACTCCGCCACGAAGCGCTGCACCTTGGCTGTTTACGGTCCTCTAGTCTAAGATTCTGTTTGGCGCATTCCCAAGCCTGCTGACTCTGGACATTTTGTCACGAAGGCGACCCGCGTTTCCCGGCCGCCGTCAGGCAGCGTTTGCGCCCTTGGAGGAATCGAAGGTAGTGAGCTTGTCCCCATTCATGGTGAACGCCCGCCACGCTATCCGCATTTCTTTCGTCGCGATTTTGTTCGCGGCTTCACTCTTCTGCCACGCGCAGGACTTCACCATCACCATCCCGAATGGGCTGCATACCCCCGCCGTCGACCCCGGCGGCACTTCGACCGCAACCATCGTGCTTACGCCCGTCGGCGCCTCCGGCGGCCCGGTCGCTCTCAGTTGTGCCGTAACTGCGGGTTCCGGCGTTACCAACCCGCCCGTGTGCCTCGTCAGTCCCAGCTCCGCCACGCCACCCGCCCAGCCCGGCCTGACGATCACAACTTCAACCTTGACTCCCACCGGCAACTATCCCATCGCCATCACCGGCACCGACGCATCCGGAACCGAAACCTTGAATGTCACGCTCGATGTTACCGACCTGACCGAGGACTTCACGTTGTCGGTCTCGCCCACCACTGCCACGCCCAGCCCAGTCAATGCCGGCGCGTCCGCTACGAGCACGGTCACGGTCACGCCCATCGGAAGCTACACCGGCAACGTCACGCTCTCCTGCTTGTCGGTGACTCCCGTCGTCACCGCCTCGCCTTACTGCTCTTTCCAGTATCCCGGCGGGAACGCTTTCGTCAGCGTGGGCAGCGGTGCCTCGGCCACCGTACCCATGACCATCACCACTTTCGGCCCGTTTCCCACCACGCGGCTGAGGATTCCGCGTTTGTTTTATGCGTTCTGGATTCTGCCCGGCGCTTTCGCGCTCGTGAGCAGGCGCCGTAGTCCGCGATTGCTCGGCATGTTCTTTCTACTTACGCTCACCGCCGCGCTGCTTCTTCTGCCCGCGTGCAACTCCACGAACAACACGAATTCACCCACAGGGCAAAGCACTCCCAAAAACACCTACACCTTCACCCTCGCCGGCACCGATCAGAACGGAGCCGGCCCCAGCAACATCACCACCAACCCCGCGACCGTGTCGCTCGGGGTTAACTGAGACGCAGCCGATGTGGCGGCGCATTGTTTCGCTGCGACTGCTCCGGGCTGCGTCGGGCCGCACGCTGTGCTCGCCCGTGGCCTTGATCGCGGCCGCAATCGTATTGAGCCTTGTTTCTTTTCGAACTGTCCTCGGTTTGAATTTGCGAACGGCCGTCCCTTTCAAATCCGACAAGCAGACTGCTTCGACCGAAACGATTCGCTGGAGTGAAGATCAGCCCGGTTGCACTTTCACGCGCGGTGACGATGGCAAATACCGTTACGGCTTGTGGTCCGGTGACGTCGGAGTCATCCTGGCGGTCGACGCCCGCGAAGTTCAGGTCATGCGCCATCGCATCGAGCCTATGCTCGGACTTCACCTGACTTTTCGCTACCGGGGCCCGGCCAATATTGCGGAAACTCCCGATCCGATTTCGTTGCAGTTCATCAAGCACTTCAAAATCGTGGAAACTTCGCTCGATCCCGACGATTACACGACAAAAATTCAGTCCGACGCTGACGCGGTCGAGGATGACATCCGCCGCTCGATTGCGAAGCGTCCGGAGAAGAAAGCGGAGCTCGAATCGCGCCTGCAGGAATACCAGAAATCCGTGAATGAACTCATCGAATTTCTCGGCCACAACAGTCTGCGCCCGGCCCACCTCGACCCCGGGACGCCCGAGGTTAGTGGTTGGATTTTTTTCAACACGAACAACAAGTGGCTGGGGAGATGGAAATCGCAGGAGGAATTTCTGTTGCGCGTGCCTTTGGCTGGAAAGATTTACGAATTCCCGTTCAAGCTGCCCCCGGAGCCGGGGAAATTACTACTGCAGAAGCGAGACTAGCCGCGTAAGAGCGCCGATCCGTCGCTCCCGTTTTGCTGCACAATCGCAAGCCGTTACGACGCTGCTTTCCGCGTGTGCCGCTCCATTTCCTCAGCTTGATACATCAGCACGTCCCGCAGCGATACCAATCCCTTCAGATCTTTTCCGTCCACGATCGGCAGGTGCCGGAAACCGAATTCCCGCATGATGAAAAGGCATTCCTCTACCCTTTCATCCACGCTCACGGCCCGCGGGTTCGGCGTCATCACTTCCGCAACGGCGGTGTAAGCGGGGGTGCGCCCCGAGGCCACCACGCGGTTCATGATGTCGCGCTCGGAAAAGATTCCGGCCAGCTCGCCATTTCGCAGCACGGGCACGGCGCCGATGTTGTGTTCTGTCATGAAGCGAGCGGCTTCCAGCACGGTGCGCCCGGCATCGATGGAGAAAACCTTGCGGTCTTTTACGAGCTCGCGCAGAGTCAACATAACGGCCTCCTTTGCGAACGTGGCGAGGGCCCTTACGACAAGGCGGCATTACTTTATCACAGCCGGACAAATTTTCCGCGCAATATCGCTTGCAGCGAAAAAGGCGGCCCGCAGGCCGCCCCGTTCTCGCTAGACCCTGCCTAGAACCGGAACTGCGGCCCCAGGCTCACTTTCATGTTGTTGTGCGCCCCATTCAAAAAGAAGATGTCATCGCCAATTTCGGCGCGCACTCCGATGGGCCCGGCGAATGCTTCGAAACCGCCACCCGGGTACACGGCAAAGCGCGTGGTGCCGTTCGTCAACCCCACGCTGTTGGTGAAGCCCGTGGCCGCGTTGTCGTTGGTGACGTCGAAGTTGTCAAAGCCCACTTTTCCAGTCACAAAGATGCGGAACGGCCCCGACCCGGTCTGAAATTTCGGGCCGAACATCCCATGCAGCGTCCGGAAATGCGACGTCACGGCTTCGGTCGTGATTCCGTTCGAAAACGTCTGCGTGTAGCTGCGTTTGAAGTCGTAAGCCATCTCGGCTTCGAGCTGAATGTTTGGGTGAACGCCCACCGCGAAGCGGCCGCCCAAACCGTAAAAATTCTCTACAGGGTTGGCGTCGGAGAAGCGGTAGTATTCGGCGAATGCGCCGACCTCCACATGATCCGCGTGCTCCTGCGCGACCAGCGCCGGCGCGCAGTACAGCAGGACCATCACAGCGAAGCCGATACAACGTTTCATGACCTTAACTCCTCGTTAAATGTTATGTGTTGCACACTTCTCCCCGGGAGCGGCGGAGAAAACAGTGGGTAACGCGAGCGGATTCTTGCTCATTCAGATGAGAGAAAAGTCTCCAGGGTTGTCGTCGACGATAACGGCTGCGACCTGAACGCCGCGCCAGGCGCGGGTTTTATCGTCTCGCTGACTTCCTCTTTAAAATTGTTTACTTCGTGCAAAATGTGTTGGGCGCCGTGCCTCGCCCGCTCAACCGCATCTCCACGATTCGGCAGCGGTATAATAAAAAGATTCGCCTGCAGTGGAATTCCGCACTATGAGTCTCCGCCGATTTCCCGCCGTGAAGGGATGGGCGTATGGATTGATGGCAAGTTTCAAGCATCTTTATGGATTTCAAACTCGTTTCCAATTACAAGCCGCAAGGCGATCAGGCCACCGCCATCCAGGCCCTGACTCGCGGCATCTTTGACCGCGAGCAGCATCAAGTTCTGCTGGGAGTCACAGGGTCGGGCAAGACCTACACCATGGCCAAAGTGATCGAGGCGGCCAACCGCCCTGCGCTCGTCATGGCCCACAACAAGACTCTGGCCGCCCAGCTCTATCACGAGTTCAAAAATTTCTTCCCGCATAACGCCGTCGAATACTTCGTCTCCTACTACGATTATTACCAGCCCGAGGCATACGTTCCCGCCGCCGATCTTTACATCGAAAAAGAAGCCACCATCAACGACGAGCTCGATAAGTTGCGCCTGTCCGCTACCCGTTCTCTGTTCGAGCGCCGCGACGCACTCATCGTTTCTTCGGTGAGTTGCATCTACGGCCTTGGTTCGCCCGAGGCCTACTACGGCATGATGCTCTTCCTCGAAAAAGGCCAGAAAATCAAGCGCGAAGACATTACCCGCAAGCTCGTCGATATCCTCTACGAGCGCACCAACGGCGAATTCCGCCGCGGCACCTTCCGCGTCCGCGGCGACGTCATTGAGGTCTACCCTACCTACGACGACATGGCCTACCGCATCGAGCTGTGGGGCGATCAGGTCGAAGCGCTCTGCCAGATCGATCCGCTGTTCGGCACGGTCAAGCAAAAATACATTCGCCTTCCCATCTATCCCAAAACACACTACGTCATGAAAGACGAAACCCGCGCCAGCGCCGTCCAGTCCATAAAAAAAGAGCTGGCCTGGTGGGAGGCCGAGCTTGAAAAGCAAGGCCGCGTCGTCGAAGCCCAGCGCATACACCAGCGCACCATGTTCGATCTCGAGATGATTAAGGCCATGGGCTACTGCCACGGTATCGAAAATTATTCCCGCCACTTCACCGGCCGCATGCCAGGCGAGCCTCCGCCGACCTTGCTTGATTATTTTCCCCGCGACTACCTGATGTTCATCGACGAGTCTCACCAGACTGTCCCGCAGCTTCGCGGCATGTATGCCGGTGATCGCTCGCGCAAAGAAGTTCTGGTCGAATACGGATTCCGCATGCCCTCTGCGCTGGATAATCGCCCGCTCACCTTTGAAGAGTGGGAGCACCGTACGAATCAACTGGTCTATGTGTCGGCCACCCCGGGCCCTTATGAACTGACGAAGTCCGCGGGCGTCGTGGTCGAACAGATCATCCGGCCCACCGGCTTGATTGATCCAGAGGTCGAAATCCGGCCCGTGAAAGGTCAGATCGACGACCTGCTGCACGAGATCCGCTCGCGTGTCGCAAAAAGTGAGCGCGTGCTGGTCACCACGCTCACCAAGCGCATGGCCGAGGATCTCGCCGAGTATTACGCCGAAGTTGGCGTCAAGTGCCGCTACTTGCACTCGGAAATTGAAACCCTGGAGCGCGTGAAAATTCTGCGTGACCTGCGCAAAGGCGAATTCGATGTATTGATCGGAATCAATCTTTTGCGCGAGGGGCTGGACCTGCCGGAAGTTTCGCTGGTCGCCATTCTTGATGCCGATAAGGAAGGATTTCTGCGCTCGCAGGGCTCGCTGATTCAGACCATCGGCCGCTGCGCCCGCCATCTCAACGGCCGCGCCATTCTCTATGCGGACCGCATGACCGATTCCATGAAGCGGGCCATGGACGAAACCCTGCGTCGGCGCGCCATCCAGACCGCCTACAACGAAGCCAACGGCATTACACCCGAGTCCATCGTTCGCCCGCTCGACATGACGCTGGCCGCCATCGTCGCCGCCGACTACGCCGACATAACTATCGACGAGCCGGGAGGAGTGCCGGAATTTAAAACGCAGGAAGAACTGGATGCCTACATTGCCAAACTCGAAACCGACATGCGCGAAGCCGCGAAGCAGTTCGAGTTTGAGAAGGCGGCAAAACTGAGAGATGCGATCAAAGAATTACGAACGAAGGAATTTTTGTTTGCGTAATTGTGACCGCATTCGACTCACCAGGAAAGCTGATCAGATGCGTCGTCCCTAAGCCCCGCGCTTTCAGCAGCAGGGCGAGGGATCTCCCCGCACACCATCTGCGGCCGGACAATGCCTCTTCAATCCGTGACTGATCCCGGCCGGTTTACCCTGTGTTACCTCTGTTTTCGACATTCCTTGTAGCACTATTTTCGTGTCACACTGTTCTCGTGTCCAACAGACCTCAACTCCGCAATGTGACCGTTACCCTCGAAGAAGAGGTTGCGCAATGGGCGCGCATCGAGGCCGCCCGGCAAGATACCAGCGTTTCGCGGCTGCTGGGCGCATTGCTGAAAGAATGTATGACGGCTCAAGGCGGCTACGACCGCGCCATGCGCCGGGCGCTCGGACGCCAACCCTTTTTGCACAGTAAAGGCCGTCACCTGACGCGCGGGGAGGCCCATGATCGCTCCCGTCTTCGTTGACTCGAACGTCCTCCTACGCAATGGACGACGCCGACAAGACAAAGCAGCGCGCCGCACAAACTTGGCGCTCCGCCCTGTGGACGACGCGGATGGGGCGCTTGAGTTTCCAGGTGCTCAGTGAGTTCTATGTAAACGCCGTGCGGCTCAATCCTGCGGATCGCAACGAAGCGCGGGCCGAAGTGCGTGACCTTCTGGCCTGGAATCCCATCGTCACCGACGCAGCGCTCCTCGAGCGTGGCTGGAAACTTCAGGATCGCTACCGCCTGTCTTACTGGATGCGTTGATCGTGGCCGCAGCTAAATTCGCCGCCTGCGCTTACCTGTTGACCGAGGATTTGCAATCGGGGCAGAAACTCGACGGAGTTGAGATCGTAAATCCTTTCCTCACCAACCCATCAAGCTTGTAGATGTTGCAGCACGAACAATCTCTTTACCGCCCGTAGGCCGCGCTGGCTGCTACTGGCTTGCGATGGTAAGTGTAGCCATCGAAAGTCTCCGAGCGGAAATTCAAGTTGGACGCGATCAGTTTTTCGGTCTGGCTCAGGAAGAGGTAGCCGCCCGGCTCCAGGTAGAGGTGCAGGCGCTCCAGCAGCGCGATTCGCTGCGGGCGCGAAAGATGCGGCAGCACATCCATGCAAAAGATGCAGTCGAAGCGCCCGATGTAACCGGGGCGCGCCAGGTTCATGCAGTTGAAAGTGACCAGGCTGCGCAACCGCGGCTTCACCAGCAGGTGCGCCATCGACGTGCCATTGGCGGCATTTCCGTTCCGATTTGCGTTTCCGTTGGCGTTCGCCCGCCCTGGCCGCGGATCGACCTCCGCTTCTTCCTCCGTACTCGCCGCAGCGATCGCAGGGGAACTGATTTTCGAAAAATAGCTGCGAATCGTTGCGGAAGGCAGTCCTTCTACCGCGGACTGCCGGTAAATGCCACGGTCCGCGGTCTCAATGTTTCCTGGCAGCAGATCGCTGCCCACGACGTGAATTCCCCATCCAAATGTGCCCGAGCTTTGGCCCACAGTGCCGGCTTCCGCGATGCCGCCGTTGCGGGCGGATGATTTCGTGGCGGGCATCGGCGGATTGCCCGCAGCTGCGCTGGCGCCAGCGATTTGGCTCAGCGCGTCACACACGGAAATGGCAATCGAGTACGTCTCTTCTCCCGTCGCACAGCCGGCGCTCCAGAAGCGCAGCGGCGTGGGCCCATCCGCGGATTTGCGCGCGCACAACTGCGGCACCACTTGCCGAGTCAACGCATTCATGGCTCCGGGATGCCGGAAAAATCCGGTGTTGGCAGCAATGAGACCATCGAGCAGAAGCGGCAATCGAGAGGGATCCTGATCGGGCGAGCGCAACGACTCCAGCAGCGAGCTAGTCGATCCCAGGCCCTGCCCTTCCACGTAGTCCGCCACGTGTGTGGCCAGGGCGCTGTTTGGACAGTCCAGAACGATGCCGGTTTGGCGCTCGACCAGCAGGCGCAACTCCGACAGTTCATGTTCGAGGATGGTGCTGGTGGCGATCAGCTTGTGCATAGAGTCAGTTCCCGGTTGCCAGTTGCCAGTTCTCGGTCCTTCCATTTCAGTTTCCTGCAGCGGCGGCGCGGTATTTGGCCGGACGGCCTTCCATCTGCGCGACCACATTCATTTCCTTTTCCAGCGATGAAAACCGCTGCAGCACCTCGTGGATGCGCAGCGTCATGTTGCGAATGGTTTCAATCTGGGACCGCGCCTGCGATGACAAGCTGCCGGGCTCAATCAGCAGCAGGTCGGAGTTGCCCAACAAAGAAGTCAGCGCGTTGTTGAGCGTGTGCCGCATCTCCAGCATGTAGCGCCCCAGCGTGGCCTGCCGTTCCAGCAGGACGCAAGCTTCTTCCGCGGCGCGAGCGCGGGATTCCGCTGCGGCGCGCAATACCGCTTCGCTTGCCGCCAGCACCAGCGTATCCAGCCAGTGATCGTCCTGCCGCAGCACCAGGGTGCGAGGCCAGCGCGAAGCCACCAGCTGTGCCGTGGCCGCATCCTGCGCCAGGCAAAATAGCGGCTGTTGCGTCGAGTGCAGCGGCTCGAGCACTACCGAAAGAATCTCCCGGCGAACCGGACCCACGATCGCCACGGCAAAGCTGTCAACTGAACGTGGCCACAGCTCGCCGCTGAGCATGGTGAATGTGGGAACCAGCCGCTCCATCTGCCAGCGCGCCACGAGGCTGCGGGAAAATTCCGCTTCGTCCGAAATGATGAGTACCGTTGCCTGATCCACGAGTAAGCCTATGAACTTTTTCCTGATCGATATTCGTTTGCGGCTGCAGCCAGCTTGCGGTCTTTCTATTTTTTTGGCCCCGGCAACTGGTCTTCCTCAGAACTCCAATTGGAAGCGGAGGAAGAGATTTCAAATTCCGGCGTCTCGGCGTCGGCGGTTGCAGGTTGCGCAGTCGCGGCTGGATGCCTGCCGGTTTCCCCCTTGGCATGCGTGGCCGCCATGCCTGCAGATGCCGCCGCGGCTTTGGCTCGGGCCGGCGCCGCGGTCTCTGGTTTCGCAGCGGCGGGCGCGCCGCTCAGCGCTCCTTCCACCGACGCGCGTAGATCCACCAGCATGCGTAAGGGCTGGCCCGAGGAATATTCCGCCTGGAACATCACCTTCCAGGATTGGCAGATCATTCGCAGCCGAACGATCGGCTCCTGGGCGGAAAACTGCGCCCGTCGGCAGTCAATGGTCTCGACTCCTTTTTCCTCGAGCGCGCTGAGCCCGTCGAGAATGCAGTTCAGATCGCCCAGCATCAGCCGGAAAAAGGCCCTCCGCATCAGGTAGCCGAAGCGGGTAAACGCAACCAGCGCGATGGGCAGGTAAAACAGGTCCCCCGCCTGCGCCTTCGCCTTGCGGCCCTGCTCGAGCACGCCTCCGTGAAGCAATTCATCGAGCGAGCGGCAACGGCGCGCCGCATCGAGCACGCGGTCCAGCGCGTTGAGCCACACGGGAGTCTTCAGTTCGACGGGACCCAGCACCGGCTCCAGCCCATGCGCTACGTAAGCCACGTCCACACTGTCGTCATCCAGGTCGGTGGGCGCATTCTGGCTGAAATATTGCACCAGCACAAAATCGATTTTGTCCCGCGTGGAATCGTTGCGCGGGCCGGCGGTCAGCAAGTGTCGTAGCAACGCCACTAGCGACTCGGAGTCGACCAGCGACGTCGTCTGCAGGAACTGCCGCAATTGGTGGACCTGGATGCGCTCGTCGACTGCGATCAGCCACTGCCGGGCATTCTCAACCATTTCCTGGTCGGGCGCGTCGATTTGCAGGTCGAAGCCGGCGGCAGCAGGCAGGTCGATGACAAACTCCCGCGCCATTTCGATGTAGATGGGATGCAGGCGGCGAATACCGGCCCAGGTGGTGGCCGGGTCCGGCGCCGCGCCTGAAGGTTGCGACGATGAAGGTTGCGAGGTCATGGTTTCACGATCCAGTTGGGGACGGATTTCAGAAAACGCGCCGCCACGATGGTGGCGCCAGGATGGTATTGCACCGCAACCACGGATGCCTCGGTATCGAGCGAGCCATCCGAGTTGCGCAATCTCAGCACATCGCCGAACTCAAGCGGCGTGGCGCAGGAAAACAAAACTTCGCGCGCCGTGCCAAACTCAATCACCGTGCTTTCGTGCAGCTCGGCCACGTCCGCTTCTCCCGCTGGAGTGCTGCGGTCCAATTGAACGGCGATGCGAACCGGAGTGGCTTCGGGAAAAAAACGCGCGAGGTCGGCGACACTACTCGTTCTTCCCGCGCGTGCGGGAGCTGCGGCTGGCTGCACCAAGCGAAGTGACCCTTTCCAAAACTGCTTCCTCGACTCGGTCTTAAAACCTTGAAACCGAACCGGCGGTGCGCGTCGGGCTCCCCCTCTTCCCGGTTAGGAAGAGCCTTGGGGAGCCGGATCACGCGGTTCTGAGGGAAAATGAAGCAAGAGCGCAACCACATCGGAGAACGGAAGGACTAGTACCGAAGCGCTATAAGTTTCATCAACATACGCTGCCAACCAACCGCCGGCGGGGAGGTGGCGGCCAGACCCGTGTCTCAAGTTGAGATCGCCGTCTCACGCTCGAATCTTTGATCGCGCTAATTTCTCCTGATCCCGTCCATTGCTTTCTGGGACCGGAATTGGCTCCAGCCGACGTTGTCGCACTTCTCATCGCCCCTATAAAATGTGTTCGCCGTGATACGAACGAACTTCGCGACAGCCTGATTTTCTTGAGTCGCGAAGCGCCGGGCGAACAACGTGGTATCCGAAAAAGACAGATTTTGCATCCAAGGCTGAATCAACGCAAAGTTCGGGCTTTGCACCGAAGAAAGTTGGGGCACTTATGAGGCATAAAGCGAACAGCATGGCAATATGGAGCGCGCTGGTAGCACTGGCGCTCGCGATGTGTACCCTTCCTGCGCAAGTTTGGGCGCAGGACGACGACGATCCGCCAACCCGCGTGGCGCGCATTGGATACCTGGAAGGCTCGGTCTCGTTCCAACCTGCCGGCGAAGGCGACTGGGTCGAGGCAGTCTCCAACCGCCCCATGACGACAGGCGACAAGTTGTGGGCTGACCGCGATTCGCGTGCCGAATTGCAACTGGGCTCCGCGGTCATCCGCCTGTCGCAAAATACCGGCATCACGTTTCTGAATCTGGATGACCGCACCATCCAGATGCAATTGAGCTCGGGAGCCGTCAGCATCCATGTCCGCCGCTTGGGACGGGATGACGACTTCGAAATCGACACGCCCAACCTGGCGTTTACGCTGGCTCAGCCCGGCCGGTATCGCTTGGAAGCCAGTGAAGACGGCAATTTCACCACCGTCACCATCAACAACGGCGAAGGTGAGGCCACTGGTAACGGTCAAACCTACAACGTTCACGCCGGGCAGCGCGCTACTTTCAGCGGAGGGGAATCGCTAAACGCGGACGTGGAGCAGATTGGCAGCCCCGACAGCTTCGACAGCTGGGATGAGGCCCGCGAGCGCCGCCATGAAGGGTCGCGCTCGGCGGCGTATCTTTCCCACGACTGCGTCGGCTACGACGATCTTGACGACAGTGGCGACTGGCGCGACGGCGGCGAGTACGGCCACGTCTGGTTCCCGCGCGTCGAGGCCGGCTGGGCACCGTACCACAATGGCCACTGGGACTGGATCGATCCCTGGGGCTACACCTGGGTCGAAGATGAGCCTTGGGGCTATGCGCCGTTCCACTATGGCCGCTGGGCGAACGTGGAAGGCCGCTGGGGATGGATTCCCGGCCCGCCCGCCGAAGAACCCGTCTACGCGCCGGCGCTGGTTGTCTTCGTGGGCGGAGGAGGAGGCTGGGGCGGCAACGTGGGATGGTTCCCGCTCGGGCCGCGCGAAGTATTTGTGCCCTCCTATACGGTCAGCCGAAACTACATGACGCAGGTCAACGTGAGCAGCACGACCGTCAACACCACGACGGTCACCAATGTTTACAACACGACCATCGTAAACAAGACCACCAACATCACCAACGTCACCTACGTGAACCAGAAGGTGCAAGGCGCCGTGACAGCTGTGCCGCAAAACTCGTTTGCCAGCGCACAACCCGTGGCGAAAGCGGCCGTGCGAGTCAGTCCGCAGCAGGTTGCCGCTGCCCCGGTGATGGCCCGGGTTGCGGTTGCTCCCACGCGCCAGGCGGTGCTGGGCGCCAAAGCGGCAACCGCAAATCACGTGACCGCTCCTCCGGCCGCGGTCATGAACCGCCAGGTTGTTGCCAAAGCCACTCCGCCACCGCCCCCCGTGCCCTTTGCCCAGAAGCAGCAGGCGCTGGCGGCACATCCCGGTCAGCCGCTGCCCAAGAAAGAACTGGCGACTTTGCGTCCCGCTGCCGCAGCAGCAGCGCACCCGAACGTGAAGGTTGCACCTCCTGGAAAACCGGCACAACCGACCACTGGACATCCGCCGGCGGGTGCGCCCGCAGCAGGACGTCCGGGACAACCTGCTCAGCCCGCACCCGGAAATCAGCCAGCCAATCGCCCCGGACAGCCGGCAGCGAACCAGCCACCACAGCCAAACCGTCCGAATCAGCCGCAACCGAACGAGCGACCGGGCGCCAACGCACAGCCGAACAATCCCAACCGGCCGCCAACGCCTGAGGCGAATCATCCGGAAAATCGGCCGCCCACCAACCAACCGGAGAATCGTCCACCGGCAAATCAGCCAAACCGTCCACCGGCTAATCAACCGGAGAATCGGCCGCCGGCAAATCAGCCAAACCGTCCACCGGCTAATCAACCGGAAAATCGGCCGCCGGCAAATCAACCAAACCGTCCATCGGCCAATCAACCGGAGAATCGGCCGCCGGCCAATCAGCCGAACCGTCCACCGGCTAATCAACCGGAGAATCGTCCACCGGCAAATCAACCAAACCGTCCATCGGCCAATCAACCGGAGAATCGGCCGCCGGCCAATCAACCGAACCGGCCTGAGGCGAACCAGCCGAACCGGCCGCCCGCCAATCAGCCGAACCGACCGGCAGCCAATCAGCCGGAGAGCCGGCCGCCGGCCAATCAACCGAACCGGCCCGCGGCGGAGCCGAACCGCCCGGCGGCACAACCACAACACAACGAGCCAGCTCCGCGCCAGCAGCAGGCAGCACCGCCGGCGCAGCGCCAGGATCGGCCGCCTGCAGCCAATAAGCCGGCGCCACCGCCGAAGAAAGAGCCTTCGAAAGATGAGGAAAAGAAGGACCGGCCGCAGTAGCGCAATCATCATTGCGGCAAGCCAGCACCCTGAGTTTTCTCAGGGTGCTTTTTTATGTGCTGGAATGAGCGGGAACTTTTGGCGGCGGAATCCTCCGCCTGGTGGTCTGGCCGGCACGCGCGAAAATCTCCCCGCGCGACACCAAGGAATTCGTTCCGCGCAGAAAGCTGGAAATTCTTACTGCAGCGCGTGGCTGGAAGCCGCCGACGTTCCCGTGATGTTGTAGCGCTTGAGCTTACGGTAAAGGGTGGCGCGGCTGATCCCGAGCATTCGTCCAGCCAGCGCCTTGTCGCCCTTCACTTGTTCAAAAACGCGTTGGATGGTGGCGCGCTCGATGTCCTCCAGATCAGTAGTGGGCAAGCTAGGCGCACCGCTCGCCGCATGCAGATCGGCGGAAGCGGCAAGTTCCGACACCAGCTCCGGTGCCGCGTCGACCAGCGGCCGCGGTGTGGGCACGGTGAGCCCCGCGATGGATGGTGGCAAATCACCGAGGTCGATCACGCTGCCGTTGCCTAGCGCAACCGCCCGCTCCACGCAGTTTTCCAGCTCGCGCACGTTGCCCGGCCAATCGCAACTCATCAGCGCTTTCATGGCGGCGCTGGTTACGCGCAGATCCGCTCCAGGAGCGTAGCGCTCGCAGAACCAGCTGACCAGCATGGGTATATCGCTGCGCCGCTCGCGCAGCGCGGGCACGTGCACGGTCACGACGTTGAGGCGAAAATAAAGATCCTTGCGGAAGGTTCCATTCTTATACGCAGCTTCCAGGTCCCGGTTGGTGGCGGCGATGATGCGCACATCCACCTTCACGCGCTGGTTGCTCCCCACCGGTCGCACTTCTTTTTCCTGCAGCACGCGCAGCAGTTTCGCCTGCATTTCCAGCGGCAGCTCGCCAATTTCATCCAGAAAAATCGATCCCGTGTTGGCCGACTGGAACAGCCCTTCCTTGGAGCGCAGAGCTCCGGTGAACGCTCCTTTTTCATAGCCGAAGAGTTCGCTTTCGATCAGCGTAGGCACCAGCGATCCGCAATCAACCGCGACGAAAGGCCGGTTCGCGAAGGCGCCGCGAAAGTGGATGGCGCGCGCGATCAACTCTTTGCCAGTTCCGCTTTCGCCGCTGATCAGCACCGCGGTGCGCGTGTCCTTCAGGCGCGAAGCCACGCGCAGCACTTCCTGGATCTTGGGCGACGAACCGATAATGCCGTGCACCGCGGTCTGCGAATCGATGCGCTCGCGCAGGAATTCGTTTTCCTCCACCAGCCGCACCTTCTCCGCCATGCGGCGCAGGAACAGCCGCAGCTCTTCCAGCGGCGAGAACGGCTTGGTGATGTAGTCGTAGGCGCCGAGTTTCATCGCCTGCACGGCGGTTTCGATGGAACCGTGGCCGGTCATGAGTGCAACTTCGGTGCGCGGCAACAGCTTCTTCGCCTTCTCTAAAAACTCCAACCCCGACATGTGCGGCATGACCATGTCGCTCAGAATCATGTGAACCGGCTGTTCCTCGAGCAGGGCAAGAGCCGATTCGCCACTGTCGGCTTCCAGGCAAATAAAGCCCAGAGCTTCGCCTACCGTGGCGCATAGTTTGCGAATGGTTTGCTCGTCGTCGACGATCAGCAGACGAACGCGCAGTTCTTCTTTTCCGAGCGGCGCTTTGGATGATGTAACGTTCACCGGGCCTTCCCCATGGTTTTTTCGACAGCAGCGATCAGGTCCTGCACGCGAAACGGCTTTTCCAGGTACAGCGCGCCGATCTTGCGCAGCGTGCTGACGGTCTCTTCATTGGCGTAATCGCCGGTAATGATAACGACCTTATCCACCAGGTCGGGACGGTTGTGCGCGATCCATTCGTGGACCTGGGCGCCATCCACGCCGCCGGGAGTGCGCATGTCGGAAATCACGCCCAGGAACTCGCCCTTTTCGAGCAGGCGAAGGCCTTCGGCCCCGCTTTCTATGCACACTACCTCGTAGCCCTTGCGCTCAAGCGTGGCGCTGACCAGAGCCATGATGGAAGGCTCGTCTTCAATCAGCAGAACCGGAACTCGGGCTCGTTGAATCGCTGGGCTTGTCATTTTTGGATTACTCCTGCGGCCATGCTCAGTAAAGCGGTATGGGACGCTGCGGGAAAGCGAACGAGAAAGGTCGCTCCCTCCCCTTCAGAATTGTTATGGCAGAGAATTTCTCCCCCGTGCTCCTTCACGATGCCGTAACAGATGCTGAGGCCGAGGCCGGTTCCCTTGCCGACCTCTTTGGTGGTGAAGAAGGGATCGAAAATCTTGTCGGGATGCGAGATGCCGTGGCCGTTGTCGCGGAAGGAAACTTCCACCGCGTTGCCCGACTTGGTGGTCATGATCTCGATGCGGGGCGGCCGCCCCACCTCGTGCACCGCGTCGTAGGCGTTGTTCAGAATATTCAGGAAGACCTGCTGCAGTTGGTGCGCGTCGCCGATCACGCTGGGCAGGCCCTCATCCAGGTGCTCGATCACTTCCACGCCGTGGCTGTTGAAGTCATAAGAGCGCAGCTGGATGGTCCGACGCAAAATCACGTTGAGCTGCAGAGCGTTGCGCTGCGGCGGCATCTGCCGCGCGAAGCTGAGCAGGTTCTGCACAATTTGCTTGGTGCGCTGCGCCTCCTGCAGGATGACGCGCAGGTCCTTGCGCGCCGCCTCGGGTATTTCCGGGTTATCGAGCAGCAGGTCGGCGAACCCGAGAATCGCGGTCAGCGGATTGTTCACTTCGTGCGCGACGCCGGAAACCAACTGCCCCACCGCGGCCATCTTTTCGGCGTGCACCAACTTGTCCCGCAGTTCGGCGGAGTCGGTGATGTCGGTCATCACCACCACGATGCTGTTGATGTTGTCCTGCTCGTCCCGCATGGGACTCAGGTTTACTGAGAACTGGCCGGCGTGGCCGTTGCCGCGCATGATTTGCAGTTCGAGATTATCGACTTGCCCTCCGCGAAGAATGGCCTGCAGCGCATCTGCCAGCGGGCGCACAAAACCCGGAGCTGCAAGTTCCAGCAGCGGCCGCCCCAGCAGGTCACGCTGCTCGAAGCCGGCTTCATACCAGCGGCGGTTGGCGTAGCTGATCAGCCCGGCCGTGTCGGCCACCAGGATCAGGCTCTGCGTGTTGCTCAGAATTTTCCCTGAGAAATCGCGCTCGCGATGCAGTTCCGACTGGTAGGTGTGAATACCCGTAACGTCGAGCATGAGACCGCGAATCTGCAGCAGCCGCCCCAGGTTGTCATACATGCCGAAGGCGTTGATCAGCACGTAGATGGGCGAGCCATCCTTGCGCCGCAGCGTGGACTCGAAGTTGCGCATGTGCCCGTCTTTTTCGAGCGCGTCAGCGTGCCGCTGCCGCTCTTCCGCGGAAAAATAAACCTGCGTCGGAATGTCGACCTGCAGCAGTTCTTCCCGGCTGGAATAGCCCAGCATCGCCACCAGCGCATCGTTCACTTCCACAAAGCGCCCTTCCGGCGTGCTGAAGAACAGGCCTTCCTGAATGTTGTCGAACAACTCGCGATAGCGGCGTTCGGCCTCGCGGCGGTCGGTGATGTCTTTCAGCACGTGAATCGTCTGTAGCCCCTCGCCCGACGCGCCATGCACGCGCGAGGTCGAAACCAGGTAGGTGCGGTCCAGCGCCGGATGTACATATTCGTCGCCTTCTTCACCGCCCGACCGGCAGAAGGGACACGAGTAGAGCGCGGGCTCGTTGCTGAGCGCCAGCAGCGAGCGCATATTGACCCCGATCAACTCATTGGGGTTTACGCCGATCATCGCCGCCAGCGAGCGGTTCACGCGCAGTACCTTGTCCGTCTCGTCGTGCACCACGATGAAGTCGCTGATGGCGTCAAAAATTTCCAGCCAGTGCCGGTTGGCCTGTTCGATACGAGTGAACAGCCGCGCGTTCTCGAGCGCCATGGCGGCATGGCCGGCGATGGCTTCCAGCAGTTCGCTGTCCACCGGCGTCAGCGGCCGGTTGCGGTCCGCCAGGCACAGCAACCCCGCCAGATCGCCGTGCGAACCCGGCAGCCGCACCACCACGCAATCGCTCCATCCCAGATTCGAAGCCAGCTCCGCACCGAGCAATTGAGCCGCCGGCCCAGCGATGATGGCGTCCGTCTTCTTTGCCATCAGCCCCGATAAAGTTTGCGTCAGGCGCTGCTGCAAGACGCGCGTGTCATGCACGACGGATGCCAAGGCGGCCTCGTCCCGAGGATTCACGCGCCACGGCTGGTTCACGACTTCTCCTGCCGCCGCCGTCGCTGCAGCGTCAACATGGGGCCGGTCGTGATCCACGCGCTCGGGTGCCGTCAGGTGCAGAGCGACCGTTTGCAGCCTTCCCTCCTGCAGAAGCAGGAGGGCTCCGGCGCGCGCTTCGGCTAATTCGATGGCGCGCTGCACGAACTTGCGGGAAAAATCGGGCAGGCGCAGCAAGCCGTCGATTTCGCGCGCCAGCTGGGTGAGCGCCTCCGAGCGGCGCCGGTTCTGCTCGGATTCGTGCAGGTTGTGCGCAACCTCCAGCACTACGGAGACTTGCGCCGCCAGCGCCCGCGCGCGCCGGATGTCTTCCTGGGAGATTCCGGTGCCGTCCAGCCGGTCGAGCACACCGAACATGCCGATCACGCGCCCATCGGAGCCCTGCAGCGGCACCGCCAGCAACTGGCGCGCGTCGTATTGCTTGATGACCTCCAGATTGGCATTGGCCAGCTGCCGCACATCGTCGGACCAGAACACTTCGCGGTCGCGCAGGGCCCGCGTGGCGTGGCCTTCGGGAAAAATCGTATCCACCTTCTGCGGCTGCCCGCGGATGACCCCGTACCGCACGCGGAATTGATTTCCCTCCAGCAGCGCAATGAAGCAGCGCCCGAAGGAAAGGAAATCTGCCGCGCGCACCACAAAGGCCTCGAGAAAATGTTCGAGATCGCCGCTTGAACTGAGCTCGGAAGAAATGTCCAGCAACTGGTGCAGCTCGCGTGCTTGCCCTTGCGCGGTGGCGCAGAGTTCCGCGTGCGCGACGGCCACTGCGCCGAAGCCTGCGATCGCCGAGACCAGCGATTTCTCCTCCGGCGTGAATGCCGACTCGTGCCGCGGGTAAACCAGGATCGCTCCCTGCGTGCGCGAGGTGCGGAAAGGCGCGGCAATCAGCACGCCCGCGGTGATCAGGCTGCCCAGCGAATGCTGGTCGCTGCTGATGGATATGGTAATCGCCTCCCCGGCTGCCACGGCGCGTTGTGCCAGGTCGGCGGCAAAGCGAATCGTCTGCCGGTCGTGGCGCGCGCGAAACGAGTGGGCCAGTTGCGGCGTGTCGGCGGAAACCGCTTTCAGCTCGAACGGTCCCTCGCGCCGCAGCAACACCGAAACCAGGCGCGTACGCAACAAAATCCGCAGCCGGTCGGCGAGCGCCTCGATGACCGCCGAAACATCCGGCGTTGCATGCAGCGCCGACGCAACCTCGGCCAGAATCTCAGTGCGCCGGTGCTCTTCGCGCGATGCCTCCCCCAACCGCGTGGCCTCCAGCAGGCCGCCCAGCTGGCCGGCAAGAATGGTCGCCTTGGCAGCCAGGTCGTCATTGAAAAATCCGTCGTCGGAGTCGTGCAGGAATGTAACCGCGCCGATGACTTCATCGAACACCACCAGCGGCGCAGACATCATGGAACGCGCTTCAAACTCCATCGCCACCGGAAACTTTGCGCTGGGCGCGATCTGGTTGACGAACACCGTGCGCCGGCTGCGCACCGCTTCAGCCGTGACCGCGCTCTGCTGCGGAATGAGCCGCAGCCCGATGAAGCGCTCGGCCATCTTGCCTTCGGCCTGCTGCCCCACCAGTTCCCCGCCCGCTTGTCCGCGCCAGAAGTAAACTCCGCTCACCTGGAAAAATTCGCGGCTGGCGCGACAGAAAAACTGGATCAGGGCAGTCGAGTCGGGCCGCTCGGCGGCCTTCGCCACCAGTTGCAGTAACAAGGTTTGGAAATCGTCGGAATTGGGAAGCGCGCGCAGGGCCGGCGATCGGGCCGCATTTCCGGCGACACCATTCGCCTGTTCTCCGCCCCCCGAGACAGGATTGTGCGTGTTCTCCAAGTGATTGAATCTATTGGCAAAGTATTCTGCCATCTCAATTTGAGTCAAGCGAAATGGCGACTGGGGGTGCCTAAGTGTGAAATCCCGAGAAAAATCTGGGCTGCGTATCTCACTGTGAGAATCGTATCTCGCCGATCCAACCTGAGACAGCACTAATTTGCCGGGAGCATCCGCCCGCTCGCTCCCACCCGTTTTAACCAATTCGTTTTCATCCATTTACAGCCCATTACTTCGGTTTTTCTGAAGTGCAGCGCATGGCCACGGCTTTGCTCCGATGAAGTCACCAGAGGTACTGCCAAGGAGGAGTTGTGTCTGCGCGTAAGACAGCAGCGTTATTGGCACTAGCGGTGGCGATTGGAGTCGGCGGGAAAGCAGCAGGCGCCCAGGAGAACGAGATCACCCGGCGCGCCAAGAGCAAGGTTCAGCCGGCATATCCGGAACTTGCGCGCAAGATGAACATCACCGGCACCGTGAAGGTGCAGGTGGTCGTCGGACCGAATGGCGAAGTTAAGGAAGCCAAGGTGGTCGGCGGACATCCGGTTCTGGCCGGCGCGGCTCTGGATGCCGTCCGCAAGTGGCGCTTTGAACCCGCCGCGATGGAAAGCTCGGGAGTTGTGGACTTCAAGTTTGAACCTCGTCAGTAGCGGGAAACACAAGCCGGGAGGAACGGCATGACTATCGGCAAAAAGCTTTATGTAAATTTCGGCATCATCCTCACCATGGTCGTGGTGCTGTTCTTGGTGAACTTGCTGGCCGTGCAACGCGAGCACGCGGCCAAGGCCGCCGCCACCGCCTCTCTCGAGCTGGCAGACGCCACCAATGAAGTGCGTTTCCAGATGATGCAGGACCGCCTTTACCTGAGCAATTACCTGCTCAGCGGCGACACGCGCGAAGTCGAGCGCATGAACGAGGGTCTGCGCACGCTCAACGAAAAGCTGGCCCAGGGCAAAACGCTGGCCAACTCCGACACCGAACGCACTGCGCTGACCAAGGTCGAGCAGCTCGAGCAGGCGTGGGGAAAAGAGTTCGCTCAGCCTCTGATCGACAAGCGCAAGGATGTCGACTCCGGCAACGCCACCGTCGCCGAACTCCAGATTTATTACCTGCAAAAGGACGCCTCTTCCTGGGTCAAGAATTCCACCGACGCGCTGGACGTGGCCGATCTCGAAAACCGCAAGCTGGTTGATGCGCGGCGCAAGTCCGACGAAACCGCCAGCACCTGGACGATTATGGCCGCCATCGTGAGCACGCTGTTCGCTCTTGGCCTGGGCCTGGTCATCGCCTACCATACCGCCCGCTCCATCACCGAGCCGCTGGTCAACCTGATGAAAGTGTCCCGCCAGATCGGCGACACCGGCGATTTGGAACACAACATCGACGTCAAGCGCGAAGATGAAATCGGCGAACTGGCCCGCACCTTCGCCAAGATGGTCACCTACCTCAAGGAAATGGCCGGCGTATCCGAGGCCATCGCGGGCGGCGACCTGACCGTACAAGTCACAGCTCGATCCCCACGCGACACTTTAGGCAACGCGTTTGTGCGCATGGTGGAAGGGCTGGGCAAGCTGGTGCGCAGCGTGCGCGACGCTTCGGCGCAGGTTGCCAGCGCCAGCGGCCAGGTGGCCAATGCCTCCGACGATTCCGCCAAGGTCGGCCTGCAGGCTTCCTCCGCCATCGACGAAGTCACCAGCACCATGCACGAGATGAGCGTCAACGTGCAGAACATGGTGAAGTCGACCCAGGTGCAGGCTTCCAGCGTGAGCGAAACTTCCGCCTCCATCGATCAGATGGTGGCCTCCATCCAGCGCGTGGCCGACACCGCCAAGGTCCTGCTGGATATTTCCAACCGCTCGCGCGAAGAAGTGCACAGCGGCATCGCCACCATGGACAAGGCCACCGACGGCCTCAACCGCATCAACGCCACGATTACCTCGTCGGGCGAAATTATCGGCGCCCTCGGCCAGCGTGCCGACGACATTGGCAAGATCATCGAAGTCATCGACGATCTGGCCGAGCAAACCAACCTGCTCGCGCTCAACGCCGCCATCGAAGCCGCGCGCGCCGGCGAGCACGGCCTCGGTTTCGCCGTGGTCGCTGATGAAGTCCGCAAACTGGCGGAGAAATCCGCGCAGTCCACCAAGGAAATTTCCGAGCTCATCCAGAGCATTCAGAAGGAAGCGCGCAAGGCGGTCGAGAACATGGACCGCTCCACCGGCATCGTGAACGAGGGTCTCGACCTGGGCGGCGAGCTCAACGCGGCGCTCAAGAAAATTTCCAACGTGGTCACCGAAGTCTACAAATTTGCCCAGGAAATCGGCGCTGCCACCAACGAGCAGTCTCACGGCTCTTCGCAGATCGCGCGCGCCACCACGCGGCTCAACGAGATCACCCACGAAATCAACTCGGCCGTCGAAGAGCAAGCTTCGGGTGCGCAGGCCGTGGTCAAAGCCATGGAACGCATGCGCGAACTGGTGCAGCAATCCACTTCCGGATCGACCGAGCTGGCCGCTTCCGCCGAGCAGATGTCGAAGATGTCGCGCGGCCTGCTCGATCACATGACCCGCTTCGCCCTCGAAGAGTCGGGGCGGCAAAACGGAAACGAGACGCAGCACGCGCGCCGGGCCGCAGCTGCTTCCAGTTACTAGGGATTCGCCATGAATCGCGAATTGCACATTGTCGGCTTTCAGGTGGGGCGCGAAACCTATGGCGTGCCTATCACGTCGCTGCACGAGATCGTGCGCGTGCCGGAAATCACCGCGGTTCCCGACGCGCCCGACTATCTCGAAGGCGTGATCAACCTGCGCGGCAAGATCGTCTCAGTGATGGACCTGCGCAAGCGCTTCGGCGATTCCGAGGCCAAGCTGAAAAAAAATAATCGCATCCTGGTCGTGGAGCATGCCGGCAAGCTGGCGGGATTGATCGTCGACTCGGCTTCGGAAGTCTTGAAGATCGCAAGCGAAGACGTGGAAGCCCCGCCCGCCGTTTTTCAGGAAGGCGGCCTGAATTGCGTGACCGGCCTCGGCAAAGTGGGCGGACGGCTGATCGTCCTGCTCGACATGACCCGGCTGCTCGCCCCCGAAAAGCTGATCCAGGAAAACGGCAAGCCCGAGGGCAAGAACGGCAAGGAAGCCGGCGCTGCCGCCGGGAGATGAGCAACTCAGATTCAGCGCGTTCGCCAACGCTGCCGTAGAGCGGTCATGGAAACTGCAGAAGTTTTGGTGAATTGAGCTTTTGAAACGGAATTCAGTGACTCGAGAAAACGCATGAGCACATTCGGAGCGGCACCAGCTCCTGTATTGACGGACGCGGAATTGCGCTTGCTGCAGGCGCTCGTCTATCAGGAATGCGGCATGCACTTCGACGAACGCCGCTTGCATTTCCTCCAGGACCGGCTGTTGCGCCGGCTGAAGGATTGTCGCGTCGACTCTTTCTACGCCTATTACCGGCTGCTGATCAGCCAGGAAGGCAAAAGCGAACTGGCTCGCCTGGTGGAAAACCTCACGGTCAACGAGACCAGCTTCTTCCGCCACAAGGCCCAGCTCGATTTGTTCCAGAAGCACGTTCTCGAGGACTTATTGAAGCAGAAGCAGGCACACCGCGAATATTCCATCCGGGTCTGGAGCGCGGGCTGCTCCACCGGGCAGGAAGCATACACGCTCGGCATGATGTCCGCCGACGCGCTTTCCTACTTCTACCTGCGCAACCCGCTGCCCATGGAAATCACCTTGCCCAAGCCGCTGATTCCACCGCCCTGGCGCGTGGAAATTCTGGCCAGCGACATCAGCTACTCCGTGCTGCGCGCCGGGCAGGAAGGCGCCTACACCGAAAACCAGATGACCGGCGTCGATTACAGCTTCCGCCTCCGCTACTTCGATAAGGTGGGCGAGCGATACGCGGTGAAAAAAGGTCTGAAGGAAATGATTCACTTCGACTTCCATAACCTGAAGACCGAATACCTGCCCCAGCGCAACGATGTCATTTTCTGCCGCAACGTGATGATGTATTTCGACGAGGCCGAGCAGAAGCGCCTGGTGGAAAAGTTTTACCGCTGCCTGAATCCAGGCGGCTACCTTTTCGTCGGGCACGCCGAGAGCCTGCTTGGCCTGACCGACAAATTCAAAATGTTGCATCGCGACAGCGGCACGGCCTATCAGCGAATTGAGGTGCGCGAGTGACCCATCCTCCCGATGAGCGTGGAGCGGAACTGCGCGAGCTGTTTTTTGAGACCTCGCAGGAACTGCTGCAGGCGCTGAACGAAGAGGCGCTCAAGCTGGAGAAGCATCCCGGCGACGAGGAGATCGTGCGCTCCATTCGCCGCACGGTGCACACCCTCAAGGGAGATTCGGCGGCCTGTGGCCTGCGCGAGATCAGCGAACTGGCCCATCATTTCGAGAATGCCCTCTCGCTCGAAGGCGCCAGCGCCCACGCCGCGCTGCCGGAAATCGCTTTCGGCGCCGCCGACGTCTTTGCTGAAATGCTCGCCGCCTATCATGGCGGAGGAGCGTTGCCCGCCACCGAACCCCTGCGCCATCGCATCGATGAGCTCACGGCCGCTCCTGTGCCGAAGAAAACTCCGCGCCCGCCGAAAACTCCCGGCCTGGACTCACCTTCGAAAGGCTGGACCGACGCGGAAAAGCGCGCAGTCGCAGAAGCTCAGGCTGCGGGCACGCCGGTTTTTGAAGTTGCGGTCAAAATCGATCCCCACTGCACCATGCCGATTGCCGCGCGGCAACTGGTTCATAACGCCATCAACGAAGTTGGCAAAGTGCTTGTGTTGCGTCCCGACGCCAAGGCGCCGGCAGCCGCCAAGCAGGTTGAATTCGTGCTGGCCAGTTCCCATTCTCCGGAACAGATCAAGGCCAAGTGCCTGATTCCGACCATCTCGAGCGACGTGATTGTGCAAGCGCTCGCCGCGCTGCCGGCGGTTGAAATTTCCGAAGCGCTGCCGGAAGCCGCCGCCGCGCCGCAGCCTGCGAGTTCCTCGTTTGCCGCCGCCGAAACCGTGCCCGCGGCCAAAGCCGCTCCGGAAGGGCCCAGCACGCCACCTGAATCCGGCGCGCACACGGAAAATATCCTTCGCGTCGAAGCCGGACGCATCGACAACGTGCTGAACCTGGTGGGCGAGCTGATCATCGGCAAATCCATGCTGCAGCAGGCCCTGAACGAATTCGGCAAGCGCTATCCCAAGGAAGCCTTGCGCGGCAAGTTCGCCGACGCCATGGCCTTTCAAGCGCGCGTGCTCAATGACCTGCAGCGCTCGGTCATGAAAATCCGCATGGTGCCGGTCGAACACCTGTTCCGCCGCTTCCCCCGCATCGTGCGCGACGTGGCCAGGCAATGCGGCCGCGAAGTCGATCTCGAACTCAGCGGGCAGGAGACCGATCTCGATAAGGGGATTCTCGACGCCATTGCCGAACCGCTCACGCATCTGGTGCGCAACGCCATCAGCCACGGCATTGAGCCCGCGGCGCAGCGGCAAAGCCAGGGCAAACCGGCGCGCGGAAAAATTCGTCTCAACGCCTACCACCAGGGCAACCAGGTTGTGGTCGAAATCAGTGACGATGGCCGCGGCATCGATGCCCATAAGATTCGGGCCAAGGCACTCGACCTGGGCATGATCGGCTCCGAAGAAGCTGCTCGCCTTACCGACACCGAAGCGCTCGACTTGATTTTCCGCCCCGGCTTCAGCACTGCGGAAGTGGTCACTGAAGTTTCCGGCCGCGGCGTCGGCATGGACGTGGTGCACAGCGTTTTGCAGCGCCTGAAGGCCACCATTCACGTCCAGACTCGTCCCGGCCAGGGCACGCTATTTCGCCTGAAGTTGCCGCTCACGCTCGCCATCATCAAGGCGCTGATGTTCTGGGTCGAGCAGCGTTTGTATGCCATTCCGCTGAACGCGGTCAGCCAGATTGCGCGCACTCGCGAATCGGAAGTTCATCAGGTCGACAACTACGAAGTGCTGCAGTTGCGCAACCAGGTGTTGCCGGTGCTGCGCCTGGGCCGCCCGGCCGCACCCGGCATCGATCCCAAGTCCAGCAAGCTTTTTGTGCTGGTCATCACGGTGGGAGAAAAGAAGTTTGGCCTGATTGTCGATGAACTCGACGGGGAAGAAGAATTGGTGATCAAAGCTCTCGACGATCAGACCTTCGCCACCGATCTGGTGAACGGCGCTTCCATTCTCGGCGACGGCAAAGTCGTGCTGATTCTCAACTTGCCCGCGGTAGTCGAGCATGTTTCCCGCTCGCGGCCCGGCCAAAGCGGATTTACGCATGGCGGCCTGCTGCTCAATGCCGCCGACCGCGCCCGCCTCGCGCTGGGCCCCGACGGAGGCCGCGCATGAAGCCTGCCATGAAAAACGTTCGCGTGCTCGTGGTCGACGATTCAGCGCTCATGCGCAAGCTCATTCCCCAGATGCTCGAGGCCGAGCCTTCCATCGAGGTGGTCGGCACCGCCATGGACGGCAACTTCTGCCTGAAAAAGATCGAGGAATTGCAGCCCCACGTGGTCACCCTCGACCTGCAGATGCCGGGCATGAACGGCATCGACACGCTCAAGGAAATCATGCGGCGCCATCCTTTGCCGGTGATCGTGGTCAGCTCCCACAGCACCGAGGGCGCTTCCATCACGTTCAAGGCCCTCGGCCTGGGCGCATTCGACTTCGTCACCAAGCCCGGCGACGCTTCCCATATCTCCGATACCGGCGCGGCCCTGATCGCGAAAATCAAGGTTGCTGCCGACAGCAAGGTCGTCCGCCCCGGTGCGCTGCAAGCCATCGCCATTCCGGCGGAAAAAACATTTGCCTCCAAGCCTGTTCCCGCCGCCAGTCGCGTGTTCGCCATTGGCGTCTCGACCGGAGGACCGCAGGCGCTCGAGTATTTGCTTTCGCAGCTTCCGCCGGATTTCCCCGGATCCATTGTCATCGTGCAGCACATGCCCGAGGGCTTCACCGATATGTTTGCTCGCAGGCTCGACGATCTTTGCTCCCTGCGCGTCAAGGAAGCGCAATCCGGCGACCAGCTGCAAGCCGGTCGCGTGCTGGTCTGCCCAGGAAGCCGCCACATGAAGGTCAAGCGCCTCCCCATGGGAGACGTGGTAGTGCTCAGCGACGAGAACCGCGTCAACGGCCATCGTCCCAGCGTCGACGTGCTGTTTCACAGTGTGGCCGCTGAGTTTGGAGCCAAAGCAGTGGCCGTGATCATGACCGGCATGGGCGACGATGGCGCCGAAGGCCTGGGCGCGATCAAGCGCGCCGGCGGCACGACCATCGCGCAGAGCGAAGAATCCTGCGTCGTATTTGGCATGCCCAAGGCGGCCATTGAGCGCGGATACGTCACGCGAGTGGTCGGCCTCGATGGGCTCGCCTCCACCCTGCAGGCTTTGTGCGGGCGCAACGAAGGCGGCGACAACGGCAAAGCCGTGCGCGCCGGGCGTTAAAACGATTTTTGCAGTCCCGGCGAAAATTGCCGGCAAGCTTTCGCAAGAGGAGGTTGTTATGGAGCAGTTCGCAGCAGTGAAACGCAGCAAGGACGGCCAGCCCGTCCGCTACCTGATCGTGGACGATTCCGTGTTCGCGCGCAAAAATCTGGCCCGCATGATCGAAACCTTTGGCGGCCAGGTTGCCGCCGAAGCCGGCGATGGCCTCACCGCCATCAGCGAGTTCGAGCGCACTCATCCCGACATCGTGCTCATGGATATCACCATGCCGCAGATGGAAGGCATCGAGGCGGCGGAAAAAATCGTGCAGGCGCATCCAGAAGCCCGCGTCGTCATGGTCTCGTCGGTCGGCTACCAGGAAAACATTGTCGCCGCCCTGCAGCGGGGCGCCCGCCACTTCGTGCAGAAGCCGGTCAAGCCCGAAGTGCTGTACGAAGTCATCAAGTATGTTTTAGGAGAAGATGGCGCTGTGGCCGCTTCGGCCGGCGCGGGAGCCTAGTCCCATGAAGATGGAACTGATTCAGCCTTTTATCAACGCGGCTGATGCGGTGCTGTCCCAGGGCCTGTCGGGGACCACGAAGGTCGGCTACCTCTCCATGGAAGAGGAAGCCTATCGCCGCAAAGGCGTGGCCGGCATGGTCGCGCTCACCGGCGATATCGAGGGCCGCATCATTCTCGATCTTGAGGCGCTCACCGCCGTGCGCGTGGCCAGCCACTACGCGGGCGCGAGCCTGCCCGAATCTGACGCCCTGATCAAGGAAACCATCTTCGAGCTCGCCAACCAGGTCGTGGGCAACGCCGTCTCCGCGCTCAACGACCAGGGCTTCCATTTCCGCGTGCATCCTCCCTTGCTGGTCACCAGCGAGCAGGGCGACAAGACTAGCGAAGACACCGAAGCCCTGATGATCTGCTTTGAAACCTCCCTCGGCAGCGTCTTCATGAACGTCGCCTTGCGCTACAACAAGCGCCGCATGGCCGATCACGCCGTGGCCCGGTAAGCTTCTGCGAACCCACAACTGATGCGGGACAGCTTCTCCACAAGCTGCAAAGAGCGACATGAGCCGACGAATCGGCCCTCAGTAATCCACGCCCTTCCAGAAGTTCGGCGTGTTCACGTACTCGTAGCGGTTGGGGTCGGATTTCACCATCGCGTCAGCCACCGAATTCCATTCCGTGCTGTGCGTTCCCTTCTCGTTGTCCTGGATGACAGTCTGCTCGAGCAGGTAGTTACTGAAGGCCTGGTTGTGCTTGTCCTGATCGTCCCAGCGTTGCTCGACAGAACGATTGTGAGCGTCCTCGGCGGCGTGCGCCGCGTCGGCGCGAGCCTTGGCCTCTGCGCCGATCTGGTGAATGGCGTTGATCGCAGGCGCCGCGATCGCGTTCGCCTGCCCCTGCACCTTCGCCATGTCGACCTGGAAGCTGGAAAGAATTGCGGCCATCGTGGCGCGCTCTTTTTCGGCCACGCCCACCGGAACCGCGGTGTGGTACGCGATGTTCATGAAGCTGCCAAAGCGGCCAGGAGCTCCGGAGCAGAACACGGTATTCATCTCGCGCATTCCGTGACCATCTTTCGCGTCGATCTGCCCAAGAAGGTGGGCGCAGCGCGCGCCTCCGGCCACTGGAGTTTCACTGCTGATTTTGACTTCCACTGCGCCCAGGCCGTTTGCCTTGCGCTGCATCTGCAGCAGGTCGACGAATGTCTTGCCGAGATCGGCTCCGTAAGGATAGTAAAGCGCCTTGGCGTACGCGGTGTTGCGAAGGCCCCCTGCGCGCAGCTGCGCCATGGTTCGCTGCACAGCGGGATTGTTGGTGTCTTGAGCGAGATAGGGATAGCCGAGCGCGACGCCTTCGTGGTTGGGCCCGGAGGCGACGATGGTTCCACCGCCGTCGGCATTGGGGTCGACCGTCCATCCATCAGGCAGTGAAACCTGCGCTGTCGCGTCAGGCGTTCGATGCACGTGAAGCGGCGCGGCCGCCCCGGAAGAGGCGGAAGTTGCGGCGGAAGAGGAAGAATTTCGCGCAGCGGCAGGCACTTCTCCCCCAGGATGCCAGACGCTGAACAGCTTGGTCAGCATGGGATTGATCGAAGAACCAAAGCGAGCGGCATCGTCGGAGAGCAGCGCGGCCTCCACGTGCTTCGAGCCGGCGCTTGACGCGATCAACATCCCGGCAACTTTGCCGTTTCCCTGATTACGCTTGACCAGCGTAAAAAAAGCCGCGACGGAGTTGGTGCCGCGAACCTGGAATACGCGCCCAACCTGCGGACGGTCGCCATACTGCGTGTGCAGCGAGTGCAGGACGGCGGCCATCGCTCCGGCTTCGGTGCTTTGCCCGTCTACTTTGCCGTAAACGATTTTTCCGCCCTTAGGACCGTCGAGCGACTGAAGGCCCGATTGGGCTTGGGCGAAGAACGAGGCGAGAAAAATCAGGATGGCGGCGCGAGCGAGTGGCACGTGAATCCCTCCTCCCAGAGCGGAGATTGTAAACGGAAAACGAAAACAGACAAACGGCCGCGATGGCGTAGCCCGTCGTGCGAGCCATCCTGCCGAAACGGCGCTAGGTAAATGAGGCTAGGTAAATAAGGTGGGCGAGTGGCTTTCGCCAGCCTCTTCCGCGGCGTCCGCGATGCTTCGCAGCTCGGGATATTTTTGAATCAGAGTTTCCGGGGCTTGCACGCGCCTGCCGCCGATCATGGCCTTCAGTTCGATCGCGTTGACTCCCGCCTTTGATTCGAAATGATTGTTGGTGATGACGTAAGTGGTTTGGGCTTTTTCTGCGACGGAAATGATGCGCTGGCGCCAGTCTTCGAGCTCGGGGCGGGAATAAAGGTAATTGTAGCGATCGTTGCGGTTGTCGGAATCAAACCATTGTTCGTAGTTGCGTCCGTGGAGACGAACATAGCCGATGGCCCCGGTCACGTGTTCGGTGGGGGCGAGCGAGCGCCCCAGAACCGGCTGGTCGATGTTGCAGAAGCCGACGTTTTTCTGCGCGAAATCGGCCAGCGTGGCCGGATCATTCCAGCTGGAGTGGCGTACTTCCACCACGCGGGGATACTCGATGAACTGGCGCAGCAGGCGGTCTACATATTCGCGGTTGAGCGAGGTGTTTTTGAACGATACCGGAAACTGGATCAGGAGCGCGCCCAGCCGTTGCTGGTCGGCAAGCGAGTCCAGACCTTCGCGGGTGAGGCGTTCGTCATCGTCGGTGGGGCGGATGGTGGCCGCCGACGTGGGTTCCATCACCGCAATCGGCGAGTGCGTGAACGCGCGGTAGAGCTTGGCGGTGAACTGAAAGCCGGGATTGACGTCGGCGACTTTGCGGCACCATAGCTTGCCCAACTCCGGCCTGAGCGGGCCGTAAAACGACGTGTTGATTTCGACCGTATCGAAGAAGCGGGCGAGATGTTCGAGCGGATGAATGCGGCGATGCTTGAGATCGGAAGGATAGAAAATTCCCTCCCAGTCTTTATAAGACCAGCCGGCAGTACCGACGCGGATGCGGCGCGCTACCGCCGGCGAAGGAACCTCATCGGGCAGGAGTGGCTGCGAGGCAGACATAGGAGTCGCAGACGAAAGGGCTGGAGGAAGAGTAGCACAGGGCGATGGGCTGTCAGGCGTTTGCATGCGCCTCCCGGCGAGAAAATCGGCAGCGGCCGTCGCGCAGGAATTCCGCCCAGGGCTGGCCTGCAAATGGCTGGCCCAGAGTTGCAACTTGCCTTGCGCGGCGGAGTGTGCGAGATAGATGTATGAACTCGCGTCTCTGCTTCCTTTTCGTCCTGGCGGTTTTCGGCCTCGGCATCGTTGATCCAGGTTTGGTTTCAGCACCGCATGCGTCCGCGCAGGAGCAATCCGACGCCGACACGGTGAAGGCGATGGAGCTGAAGTGGACTGAATCGTACAAGCAGCGCCAAGTGGCGATTTTATCGTCGCTGCTGGCGGAAGGCTTTGTCATCACCATCGAGGACGGCAGTACGTACAGCAAGACCGGTTACATCAGCCACACTGCGGAGCCGGGAGTGCAGGTGCAGGTGGCGGAGATGTCGGACATCAAAGTGCGCATGCACGGGAACACGGCCGTCGTGACGGGCGCATATCACGAGGTGGGAACATCGGATGGGAAGCGTTATGAATATCGCGACCGTTTCACCGACGTGTGGATGAAGATGGGCGGGAAGTGGCAGGTGGTGGCCTCGCACTATAGTGTGCCGGTGAAGTAGCGTTTTATCGCAGACGACTCCAATGCGCACAAATGTTGTACGGGAGCTCCTTCGCGCCGCCTGAAAATCAGCTCCGCTCGGGATGACGCCTGGTAAGCAGGATGACGTCTGGTAGCAAGTTAATTCTGGAGGTCAAAAGGGGAACGCTCTGCGCAACCCTATCAGTCCAGCGCTAGCACCACCCAATACGCCCCAGTGGGATACGTGTTGGTGCGGGCGTAGCAGGCTCCGATGGAGACGCTATGCAGATTGTGCCCGGCAAAGGCGTGGCCGGAATTCGCCGGCAGCGTCTCCGGATGCAGGCTGGTATAAGTCAGCACCGTGTAGTGCTGGGCCAGTTGATGGATGGGGAGGGTTCCGAGCTTGTCGGCCTCGGCCATGGAACAGGCAGCCTCGTCGGCGTTGGCTAAATCAATGCGCGATAAATCGGGTAGCCGGGATTGGTGGCGCGCCTGCGCGATCGCGCTCGCGATGCGGTCCTTAACTTCGTCGGCGGAATAGTTGGGGAGGGCATGGCCGAAGTCTTGAACAATATAAATGTGATTGCCGGAGCGCAGCACGCCCAGGCCGACGACGTTGTAGGCGGCATTGAGCAAGTTGGCACGGTGCGGCGGCGAAAGCATGAGATGCTGGTGCCCGTGCTCGGCATCGTAGTCGAAGGCAACGTTTTCGCCTTCCTGGTCGAGCTTGGTGTTGGTGGCCTCGGCCAGACGCTGCGGCAACGTGGGCTCGCCGTCAAGGCGATGCGAAAGCTGGCGGGCCGCGACCATGACCTCTGCATGCGCGCGGGCAGCCTGGCTCAGACCGGCATCGATGGCGAGCGGCGGAACTCCCGCATCCCGGCGCGCCTGATTGGCCAGCGCCAGAAGAAGCTGCTCGGCGGAAGCGTCGAAGTCGGTAAACGGAATGTCGGGAGCGTTGGCGGCGGCGGTCCGGAAAGTGGCCGGGCCGGCAGCCTGCCCGGCCGGTAGCCCGGCGAGGGCCAGAACGCGAAAGTTCCGCGGGCCGGGCGCGGCGCCCATCATCAGCAACAGGGCCAGCGCGAGTTTTGTGACGTGTGGCATTCGCTTGCGCCTACCGCAACCTCGTCCCTGGGGGGCCGTGCCTAAGGCTCAAACTTGCCGCTGGTGCTACGCTAGAGGCGGAAGCTCACCCAGAGAAGTTACCTTCGCTATGGAACCTGCACTGACCGGGGTCATTGGCCTGTTGTTTGGCGGAGCGCTTGCATGGCTGGCGCTGCGCGCGCGATCGGCCACCCTGCGCGCCCGCTTGTCGTTGATGGAAAAGGAATTAGGAAGCGCAAAGGCAGAACTGGCGCGGAGTTCGGCGGCCCAGACCGATTTAGTGGCGGCCAAAGCGCGGCTGGAATCGACCGTGGAACTGGAACGAAAGGCCAACACCGAAAAGATTGACCTCATGACGCGGGCCGGCGACGAGCTGCGCAACGCCTTCAAGGCCATGGCGGCCGATGCGCTGGAGAGCAATAACCTTTCGTTTCTGACGCTGGCCAAAGAGAGCCTGGAGCGTTTTCAAACCCAGGCCAAGGGCGATCTGGAGGCGCGGCAGAAAGCGGTGGCGGAGCTGGTGGCGCCGGTGCGCGAATCGCTCGACAAGGTGGACGTAAAAATCCAGCAATTGGAGGTCGCGCGCGGCGATGCCTATGGCGAGCTGCGGGCGCAAGTGCAGTCGCTGATCACAACCCAAAAGGAATTGCAGTCGGAAACGGGAAACCTGGTGCGGGCGCTGCGCACGCCCAATGTGCGCGGCCGTTGGGGAGAGATTCAACTGCGGCGCGTGGTGGAAATTGCGGGCATGCTTTCCTACTGCGATTTCGCCGAGCAGGAAACGGTCACCACCGAGAGCGGCAGAATTCGCCCCGACCTGGTGGTGAAGTTGCCCGGCGGCAAGCAGGTGGTGGTGGATGCCAAGACACCGCTGCAGGCATTTCTGGATGCGTTTGAAACCAGCGATGAGGAGACGCGGCGGACCTGCCTGGCCAATCATGCGCGCCAGGTGCGCGATCACATGAAGACGCTCGCGGGAAAAGGTTACTGGGAGCAATTTGAGGCGACGCCCGAGTTTGTGGTGATGTTTCTTCCCGGCGAAACATTCTTTAGCGCCGCACTGGAGCAGGATCCGGGATTGATTGAGCAGGGAGTGCTGAATCGCGTGATCCCGGCTTCACCGACCACGCTCATCGCGCTGCTGAAGGCGGTCGCCTACGGATGGAACCAGGAAAAGCTGGCGCGCAACGCCCAGCAGATCAGCGCGCTGGGCAAGGAACTGCACGAGCGGCTGCGGCTTTTAGCCGGACACGTCGCCTCCGTGGGCACGGGTCTGGACCGCGCCGTCGAGTGTTACAACAAGGCCGTGGGCTCGCTGGAGAGCCGGGTGCTGGTTTCGGCGCGAAAGTTTTCCGAACTGGGCGCGTCGGTGGCGGAAGACATTCCCGAACTGGAGCCGATCGAGACCAGCGCACGAGCGCTCTCGTTCGAGTGGGGCGAAGACGACGCGCCCGCCGAAGAAACGCGCGAGCGCAAAGCGGGATAAAAAGATTTTCCTCACGATCGCCCATCCGGGCGCACGGCAACGAAGAACAACTGAGAATGTTCTAATTTCGCGGCACACTTTCCGCCGCTCCCCTGGAAACTAAATTTCCTCCCATCCGAAAAGGGGCCGCTCGGCTGGCGGCGTGATACCTCCGGGTCGCTTCCCTCTAAAGCCAGACGCCACAGCGCCGATGCAAGTGGAGAGGACTCGTCCATGTCGAGTCGCGAGGCTCCCCACTCCAGGGTTTCACGGGGAGTCGCGCGATCTGAAAGGAAATGGAGGCGCCCAAGCATGGCAACGCACGCGACAAAACTCTCCCTGAAGGCCGGCATTGAAAAATGCCCGACCGGCATTATCGGGCTCGACCAGATCACCGAAGGCGGCCTGCCGCGGGGCCGGCCGACGCTGTTGTGCGGCAATGCGGGCTGCGGCAAGACCGTGACCGCGATGGAATTCCTGGTGCGCGGCGCCATGGAGTTCAACGAGGCGGGCGTGTTTGTTGCGTTTGAAGAAACCAACAAGGACCTGGTCGAGAATGTGGCGTCGATGGGCTTCGACCTGAAGGCGCTGATCGCCCGCAAAAAAATCTTTCTCGATCACGTGCGGGTGGAGCCCAGCGAGATCGCCGAAACCGGCGAGTACGACCTGGAGGGCCTGTTCATCCGGCTGGGAAACGCGATCGCGACGGTGGGCGCGAAGCGAGTGGTGCTGGATACGATCGAAAGCCTGTTCTCAGGGTTCGCCGATACCAACATTCTGCGCGCCGAACTGCGGCGGCTGTTCCAGTGGCTGAAAGAGAAAGGCGTAACCGCCGTCATTACAGCGGAGGCGGGAGAGAACAAGCTGACCCGCCACGGCATCGAGGAATACGTTGCCGACTGCGTCATCCTGCTCGACCACCGCGTCGAGGAGCAGAACTCGATTCGCCGCTTGCGCGTGGTCAAGTACCGGGGCACGATGCACGGGACCAGCGAGTATCCCTTCCTGATTGGAGCGACCGGCGTGTCGGTGCTGCCGTTGAGCGCGCTGAAGCTCGACCACAAGGCGTCGCACCAGAGAGTTTCAAGCGGCATTCCCCGCCTCGATACGATGCTGGGCGGAAAAGGATTTTTCCGCGGCAGCGGCGTGCTGATTTCAGGCAGAGCGGGCACAGGCAAGAGCAGCCTGGCGGCGCACTTTGTGCAGGCGGCCTGCCAGCGCGGCGAACGCGCCCTGTACTTGGCTTCCGAGCAATCGACCGACGAAGTCATCCGCAACATGCGTTCCATCGGAATTGACCTGGAGCCTTGGGTGAAACGCGGCTTGCTCCACTTTTATGCCGAGCGGCCGGGAAGCTTTGGGCTGGAAAAACATCTGGTGACCATCCACGACCTCGCCGCCAAACTGGATCCCAAGGTGGTGGTGATCGATCCGATCACCAACTACGCGGCCCTGGGCACGCGGGGAGAAGTGAAGTCGATGATCAGCCGCGTGATGGACACATTCAAATCGCGGCAAATCACCGCTTTGTATACCAGCCTGACCAGCGGCGACAGCGCGCCCGAACTGAGCGAAGTAGGCATTTCTTCGCAGATGGATACCTGGCTGCTGCTGCGCAACATGGAATCGAACGGGGAGCGCAACCGCGGGCTGTACGTGCTGAAGTCGCGAGGCATGGCGCACTCCAACCAGATCCGGGAATTTTTGCTGACCGATCACGGCGTGCAGTTGCGCGACGTCTACGTCGGGCTGCAAGGAGTGCTGACCGGTTCGGCGCGAGTGGCGCAGGAGGCGAAAGAAAAGGCGGACAGGCTGGAACGCCAGGCGGAGGTCGAGCGCAAGCGGCGGAAGGTGGCGCAGAAGCGGCTGGAACTCGAAGCGCAGATGGCCAAAATGCGGTTGGAGCTGGAAGCGGAAGAACAGGTTTTGCAGCGGGCCGCCGACCAGGCCGAAACGCAGGAAAAGCAACTGGTGCTCAACCGCAGGGAAATGGGCCGCATTCGCGGCGCGGACCTGGCGTCTGCGCACGGCAAAGGGCGGGCGTAAAAAATGGCGACCCCGATCAGCAAAAGAAAACGAGGCTGACATGAAGGCGGCAAAAAAGAAGATGGCGCGGGCCCACGGCAAGTTCTGGTTGCGGCTCTACATTGCGGGTCAGACCGCGCGCTCCGTGGCGGCACTCCGCAACCTGCAGAAAATCTGCGATGAACGTCTGCCCGGGAAATATCACGTGGAGGTCATCGACCTGGTCAAAAACCCCAAGCTGGCGGCAGGCGACCAGATCGTGGCGGTGCCCACCCTGGTGCGGCGCCTGCCGCCGCCGCTGAAACGCATGATTGGAGACCTGTCCGACACCGAAAGCGTGCTGGTGGGCCTCGACCTGCGCCCGGAGGGAGCCGCGTCATGAAGCCCATGTCGCTCAAGAAAGCAATGGGGACGGCCGACGCGACCGACCCGAAGTACGTGCTGCGCCTCTACGTGACCGGGGTGACGTCGCGGTCGCGGCGCGCCATCACCAACATCAACGCCATCTGCAGCGAGCGGCTGCAGGGAAAATACGACCTGGAAGTCATCGACATCCACCAGAAGCCGGCGCTCGCCCGGGAAGAACAGATCATCGCCGCGCCCACGCTGATCAAACTGCTGCCCCTGCCCTTGCGGCGGATCATCGGCGACTTGTCGGACCGGGAGCGGGTGCTTTTCGGACTGGACCTGAAGCCGAAGAAACAATCCTGACATGGGGTTGAGCGCCAAATCGGAGCGCCGCCTGCGCAGCCAGCTGAAAACGACGAAGGCGCGGCTGGCCGAGCTGGAAGCGACCATTGCCGCCATCCAGAGCGGCGACGTCGACGGCGTGGTGGTGGAGGGCCCTAAGGGCAGCCAGATCTACACCCTGGCCAGCCGGGAAGAACCTTACCGCGTTTTAGCCGAAGGCATGAGCGAGGGCGCGGCCACGCTGGGCGCCGGCGGCACCATCCTGTTCTGCAACCGGAGGCTGGCGGAAATGGCGGGGGTTGCCTCCGAACGCCTGCTGGGATCGTCGTTTGCGGAGTTGCTGCCCGAGCCCGAGCGCGCCGGCTTCCGCGAAATGATGGAGCGCGCGCAGCAGGAGAACGCCCGCTGCGAGAGCCGCTTGCTGGGCCCCGGCGCTGCCCTGCCCGTGCAGCTGTCGCTGAGCGCGATACCGCTCGAAGACGAAGAGCCGAACCTGTGCCTGATCCTCACCGACCTGAGCGAGCAGAAACGGGCGCAACAGCAGCGCGAGCAACTGGCGGCGGTGGTTGACTCTTCCGGCGACGCCATCATCAGCAAGACCCTGACCGGGACCATTGTGGCCTGGAACCGCGCCGCGCAGAAGATTTTTGGCTATTCGGCGGCGGAGGCGGTGGGCAAGTCGATGCTGACGCTGATTCCGGGAGAGCGGGCGCAGGAAGAAAGCGACATTCTGGAGCGCATCCGGCGGGGCGAAAGCGTCGAGCATTTTGAGACGGTGCGGCTGCGCAAAGATGGAACCGTCATCGATGTGGCCGCCACCATCTCGCCCATCCGGGCAAGCAGCGGCGAGATTGTGGGCGCGTCCACCGTGGCCCGCGACATCAGCGAGAAGAAGCGCGCGGAGGAAGCAGTGGCGGCGGAGCGGGAAAAGTTCAATAACATTCTGGACATCCTGCCCCCTTATGTCGTGTTGCTGACACCCGACTATCACGTGGCCTTCGCCAATCGCGAGTTCCGCAAACGCTTCGGCGAGTCGAATGGACGGCGTTGTTACGAATTTCTGTTTAACCGCACCGAGCCCTGCGAGGTTTGCGAGACCTACAAGGTGCTGCAGGCCAACAAGGCTTTGGACTGGAAATGGACCGGGCCCGATGGCCGTCATTACGAGATCTACGACTTCCCGTTTACCGACACCAACGGCGCCCGCCTCATCCTGAAAATGGGGATCGATGTCACCGAGCGCAAGCGGGCGCAGTCAGCGCTGCAAGAGAGTGAAACGAAATTCCGCACCCTGTCCGAGTTGGCGCCGCAGCTGGTCTGGGCGTGCACTCCCGATGGCCTCAACGTTTACTTCAACCAGCGTTGGGTGGATTACACCGGGCTGAGCCTGGAGGAAAGCTACGGCCGCGGTTGGAACACCCCCTTTCACCCCGACGACAAGCAGACTGCATGGGATGCCTGGAACCAAGCGGTCGCCACCGGCAATACTTACCGTGTAGAAAGCCGCCTGCGGGCCGCCGACGGCAGCTACCGCTGGTTTCTGATGCGGGGCGTGCCGGTGCGCGACGACTCGGGCAACATCGTCAAGTGGTTTGGAACCTGCACCGACATTGACGACCTGAAGCGGGCCGAGCGCACGCTGCGGACGTTGAGTACGTGCAACGAGTGTCTGGTGCGGGCAACCGATGAGCCCAGCCTGCTCCAGCGCATCTGTGATCTGGTGGTGAACGTGGGCGGCTACCGCATGGCCTGGGTGGGCTACGCCGAGCACGACGAGAAAAAAACCGTGCGTGCGGTGGCGGAGAGCGGATTCGAGCCCGGGTATCTGGAGACCGCCAACATTACCTGGGCCGACCAAGAGCGCGGGCATGGACCTACCGGCACCGCCATCCGAACCGGCAAGGCGGCCGCATGCCACGATGTGACTTCCGATCCTCTTTTTGCTCCCTGGCGCGAGCATGCCTTGAAGCGAGGCTACCGTTCCACCTTGGCCCTGCCACTCAAGAGCGGCGATGAGGTGCTGGGCGCGATTTCGATCTACGCCACGGAGGCGGGAGCGCTTGACTCCGCCGAACGACAACTCATGGCGGAACTCGCCAACAATCTCAGCTACGGCATCGTGGCACTTCGCGCCGCGCAGGAGCGCAAGCGGGCGGAAGAGGAAATCCGCAAGCTGAACCAGCAACTGGAAGGGCGGGTCGAGCAACGCACCGCGCAGTTGCAGGAGAGCGAGCAGCGGGTGCGGCGCAAGCTGGACAGCATTCTGTCGCCGGAAGGCGACCTGGGCAGCCTGGAGCTGAGCGACATCCTGGATGTGGCGGCAGTGGAGTCGCTGGCGGAAGATTTCTACCGCCTGGCAAAAATTCCGCTGTTCATTCTGGACCTCAAGGGCAAAGTGATTCTCGGCGTGGGATGGCAAGACGTCTGCGTCAGGTTCCACCGGGCGCATCCCGGAGCGTGCCAGAATTGCCAGGAGAGCGATCGCCAGCTGAGCGTGGGCGTGGCCCCGGGCGAGTTCAAGCTTTACAAGTGCAACAACCACCTGTGGGACGCGGTGACACCCATCCTGGTGGGAGGAGTGCACCTGGGCAATCTCTTTTCCGGGCAGTTCTTCTTCGATGACGAGCCCCTCGACCGCGATCTGTTCAGAGCCCAGGCCGCAGAGTTTGGATTTGATGAGAACGAATATCTGGCCGCAATGGAGCGGGTGCCTCGCCTGAGCCGCGAGGCGGTGGACACGGGCTTGAGGTTTTACATCAAGCTGGCGCAACTGCTCTCGCAACTGGGCTACAGCAGCATCAAGCTGGCGCGCTCGATGGCCGCTACCGGCCGGGCCAACGTCGAGCTGGCCGCCAGCGTGCAGGACTTGGAAGCCTTCTCCTACTCGGTATCGCACGACCTGCGGGCGCCGCTGCGGCACATCGGAGGTTTCTCGCGCATCCTGATGGAAGACTTTAGCGCCGATTTGCCGCCGGAAGCGCGGCAACACCTGCAACGCGTCGAGAACGGCGTGCGGCGCATGGGCACGCTGGTGGATGAGCTGCTGCATCTGTCGCGCGTGGGACGGCACCCGTTGCAGTTGCAATCCACCGATCTCAATTTGCTGCTGGAAGAGGTGATTTCGCTGCTGCAGCCGGAGACCCAGGGCCGGAACGTGCGGTGGAAGGTGGAGAAACTGGGAACGGCCACTTGCGATCCCGTCCTGGTGAAGCAGATTTTTCAGAACCTGATCGCCAACGCGCTGAAGTTTACCCGGCAGCGCGAGCCGGCGGTGATCGAAATCGAGAGCCGGCCGCAGGACGGGCAGGCGGTCATTTCCGTGCGCGATAACGGCGTTGGCTTCGACATGAAGTATCGCGACAAGCTGTTCGGCGTCTTCCAGCGCCTGCATCGCGCCGATGAGTTCGAAGGCACCGGCATCGGGCTGGCCACGGTAAACCGCATCGTTCACAAGCACGGGGGCAGGATCTGGGCGGAGGGCGCGGTAGGCAAAGGGGCCACATTCTTCTTCACCCTGGGAGCGGGCGAAACGACGATGCTGCGCGCGGGCGAACTCGCGGAATCCGAGCCCCTCAAGTTTTCTGAGAATCTGCCGAAGTCTAACGCAGCAGGAGCCTGACCATGCAAACGAACGATGTCGACATTCTCCTGGTGGATGACAGCCCGGAAGATATCGATCTGAGCATGCACGCGTTGCGCAGCGAGAACCTGGCCAACCGGATTTTCGTGGCCCGGGATGGAGAAGAGGCGCTGGATTTTCTTTTCTGCACGGGCGCCTACTCCGACCGCTCTTTCGACCTTCCGCCCAAGCTGGTGCTGCTCGACCTGAAGCTGCCCAAGATCGACGGGCTGCAGGTGCTGCAGCGCATCAAGGGGGACGAGCGCACGCGCAATATCTGCGTGGTCATGCTGACCTCGTCGCGCGAAGAGCGGGACATGATTCGCGGCTATAACGCCGGGGTCAACAGCTACCTGCAGAAGCCGGTGGACTTCAACGAATTCCGCGCGATGGTGAAACTGGTGGGCCTGTATTGGGTGGTGACCAACCGGCCGCCGGTCGCCAACAGCGTCGCGGCGCGCAACGCCGCCGTTCCGAAATGAGCAGCTTCGCGGTTCAACCCGCCCTCGACCAAAGCGCGCAGGTCAAAACCCGTCTGAGCGCGCTGCTGGTGGAAGATAACCAGCTCGACGCCGAGCTTGAGCTGCGCGCGTTGCGGCAAGGCGGCTTCGAGGTGAAGGCGCGGATCGTGCAGGATGAGGCCGCGTTTCGTAAAGCGCTGAAAGAGCCTCCGGAAATCGTGCTGGCCGACTATAACTTGCCAAGCTGGACGGGGGTGGAAGCGCTGCACATTCTGCGCCAGGAAGGTCTCGACATTCCGCTGATCCTGGTATCGGGAGCGCTGGGCGATGTGACCGCGGTCGAATGCATCAAGCGCGGAGTCACGGACTACGTCCTGAAAGATGGACTGGCGCGGCTGCCGCAAGCCATCCGGCGGGCGCTCGAAGAGCAGCACGAGCGTCAACTGCTGCGGCAGGCGGAACAGGGTCTGGCAAGAAAAGCGGCGGAGCTGGCGCGCTCGAACGCCGACCTGGAGCAGTTCGCCTACGTGGCCTCGCACGATTTGCAGGAGCCCTTGCGCATGGTTGCCACCTACACGCAACTATTGGCCGAGCGCTACCGGGGGCGGCTGGATGAAAATGCCGACAAGTTCATCGCCTACGCCTGCGAGGGCGCCGAGCGCATGCAGGTGCTGATTCGCGACTTGCTGGCTTTCTCGCGCGTCGGCCGCAAAGAAAACGAAAGCGCCAGCGTGGATTGCAACGCGGTCATGCGCGAGGTGGTGCAAGGCCTGGCGGTTGCGATCCAGCAAAGCAAAGCGACCGTCACCTTTGGCAGCCTGCCCGAAGTTTGGGGCGACCGCACGCAAATGGCGCAGGTGTTTCAGAACCTGGTGGGCAACGCGCTCAAGTTTCACAGTGCGCAAGCGCCCACGGTGTCGGTGCAGGCCGAGGAGAACGAGAAGGAGTGGACGTTCAGCGTCGCCGACAACGGGATTGGTATCGCGCCCGAACACGCGGAGCAGATCTTTACCGTGTTTCACCGCCTGCACGCTCGCACCGAGTATCCCGGCAACGGCATCGGGCTGGCTATCTGCAAAAAAATTGTGGAGCGCTACGGCGGCAGGATCTGGGTGGAATCGGAGGCGGGCGCGGGAGCAACCTTCCGCTTCACCCTGCCCCGGGAAAGCCGGCCGGCGGCCGAAGCATGAAATCAACTTTCCACCTGCTGATTGTGGACGACAATCCTGCCGATGTGTCTCTTGTGGAGGAAGCGTTGAAGGTCTCCGCCTACGCGGGAAGCTGTCAGAGTGTCGGCGACGGAGTCGAAGCCATGGCGTACCTGTCGCGGAGAGGGAGCTTTGCGCAGGCGCCCAAGCCCGATCTGGTCCTGCTGGATCTGAATCTGCCGAAACGGGATGGCCTGACCGTACTGGCGGCCATGAAGGCTGGCCCGGAGTGGCGGCGGATCCCGGTGGTGATCTTCAGCACGTCGCGCCTCGGCCGGGACGTGGCGCGCAGCTACGAACTGGGGGCGAACTGTTACGTATCCAAGCCGGGGAACCTGAGTGAGTATTTTGCGGCCGTGAAAGCCATCGAGCAATTCTGGTTCGGCCCGGTAACGCTGCCGCCGCAGGGGGAAGAGCAATGAATTCGGAAACGACCAAGATTTTGCTGATCGAAGACAACCCGGGGGATGCGGACCTGGTGCGGCTGCGGCTGGTGGAAGGGCATTCGGCGGTGAAGGTGAACTGCGTGAACCGGTTGGCGGACGGCTTGGCATCGCTGACGGCGGAAACGCCGTCGGTGGTGTTGCTGGATCTGAACCTGCCCGACAGCCAAGGGGCCGAGACTTTTCGCAGAGTCTTGGAGCAGGCGCCGACCGTGCCCGTGGTGGTGCTTTCCGGCCAGGACGACGAGGCGCTGGCCATCAAGGCGGTGCATCAGGGCGTGCAGGACTACCTGATCAAGGGCAACATTTCCAGCCAGCAACTGGACCGCGCCATCCGTTACGCGGTGGAGCGGCAGGCGCTGCTGCGCGCCCTGGAGATCGCGCAGAAGAAGCAGATTGAATTCAAGAACCAGTTTCTCTCCCACGTCTCGCACGAATTGCGCACGCCCCTGACCTGCATTCACCAGTACGTCACCCTGCTTTTGGATGGGTTGGCGGGCACGGTCACGCCCGATCAGGCCGACCACCTGAAAACCGTGCTGAAGAGCGTAAACCAGCTGCACGCCATGATCCGCGATCTGCTGGAGGCGGCGAGGGCGGAAAGCGGGAAGATGAAAATCGAGCCCCGCTGCATCTCGGTGGGCGAGCTGCTGCACCAGACCCTGGCCATGTTGCGTCCGACCGCGAACGAGAAGCGGATCGGGATGGAAATCGGGCTCGACCAGCGTCTGCCGCTGGTCTACGCCGATCCCGATCGCGTGCTCGAAGTCATGATCAACCTGGCCGACAACGCCATCAAGTTCACGCCGTCGGAAGGCGCCGTGATGTTGCAGGCCAACCTGGTCGAGGCCGATCCGGGAGCGGTTTACATTTCGATCAGCGATACGGGCCGCGGCGTGGCGCCGGAGGCGAAGAACCTGATTTTCGAACGGCTCTACCAGGATCCGCTGGCGGTCGACAACAACCGCGCCGGGCTGGGACTGGGACTGTTTATCTGCCGGGAAATCATCCGGCTGCACGGGGGCAGAATCTGGGTCTCGAGCGAGCCTGGGCAGGGCAGCACGTTCACCTTCACGCTTCCGATTTACTCTCTCGCGAAACTGCTGGCGCCGGTGGCCGTGCACGAGGGCAAGTTGCGGCCGGACTTTATTCTCGTGCGAGTGGACCTGGCGCCGCAGCAAAATCCGCCGCGCGGCAACTGGAAACAGACCTGCCAGCAGTGCCTGGAAATCGTGCAGCGCTGCGTGTACCTCGACAAGGACGTGGTGCTTCCTCCCATGGGCACGGCGGGAGCAGGGGAAACCTTCTTCATTGTGGCTGCCACCGACATGCAGCATGCCGGCATTATGACCACCCGCATTCGCGAGCAACTGGAACGGATTGGCGAGTTGGGCGGCAAGTGCAACCTGATGATCGAGGCAGTGCCTGTCGAATGCGAGCCGGAAACTTCGGCGCTGCCAGTGGAGCAACAGGTGCAGGCCATCGCCGACCAGGTTACGAAGATGGTCATGACCGGCATGGAAAGAAAGGCCCGTGTCGGAAAGTAGTTGGAGAGAAAGGTAAAGGAGGACTGTGATGGTAAAGAGAAAAATCCTGGTGGTGGATGACGATCCCGATCTTATCCGGGCGCTGCGCTTGCGCCTGCGAGCCCACAACTACGACGTAGCTACCGCTTCCGACGGATATGCGGCCATCGCGTCGGCGCAGAAGGAGCGTCCGGAATTGATCATTCTGGACCTTGGCCTGCCCGTAGGCGACGGGTTTGTGGTGCTGGAACGGTTGCAGAACAGCGACGCCCTGTCGGGAATTCCGGTCATCGTGCTGAGCGCCCGCGATCCGCAGAACAACGAAGAAAAAGCGCTGAAAGCGGGGGCGGCGGCGTACTTCCAGAAACCGGCGGACAACGACGAATTGCTGAACGTGATTCGCGTGAGCCTGGGCAGCACCGAGAAGAAGCAGACGGCGCCCTGGCCTTCCTAGGGGCTCGACTTCGCACCTGGGTTGCGGGCCGCGGGAGAAGTGTATTCATTCTTCCGCCGCTCTGCGCCTATTTCTGGGGAACGGGCAACGGGTTCTGTCGAAAGAACTTCCAGGCGTCGGAATTGATGTCGTCGGATCTCGCGTAATAGTTGTGGTCGTGACGGTCAAGTTCCACGTAATGAATGGGAAAACTCGCCTTGCGCAGCAGGTCCCGGGTCTGCCGCACGCTGTCCAGCGAAAAATACTGATCATGGTCGCCGATGTAGATGGCGATGGGCGTCTTGCGCTGCGCTTTGGCGATGATTCCCGAATACTCTTCCGCAATGCGCATGGCGTGAACCGCGACAGCGGCAAAGTATTGCGATTCGAACATGGCAGCGTCATAAGCAAGATAGCCGCCCATGGAGTTGCCGAAGATGTAAATTCGCTGCGGATCGATAGGAAGTGACTGCCGCGCGTCTTCCACCACGCAACGGAAAACTTGCGGCGCACTCGCCTCGTACTTCTCTTCGCGAGGTAAAGCTGGAGCGAGAAGGATCAGTTTGTGCTTGGCCGCAAAATGCTTCCAGGCGTTGATCATGTTTAATGGCTGATCGCCTGCCCCATGCAGCAACAACACCACCGGCACGTTCGCGTTCCGATCGGGGTGGGCCGGTGTCTCTGGAGCAAAGTCTGGAGCAAAGTAAAGATAGGTTTGATCAATGTTCTCGCAACGAACGGTTTTGGATGGAATTTCTGAGGCAGACGCATCCAAGGCCAGAACCGCCCAGAGTAAACAGGCAGCGATCGCCAGCAAATTCCTCGCGTAACCCACGCCACACCTCATATAAGACTTGCATTCAAGGATGCAGATCGCAGTCTACACAAACAGAAATTCCGCGCATCCTGCCACTCCTTCTCAGGCGACCGGCCCCGCCACAAGGCGCGTCCCTAACCAGGAAACAAAAAACCGTGCCTCGCTTACAGAAATTGGGAAGGCGGCGATAAGCTCTTCCATCCTAGCCAGATACAATATTTCACATAAGCTTCCATAAAATCGTATCTTCCACCAAAAAATGCATCTATAATTTTGGAAGTGGTTTTGAATACGATAGTTAGAGCGGCCGCGGGCGGAAAAACCGTGGCAGCGAACGTGCTCATGCGATTTCGGAGTGCGTCTGATGCCGGCGGCTTCGGGGGACCATCCCTGCCAGCTTCCCAGCCTAGGTTCATGAACCGCGAAAGCCAAGTTCGCTCGGTGGCCGTCCTTCTTTTCTTCCTGACGGTGGCGGCTGTCGTCTTTGCCGGTTTCAATTTCAACACAGAACGTAAGTTCACCATCCCGGAAGACGGAGTGTGGTGGGTGGAGCGCGGCGGGCACCTGACCGCCGTGCGCGTGGAAGACGGCAAGGCGGGAGCGAAAGGCGGCATCAAGTCTGGTGATGAGCTGGTCGCCATCAACGGCCAGGACTTGAAAAATCTCTCCGGGCTGGAGCGGCAGCTCTACCGCACGGGCGTGTGGTCGAAGGCGACATATTCGTTGGTGCGGCAATCGGTGCCACTGGATTGCACCGTGATCCTCGGGGCGGCCGAGCGGTCGCTGAATCTGTGGTTGCGCGCCATCGCGCTGATTTATCTGGGCATCGGACTTTATGTGTTGCTGCGGCGCTGGACCGCGCCCGGTTCGATGCACTTCTACGTTTTCTGCCTGGTCTCTTTCATCGCGTATTCCTTCAAGTACACCGGCAAGCTGAATGATTTTGACTGGATTATTTACTGGGGCAACATCGCCGCCGGGGTCCTGCAGCCGGCGCTGTTCCTGCATTTCGTGCTGACGTTTCCGGAAAAACGCCAGGTCGTGCGCAAGCATCCGGGAATTCTAGGACTGGTGTACATCCCTTGCATCCTACTTTTGACGGCGCACGTGCTGGCATTGCGCTGGCTGCAAGCCAGCGAGAGCCTGCGCTGGAACCTCGACCGCATGGAGATGTTGTATGGCGCGTTGCTGTTTTTGGCGGCTGCGGGATTGCTTTGGTACAGCTACCGCCGGGCCAGCACCACAATTTTGCGCCAGCAGCTGAAGTGGGTGACGCGGGGCACGGTTCTGGCCGTCGTTCCCTACACGCTTTTCTACGTGATTCCCTACCTGATCGGCTCGGTGCCGGGCGCGAACATGAAGATTTCCGCGCTTTCGCTGGCGCTGATCCCGCTGACTTTCGGCTATGCCATCTTCCGCTACCGGTTGATGGATGTCGACCTGATCTTCAAGCGCGGCGTGGTCTACACCTTGGCGGCGGCCATTGTTGTGGGGCTTTATTTCGCGCTGGTAGCCGCGGTGGCCTTGCTGGTCCATAACTGGCAGCCGAATTCAGGCCCGATGGGATTGATCCTCGCCGTGGTGGTGACGGCGCTGCTGTTCGATCCGGTGCGCAAGTGGATCCAGGATCGCGTCGACCAATTTTTCTATCGCGCCAGCTACGACTACCGGCGGACCCTGCTCGAATTCGGTCGAGAGCTGGGATCGGAAACGAATTTGAATGCGATGCTTTCGGCGGTGACCGAGCGGCTGTCGCGCACGCTGGCTGTCGATCGCATGGGCATTTTTGTGGCGGCCGAGGACGGGAAATTTGCGCTGGCCAAGTCCAACGGCCTGGGCACCCCCGGTGACATCGATCTTTCGTTTTTGAGCGCGACCCGGCCGGAGCCGGCGGGACACTTGTTCTTCGAAAATACTCACCAGGTTCCGCGCGAGGCGCCGGCGGCGCAGCAGGCGATCGCGCGGCTGGATCTGAACTACTTCATTCCCTGCCGTGCGCAGCGGAAAACCGTGGCCGTGCTGGGCCTGGGCAAAACCGCAAACGGAGATTTCCTTTCCAGCGAAGACATGGAATTGCTGGAAACGCTGGGCGGTTACCTGGGCATCGCCATCCAGAATGGGCAACTCTACGCTTCGCTGCAGCAGAAGGCGGCGGAGTACGAGCGGTTAAAGGACTTCAACGAGAACATCGTGGAATCCATCAACGTGGGCGTGATGGCGCTCGACATGGAAGACCGGATCGAGAGCTGGAACGCGCAGATGGAGGTCATGTACGCGGTGCCGCGATGGCAAACGCTGACCCAGCCGCTGCAGGCAATCTTCCCGCCCGAGTTCATGGAAGAGTTCAACCGCATGCGGCAGGATGCGGGGATCCGCAATCTTTACAAGTTCCGTTTGAAGACCCCGGCGGGCGAAGTGCGCACGGTGAACGTGGCGATTGCGCCGCTGGTGACGCGCAAATTCCAGGTGATCGGGCGGCTGATCATCATGGACGACATCACGGACCGGGTGGATCTGGAGGCGCAACTCTCGCAGGCCGACAAGCTTTCGTCGATTGGCTTGCTGGCGGCCGGTGTGGCGCACGAAGTCAACACGCCGCTGGCGGTGATCTCGTCGTACACGCAGATGCTCGCCAAGCAATTGCAAAACGATGCGCAGAAATCCGGGCTACTGGAAAAGATCACGCGGCAGACGTTCCGCGCCTCGGAAATCGTGAATAACCTGCTGAACTTCTCGCGCACCAGCGGCAGCGAGGTGGGCGATGTCGACGTGAACAAAGTGATCGGCGAAACGCTGGCGCTGCTCGAACACCAGTTCAAAGTCGCGAAGGTCGCGGTGCAGCACGAACTCTATCCGCAATTGCCGGCGATTCAGGGCAATGCGGGACGGCTGCAGCAGGTTTTCCTGAACCTTTTCCTTAACGCAAAAGATGCCATGGCCGGCGGCGGCACGCTGCGCGTGAGCACGTTGAACGGCGACAGCGTGACGGTGTGCATATCGGACACGGGATCAGGAATCGCGCCTGAACACATCCAAAGAATTTATGACCCGTTTTTCACGACCAAGGCGACGCCGAACGAGGGACAGACGCGCGGCACCGGCCTTGGCCTCTCCGTCACCTACGGCATTATTCAAGAGCATGCGGGAAAGATTCGCGTGGAGAGCCAGCCCGGCGCCGGCACGACCTTCACGCTGGATTTCCCCCTGAGCAGGAAGGCACTCCATGTCTGACGCGGCCCTGATCTCGCGCACGCTGTTAAACGGAAACCCCGGCCTAGGCGGGGCGGTACTCATTATTGACGACGAGGCGGAGATTCGCGAATCGTTGCAGACCCTGCTCGAGATGGAAGGCTTCGCGGTGGAAACCGCGGCCAGCGGTGAGGCGGGACTGCAGCGGATCGGCGAGCATCCCTTCGACCTGGTGCTGCTGGATCTTGCGCTTCCCGGGCGGGACGGGATGGAAATTCTGGCCGACATCCGCTCGCATGAGACTCGCCTGCCGGTCATCATGATTACCGCGTATGGGACGGTGGAGAACGCGGTGCGGGCCATGCAGTCGGGCGCGGCGAACTTCGTGCAGAAGCCGTGGGACAACGAGAAGCTTGTGGCCGACGTGCGGGCAGCGATCGGCTGGCGGCGCGCCGAAGAAGAAAACGTACAGCTCAAGCGGGCGCTGAAGCAGCGCTACAACTTCGAAAATATCGTCGGCAAAAGCGAGCCGATGCTCAAAATTTTCGACCTGGTGGGCCAGGTCGCTAACAGCCGGTCCACCGTTCTGTTGCAAGGCGAGAGCGGCACGGGCAAGGAAGTCATCGCCAAAGCGCTGCACCTGAATTCGCCACGGCGCGACAAGCCGTTCGTTCCGGTCAATACCGGCTCCATGCCGACCGACCTGCTGGAGTCGACGCTGTTCGGCCACGTGAAGGGAGCGTTTACCAGCGCCATCGCCTCGAAAAAGGGCCTGTTCGAGATGGCGGACCGAGGCACGTTATTTTTGGACGAAATCGCCACCATGAGTTTGGACACGCAGGCGAAGATTTTGCGCGTGCTGCAGGACCGGAAGTTTATGCATCTTGGCGGCGTTCAGGAAGTGCAGGTGGACGTGCGCATCATCGCGGCCACCAACGTCGACCTGCGGCAAGCGGTTCGCGAAGGGAAATTCCGCGAGGATCTTTTCTACCGGCTGAATGTCATTACCATCGAACTGCCTCCGCTGCGCCAGCGCAAGGAAGACATTCCGCTGCTGGTGGATTTCTTCCTCAAGAAATATGCCGAGGAGAACGACCGCCCGGCGCGGCGGATCATGCCTGAGGCGCTGCGGCCGCTGGTTTCCTACTCCTGGCCTGGAAACGTTCGCGAACTGGAAAACGTCATCGAGCGGGCGGTGGTTCTGTCCTCAGGCACCGACATCGGGATCGATCTGCTGCCGGACAATCTTCTTGGCCGCGGAGCGGCCTTCACGCTTCACGATCCCCCGGTTGACGCGTCCTTGTTCGAGATCGTGGAAGACGTGGAACGGCGCATCATCGTGGACATGCTTGAGCGCTGCAACTGGAACCAGACCGAAGCGGCGGAACACTTCAAAGTGCCGTTATCGACGCTGAACCAGAAAATCCGCAGACTCAATATCGAGATCAAGAAGAAGGCGCGCGGGTAGATCGGCTTCCGGCCCTCGGCTTCCGGCCACATGACTTCGATTTCGGGGTCACTCTTTGCGTGGTTGCGCCCTTCGCTTCTTGCAGGTTGCGCGCGTGCTAATCTATTTTTCCGCGGAGGAAATTCTTGCGCTACCTCGATCGTTTGCAACCACTCGCTCTACTGGTGATGCGCCTGGTGATGGGCGCCATCATGATTGATCACGGCTATCACAAAGTTTTTGGCGGGATGCATGCATTTGTCGGGATGATCACCAGCATGGGGCTGCCGGCGTGGACCGCATACCTCTCGGCTTTCACGGAATTTCTCGGCGGCCTGATGGTGCTGGTGGGGCTATTCACCAGGATTGCCGCCGCCGGAATTTGCATTGACCTGTGCGTCGCCGTCTTGAAGGTTCACTTGCACAAAGGGCTAATCGGCAGCGGAGCGATGGAGCTTCCTTTGGCGGTGGCGGCGATCGCGTTTGCGCTCATATTTTTTGGCAGTGGGCCGATGGCCTTCGACCATATCCGGGCTCCAGGCGGCGGAGGGAAGTTCAAGTAACGGGTTGATCACTGGTAACCTCCGCCTCGCAACTTATCTCCAACAACGGGGTTTCGGAGTATTTGACACAGCCCTGGGACACGTGTGCATCGCGTTTTGACGTTTCTTTACATAGCTCGCGAGTTGAATCTTCGCTCGCGGTATACGTATGATGAACGTCAGACACTCAGCACAGCACATCTTCAGGGGTTGCAGGCGCATCTTAATCGCCTGAAAGCGAAGAATTCTGATCGGGAGGCTTTCGTGAGAAAGGTAACGTTACTTGCGGTGGTTTGCGCGTTTTTGTTTCTGGCCAGCTTTGCCTCAGCGCAGCAGGGCGACGCCTGGTTTGGTGGCGGCACGCTCATGTCCTCGGGAACATGCAACTTCAACAGCGGCTGCCCGGAAAAAGGCGGCTTCTATCCTACCGTCGGCGCAGATGTGATCTTTCACAAGCGGGTGGGATTCGCCTTCGAGACGGCATGGAGAGGAAGCCAGGCACTCTACGGCGGGCTTCAGGGGGAGACGTTCCGCCCGATTCTCACCGACTTCAACGGGGTGTACCAGCCGCGTATCAGCAAGAAGGTCGGCTTGGACTTGATGGCCGGAGTTGGCTGGGAGAGCGTGCGCTTCTACAGTCAGAATACCTACAACACGGGCAACTGCTTCTATTTCGGCCAGTGTTTCGTGAGCAGCCATCATTTCCTGATGGACGTTGGCGGCGGCATCCGCTATTACGTGTGGCGACATCTTTTCGTGCGACCGGAAGTGCGCTACTACTACGTCAACAACAACACCAACGACTTCACGTCGAACAATGTGTTTCGCGTAGGCGCCTCGATCGGTTACACCATCGGTGGCCCAGAATAACCAGGGCCCGCCTCCGCTGCTTCGGTCTTAACGGTGACTTCGAAAGTTCCGCCCGGGCTCACGCATGAAAAGGCGCTACGAGCCCGGGCGGAAATGCATTCTTATCGCAACGCTTTTCGAGGGGGCGTATTGAGAAAGTCCGCGCTGCTTCTGCCCGTTTCCCTGCTTCTGTTCTTTGCCGCTTCCCTATATGCCCAGCAGGTCGATGTCACCATTGGAGGAAGTACTCTAATGGCGCAATCACCGCCGATTGGAGTGGTGAATTTCCAGCAGCCCGCAGAAAGCGGAGGCACCTATGTCGGCTTGAGCTTGGATGTCGTGAGGTGGAAGCACCGTATGGGCTTCGAGGCTGAGACGGCCTGGCGCTATCACAAGGGCATCTATGACGGATATGAAACGTACCGGCCAATTTTCACCGACTTCAACGCTCTATATCAGCCGAAGGTAACGAAAAAGGTCGGCCTGGATTTTATCGGCGGCATCGGTGTCGCCACGCTGCGCTTCAATCTGCCCGGTCCCTGCAATGTGGGAGGCTGCATCGACTACAACAGCAGTAACCATTTCATGGAAGACCTGGGCTTCGGGGTGCGCTACCGCGCGTGGCGGCGGATTTTCGTGCGACCCGAGGTGCACTACTACCACATCCAGAACAACCAGGAATTTCACTCCGACAACGTTTTCCGGGTCGGCGCATCGGTCGGATACAGTTTCGGCAAGTGAGGGCTGAAGCGCGGCCCTTGGTTCGCTCTCAAGCTAACAAAGAAAGATCGGCGGTAAAAAAAAGCAGCGTCCCAGGACGCTGCTTTTAAATTTGTTGGCTAATTTTTACTCCTGCATGCAGATTTCGGCTTCGCGAATCGCCTGGTTCAAGTGCTCGATTGCTTTCACGCGGTGGCCGTGGAATTCGTGCTCTGCGGATTCCAGATGATGCTTGGCATTGCGCATGGCTTCCAGCGCTTCATCGATGTGCGGATGAGGCGGCATGGCCGGAGCCGCCGCCGGGGCGGGGGCTGCAGCCGCAACCGGAGCGGGTGCCACAGTCTTCGGGCCAGCGGCCGCTGCCGGGAATGCGAGCGTCAATAAAAGGGTTGCGGTGATCAACAGTGCAAAGAACCCCATATTCTTCATGTGTTCCTCCTCGTCCGATTTGGGCGCGGACGACGCCGGTGATCATGGGCCGCAGACGCCAGCGCCCCAACGACAGGCCCGCAGCACCCGCTCAGTATAGCCGCAGAGTCAGGCCATGCCCTGTGTCTAAGTTGATTCGTCAGGACGATGCGTTCCTCTTTCCAATTTGCGGTTTCGCCGCCAGAGAAACAGGATCACAGCCACCGCCAGCGAAGCGAGCGCGAGATCGAAACGGCGCATGAATGCAATAATCCGGTCCCAGTGACGGCCAGAGTAGTAGCCAACCAGCGCGATGATGCTGACCCAGAGCGCGGCCCCGATCGCGTTGAACAACGAGAACCGCTTCCAGGGCATGCGCAACACGCCCGCCATCGGCCCGGCGATTACGCGCATGCCGAACAGAAAGCGGGCAAACAAGATAGTGGCCGGGCCGTAACGAGCAAAAAGGCGCTCCCCGCGTGACAATGCGTTATCACTCAATCGGAAAACGCCGCGGTAGCGCTCGATGACCGGACGGCCCCAATGCCGGCCGATAGCGTAACCGACGTTATCTCCCAGGGTTGCGGCGGCAGTTCCAATCACAATGAGCCACGCCAAATTGAGGTCATGCTCGGAGAACGCCAGGAAGCTGGCCAGCAATAGTGTGGTTTCGCCCGGCACAGGCAAGCCCGCATTCTCCAGCAAGAGCATGCCGGCTACGGCCCAGTATCCATAGTGCACCAGCGCCGCGCGCAACCAGTCGAAAAGGAAGTGAGCCATAGTGACGAACAGTTCCGCGGGAGCGCTTACGGATTCTCTCGCACACCGGCGGACGCCTCAGGATAGACCGGGCGTGAGGGATCGCGAGTCAGGAAATCAATGAGCGAGCGGTTAAATTCCTCGGGACATTCTTCATACGGCAGATGGCCAATGCCGGGAAAAATGATGAGCTCGGAATTGGGAAAGAACTCCTTCAACGGCGCGGCCGACGAAGCGTAAACTGCTGGATCTTTCTCACCCCAGATCAGAAGAGTTGGGATGGGGGCGAGCTTGGGCAAAACGGAGGAGAGTTCCCGCAAGTCGGAGGTCCAGGTGCTGGCAATGCTCACGGCGTGCTCGAATAGACCGGGTTTCGAAAGCGGAGCTTCGTAGCCTTCCAGAGCGCCGGCCCGAATCTGATTGCTGTCGGCATACAAGCGGGCATGAATATACGGATAAAGAAAACTCATGCGGGGCATGCCGGTGCGAAATAACGCGGAGCCGAACCGGCTGCCAAAAAAGGGGGCGAGACGCTGGCCGTGCGCGGAAAACGGATTGACCGGCGCAACCAGAATGAGCCTGCGAAGTTCTGGAGCGCGGTTGCCGCGCTCGAGGCATTCCGCAGCTGCCATCATGGCAACCGCGCCGCCACGGGAGGTGCCCAGCAGATCGAAGGATGAAATGTTCAGCCGCTCGATGAACTGGAGAAGGCGGCGCACCGTGCCACGTACAGAATGATCAATTCCAGCGGGGCGATCGGAAAATCCCGCGCCCAGCAAGTCAGGCGCGTAGATCGTCGCATAGGGCGCAAGAGCGGGCATGGTGTAGCGCCAGGAAAAGGAATATCCCAGCAGTCCATGCAGCAAAATCAATGGCGGCCCTGAACCTGTGCGCAAGTAGCGCATGCGGGCGCCGTCGAAATCCATCCAGCATTCTTCGATGTTCGAGCCCGGCTCGGGAAACGGCGCGGCAACCGCGTGCCCACCCTTCTGCACTAAGGTGAAATCCTTCTGCGCACGGGACAACTCTTTCGCCATGTCACGATTCTATCTAAGTGAACATCGCCTCTGTTCGCTTCACTTGGGGAGCTTCGGCTCCCCGTTTTTTTTGCCGGCCGTGCATCGCAGCAAGCCGGAAGCCGGCCTTAGGCCGCTTCTTTGCGCTTTTTCTTGAGCAATTTCTTCAACGTGCGAATTCCCTTGTCAACGTGCTTCTCTTCCAAAAGGAATGGCGGCAGGAAGCGGACAACCGTGTCCTGCGTGCTGTTGAACAGCACGCCCTCGGCCAGGGCAGCATCGACAACGGGCCGAGCCGGAATTTCCAGGTTTATGCCCTGAATAAATCCGCGGCCGCGAACTTCTTTCGCCACCGAGCTTTTCTGCGCCAGAGCAGTGAGTTCCTGATTCAGGTACGCACCAACCTTATTGACATTTTCAAGCAGCCTTTCCTCTTCCACAATCGCGAGAAATTCGAGGGCGACGCGGCATGCCAGGGGCCCGCCGCCGAAGGTCGTGCCATGCTGTCCCGGCGAAATCGCGTTGGCAAACTCCTCTTTTGCAATGAAGGCGCCCAGCGGCAGGCCGGCAGCAATGGGCTTGGCGATGGCCACAATGTCAGGAGCAACACCGAAGGATTGGAAGGCGAAGATGGTCCCGGTGCGACCGAGGCCGCATTGAATTTCGTCGAAGATAAGCGCGGCCTTGTGCTGGTCTGCGAGGGTGCGGCACTCCTGCAGGAACTCGACCGAACACTCATAGATGCCGCCTTCCCCGAAGATGGGTTCGAGCACGATGGCGCAGGTGTCGTCATGGATGGCGGCCCGCAGCCCTTCGATATCGTTTTGTTTGACGAAGGTCACGCCTTCGAGCATGGGCTCAAAACCTTTGCGGTGCTTATCCTGGCCGGTAAGCGAGAGCGCGCCGAACGTGCGCCCGTGATAGGAGCCTTGCAAAGCAACCAGGCGGCACTTGGCCTCTCCGCCGGAACGATGCCCAGCGAGCCGCGCGAGTTTCAGGGAGCCTTCGATGGCTTCGGTGCCGGAGTTGGAAAAGAATGCGCGGGAGTTGGCAAACGCCGGACCTGCGAGCGTGCACAGCTTTTCGGCGAGCGCGCCCTGGTACTCGTGGTAGTAGAGGTTGGAGACGTGAATCAGTTTCGCGGCCTGATCGCGAATCGTCTTTACGATACGCGGATGCGCGTGGCCCAGCGCATTGACTCCGAGACCGGAAACGAAATCGAGATAGCGTCGGTCATCGAGATCGTAGAGGAAGACGCCTTTCCCGCGGGTCAAAACGACAGGATAGCGATTGTAAGTGCCAAGCAGAAAGCGGCGTTCGAGGTCGGCGATTTGATCGAAGGTTTTCATAGGAAGGAATGATTGTAAAGGAAACAGGCGATGCTTTCTGCGGCTGGACAGGCGACATGGCCGGGGAGAGACCGAGCTTATCCAAGGTGAATGATTCCTGAATTCTCGAGCCGCTCTCCGTTCTCGCTAATACAAAGGCGGCTGCCCGGGCGGGCGCGTCTTCCACCTGCGGTGCACCCAGAGCCATTGTTCGGGATATTTGCGGACGTAATCTTCGATGATGGAAGTAAATTTCTGCGTGTTGGCCTTGATGTCGGCTTCCAGGTCGCCTGTGCGCATCAATTCGACGGCCGGATCGAAGCGCAGACGATATTTTTGCAGGACGTCATCCCAGATAGTGAACGTGGGCACGACGGCGGCATCGGTACGAAGCGCAATGCGCGCCAGCCCACTGGCCGTGCACGCCGGAATGCCAAAAAAGTCTACGAAGATCCCTTGCGGTGGAGTCATATTCGTGTCAATGAGCATGCCGACAACTTCGCCGGCTTTCATGGCCGAGAGCAGGCCGCGCACGAAATCATCTTTATCCACGGCTTTGTTGCCGTGCATGGTGCGGTAGTGCTCGATCAGGCGGCCGAGGTAGGCGTTGTCCATGCCGCGCATCAAGACGTACATCCACTCGCCACGCATGGACAGCGCGAAAGAGGAAAGCTCCCAACCCCCGAAGTGGCCGGCAAACAGCAGAACACCTTTGCCCCGCGCTTTCGCGCGTTGGTAGTTTTCAAAACCTTCGAAGAGAACGACCTCCTCCAGGTTTTCAGGAGTGTAGTCAGGAAAGTGGCAAACCTCGGCAAGCTGGCGGCCAAGGGAAGCAAATTCCGCCCGCAGGATGCGGCCTCGCTCGGCTTTGGGTTTTTCAGGGAGGGCTAATTCCAGATTGCGCATGCCCACTTGCCGCAATCTGCCGTGCAAGAGATAAACGATCCAGCCGAAGAAGATGCCTGTCGCGCGAGCCAGGGGTCGCGGCAGGAGGCGAAGGATTGTGATGAACGGCCAGGCTGCCGCGTACTCGAGTCGCTGCCGCATGCATCGGTTAAGAGAACTGCAGAGCCACGACGAAGACTTCAGACTTCAGGTCAGAAATACGAATTCCACGAACTTTGCGGACGAGGTTTAGCGAAGTGCATTCGCCGAATGGAAGGGGGGAATGCGCGAGCCATCACTTGCCCGATCGCTATTTCGCCGCCGCCTGCGCCCACTTGGCCAGGGTGGTCAGGAATGCATTCGCCCCCGCAGGGGCTTCCACCTCGCCCTGCAAGGACGCGGGAAACGAGACCATGTGCCCGTAGAATTCGCGGGTGCTGTCCTTATCCTGCTTGATGACCGCGCCGTTGAGGCTCACGCCCGCGAACAGCCCGCGAGCACGGGAGTAGGTCAGCACCTCGGAGCGCATTTTCCAATCGGTATTGCCTTCGGCGTGACGGCCCACGGGCCCCGCCGCCACCGAAGCGTCGGCGCCAAGTTCAAACTGGCTCGACAATAGGTGGTTCATGCCATTCTTGTTCATGATCAGCATGACCAAATCGACCGCCTGTCCGCCAATCTGAAAGCCAAAACTGCCGCCCGTAACCAGAAAGAATGCGGGCGCGCTCCACCCCTTTTCGGAGCGGCAACTGGCAATGCCGCGGCCATACTTTCCCCCGAAAATGAATCCGCCTTTCAACATCGAAGGTACGACGGCGACGCACTCGGCCGAGCCCAGCACCTCTTCCGGAATGCCCTTATCGGGCGCGCCTTGAATGTCGTCGAGAACCTGGGCAGCCGCCTGAACGCGCTCGGAGGCTTTGGTCTCGCTATCGTTGGCGAAAGAAAACGCAGAAAGACACACGATCAGGGTCAGGAGCACACAATTTTTCATAATTCCCTCGTTCGCAACATTCGCTGGGATATTGATACGAGGATTGTAAACGAACGGGAAGTTAGTTGTGCGGGATGGAAGTCGTGAGAAGCCAGCGAGGCAACAAAGCGAGGGCGAGCCTGGACAGCGCAGATAAAAAATCGGGGCTGAAAGCAGTGACCCTAATCGCCGCTCCCAGCCCCGTCTCCCAGGTTCTGTGGTAGGTGAGGCGAGTATGCGCTGCGGAGGCGGAGGCCACAAGATTACCGAGGTCAGTGCCCGAAGGTTACCCCGGCTCTATTCCGGATCAAAGCCGCAACCGTGGCTACTTCGCAGCCACCAGCGAATGCGTGATGGCATGCACGGAAAGCGCAATGCGGTTCTGAACCCCCACTTTGCGCATGAGCTTGGCCACGTGCGCCTTCACGGTGCGCTCTTCTATGCCCAGCTGCGCGCCAATTTCCTTATTGGACCTGCCGGCAACGAGCATTTCCAGCACTTCCTTTTCGCGGTCGGTAAACGTGACACGGCCGGCGGGAAAGATGCGCCCGGGGGCCGAGGAGACACGCTCGATGAACATGGACAGTACCTTGCGAGGCGCCCAGACCGATCCCTGGCTGACGATGCGGATGGCTTGGGCAAACTCGGCGGGCGAACCCGCCTCGTCCACATAGCCCTTGGCGCCCGAAGCGATGGCTTTCAGAATGGTTTCCTCGTCCACTCCCGAACCGGTCACAATGATGCGCAAATCCGGGCGGGTAGCCTTCAGGCTGGCCATTACATCAAACAGGTTCTGGCCGGATCGGTTGCCCAACAGGATCAGGTCCACGTCTTGCAAAGTGGAAATCTCGGGCAAGGTGGCGGAGATCAGTTCGAACTCGGGCTCCGTGTCGAACAGGGCGCGAAATCCCACGAATCGTAGCGGGTCGCTCTCCACGACGGCAATTTTGATGGTCGGTTTTCTTGCCACTGCTGCTTTCATAGTTATCCCTAGTGGGGCTTGGTCTGTGCCTTAAGAATAATGGCAAGCGGGTGCGATGCAAAGAGAAGGTGACCAAAGATAAATTACGGGAGTAACATGAAAAAGCGGGCACCAAAGCTAAAGAAAATGGCGGTGGACAGCGAGTTTCGCCGTTCCAGGCCCGATGAAATCAAAATACCTATGAGAAAAACTCTTGCTATTTTTCTGGCACTCACGCTGAGTGTTCTAGCGACCTCAATTGTGAATGCGCAAACATCGCCAGCGGCGCAGGCGAACCCAGATTCCAACTACAAGCCGAAATTCGCGGGTGACCCGGCGCGATCTGATTCCGAGGCAGCCGCCCTCGCTTACATGCGCGTGGTGATCCGGGCGCAAAAACAGTTCAACAAGCAATATGGGCATTTTGCGACCTCTCTGGCCGAACTGGTGCATTCGGGTTCGTTTACCAAGCGCATGGTCAACCCGGACCGCGGCGACTACACCGCAGGCTTCAAGGGGAAGAAGGACAGCTACGTTTTGACGATGACGCCAGCGCACGTCGATGCGCAGCACCGGTCGTTTTACGCCGAAGATGACGGCAAGATTCACGCCGACGAGGAGAAGGCCGCAACCGCCGACTCGCCCATCGTAAAGTAAATTTGCCAGGATGCATCCGCGTCGCACATGCGCGTCCGGTTACATTTTTTGTGTTTCGTCTTTATCATGAAACTGACAGCGTTTCTTAAATCATTGGAGGACTCATGGCAGCAACGGTTGGCTCGCCCGCGCCGGAATTTACGTTGAAGGATCAGGATCAGAAGGAAGTGAAACTTAGCGACTTCAAGGGCAAGAAAAAAGTGGTTTTGGTTTTTTACCCGCTGGACTGGAGCCCGGTCTGCACCAAAGAACACGCGTGCATGGTCAACGACAAAAAACAGTTCGAGCAACTCGACGCGCAAGTGCTCGGCATCAGCGTCGACAGTGTCTGGTCGCACAAAGCGTACGCCGACAAGATGGGAATTCAATATCCACTGCTGGCGGATTTTCAACCCCGTGGGGCAGTAGCCGCCAAGTATGGCGTGTTTCTCGAGGATAAAGGCATTACCGGCCGCGCCATCTCCATTATCGACAAGGATGGCAAGCTGGCCTGGCACAAAAACTATGATATTCCGGTTGTGCCCGACATCCAGGAAGTGTCCCAGGCGCTGGCGGGAGTGAAATAAATCCAGACATTCCTCGACTCGACCGAAAAAGTGAGGACCTGCCTTTAAGGCAGGTCCTTTACGTTTGGCATGGCTCTCGCCTAGTGCACCGCTTCAACCGTCAGAGGCTATCTCCGACTCTAAGGCCTGGCCTGATCCGGCAGTAAAGCCAACCCAGGCGTCGTTTCCGCTTAAGCCGAGAAGCCGGGAAAGATCGAGTGAGGAACTGAGAATGACCGCCTTGTCATAGTTAACGGTCATCTTCCCACAAGTCCGCAGGGGGCGCCAAGGTGAACACGGTGGTGAGGCTTTTCTCGCCAACCGGCCCACCAGCATTGGCTTACGCGGGCGCTGTCGCCAGCGCAAAGAAGACGAACGCACGACTCGAACGACCATCATCAAATGAGATTGCGACGTTCTGCGAGTCACGAGGCGCACAAAATCCTCCTTCCTCGTGAGTATTTACTTCCGATCGAAGAAACGGGGCCTACCTCGGGCGGAGTCTATAGCACACTCTCTACATTTCGATGCGGCTAACTTCCGGCTTTAATATCGACTGCTTTGCCGCTGCGGTAGGTAATGACGAGCGGTTTGCCGCCGTTCGGATAGCGGACGGTCTTCTCCTCGGATGAACCAGAATCGGGCACTCCCATCCCAATCGCAAAGTCGGCCTGCAGTTCGTTCATCCCCTGCTTCACCTGGTGTGCGGCAACGGCTTGCCAGACCTCGGCAGGCCAATGTTTGTAAAGCTCGTGCGGGTCTTCGACGTAAAACATTTCGTCGGAATAAATCTTGTATTGGCCCTCATCTTGAAAGCCGATCGGAACGGCGTAGCTCTTCCCTTCTTTCTCGAAAATAGCCATCACTTGCCGTCGAGCGCCTGCGCCAGGGGCGTTTTCGACAGCGACATCCTTGATTTCGAGGCGATCGAGGGGAGGCAGCGTGCCCGCTTCATGCGAGAAGTCTGATTTCTTCGCCGTAGCAGAATACGGATAATACGTGTAGCGATAGCCTTCCTTCACCCACACCGGCTGCTGAGTCAACTGTTTGGCCGACTTCAAATCGAAGGGATAAAGTTTTTTGGGCGTGACGTAATAGTCGGAGTTTGAATAACCGGCACTTTTCGCCTGCTGCTGTTTCTGCGCGGCGACGTAATCCTCGTGCCGCTCGTACAAAATGTAGCCCGCGCGCAATCCCGCCACGACGATGGCGAGCCCCAGCGCCCACTGTATTCTTTTCTTTGCCTCTGGATTCATCATGCCGCAAAACTTTATCAGATGCGCCGGAGCGGGGTTGAGTTTATTGCCTCTGCGTTACACTGAGAAAAGGCAGGTGCCCGGCGCCACAATAGGCCGCCGGCGGCCAATCTGGAGAGTCTATGCCCCCTGTAAACGAGCAAGATGTGATCAGCGCCCTGCGAAGCTGCTACGATCCCGAGATTCCAGTGAATATTGTCGATCTCGGCCTGATTTATGGCGTCAAATTCTCGCCCGTCCCTGGTGATTCTTCGGAACCGGCCAAACAGGACGTGGCAATCGAAATGACCCTTACCGCACAGGGTTGTCCTGAACACGTCAATATCAGCGCTCAAGTCAAATCTCGTCTCGAACAATTACCCGGAATTCACCATGCCACCGTGAACGTGGTGTGGAGTCCACCGTGGACGCCGGAGCGGCTGAGTGCCGATGCGCGCAAACAACTGGGAATCGAATAAGCAAGAGCCGTCGATTATTTTGCTTGCAGGTGTTCTCGCAGAATGGCGACGATGCGGGGCGCCGCCTTGCCGTCCCATAACGGAGGCCGGCGCGTGGAGCGCGCGGAATTCTTCAAAGCCGAACGCGCGGCGGCTAGGATGCGCTCTGGATCAGCTCCCACGATTTGATTGGTGCCGCATTCTACTGTCGCTGGGCGCTCCGTGTTTTCCCGCAACGTGAGGCACGGAACGCCTAGAACCGTGGCCTCTTCTTGAATACCGCCCGAGTCTGTCAGGACCAGGCGAGCCGCATCGTGCAGGGCAAGGAAATCAAGATAACCAAGAGGATCCAGTGGAACGATTCCGCCGCAACTTCCCTGCCCTGGTTCTGACAAAAACCGAGCCAGCCCGAAGCCTTCGATGTTTTTCCGGGTTCGCGGATGAAGCGGAAAGAAAACAGGAAGCTCTCGGGCAATAGTTGCGACCGCTTTCAAGATGCACTGCAGGACGCGCGGGTCATCCACGTTCGATGGTCGGTGCAGCGTGAGAACGCCGTACGAAGCGCTCGTGCCGCCATCTCGCGCGATACCGAGCTGTTTGAAAATGGTCGATTTAGCGGCCAGTTCGCGATGCTTCAGCAAGCTATCGATCATCACGTTGCCGACGAAGTGAATTTTCTCTGAAGGCACTCCTTCGTGTCTCAGATTCTCCACTCCGCTCTGCTCGGAGACGAACAGTAGCGTGGAGAGCGCGTCCGTCAGCCTGCGGTTTATTTCTTCCGGCATGCTGTCATCGAAACTGCGCAACCCGGCTTCGACATGGGCAACCTCAATGCCGAGCTTGACCGCCGTCAGCGCCGCCGCCAGCGTCGAATTCACGTCGCCCACCACTACAACAATCTGTGGCTGGTAGTCGAGCAACACAGGCTCCATGCGCTTCATGACCTCCGCCGTTTGCACGGCATGGCTAGCCGAGCCGACTTCGAGGTTCAAGTCGGGCGCGGGTAAGCTTAGGTCGGCGAAAAAATTCCGGGAAAGCTTTTCGTCGTAATGCTGGCCGGAGTGAATCAGGCGGTGATCGATATCGGGAAACTCGCGGAGCGCATCAACGATCGGCGCGACCTTCATAAAGTTAGGCCGCGCCCCAACCACGCTCAAAATCCGCGTCATCGAATTGCCCCGCGCGGGGCCAGGTCGCGCTTCATCGTCCCATCAGTGTAGAGCACTTTTTTTGGGAGCGTCGCGGCGGTGACCGCCGCCGCACGCGGACCCTTGTGAAAATCAGATCAATTCAACGAATTTGTGCATTTTTTTCTCAATTCCCTGGGCATTTGCGGGGCTCGCCTTTCGGGAATATTAGGGTCGATGGTGTAATTTGTTCAGGTCTTATCCGTAGTTTCAGCAATTTTGTCCTAGGGTTTTCACCTGAACGACACTCCCGAAAAGCCGCTCCGGATGTGCGATTTGACGCTTCCTTTTTTCCCGATTTGCTACTCCAACGAGTGCACCGGGCGATTGCGGTTCGAACAAAAGATTGCCCGATCGAGCGGCAGGTGGATTTGAGCTAGGTTTCATGCACCTTTGGAGCTCATCAGTGCATCGGAGGCGGGGCAGTCGAGCTCGTCTGGAATCCTTGAAGCATCTCCGCTTCCAAACTGCGGATTTAAGTGCTTCGGCTCGCAAGTAGCTGTGGAAATTGGAATTCGCCGCTTTCGGTGCGATTTGTCTCAAAGTGGCAACGTGCATGCTACGTATTTTGGAAACACCCCATGTTCAGCAAATGCAGCGAAGACTGGGGATCAATCCAAACCCAGGGGGTAGTAATGATGGAACAAAGCGTTCGGCTCGGGCCACGCGAACAGCAGATTGTGGAGTTGCTGTTGCAGGGGTGCGACAATGCCGAAATCGCCAGTCAGCTCAACATGGCGCGCAGAACCGTCAAAGCTCACTTCAACCGGCTGTTCCTTCGTTTCGGCATCACCGGCGGAATCAAGCGAGTGAAACTCGCAACCCTGCTATATCGGAGGCAATCATGTTTGCAAGCGAACGCTACGGAAATCGAATCCCAAGCCAGCGCGAAAGCCAGGTCATCGAGCTTGTTGCCAGAGGCTTAAAGAACCGCGATGTTGCCAACGAGATCGGGACCACCGAACACGTTGTGAAAAATTACCTTCGCGTGATCTATGACAAGCTGGGACTGTGGAACCGCGTGGAATTAGCGCTGTGGTACGAGTCCCGGAGACAGCAGCCGGAGTTATCGGCGTAGCCGCTGGAAGAAGTCCTTCGAACGAGAGCGCTCACCCGCCGCGGATCCAATCCGCGGCTTTTTTATTTGCAGCCAAATGCCTGCAGGTTGCGCAGCCTCTCCCCGGCTCCCGGAGCGCCTTTGCGGGCAGCTGCGTCAAGAAGGATCCGCGCTTGATCGCAGTTCTTGGCCACGCCGTCTCCATGAAGGTATAGATCGGAAAGAGCGACGGCGGCGGCCGGATTTTCCTTCTGGACGGCCTTCCATAACCATGTGGCCGCTTCCCGGCTGTCGCGCGCGGTGCCCGGGCCTCCGCGCAGGTAACGTTCGCCCATGTTGTACTCTTCGGCGCCGTAACTTTGCGAAACCCGGGGAGCCGGCGAGTTCGCCGTTACCGGAACCATGCGAGGCGAGGGGCGAGGCTTCGCAGAAACTGCCCGCCGAGAGGCCGGCGGCGTAGCCTTCGCGATTTCGCGGGGCCTCGCGACAGGAGGCGCTGGCGCTTCGGGCCTGCCAGCAGCCGGAGCCGGATTCTCGGAGGCGCTCTTTGTGTCCCCGGCGTTCTCCTGAGCTGGCGCAGTTGCGCTAGGCGCGTCGGGAATGTTTCGCGACGGCACCGACTGCAAATCCGTTTGCAGCCCGGATGAATTCGGAGCTTTGCCTCGCCATCCCATATAGGCCAGGGCTCCCAAGACCACAACCAAGGCTGCTCCGATCAAGAGGCGACTGCGATACGAAACCGGTTCAGTATCCGCCTCGGACGCGAAGCTGGGAATGCCGGGACGCCAGGCGGGTTCCGGATATTCGTGCGCGGGTGGCAACATGGGCCCGTCGTCCGCACCATCATTGTCATGTTCGAACGACTCAATCTGCGGAGTTTCCTGCGACTGATGTTCCTCCCACGTGGTTCCGAGGAAAGACATCGTCTTGACCACTTCCGGCTGCTGCGGAGTGTGTATTGGTTCGGGCTCACTCGCGCCCTGCAAGGAAGAACCGCACATGCCGCAATACCTCTGTGAGGTGGCATTGTAGTGGCCGCACTCGCGGCATACAAGCTTGCGCGCTTCCGGTTCAGCCGAATACTCGTTGTGAGAAGGTTCCATGGTTGCAATGTGCGGCTCTGGCGCCACCGGGCGCGCAGTTTCCGCGGCGGCCGCCTGAGCGGCGTATTCCGCGGGCGAAGACTGCTCCTCGCGCGCCAGTTCGCGCAACAGTTCGGCTACAGCTTCGTCGCGCTTTTCCGGCGGGCTGGTGAAATATACTTCCGCCCAGCGTCCCATATGGGCCGCCAGCAGCGGGTTTAGCAGCGGATTCAGTTTTGGATCCGGCAGCGAGTCTTTATCGGGATCGTTCGGTGAATGAGGAAATTCCATGGAAGTACCAAACAGCCTAGGTATGATTGCACTACCGCGCCCGAAGGTTGTCAATGCAGGAAAGTGCAGGCGGCGCAGCTGCCCCTAAATCATTCACAGGGCTTGCGATAAGCCGGTTCGAAGTGGTCGAGCTGGGCATCGCGCTGGCTGGTCATTTTGCCCTTCGGAGTCTTGCCGTAGAGATCGGCGCCGGGACAGTAGTATTGCGCGGTCTTAGTGTCGACCCATACCTGCACGTCAGGATTGCCCATATTCTCGGGAGTCTCCGGCGCATCGGCCAGGCCCAGGGCGATCAGCAATTTGTCGAACGCGGAAAGATTCGCATCGGGCGCGGAAGTGGATGAGTTGCCGCGATCTGTGCGGGTGGCGATCGAAGTCGACCGGCCATGCGCCCCGACTGGGCGATTCGACCAGATGCCCCAGCGAATGACGACAATGACCAGAATGACCGCGACTGCCAGAGAGATATCGCCGCGGCGCGCCTTCCAGAACCGCGCCAGCATACCGGGAGCTCGATCGGAGGAAATTCCTTCCAGAAAGTCCCGCGCTTTCGCCGCCGAGCCCCACACCATGCCGCCCTGCTCGGTCTTGGCCAGGGCGGTAGACGAGGTCTCAGCCTCTTTCGCCTCGACGGACAATTCCGACGGCGTGGCGTCAGCCATCGAGAAATCCTCCGCGCTCGGCTCTGTAAAAAAATCATCCTGCGGTTGTAGCCAGGGAAACGCATCTTCGGTATCCGGGGCCTCCGGGACAGGACGCTGTGGAGCGGGCGAACCAGGAACGCCAGGCTTGGCGTCAGCGGCAGATGAGGGATGCGCGCTGCTGGCAAGCGGATCGTGGCTGCTCATGTGCCAAGCCGAGGCCACCTTGCTCTGCAAACTTCCCGGGACGGATTCATTGGAGCGCGGCGCGCCGCAAGTCCCGCAGAACTGCTCGTCGGGCATTAGATTATGCCCGCACTTCCAGCACGGGGTCTTGTTCGTAGATGACGCGACTGGGCTAGAGGCGGCTGCCGGACTCGAGGCGCCGCTCGACCCGGCGGCCGGTTGCAGGCGCTCGATTTCCGCCAGCATCGTGGTGCGCTCCGCCGCCATCGAGGTCTTTTCCTTTGAATCCGCGTCGCGGCCAATCGCTTCCGTCACCAGCCCCGCCATCAACTGGCAGGTATGGATATCCTGTTCGGCGTAACCGCGAGGCCGGTCAAAGTAGAGTTCCAGCGCACCGATGATGTTGCCATCCTGATAGATGGGGACCGCGACCAGCGAGAGAATTCCACGCGCGCGGCAAGGCTCCGGATCGAACAGAAACTCGGTGTCGATCTCATCCGTGCGAATGACCTGGCCGGTGCGGATGTTGGCTTGGCAAACTGCGGACTTCAACGGAACTTCCGTGCCAACCGGTAGTGCCGGCGACCCGGCGCCGGCGCGATAGCGCACGGTCGCGCCCTCGAGAATGCCGATCCCCGATCCCGCAGCTCCCGTGATTCGCATGACACGTTCGGCGACCAGCGCGAGCGCCTTCTCCAGATCGAGATGGCGCATTTGAATTTGATGTTGCGCTTCGACAATTTCCGCGAGGGTTAAAACGTAGTCACCGCTGGGACGGGCAGATTCCTGGGAGGGCTTTTTGATTTTCTGCCGCGAAGCCTGCAGCTGCAAGTCCTGCTCGCGCAGCTGTTCGCTTTGCGATTCCAGACTTTTTTCCAGTTCCCGCATCTTGCGGTTGTGCTCTTGCAGCACGTAGCCCGCTTCAAGCAGCTTTTCAAAAGTCCGCTCGTCGAGAACGGGTTTGTCTTTTTTGTCGGCCACGTCTCAGGATTCGCCGCGCGCTCGCTTCGCCTTCGAGAGGGACACAATTGCGAGTTACTTCATTTTAGTGCAATCCCGGAACCAAATACGAGCATTGCACTCGATGCGGGTTTTCTGAGGCCTGCAGACTTCCGGCGCTCAGCTTCCCCTGCTTAAAACTTACCAAAGATCCGCCGTATACGAAGTTACCAACGTGCAGGGAAACCAAGCGTCATTCTTTCCCGCGCGCTTGGGCGATTGTAGCAACAGTCACGGGATAGCACAGAAAAGGAGGAACTACCGTTCGAGTTGCGCTCTCAGCGAGAAGTCGGATCTTCAGAGCGTTGGTGTGTCATAAAGAAATGCACCGCTGGCGTGATGATGAGAGATAACACCATGGAAATCAAAACGCCGCCGATGACCGCGATCGCCAGGGGCTGCAGCATTTGCGATCCCGCGCCGATCGCGAATGCCAGCGGCAGCATCCCCGCCACCGTCGCCAGCGCCGTCATAACGATGGGACGCAAGCGGCGGCGTGCCGCCTGCAGCATTGCCTTTTCCGCGTCGAATCCCAGCCGCCGCATCTTCTGATCGGCGTCCAGCAGCAGAATTCCGTTCTTTGCCACAATGCCGATCACCATGATCATGCCCATGAACGATGAGATGTTGAACGTCGTGCGCGTGATCAGCAGAGCGATGAAGACGCCGGAAGTCGACAGCAACGCCGACGACAGGATCGAAACCGGCGCGGCAAAAGTCCCAAACTCAAACAGCAGCACGATGAACAGGAGCAAAACCGCCATGATCAGCACCAGAACCAGATCGTGGAACGAACGTTGTTGCTCTTCATACGTGCCGCCATACTCCACGCGAATGCTGGCCGGAAGATGCAAACCGGTGACCGCTTTTTGCACGTCGGCCATGCCGCTTCCCAGGCTTCGGCCTTCCAGCCGCGCGGTCACGGCCACATCGCGCTGCAGATTTTCGCGGCGAATCTCTGTCTGGCCGGGATTTTCGACGATGGCGGCAAGCGCGCCCAGCGTGGCCGTGCGCCCGCTGCTGCTAACCAGCAAGGTGTCGCGCATGGCCTCGAGCGAGGCGCGGTTGGCCGCGGGAAAACGGATGCGCACGGTATAGGCGCGATCGTTGGCGATCACCGGCGTGGGCGCCGGTTCGCCTTCCAGTATGGCTGAGGCGTCGAGTGCAACTTCTTCCGCGGTGAATCCGGCACGCGCTGCCACGCTGGGATTGATCTGGAAGGTAACCGCCGGGCCGCTGATGGTGTTTTCGATGCCGTTCCGCAGATCGACTACGCCGTCAATCTTGTGGATCGCCTCTGCGACCTTGGGCGCCCATTCTTCCAGCTGCGCCGGATCCTGCGAAAACAGCTTGATCTGGATCGGCTCCGGCGCGGAGGTCAGGTCGCCGATCATATCCTGCAGCACTTGTGTAAATTCCACATCGACGGCCGGTTCCTCCCTGGCGATGCGGGCGCGCATTTCGGCGATGATCTCTTCGATATCGCGATCGCGCTTGGCTTTTAGCTTGACCAGGATATCGCCGTAATTCGCCTCTGTGACCGCGGCCAGGCCCAGTTGCAGCCCGGTGCGCCGCGACGTGCTCTCTACCTCCGGGGTCTCGCCCAGCATGCGCTCCAGATGCGAAACCACGCGATTGGTCTCCGCCAGCGAACTGCCCGCTGGCATCAGGTAATCGAGCACAAAACCGCCCTCGTCCATTTCGGGCAGAAGATCCGAACCGGAGAAGCGGAAGCAAGCATAAGAAACTACGATGAGCCCGGCACTGAGAAGCAGCAGAAAAACAGGTCGCTCCAGCGCGCGGCGGAGCCAGCGTTCATGAAAATTCACCACTCGCAGGAAAAATCCGCCGAGATGCGCCTCTTCCGCCGCCAGCAGTTTGGCCGCATCGGCATCGCCTTCCATGCCAGTAGCCTCGCCTTGCCGATCCGAATCTTCCGGGGCCGCGAGCGCGTCCTTGCCATGCTTGCCGCGGATGAAAAACTGGCTCAGGTTGGGAGTCCAGCTCAGCGCCAGCAGAAGCGACGTCAGCAGCGAAACCGTCATGGTCACCGCCAGCGCCCGGAAAAAAACACCGGTGACACCGGTGATCGCAATCAGCGGGATAAATACCACGACGGGCGTGATGGTCGAGCCGATCAGCGGAACCGTGATTTCCTTTAACGCGCTCTCGATGGCACCCACCCGCGACTGTCCTGCGTCGCGATGCAGGACGATGTTTTCTACGACCACGATGGCGTCATCGATGACCAGGCCGACCGCCGCCGCCAGTCCGCCCAGCGTCATCAGGTTGAAGGTTTCTCCGGTCAGCTTCAGCACAATAAAAGTGACCAGAATCGTGACGGGAATGACCAGGCCGGCGACCAGCGAGGTTCCCCAGTCGCGCAGGAAGACCACGAGAATAATGGAAGCCAGGATCAACCCCAGCAGAATCGCGTCGCGCACGCTCTTGATCGAGGAATTGACGATGATCGATTGATCGTAGAAGGGCTGGATTACGATGCCGGGAGGCAAGGTCTTGCGAATACGCTCAATCTCGTCGTGCACTTCGGTCGCAACCTGCACCGTGTTGCCGTCGGGCTGGCGATTGATGTTCAACAAGACTGCGGGATGGCCGTTCGCCGTGACCACCGTGTAAACCGGTTTTACTCCGGGAGCCACCGAGGACACGTCGCCGATGCGAACCGGAATTCCGGCCTGCGTCGTCTTGACCACGGTATTGGCGATTTCTTCCGGCGTCCGCACCTGGCCGTTGACCAGCGCCAGGTCGAGCTGGTGATTGCGCTCCAGCAATCCCGGCGAATCCACGAGATTGGTGCGGCGCAAGGCGTCGAGGATGTCGGTGACGGTAACGCCAGTGGTCAACAATTTGGCGGGATCGGGCGTGATGTGAAATTCCGGTTCCTGCCCGCCCTGCACGATCACGGTGGAAACGCCCTCCAGCCGGTTCAGGCGCGGCTTGATTTCGTAGGTCGCCATCTCCCACATGCGGGTCATGGGCATGGTGTCGGAGGTCAGGCTGTAGCCGATGACCGGGAAGGCCGCAAAGGTCAGACGATGGGCCTCAATCTTCGCCGTCGGCGGCAGTTCCGGCTGCACGCGCGAGATGGCGGCATTCACATACTGCAGCGTCTGGAACATGTCGACGTCCCAGCGAAAAAACAAGTCGACTTCGGCCGAGCCGCGGCTGGTGATCGAGCGCACCGAGAGCAGTCCGGGAACGCTGTTCACGGCTTCTTCGATGGGCCGGGTGACGGTCACCATCATCTGGTCGATGGGCATGACCCCGTTATCGACCGCGATCAGCACGCGGGGAAAATCGGTGGAGGGAAACACCGAGATCGGAATCGTGAACGCGAGGTAGGCGCCCAGCAAGGCCAGCGTCAGGATCAGAAAGATGACCGGGCGGGAGTGCTTTACGATCCAGTGATCCAGGCTCGGCCGGTTCACGCGCGCGCTCCGCGGGAATTATTTTTCCTTCGCACCCGGTTCCTCACTCGGCGCCTTGGAGCCTTCGGCGGATGGCTTGGTTGAGTCCTGCGATTTGCCCGCTTCGATCTTGATGGCCGTGTTATCGGGCAGGCCATAGGCGCCCGAGGTAATCACTTTATCCCCCTCGGAGACGCCTTCGAGCACTTGCACGTCCTCGCCTTGTCGGATGCCGAGCTTGACCGCTTTCTGGTGAGCTCTTCCATCCGGGCCGGCTACCATCACGGCGGAGCTGGCGTCCTCCGCTTTAATCACGGCAGCGGCCGGGATGACCAGCGCGTCCTTCACCGTCCCCGCGTGTAGCGAAATTCGTACGCTGGTGCCGGGCATCAGCTGATGCTTGGGATTTTTGACCTCCAGCCAAACCTCGACGGTGGTGCTGTTTGGATCGAGCGCGGGGCTGACGACCGCAACTTTGCCCGGGACCGGCGCCGCGACGCCGGGCACGATCATCGTGCCGCTATCGCCCACCTTCAGCTGAGCCGCATCGGCCTGCGGGATGTGCGCTTTGGCAATGACGGAGGACACATCCATCACGGTGAGCAGAGGCGTGCCGGCCGCGGCCATTTCCCCGGGATAGAGCGGGCGATCGGTGATGACGCCGTCGATCGGGCTGCGAATCTGCGAGTAGCTGAGCTGCGCCTGCGCTCCCAGGTATTTTCCGTGCGCCGATTCCAGCTGGCCTTCCGCCGACTTCAACGCCTCCCGCTTGCCGAAGGCGTTGAGCGCGTCGAGGTGCTTTTGCGCAATGGCGTACTGGTTGCGCGCCTGCGTCACCTCGACCGTGGATTGATCGAGTTCTTTGCGCGGCAGCGCGCCTTGCTGAAACAGCTGCTGCCGGCTCTGGTAAACCTTCTCCTGGGCCTCCAGCACCTCCTTGGCTTGCTGCGCCTCGGCTTCTGCCTTCTGAATTTCTTCCGGCAGGCTGGCGCCGGTCGTAGTTTTGTAGGTGGCCTCCGCTTGTTCGTAGGCGCCCTTGGTGTCCTGCGCCGCGGCTTCCAGATCGCGGTTTTCCAGCACCGCGAGCAATTCCCCGGCATGCACGCGGCTGCCGCGCTTGACCAGAAATTTTTGCACGGGGGCGCTGATCTTGGGCACGATCGCGGCTTGCTGCCGGGGGAACAGAACCGCTTCGGTTTCGATGGTGTGCTGCAGGGTGATCTTTTCCACCGGCTCGGCTTGCACAGTGACCACCGGGTCGTGCTTGCCTTCGCCGCTCGAGCACCCGCCCAACCCAAGCAGGCCGAGGATTGCGAGAAGCAGCGAGGCCCACGGCCAGGAAGGAACACGGGGGCGGGGAATGCGTGCGATCGAAGTCCGGTCCATTCGTTCTAGAAGTTCCCCGTCAGAGTTTGCAAGTTGGCCACCGCGACCCGAAAACGCTTCTGGCCGTCATCATACGCGTTGCGGGCCTGGGTCAGGGTGTTCTGCGCGTCCACCACCTCCAGCACCGTCGACTCTCCGGCCTGGTAGCGCAAGGTGGTGAGGCGCGAGCTCTCGGCAGCCAGTTCGGCGGAGCTGGCCAGCGATTCCATCTCGGCGCGCGAGGTCTCCGCTTCGCTATAGAACTGGCGCAGGTGGCTGAGCAATTGCCGCTGGGCATAGTTGAGCTCGGTGCGCGTCTGCTCCCGCCGCAGTTCCGCCTGCTTCAGCTTGCTGCGATCCGCTCCCCAGCTGAACACCGGGATCTGCAGGCTGGCCACGGTCGAGTATCCGAGATTGCGCACACCGTTGCTGCGGATGGCGAATTGATTGGAATCGATGCCGTAAAAATAATCGAGGCTCAGCGAAGGCAGCAGGCCGCCCCACGCCGCGGTGACTTCCAGGTTGGCCGCGTGCATGGCCGCCAGAGCCGCGTGCAGGTCGGGATTGTTTTTCTGGCCCGCAGCCTCGACTTCGACAAACGAAGGCAACGGTTCGCGCGTCTGCAGGTCATCGACGACGGCGAAGTCCTGGTTGAAGTCGGCAAACAGCATCACCGCGAGGTCGAGGCGCGCGTGCTGCATGTCCATCTGCGCCTCCAGCAGGTCGCGCTCTTGCTGTTGCGCCTGAATTTTCGCTTTGACCACATCCGCATGCGCCACTTCGCCGCCATTTTCCAGTTTCTGGCTGATGTCGAGGAAGCGATGCGCTTCGCCCGCCGCGCGCTGCGCGTTGGCGTACTTTCGCTCGGAAACCACCAGCGCGTAATAAGCCTGGGTGACTGCAACCGCCAGCCCGCGCCGCGCGACCTCAGCCTTGGCGCGCGCCTGCGCCAGAGCCGCCGAAGATTTTCGCCAGTCGGCAAAACTGGTCAGCGAGGTGCCCAGGTGCACGTCGGCCTCGCTGATGTACTCGTGCACGCCATTGTTTGCGATGAAGCGCGACGCCGGACATCCGGCGGGCGTCAGCCCGCACGTGGCGGGCAAGGGACCGGTGCCCTCGGTGTAGACGAACGAAGTGTTGTAGTTCAGATTGGGCAGCAGGGCAGCGCGGGCTTGTACCCGGTCTTCTTGCGCCAGCCCGAGGTCGGTCACCGCCGATCGATACTGCGGCTCGTTGGTCCGCGCCCGCTGCAAGGCATCCTGCAAGGTCAGAGTCAGGGGCGCGCCCGGATTCGAGGAGTTTGCCGCTGGCGGCGCGGTCGCCGGGTTGTCCGTTTCCTGTGCAAAACCGCGAGCGGCGCACAGGGCAAGCCCCAGAATGAAAGCGAAGCGGGCGGCGGTATTCCAATACGGGAAAATTGTTTTAGGCGCCTGCGCGCCGCTCCAGAAACGCTCTCTCACAAACCACCTCGCAGTTTGGATTCGCCTTCGATACCTCGAAAAAAACTGATTGTAAACAGATTGCGGCCGCAAGGGAATCCGGCTGCCAGGTTTGCAGCGCTTGCCCCAGGCGCCGAAAAAGCGCGCGCCACCCCGCGCTTTGACGAAGGGTGCCCGAAGTCTTGGTTCCGTTTCCGAACTCTTGATGGCATATTCACCAGCCAGATATTAGACGCGTACCCACTCGAGTAGTCCTAAGTGTCTTTGCCCGTTGGTCTTTGGCAATTCGTCACCCAGGCGAAGGTTTGGCGAACGCCGTGCATTCGCATGAATGCGCGATGAAAACATCCGCGAAGGAGAAGACCAAAGCCATGGATCTCGACAAGATTAAAGTGACCCCGAGAGACCAGCAAGTGCTGGACCTGCTGGTCCAAGGCTGCAGCAATAAGGAAATTGCCGGGCAGTTGAGCATCAGCCCGCGCACCGTCAAACAACACCTGCGGACGCTGTTTCTGCGCGCCGGCATCCGGGATGGAAGAAAACGCGTGCGCCTGGCGACAGCGGCGTTCGAGAAAGCGGAGTTCAGATCATGACCCCCCGCGAAGGCCTCACTCCCAAGGAAATCGAAGTGGCCACCATGGTCTGGCAGGGTTTGACCAACCGTGAGATCGGCAAGCGCATGAGCACGACCGAGCAGGTGATCAAGAATCACTTGCGCAGCACCTTCGACAAGTTAGGCGTCTGGAGCCGGCTGGAACTCGCCATGTACGTGGCCAGTCACGGCGGGAACGGCTGGAATGATCCCGTCGTAGCGGCCGGCCCGCTCAGGGATGCGGGCAAGAGAGAGGCTCCCCCTCTTTTCCCGTCTGTCTGGCAGCGATAAGTTTGCAAGTTCTTGCGAGGTCGACGAGGGAGTCAGCCCCGCTACTGCAATTGGTTTGCACCTGAAGCCGACGCACAGCTGGCGCAGGAGCCGAGTGGTGTTGCAAATAAAGCCAGTTAAAGAAAGATGAGTCGGCCTGAAAATTGCACTGCTACGGATCCTGGGACGGAGCGGTTTCCTCTGCGGAAGCGGCTTCGGCGTTCTGTGGGAGCTGCAGTATGGAGTACAAAGAGACGTTCTGGATGGCGTGCGACTCGACCGAGCAATTGCGCGCGGAGTATGGACCCTTTCATACGCGCCCCGAGGCAGAAACCGAGGCGCGCAGGCTCGGCTTCGGGTACCTGCTCCGCTACGAGCACTTGCTGGACGAGAATGAGGAAATCCAGGAAGTGCGTTGCATTTTCATCGAGCTGCCGGGAACGCCGCCAAACCGCGGCGCTGCAGTCAGCCTCCACACCCGCTGCGCGACCTGCGGGGAGTCATCCGCGCACGATCACGGCTGGCAGGCGGAGGTCTGGGCCGACATCCACGAGTTCGAACATTCCCGCCACCTGGTGCGGCTTTTCGAACACGCTCGCGGCATCGGATTGAAAGAAGTGGCGGGCTGGCGTCGCTAGCCGGTGAAGTTCAAGTTACGCGGCGGCCGATAACTCACTGGCGGCCGCCTTATCCACCAGCCAGATCAACTTGCCATCCGCCGGCCGGACCAGTTTGGAGGGGTATCGTTCCGGCGGCGCGTCGCCTTCGAGCACCTGGTGCAGCGCCGGCGCCTTGTCCATGCCGCTGACCAGGAAGGTCACGCAGCGGGCCGCATTTAGCACCGGCAGAGTCAGCGTGATGCGCTCGGTCTTTAGTTTCGCCACCGCGTTTGCAACCACCAGCCGGGAAGTTTCGCCCAGCGCCGCCGTCTCCGGAAACAGCGAGGCCGTGTGACCGTCCGGCCCCATGCCCAGCAGGATCAGGTCGAAGCGCGGCATTTCGCCTGCCCTCAGCGCAAAAAATTTCTGCAAGGTGCGCTCGTATTCAGCCGCCGCCTGCGCTGCCTTGGAATTTTCCGCGGGAATGCGGAAAATATTTGCCTCCGGAATCGGAGCCTTCGAGAACAGCGTTTCCTGCGCCATGCGATAGTTGCTGTCGGCATCCGACGGTCCCACGTGCCGCTCATCGCCAAAGAAAAAAAACATCTGGTTCCAAGGCAAGCTTGCGCTGGCATTGGCGGAGATCAGCGTGTAAAGGCTTTTGGGCGTGGAACCGCCCGACAGGGCCACCGTGAAGCGCTTGCGCTGTGCGATGGCCTGCTTGGCCGAAGCGACGAACTCCTCGGCCGCGGCATGAAACAAATCCTGCGGCGTGCTGAAGCGGCGCAGATCGACAGAAGTGGTCATGACTTTCCGGAATCTCCATTGCGCCCGGTTTCCGAGGCGCAGCGGGCCGCACCCAGCAGGCCCAACTGGTCGTTGGTGATGACGTGCACCGGGATGCTCTCAAGCAGCGGGCGCAGCCGTCCCTTGTCGATGAACGCCTGCATAAAAAGCGGGCCTTGCAGCCGGGGCAGGATTTTCGGCGAAATTCCACCCGCCAGGTACACACCACCGGTGGCCATGAACTTGAGCGCAAGGTTGCCTGCCTCTGCTCCGTACACCGAAATCCACAAATCCAGCGCCTGCGCGGCGATGGGATGAGATCCGTCCAACGCCGCGTTTGAGATGGCAGCAGGATCGGACGTTTTGAAAGTTACAGCAGGTGCTTGTAGATTCCGCGCGCTGAGAAACTCAAACACATTGACCAGGCCGGGGCCGGATAAGATCCGCTCGTAGCTGACGTGTCCGTACCGCGCCTCGAGAAACTGCAGCAGCGCGGTCTGCAACTCTCCGCGTGGAGCGAAATCCGCGTGGCCTCCTTCAGAAGCCAGAATCTGATGACTTCCGCGGCTCCAGTAAAGTCCCGCTTCCCCAAGACCGGTGCCCGGGGCGATGACCGCCTGGTTGCCTGGAGAGCTGGAAACATGGTTGAGCGACACCAGATCGCTCGAGCCTAGCGCGGCAATGCCCCAGGCGTTGGCTTCGAGGTCATTGATGAGCAGGGTCGCGGGCATGGCGATCTGTTTCGCCAGGCGCGGTTGCTCGATCACCCAAGGCAGGTTGGAGGTCTCGACGCGCCCGTTGCGGACGGGACCGGCAATGCCGAAACACGCGGCTTCCGGCTGCGCTGCCTGGCTGCTGAGAAACTCCGAAACGATGTCGCCCAATCCGCGATATTGCCGGCTGGGAAAAATGCGCTCGGACAGCACGTGGAGATGGCCGTTCTGGGGCTCGACGTAGGCAAGGCGCGCGTGCGTGCCGCCGATATCGCCGGCCAGAATCATTGCTCGAAATTCCTCCAGCGGCGGCCGTCGCGCTCCAGCAGATCGTCCGCTTCCTTGGGGCCCCAGCTGCCGGAGGCGTAGTTGGGGAAGTTGCGGGGAGGAAGCGCCTTCCACAGATCGAGCATGGGGTTCACCACGCTCCAGCCGGCCTCCACCATGTCGGCGCGCTGAAACAGAGTCTGGTCGCCGATCATGCAGTCATGCAGCAGGCGCTCGTACCCGGTGCTCGGTTGCTTTCCGAAATACTGCTGATACTCGAAGTTCATATCGACCGAGCCGAGGCGCATGACGGGTCCCGGAACCTTGGCGGCGAACTGCAGCGATATTCCTTCTTCCGGCTGGATGTGCAGAATGAGTTGGTTGGGCATGAGATGCTCCACCGAGGTATCGCGAAACAGCACAAAGGGCGCGCGGCGGAACTGGATCATGATGTGGGTATTGCGGGCGGCGAGGCGCTTGCCGGTGCGCAGATAAAAAGGCACATCCGCCCAGCGCCAGTTGTCGATCAGCAGTTTCATGGCTACAAAGGTCTCGGTGCGCGATTCGGGCGCAACGTCCGGTTCGGCGCGATAAGCCGGCACCCGCTCCCCGGCGATGGTTCCTTCACCGTATTGCCCGCGCACGGTGCGGCTGAGCACTTCCTCGTCGCTCATGGGCTGAATCGCGTGCAGGATCTTGGCCTGCTCGTCACGCACCGCATTGGCATCGAACGAAATCGGCGGTTCCATGGTGGTCAGGCTGATCAACTGCATGATGTGGTTGGGCACCATGTCGCGCAGCGAGCCGGCGTGATCGAAATAGCTTCCCCGCCCTTCCACGCCGACCGTTTCGGCCACCGATATCTGCACGTGATCGATGTAGCGCCGGTTCCAGATGGGCTCGAAGATGCCGTTGGCGAAGCGGAACGCCATGATGTTCTGCACGGTCTCTTTGCCGAGGTAGTGGTCGATGCGGTAAATCTGCTTTTCATCCACCAGCTTGAGCAGTTGCTGGTTGAGCTGCTTGGCGGATTCGAGATCGTGACCGAAGGGCTTTTCGATGACCACCCTGCGCCAGTGGTCATTCGACTGTTCCATCAATCCATGGGCGGCCAGCTTTTCCACGATGGGGCCGAAGTAATTCGGGGCCGTGGCCATGTAAAAGAACACGTTCTGATGGGTGGAATGCTCCTGATCGATCTTGGCCAGCTGGTCTTTGACCTGCGCGTACAGATTGTCGTCGTTGAAGTCGCCGGCAAAATAGTAGAAGCGGCGGGAAAACTCCTGCCAGCGCTGGTCGTTGTCGATGCAATCGCCGCAGTATTTCTTGATGTCATCGAACAGCTGCTTACGGAATTCCTCGTCGCTTAACTTCGCCCGCGCAACCCCAAGCACGGCGAAGTCTTTCGACAGCAAGTCGGCTCGCGACAAGTTGTAGAGCGCGGGAATCAGCAAGCGAGCGGTCAAGTCTCCCGCCGCCCCGAAGATGACCATCACGCAAGGATCGCCCGGCTTGCCGACCTTGGGCGCAGATGCAGAAGCCTTTTCCGCTGCTTGAGCCATGAAACAGTCCCGTGAACTTCTTTATAAATCGCCGGCTCCTCGCGGTGGTTTGCGATGGACCGTGCGTCGAGCGACCAACCGGTGCGGCCCCAACGTGACTATGCGGACTTCTTTTTCGCGGAGCCTCCCGGGCCCTCTCCCGCTTCCACGTGCCCGCCAAATTGCTGCCGCATGGCCGAAAGCATTTTCTCGGCAAAGGTGTGCTTCTGGCGGGAGCGGAAGCGAACATAGAGCGCCGCGGTCAGAACATCGGCGGGCACCGCTTCGTCCATCGCCGCCTGAATCGTCCACCGCCCTTCGCCCGAATCCTGCACAAACCCTTCATATTCGGCCAGTGTGGGACTCTCCGCCAGAGCTGCCGCCGTCAAATCGAGCAGCCAGGAACTGACCACGCTGCCCCGTCTCCACACTTCGGCAATGTCGGGCAGATTCAGATCGTAGCGAATCTCTTCGGGCAAATCTTTACTAGCGGCATTTTTAAAGATGTCGAAGCCTTCGGCGTAAGCCTGCATCAGGCCATACTCAATGCCGTTGTGAACCATCTTCACAAAATGTCCGGAGCCCGAAGGGCCGCAGTGAAGGTAGCCTTCGTCGGCGGTGCCGCCGATTTTTTCGCGGCCGGGCGTGGGAGAAATTTCGCCGCGCCCTGGAGCCAGCGTTTTGAAAATGGGGTCCAGGCGCTGCACCGCTTCCTTTGGTCCGCCAATCATCATGCAGTAACCGCGCTCCAGCCCCCACACGCCGCCGCTGGTGCCGACATCGAGGTAGTGAATGCCTTTGCCCTTCAGTTCTCCGGCGCGGCGCACATCGTCCTTGAAATAGGAATTTCCGCCATCAATGATCGCGTCCCCCGCTTGCAGATGTTTGGCGAGTTCCTGCACCGTCTGCTCCGTTGGCGCTCCGGAAGGCACCATGATCCAAACAGCGCGCGGCGGCGACAGCTTTGCCACCAGATCTGCCAGCGATGAGGAAGCGCCCGCGCCTTCGCCCGCGAGTTTCTTCACCGCGTCGGGGCTAAGATCGGAAACCACCAGCTGATGTTTTCCGCGCATCAGGCGGCGCGTCATGTTCGCGCCCATGCGGCCCAGGCCTACCATTCCCAATTGCATAATGACTCCCACTTCGGCGGCGTTCGCCGGCAAAAAATATTATTTTGATACGGATTGCACGGCAGCATTTAACTGCTCGAGTCCGGATTTGACGTCGGTTCCAAGATGAACGCGCAGCGCTCTGCGTCCGCGCTCCGCCAACACCTGGAAATCGCCGCGCGCCTGCGCCGCCTTCACGACTCCGAAAGTGTATTTCTGTTCCGGCACCGGCAGATTCACCGCATCGTCGCAGGTGATCTGCAAGAACACTCCCGAGTTCGGGCCGCCTTTGTACGCTTGGCCGGTGGAGTGCAAAAAGCGTGGGCCAAATCCGAGACAAGTTGCGATGCGCTTACTGTCGCGCACAGTGTGACGCAGCGCCTGCAGGCTTTTCTCGTGCTCGGCATTCATCTCGATGAACCCCAGCACCGCAAAATAGTCGCCGGGATGGATGCGAGACAGATGCGCTTTCAGATAGCCAGCCAGCGATTTGTCTGCGGCGCGCGCAAGTTCGGCAGCGTTTTTGTCATCGCTGAACAGCTTGATGCCGCGATCCTCCAACAAAGGCTGTTCTGCCGGAAGCGAGCCAGTTTGCTCGTAAGCCGCAGTCAGAGTCCGGGTCGCGACTTTGCTTGCTTCCACGTCGGGCTGGTTGAAGGCATTGATCCCAATCACGGCGCCCGCAACGGCAGTGGCAATTTCCCAACGAAAGAACTCAGCCCCCAGGTCATAAGTGTCCGCCATGGCAATGCGCACAACGGCGTGGCCGGCCTTTTCGAGCGCATTGACTTTGGCTTCGACGGCAACGTCGGTCGCGTGGCGAGTATGGACGTACACGAAGACACGGTCGTTGCCGTAGGCTTCAGGCTGGCTCACCTGCTCGCGATCCACCGGGATGATCCCTTTTCCAGATTTTCCGGTCGATTCTGCGAGCAACTGCTCGAGCCACGCGCCCAAGTCAAAGATATCGGGAGAAGTGATGATGGTAACCTTGTCGCGGTGGCTGCTGGCGGCCGTGCCCAGAATGATGCCCAGGACGGCGCCGGGATTTTCCTCGACGGGCACGGACGGCCCACAGGCACGAATCATCTCCTCTGCACGATCCAGAAATTTCCTGGTGTCGATACCCATGACCGCCGCCGGAACCATGCCAAAGTGTGAAAGCGCGGAATACCGGCCGCCGATGGACGGGCGGCCGAAAAAGATGTGGCGGAAGCGGTCTGCTTGCGCCACCTGCTGCATCTTCGATCCGGGATCGGTGATCGCGAGAAAATGACTGCCCGCCTTGTCGGCGCCGACCGCTTCTTTGGTGCGCTCGAAAAAATATTGCTTGAAAATATTTGGCTCGAGCGTGCTGCCGGACTTGCTGGAAACGATGAAGAGAGTTTTGGCGATATCGATTTTTTCTTCGAACGCTTTGACCTGGGCCGGATCCGTGGAATCGAGAACGTGCAGATCGGGGTAGCCCGCGACCCTGCCGAACGTCATGCGCAAGACTTCCGGGCACAAACTCGATCCACCCATGCCGAGCAGAAGAACCTGCTTGAATCCCGCGCTCCAGACTTCTTTGGCGAGATTGCGCAATTCCACGTGGCGCGCCAGCTGTTCCGGGACAATATCGAGCCAGCCCAGCCATTCAGCTTCATCGGCGCCCGTCCAAAGCGAGGCATCGCGCTTCCACAAACGCTGCATCTTCTGCCCGGACTGCCATTCGGCGATGTTCGTTTTTACCGCCGAAGCCAGGCTCTCGGGCAGCGACGACTTCAAGCGGCTCACGCGTTCTGTCCTTTTTGCTGCGTGGATTTTTCCACCGCCGCCAGCAACTTGTGGAAGGCATCGGCGAAAAGCTGCACGCCATCCGTGGTGAGTTTGTCGGTCACTTCTCGGATGGAGATGCCGGCCTTGGCCAGATCGTCCATCACCTTCTGAGCGCCGGCCACGTTTTCGGTCAGGCTGTTGCGCAATTTTCCATGGTCGCGGAAGGCATCGACGGTAGCCAGCGGCATGGTATCGACGGTGTCGGGGCCAATCAGTTCTTCCACGTACATGACATCGCGGTAAGCCGGATTCTTGGTGCTGGTGCTAGCCCACAATATGCGCTGAGTCTGCGCGCCTTTCGAGGCCAGTGCCTCCCAGCGCGGTCCGCTGAAAATGCGCTGATAGCTCTGATACGCCAGCTTGCCGTTCGCGATAGCGACTTTTCCCTTCAAGCTTTCGAGCAAGGACTTTTGCTGCGGGTCGGAAACAGTTTTGAGCTTTTCGTCGAGCTTGGAATCGACCAGCGTGTCGATGCGGCTGATGAAAAAACTGGCGACGCCCGCCATCTTTTTGAGATCGCCGCCTCGCTTGGCAAGCTCTTCGAGCCCCGCAATATAGGTCGCAGCCACCTGTTCGTACACTTCCTGCGCGAACAGCAACGTGACATTGATGTTGATGCCCTCGCCGATCAGTTGCCGGATTGCGGGAAGTCCCTCGGAAGTCCCCGGCACTTTGATCATCACGTTGGGCCGGTTGACCGTCTTCCACAAGCGCCTGGCTTCGTCGATGGTCTCCTGCGTCTTTAATGCGAGCAATGGAGAAACTTCCAGGCTGACGTAACCGTCGCGGAACTTCGATTCTTCATAAACCGGCCGCAGCACATCCGCCGCGTCCTGAATATCGCGAATGGCGATCTGCTCGTAGCGCGCGGTAGCGTCGAGATCCTTGCGCGCGGCCAGCGATTTGAGCATGTCGTCATACAGCGAACTGTCGGCGATCGCCTTTTCAAAAATCGAGGGATTCGAAGTCATCCCGCGCAAACCATCCCCAATCATGCTCTTCAGCTTGCCGGTCGTCAGCAGATCGCGGCGGATGTAATCGAGCCACATCGACTGTCCGTAGCTGAGCAATCCCTGCAGCGGATTCGTCGCTTTTGCGGTTTCCAGAACTCCAGTTGGATTCATAAGCAAATATTCTCCTGAGGAATGGACGGCGGACGTCGTTGACTGATGGTGAGCCGGCCGAACCGCTCACTGACTATTTATTTTCCCGCAATCGCCTTGTGCGCTTCCGCAACGACTGCTTCGACGGTGAAGCCAAAAAATTTGAGCAAGTCTTTCAACGGTGCCGATGCGCCAAAGCGGTGCATTCCGATCATGCGGCCCTTCTGCCCGACGTAGCGCTCCCACCCAAAGGTGGCTGCCATTTCGACAGAAACGCGCGCTGTCACCGCCGAGGGCAAAACGCTCTCCTTGTAGTCGGCAGACTGCTCTTCGAAAATCTCCCACGACGGCATGCTGACGACACGCGCCTGGATTCCTTCGGTCCTCAACTTCTCGTAGGCTTCGATGCAAAGAGCGACTTCGCTGCCCGTACCAATGAGGATGACGTCTGGCTTGCCCCCAGCGGCATCGGCCAGCACGTAAGCTCCCTTGGCAGCGCCCGAGGCCGCGGCGTACTTGGTGCGATCAAATGTGGGAAGCGGCTGCCGGGTCAGGACCAGCGCCACCGGTTGGTGCCGCAGGTGAGCAATCGTTTTCCAGGCTTCGACCACTTCGTTGGCATCGCCCGGCCGGAGCACAATCAGGTTTGGCATGGCGCGAAGGGAGGCGAGTTGTTCGATCGGCTGATGAGTCGGACCGTCTTCTCCCACGCCAATCGAATCGTGCGTGAAGATGAAGATGGATGGATTCTCCATGAGCGCCGCCAGCCGAATGCTGGCGCGCATGTAGTCGCTGAAGTTGAAAAAAGTCGCGCCAAAAGCGCGAATGTCGGAAGCGATCAGTCCGTTCACGCTGGCGCCCATCGCGTGCTCGCGCACGCCGAAGTGAAGATTGCGCCCGCCGTAGTTGCCTACCTTAAAATCTCCGGCGCCTTCAAACTTCAGAGTGGTTTTGTTCGAGGTGGCAAGATCTGCCGATCCCCCAATCAACCATGGGATGTTCTGCGCCAGTACGTTCAGCACCTTGCCGGAACTTTCCCGGGTGGCCAGTCCTTTGGCATCGGCGGGGAAGGTCGGCAGGTTTTTGTCCCATCCCTCGGGCAACTCCCGGCGCTGCATGTGATGCAGACGTTCGGCCAGTTCCGGATATTTCTGCGAATACTGAGTGAACATGGTCGCCCACTCGGCGCGCAGGTCATGCCCGCGCTTCCCGATGCCTTCGCGGAAATGCTCGAGCACGCCGTCGGGAACCAGAAACTTCGCGTCTTCCGGCCAGCCGTAAAATCTCTTCACGAGCTTTACCTCGTCATCGCCCAGCGGCTCGCCATGCGCCGCGCTGGTATCCTGCTTGTTCGGAGATCCGTACCCGATGTGGCTGTCGACGATGATCAGGGTCGGCCGGTCGGTTGTGTTCTGGAAAATCTCGAATGCCCGCGCAAGCATGGCGAGATCGTTGGCATCGGCGACGCGCGTCACATTCCATCCATACCCCATGAAGCGAGTCGCGACGTCTTCGCTAAAGGACCAACTTGCCGGACCATCCAGCGTAACGTTGTTGTGGTCATACATCCAGCACAGGTTGGAGAGCTGCAGATGGCCGGCCAGCGATGCTGCTTCTCCGCCGATTCCTTCCATCAGGTCGCCATCGGAGCACATGGCATAAATGTTGTAGTTGAAGACTTCGAAGCCAGGGCGGTTGAAGGTGGCCGCAAGCCAGCGCGCTCCGATTGCCATTCCCAAACTATTTCCCACGCCCTGACCGAGCGGTCCGGTGGTGGTTTCTACGCCCGTGGTGACATGCGATTCTGGATGCCCGGGCGTCTTGCTGCCGAGCTGGCGGAAACGTTTAATTTCTTCCAGGGGAACCGCCAGAGTTTTGAGGACCTCTAAATTTTCTCCAACTTCCCGCACCCCGGCAAGATAGAGCATCGCGTATAAAAGCATGGACGCGTGCCCGTTCGATAACACAAAGCGGTCACGGTTTAGCCATTTCGGATCTTCGGGATCGTAGCGGAGAAATTCCTGCCACAGGCAATAGGTCACGGGCGCCAAACCCATCGGAGCGCCCGGATGCCCGCTGTTGGCCTGCTGCACCGCGTCGATGGCGAGGGTGCGGATGGTGTTGATGCACAGGGTATCCAGTTGCGTGCCCGATACCACAGCCTGCTCACTCGCTACCATGCAATACACGCTCCTTCCAGTGAAATCACGGGTGCGATTTCTGATTGCCGAATCCTACTAGTTAGAGTTCCGGGCCCAGAAAAGAGTTTCAATCAGATGTTGAGTGTATCAACTTTCAGGCGGAGGCAGGTCGCAGGGATGTGAAAAATCGGAGGGTTTTCGAGGCAGTCGGCGCGGATTGGCGTTACTTCAACAGTTGCAGGTAGCTGCTTTCGCTTTTGGAGGCCTTGGCAGTGTCCTGCACGCACTTGAGAAAACGGCGGAGGCTCTCTTTTTCGGCTGCATCCATGCCAGCAAAACGAATTCTGACGCCGGCGGCGGGTGCGGTGCGCATCACGACGCCGTTCAAAGCACAGCCCTTCACCCAAATCTTACCGCTGGCCACCCAAAGCCCAATCTCGACGGTCGACCCAGCGCCGATCTGTCCGGCTGTTTCCACCTGGCATCCGCCCAGGCTGGTGTTGGAGAGGTTGCCCCAGATGGGGACCTCGGCATTGTTGACGCGCAGCTCCACAGCCACAAAACACTTAATCCTGGGATGACGCCGGCGATCCTCGTGCCAGTTGGGGCCAAAAACATCCGGCTCAAAGGGAGGCGCCGCAGAAACAGGCGCCGGCAGTGAAGGCGCTGCCGGTTCGACGAAAGTCGCCGACGGACCGCTCGGCCGGCCGTTTGCCGCAGCGTCTCTCTTGATCTGCCGCATGGCGGCAAGCAGGGCCTCTTCCCTCCGCTCTGGGGGAGCGTCGCGATACGTTTGCAGCAACTTGGCAAGATTCTTCGCCAGGTCGGGATCGGCCAGCAATCCGGTCCAATCCGTTCCAGCGGCAATCGTGGGTTTACTTTCACTCATAAAAATACGTACTCGGCCCCGCTCGGAGCGAAAGGGTGCCTCAGCTAGCTTGAACCCTGCGGGTCACCGGTCACAAGATGACGGAAGTCACAGCTTCGCGTCGACCCGGCAGGCGTTAGTCGCTTCGTTGCAGGCCTTTTAGAAAATTTTTTAGCAATCGCTGCTGTTCCGAGGTAAGGGCGAGAAACTCAAAACCGTAATGATAGCCGTGGCGAAAGCGGACTACGCCACAAATCTCCCACGCCGAGTTGAGCCCTGGCAGCGTGAAATGAAGCCCTACGACATCCCCTGAATTCAAGTCGGCGGCGAGCAGGATGCCGATGCCGGCCTCGGAGAGATCGCGGCAGTGTCCTTGCAATTTTCGATATTCATTGCCCACCAGGTAGTTGGCGCGTACGCGAAAATCCGCCCGAAACCGGGGATAGCGGCGACGGCGGCGATCAGGCTGATTGGCTGCAGCTTTCGGCGAAGAGGATGGCATGGGCCCGGGAATTTTGGCGTGAACAGTAAGGCGCTGGAACGTTCTTCTCTAACTTTTTAATGTTCTATGTTTTTCAGAGCAAGCCGCTTCGCTTTACTTTATCGCCGGCTTCAGCTAGAAAAAAGTGTCCAAAGTAACGCTACCGCCAGGGCGCATGAAATCGGCTCGCCGTCCCTTCCCGTGCGAATTTCCGGAAAAGAAACAAACAGGAGAAGGGTGGACGGCATCCAAGCTCCATTTGTAGAGCCGGTTTTGCATCGCGATGGCCCGTAAACGAATCAATATTGGCGCGATATGCTATGAAAGCGAAAGTTCCTTTCACAGAAACCGGGCTTAAGGACCTTTCAGAATCGGAACCATTCCGCTTGTCGGCACGCTCGAAACGCAGGATATTTTCCTACCTCTTGATGCCGCTCGTGCTGGGTGCGGCCCTCAACGCGCAGAATTCCGCGCCGGTTCCATCCATCTCTTTGCCCGGCTCGCAAAGCCTTTATACAGGCAGCGAGCCCGACGCGAAGCCCTCGGCGGAAGTTTTGCAGTTGAGCTTTCAGGAGGCCATCGATCGGGGCCTGCGCCACAATCTCGGGCTGCTGCTTGCCGGTGACCAGGCGCTGCAGGCTCGCGGCGAGCGATGGAAGGAGCTCAGCGAGCTGCTGCCAAATCTTTCCGCGCACGTGGTCGAAGACGTTCAGACTCAAAGCCTGACGGCGCTTGGCTTCAAAAGCAACGTTTTTCCCTTCCCGATTCCGCGGGTGATTGGACCGTTCAATTACTTCGACGCGCGGGCGTCGCTGACGCAATCGTTGTTCAACTTCAGGGATATCGAACGGACGCGGGCGGCGTCGGAAACTCTCAAATCGGCGCAATACACCTTCAAAGATGCTCGCGAGTTGGTGGTGTTGGCCGTCGGCAACTCCTACCTGATGGCAATCGCCGCCGGGGCGCGTATTGAAACCGCCGAAGCGCAGGTCAAGAATTCGCAAGCGCTTTTCGGCAAGGCTTCGGATCAGCAAAAAGCTGGGCTCAGTCCCGCCATCGACACGCTGCGTTCGCAGGTAGAGTTTCAGACGCGGCAACAGCAATTGATTGCCGCGCGCAATGATCTGGCCAAGCAGAAATTATCCCTGGCTCGCGTGATCGGCCTGGCTCCGGGGCAGGAGTTCGTGCTAACCGAAAAGGCTCCCTATGAGGCGCTGACTCCGCAACCTGTAGAAACCTATTTGCAGCGGGCCTACACCGCGCGACTGGATTACCGCGCCGCACAGGCGCAGCTGCGGGCCGCCGAATTCTCCCGCCGCGCAGCCACCGCAGGCCACTATCCGTCTCTCGACCTGAATGCGAATTATGGCGACATCGGTGTCACGCCAGCACAATCGAATGGCACCTGGCAGGTGACGGGCGGCTTGAACATCCCGATTTTTGCCGGCGGAAAGACGCATAGTGATGTGCTGGAAAGCGAGGCTCAACTTCGGCAGGCGCGCTCTCAGCTGGCCGATCTGCGAGGCCGCATCGATTACGAGGTGCGCGCCGCGCTGCTCGATCTCAATTCCGCCGCCGAGCAGGTTGAAGTCGCCCGCAGTTCGGTCGATTTGGCGGAACAGGCTCTCACTCAATCGGAAGACCGCTTCAGCGCAGGCGTCGCCGATAATCTGGAAGTCGTGCAGGCGCAGGAGTCAGTGGCCAGCGCGCACGAGAGTTATATCCAAAGTCTTTACGCCCACAACCTGGCCAAGATCGAACTCGCCCGCGCCATCGGCGACGCAGAACAAGGAGTCAAGCGCTACTTGAAAGGCGAGCACTAATTTATGGAACAGTCGACGCAAAGCGCGCCTCCCGCTGCTGCGGAGGAACAGCACGACAGTCGCAGCCAGCCGTTGCCCGCGACCCCACGGGATTTCCGCACTCGTCAAAGCCGTACCTCGAGTCCCGGCTTCCGAATTGCCATCATCATTGCGGTGGTGGTGCTGCTCGTCGTCGGCGTTTTCGTTTACCGCTACGTCACCAGCTATGAGTCCACCGACGACGCACAGGTCGACGGCCACATCAACTCGATCAGTCCGCGCATTTCCGGCCACGTGACCAAGTTGAACGTCGACGACAACCAGATGGTGCAGGCCGGGGACGTCCTGGTCGAAATTGACCCCGCCGATTACCAGGTTGCTTACGAAAAAGCCAAGGCGGATTTTGAGGATGCACAGGCCGCCGCCGCCGCGGCCGGAGTAAACGTGCCGATCACTTCAGTCAGCACCAGCAGCCAGGTTTCTTCGAGCGAAGCCGACGTGGCCAGCGCGCGCGCAGGAATCGCAGCCGCCAAGCAGCAGTTCGAAGCAGCCAAAGCGCAATTGGCGCAGGCACAGGCCAACGACGTGAAGGCGCAAAACGATCTCGGCCGTTACAAGCAACTGGTCGATAAGCAAGAGATTTCCCAGCAACAATACGACCAGGCGGTGGCCGCGGCGATGGCGAGCACTGCCACCGTCAGCGCCGCTCGCGCCACGGCGGACGCGGCTCAGGCCCAGGTATCGCAGGCGCAGGACAAACTTCTTTCCGCCGAGGCCAATTGGCGGAATGCGCAGACCGCTCCGCGGCAAATGCAGATCATTCATTCCAAAGCGGCCTCTGCTCTGGCCGAAGCGCAACTCAAGAAGGCGGAACTCGACCAGGCCGCGCTCAACCTGCAATATACGAAAATTGTGGCGCCGGTCGCGGGAGTCGTCAGCAATCGCACGGTGGAGGTTGGGCAAAATGTGTCGCCCGGCCAGGAATTGATGAAAGTCATTCCCCTCGATGACGTCTGGATCACCGCCAACTTCAAGGAAACTCAACTGCGCGAGATGAAGCCCGGACAAAAGGTCACCATCGAAGTGGACGCGTACGGAAAGAGCTACAAAGGCACGGTAAACAGCCTCGCCGGCGCGAGCGGAGCCCGCTTCAGCCTGCTGCCGCCGGAAAATGCGACCGGCAACTACGTGAAGGTTGTGCAGCGTCTGCCGGTCAAAATTGTTCTCGACCCCGGAGAGAACAAAGATCATTTATTGCGCCCGGGAATGTCGGTCGAACCTAAAGTTTGGATTCGCCAATGAGTTCGGCTGCGGTTCCGATCGACCAATCGGATGCATGGCGTCCTGCGGTCAATCCCTGGATCATTGCGATTACGGTTACGCTCGCCACGTTCATGGAAGTACTCGATACTTCCATCGCCAACGTCGCCCTGCCGCACATTGCGGGCAGCCTTTCCGCCGGTCAGGATGAAAGCACCTGGGTCCTGACTTCTTATCTTGTGTCGAACGCCATCGTCCTTCCCCTGAGCGGGTGGCTGTCGTCCATCGTGGGGCGAAAGAATTTTTACATGGGCTGTGTGGCGCTGTTCACCATCAGTTCATTCATGTGTGGGCTTGCCCCAAACCTGGCAACGCTGATCATCTGCCGAGTTCTGCAGGGAGCGGGCGGCGGCGGATTGCAGCCGAGCGAGCAGGCGATTCTCGCCGACACATTTCCGCCGGCCAAACGCGGCATGGCATTTGCGGTTTACGGCGTCGCGGTTGTGACTGCGCCGGCCATCGGCCCCACGCTCGGCGGATGGATCACCGACAACTTCACCTGGCGCTGGATTTTTTTCATCAACATTCCGGTGGGCATTCTTTCCATTTTGCTGACTTCGCGGTTGATTCAGGATCCGCCTTACTTCCGCCGCCGCAAGCTGAGCGAGACTCGCATTGATTACATCGGGCTCGGCTTCGTCGCCCTTGGCTTGGGAACGCTCCAGGTGGTGCTCGACAAAGGTCAGCGCGAAGACTGGCTGGAGTCGCACTTTATCGTGATCCTCTCGCTGATTGCTGCTGCGTCCCTCATCTTCGTGATTTTCTGGGAGTGGCGGCAGAAAGATCCAATCATCGATCTTCATCTATTTAAAGATCGAACCTTTGGCATCTCCAACCTGTTGATGTTCATGCTGGGCTTCGCATTGTTGGGCAGCACGCTGCTGCTGCCGTTGTTCATGCAAACGCTGCTGGGCTATACGGCGGAACAATCCGGCCTGGCGCTGATGCCTGGCGGCTTCACCATTATGCTGTTGTTGCCGCTGGTGGGATTTCTGCTTTCCCGCTACAGCCCGCGCTGGCTGCTGGTCTTCGGGCTCGCCTCGCTTTCGGCATCGTTGTTCCACATGGCGACCTTCGACCTCAACATCGACTTCCGCACCGCCGCGGTAGCGCGCGTTTTTCAGGCGGCGGGCATGGCCTTTCTGTTCGTTCCTATCAATACGGCGGCGTATGCTTTTCTGCCGCGCGATAAGAATAATGCTGCCTCCGGCCTGATGAATCTCGCCCGCAACATCGGAGGCAGCGTAGGCATTTCGCTGGTTACGACTCTGCTCGATCGCCGCGCGCAAGTGCACCAGACTTATCTTGCCGGCCATCTGAGCGGAACCAACCCCGGCCTTCAGGCCCGGGTCGGAGCGTTGGGGGCGCTGGTCGGAGACACTCACGGCCCTCTCGGCGGCGGGCCCCGGGCCTGGGCGATGATCCAGGGAACGCTCGCCCGGCAAGCCACCATGCTGGCTTACATCGACGATTTTCGCCTGCTCGGCATCTCAATCCTGGCCATGATTCCGCTGGTCTTCCTTATGAAAAAGAGCAAGCCCGGCGGAGGAATCGCGGTACACTAGAAATTGCGATGTTTCGCCTGATCACCATCGAACGCGAATACGGTTGCGGCGGCGGGGCCATCGCCGCCGAACTCGCCAAACGGCTTCGCTGGAAGCTCTGGGATCAGTTGCTCACCGAGGAAATTGCGCGCCTGGCCAACGTCCCGCCCGCCGCGGTCTCGCGCTGCGATGAGCGAGTGGATAGCACCTTCCACCGCCTGGCCAAAACATTCTGGCGCGGCAGCTACGAACGCAGTTCGCCCCTGCAAAGCCAGATGTTCGATTGCGATCGCATGGTCTCGTTGATGGAGCAGATTGCCCCCAAGATTGCGAAGGAGGGAAATGCCGTCGTAGTGGGCCGCGGCGCGCCTTATTTTCTGCGCATGCAGCCCGACGCATTTCACGTATTTTTGTACGCGCCGCGCGCGGAAAAGATGCGCAGGCTGCTGCAGGAAGGCGCCACTGAGAATCAGGCTGAAGACCTCGTCGATACCGTGGACCGCGAACGCGTCGCCTTCGTGAAGCATTATTTTTCCGCCGACTGGCCCACGCGCTCGCTGTACCACGTCATGATCAACACCGCGGTCGGCAATCACGCAGTCATCGAAACCATCCTCCACTCCATGAGCCTGGTATCAGGCCAACCCCGGGTCACCGACTACGAGCCGCCAAAAGTTCCCGCCAGCACTACTTAGCCGGCCTTGCAGTTCTTTGCGGCGCGGGACAGCAATCTTGAGGGCAGATATCCGCTCGCGGTCCCAGCCTTCCCAACGCTTGCCGCTTTGTATCCGGATTCATCCGCTCTTGAATGAGTTCGCGAATCATCGCCAGAAATTTCGGATGGAGGCCAACTGTCTTGGCCCGCGTCATCGGCAAAGCCAACTCGTCACACAATTCCCTGGCTTGAATATCGAGATCGTAGAGCACCTCCATGTGATCGGAGATAAAGCTGATCGGCGCGAGCACTACCGCCGAGGCCCGATTTTCCTGCTTCACTACCCGCAAGTAATCCAGAATGTCGGGCTCAAGCCAGGCCTGCCCGGGCGCGCCGCTCTTGCTCTGATAAACCAGCGCATCATTCTCATGCTGCAATGCGCCGGAGACCAGGCTGCGAACTTCTTCGAGTTGCCGTACATAGTCGCACGTGTTCGCCATCGAAACCGGGATACTGTGGGCCAGGTAAACGATCTCGACATTTTGGCGCGCAGTCTCCGGAACTGCGTTCAGCGCGTCGCGCACGCGATCAATCGTGGCTTCGATAAATCCCGGATGGTTGAAAAAAGGCCGCAGCTTTTCGACCTCTGGAGCGCCGGCGCCAACCGCTGCCTGCGCGTCAGCAATGTTCTGCCGATATTGCCGACATCCCGAATACGAACTGTAGGCCGAAGTCACGAAAGCAATCGCCCTGTGAATGCCGTCCTGCTTCATTTTTTGGAGAGTGTCGTTCAGGAAGGGATGCCAGTTGCGGTTTCCCCAGTAGATTGGCAACTTCAACCCGTGAGAAGTTAATTCCACTTCCAGCGCCGCGATGAGGTCGCGAGTCTGCTGGTTGATAGGGCTTTTGCCCTCGAAGTGGTAGTAGTGCTCCGCCACGGCCAGGAGCCGCTCACGGGGAATGTTACGCCCGCGCAAAACGGTCTCCAGAAATGGAATGACGTCTTCTTTCGATTCCGGCCCACCAAACGACACCACAAGAACAGCGTCATAGTTCATAGGAAAAGACGATTTTACCTTGGACGGAGGCTACGCTTGGCGGCAAAGGGAACGATTTAATTTCCACGCTCATTCATCGTGGAAGCGTTTGCCGACTCCGGAGTTCTGGTCACCGACAAAGGCCGGTCGAGCGAGATATTCATCTCGGTGAAACGGGGCAAGACCACGTCGCGGCCATGGCGCGACACCATGTAAATTCCCGAGATGCAGCTGGAAACGATGCGCGCGGCTCCTGCCGTCGAGGCGTCGGTAGCTGTGGAGACGATGGCTTCGATAATCAATTGCGTGGCGTCATCCACTTCTTTCGTGAGGCCTGCGGTTACGCCGATGTTAATCGCCATCCAGACTTTGCCCGGACGTTCGCCTTGCAGCTGTCCTTCGGCATCGATGCGGGTATGAGAGGCTCGGTCCAGTTCTGCTCCGGTCAGCGATGCGGTCATGGGAACAAAGTTCCCGCCCGGCAACGTGAGTCCCGTAAAAGTCAAAGCGAGAGACCCTGCGCGGCTTCCCCAGCGCGGCGGTGTCCTTTTTACTACCCGGCCGTCGATCAAAGTTCCGGCCGGCAACACGACTTGCGAATTCGCGACTACCGGCTCCAGCAATCGCGCTTTTAACACGTCTCCGGCTTTACTCTTCGACGCACTGACATCTCCCAGCAACAGGATTTTGCACGGCGTTCCCGCGGGGAGAGTCTGGAGCGCGGGCAGGTCCGTCGCGGCAAACACGTTGTCGTCCGCTCGCGGCGCGTTTTGAGGAAATGCTTCCAAAACCATCACGGGGAGCGCCAGCGTCCCGGAACCATACACCCCACCAGAACGGCTGACTTCAACCGTTCCAGCTTCATCCCGCGAGTGCGATTTTTTCTTTTTCTCCTGCGCGTAGACCTCGCGCTTGCGGCTGATCGATATCAGCGAGACTCGCAAATCGCTTTCGCGATCTCCTGACAAAACCTTGGCGGTCGCAAACACAGGAAACATCTGATGCCGTGGCGTGAACGCTTTTACGACCCAGGGCCAGTGATCATCGGCCGGGCGGCGGCGCTTTTCCATGTGATCGACACGGAGACGAACGCTGCTTCCTTTCGAAAACAGCTCTCGATCCGCCGAGTACACGTCCCCCGCTAACGTCCCTTCGACCACGTCCCCAGGATGCATCTTCGAAACTTTGAGGGGTTGGTTCAGTCGAACTTTCACATACAGGCTGGGATTGGCTGCATCGTCGTGGCCCGCCGGCAGGCTGGATTGTTGTGCCGCCAGCGAACCCACCAAGCCGGCGATCAAAGCTCCCGTCGACAAACACCCGAGGATCATTTTCGACAAACACCTGAGTCCCATGCCCACTCCTCTTTTTATTGCAACGAAATGCCGATCCGCCAAAATTGCGACAGCAATGCCACTGGCAGGCATATCGCTGTTTTTGCCCGTACCGCCCTGGGAGAGCAAGGGTGCCCGGAATGAAAAACTCTGGTTCTGTAAAGCGAGAGACTTCCCCTGAGGGTTTCAGTTTAGCATCCTGCCTGCAGAAATTGCGAAATCAAGGCATATGACCACGGTCACATTTTTTTCATGCGATTGGATCGAGCCGAAGAAGCGCACCACCTTGTCGGAACATCGAACCGGATAACCACGCCGCCTCGCAAACGTCTAAAGCGTTGGCGCGCTGTGGGCCCGATTTCGGCGGTGATTCCTCGTCGGTGATTCCTCGTCGAATGATTTCTTGGAGCAAGATGTGCCAGCGGAAAAGAAAGTTTATGGCGGGCCGGTCGCGTTGGCGAATCCGGCGACTGCGCGTGTTACGCTTGCATCGGGAACCATGAGCACGCTGCGCCGAGTCTTCAAGGCGTTTCAATACCGCGATTTTCGCCTGATGTGGGTCGGCGCCTGCACTTCCAGCATTGGCACGTGGATGCAGATCGTCGCCCAGGGCTGGCTGATTTACCGTCTCAGTCACTCCGCGCGCCTGCTGGCGCTCGACCAGGTTCTCGGCGGGCTGCCGATCTTCCTTTTTTCCTTGTTCACGGGAGTCATTGCCGACCGCGTGGAACGCGGCAAAATTCTGCTCGGCTCGCAGTATGTGCAGATGTTCAGCGCCAGCGTCCTCACCATTCTGGTGGCGACCGGCGTTGTTCACGTGTGGCACATCCTCTGCCTCTCTTTTCTTTCGGGATGCGCCCAGGCCTTCGGCGCTCCCGCCTATTCCGCGCTCATCCCAACTCTGGTGGAGCGCGAAGACATGCCGAATGCCATCGCGTTGAATTCGATCCAGTTCAATGTTGCCGTTATGGTCGGTCCGGCGCTGGGCGGACAGGCTTTGGCGAAACTCGGCGAAAAATGGTGCTTTGGCTTAAATGCGCTTTCCTTCGTGGCTCCGATCATTACTCTGTCGATTATCACCACGCGCTTTTTGCCGGAGAAGACAACCGAGTCCATTCTCACCAGCCTGAAGCGTGGCATCCAGTTCGCACGGCGGCAGGGATCCATGGAGGCTCTGATTATCCTGGCCTTCTGCATGACCGCGCTGGGCATGCCCATGCGCACCTACATTCCCGTGTTCGTGAAGGATATTTTTCATCACGGGCCGGAAACCTACGGAAATCTGCTGGCGCTCATGGGATTGGGGTCGGTGGTCGGCTCCTTGACCATCGCCGGCTTGGGCAACATTAAGGGCAAGGGTCGCCTGGCCCTGGGCGGGCTCATTTGTCTGGGGCTGGGCATTTCCGGATTCGCTCTTTCAACATCTCTACCGCTCAGCCGCATGCTCCTCATCGTCGTAGGTGCGGCCATGATGGCGGTGTTTGCCACCGTGAATTCGCTGGTACAGCTGATTACCACCAATGAAATGCGCGGACGCGTTATGAGCGTCTACAATTTCGCCTTCCGCGGCGGCATGCCGATGGGTAACCTGCTGTCGGGATGGCTCGTGCCCATCTTCACCGCGCCGGTGGTGCTGGGCGTCAATGGCCTGCTTCTCGTTCTTCTCGCGCTCTATTTCCTATTTGTGCAGCGGCGCCTTGCCGCACTTTGAAGTTCCGCTTATTTTCTGAAGTTTCCAAAGAACAATCCAAGTCTATCCAGACTACCCAGCGTCACAACAGTGACCCTCATCACTGAGAATTTCATCGCATCGACTTAACATTGAATCATCAACAAGTCTCGAAAATTCTGTTTTTGAGTTCTTGTTCTTCCACAAAAAGGAGGTCACCATGCCTCTCTCCAAGTTGCGGGAATTTCTCGATAGTCACAACATTCGATACATGATTCTCTCCCACTCCGTCGCCTACACAGCGCAGGGAATCGCCGCACTCACTCATATCTCAGGAAAGGAACTGGCGAAGACGGTGATTGTGAGAACCGATGGGGACCTGGCGATGGCCGTCGTTCCCGCCTCTCGCCACGTTGATCTTGCCCTGCTGAAACGGGCCGCGGGTGCAAAGGTGGTCGAGCTTGCATCCGAGCAGGAATTCAAGGATCGGTTCCCAGATTGCGAACCGGGCGCCATGCCACCATTCGGAAATCTCTACGGGATGGCGGTCTATGCGGACGAGAGCCTCGCGGCACTACCGGAGATCACTTTTAATGCCGGCACTCACCGTGATCTGATGCGGATCGATTGGCCCGATCTGGCTCGGCTGGTGGAACCTGAGATGGTCCAGATCACCCAGTCGAAAGCGATGGAGCACGCCGCGTAGGCGTGAGCTTTCGCTGACCTACCAACGTCTCAGGCTGCCGACTCGTGGCAGCAAGGGATAGCTTTGTCGATGCTTGCGGCAAACGATCGCCCGCACCGTCACTGCTTCTGAATCACGGTTGCGATTCGCTCGAACGCCCAATCGATTTCTCCTCGGCTGATGACGAGCGGCGGCGCTATGCGAATCACCCGGTCATGCGTCTCTTTGCACAGAATTCCTTCTTGCTTCAGCGCTTCGCAATAGGGTCGCGCGGAGCGGTCGAGCTCGATGCCAATCCACATGCCCCGTCCGCGCACTTCTTTCACGTGGCTGCTGCGCAGGGTCTTCAATAAGGCCAGGAAATAGGCGCCCAGTTCGGCCGATCGTTGCACCATTCCCTCTTCGATCAGCACGCGCAGGGCGGTACGAGCGATGGCACAACCCATGGGATTTCCGCCGAAGGTGCTGCCATGGTCGCCGGGTTTGTACACACCCAGAATTTCCCGCGACGCCAGCACGGCCGAAACCGGGTAAAAGCCGCCGGCCAGCGCCTTGCCGATGATCAACACATCCGGCGTGATGGCCTCGTGCATATACGCGAACAGCTTGCCGGTTCGGCCCAGGCCTGACTGAATTTCATCCGCCATCAGCAGCACGTTGTTCTCGCGGCAGATGTTCGCCGCCTGGCGCAAAAATCCTTCAGGAGGAATGATGATTCCCGCTTCCCCCTGGATCGGTTCGACCAGAAAGGCGCAGGTGTTAGGAGTGATTGCATTGCGGAGCGCTTCCGCATTCCCGAATGGAATGATTTTGAACCCGGGAGTGAATGGGCCGAAACCGTCTCGATATTGCTCGTCGCTCGAAAAGCTGACCACAGTTACAGTGCGGCCGTGAAAATTATTGGCACAGACAATGATTTCGGCTTTGTCCGGAGCAATGCCTTTGACCTTATATCCCCATTTGCGGGCCGTTTTGATCGCCGTCTCGACCGCTTCCGCCCCTGAATTCATGGGCAGCACTTTGTCGAAGCCGGTCAACTCATGAAGTTCCTTGCATAGCAGAGGCAAATGCTCATTGCGGAATGCACGCGAGGTCAAAGTAACTTTCCGCGCCTGCTCCTCGAGTGTTCGCAGGATTTTGGGATGACAATGCCCCTGGTTCACCGCCGAGTACGCCGCCAGGCAGTCGAGATAGCGCTGGCCTTCAATGTCATACACCCAAACACCTTCGGCGCGCTCGATTACGACGTCGAGCGGATGATAGTTGTGCGTTCCGTAATGATTCTCGAGTTCCACAAAATCTTGCGTATGGAGCGGCGTGTCGTGAGCTTGCATGGTCATGATTGGATTTTCTTCCTTCTCGCTGGATGAGCAAACATTTTTCCGCTGGCATTGACGACGGGTATTTTGCCCACCGCGCTTTTTTCGATTTCTACCCTCGCATGGTCGGGAAAGATGTGCGTTCCCGCGCACCCTGCGACCGCGGCACATAGGTTTTGGCACGAACTAATGACCGCTTTTTTCCCCCCGCTTCTCAGGAAACGCAACGCAGAGTCGACTTTGGGTCCCATGTTCCCCGGCGGGAAATGTCCAGCGGCCGCGTGCTGTTCCAATTCGGCTGCCGTGACCTGCAGCAGGGCCGACTGAGTGCGCTGCTTGTAGTTCAGATAGACATAATCCGTGTCGGTCGAAATGACGAACAGGTCAACGCCCAGTCGCGATGCCAGCAAGGCAGAAGCGCGATCTTTGTCGATGACCGCATCCACACCCTGCAGTTTTCCCTCGTTCCAAATCACGGGAATCCCGCCGCCTCCGCACGCGATGACCAGCACTCCCTGATCGACCAGATCGCAAATAACTTCCAGCTCAACGATTTCCATCGGCTCCGGCGACGGAACCACCCGGCGATAGCCGCGGGCCGCATCTTCCACCATTTCCCAGCCCAGCGTGCGCCGGCGTTCCTCGGCTTCTGCCTGTGAATAGAAAGGACCGATGGGTTTGCTGGGATGCTTCATCGCGGGATCATCCTGCGATACCACGCACTGAGTCAGCATCGTCGTCACCGGTACGTGCAACCCGGCCCGCTGCAGCTCGGTTTCCAGCGCTTGCTCAAGAATGTAGCCAATCTCTCCCTGGGTCGACGCGCCGCAAACGTCCAACGGGTGCCCAGGAACCTGGCTCTCGCTGCGTTCCGAGCGCAGCAACTCCGCTCCCACTTGCGGGCCGTTGCCATGCGTCAGCACCATTCGGTAACCGGCACGGATCAGGCCAACGATCTGTGCCGCCGTCTGCTGGGCATTCGCGCGCTGCTCGACGACAGTTCCCTTTTCTCCCGCGCGAATCAGAGAATTACCGCCAACTGCCAACAGCATGGTCTTCATAGTTTCGATTCCGGCCTTAGCCGGCGAGGCGGGAGCTGCCACAGGTTCTTGCCAGCTCCCGGTTCACCAGCTACCAGCCCGCCGTGCTATGCATGCACGAGTTCGTGCAATTCGGCGAGCCCTGGCAACTTGAGAAACTCGCCTTTCATCAACTCCAGCAGGATGGCTTTCTGCGAGTGCAGCCGGTTCTCGGCCTGCTGAAAAACCAGCGACCGGGGCGAGTCGATCACCTCGTTCGTGACTTCCTCCCCGCGATGCGCCGGCAGGCAATGCAGGAAAATGGCATCGCGCTTCGCCCGGCGGAACAAGGTCATATCCACCTGGTAGGGCAGGAACAGGTGCCTTCGGCTTTCCGCTTGAACCTCTTGCCCCATGCTCGCCCAAACGTCGGTGTAGATCACATCGGCGTCCGCCACGGCCTCCTCCGGATCATTCGTCACCGTACACGTACCACCGGTGTCGGCGCCGCGATTCCGGGCCCATTGCACCGAGTCTGCGTCCAGTTCGTACCCTGGAGGCATGGCCAGCCAAACGTGAGCACCCAGCTGCGCTCCCGCAAACAGCAGCGAGCGCGCCACGTTGTCCCCATCGCCGAGGAAAGTGATCTTGAGGCCGCCCAGACCGCCCTTCGCCTCCCAGATGGTCAAATAGTCGGCCATCGCCTGGCACGGGTGGCTGAAGTCGGTGAGCCCATTGATCACGGGAATGCCGGCGAAACGCGCCATCTCGGTCACAATCGCATGATCAAACGTGCGGATCATGATGGCCTGCACCATGCGTTCCAGGTTTTTCGCCACGTCGTGCACCGATTCGCGCTTGCCGAGGTTGATCTCAGCGGGCGATAGATAGAGCGAATATCCGCCCAGTTGTTGGATGCCCACATCAAATGTCACTCGCGTTCGCAGAGAAGGTTTCTCAAAAATCATGGCCAGGGTCTTCCGCCGGAGCGCCGAGCTATAGGCAGTCGGATCGGCTTTTACCTGGCGTCCCAAAATAAGCAGGTACTGAATCTCCGAGGGCGAGAAATCCCGGATGGTGAGAAAATCCTTGCTATTCATGTCACACCCCAGCGAGAGCTGGCTCGTGCTCGCGCGCAAAGCTGGCGATCATTTCGGCCAGGCCCGGCTTGGTAAGTTCTTCCACTTCGTAGGTGACTCTTAGGTTGGGCTTATCGAGGTGAATCACACGCGCCAGATCGATGGGCGTGGCGATCAGCACCAGATCGCAAGGCGTGCGGCGAATGGTCTCCTCAAGTTCGTGCCTCTGCATGTCGCTGTAGCCCATGGCAGGCAACAGTTTCGTCAGGTGGCGATAATGGTGAAACACTCCTCGGATCGATCCCACCGCATAGGGCCGCGGATCCACCAGTTCCGCCGCTCCGCATTGCCGCGCCGCGACTACACCGGCGCCGTAGGGCATTTCGCCGTGAGTTAGGGTGGGACCGTCCTCCACCACAAGAACCCGTTGTCCCTTCACCACGCTCGGCTCAGGCACCGAAACTCGGCAGGCCATTTCAAAAACCGCCGCGTTCGGATTGTGGAGTTTTATATTGTGTCGAATCGTCTCCAGATCCCGCTGGTAAGCCGTGTCCACCTTGTTGATCACGATCGCGTCGGCTCGCCGGAAATTGACTTCTCCGGGAAAATACGCGAGTTCATGCCCGGCGCGATGGGGATCCGCCACCACAATTTCCAGGTCGGAACGGTAGAACGAAGTGTCGTTGTTGCCGCCGTCCCACAAAATGACATCTGCCTCTTTTTCCGCGCGCTCGAGGATCTTTCCGTAGTCCACGCCCGCGTACACCACCGTCCCCTTGCTGATGTGCGGCTCGTACTCTTCGCGCTCTTCAATGGTGCACTGGTGCAGGTCAAGATCGTCCACGGTGGCGAACCGTTGGACAGCCTGCGCTGCCAGATCGCCATACGGCATGGGATGTCGAATCACGACTGGCTTTCGACCCTGGCGGCGCAGCTCCGCGGCTACTAACCGCGATACCGGGCTTTTTCCGCATCCGGTGCGTACGGCACAGACTGAAATCACGGGAAGTGAACTTCTCAGTTGTGTGCGCTCGGTTCCAAGTAGCCAGAAATCGGCATCGGCAGCCACGGCCCGGGAACAAAGATGCATCAAGTTCTGGTGGTTAATATCGCTGTAAGAAAACACCACCACATCGATCTCGCGCTCGCCGATCAGGCTCTCCAGGTCTTTCTCCTCGCAAATCGGGATGCCCTTGGGGTAAAGCGCTCCAGCAAGCTCCGCCGGATACCGGCGCCCGGCAATGTCGGGAATCTGCGTGGCAGTGAAGGCAGTAACGTGGTACTCGGGGTTATCGCGAAACAGGACATTAAAATTATGGAAATCTCGGCCTGCTGCGCCAAGAATGAGGACGCGTTTCATGAGGACCCTCCGGTAGGAATGTCTACTTCCTATCTTCGCGCCCGAGCCTGGAGACGGCAGTACCGCCAATCACACCTGAGGGTGATTTTTTGGCATAGGGATGAAGGTTTGCTTATCAGGACACGGTGTGACAGAAATCACTGAGCCGTGCTGGAGTTGCGCTGCCGCCTTGAAGGCATGCATCGGTGTTGGCGGACATAAGTTTCTGAAGGGAAAGAAGAAGCCGGCGCGCGTGTGGATCACGCCCCCTTGGGATCATGGGCGCGCTTAGGCGCAGTCGGGATGCGAGTACGCGATCACGGGAGAGAAAGCATCCCTCCACTGAACCGGGATGAGAAGGCCGGTCTCCGGACCGGATGCGGTGTCCGCTCCCAAGTTATCGACGTGCTCGAAGCACAGACAAAAGGGAGACCGGCAAAGAAGAAGGTTGAAGTATGCGCAAGCGCCTCATCTCGCCGGCCTCGCAGAATGCTCCGCACCTTGACGAAGGCTGAAACGAAATCACCTGTGGAAACTCATTGCCGTCGGCAGCCAGAATCCGGCCAACTCTAGTTCTGGCATTCCGCTGGCACCTAGATTTCGCGACTATCGTCGGGGCGTGGATAGCAACCCCCCGATGACGCCAAAGTTTTGCCCGATCGGTGGACACAATTCCACAGAGCGCGCCACAAGGCGCGGTGTTCTGAATCTCTATCGCTGCGGAGACGGGCACTTCTTCATTTTCAATACTGAAAAGGAAGCTCAGGAAAAACCCAAGAAGACCTCAAACCACAACTTGTAGACGTTCACCTTCCGATGAGGGCGCAACGATTGCCAGTGGGATACTTGCGAGCACGCGAGTTCCGGTATGATCCGATTCGATCTTCATTGTTCCACCGAAATGACGGAGCCGCTCTCGTATTCCGGAGATTCCTACCCCAGACCCTCGTGACTCGATCTCCGCCAGGCGAGCCGTCGATATGCCTTTGCCCTGGTCCCGCACTTCGATGCACACGCTTCCATTTTCGCGAGCGATACGGATTGTTGCGGTCTTACTCTCTGCGTGACGGTGGATATTGGTTAGGCATTCCTGAACAACGCGAAAGATTGCAAGCTCCATGTCGGCGGGAAGCCTCCCAAAATCATGGGGAATCTTTAAGTCAATCGCCATTCGGCCGCGTTCTGCCACGCCCTGCACGTACCACTCTAAAGCCGAGGGTAGTCCAGCTTCGTCGAGCAGCGGCGGGTGCAGCAGATACGACGTGGTGCGAATCTCGCGATGGAGTTGTCGCACCACGTCCTCGATCTGTCGTCCCTGTTTCGCTAACTCAGGGGAAACAATCTCCGCGTCTTGAACCAGTTGAGCGAGACTCAAGCCAAGAACCGTCAGGGTTTGACCGGCACTGTCGTGAAACTCGCGGGCGATACGCCGCCGTTCTTCGTCCTGAGCTTTCATCAAGCGCATGGTTTCGTCCGCGATTCGCATCTTTTCTGCCGCTTGCTTTCTGTCATGGATGTCAAGGCAGGCACCCACATAACCCTCGAACGTTCCATCCGCTGCGTAGCGGGGAATTCCACGATCAAAGAGCCAGCGATATTGTCCAGAGTGATGCCGCAGGCGGTACTCCATTTCGAATGGCCGACGGGCATCGAAATTGTCTGAATATACTCGAAGGCAGCGATCAATGTCATCGGGGTGTACGTTCTCTGCCCAACCATTGCCCAACTCCTGTTCGAGCCTGCGACCGACAAAATCCAGCCATCCTTTGTTGAAGTAGTAACAGAGCTTGTCCGTGCCCGACATCCAGATCATCACGGGCGAAGCATCAGTGAGGGTTTGATAACGCTGTTCGCTCTCACGTAGTGCTTGCTCTGCCCGCTGTTGTGCCGTGATGTCACGCGCCACTTTGGAAGCCCCAATGACGCGCCCGGAGGAGTCGTAAACGGGGGAAATGGTGACCGACACGTCAATCAGAGTGCCATCCTTGCGTCTGCGAACAGTCGGGAAATGGTCAATCTTTTCCCCGCGCCGAATGCGAGCAAGGATGTGATCCTCCTCTGTAACGCGGTCCTGGGGAATGATGAGGGTAATGTGTTGACCGATGGCTTCTTGGGCGGCGTACCCGAAAATGCGCTCCGCGCTCGTGTTCCAACTCTTGATGACCCCATCCAAGTCTTTGCTTACGATGGCATCGTCCGAAGAAGTGACGATGGCAGCCAACAACCCCGCCGCTTTGTTGCTTTCCTGTAATCTCTCATCGACTCTGCAACGCTGGATCGCAAAACATAGTTGTCGAGCAATGGTCAGGGACACGTCGATCTCGTCAGGGGCGAACGGATGCGGCGTGTTGAAGTACACCATGAACTTGCCAGTCAGCTTCCCATCTAATACCAGTGGAATGAACGCAAGCGCGCCGATGCCTTCTTTTCTAATGACGGCTTTGAGCGACTCGCTTAAATCAGCAGTGTTGATGTCTGTGATGCAAACAGGCTGCGGATTCCTCTCGTCCGGTCTCCACGCGGAGTGACCGTCCGTTGCGGCTCGATAATCGTTCGATAGACCACGCCAACTCTTAAAGTGCATCACTCCGGCATCGTCGCAGAGCAGGATCGAAGCACGATTGCACTGCAAGGCATCGAGAATGGCATTCAAAGCTACGTTGTACACATCTTCCATCGAAGCTGCCCGGTGCAGTTCGTCGGCTAGATGAAAAAGGGCTTTCTGCTGGCGGGCTCTGGTCGCAATGGCTGTCTCATTCTGCTTGCGCTCAGTTATATCCAATCCTGTTGCGACGATCATTGCGACCCGCCCCTGACCATCGAAAATAGGATTGAGCGTCCGATCTCCGACGCGGTGGCTCCCGTCCGGCAAACAAAAAACGCATTCATCTCGGACACGCTCCCCCGTCTTTACCTTCTCGATTAGGTTCTTGAGGGTTGCAACCTCGTCCGGCAGGGGAGACCACCACGGTTCCCAAAACTTGCGACCGATAACCTGTGAAGCATCGGTTGCACCAGCCGCTTCAAGCGCAGCACGGTTAGCTTCGATGATTGTTCCATCGGGTTGCAGCAACACTAGAAATGAATAGCTTTGACTGAAAGCGGCTCGGATCCGTGATTCGCTTTGCTCGAGTGCCTCTTGTGTCCGCTTGGCTTCCGTTATGTCGGTATGCGTCCCGATCATTCGGAGAGCATTGCCGCCAGAATCTCGCACGATGCGCCCGTGCGAAAGAATCCACCGTATTTCGCCGTTAGGCCGGACGTTACGAAATTCGAAAGTGAACTCCTCGTCTTTCCCACGCCACACCCGCTCTGCCTCCACAGCAAGCCTGGCTCTGTCTTGCGGATGAAATAAGCTGTTCCATTCCTCGACAGTAATGTACTCTCCCCCCGGCACGAATCCGTAAATGCTAGCCATTTGCGGGTTCCACTTACCACGTCTCGCTACTAAGTCCCAGTCAAACATCGCTGTCCGCGATGAGTGCAGGGCTAACGAGAGCTGCTCTCGGCTGTCGCGCAGTGCCTCTCTTGCACGACGCTGCTCTGTATCGTCGCGAAATGAGACGATCACCCCAGCTATTCTCCCGTCTTCCTTCAGCGGTGAGGCGCTGAAGACGACTGGAACAAAGCTTCCGTCCTTGCGGATGAAAGTATCCTCTTGTTCACGGAGCGAAATGCCTTTTTGCACGACTTGCAAGCCCGGACAATCGTTTGCCGGAAAGGGCGTGCCGTCCGCGTGTTTATAGTGCGTGGCGTCGTGCATCTTTTTCCCAATTAGCTCGTCGCTCTTCCAGCCCAGGATTGCTTCCGCAGCAGGATTGATGGAAGTCAGCAGCCCGTTTGCATCCAGTGCGTACAATCCCTCTGCCATGTTGTTCATCACAGCGGACTGATATTCGGCCAGTCTGCGTAGGCGTGCTTCGCTCTCTCCGAGCGCCTTCTCGAAGGCCGCGCTACGTTGCAGGATTTCCTGAGCGTCGGTGTGAGCAGTTGGTGTTTGATCCAGTACTGCCGGATCAAAGAAGTATTCGTGTCGAGACGCTTTCGCGACCGCAGAAATCAAATCTCGCGAAATTGAACTCTTAACAACGTAGCCGCGAGCGCCTGCTTTGAGAGCCTGTCGTGCCATCTCACGGTTCTCATGCTGGCTGAGAATCAGAACCTCGCATTGAGGAAGCAGGTTTCGAACTTGGCGCGTGGCTTCGAGACCATTGAGCCGAGGCATACTCACGTCCATCACGATCAGGTCTGGCTTGAACTCGCGAGCTTTTTCGAGAGCATCCTGACCATCAACGGCTTCGGCGCACACTTCCCAACCCTCTTGGTCAGCAAGAAGTGACCGCACACCCCGGCGTACAACTTCATGATCGTCAACTACCAATAACCGCATCGTGAAAACCTGAAGTGACCGTTCAAAGAAGATTTCTTCTTTTATCCTGCGACAGAGACACAAACGCCGCAGAAAATCTTAATAATTCCTCCCGAAGGCGGCACATACAGTAAACGCTGTATAGCCCGTCCATATTGAGAAATGAAAGGATTTTCCGTTTTCTTTTTGTCCTCCACGTCTGCTCATGCGCGGAAAGCGAGTCCTATGTGTCGATGACGATCCCGACACCTTAAAGGTTCGGAAGCTACTGCTGGAATCCAGAGGCTATAGCGTCCTCACGGCAACGTCGGGAGAGGAAGCGCTGAATCTGATCTCGCCAGCCGCACCCGTTGATCTTGTCCTAGTTGATTATGTGATGCCCGGAATGAATGGAGATGAGCTTGCGGAAAAAGTGCGTGAGAAATTCCCCGCTATACCTGTCGTCGCGGTCTCAGGTGTTGAAAAGCTACCGGAACGCCTCCTCAGAAACGTGAATGCGAGTATCCCCAAGGGAGTGGACCCGGAAGTTTTGCTGTCCGCAGTGGCCGAGAATCTTTGCAAGTCGGAGCGTTCCATGAACCAACTCAAAGACACGGTTCTTTGCGTGGAAGATGACGAACTAGAGCTTAAAGCTCGAAAAAAGCTTTTCGAATCGGCTGGCTTTGAAGTGCTGGAAGCGCGATCCAAAAGTTTGGCGCTGAGTATTTTTCAATCATCTCGCGTTGATGTAGTCGTTCTGGATTACTGGCTTTCGGGTTCGGAAGGAACAGGCACGGCTTTGGCGGAAGAGATCAAGCGCATCCGCCCGACCACCCCGGTACTGATGCTCTCAGGATACGGCTCCCTGCCCGGCGAGGGTGCGTTCGTCGATGCTTGGATGAGCAAATCACGAGTACAGCCAGAAGATTTGGTTGCTGAGGTTAAGCGGTTCGCGGAACAGCGCCGTCAGACCAAACCACAATGACAACTCTCCTCTCGTCTGGCACCTGGCAGAAGCAGTCAAGGAACGCTCTCGTCATGCTGCTCAGGATCGTGCTTTTCACCTGCATCGGTTGCACTGCCGCCCACGCGGAGTACGACGCCACTGATCAACAATCAACGAATCCGTTGAAGCAACTCACGCTGGAACAATTGGGAAATATCGAGGTCACGACCGCCCAACGAGCGCCTGAACAAGTTCGCAAAACCTCGGCTGCGATTTACGTCATAACACAGGAGGACATAGAACGATCCGGCGCCACTACCATACCTGAGGCTCTTCGGCTCGCTCCCGGTGTAGAGATCGCTCGCATCGACAGCAACAAGTGGTCCATCGGAATTCGCGGATTTGGCAGCAGGCTATCGCGAGATGTGTTGGTGCTGATTGACGGTCGGACGGTTTACACCACTCTGCTAGCGGGCACCTATTGGGAAGTTCAAAACGTTCTGTTGCAGGATGTCGAGCGGATCGAAGTGATCCGTGGACCGGGTGCCACAATTTGGGGTCCGAACGCTCTCAACGGGGTTATAAACATCATCACCAAGAGTACTAAAGACACGCATGGAACAATGGTCAATGCGGGCGGCGGGAACGTAGATCAAGGAGTTTTGAATACCCGATACGGAGGCGGAAACGGCAGAACATTCGATTACCGGGTCTATGGTTTGGGTTTTGTCCGCGGCCCTGAGTACCATTCGGATGGAAATAATTACGACAGTTGGCGGGCTTTGCAGGGCGGCGGTCGCATGAACTTTTCTAGGAATGAACGCGACGGCTTCACGTTGCAAGGCGACATTTATGACGAAGGCGCAGGCGAAACCGTGACGGCGGTGACATACGCTCCACCCTACCAGCAAATCGTGCAAGGCACCGAGCATTTGTCTGGCGGCAACATCCTCGGACGCTGGGAACACACTCAAGGCGAGGGCAAGGATTTCCAGTTGCAGTTCTACTATGATCGGACGAGCCGTCATGAGCCAAACTTCGCCGACGATCGGAATACCTTCGACTTCGATTTCTTGGATCACTTTCGCTTGCCCGCACGACAGCAGATCGCATGGGGTTTTGGAGCACGCGCCAGCACAGGCAGAAATCCCATCATCGTTTCGGGACTGTACTTCATCCCCGGAACCCGTACTGACACCCTGTACACCGGCTTTATTCAAGATGAAATTGAGTTTGTGCAAGATCGCCTGTCGCTCCAATTCGGCACAAAGCTGTTGAAAACCAACTACACGGGCTTCCAGTTGCAACCCACTGCTCGGCTCTTGTGGACACCAACCGAGAAGCAGACTTTCTGGGCAGCGTTTACACACGCGCTGCGGACGCCCTCGGATGCGGAGCGGGCCTTTTACCTTACTGGTTTCACTGGCAGTTTTGTCGGCGGACTACCATTTTTCGCACGTTTCAATGCTAATCCCAATTTCGAATCGGAACAGATGAACGGGTACGAATTCGGTTATCGAAGTCTGGTCCGAAAGTCCCTGTATTTCGATTTCGCAGCGTTCTTCAATCATTACAACGATCTTTTCAGCGAAGACATAACAGGCTCACCATTCATCGAAACGAACCCCGCGCCCACTCACGTGCTGTTGCCCGCCGAATTTGGCAATGGACTTCGAGGCACGACACGAGGGATTGAGGTTGCCCCGGAATGGAGACCTTTCAGTTTCTGGCGACTCGCTGCCTCGTATTCCTTTTTGCAAATGGAAATAGAGAAGCGCCCCGGCTCACTGGACTTCGGGTCAGCCCCTAGCGTTTCCGGTTCGAGTCCGAGACACCAAGTCACCGCACAAACCGATTTCGATCTCAGGAAAGGTCTGGCGCTTGACCTGACCTACCGTTTGGTCAGCAAGTTGCCTGCGCAAAAGATCAACGCCTATTCAACCGGCGATGTGCAGTTCGCGTGGAAGCCTAGACCGTACATTCGGTTCTCAATTGTGGGGCAGAACCTTCTTCAGCCACACCATTACGAATTTGCCAGTGATCCGGGACCCAATGTTGCTATCAAGCGAAGCGTGTACGGACAGATCACGTGGCAAAGGTGACGGGCGCGAGTGACTCAGGGGCGTGGTCGCGTTCCGCTCAAATTCGACCCGCTCTCTACTACTCTGTCTTCGCATTCATATTTGTTCTGCTGACTGCATCTTTTTCTCCGGCACAAGAATCGCGACCAACCGAGTCTCAGGTCGAAGCCGCCTATCTGTACAACTTCGGGAAATTTGTAACTTTCCCCTCGAGTCGCGCAGCCAATTCTGACCCATTCTCGATCTGCATCCTAGGAAAAGACCCCTTTGGAGAGGCTCTGGACGCCACCGTGCGCGGCGAGAGCATCAATGGCAAAAAGATCACAGTCCAAAGACTAGTGAACATGCAGCACGCTGAGACTTGCAGCATTCTGTTCGTTAGTTCGTCCGAGGAAAGCCATCTTCCAGCGATTGTGGCTCCGGCGAAAACACTGAGCCTACTCACAGTGAGCGACATGAAAGGTTTTGCCGAGCGCGGCGGAATCATCCAGCTTGTGAGGCAGCAGGACAGGATTCGCTTTGAGGTAAACCTTGCGGTAGCGCAGGAAAGTCATTTGACGCTTAGTTCTGAATTGCTGAAGGTTGCCGTCCGGGTAGTTCAAAAGGGAACGCAGTGATGGCTTGGGTGCGAAAACAATCGATTGCCAAACGGCTCACGATGATGAACATGCTCGTGAGTGGCGTGGCACTACTGTTGTCATGCGCTGGCTTCTTTACCTACGATCAGTTCACGTTTCGGGAAAGTTTGGTACGAACGCTCTCCGCACAGGCTCAGATGATCGCCTCGAACAGCGTTTCCGCGATCCTATTCAACGACCGGCAGGCGGCAACGAATACGCTCTCTGCCCTGAAGAATTTCCAAAACATAACGTCTGCCGGAATCTTCACCGCAGACCGCCAACAGCTTGCCGAATACCTCAGAGCACCCGATGAAGGTATTCTCAACATTCCCCGGCTTTCTAACGGGGCAACGGAAGAACACTGGTTCAGAAGCACTCACCTGGTTCTGGTGCGACAGATTACCTCTGAGGGCAAACCAATTGGATTCGTTTATCTGAGGGCGGACCTTCGTGAGATCGACGCTCGGCTGAGGCGTTATGCTCTGATTTCCCTCGCTGTGCTCCTTCTGTCGCTTCTGGCCGCAATCTTGGTATCAGCGGCATTTCGTAAATCTGTTGCAACCCCAATTGTTCAACTGGCGGCGACGGCACAGCAGATTTCTCGAAGCCGGGACTACACCATGCAAGTGCCGCAGGCAAGCGGGGAAGACGAGGTGTCCGTATTGATCGACTCCTTCAACGAGATGCTTCGGGAATTGCACAAATCCCACGATGAGCTTGAGACTCGCGTAGCGGAGCGCACTCGCGAATTGGTTGCGGCTAATCGGGAACTGGAGGCGTTCTCTTATTCGGTGTCACATGATCTTCGCGGCCCCTTGGAGGCGATCAACGGGTTCAGCTATTTGATGTTGACCCAGTACGGCGACAGGCTCGACCAGCAGACGCGAGAACTCGCCGAGAGCATTCGTGCAGGCGGAAAGCGTATGGCAGAGTTGATCGAAGCTCTGCTTAACCTTTCGCGAGTCACGAGCAGCACAATGCGATTCGAGCCAGTGAACTTGAGCGAAGTCGCACGCTCGGTCATGCAAGAGTTCATGCGTGCCGCACCAGAGAGAACAGTGGAATTCGTTGCTCCAAACAAGGCGGAGGCATACGGAGACGCGCAGCTTCTCCGAGTGGTGATGGAAAATCTCTTGCGGAATGCGTGGAAATACACTTCTCAGCACGATCATGCCCGAATTGAATTCGGCGCAATCGAGAAGGACGGACAACAGACTTTTTTCATCAAAGACGACGGCTGCGGCTTCGACCCACATTCAGCAGACCGCCTTTTCCAGCCGTTCCAGCGTCTCCACTCAAAGTCCGAGTTTCCGGGCAATGGAGTCGGGCTTGCGACAGTGAGGCGGATCGTCAACCGGCATGGCGGCGAAGTGTGGGCACAAGGGGCAGTGGAAAAGGGCGCGACCTTTTACTTTTCAATCAGATCTGCACGAAGCGCCGCTAACGTCCGACCCGATTCGAAGACTGAGACTGCCGAGGTTCGTAGTGGAAAACAGTTCTAAACGCGACTGGCGGGAACTAGCGCGGTTAGCGATCGCCGAACAAGACCAGCAGAAACTCATCAGGCTCATCACCGAGTTGAACGCCGCACTCTCTGAGCAGCGACGGCCGCTGTCACGTGTAGAGGCAGAGTGGCAGTGGGAGGTGGATCCGCTTATTGCAATCGCGGGGGAAGGCGGCGTCAGTTTGTTCAACTCGATGGGTGACGCGTGGACCGCCGACTATCTAAAAATCACTGGCGAATTGGATGTTGTCCGACAGTATGACTGACCTGGCCTGTAGTACGGCGGCCGTTTGCTGTCGAGACGTTTAACGATTTGCTCAGTGAATTCTGTTTCGCGGATGGTGAACGGTCCAAGGCTGTCACCGTTGCCGCTCTGATAGGTTTGTATGCTGCTCAACTGTTGCCCGAAGGCGCATTGCGGCCGTGTTTCATCGTGACCAAGAACGCCGAGGGTGCCGGCGCGACCACACTTGGTTTCTTGTGTGGTTGTGCCGATCCTTGGCCAACTGCGTTCAAAACTGGTGCGCCCGGAGAGATTCGAACTTGAGGCGCCCAGGAGGCGTGAGCGAAGCGGGAGCCTCCTGCCGAAATCCTGAGCGCGAGCGAAGGATCTCCCGTATTCCTTCACGCCGCGCGAAACTGGTGCGCCCGGAGAGATTCGAACTTGAGGCGCCCAGGAGGCGTGAGCGAAGCGGGAGCCTCCTGCCGAAATCCTGAGCGCGAGCGAAGGATCTCCTGTATTCCTTCACGCCGCGCGAAGCTGGTGCGCCCGGAGAGATTCGAACTCCCGACCTATTGCTCCGGAGGCAATCGCTCTATCCATCTGAGCTACGGGCGCACACTGGTAGCTCTCAGTTTACACTGCCCGCGTTCCCCGTAGTTTTTTCGCTGTTACCAGCGATCGCGGTCCCGTCCGCGATCGCGGCCGCCGCGATGCTCTCCGCCTCGGCCGCCGCGGTCGCGGCCTGCCCCGCCCGCGTGCTCGGTCTTGGGTCGTGCCTCGTTCACGTTCAAGGTTCGCCCGCCGATCTGCGACCCATTCAACGCTGTAATGGCCTTGTCGCCATCTTCATTGCTGGCCATTTCCACAAACCCGAAACCACGCGACCGCCCCGTGTCCCGGTCCGTCAGAATGCTGACGCGATCCACTTGCCCGTAAGGCTCGAAGATCTGCCGCAGCTCGTCTTCTGATGTGTTGAAGTTTAGATTCCCGACGAAAATGTTCTTCAAACGCCCACCCCTGCATTGAGCTGTCGAAGTGCAAGCTCGATGCGGCGGACTGGCAGGTCGGAGTACCTTCCTGAAAATCGGAACCGGAGCTAGCGAATGCTCGAATGCGGGCAGAAGTATAGCAGGGAATGCAGCCCGGCGTGTCAAAAGCAGGTTAAAGCGGTCAGACCACTCGCTCGCTCACAACTTCAGCGCGTCGATGGTCTGGCGCAGCACGTCGGCGGAGTGACGCAGCTTGGCCGCTTCTGCCTCGTCGAGTTGCAACCGCAACACCCGCTGGGCGCCTCCGCCGTCAACCACTGTCGGCAGGCTGAAGCAGACGTCGCGGATGCCGTAGTAGTCCTCAATCGCGCTCGAAACCGAGAGCACCGTGTTCTGATGGCGAAGAATGGATTGCGTGATGCGCAGCAGCCCGGCGGCCACCGCATAGTACGTAGCTCCCTTGCGCTCGATAATGCGGTAGGCGGCGTCGCGGGTCGACGCAAAAATTCCCTCCATCTGCTGCGAATCGAAGGACAGTCCGTGAGCGCGGCAATAATCCGGAAGATGCATGCCGGCAATATTCGCCAGAGACCAGACCGGTACCTCGCTGTCGCCATGTTCTCCGATGATGTAGGCATGCACGCTGCGGGCGTCGACGCCGAAGTACTGGCTGAGAAGAAAACGGAAGCGCGCGGTATCGAGAATTGTTCCCGATCCCAGCACCCGATTGGCCGGCAAGCCCGACAGCTTTAGCGCGGCATACGTTAGAACGTCGACGGGGTTCGTCGCGACCAGCAGAATTCCGTTGGGATTGTGCTTTGCGATCTGCGGCACAATCTCGCGCCAGATGGCAGCATTGTCGCGCAGGCACTCGAGCCTCGTCTGCCCGGGCTTCTGAGGAACTCCGGCAGCCAGCACAGTCACTGCGGCGCCTGCGCAATCCTCGTATTCTCCGGCCCAGATGCGCGTCGGGAGCGTGAAGGGCACGGCATGATTCAAATCCATCGCCTCGCCCTCTGCTTTGGCCTTGCGCACATCGATCAGCACAATCTCGGCGGCCAATCCGCTCATCAACAGCGCGTACGCAAAGGTCGATCCGACGTTGCCAAGGCCAGCCACGGCGACGCGTGTGGGAGTTGCTCCGTTGGACACAGTGGCACTCATGTCGGATTCTTCGGCAGGGACCTGGCTCGTCTTTATCGGTGCGCCGGCGCGCATCAGCACGCGTCCACTTTCCAATATCCCTCGCGCTGGTAGCCAACTTGCAGCAGCCGGTTTTTCGGATCGTGCCGTTTCCCGCAGTTCGGGCATGCCGGGTAGCGGCTCCATGCCGTACCGTGTTGATCAAAATTTTCCGGCACGGCGAAAGTTGTGCCGCAACTGCATGGCACCAGGAACAAGCGCAGCGCGTCTGGGACCTCGCGTTTCGCAGATTGCCGCCGAGTTTTCACATTTCCTCGACCGTTGCCATCGCGCTTTTCTTGCGCTTATTCGCCTGCAACACTTTCTTTCGCAAGCGCAGCGACTTCGGCGTGACTTCCACGAATTCGTCGTCGGCAATGAATTCGATCGCCTGTTCCAGGTTCAACTGCCGGAATGGCACCAGGCGAATCGCTTCATCTGCCGTCGACGCGCGCATGTTGGTAAGCTTCTTCTCGCGCACCGCGTTCACATCCAGATCATTGTCCTTGGCGTTTTCACCGATGATCATTCCTTCATACAATTCGACACCCGGGCCGACAAAGAGCTCCCCGCGCTCCTGCAGGCCCCACAGGGCATAGGCGGTCGAAGTTCCCGCACGATCCGCAATCAACGCTCCGGTCAGCCGGTGCGGGATCTCTCCCTGCCACTCCGTGTAGCCGTCGAACAACGAGTTCATCACGATGGTTCCGCGCGTGTCGGTCAGCAACTGGCTCCGCAGGCCGATCAAGCCGCGGCTGGGCACGCGAAACTCGATGCGCACGCGCCCGTAGCCGTGATTGTGCATGTTGACCACTTCGCCCTTGCGGGCTCCCAATTGCTCCATCACCACGCCCACAAATTCTTCCGGCACGTCGATGGTGAGATGCTCCACCGGTTCCATCAGCCGGCCGCTTTTCTCGTCGCGCTTGGTGACGATCTCCGGCTTGCCCACCATCAGCTCATAACCCTCGCGCCGCATCATTTCGAGCGTGATGGATAGCTGCAATTCTCCCCGGCCCATGACCTTGAACGAATCCGTCGTGCCCATCTCCTCGACGCGCAAAGAAACATTGGTGAGCAGTTCCTTGTCCAGACGCTCGCGCAGGTTTCGCGACGTGACGTAGGTTCCTTCCCTGCCGGCAAAAGGCGAGGTATTGACCGTGAACGTCATCGCAATCGTAGGCTCGTCGATCACAATCGGCGGCAGCGGCGCGGGATTCTCCGCATCGGTGATGGTTTCGCCAATCGTGATGCCCTCGACGCCCGCCACCGCAATGATGTCGCCGAGCGAGGTCTCGGTGATATCGGTGCGCTTCAATCCAGAAAAGGAGAAGAGCTTGGTGATTTTCGTCTTCTGCAGCGACCCATCGCGCTTGGCGATCGCCACATCCTCTCCGGTGCGCATGGTGCCGTTGAAGACGCGTGCAATGGCCAGCCTTCCCAGATAGTCGCTGTAATCCAGATTCGCCACCAGGATCTGCAGGGGTCCAGCCACCTCGCCCTGAGGGAGAGGAATCGTTTCCAGGATGGCGTCAAACAGCGGCCGCAGATTCTCGCCTCCGCCTTTCATGTCCCGGGAAGCAGTCCCCGCCTTGGCATTGGTGTAGAGAACCGGGAAGTCGAGTTGATCTTCCTTTGCGTCCAGGTCGATAAATAAATCGTAGATTTCGTTCAGCACTTCCTGCGGTCGCGCGTCGGGGCGGTCGATTTTATTGATCACGACAATCGGCGGCAGCTTGGCTTCCAGCGCCTTGCCCAGGACGTACCGGGTTTGCGGCAGCGGGCCTTCGCTGGCGTCCACCAGCAGCATGACTCCGTCCACCATCTTCAGCGCTCGCTCCACTTCCCCGCCAAAATCGCTGTGGCCGGGCGTGTCCACGATGTTGATCTTCACATCGTGATAGAGAATTGCCGTGTTCTTGGCGAGAATCGTGATGCCGCGCTCGCGCTCCAGTTCGTTCGAATCCATGACGCGCTCGACATGCTGCTCGTTGGAGCGGAACGTGCCGCTCTGCTGCAGCATGGCGTCGACCAGCGTAGTTTTTCCGTGGTCTACGTGCGCGATGATTGCAATGTTGCGAATGCTTGTACTCAAGAAAAATCCTCTCTACCCTGCTCTTACCACTTTACTATGCGCGCAATACACTCCACCACAAGCCGGAACGATTTGTAGAGGTGCCGCTTGCTGTAGAAGTGAAGTTTGCTTTTAAAACATGTGGCGTCATCTTGAGTATGAGGCGTCATCCTGAGCGGAGCCGCTTTTCAGGCGGAGCGAAGGATCTCATTCTCTACAAGTTCTGCGCGTGAGCGAAATCGCACCCCCGGTTGGCGTGGAGGCCTCATACGTTTGTCGCACATTTCGAAGCCTTACCCCTGGGCCATTCCTTGCGTCTCAGCCGGCGATGGCTTTCTCCGCCCGCGCCGGCCTGCCCGCCAGCCGCGCTTCGGCTTCCTTCACCGCGCGATTGGCAGCGGCCATGGCACCACTGGTCGTCGATTCCGGTCCTTCAGAATCCGTGTTGGCAAAAAAGATTCGATCCATGGCGTGTCGCGCCGCCGGCTGCACTTCGGTGTAGAGCCGGGGCGTGGACATATACATCGGGTGCCCGCGCCGGTAAATGTGCACTTCGATGGGATTGACGTTGAAACTCGGCATCAGCTTCTGAAAATCTTTCAAGACATTCGCCGCAACTTTCCGTGCGCCCGTTTCAGTCAGCAGCGACCCGCGGGCTTCCTCCGCCAACGGCGTGTAACACGTAAGAATGTTGAATTTTTGCTTGTATCCCGGCTGCTTCCGCACCACCCAATCGGCCACGATGAAATCCGTAAACGAGTTCCCGGGACACCAGGTGTCATAGCCTTCGTTGTAGACAGGCTTATCGAAGATGAGATTCACCACCGGATACGGAATATAGCGGATCTTTGTCATGGCTTCGTCCTGCTTGTCAGGCAAGCCTTCCACAATTCGCCGCGTGATGAACTTTGGCGTCGCCATGATCACAACTTTCGCGGCAACGGTTTTCAGCTCTCCGCCCGCCATGTAGGTAACCTGCACGTCCTCTTTGTCCGGAACCACCGCAACCGTCGTCGCGCCTGTGATCATGCGCTCTTTGCGTCTGCCTTCGAGGATTTCCGCCAGCTTCTTCGTGATCGCGCCCAACCCGCCCGGCCAGGTAGCCCGGTTGTCCTGCTTGCTTTGGCCAGCCATCTCTTGCAGGGAGAAGATCGCCAAAGCTGCGGCGGTGTCGTCGCTGGCCGCTCCCCAATTCGATGGGCCGAATGCGTCCCACCATTGCCGGATTTCCTCTGGATAACCCTTCATCAAATCCGAGAACGGCGTCTGGTAAAGTTCTTCGCGCCGCTTCCCAACATCGATGCCCAGCATCTCGTTCTTGAACTTCTTAAAACCTTCGCGAACCGCCGCCGGATACGGCAGCTTGTCGAGTCCGTCGCCCCATGTATCAGGGACCAACTCGCCGCGGATAATGCTCGGATCCGGGCAGTTCACCGGCAGCGGCTCCAGGCCGATCTCTTTCGCGAAATGGTAAGCATGCTCATCCTGCACCAAAAATGCCGCTCCCGTCGCATAGGTGCTGCCTTCGTATTGCATGAGGTAGGCATTCCCGCCCCAGTGCGGTTCTTTTTCGAGCAACAGAAAATCGTGGTGCTGCAGCCGGTACGCGGCAGTCAGGCCGCTGACTCCGCCGCCCACGATCACGACGTCGTGGCGCGCCGTCGCCGCCGGCCGCGTAAACGATTTGCTGCCCTTGTCGCGCACCTGGTGGCAGATGCGGTTGTCTTCACCGTCGACCTCGGCCCCATTGTGCTCGGATTTTTCCTGAGCCGAGACCAGCCACTGGTCCATGGGACATCCTGCCGTCATCGCGCCGGCCACGACAAACTTGATGAAGTCTCTGCGATTCGCGCTCATACCGTCTTCCCTTCCGCCGCTTCCATCATTTCCGCGCCGACATCGGCCGCTCCCCGCTCGCCGCGCATGCGCAGCCGGTACCAGAAGACGATGGCGACCAGCGAGAAAACAAAAATGATGGCCGATACGGCATTAATTTCCGGCGTGATGCCGCGCCGCAAGCGTCCCCAGATTTCCAGCGGCAGCGTGTTATCGCGGCCAATCAGAAAAAAACTCACCGCAATCTCGTCCATCGACAGCGTGAAAATCAACAGCGCCGCGCCGATGATGGGAAGCTTCAGATTCGGTACCGTAATGCGCCAGAATGTTTGCCAATAACTGGCTCCGAGGTCCAGCGACGCTTCCTCCTGCGCCGGGTCCAGCTTCTGCAGCCCGGCAAAGACTTCGGTGGTTGCCACTGAGATCAGCGCCGTTCCATGCCCCAGGATGATCGTCGCCAGGCTCAGCCTGGTTCCTGCCAGGTTGAAGAGCATGAGTAAAGACAGTCCCGTAATAATTCCCGGCAGGATCAAGGGCAGCAGCACCAGCCGGCGAAAGAAACCTTTGCCCGGAAAGTTCGTGCGCTGCAATGCGAGCGCAGCCGGCACTCCGAAAATCAATGCGATGATCATGGCCGCAAATGCAACCTGCACGCTATTGCGAACCGAATCCCAGATGGGCCCGTCGTCAAAAAGCCTGCGATACCAATCCAGCGTGAGATGGTGTGGCGGAAATCCTCCCACCCCTTCGCCATTGAACGAATAAAGAATCAGGACGGCGATCGGTAAATAAAGGAACGCGAATACGGCAACCGCATGCCCGAGTAGCCAACGCGACCCTCGGTCCGCCTTCATGAGAAGCTCCATTTCTTTTCCAACCGCTCCGAAAGCACGAGCAGGCTGACCACCAGCAGCAGCATGCAAAATGAAATTGCTGCCCCCAGCGGCCAGTTATACGCCGCGCCAAACAAACTGACGACGATGTTCGAAATCATGATGCCGCTGGGCCCGCCCAGCAGCAGCGGCGCCAGAAAATCGCCCAGGCTCAGCACAAATGCGAACGTCGCTCCGGCAACCAGGCCCGGAATCGATAGCGGAAGAATCACCTTCCAGAAAGTCTGCGCCGGCGTCGCCCCCAGATCGTGGGAAGCTTCCACCAGATTGCGCGGAACATGTTCCAGCGACGCATAGATCGGCAAAACCGCGAATGGCGTGTAGATGTGGGTCAGGGTCAAGACCACGGCAAACGGGCTGTACAACAGGAACTCCAGCGGGTGCTGCGTGAGGTGAACGTACTGCAACAGCGTGTTGAGCACGCCGTCGGATCCCAGGATGGTTTTCCAGGCGTACGCTCGCACCAAATAGCTTACCCACAGCGGGATAATCACTAACTGATACAGCAGATTTTTTCTCGTCCCTGCGCAAAAAGAAAGGAAGTACGCCAGCGGATATCCGAGCAACAGCGAGAACAACGTCACGCGCGCCGCAATCCACATGGAGCGCAGCAGAGTCTGCCAGTAAACCTCCACTCTCAGCAAGTCAGCATAGTTCGACAGCGTCCATGAATGCACGATCGTCTGGGCTGAGGAGACCGTCCAGAAGCTGTAGCAGAACATCAAGAGGTAGGGCACCAGCAGAAACGCAACCACCCACGCCAGTGGAGGAACGGTAACAGCCGCCTTGTACGCGCGGGAAAACATCAGCACCTCTCCGGCGATTCACGCACCAGGACAGCATCCTCGGGAAAAAATTCGAGTTCAACATTTTCTCCGCCGATGCCGCCGCTTTCGATTCGCACGGTAAGAATCAATCCGTCTGCGCATTGCACTCGAACCAGTTCCGTCGCGCCATGAAATGCCTGTTGCACCACCTTGCCCGCCACGCGAATGGTGTTGCCGGCTGCGGCCGCCGGATTTGCCAATCGAATTTTTTCCGGACGCAGTGAGAACAACGCGGAACCGTCGGGTAGCTGCGCGCGCCAGGTCAAACTTCCGCAGCGCACTGTGCCCGAACGCACGTCGCCCTTCAACAAGTTCGTGTGCCCGATGAACTGGGCCACGTAGGCAGTTGCTGGCCGCCCGTAGATCTCGCGCGGCGTTGCTACTTGCTCCAGTTCTCCCGAGCGCAGGAGCGCGATGCGGTCCGACATCACCATTGCCTCTTCCTGGTCGTGTGTGACGAAGAGAAACGAGATCCCCACCTCGCGCTGCAGCGACTTCAGCTCCACCTGCATCTGCCGCCGCAGATTCGCGTCCAGTGCGGAAAGCGGCTCATCCAGCAAGAGCAGGCGTGGCCGGTTTACCAGCGCCCGCGCCAGCGCAACGCGCTGCTGCTGCCCTCCGCTGATCTTCGCCGGCTTTGACTTCGCCTGCGCCAGCATCTTCACTTTTCCCAGCGCTTCCTCCACTCGCGCTGCAATCTCGGCTTGCGGGCGTTTCGCCACTCGCAGGCCGTAGCCCACGTTCTGTTCCACGGTGAGGTGCGGGAAGAGCGCGTAGTGCTGGAACACCGTGTTTACGCGCCGCCGGTAGGGCGGCAGCACGTCCAGCCGTTCGCCGCCCATCCAAACTTCCCCGACGCTCGCGTTTTCGAATCCGGCTACGATGCGCAGCAGAGTGGTTTTTCCCGATCCGCTCTCCCCCAGGATCGTAAGAAATTCTCCCTCCGCAACTTCCAGGGAAATATCCCGCAACACCTTATTCTTGCCGAAGGTCTTGGCGACATTCCTCACGCTGAGCAGCGTTGCCCGGCCGGTGGGCGCCGTCGTAGCGATCGCCGCAGTTTCAGTCGCAGTCATAAATAAGTTGCGCGCCGTTTTCAGGCTTGATCGGCAGAAACCAAACCGGCGCCGCCTACTGTGCCGCTTTTACTTCGTTCCAAATCTCGTTGTACTTCGCGCGTCGCGGCACATTTTGCCAGAAATAAATCCGCTTTTGATAAGCGTCGACGTCGTCCAGGTGCAGGCTCTTCACTTCCTCCCCCGTCATCAATTGCGCGGCGTGCGGATTCGCCGGAGTATATCCCGTCACATCCGTCACCTGCTTCTGGGTCTGCGCCTCAATCATGTATTCCAGAAACTGCTCGGCCAGATCCTTGTTCTCCGCGGCAGCAGTAATCATCAGGTGATCGATCCACCCAGTCGTGTTCTCCCTGGGAATGGTTTCGCCCACCGGAAAATGGATCTTGCGCAATTGATTGGTCATGAGCGGCCAGCCCATGGCCGCGACCACTTCATGATTTTGAAAAAGATTCGTCAACTCGCCGCCCGTCGACCACATCTTGCGAATATTCGGCTTCAACTCCAGCAGCTTTTTCTTTACCGCCTCAAGTTGTGCGTCACTGAGGTTGTAAAGTTGCGAGGGGTCGGGCTTGTCGAAGCCAAGCACTTGCGCCGCCATGTAGACCGTCGAAAGGTCGTCCCACGCGGAAATCTTTCCGCGAAACTTCGCGTCCCACAACACGTTCCAACTATCCGGAGGCTGCGCAAAAACCGTCGTGTCGTAAATCAGCGGATCCGGTCCCCACATGAAGGGAACGCCGAACACTTGACCGTTCACGCGCACCAGCGGCAGCGATGTCAGCTGCGGCGACAGGAGCCCGTACGCGGGAATTTTTGAAACGTCCAGCGGCGCCGCCAGTCCCGCCGCCGCGATCGCCGTCGCCACATCGCTCGACGGCGAAATCACGTCATAATTTCCCGCACTCCCGCCCTTCAACTTCGCCATCAGTTCGTCGCTCGACCCCATGTAGGACGCGGACACTTTGCAGTGATGCTGCTCCTCGAACGCTTTCACGAACGACGGGTCGGCGTACCCTTCCCATACCAGCAGGTTGAGCCTTGGTGTTTTCTTGGTGCACGACCCGGCAAATGAAAGAATCGCCAGCAGAGTCAGCACACCCGCGAGTCGTCGTGTCATCGTGCCTCCGGATCCGCGGACTAGAATGTCGGCGGCGTATTCACCCACAATACCCAGGTTTCCATTCGTCCCGGGTTTCTCCAGCGGTGCGGCGTCGAGCTTTCAAAGTAGAAGCTGTCGCCGGTTTTCAGCCGGTATTCTTCCCCCAGGAGCGTGATCGAAAGCGCCCCGCGCAATATATAAAGGAACTCTTCGCCTTCGTGCGTGTACGAATCTCCGCTGCCCGCATGCGGCGCCACTCGGAACAGGTGCGGCTCCATCACGGTATTTCCCCAGGCCAGCAGCTCCATGCGCACGCCCGGGCCTGCCTGCAACACTTTTCGTTGGCCCGGTTGAACGCGCTTGCTGCTGGCGCCCGTGGCCTCGAAGAAATCAAGGATATTGGTTTTGTAGAATCGCGCCAGCTTGCGCAGGGTCGCTACTGAACCGGTCATCTGCGAACGCTCCAACGCGCTCAGGAATCCGACCGAGATGCCGACCGCGCGCGCCACCTGCGCCAGCGAGAGCCGCCTCTGGTTGCGCAACTGGCGCAAGCGCCCACCGGTCGCCGTCTTCGCATCCGTCGCTGCCGATGCCCGTCCTTCCCTTCGCAGCAGATCGACGATCGCGGGCGCATTGAGCCCGCGCACCTTTCTGAGGAATCGCACCCGCTTCAGCAGCTTCACGTCTTCTGGCGAATAAAGCCGGTATTTGCTTTGAGTGCGGCGCGGGCGCGCCAGTCCCAGGTTCTCCCAGGTGCGGATCACCGACGGCGAGACACCTACTTGCCGCGCCACATCGCCGATCTTGAGATACGCTTCCGAGCCGCTGGAATTCATTCCCTGCCCGCCGGCGAAATCAGAATGAGCGTTTTATTCGGGGGAGTTTTTGTGCTTGACAGTGCGCACCCCCCTTCTCTAACCTTGCGGGATTATAGCAAGGTTGTGGCTGGACGAGCAGTCGTTTTTGCGCAGGTTTTGTCCGGGAAATCCGACGCTCTGCCTTAAAAATGCCTGGAGGTTCCATGCCGTCACTGAGAGCCCGCTGGACCGCCCTCTGCTTCGCTATCTTCTCTCTTACTCTCCCTGCCCTTGTGGTTGCGCAGGGCGCCAGCGGCCGTATCGTCGGCCGCGTCTCCGATCCCTCCGGCGCGGTTCTGGCCCACGCCAAAATTACGCTCACCAATGATGCGACCGGGATCACCCGCAATGCGGAAAGCAGCGACAGCGGCGACTACAGCTTCGTCGAAGTTACCCCCGGCACCTACACTGTTCAGTTCGAGCTGTCAGGATTCAAGAAGAATGTTCAGAAGAGCGTAATCGTTGACCTCAATCAGGTGGTGACGCTCAACTCCACCCTGCAGATCGGTGGTTCCCAGGAGACGGTCGAGGTAACGTCGGAAGCTCCGCAGATTGATACCACCAGCACGCAGCTGGGCGCTGTCATCAACGACCGCTCCGTCAACGAACTGCCGCTGAACACGCGCGACACTTATCAGTTCCTGCAACTTCAGCCCGGCGTGCAATCGCAGCTGGGATCGAGCAATGGCGCTCTGTTCGCGGGCGCCGACGACGCCGGGTCCGTGTCGGTCAACGGCGGCCGCACCCGCGCCAACAACTTCAGCGTCAACGGCGGCGACGCCAATGACCAGTTCGTTAATACTCCAACCATCCAACCCACTCCCGATGCCGTCGAGGAATTTCGCGTCATCACCAACACTTTCGATGCCGAATACGGCCGCAACTCCGGCTCAGTAGTTAACGTGATCACCAAGTCCGGCACCAACCAGTTCCACGGCAATGTGTACGAATACTTCCGCAACACCGTTCTGGATGCCAAGGGCTACCCCGCCCCGTCCACACCGCAACTCAACCAGAACCAGTTTGGCGGCACCTTTGGCGGCCCCATCAAGAAAGATCGCACCTTCTTCTTCCTCTCCTATGAAGGCCGCCGCATCCGGGCTGGCAGCGTTGGAGATTTGTTGAACGTGCCCACGGCCGCGGAACGGAACAACGGAGATTTTTCCGGCGCGGGCGGTTTCGGCCAGATCAATCCCACGACCAATGCCCCCTATGGCATCACGAGTCCCTTCGTGGCTCAGGCCCTTGACGGCCGGCCCGGTTGTGATGCTGCTCTCGGTTTGGGCAGTGGCGGAATCGCCAACTTGACGCCTGACATGGCCTCGGGGACTGCCACCATTGACTGGACGACTGTGCCCGGGGTTAGTACCCCAGGAGCCCAAAGCGTATTTCCGAGCGGTCAGATTCCTACTGCCTGCCAGGACCCAGTGGCCGCCAATCTGATGCAGCGGTTTATTCCTGCTGGCCAGAACGGCCTATACCAGGCCATACCCGTGGGGACCGACAACGCTGACCAGTTTACGGCGCGCTTCGACCACCGCATAAATGACCACCAGAACTTCACCGCTTATTATTACTTCAACGATGGCCGGCGGCTCCTGCCCTATGATGGTTTCGAGCAAGCCGGCGCCAACGTTCCGGGTTTCGGAAATTACGACAACCTCCGCTTCCAGCAATGGAATTTCACCCACACCTGGACCATCAGCAACGCCCTGGTGAACGAGGCCCACTTCACTTACATGCGCGAGGGCGAGCTCGGATACCTGAAGTCCCAAACCACCAATGCGGTCACGTCCTCATGCACAGGGCCCGCTGCCGCTTTCTGTTTTACCGGCCTTTCCGACTCCGGTGCCATTACAAGTTCGTTCGGCACCGCTCCCAGTCTCGGCATTACGCCGGGGTTGCCCTCCACCTTGACCGGAGTTCCTTTCATAAGCATCGGTGGCGGCGCGTCGTTCGGTAACAACTGGGAAGGCGTATTGCCCCAGGTCGGGAATAGCTTTCAGTGGTCCGATGGACTCACCTGGGTGAAGGGGAGCCACACCTTCAAGTTCGGCGTGGATCTCCGCCGAGCCCGCTTCGACCAGACCTATTATTTCGACATAAACGGTCAATTCACCTTCAACAATAGCGGTCCCAATGCAATCGTTCCCGGCGATGGCAATAATTACGCCGAGTTCTTGCTGGGCCTGACGGATCTATATATTCAGGGTTCCGGCCAGCGCGAAGATATTCGCAGCACCGCCGTATATCCCTTCGTTCAGGATAGTTGGAAGGTCAAGCCCAACCTGACCCTGAACTACGGTTTGCGTTGGGAATTTACTCCCCCGATGAAAGACATCAGCGGCCACGTGGAGACCTTCCGGCCGGGACAAAATTCCACCGTTTACCCCTGCGGAATTAACTCCACAGGAAACACGGGAAGCCAGTCCTACTGGCAGAGCCTTGGCGTGGCGAATCCCACCTGCGCCAACACTGGTTCCGCGCCCACCGGTTTGGTGGTTCCGGGCGACCCCGGCGTTCCCGCCGGATTGACTTCGACCTATTACAAGTCTTTTGCCCCGCGCATTGGCGTTGCCTATAGCCCCAACTTTAGTAGTGGGCCTTTGGCGAAGGTTTTCGGCAGCAATGGCAAAACCAGCATTCGCGCCGGCTGGGGACTTTTCTATAACCCGATCGAAGAGCTGGTGATGGCCCAGTTCGGCGCCGAACCTCCCTTTGGTGGCAGTACCGCGCTCGCTCAGACCTTTTTCAATACTCCGTACGTGGCTCAGGGCAACTTCACTAGTCCGAATCCTTTTGGCGGAATTATCACCCCCACCAAGGGCCAGCCCACCGATCTGTCGCTGTTTCGCCCGATTCTTCTCTATGGAGAATTCGGCCCGCACCTGCGCTCGCAGTACACCACCCAGTACAACCTTACGATTCAGCGCGAACTGAGCAACAGTACGATGTTCCAGATCGGGTACGTCGGCTCTCAGGGCCATCGACTGTTGGCGGCGCACGACATCAATCCTTCAATCCCGCAGACTTGTCTGGATATCATCAATATCGCAAATATTAGCTCGTCAAATGTGAGTTCGTATGGATCGCCGGCCACGTGCGCTCCCACCATCGAAGATTCGCAGTGGAGCGTGACCATTCCTTCTGGCTACCAGTTCCACATGCCCAATGGCACTATCCTGCCCGGCACTGGCCAAACCATCAATCTCGTAGGGCTGCGGCCATATTCCTCGCCGAATTGCAATCCCCTGTTGCCCGCATTTACCGCCGGCACCGGTTGCCCGGTCGATGGGATTCCCGTCTTCACCGACATCTTCGCCGAAGACACCATCGCCAATTCCAACTACAACGCGCTGGAGATGATGCTGCAAAGACGCTTCTCTCATGGATTGCAGTTCCAGGCGGCCTACACCTTCAGCAAGTCCATCGACGACGGTTCCACCTTCGAAGAAACTCTGAATCCATTTAACTTCCGTGCCAGCCGCGCTCTTTCGCTGTTCAACTCGAAACAGCGTTTCGTGGTGAGCTATGACTGGATGTTGCCCATCCCCAAGCGCCAGGGCTTCGCCGGAAAGCTGGTCAACGATTGGGAGGTTTCCGGCATTACCCAATTCCAGAGTGGATTTCCCATCCGGCTGGACACTGCTAACGACAACGAGCTCATCAATAGCTTTTTCTTTCTGGGTACTGAGGCGCCCAGTTTGAACGGCCCGCTGCAAATCCAGAATCCCAAGAAGACTGGGGGCTTCTATCTCAATTACAACCAGTTCTCCGATCCACCTCTCGGCAGCTTCAACAACGGCACACCTCGCTCTATTTGCTGCGGGCCGGGACTTGAAGAATGGGACTTCTCAGTGCACAAGAAGATTTCGCTGAGCGAGACCCGGTACGTTCAGTTCCGCGCGGAAATTTTCAACATCTTCAACCGCACGAACTTCTCCAACCCGGACGGGCACTTCTCGGACGGTGCAACGCTGTTCGGCAAAATTACGTCGGCCGGAGAGCCACGGGAGGTACAGTTTGCCTTGAAGTTCTTTTTCTAGCTTGAAGGATTACACTAAATAAACACCCCGGGACGGCCCGCCCGTCCCGGCATTCTAATGGCCCGCGGGCACGCCCAGAAGCGCCGCCAAGCCTGAGTTTTCCCGGAGACCTTGATGTACCCCGACCTGCAAAAAGAAATCTCGACCTTCGAGCGCCGCACGGCCAAATCCGCCGAGGCGCACAAGAAAAATCTGAAGCGCATTCCGCTTGGAGTGGCCAGCAACTATCGTCATTACGATCCCTGGCCCATCTTTGTGAAAGACGCCGGTGGCAGCAAGTTTCGTGACCTCGACGGTAACGAATACATCGACCACAACCTGACTTTTGGCGCGCTCATGGCTGGCCATTGCCATCCAGCCGTCATGAAGGCGGTCGAGAAGCGGCTCTCCACCGGCACCATGTTCGGCATGCCGCACGACATGGAGTGGGAGCTCGCCGAAGAAATCTGCCAGCGCTTCCCCATCGAGATGTGCCGCTTCGCCAACAGCGGTACTGAAGCCACCATGCACGCCATTCGACTGGCGCGCGCCGCCACGGGCCGCGACAAAATCATCAAATTCGAAGGCGCCTATCACGGCCTTCACGATTCCGCCCTGGTCAGCGTTAAACCGCACGCGCCGGAGTTCGGCGACATCGAAAATCCCACCCCCGTGACGGGCGGATTGGGCGTGCCGAAAGCTGCCATCGACAACGTCAAAATCGCCACCTTCAACAATCTTGGCAGCGTGGAACGCCGCTTCAAAGAAAACGCCGGCCAGATCGCCGCCATCATTCTCGAACCCATCCTGATGAACGTCGGCCTCTGCATGCCCGAGGCCGGTTTCCTTAAGGGCTTGCGTGACTTGTCGACCAAGAACGGCGCGCTACTCATCTTCGACGAAGTCAAAACCGGCGCCAAGCTTTGCTGGGGCGGTGCATCCGAATATTTCAACGTGCAGCCCGACATGATCTGCCTGGCTAAGTCCATCGGCGGCGGCTTGCCGCTCGCCGCCTTCGGCACCCACAAGTCGGTGATGGACCTGATTTCCCAGCACAAGGTCTTCCACGGCGGAACCTACAACACGAACCCCGTTTCCATGGCAGCGGGCCTGGCAACATTCCGCGATGTCCTCACCCGCGACAATTACGCGCACGTCGAAAAGCTCAGCAAAAAACTCGCCGACGGCTATCGCAAAACCATCGCCAAAGTCGGCCTGCAAGCCTACATCGCGCAGGCCGGCGCAAACGGCGCACTGATGTTGTATCCCAAGGAAATTCGCAACTACCGCGACTGGACCACGATCGATATCGATCTCTGGCGCCATTACTGGTTTGCGATGGTCAATCGAGGCGTGATGCCGCAGCCCTACTGGTGGGATGAGCAGTGGACGATCTCGGTGCAGCACACCGACGCCGACATCGACCAGCACATCGCCGCTTTCAACGACATCGCTGCCTCGCTAGCCAAGGCGCAGCAGGAACGCGCCGGCCAGCCGGCTTTGGCCGCACATTAGGGCAATGTGTGTGGGAACTTTGTGTGACGCAAGCTTGTGTATGGAAAGTTTGTGTATAGAAAGTGTGTGTAAGGAAAGTTTGTGTGGAAGGAAAGTTAGTGTGGGGGCGGGCACTCCTGCCCGCCCTGCATGCATCTGCCGGATTTCAGGATTAACAACGACCTTTATCATTCGGAACCGGCGTTAACCGGTGAAGAATCTGCTTCTGTTCGGCTGGCACTGAGCCAATGTCATCCACCACCCAACCCGCCCAACCCCATCTCGTCCGCGCCCTCGGGCGCCGCGATCTGGTCCTGCTGTTCGTCGTCGCCGTCTTCAATCTCAACGTCGTCCCCTCCATCGCCGCCAATGGCGGCATCACCATCTGGCTCTGGATTATCTCCATCCTGCTCTTCTTCTTCCCGCAGGGCATCGCGGTCATCGAACTCGCCCATCGCTATCCCGGCGAAGGTGGCGTTTATCTCTGGGCCAAGGAGGTCTTCGGCGACTTCCACGGATTTCTCTCCGGCTGGTGCTACTGGACGAACAACATGCTCTACGTGCCGACCATCATGCTTTACTTCGTCGGCGTTTCGGTTTTTGTCCTGGGCTCAAGCCACGCTTCCCTGGCCGACAGCAAGCCCTTCGCCCTGATCGTTTCGCTTGCCCTGCTCGCGCTTCTCACACTGCTGAATATTCTCGGCCTCGGCGTCGGCAAGTGGATCAACAACCTCGGCGCCATCGGCACTTTCATTGCCGCATCCGTGCTCATCGGCCTTGCGATCGTGATCTGCTCGCGCTTCGGCATCGCTATTAGCGCCGCTGACTTCCGCATTCCCGCCAACCCGCGTTTTGTTCTCAATTCCTTCGGCGTTATCTGTTTCGGCCTCATCGGCCTCGAACTCGCCTCGGTCATGGGAGACGAAATTCAGGATCCTGCGCGCACGCTTCCCGGCGCTGTTGCCTGGGGTGGAGTAATTGCCGGTAGCCTTTATGTTTGCGCCACGCTCGCTCTTCTGGTTTCGGTCGGCAAAGACGTCAACGTGCTGCAAGGCGTGGTTCAGGCGGTCAGCGGAATGGCCGCTCGCGTCGGCGTGAATTGGATCTCCGTTCCATTCGCCGTCATGCTCAGCCTGGCGATCGCCGGAATCGGCTCGGCGTGGATCGGCGGCTGCGCTCGTATTCCTTTCGTCGCCGGCCTCGACTCCTACATGCCTTCGTGGCTCGGCAACATTCATCCGCGTTTTTCCACGCCCTATGCGGCATTGATTGTGCAAGGATTGGTCTCTGCCGTGTTGGTGCTCCTGAACCTCGTAGGCGCCGGCGTGCAGGAGACATTCCAAAAGCTTTTGTCGCTCGCGGTGGTGCTCAATCTCGTGCCTTTTGTTTACATGTTCGCCGCGCTGCTGAAATTCGCTCTCACCGAGCCGGCTCCGCGCGGACAATATGGCCGAGCCACCTTATTCCTCGCAGGCGCGAGCGGCCTTCTGACCGCATTGTTAGGCATCGCGCTCGTATTCTTTCCGGCGCAGCAGATCACATCTCTGTGGCAATACGAACTCTGGATGTTTGGTGGCACGCTGTTTTTCATCGGCCTCGCCGCATTCTTTTTCTTCGTCTACGGCCGCAGAAAACAGTCACTGAAAGCCGAAGTCGCTAAGGACCGCGTGGGGATAGCCGCATCGGCTGTCCAGCCGAGCGGAGCTCGACCTCAGCTTTGAAAGGGTGCGGCTTCGAGCTGCACCGCAACAACGCACTGAGTGGAACGGGCTTTAGCCCCCGAGGGAGGAATCAATGCCCCGCGGAGTCCAAACCGAAACTAAGACCTACCAGGTCTACATCAACGGCGAATGGGTCCATTCCAAGTCGTCGAAGACCTTCCCCGTCTACGATCCCTCCACGGAAGAAGTGATTGCGCAGGTCCCCGACTGCGGCCCTGACGACGTGAACCGCGCCGTCGCCGCCGCCAAGGCCGCATTCGAGGACGGCCCGTGGTCCACAAGCACAGCGCAGGAACGAGGCCGTGTCCTGTTCCGCCTTGCCGAAAAAATCCGCGCCAACCTCGCCGCGCTCGCCGAACTCGAATGCCGCAATTCCGGTAAGCCCATCGTCGAAGCTGAGTTCGACATTAACGATGCCGCCACTTGCTTCGAATATTATGGCGGCCTCGCCACTAAAGTCGTCGGCTACGTCAATCCCGTCCCTGACAACGCCATGTCGCTCTCCCTGAAAGAACCTGTCGGCGTCGCCGGACAAATCATTCCCTGGAATTATCCCTTGCTCATGGCCGCGTGGAAACTTGCTCCGGCGCTGGCCGCCGGGTGCACCTGCGTTCTCAAGCCCGCCGAACAGACTCCGCTCACCGCGCTTGAGCTCGCGAAGTATTTCGCCGATTGCGGACTGCCTCCGGGCGTGGTGAACGTCATCACGGGTTTCGGTGAAACCGCGGGCGCACCGCTGGTACAGCATCCCGACGTCAACAAAATCGCTTTCACCGGCAGCGCCGCGGTCGGCAAGATCATCGTCAAGCAGGCTGCCGACACCGTAAAGCGCGTCACCCTCGAACTCGGCGGCAAGTCACCCAACATCTTCTTCGCCGATGCCGACTTCGAAGCCGCCATCGATGGCGCGCTCTTCGGCGTCTTCATTAATCAGGGCGAAGTCTGCTCCGCCGGCAGCCGCATCCTGGTGCAGAAATCGATTTACAAAAACTTCGTCGACGCCATGGCGGAGAAAGCGAAAAAGATCAAGCTCGGTCCGCCGCTCGAGCGCGAAACCAAGATGGGCGCGCTGGTCAGCAAAGAACAATACGATCGCGTCAACGAATATGTAGCGCTCGGAAAAAAAGAAGCCAAGCTGGCCTCCGGCGGCAGCCGCCCCGAGAACTTTTCGAAGGGCTACTATATGCAGCCCACGATTTTCTACGACGTGTCGAACTCCGCTCGCATCGCGCGGGAAGAAATCTTCGGCCCCGTCGCCGCTGTCATTCCCTTTGACGACGAAAAAGACGCGCTCAAAATCGCCAACGATTCTCCGTACGGCCTCGCGGCTGCGGTTTGGACGCGCGACATTTTCAAAGCGATGCGCACGGTGAAAGCATTGCGCGCCGGCATCGTCTGGGTGAATCACATGCAGCCAACCTACGTCGAGGCGCCGTGGGGAGGCTACAAGCAATCCGGCTTCGGCCGCGAACTCGGCCCCTGGGGCATCGAAGAATATTTGGAGACCAAGCAGGTCTACATCAATTTGAACGAAGCGCCGATCGGCTGGTACTGACATTCAGTTGTCAGGAGCCGGTTGCCAGGAACCAGTATCGAGATTTGTCATCCTGAGCCAGGCGAAGGATCTATGCATCTGGCAGCGCCACGAACGCAGGCGCCAACGGCCAGCGACGAACGACCAACGACGAGAATTGCCATGAGCACGATTCGCATTCAAACTCCAATCCCCGGACCGAGGTCCAAGGCTCTTTCCGAGCGCCGCGCGAAAGCCGTGCCCCGCGGCCTGTCTCACGGCACGCCGATCTACGTGGCCAAAGCCGAAGACGCCTGGCTGGAGGATGTCGATGGCAACCGCTATATCGACTTCGCCGGCGGCATCGGCTGCGCTAATGCCGGTCATCGTCAGCCGCCCGTCGTCGCCGCCATCCAGAAGCAGCTCGAAAACTATTTGCACACCTGCGTCCAAGTCACACCGTACGAAGGCTACGTCGGTCTCGCCGAGCGCATGAATACGATCACGCCCGGCGACTTCCCGAAAAAAACGTTGTTCGTGAACAGCGGCGCTGAAGCCGTCGAAAACGCCGTAAAAATCGCACGCGCCTATACCAGGCGCCCTGCCATCATCGCTTTCGAAGATGCCTTTCACGGCCGCACCATGATGACGCTGGCCCTCACCAGCAAGACCCATCCTTATAAGGCTGGCTTTGCGCCGTTTCCGGGAGATGTTTACCGCATTCCTTACGCCTATTGCTACCGCTGCTCGTACAATCTGAAATATCCATCCTGCGATCTTTACTGCGCCCGCCATTTGGAAGACACGTTCAAGCGCGTCGTCGCCAACGAAGAAGTCGCTGCCGTGATCGCTGAGCCGGTTCTCGGCGAAGGCGGTTTTGTCGTCCCGCCTCCGGATTACTTCAAAGTTCTCATCGACCTCTGCCACAAGCACGGCATCCTCTTTATTGCCGACGAAGTGCAATCGGGCTTTGGACGCACCGGCGCACTCTTCGCCAGCGAACGCTACGGCATCGAACCCGATTTGATCGTCACCGCCAAATCTCTCGGCGGCGGCTTGCCGCTCGCCGCCGTTACCGGCCGCGCTGAGGTCATGGACGCTCCCGGCCCCGGCGGTCTCGGCGGAACCTTCGCGGGCAATCCGCTTTCCTGTGCCGCGGCCCTGGCCGTCCTCGACTTGTTCGAGCGCGAGAATCTGTTAGCCCGCGCCAACGAGTTGGGAGACCGCTTCCAGCGCCGCGCCCGCGACTGGCAGCGCCGCTGGCCGCTGGTCGGCGACGTCCGCGGCCTCGGAGGTATGCAGGCCATCGAACTGGTGAAATCGCCGGAAACGAAAGCTCCGGCCGCAGAAGAAACCAAGCAGATTACGCAATACTGTTACGAGCACGGCCTGATCACGATCACCGCAGGCTCCTACTCCAACGTGATTCGAGTCCTGGTTCCGTTGGTCGCAACCGACGAACAAATGGACGAAGGCATGAACGTACTCGAAGCCGCGTTGGCCGCAGTCGCTGACAAAAGAGGCGCAGTCGCGCAGTTGGTGTAACGAGATGAGGGAACTCATTCTTGATGCTTCCGTCTGGAAAACAAAGGACGATGTCTACGACAGCTTTTTCAAAGCAGTTGGATCTCCGGAGTGGCACGGAAGAAACCTCGACGCTTTGAACGACAGCATAGTGGGTGGCCAGATTAATGCGGTCGAAATTCCGTATCGGTTAATTGTCCGGCGCTACAGCCACGTCGGAGAAGGCGCGAGGAAAATGGCGGCTGCCTTTGTTGCCCTAATACGCGAACTCGCCGAAAAAGGATGTCCGATTGAGATTGCAGTAGAGGAATAGCAAACAAAACCCGGAGGAGTGCCCGATGATAGCCCGCCAGTTCACTGGCGGGAACTCGTGGCCTAACTCAAGCAAGTCCCGTAGGGACGACTGAAATGCGGGCATTCTCTCGGTTATCATCTAACTTACGCTCAACTTGCGATTCGCGAGACCCGAGGCACCAAATGACCACTGTAGCCGCACCCCCGACACTCCGCCTCACCCACTACATCAACGGCCACTGGACTGAATCCCGCGCCAACGAATGGCGCGATGTTCTCAATCCCGCAACCGGCGAAACTATCGCACAAGTCCCACTCGCTGACGCGAACGAAGTGAATCAGGCCGTCGAAGCCGCGGCCGCGGCCTTTCCCGAGTGGCGCCGCACTCCCGCGGAAGACCGCATCCAGCCGCTGTTCAAGCTGAAAATGCTGCTGGAGGAGCATCTCGACGAAATCGGCCGCATCATCACGCAGGAAAACGGCAAAACTTTCGCCGAAGCCAAAGCCGAGATGCGCCGCGCCATCGAGAACGTCGAAGTAGCTTGCGGCATCCCCATGATGATGCAAGGCTACAATCTCGAAGATGTTGCCCGCGGCATCGACGAGATGATGATTCGCCAGCCGCTCGGCGTTACTGCCGCGATCGTGCCGTTCAATTTTCCTGGCATGATCGCCTTCTGGTTCCTGCCGTACGCCATCGCGACTGGCAACACTTTCATCCTGAAGCCAAGCGAGCGCGTTCCGCTCACCATGCGTTACGTCTACGGGCTGATGGAAAAGACTGGCTTACCGAAAGGCGTCGTGAATCTGGTCAACGGCGGAAAAGCCGCGGTGGACGCGCTTCTCGACCATCCCAAGGTTCGTGCCATCAGCTTTGTCGGATCCACTCCGGTCGCCAAATATGTTTACTCGCGCGCGGCGGCTAACGGCAAGCGCGCGCAATGCCAGGGCGGGGCGAAAAACCACGTCATCGTTCTTCCTGACGCCGATATGCCGATGGCGACGCAAATCATCAGCGACAGCGCCTTCGGATGCGCCGGCCAACGATGCCTCGCCGTTTCGGTTGCGGTCACCATCGGCGAAGCGCAAAAGACGTTTCGCGATTCCATCGCCGATGCCGCATCGAAACTGAAAGTGGGCAACGGTCTCGACGCAGGCGTGCAGATGGGTCCGGTGATCACGCCGCAGAGCAAGGAGCGCGTGGAATCGCTGATCGCGCTCGGCGAAAAACAAGGCGCGAAGGTTCTGCTCGACGGCCGCAATGCCAAAATCCCGCGCTGCGACTCCGGCAACTTTGTCAATCCCACGATTCTCGACGACGTGCCCGCGTCCAGCGAATTGACCGACACCGAGATTTTCGGTCCCGTGCTCAGCCTGGTCCGCGCGAACGATATGGACGACGCGATTGCATTTCTGGAACGCAGCGCGTATGGCAATCAGGCATCTTTATTTACGTCGTCGGGATCGGCTGCGCGCCGCTTCCGCTACGAAGCGGCCGCAGGAAATATTGGCATCAACATCGGCGTCGCAGCTCCGATGGCTTACTTCCCTTTCAGCGGATGGAAAAACAGTTTCTTCGGCGATCTTCACGGCCAGGGCCGCGACTCGGTCGAGTTTTATACCGACAAGAAAGTTGTCGTCGAGCGCTGGGCCAAGGAACACTCGCGCAAATTTTGATTAGGCAGCCCGATGTCAAAGTGCCATGAGAAAACTCCACGAAGTCGTTAGCAAGAAGCAGTGGTTCATTTTATTCAATGGTGGCACATTGATAGCGCTGGCCGTCTCAGGACGTCTCACTGCTTCGGGAGTGTCGCTCGTCACAAGCCTGATTGCACTGCTGATTATCAACGTGATAGCGGCAATCTCAGCCCGAAACTTTCCGGACTGGAAATGAATGTGTAGGGAATTATCCGAAGAGTTTTGTAAAAAAGTTTTCTCTGTGTCTCCGTGACTCCGTGGTGAATGATTTTCAAAGAGGAAATGATGACCACTACAGTTGCCAGCCCCACGATGTCCGGCAAAGACATCGTCGATCTCTCGCGCAAGCACACGCTTTACGAGTGGTCTGCGCAATCGAAGGTCGATCCCATTCCTGTCGCCCGCGCGAAGGGCATTTACTTCTACACGCCCGAGGGCAAGCGTTACATCGACTTCAACAGCCAGCTCATGTCGGTGAACATCGGCCACGGCGACGAGCGCGTCATCAACGCGATTAAAGAGCAGGCGGAAACGCTCGCGTACGCCAATCCGTTTATGGCCACCGAAGTTCGTGCTCGCCTCGGCGCTAAGCTTGCCGAAATCGCTCCCGGCGACATCGACACGTTTTTCTTCACCAACGGCGGCGCGGAGGCCAACGAAAACGCCATCAAGCTCGCGCGCTTCTTCACCGGACGCCACAAGATTCTCGCCCGCTACCGCTCCTATCACGGCGCGACGGCCGGAGCGATCTCGCTGACCGGCGATCCGCGGCGCTGGGCCGCGGAACCGGGCATCCCCGGCGTCGTTCATGTGCTCGATCCTTATCACGGCATCGAGCGCGGATGGGAATCGGCTGAATCCTCCCTTGCCATGATCGAGGAAACTATCCAGCTGGAAGGGCCGCATACCATCGCGGGCTTCATCCTCGAGCCGGTTACTGGAACCAACGGCGTCCTCATTCCACCCGACGGATATCTCGAAGGCGTACGCAAGCTGTGCGACAAATACGGCATCGTCATGATCGCTGACGAAGTCATGTCAGGCTTCGGCCGCACCGGCGAATGGTTCGCCGTCAATCACTGGAAGATCGTTCCCGATCTGCTTTGCATGGCGAAGGGACTTACTTCCAGCTATCTGCCTCTTGGCGCGGTCGGCATGCGCAAACATATTGCGCAGCATTTCTACGACAAAGTTTTTTACGGAGGCTTGACCTATAACAGTCATCCCATGGGCTGCGCGGCGGCGCTGGCCACGATTCGCGTGTATGAAGAAGACCGCCTGATCGAGAACTCGAAAAAGATGGGCGCGATCATGAAGCAGCTTCTCGCCGATTTGCAGGCCAAGCATCCGTCGGTGGGCGCGGCGCGCTCGATTGGACTTTTCGGCCTGGTGGAATTGATTCGCAACCGCAAGACCAAGCAGCCGATGGCGCCTTTCAATGGCACTTCGGACGAGATGACGGCGCTGGGCCGCTTCTTCCGCGAACAGGGACTTTACACGTTTGTGCGCTGGAACACGTTCTTCACCAATCCTCCGCTGTGCATTAACGAGGAGCAGTTGCGCGAGGCGTTTGCCATCATCGACCGCGCGCTGGAGATTACCGACAAGGCAGTTCAGTAGCGGCGCGGCAGGGTTTTGGGTGGTTCTTCGAACAACCTGCGCTGGAATTCTGCCTTTCTTCTTGAAGTTGCGGAAACCCGCCTGGGGCGCGGCGTTGCAAAGTATGCCGCGTTTTTTGGCTGATTTTAGCGACTTCTCGTTCGGCAATTTTTATGCAATATCTTAGAGATATAACTTCTTTGTCACTCCCCTCCCCCTCCCCCCGATCTATTGAAATCATGGGGTTAGCACCATTTTGCCGCTAAAATCCGGAGCCTAAAGGACTTAACAGGCAAAATATGGCGGATAAAGGACTTACAGCCCGGCTTCAGGCCAGGCTGTAAGGTCAGCGGCGACTTCCATAGTCGCTCAGTTCAGAGGATAGAACTTTCTTTTAGTTAAGTAAAGTGAAAGTTCGTTCAATGCGATTTGTAGCGCAGTTGTTTTCAGGGATGGTTGCCGCCTATGGGGTCCGTCAGTGGGAGATTCCGCGCCCCGCTGATGAAAGCGCGGGGCCTTCGGAATGACGCCAAAGGTAGGGAGCATTTCCGACGGTTAGTGGAGATTCCTCGCCCCGCTGGTGACAGCGCGGGGCCTTCGGAATGACGCCAAAGGTAGAGAGCATTTCCAACGGTTAGTGGGTCGGTCCGTGGGAGATTCCTCGCCCCGCTGGTGAAAGCGCGGGGCCTTCGGAATGACGGCCAAAGGGTAGGGAGCATTTCCGACGGTTAGTGGGAGATTCCTCGCCCCGCTGGTGAAAGCGCGGGGCCTTCGGAATGACGCCAAAAGTAGGGAGCATTTCCAACGGTTAGTGGGAGATTCCTCGCCCCGCTGGTGAAAGCGCGGGGCCTTCGGAATGACGCCAAAAGTAGGGAGCATTTCCGACGGTCAGTGGGAGATTCCTCGCCCCGCTGGTAAAAGCGCGGGGCCTTCGGAATGACGCCAAAGGAAGGATGCCGCCTATGGGGTCCGCTAGTGGGAGATTCCTCGCCCCGCTGGTGAAAGCGCGGGGCCTTCGGAATGACGGCCAAAGGGTAGGGAGCATTTCCAACGGTTAGTGGGTCGGTCAGTGGGAGATTCCTCGCCCCGCTGGTGAAAGCGCGGGGCCTTCGGAATGACGCCAAAGGCAGGAAGCATTTCCAACGGTTAGTGGTTGCGAACGCACTGCGCCGGAATGGATTGGGTGCCGTTGGTGTATCCGACCATGTCGTCGCTGACGGCGCTGAGGCCGTCGATCGTTCCGCCGAAGATGGCGGGTTGATAGCCGGGAACGTTGCCCTCTTCCACGCCTTCGGCGTGAATGCAGTTATCCACGGCATAGACTGCGTAGTTGGTGCCGGGCAAATTATTGGGACCGAAGTTGGCGTAGAAGATCTGGCCCTGGGGCGTGGAGTTGTTGGGACAGACGGTGCCGTCGCCGTTGTGGCTGGCGGCGCAGTTGTAGCCGGTGTTGTCGACGACGCTGCGGCACAGCCATCCCGACATGGAAGTGTGGGGAAAGTTGTAGACCGGAGGCGTGCCCTGGCCGGAGGCGCCGGTCGACTGGTCGACGATGCTTTGGTTCAGCCAGGCCTGATTCTCGGAGGATGTGCTGGCGCCGCTGTTGCAGGCGGGACTGGCGATTCCGGTCCAGGTGGTAAGGAAATTCTCCGTGCCCTGAATGTAGGACGGGCTCAAAGTCCAGGTAGATCCTCCACCTAACTGGCAGCCGCACTGGGAGCCAGAGCAGTTGGAAAGCCCACAGACGGTTACGGGGCTGGCGTTCGGGACCTGGCATCCCTGCGAAATATCGCTGAGCACGGGACCGGAGACGAGTTCGACATTGTCGAGCCACTGGTAAGCACCGTAGTAGACCAGCGAATAAGCGATCGCAGCCGAGCCCGCGCTGACGCCATAGGCGCACATGCCGGCAGATGAATTCGCGGCGAAAATTCCGGGATAGTAACCGCTGTTGCTGTAGAGATAGTTGAGGATGGTGGCGGGACGGCAGGCGGCATATTGGATATTCGCAGCGCCCGATTCCGTGAAATAAGCCTGCTCCCAATCTTCGTTGTTGGCCCACGCGACTTGAACGACCTCGTATCCCGCCTTGAAAAAATTGTCCGCGGAATTAAAGTTGCCGGGCAGCGGACCGCCCCCGCCGCCGTTGAAGAGAGCGATCGTGCCCTTGGCCGCGGTGATATTGGAAACGATACCCACGGGATTGAGCGTGCCGAAGGTGAGGGAAATATCCTGCGTGTTGGGGCAGGAGATGGTGGCGTTGAGGCAGTTCGTGGGAACGTTCGTGCCGGTGGGTGATGTGTAAAAGTACCAGCCGGTCGGGCAGGGATAAGGGCTGCCTTGGATCGAAACTGTGCCCAGGGCGAGCGGATTCCCCGGAGGAGGCGGCGGCAACTGGGTGAATGTGGAGTGCGAGGGGCCGGAGCAGGCAGTGACGGCCAGCGCGATTAACAACGCCATACCGAGAACAGCAGCAAGTGGCGACGGCGAGCCGAGCGGGTTGAGCGAGCGGATAAGCGCACGCAGCGACACGTTTCCCTCCCTGCGGATAGTAACCCTTCAACGTAGGCAAAGTTGTGAGGCGCGTCAATGGCCGGAAGGACGAGGGCAAACTTACCCGCAACAAAGCAGCATCGACGCGCGCTTATTTTGCCAGTCTTATTTTGCCAGTCTTATTTCGCCAGTCGATTGTATTTTCGCAAGACCTCGCGCAGGCGATCGTGGGGCAAGGCGATGACTTCGACATCGTTGATGCCTTTCATGGTTTCGGCGGCGACCATGGCGTTGACCACGGCTTCTTCGGTGGCTTGTACCGTCGCCAGAAAGATGGGATTGAGCGAATCGTTGGGCAGCATGGTGAGGCTGCGCAGGCCTTTTTCAGAGCCAGCCCTGGCATTGGCGGTGGAAAAGGCGATAAAAATGTCGCCGGAGCCGTCGCCCGAGTAGCTGCCATTGCGGCCCAGACCGAGCGAGACGCGCCGCGCTACGCGCTTGAGCTGCGTGGGAATAAGAGGAGCATCGGTGGCGACGACGACGATGATGGAGCCAACATCGTCATGCTTGCCATCAGGAGTGGCTGCGGACACGGTTCCGGCGCCGCCGGCGGGAGCAGCGATGTTGCCGCTGCGCACCACGTGCTCAGGAATTTCCTTGCCCACGGGAACGCCGGCGATGCGAAGCTGATCGCGGCGGCCATAATTGCACTGCACGAGCACGCCGATGGTGTAGCCTCCCACTTTGGCGTCGAGCACGCGCGAAGAAGTTCCAATCCCGCCTTTGAACTCGTTGCAGATCATGCCGGTGCCGCCGCCGACATTGCCTTCTTCGACGGGGCCGGGGTGGGCGACTTCAAGCGCGTGCCAGGCATCTTCGGCATGCACATGGAAACCGTTGATGTCGTTGAGGTCTCCGTCGTAAGTTTCGGCGACCACGGGAAGCGACCAGAAATAGCCTTCCATGTCGGGCTCGCCGCGCTTCACCTTCCACTGGATGACGGCGTCGCGCACCACTCCGACACTGTGAGTATTTGTGATCATGACCGGGCCGTCGAGGAACCCGGAATCTTCTACCCAGGTCGTGCCGGTCATTTCGCCGTTGCCGTTGAGCGTGAACCAGGCGGCGAAGACAGAGTCTTTACTCTTTTTGCCGCGAGGATGGATGGCCGTGACTCCGGTGCGCACCGGACCCTGACCGACCACCAGCTTGCCGGAGCCGGAGATGAGCGTGGTGTGCCCAACTTCCACGCCTTTGACGTCGGTGATGGCGTTGTTGGCGCCGGGAGTTCCGTCGAAGGGGACGCCGAGATCGCGGGCGCGAGGCTTGGTTTGCGCGGAAACCGCGATGCCGGCAACGAGCAAAAATAGAAGCGGGTTCAGAATTCGGGCGCGCGGCTTCCGGCTTTTGATGATGTTTTCCCGGGGGCAGACGACTGGGCGGAAAACTTCTGCGGCTTTTGGGCAAGAGCGAATGACGATTTCAAGCATGACGATCTCCGAAAGAATGAAGAAGTATAATCGCTGGAAGGGCGTGAATGGGCGAGAAGAGACTGCGAGGTAAACATGGACGGGTGGAAGAAGGCGGTAGTTGCGGGATCGATTGGGGTGGCAACGATCTTATTCATGAAGAAACGGTATGCAGCGGGAGTGCTGTCGACGGGCGTGGGGTTGGCTGTGCTGGCGGCGGAGTATCCGGAAAAATTTGAAAAGGTGCGGCAGTCGTTGCCCGAGTACTTCGACCGGGGAATGCAGGTGATGGAAATGGCCGGGCGAGCGGGCCGGCGAATTACGGACGCGGCGGGCCGCTCGGCGGTCGAGGCGTGGGAGGAGATTGGCGGGTAGTTCCGGATTCCGGCTTTCGGCTACTCGGCTTCCGGCGGTGAGTTCGGTGGCGATCTCATGAAACTATCTGTCGTCATGCCGGTCTATAACGAGCGGGCCACGCTGCGGCGGGTGATCGAGCGCGTGCTGGCGGTGCCGCTGGAAATCGAGCTGATCTGCGTCGATGACGGATCGAGCGACGGATCGCGCGACCTCCTGGCGCAACTGCAGGCAGAGCGGCCGCAGATCCGCGTGCTGCTGCAGGCCAAGAACATGGGCAAAGGCGCTGCGCTGCACCGGGGCATTGCCGAGGCCAGCGGCGACTTCGTGGTGATCCAGGATGCGGACCTGGAGTACGATCCGGCGGAATATTCGATCCTGCTGGAGCCGCTGATCCATGGCCAGGCGGACGTCGTGTACGGATCGCGATTTCTCTCAGGGCGGCCGCATCGCGTGCTTTACTTCTGGCACTCGGTGGGAAACCGCATCCTGACGCTGCTTTCAAACGCGCTGACCAATATCAATCTCACCGACATGGAAACCTGCTACAAGGCCTTCCGGCGGGAAGTGATCCAGTCGATCCCGCTGGAGGAAAAGCGGTTTGGGTTCGAGCCGGAAGTGACGGTGAAGATCGCGAAGCGCAATTTGCGGATTTACGAAGTGGGAATCAGTTACTGGGGTCGCACCTACGAGGAAGGGAAAAAAATCAATTGGCGCGATGGGGTGCGCGCCCTTTTCTGCCTGCTGAAGTACACGGTGACGGAAGCGACGGCGCCCGCCGCGCAACCTCAACAGCCTCCAGCGCACGACAGCACCGCGCTGCCAGCCGAAGCCAGGCCGGATGGTTTCCGCCAAGGCGCAGCGGATTAAAGCCGCGAGTCAATCCTAAAAATCAACCTTGTTGAAAATTAACGCCCCTGGGAAACCCGGGGAGTGCGGGAATTGGGCGTGTTCGCTCCCTGCACGTTGGCGCGGATGCCACCAGAGGGCTTCTGATAATTGGCTTTGATTTCTGAGCCGGGCGCGGCCTTTGGAGAAGACGTGGACGATTTAATCGGCGGAGCCTTGGGAGCGGGTGAAGCCTGCGGGGTGGAACGAACATTCTGGCGCTCGAGATGGCTCAATTCGGCATCGGAAGCGTTGGTCCTGCGAGCTGCGCCGGAGGTTACCGCGTTCGACTTATGAGTGGTTGACATCGCCGACTTCGGGGTTAAGGGCTTGGTCGCGAGTTTGCCGGGGTCCTGCGACGGCTTGGCTGCGGATGATTTCTGAGCGAACGCGGCCAAGGGCAGACTTAGAAGGATCGCCGCGGCAGTAAAGCTGCAAAATCGAGTGAACTGCATTCCAGCTCCGATGTCGTTTTCCGCTCCTGTTATTAGAACACGTTTGCGCCGTGGATGTTGTAGAGGGGAAGCTGGAGGAATTACTTTGGAATGATTGGACGGAAAGTCGGGAATGGGGAATAAAAGTCCAGAATTGTTGGACTTATGTGGCCAAGGATGAAGCTTGAAATGGAGAATTGTTTGCGCTCCCGGGAGTTACTGAAAAAGGGAAAAAGGATTACCTTGGTTTGGGCAAAGTCTTTCCCTTTTGTGCGAAAACATGTAGGCTGGTTGGAACCGGTTTCGATCCCTCCGGAGGCCGGGTTTTCAGGCGCATGCATTTGAAAACAAGGCGGTAAACTTGCTGAGGGTTCTCTCTAGGCCGGAGACTGGGATGGCACCTGCCGTGCTCCCTTCTTCTTTCATCCGGCTCAAACTGGGCGTTCTGTAGGTAGCGTCAACCCATGGAATCCGATATCCGTCAAAGCGCTAAACGCGGGAGTGCGGGAGTGGTGCGTCCCACCGCCGGCGAGAGCTTTGTGGAAGGAATTAGCCCCAGCATGCACAGCGTGGGAGCCGTGATGCGGGAGGTAGCGCAAAGCGACGTTCCGGTGCTACTGCTGGCCGAGCGGGGAGCGGGCAAGAAGGCGACGGCTCGACGGGTTCATGAACTCTCGCGTCGGGGCAACCAGGCGTTCCGGGTAGTCGCGTGTGCCACACTGAAATCGGAAGAGCTGGGAAATCCGGCGGTCACTAACAGCCTTACTCATGCGGGCACGGTTTATCTGAGCGAGGTTGCCGAGCTCAGCGCCGAGGGGCAGTCGTGGTTGCTGCGGGCGATGGGCAATGGGAACGGGAAGAACGTGCCATCGGGGGCCCATGCACGGTTTATCTGCGGGAGCGCGCGCGATCTGGAGGCCGAGGTAAAAGCCGGCGCGCTGCGGGAGGATTTGTATTACCGCATCAGCGCGGTGTGCCTGCGGCTGCCGCCATTGCGCCAACGCCGCGAGGACATCCCGGTGCTGATGGAGCATTTCCTGAAAAAATATGAGCGCGACTTCCAGCGGGCAGCGCCGGTTTTGAGCGAAGAAACCCAGCGGCTGTTTGAGGAATACGCGTGGCCGGGCAACGTTGGCGAACTGGAAAACGCGGCCAAGGCGATTGTGGCGCTGGGCGACGAGCGAGTGGCGATGGGCGGATTGCGAGCGGTGCTGCTGCGGCCGGATGTGAGTGGAAATGGCGGGCGGGTTTCGCTGAAGCAGGCGTCCAGGGCGGCGTCGCGGGAAGCGGAAAAGGAAATCATTTTGCGGGTTTTGACGCGCACGCGCTGGAACCGGCGGCGGGCAGCCGAACAGTTGCAGATCAGTTACAAGGCATTGCTGTACAAGCTGAAACAAATGGGATGCTCGGAGTACGGAGCATCCTAGCTCGACAGGAGAGCGCATGAAGAAGTGGATGAAGCTGATGAGCCTGGCAGTGCTGGGGCTGGCCGCGGCCGGCGCCTGGGCGCAAGACCAGGCTCCGGTAGACGACCCGCCGGCCAAGGCGGACAAGTCGCCGGACAAGCCGGCGGCGGCGACAGCGGTTCCGTCCGACTACGTGATCGGCGCCGATGACACCATTCGCGTGTCGGTGTGGAAAGAACCGGATATGAACGTGACGTTGCCGGTGCGGCCGGACGGGAAAATTTCGATGCCGCTGCTCGACGACGTGCAGGCGGCGGGCATGACGCCGATGGAGCTGGCCGCGTCGATCAAAGAAAAACTGAAAAAATATATTTCGGACCCGCGCGTGACCGTGGTGGTCACGGCCATGAACAGCCAGAGAATCTACGTGCTGGGCGAGGTGACGCACACCGGCGCGATGCCGCTGCTGCCGCACATGACCGTGCTACAGGCGCTGTCGAGCGCAGGCTTCACCCAGTTTGCCAATCTGAAATCGATTTACCTGCTGCGCACGGAAAACGGACAGCAGACCAAGATTCGATTCAATTACAAAGACGCAGTCAAGGGGCGGGATCCGCAACAAAACATCGTGCTGAAACCAGGCGACACGATTGTGGTGCCGTAAGCCAGGCAAGACGAAAGTGGGAAGAGGAAACGGATGAAAAACGGCCAAATGATTTTGACCCTAACGCTGGCGCTGTGCGCGTCCGGCGTGGCCTTTGCGCAGGATGACCAGGCACCGTCGCCGCCGCCACCGGCGGCCGCGTTCGGCCTGGAGAATCCGGCAGCTCCGGTGACGGAAAATCCTCCGCTCTCCGGCATCGATCAACCGGGATTGAATTCCCATGCCGCTCCCGAAAGCTTTCTGATGTACGGGTTGCACTTCAGCGAGTCGGTCGATTCGAACGTGGGAAATCAGCTGGGCGGGTCGTCGATCAGTTCGGTGACGCGCGGGCTGGGAAGCGTGACGCTGCAGCGGCTGTGGCATACGTACGACGTCGCCATGGATTACATCGGGGGCGTGGCGTATTACGACCAGACGGGCATCGGCGTGGAACAGTTGCAGCAATTCGACATCGACAACCGCATCAACTGGAAGCGGGGGCAGCTGGCTATTCGCGATTCGTTCAGCTACCTGCCGGAAGGAATTTTCGGCTTCGGCGCCTACGGCGGCGGCGGAGCCTATAGCGCGGGTGTGGGCAGCGGCGGGATGCTGGGCGGAAGCGGCTTTGGAGCGGGAGGTAATTCGTTTTTCAGCGGCAATGGGCTGTCAGTGGGGCAAGTGCCGCGCCTGACCAACCAGGGGCTGGTCGACGTGGTGGAAGCCCTCACGCCCAAATCTTCGGTGACGGTGGCGGCGGGCTATGGTGTCGTGCATTTTTATGGTGACCTGTTTTCGATCGGAGGCACCAACGAAAACGTGTCGTTCGTGGGCAGCTCGGACCTGACGGGACAGGTGGCGTACAACCGCGTTCTGAATCCCAAGGATCAGGTTGCGATCAGTTACGGATACCAGGGATTCACCTTCTCGACCGTCGACTCGAAGTTTCACACCAACGTCGTCCAGTTGATGTACGGCCATCGCATCTCGGGACGGCTCGACGCGCTGGTCAGCGCGGGGCCGCAATTTACGCACCTTACATCGAACCCGTTGGTGTGCAGCCTGGATCCGTTTATCCCGGTGAAGCTGTGCCCGCCGGTGTTCATTGCGCCGTTTCCGCAAACTGCAAATCACACGACGGTCGCAGGACGCATCCTGTTTCATTACCGGTTTCCGAAGACGACGGTGTTCGTCTCGCTGCAGCGCTACAACACCAGCGGCGATGGGCTTTATGCCGGATCGCTCAGCGAGACGGCTCATCTGGGCATTCAGCGTCCGCTGAGCCGGGTGTGGGATCTGTTCAGCGACATCGGCTACGCCAAGAATCACCGCCTGCAGCTGGCGGGATCGGCGGTGAATGCCGGCAGCTTTCAGTTTGGCTACGCGGGAATCGGGCTGCACCGGCAGTTCGGGCGAAGCCTGCGCGGATTCGTGAGCTACCAGTTTAACGGGGATGGATTCGACACCTCGTGCCCGGTACCGGGCACAGGCGGAATCGGCCAGCCGGGATGCAGCAGTTTTGCCCAGAGGCACGTGGGAACGGTGGGGCTGGATTGGACGCCCCGGCCGCGAAGGCTGGACTAAATTTTCGCCGGCTCAGCCGGCAGAACAGGTAACAACAATTATGGAAAACCGCGAACTGACCATGGACGATTATCTGGCGATGTTGCGCCGGAGGATCAAGGTGATCCTGATTCCGGCGCTGCTGTCGCCCCTGGCCGGGTTTCTGATCTCGTACATGTTCCACGCCAAGTACACGTCGCAGGCCGAGGTGCTGGTGGAAGCGCCGAAGATTTCCGACGCCGTGGTGCCGCAGGTCTACAACGAGGACTTGTCGCAACACATCAACGAGATCGCGAACCGGGTGACCAGCGAGGCCAACCTGCGCACGCGGGTGGAGACGCTGGGACTGGCCAAGCCGGGACAGAGCGTGGACGACGTGGTGAACAACATCCAGCAGAACATGACCATCCAGCAGGTGCCCGATATTTCGCAGAGCAAACAACACAAGCCGGGACAGAGCAACTCCGCGGCGTTTTACCTGAGCTACGTCGGCTCGACGGCGGAAGACGCCAAGAAGATCTGCGCCGACCTGACCTCGATGCTGATCGAGCAGGACTTGAAATCGCGCCAGGAGCATACCCAGGGCACGACCGACTTCCTGACCCAGCAGGTGGCGGGCGCCAAGCAGAACCTGGACGATCTGGACAAGCGGCTGGCGGCCTTCAAGAACCAGCACATGGGCCAGCTGCCGGGAGACGAGGACAACAACTTAAAGATCCTGATGGGGTTGAATTCGCAGCTGGATGCCAACACGCAGACCCTGAACCGTGCGACGCAGGATAAGGCGTACACCGAATCGCTGCTGGCGCAGCAGCTGGCGGCGTGGAAGTCGTCGCAATCGTCGAGCAATCCGCAAACTCTGCAACAGCAACTGTCGCAACTGCAGGCGCAACTGATCGACCTGCAGGCGCGCTACACCGACGACCACCCGGACGTCATCAAGACCAAGGCGGACATCTCCGAGGTGAAAAAGAAGTTGGCGGAAATCAACGAGGCCAACGATAAAGGCGGCGATGGAGCTACCGACAAGGCGTCGGGCTCTGAGCCTCCGGAGATCCGGCAACTGCGGCTGCAAATTCACCAGTACGGGGATCTGATTGCGCAGGGCACGCGCGATCAGAAAAAGTTGCAGCAGGAAATCAGCGTTTATCAGAGCCGCGTGGCGGCAAGTCCCGCGATCGAGGAAGAGTACAAGGAATTGGCGCGCGATTACGACAACGCCCAGAAGGTTTACCAGGACGACCTGGCTAAGCAGAGCGCATCGAAGATGGCGTCGCAGGCCGAGAACCAGGCACAGGGAGCGCAGATGGCGCTGCTGAATCCGGCGAACCTGCCGGACGCTCCCAGTTTCCCGAACCGTCCACTGTTTGCCGGCGGCGGTCTGGGAGCGGGGCTGGTGCTGGGATTGGGGTTGGCCTTCTGGCTGGAATTCCGCGATCGCTGCATCCGGACCGAAGCCGACGCGGAAGCGGCGCTCGACCTGCCGCTGCTGATCGCGGTGCCTTGGCTGGTGGAAGAGGAGCCGGTCAACGGAAACGGCGATGGCAAGGGCCGGTTCTGGAAGCGGAAGAAATCGGAACGAGACGAAGAGCACGCCCGGGTTTAGCGGGAGCTCTTCAGGAAAAAGATCATGTACAAAGAGTTTTTCGGCCTGCGGGCCAACCCGTTCAACGTCAATCCCGACCCGCGTTATCTGTTTCTGACGCGACACACGGAAGAGGCGCTGGCCTGCCTGACCTACGGCATCCAGAGCCGCAAGGGATTTGTGTTGCTGACGGGAGAAGTGGGAACGGGAAAGACCACGCTGATCAACAAACTGCTCGAGTGGCTGCGGCTGCAGCAGGTGGCTACGGCATTCATCTTCAACTCGCGCCTGAACACCACCCAGTTTCTTGACTACATGATGGCCGACTTCGGCATCCCGTGCGATTCGAAGGCGAAGAGCCAGATATTGCTGCGGCTGTACAACTGGCTGCTGGATCGCTACCGCGCCGGCGAGACCGCGGTGCTCATCGTGGACGAGGCGCAGAGCCTCTCCGATGAGGTGCTGGAAGAAATCCGCATGCTGACCAACCTGGAGACGTTCACGGAGAAACTGCTGCAGATCGTGCTGGTGGGCCAGCCTGAGCTGGAGCAGAGGCTGAAGCAGACGCAGCTGCGCCAATTGCGGCAGCGGTTAAGCCTGCGCGCCAAGACTCACCCGCTCTCGCTGGAAGAGACTCGAGCGTACGTGCAGCAGAGGCTGCGCATCGCAGGTTCGAATGGCCAGCAGATTTTCGAGCCCGAGGCGGTGAACTCGATTCACCGCTACGCCAACGGGATTCCGCGCGTCATCAACTTGCTGTGCGAGCACTGCCTGGTCAGCGCATTCGTCGACCAGCAGCGGATGATCGGGCCCAACGTCGTCGATAACGTGGCCCGCGACTTCGATCTGGGCGACCAAACGGTAGCGACTTCGGCGCCAGCGCCGCCGCAAGGCATCGACAAGTTTGATGTGGTGGAAGCGTTGCGCTCGCTATCCAACCTGGCCGAGAGATTGCGCGATGAAGACAAAGACCTCCCCAAGGAAAGGAAATTATGAGCAGAATCCACGAAGCCTTGAAAAAAGCGGAGCAGGAGCGGGCGGCGTCGCAGGGAGCTCCGGCGCAGCCAAATTTTTCCGCGATCGCGCCCGAGCCGCCACTGGTGGTGACGGACGAGCCGCTGGATAGGGTGGTCACGGACGTGCCCCCGCTGGCGGCAGGCATGCCGGCGTTTTCCAGTCCCTTCAGCCTGGACGCCATGCTGGCGCGCACGCAGCAATTGCCGTGGCGGCCGGACGAAAAGACGATGCTGTTTTTCAACGGCGACGACACCAAGCCGGGGACCGAAGAGTTCCGCACGCTGCGCTCGCGGCTGTATCACGCCCGCGAAAAAATGCCGTTGAAAAAGATCCTGATCACCAGCGCGCTGCCCAAAGAGGGCAAGTCGTTCACCTCGGCAAACCTGGCGCAGGTGCTGGTGCGCCAGCACGGGCGGCGGGTGCTGCTGATCGATGCCGACCTGCGCGGGCCGCGGCTGCACCTGATGCTGGGCACCACCGCTTCCCCGGGACTTTCCGATTACCTGCAGGGACGCTGCGACGAGTTTTCCATCATGCAGCGGGGCCCGGCGGAAAACCTGATGTTCATTCCGAGCGGGGAGAGCATTTCGGATCCGGCGGAACTGGTGGCGAACGGGCGGCTCAAATTTTTCTTCCAGCGCGTGGAAGCCCTGTTCGACTGGATCATCGTCGACTCGCCGCCAGCCGTGCCGGTGTCGGACGCGAGCATTCTGGCCAAAGCGTGCGACGGCGTGCTGCTGGTGGTGCGATCGAACTCGACGCCGGTGGATCTGGCGCAGCGAGCGCGCGAGGAATTTCCCGACGAGTCCCTGGTGGGCGTGGTGCTGAACGGCACCGACCACGAGGCGTCCACTTACCAACGCTATTACTACGACACGTATGTAAAGAACACGACCGAGTCCAAGGGCAAGGGATAGAACGTGATCCGGCTGTTCAAAGTGTATTACCCGCTGCGCACGCTGATCCTTCTGGTGGGCGAGGCCCTGATCGTGTGGGCTTCGTTCGTGCTGGGCACGATGGTGCAGAACCGCGAAGACAGCTGGTTGCTGCTCAACGTGGAATACGGGTATGTGAAGATCCTGGCGGTGACCGGAGTGGTGCTGCTGTTCTCGCACTGGTTCGATCTCTACGATTCTTCCAGCCTGGATGAAAAGTGGGACCAGATTTTCCGCCTGCTGCTGGTGCTGGGCTTTGTGGCGCTGGCACTGTCGGCGGTGGGCTTTTTGTTCCCGAACGTTCTGCCGGGAAACGGGTCGGCGCTGGCTGGATTGATCATCCTGACGTTCACCTTGCTGGGCTGGCGGGCCACCTATTCGTGGATGGTGAAGCAGCCGTTCCTGCGGGAGCGCGTATACGTGCTGGGCACGGGCGAGCGCGCGCAGCGCCTGGTGCGCGGCCTGCACGACCACCCGACGCTGGGCGTGGAAGTGGTCGGATGGACGGGCGATGTGGAAGGAGAATTGAAGCGCGAGAGCGTGGCCTCGCACCTGCTTGCGCTGGTCGAGCAGAAAGGCGTGCATCGCGTCATCGTGGCCATGCCCGACCGCCGCGGCACGTTGCCGGTCGAGGAGCTGCTGAACCTTCGCCTGAGCGGGGTGCGGGTGGAAGAAGCCACTTCGTGGCTGGAAAGAATTTCGGGAAGGATTGAAGTCGAGCAGCTGTATCCGAGCTGGTTCATTTTTGCCGAGGGGTTCCGGCGCAGCAATTTCTTCCGGGTGGTCCGCCGGGCCTTGAATTTTCTGATTGCGCTGGTGGGGACAACCGTGTCGCTGCCGTTGCTTCCCTTCATCGCGCTTGCCGTCAAAATGGATTCGCCAGGGCCGATTCTTTACCGGCAGCGGCGGGTGGGGCGCGGAGGCGTGGTGTTTCACTGCTACAAATTCCGCACCATGCGCAATGACGCCGAGGCCGACACCGGAGCGACGTGGGCGACGAACGACGATCCGCGCATCACACGGGTGGGAAAATTCCTGCGCAGCTCGCGGCTGGATGAGATCCCGCAGTTGTGGTGCGTGTTGAAAGGCGATATGCACTTTGTGGGCCCGCGGCCGGAGCGGCCGGAATTTGTGGAGTGGCTGATCCGCGAGATCCCTTACTACGGCGTGCGCCACGTGGTGCGGCCCGGCATCACCGGCTGGGCGCAGGTGCAATACAAGTACGGCAACACGCTGGAAGACGCGCGCGAGAAGTTGCAATACGATTTGTTTTACATCAAGAACGCCTCCCTCGGCCTGGACCTGCTGATCATGTTCCAGACGATCAAGATCGTGCTGTTGGGACGGGGAGCGCAATGAAAGTGGTGTTCTGGGCCGCGACGGCCCTGATCGTTTATACCTACGCTGGCTACGCCGGCTGGCTGTGGCTGCGGGCGCGGCTGCGCCCCTGGCCGGTGCTCTCGGGCGCGTGGGAGCCTTTCGTCTCGATCGTGATGGTGGTGCGGAACGAGGAGCTGTGCCTGGAGGCGAAGCTGCAAAACCTGCGGGCGCTGGATTATCCCGCGGAGCGCTGCCAGATCGTGGTGGTATCCGACGGGTCGACGGACCGAACCGAGCAGATTCTGCGGGAGCACGCGCGGGATCCAAGGGTGCAGGTATTGATGAATCAGCTGTCGCAGGGCAAGGCCAGCGGATTGAACGATGCGTTTGGCCTGGTTTCCGGAGAAATCGTGGTATTCACTGACGCGCGGCAGAGGATGGAAGGCGACGCCATTCGCAGGCTGGCCGAAGATTTTGCCGATCCGGAGGTCGGATGCGTAAGCGGAGCGCTTTTTCTAGGCGACGCGCAGACGGGCGAATCGGCTAAAGGAATGGGATTGTACTGGCGGGTGGAGAAAAAGATTCGCGAGCTGGAATCGCAATCGGGGTCCGTGGTAGGAGCGACGGGAGCGATTTACGCGGTCCGGCGAGAACTGCTTACGCCGGTACCGGAGAATACGATCCTGGATGACGTTTACTTGCCCATGCAGGTAGTGCGGCAGGGCAAGCGGGTAATTTTTGAGCCGCGAGCGCGGGCGTGGGACAGCCCCGATCTGGGAGCGGAACGGGAGTTCTCGCGCAAGGTTCGGACCTTGAGCGGAAATTACCAGCTGCTGCAACTGGCGCCCTGGATTTTGAAAAGCGAAGACCCGGTGCGTTTTGAATTCATCAGCCACAAAGTGCTGAGGCTGGCGGTTCCCTTTGCATTGGCGGCGCTTTTGCTCTCATCCATTTTTCTGACGGGGATCGTGTACCGATTTGCGCTGGCGCTGCAGATTTTGTTTTACGGGATGAGCGGGCTGGCGGGATTGCGGCTGATTCGCGGGCGCTGGTCGGGCATGGCGGATGCGGCGCTGACTTTCGTCGTTTTAAACAGCGCGGCGGCGGTTGCATTCGTGAACTTTTTGACCGGGCGCAAGACGGTGTGGGCGCGGTAGAGCGGAACTTTGAAGATCCTCTGGGCCAAAGCGAACAGGATTTTGCCGGTGCACAGCGGGGGCGACATCCGCTCGTACAACATCGCGCGCCATCTGGCAGAACGCCACGAGCTCACGTTTTTTTCCTACTACGACGGCGCCCGGGATGAGGAATATGAAAACGCGCTGCGCGCGCACTTCCCGCTGGCGGTTTGCGTGTGCACGGGGCAGAAAAATGATACTGCGCTGCGCCGCGGCATCGATTACGCCTTGCGGCTTCCCCAGCAGGCTCCCTACGCGGTGAGCCGCTTTGCTTCGCGGGCGGTGGAGACGCCGCTCAAACGCTGGTATCAGGAAAGAGCGTTCGACGTTGCGATCTGCGACTTTCTGGATGCAGCGGTGAACCTGCCGCAGGAACTCACCATCCCGACGGTGCTGTTCCAGCACAACGTGGAGAGCGAAATCTGGCGGCGCCATGCCCAGACGGAGACCAATGTGGTGCGCCGGCCGCTCTATGCCATCGAGTTTTCGAAAATGCTGGCGTACGAGAAAGCCGTGGTGCAGCGATTTCCGCACGTGATCGCAGTTTCCGAGCACGACCGCAAGCTGATGAGCGCGTGGGTGGACGCATTGAAGATCACGGTGGTTCCGACGGGCGTGGACTTGAGTCAGTACCGTCCGGAATTTACCCAGCTCGACGCCAAGCCACTAGTGATTTTCGTCGGCGCCATGGATTGGGAGCCGAACATCGATGCGGTGGAATTTTTCTGCGAGAACGTGTGGCCGGCGGTGCTGGCGCAGGTTCCGGAAGCCAGATTTCGCATCGTGGGCCGCAATCCGGGAGCGAGGGTGCAGCGCTGGGCCGGCGACTCCATTGAAGTGACAGGAAAAGTGCCGTCGGTGGTCGATCACCTGCGCGAGGCCGCCGTCGTGGTGGTTCCCCTGCGAATCGGCGGAGGCACGCGGCTGAAAATTTACGAAGCGATGGCGGCGGGAAAAGCGGTGGTTTCGACCTCGGTTGGAGCGGAGGGTCTGGATGTGCATCACGGCCGCGACATCGTTCTCGCCGACGACGCCAAAACCATGACAGATTCGATTTTGACGCTGCTTCGCGATGGCGATGCGCGAAGCAAATACGAACATGCGGCAGCTGAGCTGGCGGCTCGCTATGATTGGGCGTCGGTGAGCCGCAAGTTTGAGGAAGTGATCGAGAAGGTTGCCGCAGTGTACCCGCCCCGCGGCCTGGAAACGGTGGCTCAGGAAGAGGCCGGAGATCGCGCCGTTTAAAAGTGCGGGAAAAGTAAATGAAGCCAATCGATTCCACCATCGCGCAGAACCGAACGACGGCCGAGGCCGTAGCTCCGGCGCGGAAACAGGCCAGCCTGAAAGGGGCATTTTTCTGGCTTAGCGCTTTTTACGTCGTGTACTGCGCGCGCCCAGAAGACTGGATTCCGGGACTGAAATACATTCCGCTGGCGAAAATCTCGGGCATCCTGGCGCTGCTCGGATTGCTGCAAAGTTTGAGCCGAACCCGGCGCAAGTTCAAAGACCTTCCTCGCGAGGCCGGCTACCTGCTGGGGCTGATCGGAATCCTGTTTCTATCCGGTTTGCTGTCGCCAGTGTGGCGCGGCGGGGCGCTGAATCACACCATCGATTTTTCGAAGGTGGCGATTGCCTGGATTCTAACTTTCCTCCTGGTAACCGAGATGGACCGGCTGCGGCGCATCATCTACATTCAGTCGGCCTCGGTGGCGGTGATCTGCGTAGTGTCGGTGATTCGCGGGCATTCCCAGCCCCGGCTGGATGGGGTGATCGGGGGAATTTATTCCAATCCGAACGATCTCGCGTTCTCCATCGTTCTGACGCTGCCTTTCTGCCTGGCATTCATGCTGACATCGAAAAACGGCTTGGGGAAGGCGCTTTGGATTGGTGGAATGCTAGTCATGAGCCTGGCGCTGTTCATGACCGCGTCGCGCGGAGGCTTCGTCACGCTGGTAATTACGGGCGCGATCTGCTTGTGGCATTTTGGAATCCGGGGAAAAAGGCTTTTCCTAATTGTAGGCAGCGGCCTTACCGTGGCCATTATGCTGGCTGTGGCCGGAGGACCGTTGATGGCCCGCATGGGCGGCGTGACCGGATCCGGCGATACGCTGCAACAGGAAAAGGCCTACGAGTCGTACCTGCAGCGAAAATACCTGGCGCAGAGAGCGATTGAAGGCATCGAACAGTATCCCGTACTGGGCATCGGCATTCGCAATTTCCAGGAATATTCCGGCGTGTGGCGCGACGTGCACGTGACGTATCTGCAGATTGCGGTGGAGGGCGGAATCCCGTCCCTGATTCTTTACCTGCTGTTTTTCGGGCGAGGCTTCGGCAATCTGAAGAAGCTGCGGCGGCGCAAAGACCTGGATCCGCACACGACGCTGTTTGTGGGAGCGTTGCATAGTTCGATGGTCGGATTTATTGTCGGCGCCCTGTTTGCGCCCGAAGCGTACCAGTTCTTTCCGTATTTTTCCGTGGCCTACACCGCGGTGCTGGTGGCAACCATCCGGGAAAAGGAAGCGGATGCAACCCTCGCTCCGGATGCGAATGCTCCGCGGCGGCGTCGGCGTGAGGTGCTGGTTACCCGGACGCCGGACACGCTGCCGGTGCGATAGTTGGGTGATTTCCGCAGCGATTTGATTCAGGCAAGAATGTCAAAATGAGCCGTGTCCCCCAAACCGCTGCAGACTTGCCAACCACTCAGCCAAAAAACTGGAGCGCGCGTTGGCGGCGGCGGCTTTCGTATACGCGGTGGCTCCCTTCCTACGCCTGGCAACGAATGACACGCCCGGCCCCTGCGGGCGCGGTTCATCTGATCGTGGCGCTCGCCGATCACTTTGAGCCGTCGATCGTGCCCGAGAATGGGCGGGAACGTGCCCCTTATGCCGAGCAGGAACGCCGAGTCGAGCGCTGGTGCGCGCAATATCCGAAAGCGGCAGACCAGTGGCGAGATCACGATGGCTTCCCCCTGGAGCACACGTACTTCTATCCCGCCGAACAATACGACCGCGTGCTGCTCGACCGGCTGGCTGAACATTGCCATCGCGGATGGGGAGAGTTGGAGATCCATCTGCACCACGGCATGGACGCGCCGGATAACGCCGAAAACACCCGGAGGGAACTGATCGCATTCCGCGACGCGCTGGTCTCGAGGCATCGGTCGCTGTGCTACCTGGATGGCTCCGGTCGGCCGCTTTACGGTTTCGTGCACGGAAACTTTGCGCTGGCCAATTCGGCCAATGACTTCTGCTGCGGCGTGGACAACGAAATGGAGATTCTGGCGGAAACCGGCTGCTATGCCGACTTCACGATGCCCGGTGCCGCATTCCATCCCGCACAAATTGCGAAGGTAAACTCGCTGTACGAGTGTGGCCTGCCTCTGGCCGGCAGGGCGCCGCATCGAAGAGGACGAAATCTGCAGGTGGGGCGGCAACCCAGGATTTTTCCTCTGATGGTGCAAGGACCGCTGATGCTGGATTTTGACCGGCGCGCGCGCAACGGGTTTGGGCGCATCGAAAATGCGGCTTTCACGGGCGGAAATCCTCCCAGCCTGCGCCGGCTACAACTCTGGAAAAAAGCGGCCATTCGGGTCGAAGGCAGGCCGGATTGGATTTTTATCAAACTGCACTGTCACAGCATGGACCCGACGCAGGAAAATGCGGTGATGGGAGAGGCATTTCAGAGTTTCATGTCGGAGTTGATGCAAGGCGCGGGTGAGCGGAAAGAGACGATTCACTTCGTCACGGCGCGGCAGATGATCAATATCATTTGGGCCGCATGCGATGGACGCGAGGGCAATCCCGGCGACCATCGCGACTACCGGCTGAAGTTGCTCGCGGATTCTGCTCTGCCCACGCGCCCTGCAACACCATCCCATGCGAGCGTGCGAGGCTAGCGTATGTGTGGAATCGCCGGCATCGTGCACGTGGCGGGAGACGCCGAGGTTGAAGCCGCATCGATTCACCGCATGTGCGAGTCGATCGTGCACCGCGGCCCGGATGACGAGGGCATTTTTGTAAAGGGCGGCGCGGGACTGGGCATGCGCCGGCTGAGCGTGATCGACCTGGCGGGCGGCCACCAGCCCGTCTTCAATGAGGACCACTCGCTCTGGATCGTCTTCAACGGCGAAATCTACAACTATCGCGAACTCCGCGAAGAACTGAAAGACCGGCATCAATTCCTGACCCACAGCGATACCGAGGTCATCGTCCACCTTTACGAGGAAATGGGCCGCGACTGCGTGAAAAAGCTGCGCGGCATGTTCGCCTTCGCGATCTACGATGAGCGCCGGAGGAAATTGCTGATCGCGCGGGATCGCATGGGCCAGAAGCCTTTGCATTATTCGTTTGACGGCAGGCGCCTGCTTTTTGGATCGGAAATTAAAGCGATCCTCGCGGTCGCGCCGGAGCTTGCGGAAGTGGCGCAGCCGTCTCTGGTGCAATATGCGCTGTTCGGCTACATCGCCGATCCCGCCAGCGCGTTTCGAAAAATTGAAAAGCTTGCTCCCGGGCACTTGCTGGAGCTCGAGGAGGGAAAACTTTCGATCTCTCAGTACTGGGATCTCCCCGAATATGGGACGCACTCGCCGGCGAGCGAGCAAGAGTGCCTGGAGGAGTTGGAACGGCGGCTGACCGAGGCGGTGAAGATGCGCCTGATTGCCGACGTGCCCCTGGGCGCGTTCTTGAGCGGGGGCGCGGATTCGTCGACGATTGTGGCCCTGATGGCGCGGTGCAGTTCCGCACCGGTAAAAACATTCTCCATCGGATTCCGGCAAAAAGATTTTGACGAAACGCCCCACGCGCGCCTGGTGGCGGAGAAGTTCGGCACTGAACACCACGAACTGATTCTTGAGCCCGACGTAGTGAACTCGGTGGAAATGCTGACTCACTCGCTGGAAGAACCCTTCGGCGACCCGTCGGTGCTTCCCACGTACTACGTTTCCTGCCTGGCGCGAAAGCACGTGACCGTGGCGCTGTCGGGCGACGCAGGGGACGAACTTTTTGGCGGCTATGACCGCTACCGAATTGCGTTGCGCGATCGCTCGTTCGACTGGATTCCGGACTGGACCCGCGCGCTGTATCGCGATCACATTCACGCCATGCTGCCCGCGGGGATGCGCGGGCGCAGTCTCGCGTACAGCATTTCCCTGCCCTGGCAGAAGCGCTATCTCGAAGACGTATCACTGCAACCGTTGCAGCGCGAGATGGAGATTTTCACCAACGACTTTCTGTCCGCGGATGGCAATCCTTTCGCGCAATTTCAAAGCTATCTCGACCACGCTCCGGCGAAGGATCCGCTGAGCCGCCTGCTGTATCTGGATTCGAAGACGTACCTTCCGGCGGACATACTTACCAAAGTCGATCGCATGAGCATGCTGACGTCGCTCGAGGCGAGAGCCCCGATGGTGGACCACATTTTTGTGGAGTGGGCGACAGGCTTAACCGCCGAATGGAAGATGCGCGGTAGCGAGCAGAAATATATTTTGCGGAAGCTGGCGGAGCGGGTGGGCGTACCCACAGAAGTGCTGCACCGGCCCAAGCAAGGCTTTACCCTGCCGCTGGTCCATTGGACGCGGCATGAGTTGAAGGAGTTGATCCTGAGCGTACTGCTCGAGCCACGAACACTGCAGCGCGGATATCTGAACGGGCCTAGCGTGCGGCGGCTGCTGGATGAACATTTCAATCGGCGGCGAAATCACGCCGGGCGCATCTGGCGGCTGTTGATGTTCGAGCTCTGGCATCGAAACTATCTGGAAAAGATTGCGCCAGCGGGCAGGACGAACCTGGAAGTGGTAACTCTACAGGGAGGATCGGCGTGAACCGAACGTTGACGCAGACTCCTGCAGAAGTTGCTTCCGGAGTGAATCAGTCGCTTGGTGACGGCATTCCCTTGCCAACCGCGGCGGGCGTATTCCTGATGACTAACAGCTTCGAAACCGGAGGAAGCGAACGGCAATTTCTGGCGCTCGCGAGAGCTCTGGATCCGGAACGATTCCAGGTTGAACTCGGCTGCTGCCAGCGCAAGGGCGCACTACTGGAAGAAGCGGGCGCGGTTCATCATTTCGGTTTTGGAGGAAGCGTGTACCGGCTGCGTTCCCTGCAAAGCCGCTACCGGCTCTCGCGCCACCTGCGCGGACACTCGATTGCCATCGCGCATGCTTTTGATTTTTACAGCAACCTGATGCTGGTACCGGCGGCGAAACTTGCGCGTACCCCGGTCGTGATTGCCAGCCAGCGTCAACTGGGCGACCTGCTAACGCCGGCGCAACGAAAATTGCAGCTGGCCATGTTCCGCAGGGCAGACGCCGTGATTTGCAACTCGCGTGCGGCCGCGGAAAGACTGGCGCAGCAGGGGCTCGCCGCAAATCAATTGCACGTGATCGGCAACGGCCTGGCTGCTTCCGCGTTTGAAAAAGCAATTCCCTGTCTGGCGCGGCAGCCGGGAGTCTTTCGTATCGGAATGATCGCGCGGATGAACACGCGATCCAAGAATCACGCATTCGTTCTGGAGGCGGCGGCTCGGCTGCGGAACCGCATACCGCAGTTCGAGGTGATTTTGGTGGGAGACGGGCCGCTTCGTGTTGGTCTGGAACGGCAAGCCGCAGAGTTGGGGCTTGCGGACCGGGTTCATTTTTTGGGAGACCGGCGCGATATTTCGGCTATTCTCGCTTCCCTGGATGTAACGGTCTTGCCATCTGCTTCCGAGAGCCTGTCGAATGCGATTCTGGAATCGATGGCGGCCGGCGTTCCAGTGATTGCAAGCCGTGTCGGAGGCAACGAGGAGTTGATTTCTGATACCGAAAACGGCCTCCTGATCCAGGTGAATGATCTGGATGCGATGGAGAATGCGCTGGTTCGGATGCACGAGAATGCGGGTTGGCGGGACAATCTCGGCCGCAATGCCAAACGGTTCGCGCAGGAGAATTTCACCATCGACCGAATGCGGATCAGCCATGAACAACTTTATGCGGACCTGATGGAACGAAAAGCGTGGCGCATCAACCCAATTGCGGCGAGCCCGAAGCACGGCGGCGGTCCACGCAAGCTGCGCGTGGCTATTGTTGCCGCTTCTCTACGCTACGTTGGCGGGCAGTCGGTGCAGGCAGAGGCTCTTCTGAAGAATTGGCGAAACGACCCCGAAGTTTGCGCAGAGTTCGTGCCGATCGACCCCGCACTGCCTGGCCTTCTCCGCTGGGTGGAGCGAATTCCGGGGCTGCGGACTTTGGTACGCGAGCCCATTTATGCGCTGGCATTGCGGCGGGGCCTGAAAGACGCCGACATCGCTCACATCTTCTCGGCGGGATATTGGTCGTTTCTGGTCGCACCGGTTCCGGCGTGGCTCATAGCGCGGCTGCACGCAAAGAAAGTGATTCTGCATTACCACAGCGGCGAAGCTCGCGATCACTTGCAGCGTTTTCGCACGGCCGGGCCGATGATGAAACGCATGGATGCTGTGATCGTTCCCTCGCAATACCTGGTGAAGGTGTTCGAGGAGTTCGACGTGAAAGCCGAGGTTGTGCCCAATGTCGTGGATTTTTCGCAGTTTCGTTTTCGCCCGCGAATTCCGTTAAGGCCGCACCTGGTATGCACGCGCGGCTTTCATCCTTACTATCGTGTCGATCTTGTGGTGCGAGCCTTTGCCCGCGTGCAACAAGATTTTCCCAACGCGCAGCTCGATTTGGCGGGTGCGGGACCGGAGGAAACGAACATTCGCGATCTGGTGCGGGAGTTACAACTTTCCCACGTACGATTCCTGGGAGTGATCTCGCATGCGGAGATGAACAAGGCGTATGACGACGCCGACATTTTCGTCAATGCTTCGAGCGTGGATAACATGCCGGTCTCGATCCTGGAAGCTTTCGCGTCGGGCACACCGGTGGCGAGCACGGCGCCGGAAGGAATTCGATATCTTGTCGAGCACGAGCAAACGGGGTTGCTGTCTGCTCCCGAAGATTCGACTGCGCTGGCGCACAATCTGCTGCGCCTGCTGAATGAGCCGGGCCTAAGCGAGCGTCTCGCGGCGAATGCTCGAACCGAGTGCGAACGCTATCAGTGGGGCGCGGTGCGCGAGCAATGGCTGGCGCAATATCGCAAACTTGTCAGTGTGGCTGCGGGAGCCGGCGCGTGAGAGCGCCCGTCGAAAGCGCAACTGCCGCGGGAACGCCGCTTGCCGGACGCAGCGGCGCGCCCGTGTTTGTGGTCGGGTGCCCGCGATCGGGCACTACCGTTCTTTACCACATGCTGCTGTCGGCGGGAGACTTTGCCGTCTACCGGGCCGAATCGCATGTGTTCAATCTGCTGGGCCCGCGTTTCGGCAATCTCCGAACCGAGGCGGACCGCAAGGAATTACTCCGGCTGTGGCTGAAGAGCAAGTTATTTCGCGTCTCTGGACTGGACGCGGATTTTATCAGTGACAAGATCATGACCGAATGCAGCGGGAGCGGGGACTTTCTTCGAGTCGTGATGCAGGAGGTCGCGCGCAAGCAGGGAGTGCGGCGATGGGCCGATTGCACGCCGGAACATGTGCTGTACATGACCCAGATCAAGCGCGAAATTCCGGACGCGCATTTCGTGCATATCATTCGCGACGGCCGCGATGTGGCGTTGTCGTATATGAAGCAGGGCTGGTCTCATCCCCTGCCCTGGGACCGCGCAGAACGACTGGGAGTTGCCGGGCTTTATTGGGACTGGATCGTGCGCAGGGGAAGAGAGCAAGCCAGGCACCTGGGAGACTGCTATCACGAGGTTCGATTCGAAGATCTGGTCGGCGATCCTCGGGCGGCGCTCGAGAAATTGGGCGGCTTCGTCGGGCAGAAACTGGATTTTGACCGGATTCAGCAAGCCGGAATTGGAAGCGTGAGCGAGCCGAACTCTTCCTTTGGCGAAGAGTCCCGCGAAGGCTTTCATCCGGTTGGACGCTGGAAAACGAAATTATCGATGGACGAGGTGAAAGCTCTGGAAACATTGATTGGCCAAACCTTGGCGGATTTGAAGTATAGTCTTGCCTCAGGCACGAAACCTGCGACGAGCTTGCGGGCCATGCGGCTGCGGAGCACTTATTTCGCGATGTTCGCGATGAAGCATGGGATGAAAGCCACGCCACTGGGGCGCTACGTGAATTTGAAAAACATGGAGATCGAAGGAGCCTGAGCGGCCTCCGACGAACTTTTTAACTTCGAATGCTGTTCGATACGCCAATCTTTTTCGCGTTTCTCTGCCTGGTCGTGGTGTGCTACTGGTGTCTCGGATTTCGAAACCAGAACCGATTCTTGCTGGTAGCCAGTTATTTCTTCTACGGATGGTGGGACTGGCGATTTCTTTGCCTGATGATTGCATCCACCGTCATCGATTATTTTATCGCCATCAAAATCGCCGATACCGAAGATCCGAGGGTGCGGCGTACCTTGTTAATTCTTTCCCTGGCGATCAACTTTTCGATCCTGGGATTCTTCAAGTATTTCAATTTCTTTGCCGAATCCGCGTTCATGGCGCTGAGCGCGGTGAAGATCAAGGCTTCCTTACCGTTTTTGAAAATCATTCTGCCGCCGGGAATTTCGTTTTACACATTCCAGGAAGTCGCATACATCGTCGACGTGTATTACGAGCGGCTGCCTCCCTCCCGCTCCTTCGTGGATTATGGATTGTTCATTACGCTGTTCCCGCACCTGATTGCCGGGCCGATCCAGCGGCCGTCGCACCTGCTGCCTCAAGTGCAGCAACCGAGGCGATGGGATTCGGCACAGGTGTTTGATGGAATGGGACTGATCCTGGAAGGACTCTTTCGCAAGTGCGTAATCGCGGACAATTGCGCCCTGATTGCGAATGCGGCGTTTGGAGGGGCATTTGGCCGCCCCACCATTCCGGTTTTGCTTTTGGGCACTTATGCCTTCGCGTGGCAGATCTACGGCGATTTCAGCGGCTACAGCAGTATTGCGCGCGGTTGCGCCCAATTGATGGGCTTCCACTTCATGGTAAATTTCCGCCAGCCATATCTGGCCGATAGCATTCAGGATTTCTGGCGGCGCTGGCACATCAGCCTGAGCACCTGGCTGCGCGACTATTTATATATTCCGTTGGGCGGAAATCGCCACGGCGAGCGCCAGACGTATCGCAACCTGATGCTGACCATGCTGCTGGGAGGACTCTGGCACGGCGCAAACTGGACCTTCATCGTGTGGGGCGGATTGCATGGCGGAGGTCTGGCGGTGGAACGAAAGCTGACGCGCGGCGCCGAACCGTGGAAAGTTCCGGTGTGGGTGAAACGAATTCTCATTTTCCATTTTGTGTGCCTGGCATGGATTTTCTTTCGCGCGCAATCGCTGGGAGCGGCCTGGGAAATGTTGCGCGGCCTGGCACACTGGGGATGGCGGGCCGAGTTCCCCGCGGCATTCCTGTTTCTGGCAATCTTTTCGATTCCGCTCTTCCTGCTCGACCTCGCACTGGAGAAATCGGGCGATGAGTATTTTATGGCATCGGCAACGGTACAGCGGCGAGTCGCTTTTGGACTGGCCTGCGCGCTGGTCATAGCGTTCCTGGGGGCAAATCAGGCAAATGCGTTCATCTACTTCCAGTTCTGAAGGCTCAAACTCGATGGCAGCCCCGTCCGGCCGATCGCGGCCGATGAGCGCGAGCGCCGGCATCGTCGCGCTGCTCGCGGGATTGGCCTTGATCCTGTTGGGGCTGGAGGCGAGTTCTCCTTTCATCCTGACGCGGCTCAGCAAAACCGAACGGCGCGTGGAAACGGAAATGAAAGCAGCGTACACGCTGCAACCTGTGACCGCCGACGGACGGCCGACTGTGCTCCTGGCGGGAAATTCGCTGCTGCTCGAGGACGTGCAGTTAGACCGCTTGAAAGACAATCTGGCGCCCAGTTTCGAAGTGAGCCGGCTGGGCATCGAGCAAACGCACTATCTCGACTGGTACTTCGGACTGCGTCGACTGCTGCAGCAGGGGGCGCGTCCGAGCGTGATTGTGCTCAGCCTGGCGACCGATCAGCTGGCATCGCGCTTCACCCTGGGCGAGTCTTTTGCTCACCGGCAAATGAGCGCGCGTGACTTTCCCTTGACCGTCCGAAAAGCAAATCTGGACCGCACTACGGCGAGCACCTACTTTTTCGCCCATTGGAGCCAGTGGCTGGCCGACAAAGGTTTTATTCGCCAGGATGCGTTGATTTTGATGGTGCCGAATTTTCGCGACCTTGCAGGGCGGATCGCAGATCATGGGCCGCACGTCGACGATCCCCAGCTTTTGCTGCGGATGGCCGAGGAGCGACTTGGGGAATTGCACGAGCTCGAGCGAACCTATGGAGTTCGAATCGTACTGCTGGTGCCTCCGGCGTTGCACCCGGATCATTCGCAAGAGGTGCAGGAACTGGGCGCCAAGGCAAGCGTTCCGGTGCTCGTGCCGTCGCCTCCGGGTGAAATGCCGCGGGATTTATACCGCGATGGCTTCCACTTGAATCGGCACGGAGCTGAGTTCTTTACCGCCCGGCTGACCGAGCAGCTGCGCGCCGAATTGGCGAATCCAACAATCGCTGCCACCCAAGCCGGCCAATAGTGCGATTCGGGCCAGGAAAAGTAATCCGCTAAAACGCAGACACGGAGCGGGCTTCTGCGGCGCGGCCGCGCCACTCGCGGGATTCGTCTTCGAGGCAGACGCGATGCCAGAGTTCGAGATTGAGCAGCCGCCAGATGCGATCGTAGTGATCCTTGTAAAGGGCGCGGTGCTCGCGGAAGAGTTTTTCGAGCGCCTCTTTTTTGAAGAATCCGCGGGCCAGGCTGCGTGGCTCGAGCAGTAGGCGCTCGATGTCATCGAGATGATTTCCGGCGAGCCAGCCGCTCCACGGCGTGGGGAAACCCAGCTTCGTGCGGTAAATGATGGAGTGAGGCAACAAGTCTCCCATCGCCTTCTTCAGAATTTGCTTGCCTGCCATGCCGCGAATCTGGAATCGGGCGGGAACCTGCATCGCCCACTCGACCAGCACATGATCGAGGAAGGGGACACGGCTTTCGATGGATGCGGCCATACTCATGTTGTCCTGCTTCATCAGCAGCTCCACCAGATAGGTCTTGATGTCTGTGTAGAGAAGGCGTTGCAGCAGCTCTCCCTGCGAGTGTTCCCAGTAATCCAAAACGTGGCGGTATCCGGTTTCAGGCGGAAACTGCTGGGCAAACTCCGGATTCAGAAGCTCTCTTTGATGGTTTTGATTGAATGCGGAAAAAAAATTGTCGAAGTAGAACGAGGTCCAGGACTCGCCATCCAAGGCCAGGAATGTGTGAGAGAGTTTGCGGCGCGCGGTCGCGTTGAGCAGGCCGGTATTGGCGATGAAGCTGCGGAGCGCGCGACGCAGCCCGGATGGGACGGCGTCGCGGTATACGCGATCGAAGGCAGCATTCTTCAGTGTGAACGCGTAGCGCGAATACCCGGCCAGGGTTTCGTCGGCGCCTTCCCCGGTGAGCACGACCTTCACCCGCTCTCGCGCCAATTGCGCCACAAAGAATAGCGAGACGCTGGACGGCCACACGATCGGCTCGTCTTCATGCCAGATAAGTCTGGGAAGCGCGTTAAAAAAATCCTGGCCGCTAACCAGGACTTCATGATGCGAGGACTTGATGTGATCGGCGACGGTGCGCGCGTAAGGAAGCTCGCTGTACGTCTGCTCGCCGTAACCGACCGAAAACGTTTCAATGGGCTCGCGGCGAATTTTCGTCATGAGCGCTGCCACTGCGCTGGAGTCGAGGCCTCCGCTGAGAAATACGCCTAGAGGCACATCGCTCATCAAGTGGCTGCTGACGGCGCCTTCCAGAAGTTCACGGTAAGTTTCGACGTAGTAATGCTCGTCGCGATCTCTGTGGTCGGGAGCGGCGGACAAATCCCAGTACTGCTCAACGGATACATGACCGTCCTCCCCCACCTCGAGCCGGTGGCCGGGCATCAGCTTCTGGATGCCGCGGTAAAAAGTCGCATCCGACGAAAGATAGCCAAAGGCGAGAAACTCGGGCAGGCCGGACCGGTTGAACTCGGGACGATCGCCGGGAAAAGTCAGCACGACCTTGATTTCGGAGCCGAACACAAAATTGTTGGGCGTCAGGCGGTAGTAAAGCGGCTTGATTCCGAGCCGGTCGCGAGCGATGAAAAGAGTTTTGCGCTTCGCGTCCCAGATAGCAAAGGCAAACATTCCGCGCAGGTGCTGCACACAATCTTTTCCGTACTCCTCGTAAAGATGAACGATGGTCTCTGTATCGCTCTGCGAACGGTAACGGTGGCCGCGAGCGATCAATTGCTCCCGCAGAGCGCGGTGGTTGTAGATTTCGCCGTTGAAAACGATCACGATGGAGCCGTCTTCGTTGCCGATCGGCTGATGGCCGGTGGCGAGGTCGACGATGCTCAAGCGGCGCATGCCCAGACCCACGCGGCCCTGGGTGAAGATGCCGTCGTCGTCGGGGCCGCGATGGGCCATGACGTCGCACATGCGCTGCAGTATGGCGCCGTCCGCATGCGCGTTTTGCCCGAATTCGAGAATCCCTGCGATGCCGCACATGATGGTTCGCGCTTGCCCGGTTTAAGGCACTGGATCTAAAAACTCAAAATCCGAAAATGCGTACTGAGCTTCTTCGTTGGGTTGAGATTGGCCGGCACTCCACTCGAATTTCTCGAGAGCGCTGGCATGCGAGATCATCCGTTTGCCCTGCAAATCCACAAAACTGCCTGAGATCATGATAACTTGCGCGACACGCCCGTTCTCTAATTTGCAGTAGAGTACTTTCGCGTCACTCGACCAGACTCCGCTCGTCCACGGCCGCTGCGCATCATGGAAGAAGACGAATTCCGACCACTCGCGAGCTTGATAGCGATAGCCGTGCACGTCGCCAGCGGCGGCTTCGGGGATTCGAGAAAAATTACCGATTTCATTTTCTGCGGCCGGAATGAGAAGCACCGCGCATTCCTCCGGAAGCCGGACCTTTGCCTGAATTCGGACGGTCGGCGCTTTCGCCGTTAAGCCGTACGCGGGAGAGACCAGGTCGTCGATGATCTCCGATTTCCACAGCGATGGAGAGCTGATTACGAGCGAGAGAGGGATGCATGGCGAAGTGAGACTTTCGCTGGCCTGGCGCGCCAGAATCGCTCTGCCTTTCTCAAGCAAGGCCACGTCGGGAGCAAAGTGCCAAAAAGTCTCAAGCAGGTGTTCGCGCTGGCCGGTCGCGACATCTCGAATCAGCCAAAATCTGTTCTTGAGGTGAAAGATCATGCGGCGGTGAAGGACCGGGTCTGTGAGCCTGCCGTAACCGTCGTGGCTTCCGGAAAAAAAGTGAAATGCGTCGCCCTGAATCCAGCTCTCGAGTTGAACGTTGGGCAGGGACTGCCACGCGAACGGACCCTGCGGAATGGCTTGATCCACTTGATCTACGCGGAGCGTGTTGTGGGCGGCGGTGCCGCGAAAACGATCCCGGTCATCGTTCCCGGAGATATAGCAACCGGTGCCGGGATCGATGAGATAGCGATGCCCATTCATGGCGAATCGCAAGCTGAGGGCGTCGGCGTGGCCGTGACCGGACCGGCCGGTGCCCTGCGGACCAGCGTCGATCATCATCTGCTGCGGGCAGGGGGCAGAGGATCGCATGACATAGACACCTCCGGATGGAAATGCCGAAACATCCGGAACCGTCTGCACAGGAAAGTTATCGTCGAAAAATGTGATGGCATTTTCGCCAAATAGCCAGATGGCTTCCTCGGTGAGCACGGCAGCGGGATAAGGGACGTTGTAAATCAGCGACCCCAGAGACAGCGGATCGGTCATGTGCTCGACGCGATTACGGCGGGGATCGAAAAGCCGGCCGCCATCGTCATCCCCGAAGCCCTCCAGTGGCCCGGCAGCAGAAAGGGCGGCAAGAAACTCCAGCATCCGCTTGAGCGTGGCGTCGTAGGCTTCCGGGACGGGCAGGCCGGTTTCGGCTGCCAGTCGGCGCGCATGCAGGAAAAAATCGAGCGCGTAAACGTGATAGTGGAGGGCCTGCTCAAAATAGAGTCCATCCGGACGCACCTGCCGCTGCGATTCCTGCAGCAAGATTTTCCAGCCTTCGCGGCGCCATCGCTTCGATGACGCAATCTGCGGGCACAGGCTGCCGACGAAAAACAGCGCGAACGCTTCTCCGATGAGGTGCGTATTGGGAGAAAAATACGTCGAGAGGTAACGCTCCACATAAGTGCCGTGGAGTTGTAGCGCTGCCAGAAGATCGCGCTGAAACATGGGTGGAAGGTGGGGACATTGGATCAGCAGATTCCTGACCCATAGCCAGGAGACGCTGCGAAAAGCCACCTCTAACGAACTGCCCCAGTTGACGCCCAGTGGATAGGGATTGGCCCGCTGCCAGGCATACCATTGTGTCGTGAGTTCTCTGACGTACTTTGCATCGCCGGAAAGAAGCCACGCCTTGGCAAGAGTAACCAGATGCTGATGGCGATTCAGTTCCCAGATGATTTTGTGATCGCCGCAGGTGGCAAAGTCGAGAAAGTTGATTTTGTACCACGGCTGCAGCGGATCGGTGCGCTTCGCGTGGACCGGGTCGAGGTGCCAGTCGATTTCGTCGCCAAATTGAATCTTTTCAAAACCCAGGAGCCGAAACTGGTGGCGGCAAATCTCGTCGGCTTCGCGAAGAATCAGATCCGCCTGCCGAGGCAAGTGGAGGCGCAACAATTCAGACCTCTTCCGAGCCTGAGCGGGATCATTTCCGAGAAGAAAGTGCGTTTGCGGGCGATTGCGCAGGGCAGGTTCGAGGCCGCGGAAACCCAGGCGGAATAAAGCCACGTCTAATCGTTTGGCGAGTTCCTGGCCGAGCCGAGTCCGGACCTCGTCCGAATCCATGCGGCGCAGGCGTGACCATTGGACCGGCAGTTTGGCACCCACAAAAACATGTTAGCAGGCCGCAAAAAGAGCGGGATTGTGCCGCGGCAATTGCCAAACTTGGAGCAAATTTAGGAGCTGCCAGATTCAAGCTAAGTCACTGATACAAAGATACTTATAACGGACGTTTTCACCTGAAACTTTCGTGCGATCCAGCCTGTGCGCTACGCGGCGGTCATTGCTATAGTGAAGAGTACGCCTGACTCGCGAGACCCGCCGGTTGATGAAATTTCCGATCCAACAAGAGGAGCAAAGGTGAGTGTGGCAATCAGCATTTTCGGCTTAGGGTATGTGGGATCGGTGTCGGCGGCGTGCTTTGCCTCTATGGGGCACCGGGTCATCGGCGTCGACGTCAATCCGGCGAAAGTGGAGATGCTGCAGAGTGGCAGAACTCCCATCATTGAAGCCCGGATGGACGAACTGGTGCTGGAGGGCCATCGCAACTGCCACCTGCATGCCACCACCGATTCCACAGAGGCGGTTGCCGAATCCGACATTTCTTTTGTGTGCGTGGGAACTCCCAGCCTGCGTAGCGGCAAGCTCGACCTGAGCCATATCGAAAAAGTGGCGCGCGAAATCGGCGGGGCGCTCAAGCAGAAAAAGTCGCGGCACACCTTCGTGCTGCGCAGCACGGTGTTGCCGGGCACGACCGAGACCGTGGTGCTGCCGATTCTGGAGCAGGCCAGCGGAAAACGCGCGGGCACGGATTTCACGGTTGCGTACAATCCGGAGTTCATGCGGGAAGGCAGCGCGGTCGCGGATTTTCTGGAACCGCCCTATACGATCTTCGGCGCGCAGCATCAGGAGCACCTGGCGCCGCTTCGCGAACTTTATAAGCCGCTGCCGGGCAGGGTTTTTGAAACCACCATTTCTGTCGCGGAAATGGCGAAGTACGTCTCCAACGCCTACCACGCGGTGAAAGTCACGTTTGCCAATGAAATCGGAACGCTGTGCAAGGAATTAAATGTGGATACGCACGCCGTGACCGAGATCTTCACCTCCGATACTCGCCTGAACGTGTCGCCGGCCTACTTGTCTCCGGGATTCGCCTTCGGCGGCTCGTGCCTGCCAAAAGACGTTCGCGCGTTGACTTATAAGGCGAAGGAACTCGATCTGAAGCTGGGGATGCTGGAGTCGCTGTTACCGAGCAATATGGAGCACGTGGAACGCGCGGTGGAAGCGGTGATGCGCACCCAGAAGCGAAGGATCGCGCAACTTGGATTGAGTTTTAAAGCCGGCACCGACGACCTGCGGGAAAGCCCGCACGTGCAGCTGGTGAAAAGGCTGCTCGGCGAAGGCTGCGACGTCAAAATCTGGGATCGGGATGTGAGTCTGGGAAGGCTGGCAGGCTCGAACCGGCAATACATCGAAGAGGTGATACCCCACATCGGATCGCTGCTATCCCCCGATCTGGAGCAGGTGGTGCGCGGCGCCGAAGTTGTGATCCTGGGAAATCGTTCGACCGACAAGAAACTTCTAAGCAAATACTTGCGGCCCGAGCAGATCGTGATTGACCTGGTCAACCTCAACCGTGGACAACGGCCGGATTTCTCCGGGAAGTACGAAGGGATTTGCTGGTAACAGCCAGGGGAACAGGATGAAGTGCACTCCGATGGATCTGGGAAGCGTCGACTGGGCGGCTCTGGATGCCTTTGCCGACCGCACTGTGTTTCAGACGCGGGAGTGGCTGGCTTTCGTGGCTGAGAGCCAGGATGCGACGCCGATCGTCGCTGAACTGCGGGACAACGGAAAACTGCAGGGATATTTTTCGGGGCTGACGGTCACAAAGTTCGGAATCAAAATATTGGGCAGCTCATTTCCTGGATGGACGACGCCATACATCGGGTTCAACCTGCATCCGCAAGTTTCGCACGCCGCGGCCCTGGCTGCCGTCGAGAGAATGGCATGGGAGACTCTGAAGTGCCTTCATATCGAGGTTTCCGACCCCGGCTTCGGGGAAGACGACGGGCAGGAACTGGGATTCAATCGCCAGTATTACACCTCGTACCGAACCGATTTAAGACAAACGGAAGAAGAAATCTTTAACAGCATGGATAGCGCATGCCGGCGATGCGTTCGCAAAGGGGAGAAAAGCGGCCTGGTGATTGAAGAGAGCCACGATGCGGCGTTCGCCGACGAATACTACGAGCAATTGAAGGATGTGTTCGCCAAGCAGGGATTGGTGCCTACCTATGATTTAAATCGCGTGCGATCGCTGGTGAAGCATCTGGGTTCGACCGACAGGGTGTTGCTGGTGCGAGCCCGCGACCCGCAAGGCAAGTGCATCGCCTCGGGGATTTTTCCCGGCTACAACAAGATCGCCGAATTCTGGGGCAATGCCAGTTTCCGCTCCAGCCAGATTCTTCGCCCCAATGAAGCTATCCACTGGTACGTCATGCGTTATTGGAAAAAGCGCGGCGCTGAAACCTACGACTGGGGCGGCGAAGGGCCGTATAAAGAAAAATACGGATGCCAAGTGCACCGCGTGCCGTGGTTTACGAAATCGCGCTACAAATTCATTTCGAAGTTGCGGGACCAGGCGAAAGAAATGTTTGCCATGAAACAGCGAGTGATCGGGCGGTTTCGAGCCCGCCCGGCGCCCGCCGCCACCACCGCGCCGGTGGAATAGATTGAAATTGTGTGAGGTCCGGAGAGGATGATCAAGCGGGGAATCAAGCACCTGTCGCGCGTGAGCGATGTTTTATTTCGAACGCTGCGCATCGAGCGGGACATCACGGTTTATCCCGACGACGTATTTCTTACATCGTATCCCCGCTCGGGAAATACCTGGATGCGATTCCTCGTGGGCAACCTGGTGCACGAAAAGGAAGCGGTGACGTTTCTCAACCTGGAACGGCTGCTGCCCGATATGTATATTCACTCCGACCGCGATATGCGCAGCATGCCGCATCCGCGGGTCATCAAAAGCCACGAGTGTTTCGACCCTCGCTACAAAAGAGTGGTGTACATCGTGCGGGATCCGCGCGACGTTGCGGTTTCGAATTATCACTGGGAGCTGAAAAAGGGATCGTTTCCCGATGGCTTCCCGATGGAACAATTCGTGCCGCGATGGATGGCGTCCGACTATTGGCCGCGCCTGGGCTGCTGGGGCGACCACGTGACCAGCTGGCTGAGCACGCGGCGGGACGATCCAAACTTCGTGTTGATTCGCTACGAGCAGCTGATGGCGCAGCCTGAGCGCGAATTGGCAAAGATCGGGCGCCTGCTGGATATCGATCCCACTCCCGCCCGGCTGTCGCGCGCGATTGATCTCAGCTCGGCAGACCGGATGAGGCAACTGGAGAAGTCGCAGGGCAAAAAGTGGCTGCAGACAAAATACACGCGCCAAGATGCTCCGTTTGTGCGAAAAGCATCGTCTGGAGGATGGCGCGCCGTGCTGCCGGCCGAATCCGTGGAGCTGATCGAATCCAAGTGGCGCTCGCAGATGAACGAATTAGGGTACGAACTGACGAGTGGCGCTCGAGGCGAGCCGTTCGTGTCCCGCTCAACGCCCGTGTAGGATTTCCGCTTTCAACTTTTTCCGAACCGTTAATAATTGCGGGGCAGGCCGTCGCCATCCGCTCGAGTCAGGTGCATTCGTAGCCTGGATTCATCGAAGGGCTTCAGAAATTCACCCAGCGGTTTCGACGCGGCGAAGATAAAATTCGATTCCGCGTTCAGAAAGCCTGCAGCTTCCATGGCTGCGCACCACGTGCGATTGCTCTGATTCGAAACAATCAGGTCCATCCCCGCGCGTTCCAACTCTTGCACCGCCGCGCGGATGATAGGCAAAGCGTGTTCTGGCGAACCCCAGCAATCGACAATCGAACCGACACGCAACGACCCATATTTTGGATCTCTGCGCTTCTCGCCCACAACTGCCCAGCCGATCGGAGCGCCGTTCTGCATCACTTGAATTTTGGTTAAATGCGCCTCGCTGGCCGGATAAAGACGCCGGAGAACGTCCAGATCGCGAACCGCAGTAAATCCGTAATCCATACGGCACGAACGCCACAAATCATCCGCCCAGGCGCTAAACTCGCCGAAAACCTGCGACTGGCAAGGCACACGGGAGCTACTCAGTTGCTTGAACGCATGGAACGTTTTCCCCGCTGCCCATGCGACACCGGAGAAGGCTGCCAGGTCCATCAGAGCGCGGCGAAGCGGAGAGGTACGCAAGGCTTGCATCTCCCGCAGGAATCTTGCCGGGCGAACCACTCGAAAATAGAAAGGAACCAGGCAGTGGTTCCAACCCATCCGCACCAGCATTTGTGGAAGGGGCCGGTCATAGCCGCCCATTCCCAGGCAGTAAAGCAAGGGAGAGCGCTGCATAGCATCGCGCAACAGCAGGCCTCCGACAATGGCATAAGCCTTATTGACGATTCCTTCCGAAAGCGGGTGATGATAGTAAGAGACGGTTCGAGTGCTGCCGTCAGGGAAGGAAAATTTCTGGTGCTTGAGGGCATATCCGCCGCGGACATCGCCATTATCCATGGCCAGGAAAAATTCGTTATACAACTCGTCGTTCTCGTCATGGGGCAGCCAGCGAGGACGAGCGGTTTCGTAAAACACCAGATCGGTTTCGGCTCCGCTGGCTTCCAGGCGCTGATTAAACTCCCTGACCTTTGCTTCGTGCTCCGGGCGATAAGGTTGGATGACGATGGCCAAGTCAGTTGGGAGTGGCTTGAAGTTTGCCCTCGATGATGCGGGCAATTTGGCCGACGCTGCGCATTTGTTCGATTTCTTCGGGCGAAAGCTGTACGGAAAATTTTTCCTCGAGCGCGAGAGCCAGATTCAGATGCTGGATGGAATCCCAATTCGCGATGGTTTCTGGAGTTGCGTCGTCGCCGATTTCGGAGGCAGGCAGCGAAAACAGGTCGGACGCGATCGTGCGCACTTGCTCGAGAACGCTGGGCATCAATGCTTCACTCCATTCTTGTGTGTGACCCGAATCCAGTCGGGACAGGAAATCTGCTGCTGGAGAAGATCCAACGTCCACAAGCTTCCCTCGCCATTATGGGGCGCGCGGGCGAATCCATGGCGCGCATAAAAATCCTGTGCCGGGGCATTTTTCTTGCTGGGCAGGAAATACCCGGAAAGACGGGAGATGCCGCGCTGTTGTGCCTGGCTGGCGATGGCAGACAGCAATGCGGTCTCGACGGCGCGGCCGATCACCCGGCAACTTAACAGGAACGTATCCACCTCGCACACATTTCCCACGTCGTGGGTAATGGAAACCCCAACCAGGCCCTGGTCTCCATAGCGATCGCGCACTCGGGTCGAGAGTACACGCCATCCCGGCGCCTCGCTCAATTCCGATATTTGCTGCTCGGTGTAACGCTTGGTTGTGAGGTTGAATTGATTGGTTTTTTGCGTCAGCTGCGCGATTCGAGCCAAGGTTTCCGCGGACAGCGGTGCGATTTCCACTTCCTGCTCAAGATAGCGATAAAAATCTTCTTTCGACTGAAACTGCTGCTGCTCTTTGCTGCGCTCGCGCTGCGCTACGTATAGAGCGGTCCGCTGTGCATCTTCGGAAGAGAGCGCCAGTCTCTCGAATACCGGGCAATTCCGGATCACGCGCGCGTAAGCGAAGGGGTCCTGCGGCAAATCGATGACCATCACTTCCGGCAGGGCGAGGCGCACGTGCTCACACTCAACCGGATTGTCATCGATGAAGGCGAAGGTGTCGATGCCGATATTCAACTCGGCGGCAATCTCGCGAAGATTCTGGGCTTTGTCATTCCAGTTAATGCGCATGGCGGCAAAATCCTTCGGCCGCAGCAGCATCCCGGCGTGCTTCTCCAGCACTTCCATGGCATCGTCAGGATTATTCTTGCTGCAAATCGCAAGCAGGACGCCACGGCGCGTCAGGTCAAGCAACGCGCGCTGGAAGGCCTGATACGCGGCGCCAGGATATTCCGGGCCGAGTTGGATGCCGTTCATGCCGTCTTCGCCGATGACTCCTCCCCAAAGCGTATTGTCGAGATCGACAACTGCCGCCTTGGCAATTCTGCCGCTGAGAGGAACCAGAAATCGAAGCCACTCCTGCGAGAGGTAGAGCAGATTCTCAGAAGCAACTGGAAGCCGGGCGGTCAGAAATTTTCGTTCGTCCATCCAGCGCTCCCGGCCATGACGCGCCACCAAGCCGTCATAATCAAGCATGTAGACGCCCCGACATTCGTGCGCAAGCCGCGATAGCTCGCGATTGACCTGCCGAATCGCTTCACCCTGGCTTGATGTTCCCTGCACGTCCAGCACGCCGGAACTTGAAATTTCCGGCTGCTCCAAATTGTGCACGATGAGGGCGGCAGAACTTCGTTCGCGAAACGCGTGGATGCATCGCTGCAAAGTGGCCGCCACGCGTTGAGCCGCTGTCTCAAGCTCTCCGCCGGTCAGATCCGAGGACTGTGTCCATAGGTCCGGCGCCAAATCCGCCGTCCGCACCGCCAGAACCACGGCATCCGGGGAAAACTTGTATAGCGAACTATCGGGATCGAGAATCTCCTGCGAGTAGGCGTTAAAATCGCCAATTTGCACGGAGAGGTCGATGCCCAGGCAGAAGGCGCCCGCCCGCAGCAAAGGCACAATGGGCTCGACGGTGAACGATCGCAGAAGGAACAGACGCTGCGGAGTCAGCGACAGTTTGCCTCGCAATTTTTCGAAGCGGCCGCAAACAAACATCGCGGCCGACAGATCGCTCTGGTTTTTCCAGAATTGGCGGAGGCGTGACGCGGCGAGCGCAGGCGAGGATTCGACGGCCGCGTCAATTTCGCGGCGAAGGTCCGACGGGTTTGTGCTGCTCACCATGCGAATCAGCGTTCCAGGTACTCCACCAGCAATTTACTTTTGGTATAGACCCAGGCGATGCGGCGTCCATTGAAGGCTGCTGCTGGTAGCGGGGGGCGCACGACCAACGACTGCCGCTTGCGGCAGTCTTCCAGTTGCTGGTCGAGAGAATTCACCACGTAGCAGACATGATGCAACCCGCCGCCACGCTTCAGGAATGCCGCCACGGGAGAACTCTCGCCCGCAGGCGCCACCAACTCGAGCAGCGGATCGTCAGGATTTTCCCCGCTCAGAAAAGTCACGCACGCTCCCTGATTTGGGTCGTGGATGATCTCCCCATCCCATTTCAGGCCCATCGATTCCATGAAGGATCGCGCCGAATTTTCAATCGAGGCCACGACAAAACCGACGTGGTGAAAACTTCCCCGAGGCGCCCAGGTGCGGGCTATCGAACTCATAGGCCGTTATCCTGCTTTCGGAAAGGCCGGTCCGATCACCAGCCCATTTTCCCACTCGCCTCCTGCAGAATATCAAGTCTGGCGTAGTGCGCGCATCCGGCGGGATTACCGCGGTGCCTTGACGATAAAGAGCACAAAAAATGTGTCGGTGGATGCGCGGATCAGATCACGCCTGCGGTAAGCTGCTCGATCTTGTCGATGTCAGCGCCGATATCTTTGTTATCGGTCCCTGCGGCAAGCGCAGGCGACGCCTTCTTGCACGATCTGTCTTTATCTTCCCCGCGGCAGAGCCGGTATCCGGGGGTCTTTCCGTCGGGCAGCCCCCCCAGGCCCGCAGCGGACGCATCCTTGACGACGATATTACCCTGCGGCCAACTTCCACCGCCGATAATCAGATTGTGCGTAACCGATGGGTCCGCGAAGCAATTCTTGAAGACGCCGGATGGTCCCTGGGCATCGGGCTGGAAGGAGCAATTCTGCGGTCCGCCGCCGGTGGATCCGATCTGGCGCGGCCCGCTGGTAAAGAATAAATTGTCGGAGATCACAAAGTGCGCTAACTTCTGGCCGGTAATGTTGCCGATCGAGAAGAAGGCACGTGGAACGAATGCAGAGCAATGTGCGATGCGCACATCCCGCAACGGCGGGTCGTTCGATAGAATGAGGGCAAACAAACCAAACCCACCATAAGCCTGATCCTGAATATCGCTGGCTACGAGGTCGTGAATGCTATAACGCTCGCCCGCAGTGACCGTGCCTCCCGCATCGGATTTAACGTTGGCGATCTGCAGCACGCTTCCCGCGCTCCGCACCCAGTTGTAGCGAATCGTGACGTCGGTGACCTGGCACTTGGGGCAATGATTGCCCTGATTCTTTGGAGTCAACAAAATTGCAAATCCCATCTGGGTAAATCCGCCCCAGACGTTCTCAAGAATGTTTCCCTCGAACAGAACGCGCTGTGCGTTTTTCAATTCGAAGTGATTTTTGACGATGAAAGGAAAACCCGATGCACTGCCCACAAAGCCCGGCGCACCTTGCTTCCAGATCATGGGCTTGAACAGGTGATTGCGGCGGATTTCGACATCGGTGGGCGTAATGGTAGCCGCACCGCCGCCTAACATAATGCTCTGCCCGGAAGCTTCTAAAAAGTTGTTGACGATTTTGAAAGGACCCTCGGGATCATCGCCGCCTCCGCTCACGATTGCCTGGGAATCGGTGCAGGACCCGGCTTTCGCGATGCAGTGAAAGTCGCTGAAGTAAGAGTCGACGACGGCTACGTACGTCATGCCGCGAAGAGCCAAGCCCCGGGTGGTCTCATCCTGCGCGGTGCCGTGCATCCACACACGATCGAAGACGAGGTGATTGGCCGTGCCGCCCTCCTCCTTCATGAAACCAAGCGCGGTGATGAAAGCGCCCGGCTGCCCGCGGGTGATCTCCAGACCGATAAACCGGTAATGGTTGGCGCCGCGCATGAAGGCCAGCGGCCCCGAGCCCGCTTTGTCATCGAATTCCAGCCGCGGCATCACATTGCGCACACTCGTGCAGTGGAAGTCAGGCCGGCTCGGCAGGGACGCGACTCCGGCATAGCAAGGCGTCAACCGCGTGTTTTCTGGAGGAAGATCGGCGTCAGGAGCGCTGGTGCGAACAAGAATCCAGTGCGCGTCGTCGCAGGGCTTTGCGGGAAAGCGAAATGAACCGCGGAAGACGGAGCCAGCGTCCAGCACCAGCGTGTCGCCGCAGTTGGCATCGTTGATGGCGGCTTGCAGGTCGCCGCCGGAGGCAACGGTGTGAGTTTTACCGGGAGAAGGAGTATCCGCGAGCGCGCTCTTTACGTAGACCCGCGGGAGTTCGGCAGGGCCATCAAAGTTTCCGGCAGGGTCGCCACGCATCGCGACTGAGATTGTGGCCTGCAGGCAAAGGGTGACCGCTGCCAAACAAAGGAGGGCCAGCTGCTTTGAATTGGATCTCGAGAAAATCCCGCGATGGCTGAGCCGAAGCACCAAACTTTTTAAATTGTAGCACTTCGCCGATCAGCGGCTTCGCGATCGAGACCGCAATCGCAATCTTTTCTACTGTGAAATTGTGAGCGCCAGACCGCGTGTGGATGGTTGGATTCAGGGGAGCTCGCTCGCTCCCCATGATCCAAAGAGAATCAGTACACTCCGGCGAGGGCGGCCTCTATTCCAGCGATATCCGCGCCCAAGTCCTTGCCGTCGGTGCCTGCGTTCTTATAGGGGCTGGTGGGCAACAGGGCGTAATTGCCGCCATTGCCGTTGTTGTAATTGACGAACTGAATGGCCGTGTCGCTGCTGGGGAAGAAATTGTCCGCGGGCCAACTGGAAGGCGGATAAGCGCTAGGCGAGTTCGCCAAGGCATTATTGGCAAAGGTGTAGCTGGTAAAGCACGCCTTCAAACTCGTGACCGGAACATCAGACGCCGAGCAACTCGACTTGCTGCCCAAGCCATTCCACACCGGGAATTTTGGGACATTCACGATGTTGTTGGTGAACGTGAAACCCCACATGGTGGGATTCGTCGTCAGGTTATACAGGCTGATCACGTGCGACGTGGGATCCGGAAATGCCGTCACGTGATTGATGGTGACGCTGTTCAACGAGGTCGTCGTCCAGCCGCTGCCGTATTCGATGAACCCGCCGCCGCCCTTGTATTTGCTGGCGCTGATGTCGTCAATGGTGATGTCGTGAATGCTGTAGCGCTCGCCGGCCAAGGCAGCGCCGCCGGAATCGGACAGAACATCGCAGATCTGAAGGCCTGCGCCCACGTGCGAAATGGTCGAGTAACGGATGGTGACATCCGTGACCTCGCAAATGGAGCAGACGTTAGAGCTTCCCTGCGACTGGTTTTTCGGGGTCAACAGAATCGAGAAGCCGTCCTGAGAGAAGCCGCCCCAGCTGTTTTCAAAAATATTGTTTTCGGCCAGGACACGCTGCGCGTTCTTCAATTCCAGGTGGTTCTTGACCACGAACGGATTTCCGCCCGTCCCGCCCACGAAGCCGGGTTGCCCGCTCATCCACGTCATCGGCTTGTAGAAATGATTTTGCGCGATGTGAATGTCTGCCGGGGTATAGGTAGCGGAGCCGCCGCCAAAAAGAACGTTTTCGCCAGAGGCTTCCAGGAAATTGTTGGAAATCTCGTACGGGCCGCCGGGATTCGAACCCGTACCGCCGCCAATGTCATGCGCATCGGTGCAGGAACCCACCTTGGATGTGCAGTGAAAATCGGTCATGAAAGAATTGATGACGGCGGTGTTGGTGAAGCCCGCCATCGCCACTCCCGTGGTGGTTTCGTCCTGAGCCGTACCATGTATCCAGCAGCGGTCAAAGATGAGCTGGTCGGCCGTAACGCCGGATTCCGCCATCACCAGGGAGCCAACATATCCCGTCCCGGTGGGGCGCGTGATTTCCAGGCCGATGAAGCGGTAGTAGTTTGCCCCGCCCACGAACTGAATGGGGCCAGATCCCGCGACCGAGTTATACACGACCTTGGCGAGTACGTTTTGAGGCGAGGAACAGTTGAACGATGGGCGCCCGGGCAGAGAGGAAACGCCGGCATAGCACGGGGTTACGCGAGTGCCCTCGGGCGGCAAGCTGGAAACAGCGCTGGTGCGAACGATGATCCAGTGCTGCGCGTCGCAAGACTTGGCTGGGACTTTATAAAGCCCCGAGTAGGTTGCACCGGCCTGAAGCTGAATCGTATCGCCGCAGCTGGCGCTATCCATCGCCGATTGCAAATCGCCGCCGGCGCTGACCACGATGGTCTTTCCGGGCGCAGGCGTATCGGCCATGGCGGTTTGCATGTAGACACGCGGCAATTCCGCGGGGCCGTCAAAACCGGAGTTTTGCCCGGAGGAAACGATGAGATGGGAAGCCCAAGTCGCGGTGTGCTGCTGCGAATCCGTAACGCTGACGCTGACCGGGAACGTGCCCGCTTGACCGGGGGTTCCAGTGATTGCTCCCGTCGAGGAGTTAATGCTTAAGCCTGCCGGCAGCCCGCCGGAAGCGGCGCTCCATTTGTAGGGCGTCTCGCCGCCGGAGGCCGATACGGATGCGTTGTAGTCCACGCCCACATTCGCCGGGGGCAATGCGGTGGAAGTGATTTCCAATTGCGTGTTCCCGGGCACGATCGTGACCATGGCCGAGCCGGACTTTGCCGGCACAGGAACAGTGCTGGGCGCAGAGCCCGGATTTGCACTGTCGATGCGAATCGCGAAGCCGGATGCGCTGGTAGCCGTAATGATGGCGGTTGTGGGAACGCTGACTTTAGGAGCCACGAAGACGCCCGTGCTGGAAATGGTTCCCACCGTTGTCGTCCACGAAACGCCGGTATTGGCGGTCCCGGTGACGCTGGCGCTGAGCTGCAGCGTGGAAGCCGACTTCATTTCCGCTTCCGCAGGACTGACCCGCACGCCAACATTCTCATTCGCCGCAGGGATGCTCCCAGCGGTTTGAGAACCGGACAACGATGAGCAGGAAACCAGCAGGAGAGAACTGAGACACAGCACACACAGAACTGCCAGTTGCGCGGCGCCGGTCTTTTTGAGATTTACATCTGCCTGTGCGTCATTCGCTCGGCCATTCAACATGAGCTGGGCCCCTCGAAACGGGAATGGGGGACTATACGTTCGAGTCCTAAGGGCACTCTAAAAGGCAAGGGAGATAGTCGAAAGTTACCAAGGACCAGCAACCACAATGCCCCAGAAGTTCATCGCGCATAGCCGCATGTTTATTGGTCTTTCGATGTGTCGGAGGCAGGGTTCGTGGAGGTTTTGATTACTATCGAGTATGGAGATATCTATTGCGGAGATCCATCGCGGAGCAACTGTTCTCGCAGGCGGTCGTAAGCGGAGTTGCCGAGCAGTTTTCTTGCGCCATCTCGCAACATTACGGGAAGGTTTCTTCGCCACAGGCCGCGTCCCTGGCAGATATTTTTGAATTGCGTCTCTGAAGTGTCTCGCATCACTGCCACTCGTCCCAGCGCAAACGGGTTCGATCGGGCATCGTTCGCTTGCTGGCGGCTGGTGGAAACGGTACGATAGCCGGCTCGCCCGGCGATCTGTGAAACTCGGCTGTTGTGGCGGCCGCCCGGGCAAGAGAAGTGCTCAATGCGGCGATCCAGCGTCTGTTCGAGTTGACGCTTGGCATCGGCGATTTCCCGCGTCAATTCCGCGTCAGAGAGGTCGGTCAGGTAAGCGTGCGTCATGGAGTGACATCCAATCTCGAAGCCGGCGCCGCTCAATTCGCGTAATTGATTTTGGGTGAGATATCCGGCGGTGCCGAGAAATGAGACGGTGATGAAGAAGGTGGCGCCGAAACCGAGTTCTTTGAGGAGGGGAGCGGCGAACAGCAAATCGGTCGCGGCGCCGTCGTCGAAGGTGATGGCGACGCATCCGGGTTTGTACTGAAGCGCTTCGCTGACGCACACGCCGCGCCATCCCATGCTCTGAATCAGATGCATTTGGCGGCGGAAATTCTCGGCCGATACCACGTAGCGCACGTATCCCGGAGCCGTTTGAGACAGCAGGCGCCCTGGCACTTCCAACTCGTGATACATCAAAAAAACGGTTCGACTCTTGTCCAAGTGGATGCTCGCGCGATGTTAATTCTTTGGTCGCCGACCTTTTCACCGCTCTGAGCAATCAATCATATTGGACGGTTTGGCGCAAGGGTTTACTCTCAAAGAGATTCGATTGCGATCATTGGCAGTCGCAGTAAAACGCGAAGCATGTGTGATCGTCCGGCCATGGAAAAACAATCTACGCACTTCTCGAGACAATCGCCTGCGGAACAGCTTGCCGGCGGCTTCGCCGTATTCTTGTTTGCGCTGCTGTTTCTGCTGCCCTGGTGGGATCGCTACCTGGGATTGACCAACGAAGGCTGGTACCTGTTTTTCGGCAAACAAATTCTTGCGGGCTTAATTCCCTACCGCGACTTCTATCTTTTCGTCCCCCCCGGCCAGTCGCTGATGATGGCGGGGCTCACCTCTGTATTCGGGGACCGGGTGATCGTCGCCGAAATGTTTGGCTTGATCGGATCAGTTTCTCTGGCGTTGAGCTTGTACGTCTGGATGGTGCGATTGTTTCCAGCATTCTGGTCGGCTCTCGCAGTCATGTGCACGACCGCTATTTACTTCAAAGGGCCCGTGGAGTCTCTGAGCGGCTTGCAGCTCAACAGCCTACTGTTCCCGGTGCTTGCCTTCACCGCCGCCAATTTCGCGCTGGAGAGCGATGGCGGAATCTTCAGCTGCCTGGCCGCAGGCTTTTTTGCCGGCGTGGCCATGGTCACAAAACAGACTTCGGGAGTCGCGACGCTATCGCTTGTAGTACTCTTGCCCGCTCTGATTGCGGTGCGCGCGAACGTTCGCACAGGCCTGCGTTCGCTGGTTCTATTCTTCGCGGCCTGGTGTCTTCCGGTTTTGCCGGTTTGCCTTTGGCTGGCGCGAAACGGCGCTTTTGGCGCATTCATGAACGATGCGTTCCTGCAGGGGCCGTCGAGCAAAGGATCGCTCGCTTCCCTGTTGGCCCGCCAAATCACCGGAATGTTCGCCAACCGCTACCAGGAAATCTCCGCGGCCGCAGCGGCGATCCTCGTGGTCGCTGTCGCCCTGATGATTTATCGCGGAAACGAACGCGATGACCATGAGCAAAATTCAGCCCGCCGCACCGTTCCCGTGCTGGGCTTTGCCGCGCTCGCGATTGTGGCGATGATTTACGCCCAACGAGCGCCGTACGCGTGGCCCTCGCGGCTGACCCGTCTGGATTTTTTCTTCACCACTGCGCCCATTTATGCAGGTCAGTTCGGCAGCTTGATACTGCTTGCGATTTACGGGCTTCGCTGGGTGCGCAAGCAGACGACGCGGCGCGACGATCTCATCTTGCTGGCAGCGTCTGCGTCCTTTATTTGCGTCTTCCTCTTCTCTTTTTCCTGGGCGACGGGGCGGGTCATGTTAATTCCCGCATTCCCTTTCGTCGCATCGTACGGGCTATCCAGGCTGGACGCCGGGAAACGATCGCCACTTCTCAAGGTCGCGGCCGCAGCCACCGCCATTCTGTGTATCGCCATCATGGCGGGTTTCAAGATGCGTACACCCTACCTTTGGGCCGATTGGAGGCAAGGCGATGCGTTGACGGCGACCACCGCGCTCGACTTTCCCGAGTTGCGCGGCATCCGCGTGACGCCCGAGACCGCAAACTTTATGAACCAGGTGGTCAGCGACATTCAGCAAAATTCAAAGCCCGGCGATGCGATCGCTGAATTTGAGACGATGCCGCTGCTATTTTCTCTCTCGCAACGGCCGCCGGCGACGTTTGCATATGTCCACTACATCGACATTACCCCTGACAGCATCTACCGTGCCGACGCAGCACGACTGGAAAAAGATCCTCCCGCCGTCATCGTTTTTCTGGATCGCTCGGAAGCGGAGTTGAGAGAGGACGAGGTTAACTTTCGAAATGGGCGGTCCAGCGGCGAACGTTTTCTGTGGAGTGAGCTGAGCCGGCTCAAGTGCCGCTATCGCGTTGTCGATGTTCTGAAAACTCCGGTCACGAACCGGGAGCTACAGGTGTGGGGAAGAATTGCGGGAGAAGGTTCGTGCCAAAAGTCACTGGGCGCCCAGCCGTAGAGCTCGACCGCTCAGGCTTCGTCCTGATAGGTTTCAATCAGACCCACGGCGACTTCACTGGCGGCTTCGCTGTCGTGAATGCCTTCCACCTGCCACGCCTGCCGCGTCCAAATGGCCCAGGAGAGGCCGGCTCCATAGACCGCCAAACCTATCACCAGTTGGATGCCAACCTGCAGATAAGTATGGGCGATGAACCAGTGACGCAATAGCAATAAAACCACGACCAGCGGCACGCACAACATCAGAGGCAGCGAAAATGCCTGCTTGAGATAAACACTGAGCCGCAGCTTGAGCACGTGGCAAAGATGGCGCGGCAGGAAAAACATCGTCGTGCAGGCCAGCGGGATGGCCGTGCCGGCCGCGTCCCCAAGAATTCCAAAGCGGCGAACCAGGAAGATGCTGAGCAAAAGATTCGCCGAACCTTCCATGAGCGTGACTATCGCCAGGGTCTTGTGCCTGGCCATGCCGAACAGAACGCGTCCCGATGCCGACTGCGCAAACATCAGCGTCGAGGGAATGATCAGGATCAAGAGCACGGGATAGCTGGTGGCCACGTAGCGCCCGCCGACCCACGCCTCGATGATCGATTTACCCAAGACGATCAGGATGGCGGCCAGGGGAAAAATGATCAGGGCGCAGGCGCGGTTTCCGGCGACAAAAATTTTTCTCAAACCCTGCAGGTCACCCACGGCGTCGGAGCGGCTCGACATGGGCACAAAAACTTGCGCGAGACCGCTGACCACGTCGCCTGCGTAGTCGACCAGGCGCGATCCAATGGTGAAGAAGGTGATTGCCGCAGCGGAAAGAAACGTGCCGATGACCATCGCGTCGGTCTTGAAGCGCAAACGCGCAGCCACCAGGATGACGAATGTGGAACTGCTGTAACTTGCGATGCGGCGCAAGCTTTCCCGGCTTACATTTTGCATGCGAATGCGCAAAGGCAAAATCCGCAGAACCGCGATTCCGTTCACCACGCCCGCCACCAGCGGCATTCCCACCGTGATGAGAGCCACGGCAAGCAGACCGTGCCCGTGGCGAAGCGCGATCACGATCAGCACCGCCCTGGCCAACGTTGCGCAAATGTTGGTGAAGTTCAGCAGATAAAAACGCTGCAACCCTTCCAGCATCCCGCCCGAAATGCCCAGGGGAAAGCCGAGCGCTACCGCCGATCCCACCATCAGAAATAAATAGCGGGACGTCTGCAGAAATTCCGCAGGAACGCGGAAGATGGAATCGACGTAATAGCTTCCGGCCAGTGTGATCAACAGCGCCACCGCGCCAATCCCGCTATAGCTGAATAGGGCGGTGCTAATCAGACGGTCCAATTCTGTCTGGTCTCCGGTCGCGTGAAACGATGCCACGTAGCGGACAATCGACGAACGAATACCCAGATCGAACAAGCCATAGTAGCCGGTGATGGAGAAGATGAGGACCCAGAGGCCGAATGCTTCGTCTCCGAGATGATGAAGGATGAATGGGGAGAGGAAAATACCGACGAGAATATTGACGCCAAGCGCAAACCAACTCGAACCTACGTTCTTCAGGAGCGCGATTTGTTCGAGCTTTTTCATAACGATTAAGCTTTCGGGACTGGATGCAAGGTCAAGTTATGCCAGAAGCGAGCGGCGCGAGCCGCCAAGCCGGGCGCGATCTGCAAGCCGAGCAACATGGCGCGCAATTTCATGGTGGGTGCAAGCGCCTGCGAACGCCCGAAAGAGTCGCGCGCCTGCTCCAACCTGCCGGCGAGAAGAAACTTCTTTCCTTCCACCAGCGCCAACCTGGCCTGCATCTGACGCAAACGCGCGTGCAACAGTTGGCGAGATTGCGGACATAATTGCAAAACCCGGTCCAGCTTCGTCAACGATTGCACTTCCCCGGCGAGGAGGCCAAGACTCGTACCCTGGCTGTCGGGCCGCAAGCGCCTGCGAAGCAAGGCCTGCCTCTGATAGGAAATCCTGGCGCCTTGATGGGCGATGCGCAGCCACAGATCGTGATCCTCCGAGCAACGGATCGCCTCGTCGAACAAACCCGCGGCTTCGACGAGTTTTCGGCGGACCACCGTTCCGGAAGTGAGCACCTGCGTGCGCTCAACCAGGATGCTGTCGAAGGTGACGGGGCCTTCCGAAGGACAAACCTGCATGAAAGTCTTGCCGGTCGGTATCGAATCACTTTCCAGAACCGCATCGCAAAAAACCATGTCCAGGCCGGGATCGCCGCGCATGAAATTCATTTGCTGTTCCAGATAGGAAGGCAGCCACAGATCGTCGCTATCGAGGAATGCCAGCCACTCGCCGCGCGCTTGCTGGATGGCGCGATTGCGCGCCGCGCTGGGTCCACGATTTTCCTGTTCCAGATAAATCATGCGGGACCGATACGGCGTGAGAACCTGCTGCAGGCGGTCTCGATCCTCGGAACCGTCATTCACGAGGATCGCTTCGAAGCCAGAGAAGGTTTGCGAGAAGACCGATTCCAGCGCGCCGGCGATATAGTCCGAGGCGTTGTAGACGGGAATGATGACGCTGATAGCGGGCAGCGGCGGAACCGGTGCAGGCAGTTGCGAGGATTCGTCGATCTGCCCCGGCATCCGGCTAACCGCCCCCGTTCACGTATCCAAGCTCGGACATGAGCGAACCCCAGGCCTGCTCGATTTGCTGCACGCACTCACGCGGCAGCTCGCTGCGCCAGCCGCCGGACTTGGCGCTGCGGACAAAGGGCTTGTCCATGCGCGTGTCTTTCGTAGAAGACCACAAATGCGCTTGCTGCTTTTCCAGTTCGCGCATGCGATCGGCCGAACTTTGCTCGATGGCGAAGTTGAGAGCCTTCGCATCCGCGGCGCTTCCGAAAAAGCGCGCGATTTTGTCCATCTCCCCCATGGTGTCCGATTGCAAGGACTCGTAACGCACCAGAAGAAAACCGGGATGGTTGCGGCGAATGAAAAACCAGCTGCCCACGTTATCGAACCACGTTCCGTACCGGTGGCCAGTCTGATTAGCCAGAAAACGCTCGACAAAATCGCTCAGCGGATAGCCCTCGTTGATCTGGCGGCACTTGATCTGAAAGTGATATTCCGCCAGCACCACATCGCGAGGATCGCGCACGATGCACAGCACTTTCTGGTAGCGAGGATCAAAATATTGATGACTCTTGAGAATTCTTGGCCGGGGAAGCTGATTGAGGTGGCGCTTCGATAAAGCTTCGGGGTCCGGAATGAGTTCGTTAATGTTGGAAAAATCCGGATGCCGCTCCGGATAGATAAGATTGGCCACTAGAAAACGAGTCCAGGTGTTTCCAGACTTTGGGTAAGAGACCAGGAACGTGTCGTCGGGAAACACGTCGAGGTTGCGCCCCGGGGAATGCAGCCCGAGTGCTCGTTTGGTTCCCTTGATCAGATCAACCATGGGTGAAAGTCTCGACGGAGCCGCTTTTGCTAAATCTAGCAACAACGCGGATTGCGTGCAATTGACGTGCGAGATTGCACTTTCGGGTTAGCGTGACGCTTCCGGAACGCGCAGGTGCGGCTCGACCAGGGCGAGCAATTCATCCTTCAAATTCGGCCCGCAGGCGATCAGACCGGACAAGAGCGGATCGCGCCGGTTCGCCAGCAATGGAGATTTTTCCAGCGTGCTCACGAAACCTCCGGCGCTTTGCACCAGGGCCGCGCCCGCAACCACGTCCCATTCATTTTTGGGTGTCAGGGTAAACGTTACGTCGGCGAGCCCGGCGGAAACCAATGCGAGCTTATATGCTACCGAGCCCATGGGTTGGATCTTCAGGGACGCGCTCTCGAAAGTTTTCCATTCGCCACGCTTCACTTCGCTGCGGCTGGCTAGCACAAGTGCTCCTTCAAGGTTGCTCTTCTGACTAGCCTTCGCGGGCTTGCCGTTGTAGGTGACGCCGCAGTCGACGGCGCCCAAAAAAGTTTCCCTGGTTGCCGGATTGAAAATTCCTCCGGCCACGGGTTTTCCGTTTTCAACAAAGCCGATGGAGGCGCAGAACTCCGGAATGCCCTTCACGAACTCGCGTGTGCCGTCGAGGGGATCGACCACCCAGGCGCGCGAGTGCTGCAGACGCACCGGATCATCCACGCTTTCCTCGGAAAGCCAGCCTTCGCCAGCGCGCAGGAGTTCTTTTCGAAGAACGGCATCCAGGGCGCGGTCGGCTTCGGTGACCGGATCGTGGCCCACCTTGTATTCCGTTTCGATCGCCCCCGGCGTAAAACGGGCAAAGACAGCGTGCGTGGCCTGTAGAGCAGCCTGAATGCGTTCGAGGATTTCTGCGTAGGAACCGGAATCCATAATTCTCCTTAAGCCATGATCATGCGCGCGCCTGTGGCCAGCAGGACCGCGCACAGAATGCGTCTGAGCCACGGAACCGGCACGCGCGTGCTCAGGTACGATCCCAGCAAGCCTCCGGGAATCGAGCCGATCAGAAGCGCCCCCACCAGATGAAAGTCGACGTTGTGCATGCGGAAGTGCAGAAAGCTGGTCACGCCGGTCAGGATCAGCGCGTGCACGATGTCGGTGCCCACCATCACTTTGGGATGGAAGTTGTAGAACAGCAAAAGCAGCATCATCACGATGCTGCCCGATCCCACCGAAGTGATGCCGACCAGAAAGCCCGCAATCAGGCCGATGACCCACATCCAGGCGAACGATTTCATGGTCGGGGCGTGGGTAGCGGCACGGTCTTCGATCTTCTTCTGGAAAAATAAGAACGTCGGAATGCAGATCAGCAGCACGCCCACGGCAATCGTGATGAAGTGATTGACGCCGTTGCCGTACAGTTTCCGCAGATGCACAAGGTAACTGACGCCGAGATAAGAGCCGGGCGCGCTGCCTGCCGCCAGGGCCAGCACGACCTTGCGGCGCACTGTTCCCTTGCGCAGGTGCACTGCGCTGGCTCCGATCTTGGTGATGAAGTTAAACAGCGCATCGGAGCCTACGGCTTGGATCGGGGGGACGCCAAGACCGAAAATCAGAATTGGGAGCAACAGCACACCGCCTCCCAATCCCGTCATTCCGATGAGGGTCCCGACCCCGAGTCCCACCAGGCTTTTGAGCAGCAGATCCATTCAACTCCCGGCTTCAGCCCCGCATTCCAGACTTGGCCGGAACCGGTTTAGACCGGCTCCCCAGCCGCCGCGATGAAACCTTCCCTTTCGAGGTGCAGGAAGATTTCCTGCGCGGCTTCTTCGGGGGATAATTCGCCAGTGTTGATCACGACCTCGGCATCGGCCGGAACTTCGTACGGATCCGAGATGCCAGTAAATTCCTTCAGAATTCCAGCACGCGCCTTGGCGTACAGGCCCTTGCGATCGCGCTGTTCGCAAACATCCACGGACGTGGCGATATGCACAAGGATGAAACCGCCGTAAGGCTCGATCATCTGGCGCACATGCTTGCGGGTAGCGTCATACGGAGCGATGGGAGCGCAGATAGCCACGCCGCCATTTTTCGTAATCTCCGACGCAACGTAGCCGATGCGGCGAATGTTGATGTCGCGATGCTCCTTGGAGAAACCCAGCTCTGACGACAAATGCTTGCGAACCAGGTCGCCGTCCAGCAACGTAACGGGGCGCCCCCCGGCTTCCAGGAATTTCGTCAGCAGCACGTTGGCGATGGTGGACTTTCCCGACCCCGACAGCCCGGTGAAGAAAATCGTCAAGCCCTGCTTATGACGAGGCGGGAAGCTGCGGCGGAGCTCCGCCACGACTTCGGGATAGGTGAACCATGCCGGGATCTCACGACCCTCGTTCAGGCGCTGGCGCAGTTCCGTGCCCGAGATGTTGAGCACGCGATCGCCATTTTTCACCTGGTCATCGGGAACGTAACGATCTTCCCCTTCCAGGTAAACCATCATGTTGAACGGAACCATGGTGACGCCGATGTCGGCCTCGTTCTTTTTGAAAACTTCCTGAGCCTCGTAGGGTCCGTAGAACGGCTTGCCGTCGGTATCCTTGCCCGGGCCGGCATGATCGCGGCCGACGATGAAGTGGGTGCAGCCGTGATTCTTGCGGATGATGCCGTGCCACACCGCTTCCCGCGGGCCGCCCATGCGCATGGCGAGCGGCAGCAGCGAAAGCTTCGCCGTGGCTTGCGGGAACTTCGAAAGCAGCAACTGGTAACAACGGACGCGGGTATAGTAGTCGACGTCGCCTGGCTTGGTCATGCCGACCACGGGATGAATCAGCAGATTCGCCTCCACCTGCTTGGCGGCGCGAAACGCCAGCTCGACGTGCGCGCGATGCATAGGGTTGCGCGTCTGGAATGCGACTACCTTGCGCCATCCCATGCGCCCAAATTCCGCTCGCAACTCGGCTGGAGTCAGGCGGATGGTGCGGAAATCATAGTGCGATGGAATCTGGCAGCCCTCCAGCGTTCCGCCCACGTACCATGGATTCGCCTTGTTCATGGCGTAATCCGCGCCGGGATGCGCCGAGCTGGTGCTGCTGAAGACTGCCTTGGCTTCGGCCTTGCGATCCGGTTGCCACACGTCTTCCACGTTCAACACGGCAAGCATTACGCCTTCAGGATCGCGCAAGGCGACTTTGCTCGAGCCGGGAGTCAGCTTCTTGGCGAATTCCTCTGTGACATCGAGGGTGATCGGCATCGGCCACAGAACTCCGCTGGCGAGGCGCATGTTGTGGCAGACGCCTTCGTAATCTTTCTGCGTCATGAAGCCGCGCAAAGGAGAAAAGCCTCCCGTCAGCAGCAGTTCCACGTCGCAAAGCTGGCGCGGGGTCAGGTCCCAGGACGGCCATTCCTTGGAGTGAGCTTTCAGGTCTGAGATTCTTTCGGGTTTCGCGAGAAGATCCACAAGTTCGCCGCCATGGGGCGCAATGAGATGGCTGGTTGCAGCTGTCAAGTCCGATGCCTCCTAAGATAGTCGAGTAAGTCTATTATGTTTGACTGGGTTTTAATCCAGACATTCCGTGTGCTTGAAGCAAAGCCAAACTGCAGATTCTTTTTAGGGAGAGGAAAAGACCCCGAAATGTTAACTCCCAGAGTACCACTTCCGGCGGGAACTAACCAAACTGGTTTTGCCCTTTTCTGGTACGAAATCTGGCAGCAATCCCCTTGCCTTTTCGGATTGCAACTCATGACCTAAGTGGCTGAAAGCAGGACTTTTATTCCTTGTGTAAAACTATCCAGGAAGCTTCGCATAGTTCAAGTGAAAAGAGTTGCAGTCATACGCCACAAACGGATCACGGCGCCACCAGTTTCCAGTCCCGGCCGCCGGCACAGACCGCGGCGGCGTAGCCCGGTTGCAACGGAATGTCTTTCATCCGCCATCGACCCGCCTCCGCGGGATCCGGGCGTGTTTGGAGGAGGGCGTCGCCGTCGTTCCCCGCCAGTGAGACATCGAACTGGCGCAGGGGCAAAGATAGTCCGTCCCCCGTCGCCTTGATGTAGGCTTCCTTCCGGGTCCAGCAGCGAAAGAAGGCTTCTGCTTTTTCCTCGCCGGCCAGTTGCGCGAGGGCTGCGTTTTCCGCCTCAGAAAAAAATCGCGCCGCAATCGCATCCAGATCGGAATTCAACCGAATCTGCTCGACGTCGACGCCAACGTCGCGCCCTGCGGAAAATGCCAATAATGCGATTCCGCCCGAATGCGACACGTTAAAGCGGATGTCGCGGCCTTTGTGATCGTCGAGCGAAGGCTTTTCCTTGGTCGAATAGCGGAATTTCAACTCGCCGGGCGCAATATCGAGATACGCAGCCAGGATGAGTCGCAAGCAGGATCGGGTAGCGATGAAGCACTGGCGATCGCGGGCGAAATGGAAACGGGCAGCGCGCGACAGCTCGTCCGGAGAAAGCGTCTGCCGCCAATACTCTTCGCCGGCTCGAATCGCTTCCAGGTCGGCTTGCCACAATTGGACTTCATCCTCGGCCAGGTCGACTGGCGGGACGATGCGAAAATCGGAACTGTCGATCTTGCGCGGCATCATGCAGTATCGCGGTGCCCGCGACCGGAAACGTTTTTCAAAGGGACGGGCGTACGCCCATCGATCACTTCTATATTGCCGGCGGCATTGTAAGTATGCACTCCCGCAATCCCCTTCCAGTGAGCCGGAGTGATGATTTGTACCGGCTTTTCTGAATAACGTTGCGGCGAAAGTTCGGTGATTTCGTTGAACGCAAAACTGTACCCATACGACGGGGAGCAGGATTGACTCGGACGGATCAACCGGCCGTCGCTGGCGATAATCCGGCCCGCGCCGCGATTGTTGCGGATATCAGTGGAAAGGGGATTTGCAGGATGAAATTGCCACTCGCCGGTCAGCGTGTTCGACAAGAAAAGCACCAGCGACCCGGCGCGCGACGTTGGCTCTGCGCTGGTCGTAGCCAGCCACCACAAGCCTTCATGCTGCCAGACGGTGCTGTCCACAAACTTGCCTTCCAACAGAGTTTTCTCGTGAACCCAGTCGTCAGGAAAGCGGCGGCAACGAAATAGATCGACCGTCTTCGCGCTCAGAGATTCCGGAATCATGAAAATGTCCGAGCCCACGGCAAAAACATAGGGATAAGAATAGTGATGGCTGGGGTGCTGCAGGCACGCTCGAGGGGAAGACAACTCGCCCCTGGCAGAAATCTCCGAGCAGGCAATGACAGCGCGCCGGCGTTGGTAAGAGTAATCCTCGAAAAATATCCAGTTTCTGCCCTGGTGCGACAAAAGAAACGGGTCGGCCCAGAAATGTCCCGGCGGAGAATCAATCCAATGAAAGCCGGCGAAGTCGCCCTCGCTTTCCGCATGCAGCAGAGGCTTGCCGTTGAGGCGGATCGCGATGCGCCAGTGCTGCACAGTTTTTCTTCGAAAGCGGGCCGGAACTGCACGCTGCAGAGCGAGAGGCGCAAACCGGAAGAGCATGTCGCGGTTGCTGGGGGTTTTGTAGATCTTTCGCTTGCCCTGGTAGGGCGCCGCGGGAAGCGCATTCTGCTGAAGGTGATCCCATCCACAGCGATGCAGTTCGTTGAGCTTTCGAATGAGCAAGTCGGAAGAACCCCAATATGCGGTCTCCCGGTTCTGCGATACTCGCAGCGTTCGCTCGGTGGCAAACACTGATTTGCAAAGCACCAGGCCCGCGTCCAATTCCTCGGTCAGGACCTGGAGAATCACCCCCGACTGAGGAGAGCGCTCGACCAGTTCCCAAAAGTGCGCCGGACCGCCGCGATAGAACTCATTGTCGCCGTGATGGTAGGACCACACTCCGTAGCGCGCAGCCTGGAGGATTTCTCCGCGCAGGATGTTGAATCCGAAGCGCACCAGCACATCAAGATTCTCGGCGCGGATTTTGGCGATCGCCTCCGCCGGAAAACGCTGAACAAATTTCTTCCCTTCGGGTTCCACTTCCAAAGTCTTGATCCCTGCCAGCATTTTCCTGCCATCGACCACAGCGAGAGGATCATTGGCTGACTTTCCGCGCGCATCGAAGCGCTGGTAGAGATTCCAAAAAAGATGCTTGCGCGCGTTGGAGTCGGAGAGGTAGCGCGACAGGCCACGCTTGGGCGGCGCCAGACTCTTCGAATCCGGGCTTTTCTTGAGGATGAGCAATTCAATTTTCGCGAAGTTGCTCGCCTGGATATCCTCGATGTTCCTGGCAAAAAAAGCTGAAATCTGGTCGATAGAATCGAGGAGCAATCCGATACGAAGTGGAGGGCGGTTCCCGGCGGAAATCCGGTAATAGCGGTTCGGCGTAGTCAGCACTGACTTAAAGATAACGAAAACCGCGAATGGCTTCCAACTCCGCGCTAAATGCTGTTGCTTTCCGGGGATCGCCACTGTGGAAATCGGGCAGATTTCCGGCCTCTCCATAAAAGCAGCGGGTGTATGATGGCTTTCCAACAGCCAGCCTAGAGGGATCGGCCCCAGTCCGCCGTCGCCCGTATTCGCATACAGCAGGGGGAAAATGAGAAACAGTCAGCGCTGTTTGGTGACGTTGAGCCTCTCACTTCTTGCCATTCTGGTTGGGTCGCAATCTTTGACCGGCCAGGCCTCCGCACCGGTTCTCGCGGACGGGCCCGGAATCTCCGATTGGAGCCAGCATCACGTCATCTTTTCCAAGCCTGCCTCTTCCCAACAAGAGCAGAGGCTGCTACGCGATCCGCGCTATCGTCAACACCTGGCACGCACGTTGCCTCCTGCGTTGCTGGAAGATGCAGCCATCGGGGCGCTGGTTCCCCCGCTGCCCTTCGACGCCGCCCGCGGCGGCGCAGAATTGCCCGCGCACAAAGGCGACTGGTCGCAGAGTCTAGGAAGTGGAGCATCGGTCGGGGCAACAAACTATCCGGCGAAATATTCCTTCCGCATCAACAGCGCGAGTTGCGCCAAGGATTTTGTAGTTTTTGGAACCGGGCTGGCCAGCGGTGTCAACCAGGCCGGCATCGTGGGATTCAACAACCTGTACTCGGGTTGTGGCGGTACCGTTCCATCGGTCTATTGGGCCTACGATACCGGCGGAACAGCGGTCACTTCGCCGGTATTTTCTCGCGATGGCACTCAGATCGCGTTTGTCCAATCCGGCGGCGGCTACAAATCCACGTTAGTGTTGCTGAAATGGGCGGCGTCGAATACCGAATCGGTGACCAGTCCCCTGACGCTCGTTCCCACTCTCCGCAATCTTTATCCCAGCTGCGTCGCGCCCTGCATGACGCTGATTGCCCTCTCCAACGGAGCGGGCGGCAACAATAAAGACAGCGGTTCTTCGGTCTTTTACGACTACGACAACGACGTGGCGTACGTTGGCGATGACAATGGCTTTCTGCACGAGTTCACCCCCTTCTTCAACGGAGCGCCCACCGCGATTCTATCGGGCGGATGGCCGATCCAGGTGAACCCGACCGCCCCAACGCCGCTCACCAGCCCGGTCCACGATTTCGTCACCGGAAACATTCTGGTCGCCGATGCGGGAGGATTTCTTTATCTGGTCAATCCCAATACTGCCGCGGTCACGACGTCTGGCCAGCTCGATTTTTCCCTGGACACCGATTTCGGCCCTGGAATCGTGCAAGGCCCGATCGTGGATTCCAACGCGGGCTCAGTGTATGTTTTCGTGACCAGCGACGGCAGCAATGGCTGCCCCATCGGCATTGGCGGCTCCGATTGCACCGCGGTGTATCAGTTGAGCGCCAGTTTTTCCAGCGGCAATACCGGTTCCGCCGCAATCATTGGATCCAGTACGGCCGAACCCACAGCGCCAAACCCGCTCTACATCGGCACGTTCGACAACGCCTACGAGACCTCACTCAACGCCACCGGGCATCTTTACGTGTGCGGCAATACGGGTAGCGCACCCATTCTTTACCAGATTGCGATCGGCAATGGCGTCATGGGCACAGTGACTGCCGGGCCCAGCTTGAATAGCGGTCTTGGCACCCCACCGGCCTGTTCGCCGGTCACCGACGTCTCAAATCCCAACGCAACCGGCGGCACTACCGAATGGGTCTACGCCAGCGTGGAAAATGCGGGAGTGTCTAACGCCTGCGCCTCTGGCGGATGTATCTTCGACTTCAAGGACACGCCTTGGCTGCCATCCACGGTGTACAGCGTGGGCCAGGAGATTCTAGACAGTAATCTTCATATCGAAGTCGTTGTGGGCGCGGTGGGAGCCGGAAAATCCGGCGCGGTCGCCCCCTTCTGGAACATTTCGATAGGCGGCATAAGTCCCGACAACAATATCACCTGGCTAGATCAAGGCCCGTTGTCCGCTGTGACCGTGCTGGCTTGGATAAAGAACCACACCTACTCGAAGAGCGCCAAAATTCTGGACGCGAATAACAATGTTGAACTGGTAACGGCCGTGTCTCACGGCACCACTTGCGTCTCTGGTGGCACGACGCCGGCATTCAGCGGGACGGCTGGAATCACGACCGCGGATAACACGTGCACATGGACGAATGTGGGTGCTTTGGCCGCCGTGGCTGCCCCCGAAGCGGGCGGCACCAGCGGCATTGTCATCGACAACGTCGTCGGGTCTTCCACCGAAGCGGGCGCGTCCAACATCTATTTCTCGACGCTGGGCGACCAGGCCTGTGGCACCTCCGGCACGGGCGGTTGCGCAGTGCAGGCGTCGCAGGCCGCGTTGCAGTAGGCCTTCCGGCAGGCGTTTCATGCTTCGGACGGACCTTTGGCGGCCGTTACAACCAAGGTAACTTGTGCGCACATAGCACGTCAGATTGAATAGAAACTGGCTCCGCCCCAGTGTGCAAAGGATTGCACCCTCTCCCCCGATTCGCATATGCTGGACGCTATCCGGCGGGGTGAAACTCAGTTTTTCTGATGACTTACGCAGTGCAATCCGAAACGCTGCCACTACGCTCCGCCACACCCGAGCCGACGCGCTTTCCGGTTTGGCAGATCTCCGCGTTAGCCGCGCTGCTCTTATGGCTTTATGCGTCGACCCTGGCCCACCTTGCCGGCCAATGGTGGAACGATCCCAATTTTTCCCACGGATTTTTCGTGCCTCTATTTGCGGCCTTCGTCGTCTGGCAAGATCGATCTCGCCTGACGCGGTTGGCGCTGCGGCCTTCCTGGGCTGGACTCGGCTTGCTGGCGATCGCCATGGTAACTCTGATTGTCGGACGCATGGGTGCGGAGTTGTTCCTGTCGCGGCTCTCGTTGTTGATTGCGATCGCAGGAGTGATCATCCTTTTTCTGGGATGGAATGTGTTTCGCGTTCTGCTGTTTCCCTGGGCTTTCCTCCTGCTCATGATCCCGATCCCGGCGATCCTGTTACAGCAGATCACGTTTCCCTTGCAACTGCTCGCTTCCCGCGTGGCCAGCATTACACTGCCGTGGATGGGAGTGCCGGTTTTGCGTGAAGGCAATGTCATCATCTTGCCGGCAATGGCTCTGGAGGTGGCTGAAGCCTGCAGCGGCATTCGCTCTCTGATGTCTCTTGCCACGCTGGCCGTGATCTATGGCTACTTAATGGAACGAAGAATTGGCATGCGCTGGATGCTGGCTCTGGCTGCCATTCCCATTGCCGTCGCCGCCAACAGCCTCCGCATCGTGGGAACGGGATTGCTGGTGCAGTACTGGAATCCCGATAAAGCGCAAGGCTTCTTCCATGAGTTTTCGGGCTGGTTGATTTTCGTGGTCTCGCTCGCGATGTTGTACGGCTTCCATCGATTGGCGACGCTGCTGTGGCCGCCCGAAGGAGTGGAAGAATGACTTCGTCGAGATGGTTGCGCTTCGCGCTTGCCGCCGCTTTGATCGCAGGAACCGCGATCCTGCTGCAGGCGCGCAACCGCGTCGAACTGGTGCCTCAGCACCTGCCGCTTTCTCTGTTTCCAGCACAATTGGCAGCCTGGGAGAGTTCGGAAATTCCGCTCGACAAAGACACGCTTGCCATCCTCGGCAACGGCGATTTCATGGAGCGGACGTACTTTGATCCGCGCCACGATGCGCCCACGGTCGACTTGTTCCTGGCCTACTTTCCCAGCCAGCGGGCCGGCGATACCATCCATTCCCCGCAGCATTGCTTGCCGGGCGCAGGGTGGAATCCGGATGAAAATAACCGCATCACGCTGTCGCTACCGGGTCACGGTCCATTTCCCGCAAATCGCTACGTGATCTCGCGAGCCGGGGCGCGCAAGCTGGTCCTTTACTGGTATTGGGCGCATGATCGCGGCGTGGCCAGCGAGTACTGGGCAAAGTTTTACCTGGTGAAAGACGCGATCCAGATGAATCGCAGCGATGGCGCGCTGGTGCGCATCACCACTGACATGTTTCCCGGCGAGAGTGCGGCCGCTGCACAAGAGCGCGTGTTGCCTTTTGCTTCGCACGTTGTTCCCTTGCTGGATCAGTACATCCCTCGCTGATTGGGCCGGCGGCCCGCATTGCTCCTGTCATTTTTGTTCTTGCCCCATCTTCCCGCCAGTGATATTCCTGACGTTCCCGGGCTGATTACGCAAGCTCGCACTCGAGAACCACATTGGCGGAAGCAAACGGCGATCCCGGCAATTATCAACCACCCTCTCTGATCGCAAGCGGCATCTCGATTGCCGAGGCCGAAGACCCGGGCCGCCCCAAGCGAACGCTCGGCTTTCGCGATCTGCTCTTTTTTTATGTGGTCACGGGCATCAGCCTGCGCTGGATCGCCACGGCTGCCGCGGCCGGTCCCAGTTCGATCGTCATCTGGATCGGAGCCTGGTTCTGCTTCTACACGCCGCTCGCACTCTCCGTGCTCGAGCTTTCCTCACGCTATCCCGGCGAGGGCGGCATCTATGTCTGGACCAAGCACGCCTTCGGCGATTTCTCCGGCTTTATGTCGGCGTGGACCTACTGGCTTTGCAACCTGCCCTACTTCCCTGCCGTCTTGTATTTCGCCGCCAGCAACCTGCTTTACATGCATTCGGGTTGGAGCCGCTTGTCGCACAGCACCGCATACTATGTATTGTTTTCGGTGGTCGTATTCAGCGGGGCTGCATGGCTCAACATCGTTGGGCTCGACGTCGGCAAATGGCTGCACAATGTGGGCGCGCTGGCCATGTGGATTCCGGTCGGCATCGTCATTGTGATGGGCGGCATCGCCTGGTTCCGATACGGTTCGGCCACGTCGTTTACCGCGCGCACGATGCTGCCCGCCACACATTGGAACGACGTCATCTTTTGGTCCGTGCTGATTTACGCGTTCGCCGGATCGGAGACGGCATCGCTGATGGGCGACGAGATCAAGGATGCACGTCGCATCGTTCCACGGGCTTTGCTCATCGCGGGAGGCACTATTGCTTTCGCCTACATCGCGGGAACCGTTGCGGTGCTCGTGGCCCTGCCCGCTTCCACGGTGGGCACGCTGGAAGGACTGATGCAGGCGGTATCGAAAACTGCGCAACGCGTCGGGCTCGGAAGTTTGATCCCGCTCACCGCATCTCTGATCGCGCTTAGCAATGTCGGCGCGGCCAGCGCTTACCTCGCAGCGGTCGCGCGCTTGCCCTTTGTGGCAGGCATTGACCGCTTCCTGCCACCCGCATTCGGCAAGCTGCACCCGCGCTGGAAAACGCCGTGGGTCGCGTTGTTGGCGCAATACGTTCTGGGAATTGTTTTCATCTTTCTCGGCCAGGCAGGCACCAGCATTAAAGGAGCATATGACGTGATGGTGAGCATGGGAGTGCTCACCTATTTCATCCCGTATCTGTATTTGTTTGCGGCCATGATCAAGTTGCAGCGCGAGCCCGCCGGGCCAGGCGTAATTCGTGTTCCGGGCGGCAAGACGCTGGCGATACTGGTCGCGCTTGTGGGCCTGGCGACAACGACTTTGACGATTGTGCTGTCGATGATCCCGCAGCCCGACGAGCCCAACAAACCATTAGCCGTTTTGAAGGTTGTGGGGGGAACCGCGGTTCTGTTGCTGATTGGCGTCTGGGTTTATTTGGCTGGCAAGCGGCGGGCAGCGCGGTAGCTGCGCCTGTCAAATGTCCGCAGTTCGAACCCGCGCTAAACCGGCGTCGCCGTCTTCCGCGGCGGATTGAAAAATGGCATCGCCGTGACCTTCACGTTCGTCTTCAAACGCATCGCTTCAATCGTGATCTCCATTTGCAGTCCGGTGCCGAGCGGGGCGTACTGCGTATCCACGCTCGCCAGCGCAATCATCTTTTTCAGCACCGGAGACCAGCTGGTGGTGGTCGCTTTGCCGACCTGCTTGTCTCCGGAGTAAACCGGCACGGCAACGCGGGAGGCCTGCGCCGGCGCAGCAGGAGTCAGTCCATATTGTTCGTAGAGCGCCTCCACATCCGTCCAATCGACTTCTAAACCAACGAACTGCCGCGCCACCCCGTTTTTTGCGTCCCGCTCAAGCGCGCGCTTGCCGATGAAATTTTCTTTTTCCAGGTGCACCATCTTCGCGAAGCCCAGCTCGTAGGGTGAAAACCTTTGCGTGGGAATCAGCGCTTTCTTCGAACTCGTGTAGTCGACTTCAATCAGCAGCAGGCCAGCTTCCGTTCTGGCCACGTCGAGCGCCAGCATCCCCGCGGCGTGCAGATCGAACTGCTTTCCCTTCTCCCACAGCGCGTCCCAAACTTTCGCGGCATCGCCCCACGGTACCCAGACCTCATAGCCAAGATCGCCGGTATATCCTGTGCGCGAAATGTCGACGGGCACGCCCGCGATCTTTCCGTGAGTAACGCGAAAGTATTTCAGGTTGGCGATGTCGGCTTCGGCCGCGGCCTGCAGCAGCTTCGCCGACGTCGGCCCCTGCAGCGCCAGCGCCGCAGTCTTCTCCGAAATATCTTCGATCTGCACATTCAAGTTGAGGCCATTCTGCCGGAACCAGCGCAGGCTGGGGTCCGCCGCCGTCCAGCGATAGACATTTTCTTCCAGGCGCGAGATCGTTCCGTCGTCGATCACCTTGCCGTCCTCGTCGCACCAGCAGCAATAAATGACCTGGCCCACTTTGACTTTATTGATGTCACGCGTGATGACGCGGTTTACCAGACGCGTGGCATCTTTGCCGGTGATCAGGTACTTGTAGAGCGGAGAAATGTCGATCAGCGCCGCCGCATTGCGGATGGCGTTGTACTCGTGCTCGTGATGCACCTCATAGACGCTGACCGTGTAATACCCCGACCACTCGCGGTAACTCAAGCTATGGCAAAGTGGAAATGTGCGCTCGTGAAACGCGGTTCCGATGGGCAAGTGTGGCCTCGTTTGAAAATTCGATTGCTGCCGGATTATATGCAGAGGCGTGCTCGATGGGCAAACCGCAGTTTGGAACTAACAAACGGCGACATCTTGAGCGCAGGCGCTTTTCAGCCGAAGCGAAGGATCTCACAGCGCACGAATTGGTTGACCATCAACGAGTCGTGCCCCAGCATTCCTCCCATAGCAATTGCTTCAACCCAGGGCCGCAGTTTGGAACTAACAAGCGGCGTCATCCTGAGCGGAGGCGCCTTTCAGCCGAAGCGAAGGATCTCACAGCGCAGGATTTGGTTCACCATCAACTAGGCGTGCCCCAGCATTCCTCCCATAGCAATTGCTTCAACAAGGGCCGCAGTTTGGAACTAACAAACGGCGTCATCCTGAGCGCAGGCGCCTTTCAGCCGAAGCGAAGGATCTCACAGCGCACGATTTGGTTCACATAAACTAGGCGTGCCCCTTGTTGAAGCGCTATGGGAGGAATGCGGGAAGCGACGCGTGCTTTCGTTTCGATGCCGCTCAGCTGGCCGTGCTGGCCAGCGCCTTGACGGCCACATCGCAGCGGCCGCGCAGCTTGCTCATGGTTTCGTTGATGGCTTTCGCGGACACTCCGGAACCCGCGCTGTCCGCCAGTTTCACCACGTTCATGGCATCCTCGGTAACGGTGCTGGCGATATCGAGCAGGACGACCAGCGAGTCGGCATGAAGCTTCCAGAGCGAAGACATATTCTGGCTGCGTTTCAATTCTTCGAGTTCGGTATTCACCCGCGCGATGCAGGAGATGAGTCGAATCAAAGTGCGCGCCATGTCGGCTCGCAGGCTCTTCTCCTCGAGAAAGGTCGCGCTGTAGGCGTCGGCTTCGGGAATCGTCAGGGTGAGATTGAAGAAACGCATGGGCACGATCTGGCGATATTTCGGATCGGCGACGCGCACAAAAACCCGAATCGATTCCTCGACGCGGCGCAGCTTGGTTTCTTCCGCCGATATTTGTTGTGCCGTAATGACGGGAGGTTGAAACGCCGGCGGCGGCGCCGGAATTTTCGGCGCGGACGCGGCCGCAACCCGGGCAGCCTTGGCTGCCGCTGCAGCGCCGCCTGAAGCCGGATTTGCACTGCCAGCGGGTGGCACCAGGAGCGATTTGCGGATCGGCGGCCGCCGGTCGAGCTCTTTTTTCAAACGCGAGACTCGCCGGAATTTCTCGAGCGCGCTGCTGTAATCCGCGTTCAGCATGTCTTTTTGTTCGATCGCCGCCACATGCTCGACCGTCACTTCCACGCCGTCCACCGTGCTGAGGATGCTTCCTCCCATCTCGTCGAGCGCCTGGGCAAATTGCTTGATCTCGCCTAGCGCCTTGGAGAACAGCTCATCAAAGCGGGCGCCGAAAGCGGCGTTGTGGGCCGCGACCGTGGCAAGCACGCCGGGATGATAAAACGACGCATCGAGCCAGCGCTTCAGGTCGCGCACCCGCGAGACGACCCCGGAATCCATCAAGGCATTGAAGTCGCGGTAGCGCGCGATCTCTTCACGGAGCGGGTCAAAGTTCCGCAGAAGCTGCACATGCTCCTCAGGAAGAGAAGGCACATCCGTGTCGGCAAGAATTTCGATGAGCGCAATTTCGAACGGCGAGAGCGGCAGTGCCCCATCGAGGCCATAGCCGTGTTGCTGCCACTGCCCCGGAACGCGTGGATGGCGGTATAAAAAGGTCGCCACCAGGTCCGTTTTGTCGCGGTTGATATCGCTGCCTTCGCGGCGGCGCACAAAATAGCGAAGTAATGCTTCGGCCACTTCCGAATCGGTATCGAACGTCAAGGCACTGCGCAGCATGGCGGGAGTGATAGCCATGTCGAGCAACTGCAGCCAGCGGTACATGCGGGAAAGTGTTTCGGGAAGGTCGCCATCGGCCTGGCGCAGGGCCGCCTGATCCAGCCCGGCAGGCAAGGGCACGTCCCCACCGAGCGAGTCGCGCAGGAGTTTCTGGTAAAAACCCTGGACAGTCGCCAGGATTGATAACTCAAACTTAAGGTCCTCGGCCAAGAGTCGCTCCGACAAAGCGCAATTCTCCCTATGGACGGAGAAAATTCTTTTACTGCTGTTCAAGTAAAGACGAAAGTCACCCCGGTCGCAAGTTACTACCGGAGCGACCCCGGTACTGACCGCGAAAGTACATGGACTTCCGCGGAGGAATTAGGTTGACCGGGAAAAATGGGCTAGTAAGCCGCGCAATGCGGCTCGCGTCTCTGGCGCTCGCTCAGATAAAGACAACGGTCTTATTCCCGTAGAGTAGGACGCGGTTTTCCAGGTGCCAGCGCACCGCTCGCGATAAAACGACCTTTTCCAGGTCGCGGCCTTTGCGGATCAGGTCTTCGACGGTGTCGCGGTGGGAGACGCGAACGACGTCCTGCTCGATGATGGGGCCATCGTCAAGGACTTCCGTGACGTAGTGACTGGTTGCTCCGATCAGCTTCACTCCGCGGGCAAAGGCCTGGTGGTACGGCTTGGCGCCGATGAAAGCGGGCAAAAGCCCATGGTGAATGTTGATGATGCGCTGCGGATAACGATTGACGAAATCGTTGGACAGGATCTGCATGTAGCGCGCCAACACCAGGAAGTCGAACTGATGCTCGTCGATGAGCGACTGGATGCGCTGCTCAGCCTGGTGCTTGTTCTCTTTGCTCACGTGCACGGTCTGGTAGGGAATCTTGTAGAAATCGGCAATGGGCTGGTTATCGGGATGGTTGGAGATGATCAGCGGAATATCGCAGTTGAGTTCGCCGCTGTGATGACGGTAGAGCAAGTCAACGAGGCAGTGGTCGTACTTCGAGACGAGGATGATCATGCGCTGGCGATGCGAAGACAGGGCAAGGCGCCAGTTCATGCGGAATTTATCGGCGACTGGAGAGAATTGGCGCGTGAACTCCGGGAAAGCTTTGTCGGAAAGGTCGATGTCAAAATCCGTGGCATCGAACTCGACCCGCATCAGGAACTGGCCCGAGTCCTGATCGGCATGTTCATCGGCGTGCAGGATGTTGCCGCCGTGCTGGTAAACGAAGTTTGTGATCGACGCAACCTCGCCCTTGGCTTCCGGGCAAGAGACGAGAAGGATAGCGGAAGTTTTCATGGCACTTCAACCGCGTGAGGCAGGGCGTGAATAAAAGGGCCGCGCAACACTAGATACCTGTTCTGCCTGTGCGGGGGTCAGGAAGAATATATCCAGGCTCTGGGTATTTGCGAACATCTCCACAAATTCGGCGTTTGCCGCCTTCACCAGACTGGGGTCATTGATACCAAGGGCGGTTCTTAGACAGAGAGCGACGTGGACGTCCTTTGGATCGTCATAACGAACACTGACCAGATAAGCCTCCGTCAGTTGGGAATTCGATCGAAACCGCTCTGTCAATCGATCTTTCAGATCCCGCTCAACCTCGCCATCTTGCTCACCGACGAAGACCACACTCCGTAGTCTATGTTGTTCCGCTCTCAAGTAAAGTCTCTCAGCCAGCTTTCTTTACTTCTTTGAGAATTTCTCTCGCCGCGTTCGACCTCGCGTTAATTCCGCTGAGGTGCGTAGAGGCCAGTCAGGGCTCCGGCCAGTTCTTGATGCGGATCGAATTTAACCCCTGAGCGTGCCTGCGGCGCGTCGAAAAAAATCTTGCCAGCTCGCAACTGGTTCATTCGAGCTTCGTCACTCGCCGCAAACATCCACAGTACCCAATAATCGCCAGCCTGCATGGCCAGAACGGACGAACGAATACTTTGCGAGGTCGCGCTCCCCGGTTCACGGGTCGAAATCCAGAGTGATTGAGAAACTTCCAGCATGACACGCCCACCGTTGTCAAAGGCGCGAATTCGAGCCGGGCTTCTCGAGATGATGCCCGATATCTGGAAGTAAGTCCCCAGATGATTGGCAATACTTTGGATGGCCGCCTGATCTTTCACCGTACTTGGGAAAGCGACGCCGGGAGCACATCTGGGATCGGCGGCAATCAGAAAAGCAAAAGCATTCAATTCGTTGGTTCGCATGTCTTCTGGAAACTGCGTCACGAAAAGAAGGTCCTTCGTACACTGACGTGTCCTCGGTTCCTTCCTCGAACCTGTTTCGTCCGCCCACACAAACTGGCGCCCATTCGCCACGGCTCTCTGCTGCGTTGCCTTATCGTCCACGATCCAACCTTTGGGGAACTCGTAGCGAAATCCAAGCTCCTCGTTGTGGTACACGTTCCCTGTGATTGAGCCGCTACTAAGTTGCGCAAGACCTTCCGGCTTGGAGGCGTTCAATTTAGCATCCGGCGATTGCCCTCGGATTTGTGCGGAAGAATGGATTAAGAGAAAAATCAGCACGACCCCCGAGCGGAGAAGGCTCATCGCTACGAGCTGTCTTTGCCGATCGGCGATCAGTGTCATACCCCGCTTACCTCTTCACCGATTTCAGGATTTCGCGCGCCGCGTTCGCCCCCGACCCTCCCGTCAATCCCGCGCCGGGATGCGTGCCGCTGCCGCATAAATACAAATTCTCGATCGGCGTCTGGTAGCGTGCCCAATCGAGCAGCGGACGCATGGTGAAGAACTGATCGAGCGCCAGGTCGCCATGAAAAATCTGGCCTCCGGTCAAGCCATACGTTTCCTCGAGATCGAGGGGCGTGATGATCTGGTGCGTCAGGATCAGTTCGGGCAAGTTCGGCGCGTACTGCGCCAGGGTCTGCACCACGGTTTGCCCGAGCGCCTTGCGCTGCTGCTCCCAATCGCCCTTCAGCTTGTACGGAGCGTATTGCATGTAGATCGACATCACGTGCTTGCCCTCGGGCGCGAGCGTGGGATCGGTGAGCGAGGGTATGGCCGCCTCGAGATATGGCTGGCGCGAGAAGTTGCCGTACTTGGATTCGTCGAAGGCGCGCTCCAGGTAGTCGATTTCGTGACCGATGTGAATCCGGCCTTTGAGCACGCCGGCGTCACCATTGCCCGGCAGCGCCTTGAAGACCGGCAGCCCGGAGAGCGCCAGGTTCACCTTCGCTACCGTGCCGTTGCCGCGATAGTGCTGGAGTCTCTGTACGAAGTCAGGCGACAGGTGCACCGGATCGGTGAGCTGAAGCAAAGTGCGCTTGGGATCGGCGTTCGAAATCACCGCCTTCGCGTTAATTTCCTCCCCTGTGCCGAGTAGCACGCCCGTCGCAACGCCGTTTTTCACGCGGATCTCAATCACGTCGACCGAAGTGCGAATCTCCGCCCCCGCGGCTTGTGCGGCCGAAGCCATCGCCTGCGTGAGCGCGCCCGTGCCTCCTGCCACAAATAATCCGGACCCTGCCGGGTGGGAGTCGCCGGCTGCGCGGATCAGCAACTGCAGGCTGCTTCCGGCGGACCACGGACCAAGAAAGGTTCCGAAGATGCCGCGAGCGGCAATGACCGCGCGCAACAACTCAGTTTCGAAATATTCCGCCACTAGGTCGGCCACCGCCATCGGTCCCCAGCGCAGCACGCGGTACATATCGCGCTTGCCCAGATTGCGCAGAGCGCGGCCGGTTTTCAGCATGCTCCACAGATCGCCCCGATTGGGATGGTCGATGTCAGGCGGCGTAGTAGCCAGCGCTTCGGCAATGACACGGCTGATCTTCTCGAGCGATTTCGCAAAGGCCGGATAGTTCGCCGCGTCTTTCTGCGAGAACGCCGCGATGGCCTGCGCCGACTTACTTTCGTCCTGATAGAGCGTGAGCGCCTTGCCGTCCGGCGAAAGCGCCGTTACGCACGCGTCGGGCGTAATGAAGCGGGCGCCGTGCTTTTCCAGTTGCAGGTCGCGCACGACCGCCGGCAATACCGGCCCGGCACTGTGAGAAAGAGTGGAGCAGCGAAAGCCGGGATGGAATTCGTCAGTGATGGCAGCGCCGCCAACTTGCGCGCGCCGTTCGAGCACGAGGGGTTTGAACCCCGCTTTCGCCAGGTAGAACGCGGTGACCAGCCCGTTGTGCCCGCCGCCGATGATGACAATATCGCGCTGTGTTCCCGGCATTAGGCGGCTCCCTTGTCTTTCAGGATTTCGAGCGCTGCCAGCCGGCCCGGAGCGCCCATAATGCCGCCACCGGGATGAGTTGCCGATCCGCACATGTAGAGATTCTGGATGGGCGTGCGGAAGCGCGCGTAACCCGGCGCCGGGCGCAGGAAGAAAAGTTGCTCGAGCGAAAGCTCGCCCTGGAAGATATTGCCCTCGCTCAGGCCCCACTCGCGCTCCAGATCAAGCGGCGTGACTACCTGGCGATGCAGGATGATGTCTTTGATATTCGGCGCATATTCGGCAATCGTATTCACCACGGTATCGCCAAATTTTTCTTTTTCTGTATCCCAGTGCAGGCCGGGAGCCAGCTTGTAGGGGGCGTATTGCACAAAGCACGACATGACGTGCTTGCCCGGCGGCGCCACCGAAGGATCGGTCAGCGATGGAATCACCATGTCGATGTACGGACGGCGGGAAAAATTTCCGTACTTCGCATCATCGTAGGCGCGCTCCATGTATTCCACCGTGGGCGAGATCGAAATCGCGCCGCGCAGCTGCGCCCCGGGACCGGGCATGCTCTTGAAATCCGGCAGCGCATCCAGCGCCAGGTTCACCTTGCCGGAAGATCCTCGATATTTGAAGCGGTTGATGTCTTCCAGAAACTCCGATGGCAGATGCCCGGCGTCGATCAGCCGGTTGAACGTCTGCCGGGGATCCAGGCTGGAGGAGACGATATCGGCATAAATCTCATCGCCGTTGGCCAGCACGACTCCCTTAGCCTTGCCGTCTTTCACGATGATTTTTGCGATACCGGACTGGGTGCGGATCTCGACGCCGGCTTCGCGGGCCGCATCTCCAATCGCATTCGAAATGGCGCCCGTGCCGCCGCGCGCAAAGCCCCACGCGCGGAACGCTCCGTCGATCTCTCCCATGTAGTGGTGGAGCAGAACGTAAGCCGTGCCCGGCGAGCGCACGCCCAGAAACGTCCCGATAATTCCCGAAGCCGACATGGTCGCCTTCAGGACATCGGTCTCGAACCACTGGTCGAGAAAATCGATCGCACTCATGGTCATGAGCTGGACCTGGTTGTATTTGTCGTAGCTCGACATGCCCTGGAAGCGGCGGCCGATGAACAGCAGCTTCATCAGTTCGCGCGGGTTCAGTGTGCTCGGGTCGGGCGGCACCATGCTGAGGATCGGTTTCACGAAGCGGCACATGGCCTGCATGGCCTTGCCGAATTCGTCATACGCTTCAGCATCCACGCGTGAGTGACGGGCAATCTCGCGGTGAGTCCTGCCATGATCGTTTACTCGCCAGAGATAATCGCCGTTCGGCATCGGCGTAAACGTTCCGTCGAGAGGCAGAATTTCCAGGCCGTGGCGTGGCAGGTCGAGATCGCGGATAATTTCGGGCCGCAACAGCGACACGACATAGGAGCAAACGGAAAACTTGAATCCGGGAAATACTTCTTCCGTGCAGGCCGCGCCGCCAAGAACATGGCGGCGCTCGAGCACCAGAACTTTTTTGCCCGCCTTGGCGAGATAGGCGGCGTTGACCAGGCCGTTATGTCCGCCGCCGATGACGATGACATCGTATGAATTAGCCATTCAGCCTCTAGCTCCTAGCTGCCAGCTCGAATACTCAGATTTCAGGAAACGCCATGATACTCGTGAAGGGACGGGTGCGGGTAGCGGGTTTAGAGCCCACTGGGAAGAACGGTCCACTGGCGAAGACGTTGCATGGGCGATTCATTGTAGCGTAATTCGTTGCTTCGAGTTGCGGGTATCTTAGGCTGATCGTTAAGCCGGTTCGTGCAGAGGCGACGTGGCTGGGGCGAGCTTGCGGGCATGGGCAGCGGTGGTTCTGGATTTCATCCGTAGAAATTTCTTCTCCACTGCGAAGAACGAGATGCTGCCCACGGTCACGGCCAAAACTAGCGAGACCGGAACTTTTAGCAGCGCCGAATGGCGGCCCAAAAAATGCCTGACGAGTTCATTCGTCAGCGTGTGGAATAAGAACATGGAGTAGGAAACTTTTCCGATATGGCAGGCGATTCGGGAGTTGAGCCATCCCCAGAGCGCGCTGCGGCTGAACGCGATGACCTGAACCAGAAAGACAGCCGTCAAAATCGGGTCGGCGACGAAGGCAACGGCAAAGCGGTACGGCACGTGGAAGCGGAAATTGAGCGCTATCGAGGCAACAATCAAAGCCAGAGTCACCACCGAGAACCAGGGCCGCGAAGTGGCGAAGTCCCAGAATCGCTGCAGCGTTCCACGTTTGAGAATGACTGCCAGTAAACAGCCCACCATGAGGTGATCGATGCGGCAATCAAATGCATAGGTAAGCCATTTTTCCGAGGCGTGCCAGCCAAAGAACAGAATGATCCGGTACACATCGACGGTGACGATCACGCCGACAATGATTCGCGTCAGCTTGCGCAGATCGTGCTGGAAAGCCACGAACACCCAGGGCCACAAGAGATAAAACTGTTCCTCCATGCTGAGGGCCCAAGTGTGAACCATGGTGATGCTGGCGTGCGTGGCGTGCCAATAATTGCTGAAGAAAAAGAATGCGCTGGCATAAGCCCCGCCGTCGGCGGCCGACGGCGCGCCCCGCAGCAGCAGCGCGAGAGAAACATACAGCAGCCAAAACACATAAAACGCCGGCAGGATCCGCAAAGCGCGCCGCGCGTAGAAATCGCGAATCGACATTCCACCGCTCTGCTCCGATTCTTTCAGCATGAACCAGGTGATCAGGAACCCGCTCATTACAAAGAACGTCAACACCCCGCGGCCTTCGGGGATGAACGGAACCTGCTGATGAAAAAGGATGACGAGCGTGACCGCGACCGCACGCATTCCATCCAGCGAGGGTATCTTCCGCTGGCCCAGATTTCTCTGCAGCGGACTCCCCGTTTCGGAATTTTCGTGGCCCGGGTCGTTGGACCGGACACCGTGGCTGCAATCTTTCTGCGCCAGCATGCGAGGGTTTTTCTTTTGGGGGAGAGAACGATGGAGCCAAGGAAACGGGGGAAGGTGGCTCAAATCCAGCTCACAGCAACTTTAGCATTTCGTTTGAGCTACAGTCACCCAAAAAACTGCAAATATTAGAGTTAGGCGGAGCCGATTTGGCTCGGCTCCGCCACTGTTGAATTAATTAATATCGAACTGTTCCTGGTGCAGCGCCGGATCGCTTTTTACGATGATGGTGCGCTTGGTCAGCTCTTCCATCTCGTTGAGCAGGCGGCCATTGTTCGCCTTCAACTCCTTGGCCACGTCCGGATTGACCCGCAGCATGACGTCTTCGTGCTCCAGGTGCTTGGCGATCTTGCGCATCTCCACGTAAACCTCATTGCAAACCGTGCTGACTGACTTTACGTAGCCCGTGGATTGGCAATACGGGCAAGGCGCTCCAATGGTGCGCTCCAGCGACTGTTTCACCCGCTTGCGCGTAATCGCCACCAGCCCGAAATCGTTAAACTGCAGCACCTTCGACGGCGCCCGGTCGTTGCGCAGCTCTTCTTCCAGGGCCTGCATGACGCGCTGGCGGTTGCGCCGCTCATCCATGTCGATGAAGTCGATGATGATGATGCCGCCCAGGTCGCGCAGGCGAACCTGCCGCACAATTTCTTTGATCGCATCCACGTTCGTCTTGACGATCGTGTCTTCCAGCCGCGAAGTCTTGCCCACATATTTGCCGGTGTTGATGTCAATGGCCACCAGCGCTTCGGTCTGGTTGATCACGATGTAGCCGCCGCTCTTCAGCCACACCTTCGACTTAAGAGCTTTATTCATTTCTTCGGCAAGCCCGAATTGTTCGAACAGCGGCGTCTCCTTCGTGTACAGCTTGACCCGCTTCACCAGGCCCGGCTGGAAGCGGTTAAAGAAGCGGAGGATGCGCTCGTACTCGGGCTCGGTGTCGACCCAGATCACGGAGAAGTCCGAAGTCACCTGGTCGCGCAGCACCCGCTCCACCACGTTGAGATCGTGATAAATCAGCGCCGGCGGCTTCGAGGCCTCAGAGCGCGACTTAATATCGTTCCACAAGCCTTTTAGAAAGCGAATGTCGGCCCGCAACTCGTCTTCGCTGGCGTTCTGCGCTGCGGTGCGCACGATGAAGCCGCCGTGCCCGTTCTCGCGCTCGCTCATCACGATGCGCTTCAGGCGCTGACGCTCCTCATCGGAGGCAATCTTGCGCGACACGCCGGTGTGGTTCACCGTAGGCATATAAACCAGGAAGCGCCCTGGCAGCGCGATGTGGCTGGTGATGCGCGCGCCCTTTTTGCCAATCGGCTCCTTCGCGATCTGCACCAGGATTTCCTGGCCTTCTTTCAGCAAGTCGCTGATCTTGGGAATTTCCTGGGTTTGGCGGCGAGGGAAGCGCCGTCCTCCGCCACGGCGGCCGCCGCGGCGCTCATAGCCGGGCCGCGGACGCGGCGCCCGTTGCGTATATCCGGCGGTTCCCGCTGGGGCTCGCACTTCGGCTCGCGCATCCACCGAACCATTGCCGCGAGCTTCGGCGTCGAGCAGGGCTTCAGCTTCCGCCTGGGCTTCCTCCAGTTCCATTTCCTCGGTGTCTTCCTCGGCTTCCGGCGAACCGGCTTCGGTGGCCGGAGCGATCCCTGCGTCGGCTAACGACGCCATGTGGATTTCATCCACGGTCTCGCGCACCTCGGCCGACTGCCCCGCCGCTCGCGTTTCTTCCTCGAACTCGTCGTAACCGTCATCGCCCGCCTCGGTATAAGCGACGCTGTCGGCTTCCTCTTCGTCGATCGTCTCCTCTTCCAGCGTGCCCGGCGCTGCGAAGACCGGCGTTTCTTGCCGCCATTCCTTTGCGGGCGCGGTTTCTACCGGCTCTGCCACAGGCGTGACGACTTCCTGGTCCTCTTCCACGAATTCTTCTTCGGCTACTGGAGCAGCGGACGGCTCAGGCTGGCGGAAATCCCGGTTCCACTCTGCCGAAGTTGCGGCGGCGGACATGGTTTCCTGGTGGTCCCGTCCGATCTGCTGCGAACCGCGGCTTTCGAAATGCTCTGCTTGCGCAGGTGTTGCCGCGGCTTTCTCTGCGGCGAAGATCGGTTCATCTTCGGGAAAGGTTGCCGCCAGAGGAGCCGCAGTCGCGCTCGGAGAAGCTTCCTCGACAGCGTTCGCTTCGACGCGCTCCTGCTGCATGGCGGGAGCCGCGGCCATGCCACGATATTTCGAAATCGACTCTCCCGGTAGCAGGATCGGCTGATATCCAGCCGGAGGCCCAAACTGCTGGCTTCTGCCAGACGTTTCCTGGGGACGCGAGACCGGCGCCACATTCTCGGTTGGCCGGTTAGAACGGGATTCTCCGCCTCGCTCGCGATCTCGCTCCCGTCCTTCGCGGCGGCCACCCCGGCGGCGGCGGCGTCCGCGCCAGCTGCCTCGGTCGCGGTCCTGCGAAGCTTCACTTCCTTCGTTTTCGGGCGACGCCGAGGCCGCGATTTCTCTTTCGCCTCCCGCATTCTGGTCGAAGCCTGCGTTGTCGCCGTCGCCAGGCTCCGCTCCGCGATCTTGAGTTTCCAGCGAGTCGGCGGCTTCCGGCTGCGGACTGTGCGGCCGCAGGTCTTGCACGCCACGGTTCGCCGGCACCACGTCGGTCAAATCTTCGTCGTGTTCTTCCAACTCCATAAAGTCGGAAACATAAAGGAAAGCATCGCGTTCCAAACCGATGTCGACAAAGGCTGATTGCATGCCCGGCAGCACGCGCGTGACGCGTCCCTTGTAGATGGATCCGGCGAGGGTGTATTCGTTTTCGCGCTCGAGATAGACTTCCGCGAGCAAGTCGTCTTCCACCAGCCCCACCTTCGTTTCGTGGGGTGTGGACGAGACAAATAATTCTTTGTTCATGGACACTCCGGTTCCGCCGGCAATTACGGCTGCCGACGGTCTGTCACCGGCGCGGCGCTAGGAAAGTTGCGGGAGGATCGAGCGTTGCGAGACTGGCCCTGAATAGGGGACGGCTGGGACCCGGGAGGTTTCTCCCCGATCGAATCCGCTGCTCAAGCTTGGGAATCTTTTGCACGTTTCGCATAGCCTGCTGGTTTTGTGGCCTCACTCAGACTCGGTCTGGGGGCCGTTCCCCGCCAGCGGCATTCTGGCTGCAATCCTGCCCGGCCTTCAACTGCGGGGCCGGTCGTTTACCCTCTTCACGCGAGGGCGATCGATATTTTTGGCTGAGCCCACAGGCCCAGCGCCTTGCTACCTGCTGTCTTCCGGTTCCAAAGAACTCGGTATAACAAAAACTTTTCCCTTAGCGGCCTCAGGCGCGCTAATTCACAAAGCGGCGCATCCGAACGTTCATGACGAGCCCCAGCGCCAGGAACATGAACAACACGGAAGACCCCCCGTAACTCATCAGCGGCAAGGGTATTCCGGTGACCGGCATAAATCCGACCACCATGCCGACATTGACCAGGATATGGAAGCTGAGCACCGCTACCACACCCATCACCACGAACGTGCCGGCGCGGTCAGGCGCCGTTTGCGCGTTCTGGGTCAAACGCATCAGCACTATGAAGTATAGCAGCAGCACCCCCAAAGCTCCTACGAAACCGTGCTCCTCGGAAAAAGCCGCGAAAATGAAGTCCGTTTGCGGAATCGGGAGGAAAGCCCCGTGTGTTTGCGAGCCTTTCCCTCCCCATAGGCCCCCGGAACCGACTGCGATCATCGATTGCCGAACTTGATACCCCGAACCCTGAGGGTCGGCATCGGGATCCTGGTAGCTGGTTAACCGCTGTTTCTGATACGACTTCAAAATGTGGACTTGAGGTACGTAAAAAGCCACTCCAATCCCCATTGCGGCCAGCAGCACCACCGCCAGCCCTTGCTTCCATTGCAAACCGCCCAGGAAAAGGCCCATGGCAGCAATCGGCAGGTAGGTAAGCGCCGTGCCCAGGTCGGGCTGCTTTAACACCAGCAGCATGGGAATGCCCACGATGGCACCGGCCTTCATAAACTCCGGCCAGGAGAGCTCCTGCTGGCGCATGTCGGCAAAATATTTGGCAATGGCAAGAATCAGGATCAGCTTCACCCACTCCGATGGCTGAAAGTGATTGCCGCCCGGCATCTTGATCCATCGTTTCGCGCCCAACGCCTTGGTTCCGAACAGCAGCACGGCCATCAGAGAACCCACCGCCGCGACATAAAACCAATGGATGCGGTCGAGGAGCACCTGGTAGTTGACCAGGCTCATGGCGAACATCAAGCCCACGCCTGCGACGACCCAGTAAATCTGCTTGATGTGGGCGCCCGCAAATTTGGTGTGCAGCGTGGCGCTGCGAATCTCCATGATCCCCAGCCCGCAGATCATGAGGACGAACAGCAGCAGCAGCCAGTCAAAATCTCGAAATGAAACGTAACGTGACATTAGAAATCAGCTTCCACTTTCCTGTTCCCAGGTCTCAACGGGCGCCGCTAAATCCACAACCTGTCATCCTGAGCTGCGGCGAAGCCGGCGCCATGGGCCTCACGACAATCTCCGTGACCTGTGCAGTCGACAGGATCACCGCAACAGCCCGGCGCTAAGACGAATCCGCCACCGCTACTCCATCCCCGGCGCCGCCACGGCTGCCAGCGGCCTCTTCGCCACATCGACGAAGAAGTGCCCGGCAGCAAGCTTCTGTTGGTCGCCATCGGAATCGGGCGTGGTCCACACGCCACCAACTTCAACCTTGCCGCTATCCTGCAACCGCGCCGCCATCTTCGGCGGCTGCCGGCGCTGCTTCTCCACGTACGCCTGGATCACCTTGGAAACCACGTGCGCCGCCTCAGAGCCATGCTCGCCTTCTTCGAACAGCGCACACACCACGATCTCCGGGTTGCGCCGTGGCTCGACTCCCACAAACCAGCCGTTGTCCTTGAATTTTGCCTTCTCGCTGGCGCTCATCTTCGCCTTCAGCATGTTGCTGATGGTCTGCGCGCTGCCCGTTTTTCCCGCCAGGTCGACGCCTTTAATGGCGGAAGCGCCCGCGGTTCCAATCGGACTGACCACGTCGGCCATGGCGTCGGTGATGGTTTCCCAATTTTTGGGATCGATCGGAATCGTGACTTCATTCGGGCCGCTCTGCGCCGGAACTACCCCCGGCGGTAGATCGGTAGGATTGGTCACATGCGGCCGCACCATCTTGCCCCCGCTGGCAATCGCGCCGAACGCGCGCGCCATCTGGATCGGTGTCGCCGCCACCGCGCCCTGCCCGATGCTGACCGAGATTGTTTCCCCGGCAAACCATTTCTGCTTGAAGTTCTTGATCTTCCATTCTTCCGAAGGCATCACGCCGCTGACTTCCTGGGGCAAATCGATTCCCGTCTTTTGTCCCATGCCCAGAGCCAGCGCATACTTGGCGATGCGGTCGATGCCCAGCTTCTCGCCCAGGGTGTAAAAGAAAACGTCGCAGGACTGGTAAATCCCTTTCGTGATGTCGACGGCGCCGTGGCTTTGATGGCGAGCCGCGATCCAGCACTTGAAGTAGCGACCGTAAAACGTGCCGCCACCGGAGCAGTTCACATGCAGGTCCTGCGCAATGCCCTCCTGCAGTCCAGCGGTGGCCATGATGATCTTGAAGGTTGATCCCGGCGCCAGTTGAGCCTGAATCCCCTTGTTCATGAGCGGATGGTTCTCGTCGGTCACCAGCTTGTTCCACTCGTCGCGCGACACGCGCACCGCAAAATCGTTGGGGTCGAACGTCGGCCGGCTCACCATGGCCAGGATCTCGCCGGTGCGCGGGTCCATCGCCACGACCGCACCGTTCTTGCCTTCCAGAGCTTCTTCCGCCGCGATCTGCAAATCGACATCGACCGTAAGCTTTAATTGCTTCCCGGGAATTGCATCCGTCTCACCCAGCAGCCCAACCTCGCGCCCGTGGCTGTTGACCACTTCCCGCCGTGCCCCGTTGGTTCCCATCAAAACCGTGTTGTACTGCCGCTCTACGCCGGAGACACCCACCACGTCACCCGGGTTGTAAAGCTCAAATTGGGGCTGGTTCAGCATGTCTTCGGTAACTTCGCCCACGTAGCCGATCAGGTGCGCCATGAAACCGTTGCGCGGATACAGGCGACGGTGGGCCATGATCGTATCCAGCTCGGGCAACTCGTTGCGATGCGCGTCGATGAACGCCAGCTCGTCGGGCGTGATGTCTTCTTTCAGAAAAATCGGCTGGTACTGCGGCATGCTGGCGAAATGCCGGATGCGCGCCCGCACTTCGTTGGGATCGAGGTGCAAGCCGCCCGCAATCAGGTCGGCATCGGCGTTCAGATCGCGGGAAGAATCGCGCAGCAGCAGCGCCGAGAACGAGGGATAGTTATCGACGATGACGCGCCCCTCGCGATCCAGAATTTTTCCCCGGGGCGCGAGAATGGGTACGTTGCGGATGCGGTTTCTTTCCGCGAGAGAGGCGTACACATCGCTCTGCATCACCTGCAATCGCCACAAGCCGTAGGCGAGAATCAGGAAGATGCCGAGGATCAGGTACTGAGCCGCGGTCAGCCGGATTGCCGATACTTTTTCGTCGCGACCGAACATCAGTTGCCAGTGGGCAGCTCCAGTCCCCAGTGCAGGACTGGCGTCTAGGACCGCGTCACTGTCCTCGATGAGTGGAGTTTGAAAAATGAGTCATCAATATTGTAATGCTTCTCCCCGCTGACGAAGGGCCGGCGGATCGCACGGAGGGATAACGGAAGTCACGGTCAAAGCGGTTTCGGCTGGCAACTGGCTACCGGAAATTGGCAGCTGTTTCAAGCCCGCTGCTTGAACCGGTCCAGGAGGAAGTAAAGACCAATTCCCACGACTCCATTGGCTAGCGCGGAAAGCAAATCTCGACTCCAACTCCAGTTCAGGGTCAGTCCCAGCATGGCGCGCGCCACTGTGAAGTACACCGCCTGGTGCAACAGATAGAATCCGAGTGTTAACAGCAGACGGGCGCCTGCGTTCTCGACGTCGAGTTTCGCCCCCAGCGACGACGCCACGTATCCCACCATAGTTTTGGCAATGCCATAGATCCCGATCGGATACGCGCCGAGCATATCCTGCACCAGCCCGATGGCCGCGCCGGTCAGCAGCCCGCTGATGGGATTGCGCCGCGCCATGGCAAAGAAAATGGTAACCAGCAAGGGGAGATCGAAAATGGAAAAAAACGGCAGCCGTCGGGGCACGAATGCCTGCAGAAACAGCGCCGCCAGCGGCACACCAATGGTCACGGGAACGCTAAACCGGTAGACCTCGATTTGCTCGCCCGATGTGTAGGTGATGGGCACGCTAGTGAGGGTTATCGTCCGCCGGTGGTGGTTGCGGATTGGAAGCCGAGTTGCCTGTCTTCGGAGATGAGGGCTGGGCGGGGGAAGCGGCGGGATTCTGCCCCGCTTTCGCTGCGCTCGCCGCCGGCTTTGTCACGGAAGTGTCTGCCGGCTTATTCGGAGAAGTTGGCGGTTTATTTGCTGCTGGGTTCGTTCCTGCCATGCCAGCGCTCGCCGCTGCTGTATTGACAGACGGCTTAGGAGAAAGTTTCTTCGCAGCGTCCGTCCCGGATCCAGCCGTTGCCGCATTGCCGCCTGTCGTGCCGGCGCCGTTGTTCGTCGTGGCGGCAGGAGCAGAAGTCTTTGGCGCGCTAAGCGCAGCTTCCCCGGATGGCTTGACGGTCGCAGGCTGGGAGGGGGCACTGCCTGGCGGCTTTGTGCCGGGCTGCGAGGTCACGCTCGCGCCTGCATTTGCCGCAGCAGCCGGAGTTGCGGGCTTATCCGGCACGGACGGCAGTCGCAGGGCGAGCACATCCGCCGCGCGCACTCGAGCACCACTATCGGCGACCGGTTGCCGTTCCTTCTTTTCCGTCACCACCAGAACTTCTTCCAGCCGGCTCAGGTCGGCGGAAGGCTTAATTTTTATATTGAGAAACATCTCCCGGCCAGGACTCACCTTGCCCACGGTTCCCACCGGCAAGCCTTTCGGGAAAATCCCATCCCCGCCGCTGCTCAACACCGTCTCGCCGGGAACCACGCTTTCGTCGCTCATCACCCGTTCCAGCATCACTTCGCCGTTGGCCGTGCCGCGCAACACTCCCTGCAGCCGCGATTTTTCCAGCAGCGCTCCCACGCCGCTGGATTGATCGTTGATCATCAGGATCAGCGAAGTCGACGGGTACACGCGCAGCACTTTGCCCACGATTCCATTGGCCGTGATCACGGCCATGTCGGGCGCAACCCCGTCATTCGAGCCTTTATCGATGTAGATCGATCGCGACAGGTCGCTGCCACCCGAACCGATCACCTGGGCGGGCAAAGTCCTGGCGATGTATTGCTCTTTAAACGCGAGCAGCGATTGCAACCGCTGCGCCTGCGCCGCGTCCTGGCTGAGACGAACTTCTTCCAGGCGCATTTGCTCGATTTGTTCCTTGAGCTGGCGGTTTTCCGCGCGCACGCCGCGCAGGTAGAAGTAGTTGCGCCAAAGGTCGTTGCCGGCGCGCTGCACCCGTACCACTGTGCGCTCCAGCGGCGTGATCGCGCCCACGGCCCAGATGCGGATCAGACGGGTATTTTCGGCGTTGGGCCCGCGCTTCACTTGCACCGCCAGCCCCAGCACCTGCAGAAACAGCACTCCCACCAGAATAATCAGGTTGCGGTAACGGCCAAGAACGGATTCCATAACGTCAGTTGCCAGTTCTCAGTTCTCAGTGCCAGTAAGAGCCGTCACCGCTGGTCGTTACTGGCAACCGGCAACTGGCGGCTGGCAACTGCTACTCGATTGAAATTTTTCGTAATAGCTTGAAGTCCGAAAGCATCTTGCCCGTGCCCAGCACCACGCTGCACAGCGGATCGTCGGCAATCGACACCGGCAATCCGGTTTCTTCGCGGATGCGCTTGTCCAGGTTTTTCAGCAGCGCGCCGCCGCCCGTCAGCACGATGCCGCGATCGCTGATATCGGCCGAAAGTTCCGGCGGCGTACGTTCCAGGGCCACGCGAATCGCATTCATGATCGTCGAAACGCATTCGCTCAGCGACTCGCGAATCTCGCCGTCGTCCACCGTAATCGTCTTCGGCACACCTTCAATCAGGTTGCGCCCTTTGATCTCCATCGTCATCGGCTTGTCCAGCTGGTGCGCCGATCCAATCTCCATCTTGATCTGTTCCGCTGTCCGCTCGCCGATCAGCAGGTTATATTTCCGCTTCAGGTAATTCATGATGGCTTCGTCCATCTGGTTGCCCGCCATCCGCACCGAACGGGAATAAACGATGCCGCTCAAGGAAATCACCGCGATATCCGTCGTGCCGCCGCCAATGTCTACCACCATGTTACCGCTCGGTTCCGTGATGGGAAGTCCGGCGCCAATCGCCGCCACCATGGCCTGCTCCACCAGGTGCACTTCGCTCGCTTTCGCCCGGTAGGCCGAGTCCATGACCGCGCGCTTTTCCACCTGCGTAATCTCCGAAGGCACGCCGATCACGATCCGCGGGTGCACCAGCATTTTCCGGTTGTGCGCCTTCTGGATGAAATAGTTCAGCATCTTCTCGGTGACCTTGAAGTCGGCGATCACGCCATCCTTCATCGGCTTGATGGCCACGATGTTTCCAGGCGTCCGCCCCAGCATCTCTTTCGCCTCTTTGCCCACGGCTTCCACTTCGCCCGTGTTCTTGTTGATGGCGACGATCGACGGTTCGTTGACCACGATGCCTTTGCCCCGCGCATACACCAGCGTGTTGGCGGTGCCCAGATCGATGGCCAGGTCGCTGGAAAACAAGCTGAACAATGACCGCAGGTTGTGCGAGCGATTGGAATGAAATCCGTTGCTTGACATGAGCTTTGCCTTAATTCGTTAGTCGTTGGTCATCGGTCGTTTGTCGCCGGTCTTGACGCTGGCTTCCGCCAGGGGCCAAGGACGAACGACGTCTTACTGAATAATGATCCGCTTCTGCTGCGTATTGACTCCGCCCTGCGCGGTTTGCGCCGTCACCGTGATCACGGCCTCGCCCGTCTCCAGCGGCGGCGTGAAATAGTGAAATGTTCCATCCGTAGCCACCAGCGGCACCTCGCGGCCGTTCACCATCACCCGCGCTCCTACCTGGGTCTTGCCTGTCACCTCGATCACGTGACCGTGCTGGATGAACGGGTCCAGTTCCAGGTCGATCGCTTCCTGCTGCTTGCCCTTCGGGATAATGGTGAAGCGGTTTTTCTCGCTCTCCACCGACTCCTTTCCCGAAGTCTCCACCGATTGCACCACCCAGTAGTAGGCGCCCTCACCCAGGCTGGTGACCGTTACATCCGCTGTATTGATTCGTTTGTCCACCAGTGTAGAAGAAAAATAAGGATTTCGTGAGATCCTCAAACGGTACCCCGCGGCGTTCGCCATCGGCGTCCAGGAAAACTCAACATCTTTTGTAGTCTCGCCCGAGGTAAAGATCGGCGCCATGTTGGCGGGAGAGATGGGCGTGGGCGGACCGCTGCTCTTGGCCTTCTCCATATGCGGCTCAGCCGCCTGAAAGCTCACTTTTTCCCAGTTGGCCAATTGCACGGTTTCGCCGTTGCGGGTGACCTCGCCTGTACCTTTTTTCATCACGATTTCATGCTGGTCGGCCTTGGGATCGTTGCGCACCTGCGCCGCCGATTCCGGCGCCAGCGAAGCTCTCGCGCCCGCCACGATCACCTGCGACTTCGACCCCTGGGAATACGTCGCGGTCGAAAGATCCACCGTGCCTGTGCTCACCGCTACCGCGACGTTGGTTTGCTGCTGGTCGTTCGCCGAGTTTTCTTCGATCACGATCAGCGAATCCTGTTTCACCGTGTAACTGGTGCCGTCGTTGAACACGACCTTGGCCATGCCCTCCGACCCGGTCTGCACCACGTCGCCCTTTTCCAAGGGAATGTTGTAATCCGCGTTCACCCAGCTGTTGCCGTTGCCCTTTTTGACCCGCACCGTGCCATCGAGCGCAGTGAAGTGGGCCTGCTGCGCCGTCACCGCTCCGCTGCCGCCCGCCGGAGCCATGCCCGCAACCTTTTCAAACGCCTTATCCGCGACACTGCCCGCGGCTTTGATCGCGTTTTCTGAAAACTGCGGGAAGCTTAGCCGGATGGCGATCAGAAACACGCCGGCGACAGCCAAGACCATCAGCACCACGCTGCGGTACGTGACCGTTTTCCACGCGATGTGGATTGCCGGTTTGCGAGTCTGCGAAGACACGTCGCCCTGAAAAACCTTATTCAGCCTTCTGAATATGCGGTAATTTTCACGTTACCACAAGCACATCGGCAGCCTGAACAGGTAATCAATGGGGAACGTTACCTTCGTTTGCCCGATTAGCGCAGCACGGCGATTGGCCGTGCCGTACGTTCTCTCCCCGCCCTGTGGAAAAGGTTGGGTTGACAGGGCGGCACCTTGCTGCAATCGTTTGCACGTTCGGTCGTCGCTAGCCTTCCCCTCGCGGCGTCCAAAATGACTGAACAAGTATCGATCCCGCTGTTCGTGTGCTTAGTCTAGGTTTCGTGGATTTCTCAAACTAGGAGGTTCCCATGCTAGCAAAGCAAGTGAGACTTATTCTTCCTCTACTGCTGGCGCTCTCCTTGTGCGGTACCGCTTCAGCGCAGCAAGCAGGCAGAATCGAATCCATGGAACTGCTCGCGCCAAACGTAGGCTGGGCAGCGACGAAGAGCCATCTCTTCTGGACAGCCGATGGCGGCGCACAGTGGAAGGACATCACGCCAAAGCTGAATCACAAGCGACAAATGGTTTCCTCGGTTTTCTTTTTGGATGCTTCGACGGGCTGGGTGCTGCTAAGCTGCGGCGATGACCGAGGTTTGGCCGAGGACGATGGCTGCTTCGAACTTGCCTCCACCACGGACGCGGGCCAAACTTGGTCGATATTCCGCGAAGGGATCGCGGTCCCGTTCTCTCATCAACAACTCGAGGACGGATACGGCTTTTCAGGCCGAACCTGGCTGGATTTTGCTGATCCTCAACACGGGTGGGAGATATTGGACATAAGCACCAGTTCCGCCAATCCCAGTGCCGGCGAGATGCTTCGGACAACGGACGGGGGAAAGACTTGGTCGCCCACGAAGAACGTACCGACTTCAGATCATTTCCGCTTCATAACCGCCGCAGACGGGTGGATCGCGGGAGGTAAAGATCACGAGATCTATGTCACCCACGATGCAGGAGACTCGTGGCAAGGCGTACCGCTGCCTGCGGCCCCCGGTGCGGAGCCGAACTCTGGTGTAGACTACGCCCTGCCGGTATTCGACAGCGCACATCACGGTTTCCTGCCCGTGCAGTACTCCGTTGGCCCGGTCGCAGGCCCATACCTTACAACGCTGGTCTTATTTGCTACCGAGGATGGCGGCAAGAGCTGGAGGCAGGATCGAGCTCTCCCTCGGCTCCCGGGCACATTCACGGCCATTGCTGCCGGATCGGCTTGGATTGCTGCCCACAGTGAGGCTATGGGTCGCTCGACGACGCTCCGCCTCTATTCGGAGGGATCAGACCGTAGTGTCACCACCAGTACGGCTGTCGTCTCATCTGCTGGACATGCGATGCAGCTGAGTTTCGTGACTCGAACTGAGGGCTGGATAAATATGTCAGACAGGTTGCTAGCAACCAAAGACTCGGGAAACACATATTCAGACATGACGCCTGGCGACTCTCACACTGCCGCCCTGGAGAACGCCGAAGCGAACACCACCCGAACGAGAAAACAAGTTAGCGAATTGAGCTATGCTGTCCCGCAACCTAACTCGAACAGCGCGATCAGCACTCGCCTCAGATTCGACAAAAGCGATGCAATACCATTGCACCGGCGCGGGATTGGTTTTGCTGTCACGCAGGATTTGCTGCTGCAGCTCCGGACGGCGGGTTTCAGCGACGAGATGATTGCCACTCTAACCAGAACAACTTCTTCCGCCTCGCTCAACCTCCTGCGAGTCCCCACATCACACGCTGCAAGTGTTCTGTAGAGCCGCCTCCAATCCCGCTTGACAGCTTCTTCCATTCCCACCAACAATAAAGATCGTTGCCAATTGCCAGCATTCCGATTGCCCCCTGCAAAATTTCAATCCCGAGGTTGCACATGTCGATCGCCGTACGCCGCGCAGTTCTTATCTGTCTCTCGTTTATTCTGGTAAGCATGCTTTCCGCGCAAAATGCCACCGTCTCCCAGCCGACGATCTGGGCGCAAAAGCCCGACGTCGCCGCCTTCGAAAAGATCGAAAACGATCGCCTCGACGCGGGCAAGCGCGCCATCGACACTTTGCTGGCCGTGAAAGGCAAGCGCACCATCGAGAACACGCTGGTTCCGTATGACGATGCGGTGCAGCACAACAACTCCGCCGGCTACTTCGCAGGCCTGATGGAACAGGTGCATCCGGAAGCTGGGTTTCGCGACAAGGCGACCGCGCTGCTGACCAAGGCCACGGCTGCGCAAACCGCCATCGCGCTGAATCACGACGTGTATAACGCGCTTGCCGCTCTGGATCTGTCCAAGGCGGATGCGTCCACGCGCTATTACGTGCAGCGGCAGTTGCTGGAATTCCGCCTCGCCGGCGTCGACAAAGATGAGACGACACGCGCCCGCATCAAGAAGTTGAGCGATCAGGCCACCGAAGAGCAGTCCATGTTCGATCGGAACATTTCCGATGGCACGAAGACGATCGAGGCTGATCCCGCCGAACTGGATGGATTGCCGCAGGACTACATCGACCGCCACAAGCCCGATGCCAACGGCAAAATTCATCTCACCACCGATTATCCAGACGCGCTGCCGGTTTTCACCTTCGCCAAGAGCAGCGACCTTCGCCGCCGCATGTCGGTGGCCTTCAATACGCGCGCTTATCCCAAGAACCAGGACGTTCTGATGAGCCTGTTGAAGACGCGTTACGAGATCGCCTCGCTGATGGGCTACCCGTCGTGGGCGGACTACAACGCCGCCGACAAGATGATCACCAAAGGACAGAACATCGGATCATTCATCCAGCAGGTGAAGGATGCGTCGCGGCCGCTGGCTAAAAAAGAGTTTGACATGCTGCTCGCCGAAAAGCGCAAGACCGATCCGAAGGCCACGGAAATCTGGGATTACGAGCGCTCTTATCTTTCCGAGCTGGTCCGCCGCGCCCAGTACAACTTCGACTCGCAATCGGTTCGTCCCTATTTTCCATTCCCGCAGGTCAAGCAAGGCATTCTTGATTCCGCCGCCGACTTATTCCATGTGAGCTTCCAGCAGGAATCGAATGTTCCTGCGTGGGATCCCGCGGTGGAAAGCTGGATCGTGCTTGACGGCGGTAAACCGATCGGCCGCTTCTACCTCGATATGCATCCGCGGCCGGGCAAGTACAGCCATGCCGAAATGGTTCCCGTGCTCGACGGCGTGCGCGGCAAGCAGGTGCCGGAAGCGATTCTGGTGTGCAATTTCCCCAAGCCGACGGCGACCGATGCGGGGCTGATGGATTACGGCGACGTGGAAACCTTCTTCCATGAATTCGGCCATCTCATGCACCACATTCTCGGCGGGCAACAGCAGTGGGCCGGCATCAGCGGCATCAGCATGGAATCCGATTTCGTCGAGGCGCCCTCGCAGATGCTGGAAGAATGGATTCGCAGCCCGCAAGTGCTGGCCAAGTTTGCCAAGCACTACAAGACCGGAGAACCGATTCCCTCCGATCTGGTCGAGCGCATGAATCGCGCATCAGCCTTCGGACGCGGCGGGTGGGTGGATCGCCAGAATTCGTTCACCGCGATTTCTTACGACATTTACAAGACCAAGCCGGAGAGCGTCGACTTCGATGCCGTCACGCTGGGCGACAGCCAAACCTATTCCCTCTTCACTCCCACGCCCGAGACCCACATGTGGGCTTCGTTCGGCCACCTCGGCGGATATTCGTCGGCGTACTACACCTATCTTTGGGACAAAGTGATTGCCGAAGATTTCTTTTTGCAGTTTGACTCGAACAACCTCCTTGCGGGCGATGCGCCGAAAAAGTATCGCCGCGTGGTGCTCGAACCCGGCGGGTCTATGTCGGCAAACGACCTGGTAAAAAACTTCCTGGGCCGGCCCGCCAACATGACCGCACTGCAAAAATGGATGGCGGAAGAGTTTGAAGCCTCTCCGTCTGGTCAAAAAGCTTCAGGACAGTGAGCTTGACTCATCACGAGGAGTGAGCTTCGGCCGCCGCCGGATAGGCAACGGCGCGGCCCAGGCGAGTCTGAGAGTTGCGTCGTAGCTTGAGGCTGATCGCCGGCCTCGGCTAATAGGCGAACTGCTCCACCTCGGTCACGCCGGAGCTTGGCCCATCCACATAGCCGGTGCGATTCGAAGGATTCAGGGCGATGTGTGTGCCAATCACGTTTGAGGCGTTCGAGAAACTGAAGCCGTTCAGCGATTCCACCAGGTTGCCCTTAGTGTCGTAGACCTGGATGCTGCTGCCGGAACCTGTGCTGGAGAACGACTGGGCGACGAAGAATAGTTTGTTGATGGGATCGTATTCCACGTCAGTGCCGCTTTGCAGCTGGCCGTTGGCGCCGGGCAGCACGACGGAGAAGCCTGTCTGCGTTGCCAGGTCGTAAAACTCCACGCGGAAATCCAGTTCCGTCGTCGTGACGGCGATGCCGTCTTCAGAATCCACGGCGAGGCCGTTGATAAATCCTTGATGAAACGGAGGAGGGCCGAGGATGCCAGTGAATTGCGTGACTACACCGGTAGTCAAATCTACGAGCGCGATCTGCGGAGCAGGGCCGCCGACCGTTCCGTCGGAAGCCGCGACCACGGCCTGATTGGTCGTGCTGTCATATCCGACCTGCGGAGTATTCGCGAACTGGAAGGTTGAGTCGGTCAGGTTCACCATCGGTCCGAAAGTGTTGGCCGCCACGTTGGAGCCGAACACAAAGGTCTGGAAGGTGTTGTTGTTGTCGAACGCGAGGACCGCGGTCGTGGGCGTGCTCTGCGTGCGGCTGACGCCGATAATAATCTGATCGGCTGCGAGCGGAGCTTTCCATGTACCTGTGAACTTGTTTGTGCTGAGTGGATTGATTTCTTCGTAGATGCGCTTGGTGACGAAAATTCCGGTCACATGCTCGCGCTCGACCAGGCCGACACTGGTCCCGACCACTCCCATGGTCAAAAAGTCATCGGCACCCTTGAGCTCGCCTTCGACGCTTAAAATTTTCCCGGTCTTCTGGTCGAAGGTTTCGACCGCCGCCAGCACCTGGCCGCTGTTCAGAGTCCTGGCCTCGCTCAAGACGCCTTCGGTGCCATTCTGGTCGATGTCGAAACCGAAAATCTGACCGCCGAACTTGCTGTGGGCGAGGACGCCGGTCGGGCCCACGGGACGCTGCGTGTTTTTGCCCGTCGATTGCGCTGCCCCGAGCGTTACCAGCGAAATGAGACCCGCCGAAGCCAGCGCCATCAGGCCCATGCGATGAAAACTTGCGAAGCTCATAATTACGTCTCCTATGAAGACCATCTTCGAGTGCGCCCGTCTAACCGAGCGACCCCATCGTACTGCGGGGCTTAAACCCGAATGTCAGAAGGTTGTAAAATGTGACGCTCATCTCCCAGGTTGCAAGAAGGTGCGTATGCGCAAAAAGACTCTGCTTTTGCTGATGTTGGCCGTTGCCGCAAGTTCGGCGAGCTACGGCCAGGACCTTCGCAGTGGTGAAGATTTGTTGCGGGCGATGCATGACCGATATGCCAAGACATGGTACGAAACCCTCACTTTCACGCAGAAGAGCACGACCTACAATCCCGACGGAACCAGCAAGTCCGAGATATGGCATGAGGCGCTGGCTGCGCCGGGCAAGCTGCGCATCGACATTGGGCCAACCGCCGACGGCAACGGATTTTTGCTGCTGGATGGAACGGTGACAGTGTTCAAAGGGGGCAAAGAGACGGCGACGCGGCCGCTGGTCAACATGCTGCTCGTGCTGGGGTTCGACGTGTACCGGCAAGCGCCCGAAGCGACGGCAAAAATTGTAAAAGACGAAGGCTACGACCTGAGCAAAATTCATGAAGAAACTTGGCAAGGGCAAGCGGTTTATGTCGTCGGCGCGGAGAAAGGCGATTTAAAGCCGAAGCAGTTCTGGGTGGAGAAGAATCGCCTGCTATTTGTGCGGCTGTTTGAGCCGACTCAGACCGATGCGACGAAGAATCGGGAAATTCGGTTTGAGGATTACCGCGAAGTGAAGGGCGGCTGGCTGGCAGCGGCAGTCGAAGTGCTGGTGGACGATAAGAAAGTGTTCAGCGAGGAGTATTCGGAGATTGAGGTGAATCCGAAGCTGAGCCCGGCGGTGTTCGATGCAAAGCAGTACAGCGCATCCTATTGGGAGAAGCACTGATAAGGTGTCGGGAAATTCTGTCACCCGCGCGCTATTTCCCTCACGCCAAAACTTTTTTTGAAATGACTCAAGGCGGGCCAAAGGCAGGGAGAGGATTAGAATACGTTCCATGCCCAAACGAACGGCCGCCGTCCTCTCCATCGCATTCGCTATCGCGGGTACCGGTTTTGGAATCGCGCAATCGGCGCCGTCTTCGGAGTCCGCGCCCGATGTTCCCGACGCAATCCAGGTAGCTGCCGGCGAAGAGCCCGTGCTTTCGGCGCACGCCGCGGGATCGCAAGTGTATGGCTGCCAGGCCGGTGCTGATGGCAAGTTCGCGTGGACGCTCAAAGGGCCCGACGCAGAATTGAAGGATCGAAAAGATAAGGTCATCGGCCAGCATTCCGCCGGGCCCAAGTGGACGCTAAAAGATGGCAGCGAAGTGACCGCCAAGGCCGACGCGCACGTGGATGCGCTCGACACCGATTCGGTGGCGTGGCTGAGGCTAAAAGTGGTAAGCAACTCGGGAAAAGGCGCGCTGGCCAAAGTGACGACCATTCAGCGCGTGCACACTCACGGTGGCCAGCCACCGGCGGATGGCTGTGACGAAGCTCACAAAGGCGGAGAGTATAAAAGCAGCTACAGCGCCGACTATTTCTTCTTTGCGCCGGCAAAGTGAGCCACCGTGTGTCGGTATCCAATAAAATAGGAGCGAAGCGGAGAATCGAGGCTGTTCATGAAAGAAGTCATCATTGCTTCCTCTGTTCGCACTCCTGTGGGGCGCGCCTACAAGGGCACGCTTCGTGCTACTCGTCCGGACGAACTGGCAGCGGTAGCGATTAAGGGCGCGCTGGAGCGCGTGCCGCAACTCGATCCTAAAGAAATTGAAGACGTGATTCTCGGCTGTGCCATGCCTGAGGCGGAACAGGGCATGAACGTGGCCCGGATTGCCTCGCTGCGAGCCGGGCTTCCGGTAGAGACATCGGCGCTCACCATCAACCGTTTTTGTTCATCGGGCCTGCAAGCAATTGCCATGGCCGCCGAACGCATCATGAGCGGCGGCGCCGAGGCCATCGTGGCCGGCGGCACCGAGTCGATGACCATGATTCCGATGGGGGGCCACAAAGTCTCGCCGAATCCGTGGCTGGTCGACCATTATCCGGATGCTTACCTGAATATGGGCTTGACGGCGGAGCGGGTGGCGCATCGGTTTGGCATTACCCGCGAGGCCGCCGACGAATTCTCGCTGCAGAGCCATCAAAAAGCGACTGCAGCCATCCAGGCGGGCAAGTTCGAGGATGAGATCGTGCCGGTTCCCGTCACTTTCTCCGTGCCCAATGGTTCGAAGCCGAAAAAGCAGGAGATCGTTTTCAAGATGGATGAAGGGCCGCGCGCCGATACCTCGCTCGAGGCGCTCCTCGCGCTCAAAGCCGCGTTCCATGTGAAAGGCACAGTGACGGCTGGCAATTCGTCGCAAATGTCCGATGGCGCAGCGGCAGCGGTGGTCATGTCGGCGGATCGCGCAAAAGCATTGGGCATCAAGCCGCTCGCCCGCTACGTGTCGTTCGCGACCGCGGGATACAAGCCTGAAGAGATGGGACTCGGTCCGGTATTCGCCATTCCAAAGGCCTTGAAGATGGCGGGACTCAAACTGTCCGACATTGACGTTATCGAACTGAACGAAGCCTTCGCTGCGCAATCGTTGGCGGTTATCAAAGAAGCAGGAATCGATCCTGAAAAGGTCAATCCCAACGGCGGCGCCATCGCGCTCGGGCATCCGCTGGGTTGCACGGGAGCGAAGTTGACGGCGACGATCATCCGCGAACTCCAGCGTCGTAAGGCTCGCTATGGCATGGTGACCATGTGCGTCGGCGGCGGCATGGGTGCAGCGGGGATCTTCGAGAATCTATCGTAATTTTTCCTGCGACTCTCTCAGCCTTCTTCTCCCTTACAATAGGAAGTTCTCTGTGTCTCCGTTGGGTGAATTTGCATTCGAGGGATATGACGATGGCCACAACTGCAGTTCCCAAGACCAGAATCTCGGGCGGCAGCTTTCTGCTCGAAGTGCGGCGCCCCGACGAAGTCTTCACACCCGAGGACTTCAGCGAGCAGCAGCAACTCATCGGACAGACCGCCGAAGAGTTCGCAGTGAATGAGATCGTGCCGAATATCGAGAAAATCGAGCACAAAGATTTCTCGGTCACGCGCGACCTGCTGAAGAAGGCTGGCGAACTCGGGTTGAGTTCGGTCGAGATCCCGGAAGCTTACGGCGGCCTCGAAATGGATAAAGTTACCGCCGCCGTCATTGCCGACCACATCGCGAAGTATGCCGGCTTCGCCACCACCTGGGGCGGGCACACCGGAATCGGCACGCTGCCAATTGTTTATTTCGGCACGGAAGAACAGAAAAGGAAATATTTGCCGCGGTTGTCCAGCGGCGAAATCGTGGGCGCATACGCGCTGTCGGAAGCGTCTTCCGGCTCGGACGCAATGAACTGCCGCGCGCGGGCTCAACTTTCTCCCGATGGCAAATCCTACATTCTCAACGGCGAGAAAATGTGGATCACCAACGCCGGCTTCGCCGACCTGTTCACGGTATTTGCCAAAGTAGACGGCGAAAAATTCACCGCATTCCTGGTGGAAAGAACTTTCCCTGGTTTTTCCATCGGAGCAGAAGAGCACAAGATGGGCATCCGCGGTTCCTCGACCTGCCCGATCATTCTGAACGACTGCAAGGTTCCCGCAGAGAACCTGCTGGGGGAAATTGGAAAAGGCCATATCATCGCCTTCAACATTCTCAATATCGGCCGCTTCAAGCTGGGAGCAATGTGCGTGGGCGGCGGCCGCGTCTCGCTCGAAAATGCCGTCGGCTATGCCAAGCAGCGCAAAGCTTTCAATAAGGTGATCGCCGACTTCGGTCTGGTGCGCGAGAAAATCGCCAACATGGCGGCGATGCTCTTCGTCGGAGAGTCGCTCGTCTACCGCACCGTAGCGCTGATGGACGCCGCTCTGGGCGAGGTGGACAAATCTGCAGCCGATGCTGCGAAGCAGTCGCTTAAGGCCATCGAGGAATACGCCGTCGAGTGCTCGATCATCAAAGTGTGGGGCTCGGAGATGATCGATTATGTCGTCGACGAGACCGTGCAAATCTACGGCGGCTATGGCTTCGTCGAAGAATATCCTGCCGAGCGCGCCTACCGCGACGCCCGCATCAACCGCATCTTCGAAGGCACCAACGAAATCAATCGGCTGATCATCACCGGATTTCTGCTGAAACGAGCCATGAGTGGCCAGTTGCCGTTGATGCCCGCGATCAAGAAATTGATGGATGAAGTGCTCTCGGGCCCGTCGACGAGCGAAGAAATGGAAGGATTGCTCGTGGAGGAGCGCAAACTCGTCGCCCAAGCCAAGAAATTAGGCTTGTTCGCTGCCGGCGCGGCCACGCAGAAATACATGCAGGCGATTCAGGATCAGCAGGAGATCATGGGCGCAATCGCCGACATGACAATCGAGACTTACGCCATGGAGTCGGCCGTGCTCCGGGCGCAGAAAATTGCCGATGCCAAGGGCGAGACGGCCGCGGCTCTGCCGATCGCGATGACTCGCGTGTACCTCGCCCACGCGATGGACAAGATCGAATCTGCGGCGAAAAAAGTCATCGCCGCGGTCGCAGACGGTGACATGTTGCGCACGCAGCTGGCGATCCTGCGAAGACTGGCAAAATACGAGCCATTCAACACGATCGAATTGCGCCAGCAAATTTCGCAGCGCGTGATCGAACGAGGAAAATACACGCTCGCATAGCGGCGCCTGGTTCAGAATTATCGCGAGGAGCTCGCGGGCTGCTGCGCCGGCCCGTAGTCGAACCAGTATCCGCGCGGCTCGTTGCCCGACATGTGTCGCGTGTTGTATTCGAGCAAATAATTCACGTGCGCGTCGTCGAGCGGGAAAGTCTTCTTCGGCTCGTATGGGTACTCGCCCATGCTGAGAAATGGCAGCGGCGCGACATAATTTCCCTCTGCCGCGTAAAAGTCCATGTCTTTTTCGTAGCCGTTGGCGGCGAAGAAATAATCGCGCACCCACCCCTGGGGCAGTGCTGGCAACTTCGATGGATCAAAGTCGAGCCGGACTTCGTCGCCCGAACCGAATACGGCGAGTTTGTCGTCGAGATCGGCTAATAGCGGCAGCACGTCGCCGTAGCGTGTGTAGGTTCCCATCGGCCGCGTGTAAGGCCCGGTCGCGCTGACTTTTTCGTAGATGTAATTTACGTTTCCCGGCGGCATGCCTTCGATCTTCAGAGGAAAGCCGTGGAACTCGAGATCGGCGCGGATCAGCGGAACTGCTGACATCTTCACCGCCACGTCATCCCGAAGCCCAGGGTTTTTGCCGGCGGGGCGAGGGATCTCCGCCTTAACAGGCTGATCCGCACGATCCACCAGCACATTGTCCCAATAAATCTGCAGATTCGTCGTAATGCGAATTTCCCGTGTTCCCACCGGCAACTTGCCACTCAGATCCACCGTAATCGTACGCGCGCCCCCGGCAGGAAAACCCATATCATCGAGTACGCGCTTCCACTTGCGATCAGCGCCCATCGCTTCCACGTAAGGAGCAATCGCTTGAATTCCTGCCTGCGAGGCTGCGTACATACTGTTTGCGGAGAAGTATTCGACCTCGCCGTGCATCAGCAGCCACAGCGGCCCGCCGTTATATTCTTGGCCAAGATCGAGCGTCAGCGTATGAGGCTGGGCAAAGCCGACAAACTGCGTCACGGCAAAATCGCCGAAGTAAAGATGCGCCCGCAAATCCGGCAGCACGTCGTGCCCATGCTCGTCCCACGCACCCGCGGGCAGCTTCGCATCGCGGCTCAGCACAACCTTGAACTCAGGATACGCCGGATTCGACGCGAAATATTCGTTGGGATAAACCGCGACGTCTTTCGGATGATCGACCGCGAGCAAGCGCACCTGATCCAGATAGACCGCTTCTTCCAGCGGCTCCATGAAGCGGAAACTCAGAACCGGCCCCGGACGTCGGACGTCAGACCCCGGCTGTTCGTCCCGCGGTCTCATGCCTTTGTCATCCTGAGCCGCGGCTTTTCGCGGCGAAGGACCTGTGCAACCGGCCGGCGACTGCGCAGGTCCTTCGCTCCGCTCAGGATGACAAGCGGTTGAACGTTTTTCCTGAACCATGCCCGTCGGAATCTTGATCCACTCCACCGGCCGTGGAACATCTCGCTGTCCCGGCCCGACCCAATGCCCTACAACGCCCGCGCCCAGCATGTCGGCGACAAACTCATAGCGCTCGCCATCCCACGCAAACAAGGTTGGGCACGAACTGCCGCGCCGGTCGATCTCGGTGAAATCCTGTTGCCGGTCGCCGGCGACATTGATTTCGTCTTGCAAAACGCCGGTCGGCCAGAGCATGCGCACAATGTCGGCTTGCTTCGCATCGCCGAGGCCGACCGTGAGATACGGCGAGTTCTGCCCGAGATAACCGTTCGATCCGTAAATCTCAAACTTCTGCCGATTGCCTCCCGCGAACACTTCAACCTTCGTTCCGATCGCCGACTTGTTGTCAGCCAATCCCTTGAGCGAAAGCCGCAGCCAGTGATTTTGATTGCCGCCTTCATTTCTCAGCAGCACCGCGGGCCCATGATTCTGCGTGATGAGCAGATCGACCGCGCCGTCGTTGTCATAGTCGCCGGTGATGATGGCGCGAGGGTGTTCAAGATGAATCTTGTCGAGACCAACGTCGGCAGTGACGTCTTTGAAACCATCGGCGCCGAGATTGCGGAAGAGACGCACCTCGCCTTTGCCTTCTTTCGTTTCGCCGACTGCGACGAGGTCGACCCAGCCGTCGTTATCGTAATCGATGGCGGCAAGACCGAAAGCGCGAACCCAGTTCGTCTCGGGGAGCTTAACGCGATCGAAGCTCTTTCCATGATCATTGCGCCAAAGGGTTACTGCGGCTTCGTCCTTGCCAGTCAACCAGTGGGTAAAGGCCAGATCCATCCAGCCGTCGTGGTCGAAATCAAGCACGGATCCTGCCCGGGTATTGGTTGCGCCCGGGCCCCTCCAAGGAGAGCGAATGACGAAGTAGCCTTCCCTTGGATTCTCGAAGACAAAAGGCGAAAGGCTTGTAACAATGAGGTCCACTGCACGATCATTGTTATAGTCGCTCCCGATCGCTGTTCCAGCTGCGTCCTTGCGGTTAACGCCTGTGGCTCCGCTAACGTCTGTAAATGTTCCATTCCCGTTATTGCGCAGCAGCGCGGCTACAATGCAGACGCCCTTAAAGTTCGATTCGCAGATTGGGACCATTCCTCCGATAAATAAGTCCAGATCACCATCGTGGTCATAATCTACGAACGTCACACCCATGCCCTTGACCACAGCTCCAGGAACCGCGGTTCCGGTGATGTCCTTGAATGTACCGTTCTGCTGGTTGTGAAACAGCTTAAGACCGTATTTTTCAATCAGGGCGAGGTCTGCATAGCCATCATTGTCATAGTCGCCCGTCGTGCACGCAGTCACCTGCGCCTGTTCATCGAGGCCTGCCTTGGCAGTTACGTCCTCAAACTTTCCGTTGCCTAAGTTGTGATAAAGCGCCGCGCGCCCGTGCGAGCCAGTATTCGCGAGAAAGACATCTATTTTGCCGTCATTGTCATAATCGAGGAAGCACGCACCGGACGTGCTGAGTTCCCCCATGCCGCGCGACGGAGATGGCTGGTATGGCAGCCCTGCTTCCTTGGTCACATCCACAAACCGCACCTTGATTTGCGCTGGCGGCTGGATCACATACGCCTGCGACTCCACCGCGCGCGAGTACTGCCCTTGCTCGCCGTACGCGAGGCTGATGGGCGCGCCGAGTTTCGCTTCTGTGATGTGCTGAAATTTCTGCAACTTCTCGCGCGCTTGATCGATCTGGCCCGACTGCTGATACGCGCGCGACAGCCCGAATTCTGCCGAGGCGTGCAGCGGGTTGATTTGCAACGCGTGCTGAAAGGCGTCGACGGCCTGGGGAAAGTGCCGCGCCTGCACGTACGACGCGCCGAGAAAATACCAGGTATCGGCGTCGTTGGCATCGATCTCCGTGACGCGCCGGAAGGCGTCGATGGCTCCGTCAGCATTGCCGGTATTTTTCGCAAGCAAGCCGAGGTTGTACAACGCCTGCGGATTTTTCGGATCACGCTTCAGCGCGTCTTCCAGCGCAGCTTTTGCCTCGTCCATTTTCTGCAGGTTCAGCAGGGCGATGCCTTCGTTGAGCCTCGCAATCGACCACCTGGGATCGAGTTCTTCCGCCTGGCGAAATAAATTCAGCCCTTTTTCGAAAAGCTGCTGGTTCATGTACGCGCAGCCGAGATTGTTGAGCCGCGCAGCCTCGGCCGGATTCGGCTTGGGCTGCGATTGCGGCGCGGTCGCGAACAGACCGAACGCGGCGAGAAGAATGCCGGCAAGAGCCGCTGAAATTCGGGGAGTCATTCGAATAAAGATTTAACCACAGAGAGCGCGGCGAGCCTAGTGTTTCGCGCTACTTCGCGCGATGTGATCCTGAGTGGCAGCGGAGCGCTTTCGCTCCTCAGAAGACATTTCAACAGAGAACTCGCACACCAGTTGCGATCGCCGCAAGTTATTTGCGATACGCCCGGCTTCCAACCACGCCTTTCCCTTCTTGCACCGTAATCGTCTGTCCGGCATCAATATTTGCCAACTTTTCCACTTGCCCGCCGGGCCACTGAATTTCAATCGAATCCGCCTTCGCTTGCGTACCCAGCCCGAACGTCAACACCAACTCGCTTTGTGACAAATAGCTCGATCCCGAGCGCAGCATCTTCGACTGTTTATCTTTTCCAGAGGCGAGCGTCACCACGGCGCCAATTCCATCGCGATTCGACTTCGTGCCCACCAGCTTCACCCGCAGGCTATGATTCGTTCCGCCTTCGTTGCGAAACAAAACCGCTGGTCCGGCATTTGTAGTGACGAGCACGTCGAGAAAGCCATCATTGTCGATGTCCGCATAAGCGGCGCCCCGCGCCACTCTTGGTGCGGCGAACGCCGGACCCATCTGCGCCGTCACTTCCTGAAACTTGCCTCCACCGAGATTGCGAAAAAGATGCGCTGGCTCAGCGTAACTCACGCGCTTCTGCACTTTCTCGATCGCATCCTCGATGTGCCCGTCGGCGACAAAAATATCGGGCCAGCCGTCGTTGTCGTAATCGAAGAAGAAGCAGCCGAACCCGAGCGTGACCAGCGTGGCGCGGCCTACTTCCGACTGCGGCGCTTCATCGACGAACAACCCGTTGCCCTCGTTGTGATAGAGCGAGACCATTTGGTTGGCAAAATTGGTAATGATCACGCTGGGATGGCCGCTGCGATCGTAGTCTGCCGCGTCCACCCCCATGCCCGCGCGCGCCACGCCGTCTTCGCTGAATCCGATACCGGCGGCAACGCCCCGCTCCTCAAACGTTCCATCCTTTTTGTTCAAGTACAGTCGGTTCGGCTGCGTGTCGTTGGCGATAAGAATGTCCGGCCAGCCATCGTTGTTCACATCCAGGATCGCAACCCCCAGGCTCTTCGACGTTGGATCGCCAAGTCCCCCTTTCTGCGTGGCATCTTCAAACTTCCCGCCGAGGTTGTGCCACAGGCGAACCGACGTTCCTTTGTACGACTCCGGCGTGCAATAGGATTTGTGAGCACCGTCGAGCGTGCAGTAAAGGTCGCCCTGCTCGCTCCACTGCACGTAGTTGGCGACAACCAGGTCGAGCTTGCCGTCGCGATCGTAGTCCACCCATGCCGCGCTCGCGGAAAATTCGTTCGGCCCCCACATTCCTGCAGTCTTGGTCACATCGGTGAAACTTCCGTTGCCATTGTTGTGAAACAGGTGACTCTGTCCGAGCGCCGTAATGAAGATGTCGTCGAAGCCGTCGTTGTCGTAGTCGCCAATGGCGACTCCCATGCCGAACATGGGCACTGCCAGGCCGGCCTTCCGAGTTACATCGGTGAAGGTTCCGTTACCGTTGTTGTGATACAGCTTGGGCGTGGTCGCGCCGCCGTGGGGATGGCTGGCGAAATCGTCTCCATTGATGAGAATAATGTCCGGATACCCGTCGTTGTCGTAATCAATAAACGCGCAACCGGGCCCCATCGTTTCCGGCAGCCACTTCTTGCCGAAGGCGCCGTTGTTATGCGTGAATTTGATACCCGCTTTTGCCGTGATGTCGGCAAAATGAATCTGCTGCGCCTGGGCGTTGGCAAGCGCTGTCAGCACCGTTAACCACACAGGCACAAAGGCACAGAGGATCTCAAAAAAATAAAACCGCCTTTCTCTGCGGCTCCGCGACTCTGTGGTGAAATGCCTTTTCGTGTTGCCCTTCATTGCGATCCCCCAGCGGAAACGCTGGTTGCGACGTGTTTCGCGTTCACGCCAGCCAGCGGTACCGAAACATGCTCGTGCACGGCCTGCCGTTCATTGTTGTCCTCGGGATGCTTTTGACGGTAGGGGCCGGTAATCGTTTGCGACGATTCGTCCGCTTTGAAGCGTAGATAGCGCTTCTGGTGTTCCTTGGCGAGCTTCTCGTCGCCCAGGCCGTTGTAACAAAGCATGAGGTTGTAATGCGCCTGCAAATCTTCGGGGTCGATCGCGAGCACAGCCTGCAGAGTCTTCACCGCCTCGGAATATTTTCGCTGCAGGAACAAAACTCGTCCGAGATCGTTGAGCGCAACTCGGTCTCGCGGATACTGGTTCAGCACCATGCCAAGCCGTGCCACAGCCGCCGGGTAGTTTCCGTCCGAACGCAGCACACGGGCGTAAAAATAATTCGCGCGCGCGAGGTTTGGCGAAATCGCCAAAGCCTTTTCGAGCACCGCTCGCGCACGCTCCATATCGCCTTCCTGCACAGCGCAGCGGCCCAGGTTCACCCAGCCATCGGGATTGTTGGGGTCCGATTCGGTCACCTTCTGGAATGCGGCAGCCGCAGCCTTCAAGTCTCCCTGCAGGAACAGCCCAATCCCGTAGTCGTTCCAGCGCTGCCACTCCTCTTTGCTGACGACGGTCTTTGGTGCAGTCGGCGGAGCGCTGTGCGCAACCACCGGCAGCGTGACCTCACTCTCCGCCACGACAACGATGGGCAAGTCGGGAATTTTTTCCTGCTTGGCCGAAACACCGCTCAAAGAAGCCGTGAAAATTGTTGGGCGGTCGTCATAATCTGGCGCCACCGCATTCGGTGCTGCCGGATCGGGTTGTCCGGCAAACGCTTCTTGCGTTCCATACCAGGAGAATTTCCGGTAGCACAACCGCGCATGCAGGGTAATCCTGTTGCCGGCGCTCTGAGGAATCAACATGCGATAGTGAACCGTATCGGCCGCGCCCGGAGGAATCAGCCGAACATAAACGACCGCGCGCGTGGCCCACGCGTTGCGTTTGTTGATGGGGTTGCCATGACCGTCAATCTGCAAAGAACGGTAAAAATGCGCGCCTTTCTCCACCGGCCCTTTGCCGTCATTCTCGACCTTCCCGCTCCAGAAGAGGATCTGACCATTTTCGTCGGTGCTCTTGAGTTCGAGCCAGGTGTCGTAGGCATCGACTGTTCCGCCGGGGAAGAAGTGGCCGACCTTTTTTGTTCGCACTACTACGTCCACTCGAACCGTGTCGCCCCGGCGCAGGGCCGGCTGCACTCGATTCAAGGGCGCGCTGACCGGCGAAACCTCTTCTCCACCGCCGGCAGCAATCTTGCTTTCCGCCTCTTCGCCCACGGCAAACGTGGTCGCCAAATCCGATTGCCCGGAGGTGCCTGACGGCTTCGCCACTTGCGCCGGCGACACGGCAAAAATGTCGACCGTGAGCGCGCCGCTGCTTAAAAAAGCCTTGGTCAACATCAGCTGCGCGTCATCCTCGTTCGCCGTCGGCACCGCGGTGTTCGCCCCGGGAAAGCGGTGCGAGTGCACCTTCCCGTTGATGTTTCCCGCGTCTTGCGAGCTTTCCATCGGCATGTGGCAATCGGCGCACTGCTGCGGCTTCGGCGGATAATAAAATGACCTTGCGCCCTGCCCCGACACGCCGCTCGCCTGCCAGTTGTCGTACTCATTGAAGCCGCGGAGCCAGCGGTAATGATTGACCGGAACATCCAGGTGGACCTTGTGGCAGGTCGAGCAAAACTCCGCCGTTTGCTCGCGCATGAATGGCTTCAGGAATGTCCGCCGGTGCGGTTCCGGATTGAGCCGGATGATGAAATCATGCAGCGCCCGCGCCACGGGATTCCGCGTCGCCGCCAGCTCGTGCAAGCGCGGATACTCCAGGTAAAAATCTGCCTGGCCCATGGTGCTTTTCACTTCTGCGATGGAATGGCACATCATGCAACCCAGGCCCGCCTGCGACTCCGGGCGATGCACGATCTGCTTGATCGGCGTATCCATCAACCCGCTATACAGCACTGCCGGGTCGTGGCAGCCGCCGCACCACTTCGAAGGCTGGGTGCCGATCGTGTCCTGCATATACTCGATCGACTTGCGGTACCACTGATTGTTGAACGACGAAAAATGGTGGGCTGAACTATACCACTGGTTGTAAGCGTCTTCGTGGCAGCGCTTGCAGGAGTCTGACTCCATGAAAAACTTGCTTGGGATTTTCTGCTTGCCGTATACCTGGGCGGAGCTTGGGAAGAAAGCACCCTCCGGTCCGTCACCTTCGCCGTTCATTTCGGCGGGAGGCATTGCGGGATTCTGGATGCGAGAGCGCGTCTGCCACCCCTGGCGGAGTTGGCGTGCGCCGTAGCAGACTCCGGCCAGCACCAGCAGGCAGATGCCAGCGCTCGCAACGGACTTCAACGGAAGCTTCGCCAACCATGCTCCCCGGCTCAGTACGGCCGCGGCGAGAAATCCGATTCCGATGACCGACAGGCCGATATGAACGTAAAGCCAGGTCCATGCCGTACGCGGGGTGCCGGTCTTGAGCAGAATGATTCCCAGCAAGGCGCCGCCAAAAATAAATACCAACCCCGCTGCTTGCAGTGCGGTTCCTTTGCGCAGCGCTTGCGCCAGCACCAGAGCTAAAAGAATGGCTGCCACGACTCCAGCCATCGCATGCAATAACACGACGCCGGCATAAAGAATGTTCGCCTGCGGGAAGGCATAAAGATAAGCAGCCGACAAAGTCAGGAATGCGATGAGCCAGAAAAGGAATCTGCCCGCTCGGCTCTGTTGAAGAAAATTTTCCGTCATGAGGAGTACGTGATTGAATCCGGCGCCGTCAGGCCCACTCCTGAAACTGCGCCCTGAAAGGATTACCCAGATCAACGCCGACGAGAATAATCCAAAAATACTAGACGGAGTCGCCAGGAGAGGAAGCGATCGGAGGACGTCGGCAGCCTTGACAGCATCGCTCAATTTCCGCAGCGACGCTTAGCACTTGCTCCTCCTCCCACGGCCTTCCCACCACTTGTACGCCGACCGGCATGTTTTCGCCGGTCCGGCTCACGGGCACTACCGCTCCCGGATTGCCCAACAGATTGAAAAAAGCCGCATAGCTCCATGCGTCGAGGTACTTCACCGTCTTTCCTTCAATTCGCCATTCGCGCTCGCCGTGGCGGAACGCAGGAATCGCCGCGGGTGGGCAAAGCAGGATCGGGAACTTCTCCATCTGCGCAAAAACCTGGGCGCGCACTGCATCGCGGCGAATCCAAGCATCCAGAAGCGACTCGGCAGTGAGCGCAGGTTCCGCATCGGCCCATCCGAGAAATTGACGAAGCATCGGGCTCAGGTCTCCCTCGCGCCCGCGAAACATGGGACGCAGCAGCATCCCTGCGCAGACGACGAAAAATTTATGCCACAGCTTGCGGGCTTCCTCCAGGCCTTGCGGACGAAACGGTTCGACTTCAAAGCCCGCGCCCCGCAAGGCTTCCGCCGCCATCCGCACCGCGCCACGAATCTCCGGCGCGACCGCCGTGCGGCCATCCTCTTCGAAATAGCCGATACGCAACCTGCGCACCTCCTCGCGGCCCGGCCAGCGCAACGGAACGCGTGCGGCACAAGTGTCGCCGGGATCCGCGCCCTGCATAGCCTCGAACAGGACCTTCAAATCGTCGACCGTCCGGGCCATCGGTCCGACCACTCCAAGCAGCGCAAACGGTCCAGCCGATGTCGGATAATGCCCTGTCGCCGGTATCCTTCCCGGCGTTGGCTTCAGCCCGCAGATACCGCTGAAATGTGACGGAACTCGAATCGACCCTCCGCCATCACTGCCTACCCCGCCGGCCGACATCCCCGCGGCAATCGCCGCCGCTTCCCCGCCACTCGAACCGCCCGGCGTGCGTTCCAGATTCCACGGGCTGTTCGTGCGTCCATACAAAAGATTGTCGGTTTCCCACGCCATCAGCAGTTCCGGCGTGTTGGTCGTGCCCAGAACAATCGCGCCCGCGCGCTTCAGTCGAGCTACCAGTGGAGCATCCTGCCTGGCTACGTATCCCGCCCGTAGCCGGGTTCCCGCTTCGCAGCGCAGGCCGGCGACTTCGATCGAACTTTTGATGCTGATCGGCACTCCATGTAGTGGCCCCAAATCCTCCCCCTGCGCGATGGCCTCTGCGGCGTCTCGCGCAGCCCGTCGCGCCCCCTCCTCGTCCAACTGTACAAACGCATTCAATCGCGGATTGAGCTTATCGATTTGCGCCAGGTACGCTTCGACCAGGTCGACCGGTGAAATTTCTTTCTTCCTGATTCGCCCTGCGGTCTCGGTCGCCGAAGCAAACACAAGATCGCTCATGACCGTTTCATCCCCATGGCGCGATCCAGTCGCCGTTTCTCCTCCGGCGACAACGGCCGCGACTCTCCTTTGGCCAGATTTCCTAGTTCCAGAGGTCCAATTGCCACGCGCACCAGGCGCAAAACTTTCACTCTGAGAGCGTCCACCATCCGCCGGATTTGTCGATTCCTGCCTTCCTCGAGAACGATCTCGAGCCAGCAATTTTTCTCTCCAGCCCGCAGCAACTGCGCTCGCTTGGCTCGTAGAATTTCGCCATCCTCGCACCTGATTCCCTTCACCAACTGCTGAACCATCGAGTCTTCGGCCACCGTTCCGATCTGCACGTGATAAGTCTTCTCCAAATGCGTTTCCGGGCCAACGATACGGGCTCCCCATTCCGAATCGTTCGTCAGAAGCAGCAGACCTTCGCTGGCCTTGTCGAGGCGCCCCACCGGAGCCACCCAGCGCTGTTCCCCCGGCCGATACTCCTCGGCCAGCAAGGAGTACACCGTGGTCCGCCCTTTCTCATCCGACGCGGTCGTCACAATTCCGCGCGGCTTATTCACCATGAGACAGATTTTCTGGCGCGCCGAGACAATCTTCCCATCCACGTCCAGCCGCAATTCTGAATTTCGCAAGGTAAATTCAGGATCGCGCTTCACTTCTCCATTCACGCGCACCCGCCCGGCACGAATCAGCCTCACAGCCTGCGACCGCGAGCAATAGCCCAGCTTCGACAGCGCCCGCGCCAGTCCAATTCGCCGTGCATTTGTCGCCATCACTGTGCACTCTAGCAGACACCATAACTCCAACGTGCGTCCGGAGCCGGAGTCCGGTCCCCGGAAGCCGGCCAGTGCTACGATGATGCTTGGAATAGTAGGAGAACCAATGGCTCATCAGCACCCTCCCCGGTTTTTGAAAATCGTAGACGACGCGCGCTCGCGCATCCGCGAGACCAATGTCACGGAAGTAAAGAAGAGGATGGATCGCGGTGAAAAACTTCTGCTGATCGACGTGCGCGAGGAAAGCGAATTCGCGAAAGATCATCTGCCCGGCGCCATTCACCTCGGCAAGGGCATCATTGAGCGCGATATCGAAGGCCGCGTCCCCGATTTGAATGCGGAAATGATTCTGTATTGCGGCGGAGGATTTCGTTCTGCTCTGGCGGCCGACAATTTGAAAAAGATGGGTTACGCCAACGTGATTTCCATGGATGGCGGCATCCGCGACTGGCGCGAGAAGAACTTCCCGCTGACGAAAGACTAGGATTCGGACTTCGGACTCAGACCTCTGACCTCCGCCATTGCGTTGTCATCCTAAGCGAAGGATCTATGCATCCGGCGTGCCGCCTCTGTCCCCTGGCCACGTGTGCGTTCATTCCCTCGTTGGCAGCGCGATCTTCTGCTGAATTCCCTTGCCTTCGACGACTGTATATATGAAATCCGCTGGCACATCGCGCAGCACTTCGCTTTCGCCATTGGGCCAGCGAATATCCACTTCGCTCATCGCCCGATTCGCGCCCAACCCGAAGTGCAGCCGCACATCATTTTGTGAAAGGTAGCTTGCTCCGCCTCGCACTTCGTCCATCTGAGCGACGCCTCCGGCCTTGGCCGTGACGCGCGCCCCAATCGCCATCTTGTTGCTTTTTACGCCCACCAGCTTGAACAGCACGCGGTGATTTCCGTTCGCGGTTCGATTCATCAGCAGCGATGGCGGCTCGCCTACATTTAGGACAACGATGTCGACATTCCCATCGTTCGCTATATCCCCGAACGCGGCTCCACGCCGGGAGTGAGCCGGAAGGTTCGCCAGCACCGAGGAGACATCATCGAATGTTCCATCGCGATGATTTCTCATGAGCAGCATCGGTTGGCGATAGGGAGTTCCTCCCGCAATTGTGTCCACCTGCGGATAGACATGCCCATTGGCCACGAACAAATCGAGCCAGCCGTCGTTATCCATATCGAAAAATGCCGTTCCCCAACTCACGTACGGATATGTTGGCTTCATGACTTTGGCCCGCACGCTCATGTCAGCAAAATTATCTTTGCCCAGATTGTGATAAAGAGTCGTGCCCTGCTCCACGAAATTTGTCACGATCATCGACAGGCGGCCCTCGTGCAAATAATCGCCCCAATCCACTCCCATCGATCCCTGCGCCAGGCCGTCCCCGCTGAGCGCCACGCCATCCACCAATCCGACTTCTTCCAACGTTCCATCGTGCTTATTGCGGTACAGGAAGTTTGGCCCCGCATCGTTGGCCACATATAGATCCGGCCAGCCGTCGTTGTCGTAATCGCCCCAAGTCGCGCCTAGCCCGTAGTAATGATGGGGATCGTCCACGCCCGCCTTCTTCGCCACCTCTTCAAATGTGCCGTCGCCCTTGTTGTGAAACAGCAAATCCGGCTCGCCGGGCATTCCCCAGGGGCCGCATTGCACCAGAAGGCCTTGGAAGCGGCAAAATCGCGGATCATTTCCGAACAGCGGCAGGTTGTCGATGTCGACATGCACGTACCGCGAAACAAACAAATCTACGCGGCCGTCGCGATCGTAGTCTGCCCATGCCGCGCCCGTGCTGAATCCGCCCGCCCCCACGCCCGCCTTCTCCGTAACGTCCTCAAATTTGCATCCGCCCAGGTTGTGATACAGCGCGTTGCCGCCGTACCCGGTCACGTAAATATCGGGCAAGCCGTCGTTGTCGTAATCTGCCACGGCCACGCCCATGCCCCAACCCTTGCGGCTCAGGCCTGCCGCCTTAGTGATGTCGGTAAATTTCAATACGCCGTTCGGGCCCGTTTCCTGGTGGTACAGCGTGATGAGTAGATCGCCTCCCTGCTTGAACCGCTCCACCGTCGATCCATTTACCGTGATGATGTCCAGCTTGCCGTCGTTGTCGCAGTCGATCAGTCCTACGCCTCCGCTCATCGATTCCAAAATGTATTTTTTGTCGGGGGAGGAGATGTGCGGTACGGTGAGCCCCGCCTTCTGCGCGATATCCTCAAACTGCGGAAGCGGCGGCTCGGCCGGCGGATTCGCGGGTGCGGAAGGGCGATGAGCGCTGGAAGCTTTTGCGGAAGACGCTTGCCCCTGTAAATACGAACTCAATAGCGAGGTGAGTAGGCAAATAAACAGCGCGGCTCGCATAGGATGGAATCCGCATTATATCGCTCGCCGGTGAGAGAAGGAGGCGAAGGCGGGCCTGGACAATTTTTGGCCGCAAAACAAAACGCCCCAGACTCGATTTGAGTCTTGGGACGTCTGTTGATCAGCCCTCCCCCAAGTGCTGCTCGAAAACAAGACTACCCCACCCCCCAAAACCCGTGAATGGCCCGTGTGTGCTATTACTAATCACTAACTAGTGACTTTCGACTCTGATGTCGTTACCCGCGAAAAATCAGCGAATTCACGCGATTACCGGGACGTTGCTCGCGCCCGCGGTTCCGAACACGCGGCGGTAGCGCTCCACCTCAGCCGGCGGCCCCAGAGCTTTCGCGTAGTTATCGGAAAGCTTCACGGCAGGCTTGCCTTCCACGCTGGAGACCTTGCTGATGAGGCTGATCGGCGAGAACGATCCGTCGCCGCTTGGATCGCAATCCCGAAAATCATTGGTCAGCAGCGTACCCCAGCCCGCGCTGAAGCGAATGCGCCGTCCCGCCGTCCACTTACTGGAATCGTCAAAATCGGCGGCGCTGGCGAAATTCTGCGGACTGATGCCCCGCGCCATCGTGCCCCCGAAGTAGGCGTGCAGTCCAAGAATGTCGTCCACATCCAACGCATCGGATGCGATCATCAATTTCTCGCGCGGATCCCGCCCTCGCGCTTTAAGCCACTCGATATATTCATCGCCGGCAATATACGGATCCTTGCTGTCGATTCTCTGCCCCGTCCAGTCTGCCGCCCAGTCCGGCGCGTTTTCCAGAAATTGCGTCGTTCCGAACGTATCGGGCAGCATGATGCGCAAAGCGCCTTCATACGTTTGCTGCCATAACTCCAGCACGCGATACTGCGAGGCTTTCAACTCGGCATCGTCCTTTGCCAGAGCGGCCAACACCATGGGAATTTCATGCGCGTTGGTGCCGATCGCCTCCAGGTCATGCTTGTGGGCAAGAAATGCGTTGGAGGTCCCGATGAATCCTTTGCCCAGATTTGCTGCCATGGCCTCGACCACATACTCCTGCCACAAAAAACTGTGACGGCGCCGAGTCCCAAAGTCAGCCACGCTCAAATTGGGCACTCCTCGCAGCCGCTCAATCTTGTTCCAGAGCCGAGTCTTCGCTTTGGCATAAAGGATGTCGAGCCCGAACTCGCTCAACCGCTTCATGCTTGTGCGCGTGCGCAGTTCGTTGATGATGGAAAGCGAATACAGTTCCCACATCGTGGTCTCGGTCCACAAGCCATCAAATGAAAGATGGAACTGCCCGTCCGCGGTCGACAGCTCGTAATCGGAGAGCCGGAAATCGCGCTCCAACCATTCCAGGAATGCAGGCTCGAAAATTCCTCGCCGCCCGTAGAACGTATTGCCCGCCAGCCACACCAACTCCGACCGGCGGAACTTTCGGCTCCGGGCGTGATTCAGCTGCGCAATCAATTCTTCTTTGGGGAAAGTTCCGATGGGACCGCGCGAGCGGCTGTAGACGGTGAATTGCACCTTGGTCTTGGGAAAGTGTTTCCAGATGAACTGCAGCATCAGCAGTTTGTAGAAGTCGGTGTCCAGCAGAGAGCGCGTCACCGGATCGAGTTCCCAGTTGTGGTTGTGCCCCCGCTCCGCGAAGTTAACGATCATGCACTGCTATGGTCGTATGCCGGTCGCCGGAAAAGCAAATCGAGTCTGAGCAAGCCGAGAAACGGGGCAGCGGCAGACGCGTTTTTCAGGCCTGCAGGAAAGTGATCCGTGTAGTTTCGATCTTGTCATCCTGAACAGCGGCGCAGCCGCCGTGAAGAACCTTACGACCTCCGGAACCGCCGCTGCGTCATGCGGGAGTCGAGCAAAGCGCGTGCAGCCGATCTGAATCCAGCGACCTCCCCGGCGGCCCGCTACCCACGCCGCAATTGCAATGCCCCTCCAAGAAACTTCGCTACGCCTTCAGCTTCTTGTTCAATCCCTGCGCGCACCGGCTTCGACAGTTTTCCGAACGCGTCCACCGAGATGATGACTTTGTTCTTTTCGGCTTTGTACGACCACACTCCGAGGATCTCTCCATCGACCAGCACCACCGGTGAAATCCAGCCCTGGTTGCGGTACACGCGCTTGTAGTGCGCTGCGCTCAGCAGATGCTGCTTGTCGCGATGCGCCAGCAGGTACACATCGAAGTGCGGCAGCAGGCGGATGCAAGGCTTGGTCTCTCGCTCGGACCGGAGGGCCGGCAAGTCGTCCCGCATCAAGAGCCACGTTCCGCCTTCCACGTCGACTTCCACGACTTCCGCCCCAACCATCGCTTGCAGCCGCTTTACTTCTTGCATCGAAATCCCCGACCAGTGGGCAAAATCCCGCAGCGTCGCGGGGCCATAAGCGCGCAGGTACTTGAGGAACAGCTCGCGCTGAGCCGTAGCGGCATCGATCGGGTTCACCTTCATCTCAGGCAGCCAGCGGTCGACACGGCTGAACACAACTTCGTTGCCTTCGCCCGCGCCATAGCAGACAAGCCCCTGTGCCACCGGGACGCGGATCATGCTCCACGACAATTCCATGAACCGCCGCACGCGCTTGCTCACCTTGGGCCGCACTGCATCCGCAATGGCTTTTCGCCCCAGCGGTTGCCGGGCCAGCGCTTCCATGATCAAGGGCGTCAACGCCTCGCCCTCATCCCGGTTTACGCCACAACGAGCCATGACCCGCAGCGCTTGCGCGACGCGCACGTCCCGCAGCGCGGCGATATAGAGCGCGAACTCGTTGGTGGATACCAAGTGCAGCGTCTGCCGCATCAAAGAAGTTTTTACGAGCGTCTTCTCTTTCCAGAGGGCGCCCTGAATATCGGCGCGCGACAGCGCGTGATTCCGCCCCCAGAGCTGCAGGTATGCGGGTTGCATGATCTGCGCCTGCACGCCGCATACGTCTCGGCAGATCGTTACAAGATCCGCAGGCTTCTCATGGAGCAGGTGGTGCCGCCGCAGCCGGAAGCGTGCGATCTGCTGACCGCTGATGCGCGAAGTCCTATTTGCCATTCCTGATGTTCCTATCGATCGACTATGGAATCTCTCTTTTATCATTGCAACCTGTCGAGCTTGCATGGAAAACTTTTTTCGGCCCGCGAGGAATTAGCATCTCAAGCACAGGAGGGAATTTTATGGGCAGAGTAGCCATCTGGGCGACGCTGGAAGCCAAGCCTGGAAAGGAAAAAGAACTGGAATCTTTCTTGAAGTCGGCACAGCCGATGGCCGAGCGGGAAAGCCAAACCGTAAGCTGGTACGCGATCAAGATGGGCCCGGGAAAATATGGAATTTTCGACACGTTCAACGACGACAAGGGTCGAGAGGCGCATTTGAACGGCGAGATCGCCAAGGCGCTGTTTGCCAAGGCGGACGAGTTATTGGCAAAACCGCCGGGAATCGAGAAGCCGGAACTGCTCGGCGCAAAGTGAGAGACGCGCCCGCCCGCTCGTTTCACGCGGGTGGGTTTCTTTCTCTAACCTGGACATAACACGTTATGACCCGCATGGACATCTGGCATCGCAACATCAGCTCTGCCCGCAGCCGTCTCGCCTTACAATGATGAATCAAAGTTGGGAGGGCATTATGAGCCGAGAGGCTTTCATTCCGCTCGAAGCCAACGTCCACGCGGGGCGGGATCTCAAAACGCGCGGCTTCACGCGGAGGCCGCTGCATCTGGACGTTGACATTGCGCGCACCCTGAACACGCTGGCACACGCGGCGTGGTCGCTGGCCAGGGATAAGTACTACGAGAGCGGCGACCGCTATCGTTCATTGAACCGTCTGCGCGCCGAGATCTTTGAAGACGGCGTGAAAGTATGGCCGAGCGACGAGAACTCCCCCTATGTACAACTGGAAAAATACAATACGACGCTCGGCGGTCAGAAGCGCGAGTACGCTCCGCTGCCCTGGGAGATTGCAGGAACAGATGGTGTGCGCAAGCTGATCGCCTATCACCTGCGCTATTTGCCGTTGTCAAGGGTAGGCGCGAAATATCTGGTGAACATGCACGTGATCCGTTTCACGGCGAAGCCCGGGCGCCCCTGCGACACGAGCCCGCCGGGTTTGCACAAAGACGGCGAGAAGTATATTGTCACGCATCTGCTTGGGCGCTGCGGCGTGGAGGGCGGCGTGTCATCATCACCGATAACGACCGGCACGAGATGGAGCGCTTCGTTATGCGGGAAACAGGGGAGTGCTACGCGTTCGACGACGAACGCGTCTGGCACATGCTGACACCTGTAGTGGTAAGGGAGGGCAACGAATTCGGCTATCGCGATACGCTTGCGTTCGATATGCTCCCGGAAGGCTGGGAGCCGGAGAAGTAAAAGTTAAGTGTGCTGATTCCTGGCGAACCGCGTTTTTAGATTTTTCCTGCTGTGTCCATTCCTGAGTTGCGCACGCCGACGTATCTCTTCCTTCGAGAGCCGCTGGGCGTTTTTCCTATTGCTCAGCGCACAGGCGTCGGTCCGTGCTTCTCGCCGAGCATCCCCAATTCAAGCAACTGCGCCACCATAGCAGCGCGCGAGCCCACACCAAGCTTGGCGAAGATTCGCCGCAAATGCGTGCATACCGTCCAGGAGCTGATATTAAGAACATCCGCGATCACTTTATTGGGATGGCCCTTGGCTACCATACGCACGATTTCCTGTTCGCGCGGGCTGAGCTGGATGCGGTTGCACCCGAGCCGCCGCATGCGAAGCAACAGGTAGCGATCTCCATCCACTTCGGTGTCCAGCAATACTTCTTCCGCCGCGTTGCCGCTTGTATTGCCGGGAGCGCGGTCGCGCTCGGTGATCTCAATAAGATCGGTTAGCGCCCTTACTACCTCGTTCAAATTGTTGGATGGCGTTTCCGCGGGTGGTTCCACGGCCACGATTGCCTGGCTGGTACGCATATCGCTTTCTCCGGGCGGACGTATAGCAACGCCAGTTCGTGCACAGGCATTGCCCAGTGCGCAGAAAACATTGCTGCAACTGGCTGCTGACCCTGGTATTGTCCTGACTGAATTGGCCCCCCGGACAAATGATCCTGAGGTCGTAGCGAAAAACCGCGAGTTGGGGAAAGATACGATGCGTACCAGCTCAAGGCTAGTCGCATTTTCTAGCGACCCGTAATAAGCGAACTCTTTCAGCTCCCGCTTACCCAGGCAGCCTGCGTATGATTCTGATCGACGTGACGCTTGATCCCGCACTTTACACGAAAAAGCTCGGAGTAAAGCAGATTTCGCGGCTTTGTTACGAAATCCGAACAGCCGCCGGATGGCCGCTTTCAGCTGCTCCCAAAATCCATAACTTGCTGCGGATTCGCCCGTCCTTTACGATACCCTGCGATAACATTTCCGGAAAACATTGGTCTAAATCAATATGCGCAACTATGTTCTCCCGCTGCTTTGCTTCTGCGTCAGTCTCGTCGTAGTCGCGGATGCCCAAACTCCGTCGTCTAACGCTCCCGCGTCGCTGCCCTACAGCCCCAGTCTCGATGTTTCGTCCATGGACAAGTCCGTGGACCCGTGCGTCGATCTCTACAAATATTCCTGTGGCGGATGGCAGAAGAACAATCCCATTCCGCCCGACCAGGCCGGGTGGTCGGTCTACGCCAAGCTGTATCAGGACAATCTGACGTTCTTGCGCAGCATGCTCGAGCAGGCTGCCGAACCCAAAGCGGATCGGGACGCGGTCACACAGAAGATTGGTGATTTCTATTCTGCGTGCATGGATGAGACGACCGTGGAAAAACGCGGGGCGGCTCCGATTCAGCCTGACCTGGATGCGATCGCGCAGATCAAGTCGACCAAAGACATCACGCCCCTCATCGCCCGCCTGCAAAATACCTATTTCCGCTATACCTATGGCGGCCCCATGCTGTTTGCCGCTGGCTCCACGCAGGATCCCGACAACTCCGAACAGGTGATTGCGGAGGTCGATCAGGGCGGCCTGGGCATGCCCGATCGCGACTACTACATCAAGGATGATGCGAAATCGAAAGAAACGCGCGAGCGCTATCTGCAACACGTGCAGAATATCTTCCGCCTCCTCGGAGACAGCGAAGCGGCGGCTAAGCAGAATGCCGCAACCATCCTGCGCATCGAGACAGCGCTGGCGCAAGCTTCGCTGACTCGCGTCGAGCGCCGCGATCCCCACAAGTTGGTGCACAAGATGAAAGTCGCCGACCTGGCGCAGCTGGCTCCCAACTTCGACTGGCCACTCTACTACAAGGAAATGCGCTATCCGGAGTTCGCCATTCTCAACGTCGATGCGCCCGAGTTTGTGAAAGAGGCCAGCAAGCTGCTCTCCGCCGAATCGCTCGATAACTGGAAGACCTATCTGCGCTTCCATGTTGCCGACGTTTCCTCGCCCTATCTTTCCAAGAACTTCGTGCAGGAAAACTTTGAGTTCTACCGCAAGCATCTTCGGGGCGCCACCGAAGTGCAGCCGCGCTGGAAGCGCTGCGTGCAATTTGTGGATTACAACCTGCCTGAAGCGCTGGGACAGGTTTACGTGGCCAAGGTTTTTTCTCCCGAGCTAAAGGCCAGCACGCAGGATATGGTCAAGCGTATTGAAGACGCCATGGGTCAGCGCATTCAAGGCCTCGACTGGATGAGTCCGGAAACCAAGCGGCAGGCGTTAACCAAGCTCGCGGGAATCCGCAACAAAATCGGCTACCCCGACAAGTGGCGCGATTACAGCTCGATCACCATTGCGCGCGATGACTTTGCCGGCAACGTGGAGCGCGCCCACCAGTTCGAAACGCGTCGCGACATCAACAAAATCGGAAAGCCCGTCGATCACGGCGAATGGGAAATTTCCGCTCCTACCGTCGACGCCTATTACGACCCGCAGATGAACGACATCAACTTCCCAGCCGGAGTCCTGCAGCCGCCGTTGTTCGATCTGAAAATGGATGACGCCCCCAACTACGGAAACACCGGGGGCACCATCGGCCACGAACTCACCCACGGCTTTGACGACGAAGGCAGCCAGTTCGACGCCACAGGAAATTTGAAGGATTGGTGGACCAAGAAAGACCGGGAGAAATTTGACGCGCGCACCAAATGCGTGGACGATCAATACTCGTCCTATGTCGCTATCGACGAAGTTCACGTGAACGGCAAATTAACGCTCGGGGAAAATGTCGCCGACCTGGGCGGGGAGATCCTCGCATACATGGCGTGGAAGGACGCGACCAAAGACAAGCATCTTGCGACCGTGGACGGCCTCACGCCGGAACAGCGTTTCTTCGTCGGCTTTGCGCAGTGGGATTGCTCCAATGAACGTCCGGAGGACATGCGCATGCGCGCCATCACCGATCCGCACTCGCCGGCGCGCTACCGCATCAATGGCGTGGTTGTGAACATGCCTGAGTTTACGGAAGCTTTCAGCTGCAAACCGGGCCAGCCGATGGTGAGAAAGCCGGCAGACATTTGCAAGGTCTGGTAGGCGGGACCAACTTTTTTACACTGCGGCTTGCAGCGGCTGGGTGGCGTTAATCGGTAATTTCGCACGCACGCGGGTGCCGGGATTGTTGGGCAGAAACTCGAGGCTGCCGCCAAACTTTCGCACCCGCTCCTTCATTCCCAGGATTCCCACTCCCGGGCGCGTAAAGTGTTTCTTCGAAGGTGCCGCATCGAACCCCTTGCCGGCATCAAGAATTTCCAGGCAGACCCCTTCCTCGTTCTTCTTTAATTGAATGATGGCGGTCTTCGACCCAGAATGGCGATGGATGTTGGTAAGCGACTCCTGGATCAAGCGAAAAAGAGTAATCTCGAGATCGGCGGGCAGCCGCCCCAGGTTGGAGGGCAGATCCAGCGTCACTTCCACTTCGCTGCGGGCGCTGAAGCCGTCGGCATACCATCGCACCGCCGAACACAGGCCTGCCTCATCGAGCAACGGCGGATGCAGCAGGTACGACATGGTTCGAATCTGCCGGCTCATTTCATCGACCAGCCACGACGTGTCGTCAATCACCGACTCCACGTTCGGCGTGGGCGCGATCAGCTCGGACTTCAATTTCACCAGGTTCATGCCCAAAGCAACCAGCAACTGGCCCGTGCTGTCGTGCAACTCGCGCGAGATGCGCCGGCGTTCGTCGTCCTGCGCCTGCAGCAATTGGCTGGAAAGAGTCTGGACATCGAGCCGCTGATGCTCCAGCTCGGCAGTTCGCTGGCGTACGCGCAACTCCAGATTCTCATTGATGCGCTTGAGTTCTTCTCGCGCGACGTTGGCGGCAGCGGCCTGCACATGCGCATCTCGCTGCGCCTGGCGCATGCGTAATAAGGCCTTCACTGTAGCCAGCAGTTCCCTGCGATTGATTGGCTCCGCCAAGTACGCGTCCGCCCCGCCCTCCAGACCGCGCACTCGGTCCTCCGACTCCACGTAGGAGGCCGAAATGTGCAGCACCGGAATATCGCGGGTCGCGGTGTTTTCTTTCAAACGCCGGCAGATTTCGTACCCATTAATATCGGGCAAATTGACGTCCAGCGTGATTAAAGCAGGGTTTTGGCGCGCCAGATCAAGCGCCTCGGCCCCGTTTCGGGCCTCAATCACCTGGTATCCACCCTCGCGCAGGTAGCGCGTGACGGAATAACGAATGGCGTCGTTGTCGTCGACCGACAAGATTGTGACTGCGGGTTCTTCGGTCATCAATGCTTTGATACCTATTCCGCTGCTACTGGTTGGTTGCTGGTGCGCAGGGAGTATGGAAGCCCCGCTTTTTGGAATGCCTGCGAGAATCTCGACGCGGCAACTTCGCGCGAACCCATGACGCTTTTGGGGATCACGTCAATGGCAGAGTTCAGCCGCAAATATTCTTCCGGGTCGAGTGATTTTGAAGTGTGGATAACTACAGGAATCTCCTTCGTGGCCTCGTATTCGCGGAGCGCCTCCAGTACTTCGAATCCATCCATCCCCTGCATACTGAGGTCCAGCACCACCAGGGAAGGCTTGTACTGCCGTGCCAGCCGGACACCCTCGGCGCCGCCCGTGGCTTCCACCAGTTCGCAGCCGCTGCTGCTGAGGAGACTTCGAATCAGGTAGCGCGAGGTCTCATCATCGTCAACAATCAGAACCCGTTCCCGCGGGTGCGGAGCCACCACGGATTCCAACTGGTTGAGCAGCCAGATGCGGTCGACCGGTTTGGCATAGAAACCGTCGGCCCCAAGCGCCAGGGCTTTGTCGCGATTATCGACCACGGTCACCACGAACACGGGAATCTCGCGAGTCGCAGGATCTTCCTTCAGGTCGCGCAACAGATCCCACGAGTGTTCTCCCTGTAACAAAACGTCGAGCACGATTGCCCGGGGAGTGAGCGAGCGCAATGCGGACCGCGCCTCCGAGATGGTGGTCGCCGGAATCACCTGGAACTTGCTGCCCTTCAAATATTTTTCGTAGATGAACAGTGCCTCGCGGTTATCCTCCACCACCAGAATCGGCGCCTTGCCGGAATCAAGTTCGCGCTTCACCTCGGGGACGTACACCACTTCGGTCTGCCCCTGGAAATTGCTGGGAATCACCGCCGTGAAGGTCGACCCGATTCCGACTTCGCTTTTCACGAACACATTGCCGCCCAGCAACTGCGCCAGCTTGCGGGAAAGAGGCAGTCCCAGGCCCGAGCCCTTGGCAACTTTTTGGAGTTTGCCGTCAATCTGCGTCCATTCCTGAAAAATCCTCTCCTGGTCCTCGGCCGAAATTCCAATGCCGGAGTCGGCAACCTCGAAACTGACGGTGTTGTCCTGCCCCCGGGACACTGACACGCGCACTTCCCCGCGCTCGGTAAACTTCAGCGCGTTGGAGATGAAGTTGCGCAGAATCTGCGAAATCTTTCCTTCATCGCTGTACAACACCAGATTTTCTTCCGGGTCATCGAAGGTTAATTTCACGGACGAGTTCTGCGCCAGCAACGGGCGCAACATGCCGCGCAAGGCCGAGAACAGCGTGTTCACGTCGAAGTTGGCCGGCCGAATCGTGACCTTTCCAGCCTCCACCTTCGCCAGGTCGAGCAAATCATTCACCAGGTCGGTCAAGTTCTGGGCGGAACTCTTGATGAAGCGAACCTGCTTGTCCTGCTCCGCGGTCAGCTCTCCGTCGAGCCGGTCGAGGAGGATTTGACTGAGGGCCGAAATCGAATTCAGCGGAGTCCGGAACTCGTGGCTCATGTTCGACAGGAAGTGACTTTTTAGTTCGGAGGCCCGCTGCAGGAAGTCGGCGCGATCGTCGAGCTCGGCATACAGCGCCACCACGCCGCGATTGGTTTCGTCCAGTTCCCGGTTCAGCTGGGCCAATTCCATCTGCCGCGCGCGAAGTTCTTCGAGGGTTTGCAATAATTCCTGGTTCTGCTGCTGCAGTTCGTCGTAGGCGTTCTGCGGCCCAGGCGTCTCGATCTTGGCCAGAAGCGAGTCGAGTTCCTTTTTTCCCAGTACGCCGGACTTATGAGGAATATTCTTGCCCAGGCTGACCGTGGTTCCCTTGGGCGAGGTCTCAATCTGGAAGGCGTCCATCAACCGGCGGGCGCCAAGAAGGCCAAGTCCCATACCAGTGGGCGACTTGTATTTTCCGTCCAGAATCTGGTCGATATTCCCGATCCCGCGTCCTTTGTCGCTCACCGAGATTTCGAGCGCCGGAACGGGAATCTTCTGCACCTGAAACTCAACGATCCCCCCGCCGGCATATTCGAAGGCATTTCGCGCGATCTCCGACAAGGCCGTGGCGATCCTGGTCTGATCCTGCGTGTCGAACTTCAAGGCGGCGGCAATCTGGCGAGCGCGCTGCCGTACCAGCACCACGTCATGCTCTCGCCGGATTTCCATGCGCAAAAGCTTCAGCGCCATAACGCTCCTACTCGAAATTCTTAGCCGCTAGAACTGTCACATCGTCCCGTTCGCGCTCAAAATCGCGATACAGAACTGCCGCGATGATGCTGGGATGTTTTTTCCCGAGGCCGGGATAGCGGTTCAGGTCCCACTTCGATTTCAAGCCGTCGGAATGCATGATGAGGATGCTCTCCGGGTTCCAGGGCACGGTGAATTCCTGGAATTTGTGGATCTGATGACCCAGCGTCCCGTTGTGGCTGGCGATGCCGCGGCGGTTCTCCCCTTCGATCACCGTCCCGCTGATGTTGCCCACTCCGGAAAAAACCAGGGTGCGTTTCTCCGGCGAAATGGCGGCAACGGCACCGGCCGCTCCCCGCGTTTTTTTCAGCGCATCGTGGCAATCTTGCAGAATGGCTGCCGCCGAGGTCGCCTGCGAATGAGCCAGCACGCGTTCCGCTTCGCGCGCCGCCTCCGCCGCATATATGCCGTGACCGAGCCCGTCTACCACCATAAAAAAAGATCGGTCGGCCATGGGCCGGGTTCCCCAACCGTCGCCACAGACTTCTTCGCCTCGCACGGCCAACGAAATCACGCCCAGGACGAATGTGTCATCTTCTGGAGGTGCCCCGTGCGGCCAGAACTCGGCTAATACGCAGGTTCCGAGCTTGGCAGCGGAGTAAAGATCGAAGCGCGTGGCCAGCCGCCGCACCGCGCCCAGTCCGTTTCCTGCAGTGCCGGCGGTTGAGTATCCGTCTTTCAAAGCGGCGGCAACATCGTGGATACCCGTGCCGCGATCCAGCGCCAGCAACCGCACTCCCCCTGCTTTTTTCCCGGCGATCGGCTCGCAGAGAATCTTGCCGCTGCCGGCATGCTTGGCGATATTGGTCGCCATTTCCGTGACCGCAATCGCGATCTTTCCGGTATCGGTCTCATTCATGCCGATCGACTCGGCACAAGCGACTGCGGTCCGGCGGGCTTCGCCGGCTCCCGAATGATCGGTAATGTCAACCGCTTGCATCATGAAAGACCCGTTGGTTGCCTCCGTACTGATTACTTCCACCGTATCGCCGTTATCTTGGTGCCTTCTCCCACGCGGGAGATGACCTCGAACTCGTTCACCAGCCGCTTGGCTCCGCCCAAGCCGAGTCCAAGACCCGATCCGGTGGTAAAGCCGTCGCGAAAGGCGAGATCGATATCGCCAATGCCCGGCCCTTTATCCTGAAAGACGAGCTGAAGCCCAACCCGCGGACCGTTCAGTTGCGACATCACCATTTCCCCGCCCTTGCCGTGGATCAGCGTGTTGCGGGCAAGCTCGCTGGCCGCCGTAACCACTTTGGTCTGGTCGACCAGGCCAAAGCCCAAGTGCGACGCCGTTTCCCGCACTCGCCGGCGAACCGTGACCACGTCCGCCTCCGACATAACCGGCACGGTCTCAGTAGAAACGACTGCCATAGAGAAGATCCTTTTGAGAGTCCACCGAGTTCCGTAGCAGCTCCATGCCGGCATCCACATTCAATGCCGTGCGCACTCCTTCCAGCGACATACCCAACTCGACCAGAGTGATCGCTACTGCCGGCTGCATGCCCACCACCACGGTCTGCGCGTCCAGGATGCGTGACATGGAGGCGATATTGCCCAGCGTTCGCCCGATGAACGAATCCACGATTTCCAGGCTGGAAATGTCGATCAGAACGCCCTTGGCCCCGGTCTCGCTGATTCGGTTGGTCAAGTCGTCCTGCAAGGTCATCGCCAGCCGATCGTGCATGTCGACCTGGATGGTGACCAGTAAAAATTCACCCATTCGCAAAATCGGAATCTTTTCCACCTGGCCTCCTCAGCCTCTCTTTATTCTTCCTGCTCTCTGGGCTGTTCCCTCTTTTGCGACACTCTCACGAACCTGAAACCGGACCGCTGCAGCGCAATGCCAAAGGCATCCGATAACGTCGCTTTTGTCGTGATGTCGAGAAGGTTGATGCCCAGATGGACAATCGTCTGCGCAATCTGGGGACGAACGCCGCTGATGATGCAGTCGGCGCCCATCAGGCGGGCGGCTGTCACCGTTTTCAAAAGGTGCTGGGCAACCACCGTATCCACGGTAGGCACGCCGGTAATGTCGATAATGGCCACTTTGGAGTTGGATTGCACAATCGCCTCCAGCAGCGATTCCATCACGACTTGCGTGCGGGCGCTGTCGAGGGTGCCGATCAGGGGCAGAGCCAGAATGCCTTCCCACAGCTTCACCACTGGCGTCGAGAGCTCGAGCATCTCTTCCTGCTGCCGCTTGATCGTATCCTCGCGAGCTTTCAGATAATTTTCCGTGGTATAGAGGCCGAGGCCGTCAATCAGCTTCGTCGCAATCCACATCTCATCCGCCATGGCATTCGGATCTTTGCTCATGGATTCGCGAATCGCGGTAAAAAGCGGCTGCTTGATGGAGAGCACGAACGTCGCCGTTTCCCTCGCCGTGAAGCCCTGCACGGCCCGGGTGCGCGAGATATCGGCCAGCATCGCCCGCAGCGGATCGTATGCGGAAGCTTGCACATCTCCACTCTGCGACGTCGCCTGGGCCAACTGGCCAAGAAACTGGTTGCACTGCGCCTGCAACTCGGACTCCTTCATCAGGTCGCTGCGGCGGGTGGTCCCCATCATGTCGCGAAGCCAACCCTGCAACATTCGATCCCGATGCTGTTCAATGATCGAACCCAGATTGGTCGTCTGAGAGTTCACAGAAGTCGCCATGGTCTATGTTCCTTTCGAAGAATTTGCTCGGAGCGGCGTGGTTGGTGCTGCTATTGCCGTCCGATGGCCAGCGCAAAGAAAGGGCTGGGGATTTTAAAATTATAGCCCAAGCACTGCACGGCGCGCACCCGCGCGCGCGGCTTGCTAACGTCTCTTCAGGGACTTTTCTTTCTCATCCAGCAAGCGCGATATCTCCTGGCATAGCGCCAGCAGTTTCTCCGGATCCTTCTCCACCGCCGCCTGTTCGCAGAGTTGCAGCCACCGTTCCTTTTTCTGTTCGCCGTTCATAGTCTGAACCCTGAGGTCTTCACCGATTGTTGCCGAAGTGGGTATAAGTTCGCATTTCGGGCGAAAACAGCGTAGCGGGAAATTTACTGATTTTAGGAGGGCATGTAAGGAAAAACCCGACACCACCCTCTCATTTTCACCGGAAACGGTGCATAATGCTGAGGTTGGAGGGACATTGTCGAGCTCGGCCGCATCCACGGAAGGCACCATTCTCTGCGCCGACGATACCGAAGCGCAGCGCTACGTCCTGGTGCATGTGCTGCGGAAAGCTGGATTTCAGGTTCTGGAGGCGGGCACCGGCCGCGCTGCGCTCGCCATGATGGAAGCCGCCCCGGACCTTGTCGTTCTGGACGTAAACCTGCCCGACATCAGCGGCATCGAAGTGTGCCGGAAGATCAAGTCCAATCCCTCCACCGCGCGAACCCCGGTGCTGCAAATCTCGGCGACCTTCGTCAGCACCGAGGCTCGGGTCGCCGGCCTTGAAGGCGGCGCCGATGCCTACCTGGTGCAGCCGATTGCGCCCGATGAACTCACCGCCACCGTTCGCGCCTTGCTGCGCATTCGTCGCGCGGATGAGTCCCTATGGAAATCCCAGCTGCAATATCGCTCCTTCTTCGACGCCAACCCGCTTCCCTGCTGGGTTTTCGATACCACGGACCTTCGCATCCTGGCGGTGAACGCTGCCGCCGTGCAGCATTACGGTTACTCCCGGGAAGTTTTCACCACGCTGCATCTTCCTGACCTCTTCACGCCGGAAGAACAGGAAGCTTCGCTGTCCAGCCTGACCGGAAATACCCTTCCCCAAAGCGCGCGCACCTGGAAGCTCAAAGCCCGCGACGGAAGGCTGACCGACGTCGAAATGATTTGGGCGCCACTTGAGCTGGATGGACGCAAAGTACGCCTAGTCATCGTCCACGACATCACCGAGAAGCTTCAACTGCTGCAGGCGGAAAAGAATGAGGAAATTCGCCGCCTCCTGCTGGAACGGGTTCTGCACGCGCAGGAAGATGAACGGCGGCGCATCGCCCGCGAGCTGCACGACGAGGCGGGCCAATTGATGACTTCTCTGCTGGTCGGCTTGCGCAGCCTCGACGACGTCAAGCGGCTGGCCGACGTCCGCAAGCTTTCGAAAAATCTCCGGGAAATTGCCTCCAATGCAATTGACGAGCTGGGGCGGCTGGCCCGCGGCCTTCACTCTCGAGTTCTGGACGATCTTGGCTTCGACGCCGCCATTCGCCGCTATGTTGACGATTTCTGCCGCTCCCATCCCATCACGGTGGAACTCGACTTCGGCGACATCGACTTTCACGAATTCAGCACCGATGAGCAGACTCACTTTTATCGCATCATCCAGGAAGCGCTGACCAACGTAGCCCGCCATTCTCAGGCGAAGAACGTGAAAATCTCGTTTCATCGCCACCAATCGGAAATCGAACTGTCCATTGTCGACGACGGCCAGGGCTTTGGCTCCGTCGGCGGCAATGGCAAGCCATCGTTTCATCTCGGAATCGAAGGCATGAAGCAGCGCGCGGTCATCCTGGGTGGAGTTTTGAAGGTAACTTCTTTATCTTCGGGAGGCGTCGAAATCAATCTTCGCACTCCTAAGAAAAATGCAGTTCGCGCGAAGGCGTAACGGCAGCTCTAACTTATGGCAAAGATTTCGAAAACCCGGGTCATGATCGCCGACGACCACGCCATCTTGCGGTCTGGTCTGCGCATGCTGATCGAGTCTCAGTCCGACATGGTCGTAGTGGGAGAAGCGCAGGATGGCAACGATGCGATTCGTGTCGCCCGCGAATGCTCCCCTGACGTCGTCATTCTCGATGTAACCATGCCGGAAAAAGGCGGATTGCACGCCATTCGCGACATTTTGAAAAATCAGGGCGCAATTCGCATCCTGGTCCTCACCATGCACGAGGAGGCCGCATTCCTGCGCACCGCCCTTTCCGCCGGCGCTTCCGGCTATGTGTTGAAAAAAAGCGTGGATGCCGACCTGCTGTCTGCCATCCGCGCCGTCAGTAAGGGCCGCATCTACGTTGATTCCGAACTCGCCACCGGTTTAGTGGAGCATGCCCTTCCTGATCGGGCCAGGCCGGCACAGAAACCGCAGGACGTGCTCAGCGAGCGCGAGTTACAGGTTTTAAAGTTGGTGGCGGAAGGTTTCAGCAGCCGCGAGATCGCCGAGCAGATTTTCATCGGCACCAAGACCGTCGAAACTTACCGCGGGCGCTTCGCGGAAAAACTGGGCTTGAAGTCGCGCGCCGACATCGTCCGCTACGCCCTCGAAATCGGCCTCCTGGCCCCCGAGAAACTGAGCCTTCTCAAGCGCGGCTGATGCGTTGTGCGATTGGCAAATTCAGTCCCGCGCAGCCGAGTCGAGGTGGAGCTGGAGGGAAGTTCTACGGCGACGCATTCGCCACAGCCGTTGAACGTTCCTTTAGAAACGCCCTGACCTAATTTTGAAAGGCTGGTGAGCGCGAAAGGAATCGAGTCCGCGCGGGAACGTAATTCCAAATAGTTCGACAGCACGGCTGGCACTGAAAAGCGGTCTTCTTACATGATAGGCAGTCTTACCGGATCACAAATGGATCACAGATAGACGGATGAGGTTCATCAAAATCGAAGTACGTACCTGAGTATCAGCCACGCGACGTGAAGGCCGTCCAATAGTCCGCCAATTCCGGCGAGTATGATCGACCATGTGATTACTGGCTTGTCAGCGAGAAAGTCTCGAAAGAATAGCGCCAGTTCTTTGTACTGATCGACGGTGAGTTTTGCCGGAGGACTGAAAGAGCCACCAGCTTGGTTGTTAGGTGGTGACATGCTGAATCACTTGTACGCGTACCAGCCTTGTTCCTTCTACCGGCTCTTTTTGAAACTCGTACCTAATAACGTTTCCGCCTTTGAGATACTTCTCCGCTCGGCTCTGAAAGAACTGAAGGTAGCCGTCCACTTCATCCGGGTGGAACAGTGTCGCAAACTTGCTGTCTGGAAATAGGGTGAGAACCTGTTCCGTAAGACCGTACCGATCTCCAAGGTGCACCATCGGCATGACGGCAAGATACAGGTTGTTGATGAGCATTAGCTTTTTTAGCGTCTCAAGAGGAACTCATTCTTCGCTGACTATCTCGAACTCCCGAGTGTGAGTCTTTCCGCCATCTTGGTACTGGAACTCAAAACCGTGCTTCGTGCGCCTACACGGGTAGTCCTGCACGTGAAGCCATTCCAAAGCATGCCACGAACGACGGCGCACTTCTAGCCCATAGGTATGGCCCTCAATCTCTGCGATGACCAAGTGCCACGTCTGCGTTCCTCCAGTCCCCTCGTTCATTCGCACTTTCTTGTCTTGTTCGATCCGCTTAATGTGGGCCGTGATCGGGAACTCTTGGGCGAAGGACAGACCAGCGAGAACTAGACCGAAGAAAAGTAGCGCGACTGGCTTTCTAAGCATTCGGTCCTCCCTTGGACAACATCATCTAGCAACTTGTCGCGGTGCACTAGCTAACTAGCATGGTTCACGTTGATCGTGCATCTCTGTGCGAAGTAAACGCGACATTTCGCGCTAGCCGATCTAGCTTTGCGATCAGCAGCATTGCGCCGTGCGATCGCCACGCTACCAGCGCAGCCGCAAGCTGTGGGCGGTCATTGCCCTTGCGGGTGCCGTGCTCTACTTCGACGAACTGCGCTATCAGCTTGCTGTCTGGCACAGTAGCACGTCAAGGGAAACTGAAAGGCTGCACCTCCTCTGGTATCGCCGGATCACATGGCGATTCCGCCGTTGTGACCTGGACACTGGTGCAGCAACGCCTCATGCGTCATGCGGACATTCGCACGACGATGAACACTTACGGCGACGCGGTAACGCAAGACATTACCGACGCGCACGGCAAGGTAGTCCGTCTAGCAATTCCGCTTAACGGATCAGCCCACGGGTCGGAAACTCTGGAAGTTACTGAAAAGATGGTGACCGCGGAGGGAATCGAGTCCGCCTCAAAACGTAAAGCAACTTAGACGGCAGCAGATGGCACGTTTCACCCTGTTTCGATGTAAAGCAGTGCGAAACGGCACGGGACACGGGGTCAATGAGTGTAATGGCGATTTTTCGCCAAACATCGCCCCGAGCGTCACTTCTGCGGAGGGTAGTGCGGTGGAAAAGGAACTTCGCATCGGAACGATTGGTTCCAACGTCGGATGCCGTTCCACAATCCAAAGAACACCATCGATAGCACCAATTGAGTTCCTACGCGAATCCAGCCCGTAAAATGTGGCGTTCCTATCATATTGGCGACAGCAATTCCCAGCCCGAAGCCCAGCCCCCTGCCCAGCACTCCGAAGATGAGTACGTATCGCAACTTGCCCATTGCAAGAATGCGCTCTTTTCGAGCGGAGCGTTCCTCAGGACCGCGTTTCAGGACTGGGATGCCGAAAGCACGAAGAAAAATTGCCCATAATGACAGCCAAGCGACTGCCACAGCAACCCCAGCCAGGACAGGAAGGATAAAGTCACGCACAACGGGAATTCTACTCCATCTCCTAAAAGGTTCAGTTGGCTGTCGAAAACAGGCGATTACACTCAAATTCCCGTCGGGCGTTTGCTGTCTCTTACCGCTTTGGTGTTGATGCGTGGTTCCGGTCCTTCACGATTCGATAAACGGTATAAACAAGCCCAAGAATGAGGATAACGAGAAGTGCCAACGGGTACTTGAAAGAGAGTGTGCCCACCAGCACGAGTAGTGCTATGGTCACGCTCATGGTGTTTCGAGACCGCTCCGCGTTTCTCAGCTTACCCATCAGCATCAGCGTAGCTGGAAACTGTTGGCATGTCGCGAACCGTTCCCAGCCGCACGGCGGTTAGTTGTCGAAACCAGGCCATTCCACTCATTGACCGAAGAAGGGACGGCAGGACCGCTTGGACTCGCTTGTGGGTGCCACGTGGAAGAATTAGCAACGTAAAGTAGTGCGAACGGCACAGGGACGGCACGGAAGCCAGTGTAACTTCTTGAAAAATGGTGAGCGCGGAAGGAATCGAACCCGCGATCAAGTGTCAAATGAAGGACTTAACTGAGCACAGTTGGCAGTCTAGAGCATTGTAAGTCTATGGTCAGTAAGGAACTGATTTCCGAAATCACTTTCTGGGCACCAGCAGGAAAAGCAAACGCTTTCGATTTGGAGTGCGCGCCCTCATTTCAATCACTTGCAACATCGTCCTATGACTGAATACTAGAGTTCGCCTTTCAGCGAAATGCAGCCGGTGCCTATGCAAATTCGAGCGGTGGCAGAATGTCCAAAACTTGCAAATTCCTAAAGAAAGATGGCACTCAGTGTCAGGCTGATGTGCAGATTGGAAAAGACCGATGTGTCTTTCACGATCCTCTCAAAATCGAGGAGGTTCGTGATGGGCGACGCCAAGGTGGCATCAAAAGAAGTCGTCAGGTCGCTTGCCTCGCATCGCGTACGCTTGACCGAGCTCTGACCACGTCAGCAGAGATTTCCTCGTTCTTGGCCGATACCGCAAATCAGGTTCGTCGCCTGCAACTTGACCCCGGAGTCGGCAATACGATCGGCTATTTGGCGTCGGTTCAGCTAGCTTCTTTGCGGCAGAGCAAGGTTGAGGATCATCTTAGCAAACTGGAGAACTGCCTGGGGCTGATCCCGAGATTGGGGCTATCGAATTCTGTAAGCGTAAGAGAGTTAAACACAGGGTCGGTTCCGCGCCGAATGGAACGCGTGCAGAGAGAGGTAGAGTTGCGAGAGTTTATCCACTCTGGACGGATTTTTGAGAATATGACGGAGGACGAAATGGAACATATGGCTGCGACCGGCGAGTGGCCAAATCGGCCCGACCCTCCCCCCGGGGCCAGTCGATTAGATCATATGGGCCGGGAGGAACTCATCAAGCTGTGGAAAGCGAAGCGAACTCAATTTGCAGGAAGAAACGAAGAGCAACTAGCTTTTTTTCTTCGACACGGCCATTGGCCCGAGCAGACTTGCGGATCGGACTGCCGTACAGTTGAAGAGAGTGACTCCCCCGATGTGCCGCCGCTTGAACCAAGCTAGATTCTACCTACTTAGTCCCAGCTGTGGTTACCTCCGTGCTGCTTGTTAGCAGATAATCTGCTGCCTTTCGCCGCACACGCTACCCGGCTCGACGGGTGGCCAATACTTCTGGGCGATAGGTGACATTTGCTGCTGAAAGAAGGCTAGACCCCATTGCAAAGAGAAATGCAAGAGCTTTTCGGCTCGGCCCACTCCCGAAGTTCTTGGGAGCGCAGCCCTGAAAAGGCTGGCGTCGGCGGTTCAACTCCGTCCCTGGCCACCACATTTCAAAGCATTTAAGCTCAACCGCCGAAAAACCTTCAGCCCAGTGTCAGCCCAGGATTCGGGCCACTGTGCTCAATTCACTGCTTCGCTGCTCGATTGCAGGATGGCTTCAAGCATTTGTCCTTGAGCTGCCATCCGGTCTTCACTGATGCTGTGAGCATAAAGTTGAAGAGTGGTTTTCACATCCGAATGCCGTAGCAGAGCTTGCACGGTTTTCGGGTCGGTCTTGGTTCGTACTAGGAAAGAGGCAAGACTGTGTCTCAGGTTGTGAAACCCGAAGCGCACCTTGTCATCTTTCCCCAACACCCCGGCTTTGACCGCTGCGGGCCGAAGATGAGATTCGACTAGCATGTTGGCGACGCGCGGTTGTTTCCCCTTGCACTTGAAAGACGCGAACACCCAATTTTCGGGTTGAGAGAAGGAGGTCGTGTTCTTCCATGCCTGCATGGACTCGGCAAGCAGAGAATGTAGCGGCACCGGAGCGTGCGAAGCTTTGCTCTTCGGCACCCCGATTTGGCCACACGTCCAAGTACGACGAACGTGAATCTGCGAATGCTCGAAATTCACGTCATGCCACTGTAAGCCCAGGCATTCCGAGATACGAAGTCCCGTGGCAGAGGCCAGTAAGGTCAGCGTGCGCTCCGGCTCTTGCAAGTGCGTGAGAACATCAAACGCCTGCCTCGGAGTCAGGATCATCGCTTCGTAGGTGCTGGTCGTCTTGCACCGAACGAACCGCATCGGGTTTGCTTCCTCCGTTCGGGGAATCAGCCCGTAGCGTTGCCCGTGCTTGAAGACCAGACTCATTACCCTTCGTATCTTGTCGAGCGTGGGATTTGCCAGATCCTCTTCCTGCTTCAGAGCCTTCAGCCATTGCTCGATTTCAAGTGGCTTAAGACTGAGTGCCGCCCGCTTGCCCCACCTGTCGATGCAGCGGTTCTTGAGAATCCGCTTATATCCTGCAATCGTAGTGTGGGATTTTGGATCGGCGGTTTCGGTTTGCTCGCCCAGTTCGTGAGTCATAAAGTGTTGGGCGAGGTGAGAAAACGTCACGCGAACTTTGCAATCTGGTCCGTTGAGTTGTAGATGCTGCCGTTCTACTTCCCCCCATGCCGCCGATTGCGTAGGGAAGTCATGCACAAGACCAATCGGGATCTTGTGTTCCACCCTCCGCCCGTCGGACATTCGGGTTACGAAATAGCGCAACACCCAGTTTTGTCCATTCTTGCGGGATTCCACCCGCAAACTTCCACGTTGAAACCGCGCCATTTTAGCTCGTCTCCTGTCTTGGCGCGGGAGACTGCCGGGGGTAGTTTACACTTGACGAACGGAGTGCGGTAGCCACTTCGGAGAGCCGGAAACGCCACACGCGACGCGAACCGGTGCCTAACGGATAGGCAGGGATTGCGCCTTGGCGAGCCAGTTCAAGCACCCGTCGCGGTCGTAGTTGGAGGAAATCGGCGACTGCTTCCGCATCAACAAAGGCTTCGCATTCTAAATTGGCTGTCATGCCCAGTTTCCGGTTGTCAGTTGTCCTACACTGGTCGTTCCAGGAAGAGAGGCAAAACAATCGTCACCACGAGTTGCAATCGTTCCCAATAATGTCATCTGCAAACTGCAGTGATGACGGATTCGATCTGGCTTGCCTTTCCTGTCGCGGCAATGCTCAACAGTTGCGAGACTAAGGCATGATGGGATGAGGAATCTAGTTCACTGGCTAAAAAAACTGTTCGGTCGGTGTGAAGTAACTTAAGTAAGCGTTCAGTGTTGCAGCTGTTGCGACCAGCGCAGCGACCAGAGCTTGCTTATGCTGGGAGGGTCGTTATCAGGGGAGGCACTTGCTCTGGGTTTCTTTTCTTCTCTTTTCAAATTTGTTGAGCCAAATTGTAAAAGCCCGTTGTTCCATTTTCGGCAGACCCTCGATCTCACGCGCTGCATTTACTAACCGCCACAAACGAACCTGGTGGTACCCTCCGGTAGAGGATCGGATGCGCTCGTAAAGTGAGTGCTGCCTTGTCAGAGCAACCATGGTCGGTATGCGCGATTTTTTCCGCTCCCAATAGGGAGCCCGGATGTTGACTTTCCGCTCTACTTCTCTCGCGTAAGAACGGAGAATCTCGGGCAGTTTGATGACATTGAAGCCGAAGTTGATTGAGTCTGGCGAGAATTCTGTTTCGTTTGTTCTCTCTATTTGACGAGCGGTTCTACAGATATTCTTGATATTTCTTCTCAGCGTATCTTGGCTGATCGGCCACATCTCCCTGTTTTCGTTGCGGAGAAGCGTTTGCCGGTCGGCCTTCATTAAGTTGCAATCCAAGCGGAGACCTGCCAGAAGCTGTTCCGGCGTCAAGCCAGTCCTAGCGATCAGGAAATCAAAATCCTTTTTGAGCTGTGGGTCCCGCTCGATGCGCTTGCGTAATTCTTCCTTGGACATTTGCCGGGGGTGACGCAACAATTATGACATGCGTTCGCACCACAGAAAGAATTCTTGGCGCTTAGCGGTACCGCTTTAGACACCGCTCGACCGTGCGATTTTGGCTGGCCTAGACCGCTAAGCGATCATCCGGAGGAAGGTTGGACGCCGAGTACGTCAAATGAAGCATGAAGTTTCCCGCGGCATCCGCTGTGCCGCTGCAGGTGGTGGTGCCGGGAGAGACTACCGGCGTCGAGGGCGGGGATTGGGTGACGGCGCTCGCGGCGCTGAAGTCAAAGTGGACGCACGTTCCAGGGCGAGGAGAGATGCAAAGACGGCACGGCTCTGTCGACAACCCGGTGCCATCTCAAAAACGGCGACTAGAAATGATCCGCGGATGCAGTTGTGCCCGCGGAAGCGTAATACCCCTTGCGAGCGTAGACCTTCAACTTGTGCCCGGCCTTTTCCGCCTTGATATCGATGGCATGATACTTGCCGTTGGCCTCAATTAAAGCCGGCCTGTAGGAAATCATGTAGCGGCTGCGAATGACTTCCTGGAGATCGTTAAGGCTGCCCTTAAAGCGATGGATCGAGCCGGGGGAGAAGGCGGCGCCGCCGGTGAGGGTAGCAAGAGTCGAGAGGGCGTGCTCGCCGACCTGTGCACTTACATCGGCGGTAGTAATACCAGGATCTGCCAGGTTCTCCCGTGTGCTGATGGTGTAAACAGCGACATCAGCTTTTTGAGCGCGCGCGATGGCATCTTTTAACTTGACGCTGCTGGAATTGTCTTCACCGTCGCTGATCACTACAAGAATTTTAGCGACCGGGTGCTCTTCTGCGAGGTTCGCCAGCTTGGCCGTTGCGAAATCCACGGCGTCCCAGATGGCGGTGCCGCCGGCCGGAACGAGCTCGCCAACGGCACGTGAAATGAGGCTCTTGTCAGGGGTAAAATCCTGGACCAGAAGCACGGAATTGGAGAATCCGACCACGAAGGCCTCATCATTGTCGCGCGTGACGACCTTCTGCATGAAATTAGCTGCGGCATCTTGCTCGAACTTGAATCGGGACAAGACCGAGGCACTGGAGTCGATCAGTAATCCGAGGCGCAACGGCAGCTGGGCTTCGTTTCGGAAAGAGGTAATGGCTGCAGGGGGTCGACTGTTATCCTGGAGACCTATGTCCGAACCGGTCAGCGTAGTCACTGAGCGGCCGTGATCGGTGGCCGTAAAAAACACTGCGACTTCATCCGTGGAGGAGCGAAAGACAAAGCCTGAGCGTTTCGGCCGCGGAGCCGGCACGACAACCGTAGCCGAGGGCGATTCATCAGGTGCAACCTTGCTGTCACAGTCGAGGCAATCGTTTTCAGCAGCAGCAGCTTCGGCCTCTGCAATCTGAGCATTCTGCTTCGCCGCCTCAAGGAGCTGTCTTACGCGCTCGGGCAACTCAGACGGGGTGGGAGGCCCGCTCGGGACGGTCGTGTAGGTGGCGTTGAGAGCGGAAGCGACGTTCGCAGTCCTAGGATGTTTCTGCTCCTCTTTCAACTGGTCCATCATCTGCACGGCTTGAGCCGCCGCCTGCGATTTCGGATCTTCTTTCAGTAACGTGACCAATTCTCGCTGAGCTTTGACTAAATCGTTTTGAGCCTCATAGGCCGCGGCCGCGTAAAAGTGCACCATCGATGCGCCCTGATGTCGGCGCTCATGAACTTTACCAGCAGTTGCTACGGCGCCAGTGAAGTTGTGATTCATGAACTGTCCGTAGCTAAGAGCGGTAAGAACGGATAGGTCCAGAGGCGCAATGTCGGAGGCTTTCTGCAGGGCTTGTTCCGCAGCGGGATAATGTTGCAAGGCCAGCTCGGCGCAGCCAAGGTTCAAGTAGGAATTTGGCAGGTGGTCATCGAGTGAAACTGCCTTCGCGAATTGTTCCCGCGCTTGCTCATTCTGATTGAGTGAGAGGTAGGCCGTCCCTAAAGCATTAAACGCAGACACGAAACTTGGGTAGATCGTGGTGGCCGTCGTGAGGTGATCGACGGAAGCCTGAAGATCTTTGCGCAGAAGAAGCTGATACCCTTTCTCAAACTCGTGGCGAGCCTTGCCTGGCGCCTTAAGATCCAGTTTCGAAAGAGTGCCGGTTGGCGATTCCAGCGAGCTGCGATTTTGGGTATTGATCTGCCACAGGTTCGAGTCCATCTGGGTTGCTTGCACTAGATTGAGTGCTGAGGACGCCATACTGGTCATGGCGCTGCCTTGGGAAGATGGAAAGCTCAAAACCTGACCAGAAGCGGCGGACGAGAGCAGGCATAAAACGAGGACGCGGCAGCCAGAATGATTCATCGTTCCTCCCCGGACGGAACCCGCACACGATGTCTGGCTCAATAGTATAGTAGCGCCGCACCGCACTTACAATGTAGAAATGGCTATTACGTCCTTAGTGAAAGTTTCGGCGACTTCACTCGCATTCACTCCGGGCATCCGCGTTCTTGCTCATAAAGTGTTGGGCGAGGTGAGAAAACGTCACGCGAGCTTTGCAATCTGGTCCACAGGGAGGCTTGAATTCACCCACGGTTTTAGGCAAACTTCGGGGGTGGGGGTTGGTATGTCCCGTCGAATTGCATCCTTGCTGTTTGCCCTGCTTTCTTATGGGCTGTTCGCAACAAGCTTTTGCTTCTCTGTTCCGCTTTTCGCACAGGTGCAGTCATGGGTACAGCTTCAAGACCCTAGCCCGGAGCATGGCTTTGTACTCGACGTACCGAAGGGTTGGGCGGCGAAAGCAGGGATGTTTCGGCTGGGATATTCCGACGTGCGCCTCGTGGTCGATCTCAAGTCCCCCGATGGGAAGACGAACGTCCGTCTCGGCGACGTCAGCATTCCTGCCTATGCACTCCCGACACCAACCCATCCCCACGAGGGTGACTTCATTGACTTAGCGGCGCAGGCACAGTTGACCGTTGCCAGCTATCGCACGGGTCAGCAGTACGCCGAGAAGTACGCGCAATCCCGCTTCAAGGAACTCTGCAAGAGCCTGACGCCGGACGCACACGCGCCGTCAATCTCGATACCAGACAACTTGCCGCCAGACCCCGCCGCGCAGAGTTCCACTACAGGCGAAGTCACCTACCGATGCGATTCCGGTTCAGGAGCAATGACCGCCTTTGTTTATGCCAAGACGAACCTTAGCGAGGGGCTTTGGACTGTCCGCAATTTGGTCAGCTATCTTGCTCCCCCGGAGCAGGTTTCCTTGGCGACGGACGTGTTGCGGCATTGCGTGCGCTCTTTTCGTTTGAACCCGCAGTGGGTGGAGCGCCAAAAGCAAATGGACGCCTATGCTCTCGATTACCAGCGTCAGCGACAAGCGGCTCGCATACGCCAGATTCAGATGCAGGTCGCGCAGTTTGAGCAGAGCATGAAAGCCATGCAGCAGCAGGTTGCGTCCTTTGAACGCGGACAGCAGCGAAGTGCTGCGCAATCGGAGGAGTGGGGTAACATTCTCACGGGAATCACACCCACGGTAGATCCGTTGGGAAACAGACAGGATGTGTGGACGGGAACCAAGAGCCGCTACTTCAAGAATGGGAGCGGCACAATAGTCAACTCCGACGTTGTACCGCCCGGTGGAGGATGGACGGAGCTAGGGACGCCGCCGCAACCGCCGATCAGATGAGGGCGTCAGTCCGGCTCGGGGCTCGGTCGCGGTGGCGATTGGCGTAATTAGTTCAAGTGTTTGAAGCTTGCTTTCACGAAAAACAATTGCTCGATGTCCAGACCTTGCCCCGCCATGTGGTCCTCCGGCATCATAGACTCAATCGACCTGGGTATTGGCGCGAAGTCATTTTGCGGCCAAAAACATAGTGTGGCATCGGAATAGCCCGCTGCGACAGCACTCTTTTTCGGCTTGACCCCCGCCCGTCGACGAGTCTCGTCTTCTCGTCCTTGGCTTTGGTCTTGTGGGATCTCTGAAGGAATAATGTTTTCTTTAGCCACTATCTACCTTTGGGCTGCATCCTATTGCGAACAAAGCGGCATCTGGGATGTCTGCCAAATGCTTCGCATACTTGTTGTTGATGATCAGGAGCCGGTTCGACGAAGCATTCAAGCTCTACTCGGATTGCGCAAGGGGTGGCTGGTTTGCGGTGAGGCTGCCGACGGGCTCCAGGCAGTCGAGGAAGCGAAATCATTGCGGCCCGATCTGATCATAATGGATGTATCGATGCCAAACATGAACGGTTTGGATGCGGCCAAGATAATACTTCGTGAAGTCTGCGCATCTCGGATTCTTATCATTAGCCAAAACGAGCCTGCAATCGTCCGACGACAGGCGCTCCAAGTCAGCGCCCATGGGTTTATAGAGAAATCGAACATTCAGCGCGATCTCATTGGAGCCGTTGAATGTATACTCTCGGGCGATGGCCAATCGAATGCCGAAAAAGCGAGTTAAGGCACAGCCCGCGCTTGATTCGGCTGTTTCAGGGATCGCCGAGCTCGATTCAATTCTTAGGGGCGGATTCCCCCGCAACAGGATGTGTCTCCTTCAAGGGCCTCCCGGCAGTGGAAAAACCACGCTTGCGCTGCAGTTTTTGCTGGCGGGCGCGAAACAAGGAGAGAAAGGCGCATACATTACGTTTTCCGAGACCGCCGTCGAACTACGACAGTCAGCCAAATCTCATGGATGGTCATTGAACGGCCTGTCGATAATTGATTTAACGAAGATGAACTCTGAGCTCGGGCTCGAGAAGCAATACACGGTTCTTCATCCGGCTGACGTGGAGCTTGCCGAAACATCTACCGAGCTTTTAAAGAAAATAAAGGTTCTCAGCCCGAGGCGGCTAGTACTCGACTCTCTTTCCGAGCTTCGCATGGTTGCTCGTGATCCACTGCGCTATCGAAGGCAGATACTTGCTTTGAAACAGGCACTCTCTGAATTAGGTTGCACGGTCCTCTTCCTCGATGACCAGACAAGTGAAACTGGAGCAGACCTCTTACTCCAAAGCATCGCCCACGGTGTTGTTCAGCTTACGAGCGAAGAAACGTCACAAGGGGCGTTGCACCGTCGGATTAAGGTCACAAAAATGCGCGGCGTCTCGTTCTTCGAAGGCGCTCACGATTTCACCATCGCTACGGGCGGCATAAAAGTGTTTCCCCGTTTGGCTCCTGCAGGAGACGCCTCCCTTGATGGATTGAATGCTGGTCCGGCTCTTGCAAGTGGCATCAAGGAACTAGATGAGCTCATGGGAGGCCCGATACCTTGGGGGTTCGGACTGATGATCGTTGGTCCTCCAGGCATCGGGAAATCTTCGCTAGCTGCGCAATTTGCAGTATCCGCGGTACGGGACGGGAAAAAAGTCTGCATGTACTCGTTTGAGGAGAGCGTCACAACGTTTCTGAGACGCTGCGAAAGTCTAGGAATCGGGATAGCAAGACATGTCAAAACGGGTGCCGTGGAAATAAAACGGGTCGATCCCTCGCGCATAACACCCGGCCAAATCATTCATGACATCAGCACATCGATAGAAAACAATCATGCTGGGGTAGTGGTAATTGATAGCTTGAACGGTTATTTGCAGGCAATGAGCAGTGACCGTTCCTTTATTGTCCACCTTCATGAGCTGCTCGCATATCTGAATGCAAGAGGGGTGATCACAATTTTGGTGTCGACCCAACATGGGTTTATTAATGTGGACCAGTCCAGCTTTGAGGCTACTTACCTCGCCGATTTGGTGATCCTGCTACGCTATTTCGAATCACTGGGAACTGTTCGTCAGGCTATATCGATTATCAAGAATCGAAGCCAGGACCACGAGCGGAACATTCGGGAGTTTGAGGTCGGAAAGAAAGGGATACGGATTGGCGTACCCTTAACAGGGTTTCAGGGGGTTCTAACCGGCAACCCGGAATTCTCTGGTGAATCAGGAACATTGATTCGAGATCAGGATGCAAAAACCAAAACGTCGTTCCATCATCGCGGGACAGGTCCTGTTGTGCGCGCCGTTCGGCAAAGACACTGAAATCTTGACGGAGATTGTCTCGTCAGAGGGTCTTGGGGTCACTCACTGCGCATCGCTGAACGAAATGGCGCAGAGAGTTTCTGAACGAACCGATTTCGTTCTAATGACAGAAGAGGCGCTCGTTTCTACATCGTTGCAGGCGATTCAACGAACCCTGCGAAAGCAGGAGCCGTGGTCTGACATCCCAATCATTCTTTTGGCCAGTGCAGGTCCAACGCCGTCGCGCTGGACAACAGGGTTCGTCTCGACGCTAGCGAACGACGCGAACATATCGATTTTGGAGCGCCCCGTGCGCGTGCCCACGATCATCAGCGTCTTACGAAGTGCTAAGCGAGCACGAAACCGCCAGCGCCAGGTTCAAGGGCTATTGCTGCAAGAGAAGGAATCCGCGTCGAAGTTGAGAACTGCTCGTGATGAACTCGAACAGCGGGTCGAAGAACGAACGGCTGCCGCGCGCCAACTCAGCGCACGGTTGCTCCAAATGCAGGACGAAGAACGCCGACGAATTGCTCGGGAATTACACGACAGTGCGGGGCAGATGGTCGCGGCTCTCACTATGAATATCGATCAGATGAAGGCGGTCGACGGCGCTTCGCGGGAACAAGCACGGTTGCTGGCTGACAGCGATGTCATTATGCAACATCTAAACAAAGAATTACGCACAATGTCACACCTCTTGCACCCACCACTCTTAGATGAAGTGGGGCTCTCCTCTGCGCTCGACTGGTACGTCGATGGATTCACGAAACGCAGCGGCATTCTGACGACTTTGGAGCTTGCGTCGGATTTCGGCCGCGTGAATTCTGACCTTGAAATAGCAGTCTTCCGGCTTGTGCAGGAATGCCTTACGAACGTGCACCGGCATTCCGGCAGTTCAAGAGCGGTGGTGCGGTTGAAGCGCACTCGGCAAGCGGTCACGCTTGAAATTGAAGACGAGGGGCACGGTATCGCGCCGGAAAAGAAATCTCTTCTTTTGGGCTCTGGGCCCGTGGGAGTCGGGCTCCGAGGTATGCGTGAACGCGTCCTTCAACTTGGGGGGACATTGCGCATCGACTCCGAGGATGGGGGAACAACAATTCGAGCAATGTTCCCAATCGGAAAGTCCGCCGTGTCAGCCCCGGAGGTTGCCTGAAGTCCGGTAGACCGCGCACAGTTCCCTCGCAGCACTCGCTCCGAGACAATTCTTATGCGCAGTCCAGAGTTTCCCCATCCAAAACGCGATGCGAGACCGCGAGATACCCATCGGGCATTTTTCACCTGACAGGGTGCTCTCGGTTGGGATATTCGCTTTCAAAGAAGATTATTCACTTCGACGAGAAGGGCGATGGAGCAACCTCTTGCGGCTGCCGCGAAGAGGGGGTACCCAGTTTACCGGAAACTGTATAGTGAAGTTATTTCAAAAGGGTCTTCAGTCCAACTAGCAGCCCGACAATAGCTGCAAGCCCGACCACAATCCATTCCCACTTAGTCCACCAAGACCTCACTTTCTTATTAAGGATCACGTCAATCCGCGAGGGTTCGAGCGCCTTGGCCACTTCGCCGGGGTTGTTGTACCAGCCTTTTCCCAGCGCCTTCTCTTCTTCCGCGTTTTGAACTATCTTGCTTTGGCCATCTACATGGTATTTCCACTTGGGGAATTCCTGATAAACATAAGGCTTCTCTTCCTTCATTCCTGCCTCCTTGCGACACCGCGCGGAGATTGTACGATTTATCAAAAGCCCTCGCCAACAGACACTATCTCAATTGCCTATGATTTCGGGAATTTTTCGCTTGGAATCGGAGCCAGCGCGAAACCCCAATCGTAAAGCGTGTGCGCTCTCAAGCAACTGCCCGAAAGAGTTTCCGAGATTTTTCTGCAGTTGCACTCCCCCGTGGGGGGCATTTCGCCCTGTTGGGTCAGGCGCTTTTTGTTTGCTGTGCGCAGTCGTGGAGTTCAAAATCCTCTCGCATTCGCAGTAACGCCTCATCCACGTGTTCGCCAAACTGCGGAGTTCCTACGAATTTGCGGTCGCACACACTGCAATGGGCCTCTAGGTTGTAACCCATCTCGACCTTTGTGAATTGGAGATAGCGCTGGGGATTCGGCATAGGTGCCCTCATTTTTTTCTGCTTAAGCGAAATGAGACAACGCGGCGGACCACTACTTGAATTACTACGCCGTGTTGGTTCGCGTGTCCCGCGTCACACCCGACGCCCTGAGGGATTTGCTCGGCATGGCTCATAAGTTCGTGACCTCGCATGAGGCGGCACTCCGTTCGCCGTCTCGGAAACGACGCAAACCCGTCTGACTCCCAGAATCTACAGACGTTCACCGAAGTACAACGTATGCCCTTGATCGTCCTTAATCACAAACTCGCGTGTTCCCCAAGCCGTTTCATTCACGTCCTTTATAAGAGGCACCCCGTTCTTCTTCAACGCTGACGCGGTAGCCGAGGCATCGCCCGTTTCAAGGTAGAGGTGAAAATGCTCGCCTTTCTCCACGAACTCGATGGAGGGGTCTTTCTCGTCCGAGAGCTTGAGGTGAAAAAGCTGGTTTCCTGCCCGAATTCCAGCATAGAAGTCCTCGTGCTGGAACTCCAGCGTTAGTCCCACTTTCGTGGTGTAAAACCGTATGGATTCGGCGAGATTGGTAGTTCGTAGCTGCGCGATTGCGCTCAATATCTGCATCTTCCCTCCGCAGCGAGATAGCTTCGAAATTATCCGTTCGCCTTCCATTGAAAGCAGATGCCGAACCCATCGGGGTCGCGAACATACAGTTGTTTCATTCCGTATGGCGCAACATGTGGCTCTTTTGCCTCAATTCCCCTAGCACGAAGGTGAGTGTAGATGGCATCCACGTCAGGTGCTCCAAAGAACAGCCCTGTGTCGCCGTGGCCGGCGATTCGTCGTGAGTCGGGCACTGGCGGCCTAGTCTCCACTTCATAAGCGGTATTTAGCATCAGGTCAATCTCGTTCCGCCTCAACCACACCCAATGGTGGTTCGGTGCGGTTGTATTCGAGTCGGTCTGCACAATCTAGAACCCAAGCACATCGCAATAGAAGTGGAGCGAGGTTGGCATATCGAAAACTTGGAGCAGCGGGGTCATTCCCCGAATGTCGATACTCATTGAAGAACTCCGGAGATGGAATCTCGGCGACATGTTCAACGTAGTGAAGGAAGGTCACGGCATCGTGATCGGAGCCCAGTAATACGATCTTGCCATCGAGCATCAGGAATCGTTCCAGCGGAGAATCCGAGCCGAGAGCATAGTTCCACGGCTGGATGGACATGAGGTGCTCCGTCTGCTTACCCCAGAAGACGAAGCGAGCAACATGTGGATTCACGCGAGAGTCGGGGTATGTTCTCAAGAGTTCGACAAGCGCTCCGTTGTCGCGAGCAGATCTTGCCGTCAGAGGATCGAACACCGGCAACTTTTCACGAATCTCCCGCTCTTGCTCCGCTGTCAGGTTGCCGCGGCCCACCTCGTCGTAATAGCGTGGGCAACTGGCGTACATCATGAGAGTACCTTCGGGAGTCAGCACCGATTTGAGGGCAAGATGGATGGCATCAGGACCACCGGCGATTTCTCCAACCGCGCGCACCGAAGCGTGCAGCATCACGGTATCGCCGGCCCGGATGCCGAGCTTACGAAAATCTTCCGCCAGTTCCTGTATCGAGTACATAGCAGACTGCCTTGAAGGGCAATTGTTCAACGAATCGCGCCGTTCAGGACGACCGGTTGCGCGATCTTGTTTGAAACCTCGTTACGACGATCCACTGGCTACAGGCATTGTCGGCCGTTGAGCAGGCTGACCCCCGGATACTTCGGACTTTACCGCAAACAGCATCAGACAGAAGCCGGTTGCGATGTTAGCCAGGGCCATCCGCGGGAAACAGATGTACCGCAACAATGCGTGTTGTTCCGGGAACACCAGATTGGCAAAATACGCTGCCGTCCAGATCACCGATGCACAAACACCAAGTGCGGATAGGAACCTTGGGATATACCGCGACTTGAAAAACCAATAAAAGAACACGCCTGAGCCTATGCCAAAACAAATACCACCGAGATTCTCCGTCGTAACCCCAATCGTGCGCATCAGGTCTACCAATGCCTGTGCGGCGACCGGTCCGGCTCCCGAGGTTTCTGCGGAGACGTAAAGATGCATCCTTGCGAAGCCGCACATGCGCACAATCAGGGCCAGGAATGAATCATTCAGACTGAAGATCATGGCGAGTTGAGCCAGCAAGCGATTGACAGGCCGCAGCGTTGCATAGAGGGCGAAAGCAAGCAAAGTGCTGCCCAAAGTCGCAATCAGCACAGTGGAGAGAGCCACTCGATACAGGAGTTCCGACGCTGCGATTCTGGCTGCTGTTTCTGCGAAGGTTCCTTCGCCCGCGACTCGGGAGAGGATGGAGCCACCGACAATAGCAATAAGGATCACCTCGAGGAACAGAATCCCCGTCAGTCTTGCGTATGTTCGCTGCGTTTTCCACGCTTCGGCGTTTTCGATTTCCAGTCGCATTCCAGCCTCCGTCTGATGGCGAGCCCTTCGCCCCGAGCTACGAAGCACGCGGCCTCCGGTATTCGCGGTTTGGCGTGCGTGAACCCTCAGAACGGTAGCGAGTCCTGATCTTCCTGAATTTCCTTCGCTGCCTTTTGGAAGGACGCGGAGTCAATCAAGGGAATGTTCGGTTTTTTCCCAGCGAACAAGTCCGCAATGGTGAGAATCTGAATCTTGGGGTACTTCCCGTAGCTGGTTTCACCAAGTACCCAGCTTTGACCGCTTCCGTCTGCATCGGCTTGGTCGGTTCCGATAGCGTGATAAAGACTCCGATCTTGGCTCTCTCTCGGTCTACTACGTGCGCCAAGTCACGAATCAAGGTCACGCTTACGTTCTCGCCACCTTTGACTGATACGATGGCTTTCTCCGTGGTTTTGCCATCGGGTTTGAAGTAGACGAAGCCATCAATCCCGCTATCGGCTCCCTTTTTCTTTCCGCCGTAGGGCACCGCATCCACCAGCGACACGGCCCACCATTGGAACTGGAACTGGTACTTGTCGAGGTCAGCGAGAGCGCGTGCGCCTTCAAGGTCTTTTGGGGTGCCATGCACTTCAAACGCGATGCCTTCGGCGTGTCATGCACTTCAAACGCGATGCCGGGGAAAGCATCTCTCAGACAGCGTTCGATAAGCGAGATGGCAAGATGGGTAATGTCTATCCCGATCCAGTTGCGGTTTAGCTTCTGGGCGGCATGGACGGCGGCGCCACATCCGCAGAAGGGGTCAAGAATCGTATCGTCCTCGTTGCTGGATGCCTTCAGGATGCGATCTAGCAGAGAAAGAGGCTTCTGGGTCGGATACCCTAAGCGTTCCTGTGCTTGCCACCTCTGTGGCGGGATTAACTTCTCAACTGCCTCAGCAATCTTGCGCTGATAGCAAGTTTCGTGGACCGGGTTTCCCTTCTCATCCTCCCTGGGCCTCTCCTCCGGGCGAATCCGCATCCAGCAGATCGCACAGAGAATCACCTTGTAAGGTCCGTTCATTTCTTGCCTAGCGGCGGGAACGACGTCTCGGGCTTGCGCTTCGAGACAATGCTACTTTGAATTTCCCTCGGTTCGTTCCCCCCTGATGAGCCGCTCTTCTTTTTGCAAAAGTAGCTTGTTGATTTCGGTCATCAAGAAGTTTTATAGGGTCTTGCTCGGTCGAGGCGAGCTTGGCGAGTTCCATCCAACGTTCTGTGTTCTCTCTCATTTCGTAGCCCGCGACTAAGAAAGCCTCCGCCACCCTTCGCAGTCCGTTATATCACCAAATACAGCCTGTTGGCACAACATCGGTTTCTGCGTCCCGACAGGGAATTTTGTGGTAAAGTGCTTGCGCGTCTGGAGGCCCTCCCCGGACTCCCCAAATGAACACGACTGATCCAGTGCGATGCCCTTTTTGCGTCGAGAATGGCCATTTCAAGTTAATGGCTCTATTCGTCACTGGCACGTACATCTGTATTAAGTGCAAACATACGGTTCGTGAGAACGATGCAACATTTATCTGCACCTGTCCCAAGTGCGCGATACTTAATCGTCCCTTTCCTCCCGCCCGTGAGCGCCGCCTTCGCCGATCTGTGGTATAACGTTGGCCTTCTCTCAATTCGATTAGCAGGAGCCTTCGCTGGACTCGACCACGCCCGACGTGCCGACAGCCATGAAGATCGTGCATTCGCCCAGTGCGCCGACGATGCGATCCAATTTGAACGGCACTTCGCCGAACCGGCAGATGTGTGGTCGAATGCGACCTCCGCAGTGGCACTGGGGATCTCGGCGGGTGGTTCGTAGACATTACAACCGGTCTCATAAATACGTTTGCTCTGGAAAGCCCTCACAACCGCGCCAGCTCACGCTAGTCCTGAACTTTACATCCTGCCGGTTGTTTAACGCGGCTTAATAGGAGTGAACATCATGGGCTTACCCTCCGGCCACTGCCACATCATCGTCGCGATGCCTCCTTTGCCATCGCGCTCGAATTTCACCTCGGCGTATTCGTGACGAAGAAAAAATTCATCTTTTCCTGTCGGCGTAAGAATCCGGAGAAACGGATAGCTTCCCCAATGCATAGAGAGCTTGCCATCTCGAACGACAAGGTTCTGCGGGGTGGGGATGCTCTCCGCTTTGTACTCTCCCTGATATTCCTGCAACGTAGCGACACTCACTACCGCCGCCTTGATTTCAGGCGGTCGCGACGCCTCCCCTCCGAACAAAACGGACTCCAGATCTTTCGGGATGCGATGGAAGAACCCCGACTGCACATTGCTTAACACGACTGCATAGATGTGTTCCTTGGGATAAAGCGCCATGTGCGAGGTAGAGCCCTCGTGCATGCCTGATTGCTCAATCAGATCGCGTCCAGAATAATTGCGCCTCCCCCACCCATAGGGATAATCCAGTTTATCCACCGTAAAATTCGGATTCGTATCCACTGCTCGCAGCCACATATACAGATCCCCGACATTCGAGTAAAGCGAGCCTGACCCAACATGCGCTGCTTCAGGAAAGGGTAGCGGCACTACGCTGGCTGCCTTGTCACCGGGGACGTATCCGCTAGCATTCGGGGATGGAGGATCTAGGCAAGTGCTGCCCGTATTCTTCAGCTTTAGCGAATCGAAAACGTTCTTCTGCATAAACGTCTCGAACGACATTTCTGAGACTTTCTCCACAACCATAGCCAGCAGAAAGTAGCCCTCGTTGCTGTAATGATCGTCACTTCCCGGAGCAAACATGGGACGGACTTTCCGCAACCGCCGGAGCAGTTCGTCATTCGGCAAGCACTGGCGGTACACGTCAGGGTCATCGAGCTCTCCCACGCCCGATTCGTGGAGCAGCAAGTGCTCGACCGTAATGCTGTCGCCATTCGGAATTCCGGTCACATATTTGCTCAAGTGATCCTTAAGCGAGAGTTTTCCTTGTGCGACTAGCAGTTCGACGGCCGCAGCTGTAAACGTCTTGCTCAGGGATGCGATCCGGAATCGAGTTCCGACTTGGTTCACAACATCATGCTGGAAATCGGCTTTGCCGTAGGCTTTCTCGACCAGCAGTTGATCGCCTTGGGCAATCAGCACGACGCCGCTGAAATCTCCCGCTGCAACGTAGGGTTTGAGCCATTGGTCTGCACGTCTCTCGATGGTTACTGCGTCAAAGGCTGTCTGGGAGACAGCCGGAGGGACGAATCCAGAAGGAAGCAAATAGAGCACAACGGCGAGAGAGAACAGCGGTGTTTTCTTTCTCAAGTCTCTTTCCCTCCGACTAGCTGGCAATCTGATGCTTGTGACGACTTGGCGTTTCTAATAAGGACGCCAAGCTGCCGAGAAGGTGAGCACCTCATGATAAAGACTTGAATCGAATTTGAATGCAACCGAGGCGCACCATGCCGAAGAAGTTTTCGGCATGGTACTCCCAGGATCACCAGCGGACGAAAGTGATGCAGCCAAGCAAAGAGTCGTTCCACTCGCTAACGCCTGCGGTATCGTCGCAAGGGACGGCCATCCTGCGTGAGTGCTCGGCGTTGACCGCGATGCGGGGAGATCATCTCGATGCCATAGCGGTCAGCCACATCTCGGTCCAAGCGGTCGCTGTCGTAAGCTTTGTCGCCGATCAACCGCGCCGGGAGGGTATCGACGAAGCTGTGCCCGAGGACGCCTTCGACGAGTTGGCTCTCATGTGGCGAAGCGCTTTCGATACTAACGGCGACAGGAAGAATGTGATCATCGGCGGGAACGATGATTTCCGTCCCTTTGCCGCGCTTGGCGGGACCGACCGCGAGGCCCCCTTTTTTGCCCGGTGAAGGAGGCGTCGATGAAAGCCTCCTCCAGTTGCGCTCAGGTGAAATAGGATGTCGGAGTCGTACCCAAGGCTTTTTTGAACATGGAGATGAAAGCGCTCGGGGTGCTATAGCCAGATTCGAGAGCTGCATGCGTTACTTTTGCACCTTCAGCCAAAAGACGCATCCCCTGCATCAGTCGAAGTTGCTGGCGCCATTTTCCAAAGGTCATTCCGATTTCCTGTTGAAACAATCTTTCGATCGATCGCTTACTCGTGGCACTGACTCGGCAAAGCTCGGCCAGTGTCCGGCTATCACTCGGATCTTTGGTCAGCAGGTCGGAGATCCGAATGAGTCTTGGATCCGACAAATGTGGAAGTTGCAATGCGACCGTCTGCACCGCTTCCAATTGATGAAGGATAACCGCGATCAGGTGCATCTGCCATTTCACTGATCTCCTCAATGTTCGAACGGAACAAGCATGAAGAATCAGTTCTTTAAGGAAACTTGAAACATTGATCACGGAACAATCTCGGGGCAGCCGTTTTGCGAGCCTGGGCTTCAGATACAGCGTTCTCATTGCCACCAGGCCTGAGATCGTGATCGTGTGCGGAATCTCGGTCGGAATCCATACAGCACGATGTGGAGGAACCACCCACGTGCCACTTTCAGTGCGAACCGTCATAACCCCCCGCGAAGCATAGACGAGTTGATCGCGATCGTGGAAATGCAAAGGTATGGCGTAGCCGTCGGGATAGTCGCGCGCCAGGGTCGTGATTGCTGAATTATGATCGCCGGAACGATCCAAAACTCCAATGTGGCGCTTTTGCGACATCTATTGTCACTTTATCGAAAGCGCGCATACTTCGCAATCGGTACATTGTGGTCAACGTTCATCATTTTTGTGGGGAAAAAGTGAACCGCTTACATCGATGGCTATGCCGTTCTGATCGCTGGCGCCGCACCATTGCACAGAGACTTCCCTGGGTGGTCGGCGATATGGATTTAGGACCGAATGTTTTGGAAATTGGCCCCGGCCCGGGTTTAACGACGGACCTTTTGCGGAGCCTGGTGCCTCGACTTACAGCACTGGAGATTGATGCGAACTTGGCGGCTTCACTGCGTTCGCGCCTAAACGACAGCAATGTCCAGGTCATCGAAGGTGATGCGATGAACATGCCTTTCGGAGACTCGGAATTTTCAGGTGTGGTTTCGTTCACCATGCTGCATCACGTGCCTTCTCAAGAACTGCAGAACAAACTTCTCGCGGAAGTGCTTCGCGTATTGAAGCCCGGGGGCTTTTTCGTTGGCAGCGACAGTCTTCAGAGCTGGTTTATGAAGATCATTCATATCGGCGACACTCTTGTTCCGGTGAGTCCCGATACTTTCGGCGCGCGATTGCAAAGTGCAGGTTTTGAAGTATTGGAAGTGCAGAAGATCTCGCAAGCTTTCCGATTCCATGCTCGGCGACCTCTCGGGGCCGCTGGTAAAAACATCAATTGAAAACGAGTGAACCTGCATTGCACTTGCGAACACGACCAAGGAGAAGATCGCCTTATGACTCGCGAAGCCAAACTGATGTCCGGGATCACCCTGATTGTTGTGCCTACGATTCAGTATGGAGGCTACTTCCTGCTGACATCTCTGATGAATAGGAACAGCGGATACATGGACAATCCATTGCGGCAAAATTTCTTCCGCGCGGGACACGCTCATGCAGGTGTCATCGTGCTTCTGTCCCTCATCTGCCAAATGCTGGCAGATTCAGCCACGCTCCCCATTTCCTTTCTCTGGTTTATTCGAGTGGGAGTGCCCCTCGCCGCAGTTCTAATTTCGGCCGGGTTCTTCTTTTCTGTGCTTCCCGCAACTGCGACTCAACCTAATGGAGCGGTTTCGCTGATCTACGTTGGAGCAGTTGTTCTTGCCATAGCCGTCGTTTCGCTAGGTATTGGTCAACTTAAAGCTGTGTGGTTGGTTCGATAATCGAAAGGAGAACACATGAACGCAAGTCCCAAGACTAGGGCACACCATTCCTTGCAGATCTTTCTGTTGGCACTAGCGCTGTTTTTCATCGTATATAGCGAAGCCGGCTTGGCTCAGACAGCCTCGACCGCACCGATAGGCGGCTCGCAGACTACTACATCGGAGCGGGATGGCCAGCACGACTTCGACTTTGCCTTGGGTACCTGGAAGGCCCACCTCAAACGACTCGATCATCCCCTCACCGGATCGAAAACCTGGGTTAAGTTCGATGGCGCCTTCATCGCGCGCAAGGTATGGGATGGACGTGCCATGATCGAGGAGGTCGAACTCGATAGTCCCAGCGGCCACGTCGAGGGACTGACGCTGCGCCTCTACAACCCGCAAACACGCCAGTGGAGCATTTATTGGGCGAACAGCAAAAACGGCGTCATGGATACCAGCCCCCAGGTTGGTCGATTCAAGAATGGACGCGGCGAATTTTATGGCATAGACAAATTGAACGACAAGCCGATCTACGTCCGCTTCGTTTGGACCAATACCGACACCAGCAATCCACACTTCGAGCAGTCCTACTCCGAGGACGGTGGCAAGACCTGGGAGGTGAACTGGATGACAGATCAGACACGCATGACCGATGCATCGCACGAGTCCCGCCAACGTCGAAGCCGGCGGGCCAATTAGCTGATCGTCAAAAATTGATCGGGATTCGGTAACGAGTCTCAGTCGAAGAGAAGGAAAGTATAGTTTATGGTGCCTTTTGTCGTTCTGGTCGGATTGTTCGGGATCTTGTCTCTGCTCGGAAGACTTTTTCCCTCCACACATCTTGGCTGGCTAACATCCTTGCGCCTTGGCTTGGGAGGGATGTTTCTGTTGACTGCCTCAGCGCACTGGGGGAAAAGGCGCCCGGACCTGATTGCGATGGTTCCCCCGGCTTTTCCCAGACGCGATCTCCTAGTCACTGCGACAGGTGTATTTGAGGTTCTCGGGGCAATCGGCCTGATGGTGCCAACGGCAGCGCCCTACGCGGCTGTGGGGCTGTCCCTAATGCTGCTGGCCGTGTTCCCTGCAAACGTTCATGCGGCTCGGCAGCACCTCAGTATCGGAGGGAGGCCAGTGGAAGCTTTGGCGCCGCGCACGATTCTGCAGGTTGTGTTCCTCGCCGCGACAGTCACGATCTTCGTGGCAGGAAAACGTTGAGCAACCGTTTGGCCTCTCACTGATTTGTGCGCTGAAAATTGAAATGGGTACAAGGAGAAATATGCAATTGAGCCGGATGTATGTGGAGCAGTTGAATAGGGAGTCGGCGGCCACGCGGAGAACGGTGGAACGCGTCCCGCAAGGCCACAACGACTGGAAACCACACGAGAAATCCATGACCTTGGGCTACCTTGCAGGATTAGTTGCCAGTATGCCGGGTTGGGCAGAATTCATGATTGAGCGGGATGAACTCGATTTGAGCCATCCCTCTGCAGATCGCTTTAAGACAAAGGTTGTCGAGAGTCGAGCCGAGTTGCTGAAAATTCTCGATGATGGGCTGGCCAAGTCTCGCCGAGCTTTGGAGGCGACCACGGATGAACATTTGCAAAAGCCGTGGCGTTTTCTGATGAGCGGACAGGTGCTCTTTGAGGCGCCGCGATACATCGCCCTGAATGAGAAACTCTTTTGCCATATGGCGCATCATCGTGGCCAGTTGACAGTGTATCTACGATTGAACGAGGCAAGGGTGCCGGCAATCTATGGTCCGTCCGCAGATGAAATGCATGCCTAGGACGGTAGATCTTAAGGAAGCACTCTTTTACTGACGAAGACTGAAGGAGGAACATGAAATTGCGTCAGATGCGCCTGCCTATGGTGATCGCGCTTATAGTCTTGGGGTCTAGCCTGGCGCTTGCCAACATCGACCACTCGCAAGCAGAGTTCATATTTCAGCAAGCCAACATAATCTGCACGCGGGATGATGGCGCACTGTGGGGGCGTACTCTCTGCGGACCCATGCTGCTGGTCGACCCAGACGATCGCACCGTTGTCGCGAACCAGGCTGATGGTGGAGGCATGCTCGTTCGCATGGGATCTGTTTTCACTGGAGTACTTCCGCCGTCCGAGGAAATATCGGACACCACGGTCGTATGGTCCGGGACTCGCTGGTCAGAGCTTCTTTGGCCTTGGCCAATGCGGGAAGACGCGGACATGCGCAACGTGACATTGGCTCACGAACTGTTTCACCGGATTGAGCAAGATGACCTCCATATCGAGAAACTCGACGGAGACAATAGCCATCTGGATAGCCTAGAGGGACGCTATCTGATTGAGTTGGAATGGCGTGCCCTGGCCGCAGCGCTTCAGGCTTCGACCCCAGAAAATCGGCGGACTGCTTCAGCCGATGCAATTCTCTTTCGCAATGAGCGCTATCGCTTGTTTCCGAAAGCAGCGGCAAACGAACTCGCACTCGAATCGAATGAAGGGATAGCCGAGTATACGGGCGTCAAGATCGGGCTCCAGAGCTCACAGGAGCGCATTCGCTATGCGGTCCGCGATCTCTCGGCCTACTCGGAGGTCCCGAGCTTGGTACGATCCTTCGCCTATGCCACTGGCCCGGCATACGGGCTTTTGCTCGATCAAGCCGATCCCAATTGGCTGCGGAGCTTCAGGGCCAATCAACTCGGTAGTCGTTTCGACCAGCGCCTCGGCGCTGCTCTGCATCTGCCTCCTCCGGAATTCAGCCAACTACAAGCGCGTGAGTCTGAATACGATGTGGGCGGCAAGCTTCGAGCCCATGAAACCGACCGAGAGCATCAGAAGCGCGCTCTTGTTGCGGAATTCCGCGCTCGTCTCGTGGACGGAACGGTTCTCACCATGCCATTATCGAAACCGAGTTTTCAGTTCAAACCTCAGACGCTCGTGCCGCTCGATGAGATCGGTACTGTATATCCCACGATGACGCTCAAGGACTCCTGGGGCACGCTCACCGTGGAGAGCGGCGGCGTTCTCATGCGTAAACAGCCGAACGTGGCTGCAGTCTCCTCGGTCGGGTTTGATCCCGCAACACTGCGTGGCCAGGGATTCATTCTGATCTTGAACCCCGGCTGGATTATCCGGCCCAGTACTCGAAAAGGGGACCTGGTGATAGCAAATGCCGGCGATGCTAATCCGTCGCGATGAACTAGATGGCCTTACCGTTGACTACGGCGCAAGTTGTGTTACGGCATTAATCACTACAATGGAAACATTCATAGCCTAGGCACCCATCGGTTGCCAGGAGCCCATTGTCTGATGAATTGACCGCGGAGAGAAAAGAGCATGAGCGAACAAGGCTGGCATGAGTTCCTCGCCGCCGAAGGTGTCGAGGATTGGGTAGTGTTGCACGGCGGTGCGACGGCGGTCTTTGGCGTCAGGTCGCTTCGGGAATCAGTGCGCCTCGCCGAAGCTGTTGCGGGGACACCAGGCGTCCAGGGCTCCGGAGCGATGCTAACTCTGGCCGACACTCGCTTGACGGTGCGGCTGACTCGTGACCTGTGGCAACTCGAGAAGCGCCACATCGAACTCGCCCGAGCCGTGTCCGAAGTTGCGCGGTCACATGGTGCGGTTCCCGATCGTGCGTCGGTGCAAGAGGTGCAACTCGCGATAGCGGCGAAACCGGATGCGATTGACCTCGGCTTCTGGCGCGCTGTGCTCGGTTATTTGCCAGCATCCGACGATAATGCTATTGATCCTCTGGGATACGGATCAACGGTCTGGATGCAAGAACTCGACGATAATAAGCCATTTCGGCACGCGATGCATGTCGATGTGTCGGTCGCACATGAGCACGTCTCAGCGCGGCTAGAAGCGGCGCTCGCTGCAGGCGGTCGTATTGTCGACGAGTCGCATGCGCCATCGCACTGGACGCTGTCCGACCGCGCAGGCAACCGCGTCTGTATCTGCGCGTGGCCAGACGGGCTCATGCAATCACCGCCCGACGGCACGTGTTAGTTCCGAGACTTGTTGATTTCAGTCACTAGGTCAAGGAGTTTTATAGGGTCTTGCTCGGTCGAGGCGAGCTTGGCGAGTTCGTTCTGCGTTCTCTCTCATTACGCTGCTCTTTCCGCCCTCCGCTGCTCATAGGCTTCCCAGAGGGCTACTAAATCTTCTACGCTCCACAGCCGATCTGTCACGCCAGCCGCCATTGCAGGGGACGTCCGCAGTGTACGGTGAATCTTGATAAAGTTGTAGGCAAAATAAGGCTGTGGCAGCCGCGTGGATTCAATACCGGGACGGTGCCAACTTCGCTGGGACCTTGTTCGGGGCTGGCCGTTTCTTTTGCGCAAGGACGCAACCGCTTCCGCTGTCCGAACTATTTCAATACTGACTTCGATGTCGCGAAGCCAACCAGCCTCGTCGGGGACAAGTGGTGCTGGCCATTGGTGTCCAATTTTTTCAAATCACCCAAACTTGGCCCACCCGACAACTACAGCCTCGGACCAAGGGGTCGGAGAGGTATCGACGACGGAGCTGCCACCAACCAGCATTCTGGGAGCTGGCCTTGGAGTCGATGTTTTCCCCCATGATCCAACTGAAAACGGCGATCCGCTTTTAGGCTTTTCTGGCCTCGCTAGGATACGGAAATCCGACTGCTTCGCTCGGTCCGGCCGAGACGGTGCTGGACCTTGGGTCGGGGGTTCCGGCGGCTCGACGATTGGACCGCCTGAAGTAATGAGAGGTCAGCTTGTGAAAACGAACCAGTCATCCCGCGAATAACGAGCAAACCGGCCTATCTCAAGCAAGGACGCCGAGTCCGAGGAAGCCTAAGAGCACGCCAGCAGCAGTAGCCTCGCGCCGTACGTATAGACTGAGGACATCAACGCGGGAGATTCTGCCAGGCCAAAGCTGGGATCTCCTCTTCTCCTTAGGCCGCTGGTTTACGGATTGCCCGTGACTCGCGAACCAAGGACCTTTGGCGTCGTCGACTGACTTGAAACTCATGCCGGCGAGTTGCGCCATTTACGTACAACAACTTGCAGGCGCATTTCTGCATCTCTAGCTGCGTGTCGAACTCCGATCTCACTTCGGTTCTTTTTCTTCTGCTGCTCCTTGCAGGGCTCGCGCAGTTGTTAGGGTATCTCTTCGTCAGGATTCGCCAGCCGAAAGTGATTGGCGAGATTCTGGCGGGGATCGTCCTTGGCCCGGCGCTTCTCGGACGGCTTCAAATCGGATCGTCGTCCCTTCCGGAAATGTCACAGCATCACGCTGCCATTTTGAACTTCGTGTACTGGATGGGTCTGCTCCTACTCATGTTCATGTCCGGCGCAGAGACGAAGCAGTTGTTCAGTCGTGACGAGAGGCGGGAGGTGAGCTGGCTGGCGATCGT